>Ga0164290_1000654_pt1 | contig 96461 bp, 80 predicted proteins | sample Micstemetagenome_FD_108782 | JGI IMG/M metagenome (GOLD analysis project Ga0164290, IMG submission 108782) | Contaminated culture microbial community from soil near Moab, Utah, USA - Microcoleus steenstrupii SON62 (Illumina Assembly) | ecosystem: Environmental > Terrestrial > Soil > Soil crust...
GGTAAAAAAGGTACTTTTGCCCATAGTTAGTTGGGTTGTGTGGTAACACCAAACTAACGATAAAGGGAGGCCCCAAACCTCCCTTTATCATATTTATCCGGAACTTTCCCCGGACAACAGTGAATAGGGTATTGGGAATTTGGTATTGGGAGTTTGGAATTGGGAACTAGAATGTTGAACCCGGAACCCGGCATCCGGAACCAACGGGTAGGTCCCGGTCACCCGTAAACCAATCGACCCATAAACCCCTAAACTCAAAACGGATAATCCACCCCCAATTGCAGCGTGCCGCCCAGGGGCTTCCAGTTCGGGAAGGGCACATTTCGGAGAGACGGGTCTTCGGGACTGGGATCTTTTGCCTTATATGCATAATCCAGCCGCAACTTGATAAATCCGAAGTCTACCCGCAAACCCGTTCCCACGGCAATGCCGAGGTCCTGCCAAAGCCGCGATGGCTTGAATTCGCCATTGGGGAAGTCTTCATTTTTTCTCAGGTACCAGACGTTTCCGATATCGGTGTAGACGGCGCTGTTCAGCAAAACGCCCCGGATGTCCGCCACAAGAAAGCGGTACTCGAGGTTGGCTTCGAGCTGCATGTCGCCGAAGCGTTCGGGAAAGAACTCTCGGGCAAAGGGACGCACCGCGGAGCCGGGCCCCAGCTTCCGGAGCAGCCAGCCGCGCATACTGTTTGCCCCTCCGGCAAAGTAGGCTCTGAAGAAAGGCATGAAGAAACGGGCGCTGTCTTTGTTGTTGTAGGGAAGGCTATAGCCGACACCGCCCAAAACCCTCCAGGCAAAAACCGAATTCCGGCCCAGTTTCCGGTTCTGGCTATAGGAGGCATCCAGCTTCAGAAAGCGCATCTGGTTGTTGCGGATAAAACTGGATCGTGAAGGAAACGGCCCCGCCGGCTCAAAGCCCATCCGGAAAAGACTGGTGGTTTTTTCCGTAACGCGGGTTTTGGTGATATTGGCCAGAAGCGAGACGATCAGTCCGTCGTTGAAGATATAGCGATAGGATTTGTTGGTCTCGATAAGGGTCTTCAGGATCGTCATCTGGTTCACGTCGGCATACTCGATATTGGGGAAGCGGATCGACCAGAGCGTTTTCGGAAAGGCGAAGTCATAGCCCCAGGAGAGATTGATGCCCGTAAGGTTCAGGTAGTCGACACGATGAATGTAGCGGGCCGAGGCGGCAAGGGAAGTGCGCGGATTGGCCTGCCGCCATTTTTCCGGGATCCGGAAGCCCGGTATGACGCGCGGAAAAACCAGGGTGAAGCCGCCCGACAACTGCGTGGTCTGGGTGATTCTTGAGTTGACCTCGGTGGCCAGACCGAGGCTGTAAGTAGCCTGCACGGCCCGCTGCGCGAAGTTCCGGTTCTGGAGGTTGACGTTGAGACCTACGAGATTGCTTCCCACGAAAAGTCCACCCAGGTTCTGACTGCCTTCGACGTTGATATCGAACCCGTATTTACGGGCGGGCGTCAGGCGGATGATCATGTCTACCGAATCGGTGCCCGGTCGGGGCAGGGCCTCGATGGCCGCTGTGCGCCAGGCAGCCAGGGAGTTGAAGCGGGTAGCGGTGCGTTGCTGGATCCGCTGGTCGTAGAGCTGTCCTCTTTTCAGGTAAATGTTTTCGGTCAGCACCCGGTATTTGAACAGGAAGTCGAACTGCCGGATATCGACGCCGCGGTAGGGGTCGGGCGAAGGCGGCGGCTGTTGCATGCGCTCTGCGTTCAGGTCCGGATACAAGGTGATTTTGCCGATGTAATACCGCGTAAGGCGCGTACTGTCTTCGATCGGGCGAAGCCGGAATTCGAGGTCGGCAACGGGCTTTTCGCGCCGCCGCTGCAGTGCTTCCAGCAGCTGTGCCTGTTCCAGGGGGTCGATCGTGGGGCGGAGCAGGCCCACACCTACCGTATCCCAGAGAATCAGCATGTCTTCGCGGGTGAAGCGCAGGTAGCCGTTATTGCGGTAGGTATTGACGAGGCGGTCGAGCTCGGCCGAAAGAAGCGGCTTCGCAAAGGGGGCGCCTTTTTGTACGGGTGAGTTTTCGCGGTTCCGGAGCGTGATGGCCTGGAGGGTGTCGAGTGATGCCGCCAGGCTGGCGCGATTGACGACCGTGTCGTTCAGGGCGATGCGGACCGAGTCGATGGCTACCGGCTCATTAAGGTGTACGCGGAAGCGGACACTGGTGCGCAGCTGGTCGCGGTGCCGTACGGTGTCGGCCTTGTAGGTGATGGAATCGCGGTAATATCCCAGCGAGCTGAGCAGCGCCTTCATGAAAGCGATCGACTTTTCGGCGTTGCTGCTGTCGTAGGCGGCCGGATTGCGCAGCTGCGAGAAAAAGAACTTCGACACCCGCCGCACGGCGATACTATCGTGTAATTGCTGGTAAAGCCGGGACTCCAGGTCTTTGCGGAAATCGCGTTTTACCTTGTCGTCTACCACTTCCACCTGGGCGTTGTACACAAAGGGTTGGTTGGGACGATACTCACGAACGACATTGCAGGCAGTGAAAATCAGCAGGAGGGCAGCGGGGAGGATGCTATTTTTGGGCCGGAAAGAACGCAGTGCTGCCAGATCATTCATACAGTTAATTACAGGCGATGCCAGGTAAACAGGTGCTCAAAGATATTCAAAGATTAGGCCTTAAAAAAGGTCGTGCCGAAAGCGGCCGCTTCCTTGCGGAAGGACCTAAAGTGGTGAAGGAACTGCTCCTGGCCATCCCCGACGCCGTGGAAAGCGTTTATGCCTTGCCGGAATGGATGGCGGTTCATCCGGACCTTGTGGCCCGGCATCAGGTGCATCCCGTCACGGAGGCCGAACTGGCCCGCATTTCCCAGCTTCAGACGCCCAACCAGGTGTTGTTGGTTGCACGGCAGCTCCCCGCCCGCGTGCCGCAGGCGCGGCCGGGCCGCTGGATCCTCTATCTCGATGCCATCCAGGATCCGGGAAATCTCGGTACCATTCTCCGCATTGCCGATTGGTTTGGTATCGGTGACCTGGTGTGCGGAGCCGGCTGTGCGGAATTGTATAATCCCAAGGTGGGTCAGTCGACCATGGCCAGCATCGCACGCGTCAATGTATGGTATGACGAAGACGGCCAATGGCTCGGCCAGCAGCAGGTGCCTTTGGTGGCTGCCGCCCTCGATGGTATTCCGCTACAAAATTTTGATGGTAAGGAGGGCGGAATCCTGCTGATCGGCAATGAATCGAAAGGCCTGCAACCCGCACTGCTCGAAAAAGCCACCCACAAGGTGACCATCCCGCGCATCGGTGCGGCCGAGTCGCTCAATGCCGCCGTGGCGACGGGGATTATTTTGAGTAGGTTGTGCTGACCCCTGCCGGCCCATCTGTCTGTTCCTGTTCTTCCCTCACCTCCGCCCCCCTTTTTTTGCTATCGTGTTCCCTCACCCCCGGTCCCTCTCCCGGAGGGAGAGGGGAGTGTGGGCATTCACCGGTGGCGGTACTTCCACCTCGCCCTTTGGGAGAGGAGTTAGGGGTGAGGGAGGGCCCAGGGATGGGCCGGGGCTGAGCTCAGCTGAACCGGATCGCCTTGATCGGCCGGATCTTGCGCACAAGCAACGAAGGAATCAACAACACCAGCAACGAAAGCAGCAGGGTGCCGCCCACCACCGTGGCGATCTGCGTCCAGTCGATCCGCACGGCCGCCGTGGTCATGTAGTATTCTTCTTCCTTCAGCTTCACGAACTGGTAGCGCTGTTGCAGCCAGAGCAGCAGCAGGCTGAGCCCTGTGCCGATCAGCAGGCCGCCGAGGGTGATCAGTGCGGAATGCGCCAGGAAGATTCGTTGTATCGTCCAGTCGGAGGCACCCAGGGCTTTGAGCACACCGATCATCCGCACCCGCTCCAGCACCAGGATGATCAGGCAGGTGATAAAGTTGATGATGACGATAACGGTGACGATGCCCAGCAGCACAGTGCCGTTGTTGGCTACAATACCCAGCCAGTCGAAGATGTTGGGATAGATTTCGCGGATGGTGCGGGTCTCCCAGTCCTGCGGAAAGGCCATATCGTCATAGATGCGCGTGCTTACGGCATCCATCATCTGGTAATCGTGGAGAAACACTTCATACCCACCGACCTCGTTTTCGAGCCATCCGTTCAGGCGGCGGATCAGGCGGATATCGCCCAGCGCAAAGGTCTTGTCGTATTCTTCGATCCCGGTTTTGTAGATGCCCACAATGGTCAGCTTGTCGGGACGCAGGCTGCCGTCGGGCCGCACGAAATAAAGCAACACCCGGTCGTTGAGTTTCAGTTGCAGCTGGTCGGCCGTGTGTTTGGAGACGACGATCTCCCGGGCGTAGGTGCTGTCGTTGAAATGAATCCAGCGTCCGCCGGGAAGCAGGTAGGGGCGGAGGTGATCGAAGTTATAACTGCTGTCGAGTCCTTTCAGCAGGGTGCCTTCCATTTCGGAGGCCGTTTTCAGGATCGCATACTTGGTGGCAAAAGGATGCACGGAGCGCACCTCGGGCAGGTCCCGCACGGAGCGCACCACGGAGTCGTTATGCGCCATGGGCAATTCCTCTGCAATGGTAGCCTTGCCCGGCTGCCGGTAGCCGATACGCACATGACCCCAGAAGGAAAAGACCTTTTCCGATACCACATCCTGGAAGCCGTTGACGAAGGAGAGCGTCACGATCATCACCGTAACGCTGATGATGGTGGCGGCCGTAGACAGGCGGATGATGAAGCGGGAGAAGCTTCGTTGCTGGTTGAAAGCAATCCGGCGTGCTATGAAGGCGGAAATATTCACAACGATTTTTCGTTTCTTCGGGAACCGTTGGGCGCAGCGAAGCGTCTACCGGTAGCTGACGGTCAAATGTAAGGCCTTGGCTTTTATCAAACCGATTTTGATGATGAAGATCCTTGTGTTATTGGCCGGCATGCTCCTGGCCGTTCAGGGCGCGGTTGCGACCCCGGTTGAAGAAGGCGTAACGGGACTGATCGGAGACATCCGCTCCGTGAAGCTGTATCGTATGCCCGACCAGACCTCTTTCCCGCTGATTACGCTCAACGGCAACGATGTGCTCGAGCTGCATTTTGATGACCTCGAAGGAGGCGTGAAAAACTTTTACTACTCTTTCCAGCTCTGCAATGCCGACTGGACGCCCAGTATTTTACAGCCCTTCGAATACACACGCGGCTTCCAGAACGTGCGTCTCAACAATTACCGTATTTCTTCGCTGACCTCATCGCGCTACACCCATTACTCGGCCTTCGTGCCCGACCGCAACTGCCAGCCTACGCGCAGCGGCAACTACCTCCTGCGGGTATTCATCAATGGCGACACCAGCAAACTGGCCTTTACCCGGCGTTTTGTGGTAACCGATCGGCAGGCCCCTGTGTCCGTTCAGGTGCAGCAGGCCTTCAATGCCCGCTTTTTCCGCACCCATCATAAGCTCAATATCGTGGTCACACCGCAGGGTAACAACCGGCTCACCAACTTCAGCCCGCAAGACCTGAAAGTGGTGGTGCTGCAAAACAATAACTGGACGACGGCCTATGCGATCAACCAGCCTACGATCTACCGCGGTAACTATTTCGAATATTCCGACGAGGCCGTGACGGCCATGCCCGCCGGTATGGAGTGGCGCTGGGTCGACCTGCGCAGCCTCCGCCTGATGAGCGACCGCGTGGAGCGCATCGATACCAAGCGCGACACCACCCAGGTGTACCTGCGGGCCGAGCCGCCACGCAATGGCCAGATGCGGGTTTTTTACCGCGACATGAACGGTAGTTATACGATGGAGAACATGGAGGGCAACAACCCGCTCTGGCAAAGCGAGTATGGCCTGGTGCATTTCACCTTTGTGCCACCGGGCAACAAGCCGCTGGAGGGACAGGACGTTTATGTTTTCGGTGAGCTTTCGGACTTTGCAGCCGGGGGCAAAGGGCTGATGACCTTTAATGAAGAGAAAGGGATCTACGAAGCCAGCCTGTTGCTGAAACAGGGTTTCTACAACTATAATTACGTTACGATGCCCCGCGGCCGGCAGGGATTCCCCGATTACAGTCAGACCGAGGGCAATAACTGGGCAACGGAGAACAGCTATATCGTACTGATCTATTTCCGTCCCTTCGGTGCCCGCGCCGACGAGCTGGTGGGCTCCGCCGTGGTGAACAGCATTTTCAGCCAGGAGCAAAGGCGCTAGGAGTTTCTCGACGGAACATGGAGCATTGAGTCGTTGCTGAATGCCTGTTGGTCGCCGCACCCTTCGACGCCCCTTCGCTCCGCTCAGGGTGACAGGCTGAGCGCGGTCGAAGCCTGAGCGCAGTCGAAGCCCTTTCCTTACCTTTGCCGGCCGCTCCGGACCGTAGCGGAAACACCGCTGAACATTCATGGAACCCAAATACCTCCAACACATTGCCGGCAAGCTCAGCCTGGCCGAAAAGCAAGTAAGCTCCATCAACAACATGATCTCCGAGGGCGCCACCATCCCGTTCATGGCGCGCTACCGGAAGGAAGCCACCGGCAACCTCGATGAAGTGGTGATCGGCAGCGTGGTGGAACAGATCGCCTATTTCGAAGAACTCGCCAAACGCAAGGAAACCGTAGTCAAGACGATCGCCGATCTCGGCAAGCTGACACCCGAACTGCAGCAAAAGATTGAGGCCTGCTTCAGCGCCACCGAACTCGAAGACCTGTACCTCCCGTATAAACCCAAGCGGAAGACCCGCGCCGTGATGGCTATCGAGAAAGGCCTCGAGCCGCTGGCGCAGCACCTTTTTGCCCAGGAAGAAGGCAACCCAGAGGAGATCGCCGCGGCCTTCCTTAACGAGCAGGTCAAGGATACGAAGGAAGCCCTGCAGGGGGCGCGGGATATCATTGCGGAGTGGGTAAGTGAAGATGCCGAAGCCCGCACCAGCATTCGCAAGCTGTTCAGCGAAACGGCGACCATGACCGCGAAAGTACTGGAGTCGAAAAAAGAGGAGGCCGAGGCCCAGAAATACCGCGATTATTTTGCATTCAGCGAACCGCTTTCGAAAAGTCCTTCGCACCGCATCCTGGCCATCCGCCGCGGGGAGAAAGAAGGTTATCTGCTGATGGACCTGGCAGTGGAAAAGGCGGAAGCGGTGGCCACTCTGGAAAAGCAGTTCGTAAAAGCGTCCAACCCTTTTGCCGCCGAAGTGAAGCGTGCCTGCGAAGACAGCTACAACCGCCTGCTGAAACCGTCGATCGAAAACGAATTCCGGATGGACAGTAAAGCCAGGGCCGATGAAGAAGCCATCGCCGTCTTCACCGAAAACCTGCGCCAGCTGTTGCTGGCTTCGCCCCTGGGCTCCAAACGGGTGCTTGCCCTCGATCCGGGTTTCCGTACAGGCTGCAAGCTCGTTTGCCTGGATGCACAGGGCGCCCTCAAACATACCAGCGTCATCTACCTGCACCAGCCCGATAAGGCTATCTACGAGCTGAAGCACCTGGTGGAGCAGCACGACATCGAGGCCATCGGTATTGGAAATGGAACCGCCGGCCGCGAAACCGAAACCCTGGTGCGGGGTATTGATTTCGGCCGCCCGGTCAGCATCTTCCAGGTCAACGAGAGCGGGGCCTCCATTTACTCGGCTTCCGAAGTGGCCCGCGAGGAGTTCCCGGACCAGGACGTTACGGTGCGTGGCGCCGTGTCTATCGGGCGCCGGCTGCTCGACCCGCTCAGCGAACTGGTGAAGATCGATCCCAAGTCCATCGGCGTGGGTCAGTACCAGCACGATGTGAACCAGGTGAAACTGAAAAGCGCACTCGACCGCGTGGTGGAAAGCGCCGTGAACTATGTCGGTGTCGACGTAAACACGGCCTCCAAGCACCTGCTGCAGTACGTGTCGGGTATTTCAACAACCCTTGCCGGTAATATCGTGTCCTGGCGGACCCAGTTTGGCCCTTTTAGCAGCCGTGAAGAACTGAAGAAGGTACCGCTGATGGGCCCCAAAAGCTTCGAGCAGTGCGCCGGCTTCCTCCGGATTCCGGGGGCGGAGAACCCACTCGACAATTCATCCGTACACCCCGAGCGCTACGGGCTGGTGGCCCAGATGGCCGCAGACATACAGGCTACGCTCGAAGACCTGATCACAAAAGCAGACCTGCGCAGGCAAATCGATAGAAAGAAGTACATCGGCGAGGCTGTGGGTACCTACACGATCGACGACATCCTGAAGGAACTGGAAAAGCCCGGTCGCGACCCGCGCGGCATCGTGGAGGAATTCCGCTTCGAGGAATCGATCAAGAGCATTGAAGACGTAAAGCCGGGCATGCAGGTGCCGGGTATCGTGACCAACATCACGGCTTTCGGCGCTTTTGTGGATATCGGTGTGAAGCAGGACGGGCTGGTGCATGTGTCGCAGATGGCCAACCGCTATGTCAGTGATCCCAACCAGGTGGTCCGGCTGGGGCAAAAGGTGCAGGTGACTGTCACCGAAGTGGACGTTGCCCGCAAGCGCATTGCGCTGACGATGAAGACCGCCGCAGGAGCGGCAAAAGCAGAAGGGCCGGTGGCGAAAAAATCAGCCGGAAAGCCCTCCTCCAAACCGGCACAACGAGAAGATTCCTTCGCCGACAAGCTGGCTTCGCTGCAAATGAAATTCAAAAAGTAGGCGGCAGGATTGTCTGGTCTCAGGCCCTTGCCGTCAGCCGGCCCACCGCTTTGCCCTGTGCCGAAAGCACGGTGCCGTCGGCGTGTACGTAAAGCCGTGTCTCCTCATCGTAGATCACATAAGGAAAGGTACTGTTGTTGCTGCGGGCTACCTTGCCCAGCACCTGCAAGCCATTCCCGTCCACCTTCACCACGTTGTAGCGGGTGGTCACATAATAGCGGGCGCCGCGGTCGGCGTGGAAGGTCAGGTCGCCCAGCACGAAGCGTTCATCGAGCGGGGGGCGGGTGCGCAGGGTTTGCGGATCGGCAATCGCCGGTTGCGGGTGTACGGGGGCCGGCCGGGCCGCAATAGCAGCACTACCGGCACTGCCATCGGCCCGGTTCCAGCCCCTGGCGATGGATGCCAGTCGTTCGTTTCGGGCGGGGTGCGTTCTGGATGCGCGCGCGCTCGCAAGGCTACGCATCGCCGCCTGTGCATCGGCCAGGGAGGCGCCCATTTTGCGCAGCACGTAGCCCGAGAATTCGTCGGCCTCCAGCTCCAGTTGCGGCTGGCTGCCGGATGCGATCACCGTATGCCCGTCGAGGTGGTGGCCGATTTCATGGGCCAGGACGCTTACGGCGGCCCACTTGGAGCCGGTACGGCGAACGAGGGCTTCGATGAAATCCGGATTGTATAAGATGTAGCGTTTCCCTCCATAAACAACGGCCGCCGCATTGTCGACCGGTGCCGACCGCACCTCGAAGTTGGGTTTGAGTCCGATCGTCTGCATGATTTCGGAAACATAGCGGGGCGCTTCAGAGGCTACGGATGTGTCGGCCGGAGGGGCCGTAGGGCGCCAGTTTCTCAGGGTCTGGCTGCGCGGATGTTCTCCTACCCGGATCACGATGATTTGTGCCTGTGAGGCGCCGGCGGTAAGGAGCAGGAAAAAAAAGGAGAAAAGGCGGAGCAAAGATTTGGGAATCATGCCTTGCGCAGCGCGAAATTCATGCCGCTGGGCAGGCCCCTGTGGCCGATTAACAAGAGGTTTCGTTAAAGGAAATCACGTTGGTCGGCGGGTGGATTGCGCTTCCTTTCCTGACCCTGCGCTCCGGAGGAGCAAACAGTCCGGCAAGCGCAGCCCCATACTTCCCATTCGCATCGGTATTCGCCGGTTGCTATTCGTTATTCGTTATTCGTTATTCCTTTAGCTTCGCGCCATGCGTTTTCTGAAGCCCTTGGGCGCCCTTGCCGCCGTATTGCTCATCGTTTGCTGCTTCCTGGTCTGGGCGCGCATTCCTTCCCAAAACCTGTCGGTTACCGGTATCGACACCAGCGGTACCCGCTTTGGCAAGCCGGGTTATCTGCACCTGGCTTTTTCCGGTATTTTTCTCCTGCTGTTGTTCATTCCGCGCCTGTGGAGCCGCCGGATCAACCTGTTTTTTGTAGCGTTCAACGTGGCCTGGGCCTTCCGGAATCTTTTTATCATCGGCGCCTGTTTTGCCGGTGAATGCCCGGAGAAAACCTGGGCTATCTATGCGCTCCCGGTATGCAGTATACTGATGTTACTGACCGTGCTGCTGGCACCCGAGGAGCTGCCTGTACGGTCTTCCAACGATCCCGATCCGGCCCTTCCGGCCGGCGGTGGACCGCAGCCCTAAGCAGTCGGGTGCTACCGGCAAAGGCGCCGGCCACCTATTTTCCTGGTTTTTTTCCACCTTTTTTGCACTTTTTTGCCGATCGTTTCGCTTTGCCGGCCTTTCTTTTTAATTTGGTAACCTTTTCCTAATGTTTGTTCGTTAAGAGTGTTCTAGCTTTGCGAGGCTTAGGTAACACTAGGCGTAATCCATTATCTGCCTGACTGACCAACCGGTATTCCTGCCTGCTTGCAGCCTGCCGTACCATCCAAAAGAAATAAACCAGACACTGATATGAGAACGTTCGTTCCGTCCGTCCCTGGCAGCCGTAATGGCGCCGCGATTGCTTGCCCTGTGTTGTCGGCAACCCTTTCAAACGCTTTACGAAAGACTAAAAGGAGTGTTGCTTTACTGATTGCCTTGTTTGGCCTTGTCTCTGGTGCGTTTGCCCAAACCAGTCAGGTGGTGTTCCATGAATCCTTCGGGACCTCAGGGGGTAGTGGTACTGCCTTTACGACCTACACTACCAATAACAACTTCGACAATGACGGTCTCAGCTACGTGAATCTGGGCTCAACGGCAACCGATGTTCGCGCAACGGGTACCCTTAGCAGCGGCTACACCAACGTATCAGGCGGTACACATGTATTTATGGGTACAGCCACCACAAATACCCGGGAATGGGAAATCAGAGGAATCAATACGACCGGCTTTACCAGTCTGGTCCTTTCATTTGGCTCATTCCGAACCAATACAAGTACGAACCTGGTGGTAAGTTACAGTAGTGATGGCGTCGGTTACACTAATCTGTCCATTACTCAGCCCGGCACCTCATGGGGCCTGGTAACCGCTTCGGGTACGATACCTGCAACCGCTAATTTGCGCATCCGGTTTTCCAAATCCGGTGCAACAAACACTGATTTTCGCATAGATGACGTTCGCCTTGTCGGGATACCCGGTACTCCCACCATCACAGGAATTTCTCCTGCGACAGTTGCGGCGGGCAGTGGAGCCTTTACATTAACCGTTGATGGTACCAATTTTTCCCGCGGCGCAACTAATAGCCCGAACATGTCGAACGGCACAGCCGCTTCTTTGGTTACCGTAGACGGATCATCGTCTGGTATCACGACCACATGGGTATCTGCAACGCGGCTGACTGCCTCTATACCAGCTTCGGTTACCGCATCCGCGGGTACAAAATCGATTCGGGTTGCCACTACAGGCGCTGCCGCCACGTCTGGAGTATCCAATCTTACAGTTTCTTCATTGCCTTCGGCAATCACCGGTGTCGCTGCGCTTATCAATGGCAGCGGCTCCGTCACGCTTAATGGAACGGTTAACGCTGCCACTGTTTCTACCACGGCTGCTTTTGAGTACGGACGTACGACCGCTTATGGGGCAACGGCGAGCGCCATCCAGAATCCGATCACCGGCAGCACCAACACTGCGGTGTCTGCATCCATCTCCGGTCTCGATCCGAACGTAACTTATAATTTCCGCACCGTGGCTACCAATGCAGGTGGCAGCAGCGAGGGCGCCAATGCCACCTTCGTTTCGCCCGCTGCCACGCCCAACGCGCCCACGGTCGGTAATCCTACAACAACGACCCTGGATGTGACCATTTCCGCTGATGACAACCCTGATGGAACAGCCTATGCGCTCTACGAAACCAGCACCGGCAAATATGTGCAGGATAACGGCACGCTGGGAGTATCGGCCGATTGGCAAACACGCACGGCCTGGGGGACGGTCACCGTGTCGGGGCTGGTCGGGTCGACCACCTATAGTTTTGAGGTCGTTGCCCGCAATAGTGAAGGCATCACGACCGCCAATGGCGCGTCGGCATCCGGCACGACAAGCGCCGGCAACTCGCTCGCCATCAATCCGGCATCCTTTGCCGCTTACTATTGTAACGCTTCCGCCAATACCTTCAACGTCGCTTACTCATCCGGCGGTGTGTTCTCCGGCACCTTTAAAATTCAGATGTCCGACGCCGGTGGTGTTTTCCCGAACAATACCACCGACAACATCATCGGCACGGGTGCCAGCTCGCCGATTTCGGTAACCATCCCCGCCGGCTTTGCCGCCGGCACCGGCTATCGCTTCCGGGTACTGAACGACAACCCCGAGTTCTACGGTTCCGACAACGGATCAGACGTAACGATCGTTGCCGCCCTCACACCGTCGGTGTCCCTGTCTTCCGGCACGGGCTCTTTCTCCATCTGCGTCGGCACTTCGATCACCTTTACGGCTAACCCTGTGAACGGAGGTACACCTACCTATGCCTGGACGAAGAACGGCAATGCGGTAGGCACCAACAGCGCTACTTATACCGACGCAAGCCTTGTCAATAACGATGTAATCGCGGTAACCATGACGTCTACCGTTGGCTGTGTAACCAGCGCTTCCGCAACAGATAATGAGACGATTACCGTAAACAGCACCGCCCGTCCGCCGGCTCCTGTTGCCGCTGCCAACCCGGCCTGCGCTACCACCACCCTGAACGCTATGGCCCACCCCGGAGGCGACGTCACCTACTATTGGCAGGGAACCACCTTCAACACCACGAAGACCGACTCGGCCGCAACAGCGCCCTACACGGTTTATGGTACCGACACCTTCTTTGTGCGGGCGTTCAACTCCATTACGGGCTGCTGGTCCGACACGAGCTCGCTTTTCGTAACGATCTTCAGCGCTCCGGTCATTTCGCTGCAGCCGGCCAATACCACCGGATTTGCCGGCTCGGGTATTACCCTGGTTGCTTCGGCTTCCAATCAGAGCGCACGTACCTGGCAGGTTTCTACGAACGGCGGCACCGATTGGACGAACATCAGCGCGGGTGGCATTTACGCACTTTCCAATACCAGCAGCAATACCGTGAACCACCTGGCCATCAGCAGCCTCACGACGGCGATGAATGGCTACCAGTACCGTGTGGCCATCAGCGGCAATGCCCCCTGCGGTGTTTACAACACCAACGCAGCCACCATTACTGTAAATGCGGCTCAGGCGGTTGTGTTTTCCGAGAACATGGGTTCTTCGGGCACTACTACCACGGTGGTCAACAATTTCACAGGCTGGCAGAACAACAGCACCCTGTCGTTCCGCAGCACCGTTGCCAGTGGTGAGCAGGCCGATAACCGCACCTCTACGCCTTCGGCCAACTATGCTAACGCATCGGCATCGCGCAACGTATTCATGGGAACAGCAGGTACCAATACGAAGGACCTGGTGATCAGCCGTGTCAACACAAGCGGTTTCACCAATTTGGTTCTGAGTTTCGGAATGTTTCGTACCAATGTGTCGACGACACTCCTCGTGGATGTGAGCGCCGACAGTGTGACCTGGGTTCCGCTGACTATTGACTATCCGGCCTTTACTTCTACATGGATGCAGGTGACCGCCTCCGGTGCAATTCCGGAAGCCAGCAACCTCCGCATCCGTTTCCGCAAGGATGGCTCGGGGGAAATCCGCCTCGACGATATCCGTCTGGCCGGCTATATGGCCAATCCGACGGTCACCTCGATCACACCCGCATCAGATACGGCCGGCAACAGCACCTTTACCCTTACGGTAAGCGGCACGAACTTCCTGAATGCGAACCGTTCGTTCGTAACCTGGGATGGTTCCTCTTCCGGTATTACCACCACCTTCGTTTCAGCTACGGAGCTATCTGCCGTCATCCCGGCCAGCCGGATCACCACGGCAGGTACCTACAATGTAGGTGTAACGGTAACCGGAGCTCAGAGTGCTTCCAACACACAGACCTTCACGGTTCATGCCGCCCGTCCGGCCGTAACCACCGGCAGCGGCACGGGTGCCAACGGTTCTTCGGAAATTACGCTTGATGCCACGGTCAACGCCAATGGCACGAGCACCGATGCCAGCTTCGAGTATGGTCTTACCACCAGCTATGGAAGCAGCATCGTTGCCCAGCAAAACCCGGTAACCGGCAATAGCAATACCGCTGTTTCCGCCGTGATTTCCGGTCTGCAGCCCAACGTCACCTATAACTTCCGCGCTCTGGCCACCAGCAGCGTCGGCACCCGCCATGGCAGCAATGCCACCTTTGTGTCGCCTGCCGCCGTTCCGGGCCAGCCTACTGTGGCTACCGCCGCCACTTCCTTTATTGACCTCACGCTCAACGACGGGGGTAATCCCGCCGGCACTGAGTTCGCCATTTACGAAACGACTACCCAGCGCTATGTGCAGGCCAACGGCGTTCTCGCCGCTGCGGCCACCTGGCAGTCCATCGGCAGCAACAGTGGCCAGTGGGGCAGCAATACGGGCGTAGCCGGAAAAGCGCGTATCATCTCCCTGGCAACAGGCACCGGATACACGTTTGAGGTGATTGCCCGCAACAGTGCAGGCATCACCACAGTAGCCGGAACTTCGGTATCCGCCACCACGCTTGCCGGAAGCTCCATCGTCATCAGCAGCGGTGTGCCGGCTTCGATCTGCAATGGCGCCGATAACAACCTGACGATTGCATTCACGGAAAGCGGTTTCATGGGCACCTTCAAGGTGCAGATCTCCAATGCTTCGGGTGTATTTACAAACGATACCAGCTCCAACATCATCGGTTCGGGTTCCGCATCGCCCATCCAGGCGACCATTCCGGCCAACTACAGTGCCGGCACGGGTTACCGCATCCGGGTACTGAATACCGACCCGGTGTTCTATGGTGACGATAACGGCATCGATATGTCCGTCGTTGCTGCCGTCACTCCGGCTGTAACCATCGGCGCCAACGCCGGCACGTCCATTTGTGCGGGTACGTCGGTGACCTTCACGGCGACTCCCGTGAATGGCGGCGCCGCTCCCAGCTACCAGTGGAGAAAGAACGGCAATAATGTCGGAAGCAACAGCGCCACTTATACCGATGCTGCGCTGGCACAGGGCGATGTGATCGACCTGGTGATGACCAGCAATGCCGGCTGTGTGAGCGCTGCCACCGCTGTTTCGTCCGGTCTCACCATGACCGTCAATACCACGCAGGCACCGCCCGCCATCACGGCAGGCGCCAATCCTTCCTGCGGCCCGACCACGCTCGCAGCCCTCACACAACCGGGTGGCAGCGTGATTTACTACTGGCAGGGATCTACCAATAACGGTACCTCCACGGCCAGCCCCGCCAATGTCGCCTTCCCCGTTAGCACGGTAGGAACCGGCACCTATTATGTACGTGCCCTCGATACCGTAACCGGATGTTGGTCGACCCAGCAGGGTCTGTCGGTGGTTGTTGCCAATGCACTTGCCGTTACGACGCAGCCGGTAGCAACCAACGCCTTCGAAGGAGGCAATGCCAGCCTCACGGCTGCAGCCGCACAATCGTCCAGCGTAGTATGGCAGGTGAATACCGGCAGCGGATTCAACAATATCAGCAATGGTGGTGTGTACAGTGGTGCCACTACCGGTACGCTGACCCTCACTGCCGTAACGGCGGCCCTCAACGGCGCCCAGTTCCGCGCGGTATTTACCGGTACGGCTCCCTGTACTACGGTGACGACCAACGCCGTTGCACTGACGCTTAGTCCTTCGCCGGCAACCGTATTCTCGGAGAATGTAGGCGTTGGCGGTGATAATGTTCCGGTAGGTACCTATACCGGCTGGCAGAATCAGGGCAGCCTTACGTTCTCAGCAGGAGGTACGAATACTGATGTTCGATCTACCTCTGGTTCCAGCGGTTACACCGGTGCCTCTGGTGCGGGCAATGTGTGGATGCCTTCTTCCTCGGGCTCACGTATTTTTGAGATTAGTAACATCAACACAATTGGATACAGCAATCTTTCCTTGAGCTTTGGTATGCTGCGCACATCGACCACCGCGGGTCATGCTCCCGTTCTCGAAGTGAGTTCAAACGGCGTAAACTACACAGCGCTTTCTTACACAATTACTTCGAGTGCCAACTCCTGGAGTCTGATTACGGCTTCCGGTTCTATCCCGGCCGCATCGAACCTTCGAATTCGTTTTTCAAAGAACAATACAACCGGATTCCGCATTGACGACCTACGCCTGGTCGGCACGCCCGCTACTCCGGCCATCACATCGATCAGCCCGGCCAGCGCGGTCGAAGGCAGCAGCAACCTGACGCTTACGGTGAACGGAAGCAACTTCTTCTCTTCGTCGCGCGTAACCTGGGCAGGCTCCAACCTGACCACCACTTTTGTCAGCAGCAGCCAGCTCACCGCCACGGTACCGGCCAACCTGCTCACCACAACGGGCAACTACAATGTGGCGGTGGTCACAACAGGTGCCCTGGCAGCCTCCAATTCCGAGGTGTTCACCGTAACACCGCGTACCATCACGGTGAACTCCATTTCGCGCGACAGTATCTGCAATACGTCGGCAGCCGATCGCTCCTTCGCCGTTGCCTTCACGGCCAGCGGCACGTTCAGCGGCAACTTCCAGGTGCAGCTGTCCGATTCGAGCGGCAGCTTCCCCTCGGCCATCAGCGAAGGCATCATTGGTAGCGGAACCGCATCACCGCTGACGGCCACCATCCCCGCCAACACACTTGTCGGAAGCAACTACCGTCTGCGTGTGCTGAATACTTCACCTGAAGTGATCAGCGCTCCGTCGAACAGCTTTACCATCACCAGCCCCGGATCGGCCACGATCGCTTACAGCGGTTCTCCCTACTGCGGCATGACCGGACTGGTTTCGGTAACCCGCACGGGCGACTCTACCGGTGCCTTCGCCGCCTCACCCTCGGGTCTGTCGATCAATGCAAGCACCGGTCAGATAGACCTGGCTCAATCGCAGCCGGGCATCTACACCGTGAGCTACACCATCATCAAGGCCGGAACCTGCACCGGAAGCGTCACTACCCAGGTGGAAATCCGTCCGTCGCAGTTCTTCAACACCATTTCGAACCAGCTGGTGTGTGCCGGTGCCACCGTGTCGGCCATGAACTTCGGTTCGGTAGCAGGTATTACCTACAGCTGGACCAACGACAACGCTACGATTGGTCTGGGTGCTTCGGGCACCGGCAATGTAGCGGCCTTCACCGCGATTAATACCGGCAACACCGACCAGGCTGCCCGTATCACCGTGCGTGCCACAGGCGGTACCGCCTGCTTCGTTACCCCGATGATCTTCGGCATCACCGTAGCGCCCACCCCGGCTGCCCTCAATGCCATTTCCAACCAGGTGGTATGCGCCGGACAGACCACAACTCCTGTGACCTTCAGCAATGCCCAGGGTACCACAATTGCAAACTGGACCAACGATAATCCGGCAATCGGAACGGTTGTTTCAGCTTCGAACACTCCCGGCATCGGATCCTTTATCGCCCGCAACCCCACCGGTGAAGCTTCCACAGTAGCTACCTTTACGGTAACCCCTGTACGTCGCGGCTGTGCCGGCACGCCGGTGCAGTTTACCATCACGGTAAGCAATTCGGTTACTTCGCTGGCTTATCCCCAGGCCACTTATTGCCAGAACACAGGCGCCCTTCCCATCCTGCGTGGTGGTGCGGGTGGTACCTATTCCGCCACACCCGCTGGTCTCAGCATCGATGCCGGTACCGGACAGCTCAACTTCTGGAACTCACAGCCGGGAACCTATACGGTAACCTATACCCTGAACAACGCACAGGGCAGCTGCCAGGCTTCAGCCTCTACCCAGGTGCGGGTGCTGCCTCGTGCGAACCTGAGCGTTTCAACCAATCAGCTTTTCGTATGCCGTGGCGCTACCGTTCCTCAGATGACCTTTACAGGTAGCGGAACGGCCTACAACTGGACAAACTCCAATACCGCCATTGGGCTTGCTGCGTCAGGGACAGGTGATATTTCCGCCTTTACCGCACAGAATCCCACCAACGTCATACAGCGCAGTGTGGTTCGTGTAATCGCAACAGGCGATGGCGTAAACACCTGTAACAGCCTCCCGCAGGTAATTTACCTCGGTGTCGGCAATTGCAATGCCGGTTCGGTAACCCAGGCCGATGGTGTCGGTGGCGATGCGTCCACCCTGCGCACGCAGGATGTAACGCTGAGCCCGGTTCCGGCCCGCGACCGCGTAACCGTACAGCTTGCTGCCAATGCCTACACCAGCCGCGAGACGTATACGGTTCAACTGGTTTCTCAGTATGGCGGAGCAATCAGCAAACCGGCCGTCATGAACGGGAATACCTATACCGTAGACCTGAGCGGTTTGACGCCCGGTGTTTACACCCTGCGCCTCACCAGCACCCGCACGGGCGTAAGTGTGCAGAAGCAGGTGGTGAAGCTTTGATTAGCTGATTAGCTGATTAGCGGATTAGCTGATGAGCGGATAAGCTGATGAGAAGCGATGAATGCTGGTATATTCGTTCATTCCTCGTCTGAAACGGTGAAAGCCAATACAAAAACGTCTCCTTCGCGGGAGACGTTTTTTTGTGGGTAGAAAGTCCGGGTGGAGCATATCTAGCAACATGAGAAAAAATTATTATATACTGTTGTGTTAATTTTATTCTCTAAAGTGTTAATTTTAAGCCTGTTTTTTAAAAATTAACCGCTTATGAGAAAACACTACTTAGCCCTTTGTGCTTTGTTGACGGCCTATTGTGGCCAGGCACAGTTAACCGGAACGAAAACCATTCCTGGCGATTATGCCGATCTCGCTGCCGCTGTTACCGACCTGAATGCGGCAGGTGTCGGAACCGGCGGCGTGACCTTCCAGGTAAATGCGGCCCAGAGCCTGAGCGCCCCTTTGGTCATCTCGGTAAGTGGTACGGCCACCAATCCGATCGTTTTCCAGGGAAATGCCTCTGTCCTCACGGCAACCGGCTCAACGGCGACTAACGACGCGATCATCGTGCTGGCTGGCGCCGATTTTGTGACCCTCAACAACTTTGTGCTCAATGGCAACAACACGGTAGAGTGGGGGATCGCCTTCCTGAAGCGCAACAGCGCGGTGCCGTTCGATGGCGCCCAGAACAACGTAGTGTCGAACAATACCATTACCCTCGACCGAACAAATACCTCCTCTTTGGGCATTTACGGTGCGCACCATACAGCTGCCAGTACATCGCTGCTGGCTACCACCGGAACAACCGCAGACGATGCCAACTCCAACAACCAGATCACGGGCAATACGGTCACCAATGCCTATATCCCCATCCAGCTTACCGGTATCGGCACCGCTGCGGTGTACGATTCCGGCAACAGCATCAGTGGCAATACGATCTCCGGCTTTGGCGGCGGATCCGTTGCTACCTATGGCGTTCGTACGGTTAATTATGCCGGCGTCACGATAACCAACAACAATGTCACCTTACCCGGAGGCACTACCGCCACATCTTATGGCATTTTCGCCAGCACCGGCAATGGCGCCGTTGCGATCAATGGCAACAACGTAACCCTCACAGGGGGGGCTACCACCTCCACGCTCTTCGGAATCGTCAGTGCGGCATCCGGCACCTCCCTGCAGCTGAACGGCAACACGGTTAGCGGCAGCAGCTATGCCACTGCCACCTCCGGAGCCTTCACGGGTCTGCAAAACACGGGCACACCCACAACCGTGCAGATGAATAATAATACCGTAACAGGCAACAGCCTGGCCGGTACGGGCACCATGACCCTCATGGACGGGGGCAGCAGCACTTCCATCACCAGCATTACGATGACCGGCAATACGGTGACCAATAACACCAAGACCGGCGCCAGCGGTTCGCTGTTCTGCATTCGCGCCGGCACATCGGTGGTCAACATCAGCAACAACCTTGTTTCCGATAACGGGATCCCGAACACCAGCGGCACCAGCGCGGCCACGCTCGCCGGGATCTACAATATCTCCAGCCCCACGGGAGAGACCTACAACAACAATATCGTGCGGAACCTCCTGATCGGGGGCACAACCACGTCCACCTCTTCGGCGCTGTATGGTATGTATTCCAATACCATTGCGGCTGGAAACAAAGTAACCTCCGGAAATACCATTCACGGACTGAGCATGGTTACGGGAGGCACATCGTACGGCATCTTCCAGGCAGCCGGCACCGCCCTGATCAGCCAGAATAAGATTTTCGATATACAGGGAGGAACTACTTCCGGACTGGTTTATGGCGTTCATATCTCCTCAGGCGTAACGATTACGGTAGCCAACAATTTCATAGGCGATCTTCGTGCCCCGGCGGCCAATGCCAACCTGGCAGTTGCCGGCATCAACGTTTCGGGTAGCACCAGCACCAACGCTTATTACAATACGGTATACCTGAGCGCAACGAGCACGGGTACCAACTTCGGAACGGCCGCCCTGAACGCTTCGACCTCGCCCAACCTCGCGCTGAACAACAATATTTTCTATAACCTGTCAACGGCAAACGGCACGGGTCTCACCGCCGCCTACCGGCGCACGACCACTACGATCGGCACCTATGCCGGCAGTTCCAACAACAATATCTTTTTCGCCGGAACGCCTTCGGCCACCAACGTCATCTTTACCGATGTCACCAATGCCGATCAAACCCTGGCGGCTTTCCAGCAACGCGTAGCTCCTCGTGAAGGCGCTTCCAAAACCGGCATTCTGCCCTTTCTCAGCACCGCCGGCAGCAGTACCAACTTCCTGCGGCTAGATCCGGCAGTGGCCAATACCGCAGAGAGCGGCGGTGCCCCCGTGGCCGGTATCAACCTTGATTTTGACGGCGACACCCGCAATGCCAGCAACCCCGATATCGGCGCCGACGAGTTTGATGGTCTTGCGCTCAGCAACTGTTTCAATCCGGGTACGCCGCAGGCTTCGGCCCTGCTTCCCAATTCAGCTTCCCTTGGATGGACGGCTGGCAACGGCGCTGCTAATTTCGAGTGGGAGTTGCGCACGACCGGCACCTGCGGCAGCGGAAGCCCTGTTCAAAATGGAACGGTGGCCGGCCTGTCGGTAAACCTGACCGCGCTCACCGCCAATACCACCTACTCGTTTTGCGTGCGCCGCGACTGCGGTGGAGGCACGTTCAGCGACTGGGTAACAGTAACGTTCACGACACCCTGCAGCCCGATAAGCGCGCTGCCCTGGACCGAAGGATTCGAAGGTCTTTCTTCCGTCGGAGCCGGCGTGGTTCCGTCTTGCTGGAATACCCAGATGACCACCGGCGTTAATTTCACCTCAGCCAGTACGGCGGTCCGCAACAGCATCGGCGCCCGTAGCGGCACCCGCTATGTGTGGGCACGCTACTCGTCGGACGCCTGGCTTTTCTCTCCGGCCTTTGAGCTGACTGCGGGCGTGAGCTATGATTTCTCCTACTTCTTTGCCAATACCGATAACCTCACCGGTTTTACCCTGGTGACGGCCGTCGGCAATGCCCAGAATGGCGCAGCTATGACCACCACGCTCGGAACGATCACCAACCCGGTGCATACCACCCATCAGCGCGTGCGCTATACATTTGTTCCGGCCACCAGTGGTGTGTATCATTTCGGTATCCGCTCTACCGGCAACGGAACACCCTGGTACCTGGTGTTCGACGACTTCCGTCTGGAAACGTCGCCCAGCCTGGATGTGGCGACCGCCGGCCTTGTTGCTCCCGCCGTTACCTGTCCCACGGCAAACGCACCGCTTGCCGCCCGTATCGTCAACGCTTCGGGTGTAGCGCTGAACCTGGCAGCCAATCCGGTGACGGTAACCGCCTCTGTGAGCGGCGCCGGCAGCGGCACCCTCAGCGGTACGGCGAACAGCGGTACCCTCGCACCGGGCGATACCCTGGCCGTAAACCTCCAGCCTGCTTTCTCGTTCAGCACTGGCGGCTCCTATATCTTTAACGTAGCCGCCACATTGGCGGGCGACGGCTTTACCGGAAACGACTCCTCTGTCAGCACGGTGTTTGTAAACAGCAATCCTACCAATCCCTTTGTTGAAGAAGCACAGACCGTGGCCTGCGCCGGCACACCGCGTATGCTCGTGGCCCGGGGTGGACGGGTTCCCGGCACCGGCACCATCGGCACCGGCACCCTCAGTACGACCACATCAACTCCTTACCGGAGCGGATGGGGCGGCACCAAGAACCAGTATATCTACACCGCAGCCGAACTTACCGCACTTGGTCTTCGTGGAGGAGATACGCTGCGTTCGATCGGATGGCGTGTAATGTCGCAGACCAACACCCCGACGCTGAATGGCTTCACCATTGCATTAAAGCATACAACCGCCGCAACAGCCAGCACTACGTTGCAGACCGGTACTACCACGGTGTTCGGGCCGGTGAACTACACGCTTTCCGGCTCGGGCTCTTATGTAAACAGCCACACACTAACGGGTGTGTTTGTTTGGGATGGCAGCTCCAACCTGCTGGTAGAGACCTGCTTCAATAATAATGACGCCGGAACCACATCGGTTGGTGTGGCCTATACAACCACATCCGGCTCGATGACGGTTTACAGCAGTGCCGATAATGCCGCCACGCATTGTGCCTCCGCAAGCACCGGCACGACCACCACCACGCGCCCGAATCTGGTGCTTGGTTTTGACCGTCGTGGCACGTATACATGGGCACCGGCTACCGGACTGTTCACGAATGCGGCCGCAACCACTGCCTATGCCGCCAATGCCAGCGCCGACACGGTTTATGCGCTGATCAATACCCCAACCAGCTATCAGTTGATCGCAACATCGCCTGCCGGCTGCACCGTTCAGGATACGGTAGAACTCACCCTTGGCAACCCGACGGTACAAACTACCTTCCTCAGCAACCAGACGGTATGTGCCGGCCAGCCGGTCACGCTGACCGTAAATGCCACGGGTACGGGAATCCGCTATCAGTGGCGCCGCAACGGTAACGATATCTTCAATGCCACCTCCAACAGTTACACGATCCCTGCAGCTAATGTGAGCGACTCGGGCCGCTATTTCGTATTCATCACCGGCGCCTGCGGAACGCTTACGGACTCGGCCCTTGTTACTGTAAATCCTCAGACGCTGATTACACAGGAGCCGGGCGCACCTGCCGGTACGGGCTGCAATATGACACCGGTTACCTTGTCGGTAGTTGCAAGCGGTACCTCGCTTACGTACCAATGGTATCGCGACGGTGCGGCCATCAATGGCGCCAATTCCAGCACGTACACCATAACTGCGGCGGGAACAGCCACCTATCAGGTCATCGTTGCGGGCACTTGTGGATTGGATACTTCGGCGGCCGTGGCGGTAAGCCTGAACCCCATGCCTCAGGCCTCCTTTACGGCACCGGCGCAGGTTTGCGCCGGCACCGCGGTGACCTTCACCAACACGTCTGCCGTCGCTACGGGTAGCATCAGCGGCTACCAGTGGCAGTTTGGCAACGGGCAATCGTCAACGAATGCTAACCCCACGGTAACTTTCGCCAGCCCCGGTATTTACACGGTGATGCTTCGGGCGATCAGTGCCGCGGGCTGCGCTGATTCGGTGATGCAGACGATTCAGGTACTGGCGCCGGTTGCCATCAATAGCCAGCCTGCCAGCCAAACCATTTGTCCGGGTAGCACGCTAACCCTCACCGTTGGCGCAACGGGAAGCGGCCTGAGCTACCAATGGCGTAAAGGCACGAACGATATCGCCAATGCCACCGGTGCCACGCTGACGATCAACAACGCTGGTTCGGGTGATGCCGGGTCTTACACCGTCCTGATCACCGGCCCTTGCGGCAGTGCCACCTCGCAGGCCGCGGTGATTGTGGTAGCCGCCGCCAATTCCTGGACCGGTGCGGTGAGCACCAACTGGAACGATTCGGCCAACTGGTGCGGTGGCGTGCCGACCAGCAGCTCCAATGTGATCATCCCGAATGTTCCCAACTATCCGGTCATCAGTGGCTCGGTGTCTGTCGGCCAGCTTACGGTGGCCACCGGCGCCCGCGTGGAAGTGACTACCGGCGCCAACCTGAACCTGTTTGGCAACCTGATCAACAACGGGACGATCAGTGCGACAAATGGTACCCTTACGGTCAGTGGAACTACGGCCGTAATGCTTGACAGTGTCACCGTCGGCAACCTGGTCATCAATAACCCGGCTGGCGTTACGCTGAACGGCCGCGCCAATGTAATCGGCACCGTTACGCTGACGCAGGGCCACCTGGTGCTTGGTAACCATCAACTCAACGTCTATGGTTCGATCAGCGCCGCTACAGGAAGCCATATCGTGACAAACGGTACGGGCACAGTCGTGATAACCACGCCGGCAACAACGCCCGTGACGATTCCTGTAGGACCGGATGCCGCCCGTTATGCTCCGGTAACGATTGCTAATGGCGACAGCCGCCGCTTCTCGGTCAGCGTTGCCAACGGCATCAATCCCACCATCGCCTGGGCCGCCAATGCGATCAATCTTACCTGGAACATCACCCCGGAAACAAGCTCGGCTAACCCGGCTACCATCACACTGGGCTATGCCGATGCCCAGGGTAATACGGCTTTCAATGCTGCTGCTAATCTGGAGGCGGGCGTATACAACGGCAACAGCTGGACGATTCAGACACCTGCGGGCGGCGTGGCTCCGGCCGGCACTGCCAGCAGCCGCAGCATTACCTTCAGTACCAGCACCTTCGGACCGATGGTCGTAGGTAACCTGGGCAGCATTTTGCTGGTAACCTCCGCTCCGCGCATCGATGCCGATGTTACTTCGGCACAACTGCTTCCGAACGTGGTACTGCAGGATGCCCTGTTGCGTGTTGTCGTTCGCCGCTCCATGCAGACCCAGTGGTCGATTGCCGACGCGCAGGGCCGCATTCTGAAGGTGCTCAACTTCACGCTCACTCCAGGAACGAACGACCTGCGCCTGTCGCTTGGCGACCTGCCTTCCGGCAGCTACTTCCTCAAGGGAAGCAGCAGCAAAGGCAGCCTGGTAACGCTGCGCTTCGTACGTCTCTGATAACAGAACCTGCAGAACGAAAACGCCGGCCTTTGGGCCGGCGTTTTTTATGAGATATTGGGGGCGTTAATGTAGCACTTCAAGGCTCCGGGCTATACGCTGTACGGCATCGTCGACCTGCTCTTTGGTGATGACCAGCGGGGGCGCCAGGCGGATCTTGTCGCCATGCGTAGGCTTGGCGAGGATGCCCTTTTCTTTCATTTCCAGGCAGAGTTTCCAGGCAGCTTCCTGGTCTTCGTGTTGCACCACAATGGCATTCAGGAGTCCTTTACCTCGTACCAGGCTGATGAAAGGCGACTCAAGTCTGCGCAACTGCTCCCGGAAGTACTGACCCAGCTTCCCGGCATTTTCCGCCAGGTTTTCGTCGCGCAGCACGGCCAGCGCCTCCATGGCTACCCGGCAGGCAAGCGGGTTGCCGCCATAAGTGGAGCCATGTTCGCCGGGGTGGATGGTCATCATCACAGCATCGTCGGCCAGTACGGCACTGACCGGAAGAAGGCCGGCGCTCAGTGCCTTGCCGAGGATCAGAATATCGGCACGAACCTCTTCATGATCGATGCAAAGCATCCGGCCCGTGCGGCAAAGGCCGGTCTGGATTTCATCGGCCATGAACAGCACACCGGCATCGGTACACAAGCTGCGGGCGCCGCTCAGGTAGCCTTCATCGGGCACCACTACACCTGCTTCCCCCTGGATGGGCTCAATGAGGAAGCCGGCAACATTCTTGTCTTCGAGTGCGGCTTCCAATGCTGCCAGGTCATTATAGGGGATCACGATAAAGCCGGGCATATAGGGGCCGAAGTCGCGGTAGGAGGAGGGATCGGTGCTGAAGGAAATGACCGTAGAAGTACGGCCATGGAAATTTTCACGGCACACGATGATCCGGGCTTCATTTTCGGGAACACCCTTGACGCGGTAGGCCCAGCGGCGGGCCAGCTTTACGGCCGTTTCCACCGCCTCGACCCCACTGTTCATCGGCAGCACTTTGTCATATCCGAAGTATTGGGTAATGTAACGTTCGTATTCACCCAGCAGGTTCGAGTAAAAGGCCCTGCTCGTGAGCGTCAGCCGGCGGGCCTGATCTACCAGCGCCTCTACGATACGCGGATGGCAATGGCCCTGGTTCACCGCAGAGTAACCGCTGAGAAAATCATAGTATCGTTTTCCCTGGACGTCCCAGAGAAAAACGCCTTCGCCCCGCTCGAGCACAACGGGCAGCGGGTGATAGTTATGGGCGCCATACTGGTGCTCCAGGTCCATGTAATAAGACGGGTCGGTTACCATCGGTACGGTAGTATGCATAGAAGAAGGGATGAATAATGAGTGAGCGGTGAGCGGTGGGGAGTGAGCAAAGCCTGGAGCATGCGGCACTCATCCGGAACATAGGTTCCGGGCAGCAAAAAAAGGGCCTTAGTGGTTGAGCAGGTCGAGGTTGGCCTGGAGGATATGTTGCTGTGTAATCAACATGGACGTAAAGGTAAGGAATTCGGATTTCTGATGAAAGTTCGCTTTTGCCCTTGTTGCTGAACAATCAGGAAACCATGCTCACGACTCACGATTCACGAACCCGGGCTCACCGCTCACTGCAACACCACCTTCCGCACAAAGTAACTCTCCGGGCACTGCACTTCCTCCACCTCCTGCCCAGGCGCGAAAAGCCCGTAGATCGCCGACCCGCTGCCACTCATTGAGGCGTACACGGCGCTCATCTGGTAGAGTTTTTCTTTGATCAGCATCAGTTCGGGATATTGTATAAATACGCTGTTCTCGAAATTATTCTGTAAAAGTTCCGGCCAGCGATCGGGCGGCGCTGCCATGACCGATTGCAAACCCGGCCGGTTATCGTCGGGACGAATATTGCGGAAGGCTGCGGCCGTTGGCACATGAATACCCGGGTGAATGAGCAGGAGGGTATAACCCGCCAGCGAAAGGCCGAGCGGGGACAGCGCCTCGCCGCGCCCGCTGGCAAAGCAGGGTTTGTTGTAAATGAAGAAGGGACAGTCGCTGCCTAACTGCAACGCCAGGTCGGCCAGCTCTGTTTCGGTAAGATTCAGGCTGAGTTTCCGGTTGAGCAGCAGCAGGGTGAAGGCGCCGTCGGCACTTCCGCCACCCAGCCCGGCTCCGCTGGGAATGACCTTGTGCAGGTGCATCTGCACGGAAGGAAGGTCGGGGAAGCGCTCCCGGAGCAACAGATAGGCTTTATAGCAGATGTTATCTTCCGCAGTTGCAGTCACCTCACGACCGCTGCTGCTGAATTCGAGCGTTCCTTTGCCGTTGACCTGCACCACCTCCAGCGCATCTTCTACCGGAACCGGATAAAAAATGGTCTCAAGGTCGTGGTAACCATCGGTGCGTTTCCGTCGTACCTGCAGGCCCAGGTTGATTTTGCAATTCGGGAAAACGATCATAACATGCAAAAGTAAAAAGTCAAAAGTCAAAAGTCGCCGGCGCGCATAGGCTTTGCTATCCGAGAACCGGTATTTGACTTTTGAATGCTTACTTTTTCTTTTTCCGGTTATTGATCTCATCGCGGATGGCGATGGCGCGGATATAGTCTTCCTGTTCGAGAACCTCGTTCAACAGGGTATTCAGATCTTCGAGCGACAGGCTGCGCAGGTCTTCCTTGCTGCCGCCACCGGTTGATGCGACCGGCTCTTCTTCTTCTTCGTCTTCTGTAGGAGAGGCCTTGCGGCGTTTGGTGGCGCTGCTATCTTCCATCATGATACCGGCACTGTCGAGGATATGCTCATAGGTAAACACCGGGCATCCAAAACGGACGGCCAGTGCCAGCGCGTCGGAAGTGCGGGAATCGATCTCAATGGTATCTGTTTCGGAGGAGCAAACGAGCTTCGAATAAAAGATGCCCTCCTGGAGGTCGGAGATCACAATCTCGTGCAGGTCAATATTGAATGCGTTCATGAAGTTCTTCATCAGGTCGTGGGTCAGCGGGCGGCTTGGCTGCATTTTCTCGAGAGCGACAGCGATGGCCTGCGCCTCGAAACCTCCAATTACAATCGGCAACCGTCTCAGTCCTCCCACCTCGCCCAGCACCACGGCATAGGAATGGGTTTGCGTAATGCTATGCGACAACGCCACAATTTCCAGTTCGATTTTCTTCATATCCGGGATTCAATACTTTGCTGCTGTTACAAACCTACTGTTTTATTCAATTAAAATGCCATAGCGGAGGCTATGGCATTGTGGAAGCTCTACGCTCAGGCCCCTTTGTATTTTTTCACGGCCTCGATCATGCGGGGCACCACTTCGAAGGCATCACCGACGACGCCGTAATCGGCCGCCTTGAAGAAGGGTGCTTCCGGATCCTTGTTGATGACGACGATGGTTTTGCTGCGGTTGACGCCGGCAAGATGCTGGATAGCGCCGCTGATACCAATGGCAATGTAGAGGTTCGGCGCGATGGCCACACCCGTTTGGCCCACGTGCTCATTGTGCGGGCGCCAGTGGGCGTCGGCAACCGGGCGGCTGCAGGCCAGGGCGGCACCCAGGTGGTCGGCCAGTTCTTCCACCATCTTCCAGTTTTCGGGGCCTTTCAAACCACGGCCGGCGCTGACAACAATGTCGGCTTCGGTAAGGGCGATCTTGCCACTGGTCTTGGTGCTGCCGGTAACCTTTAGTTTCGGAGCATCCACTGATGCGCTGAAAGGAACCACTTCTGCCGAACCACCGGTTTCAGTGAGGGCAAAAGAGTTGGGATTGAGGGCAATCACTTTCTTATCGGTGGTTACCGACACCTGGGCAAAGGCCTTTCCGGAAAACACGTTTTTGCGAACGGTAAAGCCCTTACTCAAATCCGGCAGGGCCGTTGCGCCGGCAACCAGTCCGGCCTTCAGGCGAACAGCCACGCGCGGAGCGAGAGCCTTGCCACTGCTGTTGTTGGAAAACACCACGGTGTGCGCGCCGGTAGTTTCCGCCACCTGGCTGATCACGTTGGCATACACCTGTGCATCCAGCTTGTCGAGGTTGCTGTCCTGCACCTGATGGATTTTGGTAATGCCGTAATTGCCGATAGCAGTAATATCATTCGGATTGCCCAGCACCAGTGCTTCGGCAGTGGTACCGGTTTGCTGCGCCAGCTGCGCAGCATAAGAGGCGGCTTCAAAAGAGGCTTTCTTGATCAGGCCGTCGATATGGTCGATGAAAACGAGAACAGACATGTTCAAAAAGTTGTTGGGTAAAGAAATGGGAAGCGGTCGTCGGGAGGCTGCATCATTCGAAGTAGGCAACCCGCGCATCAGATCACCCGCGCTTCTTCATGCAGCATGCGCACCAGGTCGTCGACCTGTTCGGGCGAAACGAGCTTTACACCTGCCTTTGCCGGGGGCAAACCAAATTCGGCTACCTGCGTCAGTGAAGCCACCGAAGCTTCCACCACTTTCAGCGGCTTGGTGCGGGCCGCCATAATACCCCGCATGTTCGGGATACGCGCCTCGGCCATACCCTTCTGGCAGCTGATGACCAGCGGGAGCGGCCCTTCGAGGGTTTCTTCGCCGCCTTCGATCTCGCGCTTCACGGTAACCGCGCCGCGGCTGACCTGGAGGCCCGTGGCCAGGGCCACATAAGGCATGTCCAGCAGCTCGGCCAGCATACCGCCTACCGCGCCATTGTTGTAATCGATTGTTTCCTTACCGGTTAGGATAAGGTCATAACCGCCCGATTTTGCTACCTCGGCAATAGCGCCGGCCACCTGGTAGGGGTCGCCCGGCTCCACATTTACACGGAAAGCTTCGTCGCCGCCCAGCGCCAGCGCCTTGCGGATGATTGGCTCGGCATCCGCGCCACCTACGGTAACGAGGTGGATCGTCGTGGACGGATCAGCTTCCTTGAGCTCGATGGCGCGCACCAGTGCGTACCATTCGTCGTAAGGATTGATGATCCACTGTACGCCGGCTTCCGCGAATTTCGTGTTGTTGTCGGTGAAGGCTATTTTTGCCGTGGTATCTGGCGTCTTACTGATGCACACCAAGATTTTCATATAAACAAACAGGTTTTTAGAGTGAAAGCCAAAGGTTGCATAAGCAACCATCCGGCATGCAAATATAAGCTTTAGCCTGTGCCAAAATTCAATTTCTGATGGACCGGATCGCCCGTTTGAAGGAGCTGCTGAACGCTCAGCCCGATGATTCTTTTCTGCAGCATGCACTTGCGCTGGAGCATATCAAAACCGGCGACGATGTTGCGGCCCGCGGCCTTTTCGAGCGCCTGCTTGCCGCCAATCCGGCCTATGTCGGCAGCTACTACCACCTCGCCAAACTGCTGGAACGGACAGGCGAGGAGGAAGCGGCAGTTTCCGTGTACGAAAAGGGAATGGAAATCGCCAAAGCCGCCGGCGACCAGCACGCGTTTTCGGAACTGCGCTCGGCTTATGAGGAGCTGACAATGTGAATGGTGCGCAGTGAGTGGTGAGCGGTGAGCTGAAGAAGTGACAAGACCCAGGGAATGCCGCCTTAATTCCTGGCCGATTTAGCCCCAAGGCGGCGAAGGCATCTATGATCGAGTGATTATTACCGAAAAATCAGGCATGTGGATCTGTTACCGGACTTTTTGAAATTTATTGACGGGCAGCAGTTGTTTCAGCCGAAACAACGTTTGCTCCTGGCCGTGAGTGGCGGTTTGGATTCGATGGTATTGGTAGATCTGTGCCGGCGCGCCGGAATCGACTTTGGTATCGCACATTGCCATTTCGGGTTGCGGGGTGCCGAAAGTGATGGCGACGCCGCTTTTGTGCACGAACGCGCGAAGGAACTGAAGGTTCCCGTATTTATACGTTCGTTCGACACCAGGGCCTACATGGCGGAACATTCCGTTTCTGTGCAGGTGGCTGCCCGGGAACTCCGTTATGCCTGGTTCCGCGAACTGGCAGCGGCCGTTTGGGAAGAAGTGGATGGGGAATGGGCAGCAGTAAGCGGTGAGCCTTCGGCCATTGATAGCACAGATAAGGCAGCTCGCCCTTCACCCTTTACCGCTCCGCCTCAGCCCACTTGTATTCTTACTGCCCATCACCGGGATGATCATATCGAAACCGTGTTGATCAACTTTTTTCGTGGCACCGGTATCGCCGGGATGCATGGCATCCGCGCAAAACAAGAGAACCTCGTGCGGCCCCTGCTGTTTGCCAGCCGCGAACAACTTCATACCTATGCAGTGGAGCAGAACCTGAGCTGGCGCGAAGACAGCAGCAATACCGAAACCAAATACCTGCGTAACGCCCTGCGGCTCGAGGTGCTGCCGGCAATGGAAAAGGTTTTTCCGGGAGTACGGAAGGCCCTTCACGAAAATGCACAACGGTTCGCTGAAGTGGAACAGTTGTATCGGAAGGCCGTTGAGGAGCAATTGCTACGCTTGCAAGAGCGGAGGGGCCAGGAAGTCCGGATCCCGGTGCGCAGGTTGCGAAAAGCTACACCACTCGATACGCTGATCTGGGAGCTCATGCGCCCCTACGGATTCGGCACCGCGCAAACCGCAGGACTTCGGGCACTGCTCGACAGCCCATCGGGCAGGTACCTGCAGTCGGCCACCCACAGGGTAGTGCGGCATGGAGCCTGGCTGCTCGTAGCGCCCCTAACGGCGACCGACACCTCGGTGTATGTGCTGGATGAAAAGGAACAGGGGAGCATCAGCTTCGGCAATCACTTGCTCGAATGGCGCCAGGTGAACAAGCCGGAGCACATTTCTGCAGACGCCTCGATGGCCCTGCTGGATGCCCGTCTGGTCGACTTCCCCCTCATTCTGCGCCGGTGGAAGCCCGGCGACTATTTTTATCCGCTGGGCATGCGCAAAAAGAAAAAACTCGCGCGTTTTTTCATCGACAGCAAACTCTCGAAGCTGCAAAAAGAGGAGATCTGGGTACTGGAGTCGCATAAACGGATCGTATGGATTGCCGGTCACCGGATCGATGACCGGTTCAAGATGACACCACCTACCCGGCGGGTGCTGGAACTGCGGCTGCGGCCACTCAACGGCTCCACGCCATTCTGACCTGCTCCATAAAGTCGGCCAGCACCGTGTTGCCGGTGGCATAACCCGCCACAATGATGAAACCGATACCAAAAAGTGCACCCCACAGGTGGGCCGAATGGTTGATATTACCGCCGCCGCGCTTGTCGAGCCAGTAGCTCAGCAACAGGTACAGCGGGCCGAATACATATCCGGGCATGGGGGGCAGGAAGAAAAAACCCATCCGCAGGGTAGGGAACAACAAAATGCCGGCAAAGATGACGGCCGATACGGCCCCTGAGGCTCCAAGGCTGAAGTAGTGATGGTTGTTTTTATGACGGCCATAGGTGGGCAACTCACTTGCCCAGAGCGCCAGCACGTATAGCGCCAGGTAGAGCAGCCGTCCCGACTGCGGTGCCATCTCCACCATGCGTTCTTCTACCAGCCTGCCAAAGAGAAACAAGGCATACATGTTAAAGAGCAGGTGGAAGAGGTCGTTATGGATCAGGCCGCTGGTTAGAAAACGGTACGACTGTCCGCGTTGCACGGCCGGTCCATGAAAGATAAACGCTTCTTTGATGCGGCCATTGCCTTCGGCAAGCAGCGATACCAGCACCGTTAGGGCGATGAGGGCGTAGGTTACGATCGGCAGGTTTTCTGTCGGAAACATGGCTTATTTGTGGTGATATTTTTCGTTTCGGATGATGGTTGCCGCCCGGTAAAGCTGTTCGGCCAGAATCAGGCGCACCAGTTGATGCGGAAAGGTAAGCGCCGACAGGGACCATTGAAGCTGTGCCCGGCGCAGCACCGCACTGTCGATTCCGAAGGCACCGCCGATCAGGAAGACCACATGGCGGGTGCTTTCGGTAGCTCTTTGCTGTAAAAAGCCGGCAAGGGTCTCGGAACTCAGGTTTTTCCCACGCTCGTCCAGTGCCACCAGGTAGTCGTCGGGCTTCAACCATTCGAGCAGCATCTCGCCCTCCCGCTTTTTCAGGTCGGTCTCCGATAACTGGGCCGCGTTTTTTGGAACGGGAAGGATGATCCACTCGGCGCTGAAATAACGGTTAAGCCGCTTCGTAAACTCTTCCACACCTTCCCGAACGTAGGGCTCGTGTGCTTTCCCGATACTCCATAAAGACAACTTCATACCAGTCGATTCGGGAGCAATAGTACGGTTTTTCCCCGCTGCACCGTGCTGCATGGGTTAGTATGAGTTTTGCAGACCCTGCCATAAAGGATCTATCCGTGCATTGGAAGAGCGATTGGAAAAGAAAGCTGGTTGCTGGCGGCCTGGCCTTGCTGCTGAGTTTAAGGCACACAACGGTGATCGGCCAGCTGAAACCCGACTCCGTAACGTTGGCTGCAAGTCTGCAATACCGCAATCCCGGTCTGTTGAATACTGTTCTGTTGGGTAGTAATTACCGGAAGGTATGGCAAACGCCGGTGCGCCTCCCTGTTTTTTACCTGCGGCGGCAGGGCTTCCGCATCAAGGAACTCGGCGGCGGCAATCAGACCCTTTCCCTGCAACTTGTTGACCGGGAGGGGCGGGAGTGGGCCCTGCGGACCGTTGAAAAGAATGTGGCGGGTGCGCTTCCGCCGCTGCTGGGAAAAACGTTTGTTCGGGTGCTGGCACAGGAACAGGTTTCCGGTGCGCATCCCTACGCGCCGCTGGTGGTGGCTCCGTTAACCAAGGCACTGGGCGTACCTGCCCCAGATCCGGTTTTTTATTTTGTACCGGATGATCCTGACCTGGGTGCATACCGCACGCTATTTGCCGGCACCATGTGTATGCTTGAGGAGCGGGGACCGACACCCGACCGGAGCCGCACGCAGAATACCGAAAAAGTGCTGGAGCGCCTGGTCGACAAAGGTTCTGTTCGTCCCGATGGCGCACTCATCCTGCGTGCGCGCGCGCTCGACCTGCTGGTCGGCGACTGGGACCGGCATGCCGGACAGTGGCGCTGGGCCGATAAGTCGCCGCAACTGGTCTATGCCATTCCCCGCGACCGCGACCAGGCGTTTTATTTTACCAATGGCCTGTTGCCGCGCATCCTGCAGAAAATCGCCCTGCGCTTCCTGGTTTCTTTCAACGATGACCTGTCGAACTGGCGCAGCCTCACCTATAAATCATGGCCCTTCGACCGCTACTTTCTCAGCGGTCTCGACCGGGACCATTGGGCCCGTGTGCTGGGTGAAACACAGGCCGCGCTCAGCGACAGCGTGCTTACGGCTGCGGTGGATGCACTTCCACCCGAGATCAGGCCCCTCAGCCGTGATGGGCTGCTGCGGAAGCTGAAAGGCCGGCGTGACCAACTTCAGAAACGGGGCCTGAGCTATTACCGTTTCCTTTCCGGCTATGTGGATGTGTTTGGCAGCGATACATCAGAGGAGTTTGAAGTTAGTGGTGCCGGCGATACGCTGCGGGTAAGGGTTTTTAAACTCGAAGGCGAACGTCGCGGACGGCTGCTCTATGACCGTCGTTTCCTGCGTTCCGATACCCGGCTCGTAAGACTTCGCGGGATGCGGGGTGCGGACCGCTTTGTGGTAGCGGGCGACCGGAGTCGCATCCGGGTGCAAATAGGAACCGACGACGGCGATGACCAGTATCATTTCAGCGGCGAGAAACGCGTACGGCGTATTCGTCGCTGATGGATGTGTTTTCTAACGCCGTGAGGCCATCGGGTCTGCCGGCACGGGTTTCCGGCTTAATGCAGCCAGTACTTCCTGGAAGTAAAAGCGGTCGCGGCCAGGCACCACATAGGTGTAGCTCCGGTAGTGCCGCCCGCTGACGAAGCGGATTTGCTTCAGCGGACGGGCCAGTCGAAGAATTTCTTTTCTGCCCAATTCAAAGTAGGCGTTGCCCTTACAATTGAAGGAAGCCCTGGACGTCAGGGTGACCGGCCCTCCATGGACAAACAGAAAGATCAGCCGGTTGCGCTGATTGCATTCACCGACCCCGGCGATCAGGCATTCAAGCTGCCGGTATTCGATAAGCCCGTCTGAACGCCGGTTAAACAGCGGCTCGAGCAAAAAGCCGGTCGAGCCATCGCTGGTGCAGAGCAGCGGTCGTGATGCCTGGAAAACATGCTTTTGTGCCACCGAATCATAGACGTATTTCAGAAAAAAGGAGGCAGTGCTGTCTTCCTGTCCCCTGGCGAATAGGAAAACAAAAACGGACAGGATGGTCAGGGATAGCTGCTTCATCGTTGGTTGCTTACGTCAAGGTAATCGTTTTTGCTTAGAAAAACGAATCCAGGCGGAGCTTTTCGTTTTTTTCGGGCACTTCCGCTAAGATTAACGGCCGGCAAAGCGAACAAATTCTACCTAAATCCCACTTGACTTGTAATGAATTTTAAGTGCTAGTACTTATACTGACGAAAATCAGGTTTACACCTTCATGATGTTAGATCGTTTTTCAGATATTAGAACTTCATTTCACCCTGCCTATGTTGCATATTTCATTGGAGGACGCACTAACAGAGCTTGAACACCAGTATGCCGAGCAACTGGCGAACGATGCTGCACCCGAGGTATTGCGGCATATCTGGTCGCTGATCGGAGAATACCGGCAGGCGCTCAATGCGCCATCATGTGTCGGGGAGATGCAACGGGAAGCATCCCGCTGGCTGATGTCCCTTTAAGTCGTTCCGACCTCCTTCCTGTTTATTCCAATCTGATTTTCCGGGTGCTGGCTTTCCGTTGCTGCGGTGTCCGGCGCGGCGTTCTGAACCTTCTTTCTGATCGCTTGTTTTCAGGGGCGATGCGCAGCACAACCTTGCTCACCCCGGAGCAGACGGACCGGGTTATTGAGATGGCCTGGGAAGACCGGACGCCATTTGAAGCGATCCATTTCCAGTTTGGATTGCCGGAGGCAGCCGTGATCCTGTTGATGCGGCGGGAGTTAAGTGCGGGCGCTTTTCGCCGCTGGCGTCGCCGGGTCAACAGCGGCATCAGCCATAAGCATGCGGCCATGCGCCCCGCGGTCATGAAGCGCTTCCGTTGCAGCCGCCAGCGGCAAATCACCGGCAATAAAATCTCAAAGCGTTGACTTTTCCTCTTTCCTATCCAGAAATACTTGCCCGCGTGGCAGCCATCGATCCTGTTGCTTACGGCCGTTCCCGTAATTATACGGATGGGGCCGTCACGCGCATTTCCCCTTACCTGTCGCGTGGGGTGCTCTCTACATCCCGGGTGCTCCGGTTGCTGCTTAAACGTGGTTACCAGCCCGCCGCTATGCTGACGCTGATCCGCGAGTTGGCCTGGCGCGACTATTGGCAGCAGGTGTGGAATGCAAAGCGTTCCGCCATCGATACCGACCTCCGGCGGCCTCAGCAGGGCGCCTGTCGTTCCGGATTGCCGAAAGCACTGGCTGATGGAACTACCGGCATTGAAGCCATTGACCAGGGCGTGAAAGCACTGTATGCTACCGGCTATGTGCATAATCATGTGCGGATGTACATTGCCGCGCTGGCTTGTCATAGCGGCGGCTGTCATTGGAGCGAACCTGCGCGCTGGTTCCATTATCATCTGCTCGACTGCGATTGGGCCAGTAATGCACTGAGCTGGCAATGGGTGGCAGGAACCAACAGCAGCAAAATCTACATCGCCAACCAGGAGAACGTCAACCGTTATGCGCATACGCAACAGCGGGGTACTTATCTTGATTTCAGCTACGAGGAATTGCTGCAACAGCCTCGGCCTGCGGTGCTGGAGCAAACGCTCCGGCCGGAGTTGCGAACGCCCCTGGTCAACACGCCGCCACCGGCGATCGATCCGGCCTTGCCCACCCTGATCTATACTTTCTATAATCTCGATCCGGAGTGGAAGTCAGGAATCCGGGCAAATCGAATTCTGCTGCTCGACACCGATTTGTTCGACCGCTACCCGGTTTGCGGGCGGAGCATTGATTTTGTGTTGGGCCTGGCCACCTCCATCGAGGGGCTGCAGGTGTTTTGCGGCACCTTTGGTGAGCTCGCCAGGCATTTGCACGAGAGCGCTGTTTTTTTCCGGCAACACCCCACCAATAGCCACTTCCGCGGTGTGGAAGAGCCACGCGAGTGGTTGTTTCCCGTGCAGGGCTATTACCCTTCCTTCTTCTCCTATTGGAAGCAGTGCGAGCGTTTCCTGTATAAACTCTGATCCAATTCTGTATGATTCTGACCGCTTCGGACATCAAACAACTTGACCCGGCCTATCGCATCAACCTGGTGAATGCCTTGCCCGGCGTGCGTCCCGTAAACCTGATCGGAACGGCATCGGCCCGCGGACTGACCAATCTCGCGGTGTTCAGTTCGGTCGTGCACCTGGGCAGCAGCCCGGCACTTCTTGGTTTCGTAGTGCGTCCGCACCGCGACGTGCCGCGACATACTTACGAGAATATACGGGCAACCGGATGCTTTACCATCAACCAGGTTTCTTGTAGTTATACGGAACAGGCGCATCATACGTCGGAGAAGTTTCCGGCTGATGTTTCGGAGTTCGCGGCCTGTGGTTTTTCGGAACAGTGGATACCCGGATTCGCAGCTCCTTTCGTGGCCGAGAGCCTGGTGCGGATCGGGTTGGTTTACCGGCTGGAACTGCCGGTGCCGCTGAATGGCACAACACTGGTCATCGGGGAAGTGCAGCATATAGAGGTCGATGACCGGCTGGTGGACGCCGAGGGCCGTATTGACCTGGCTCTTGCCGGCGCCGCAGGGGTGGCGGGGGTGGCCGGGTACTACTCGGTGCAGCAGCCGGGGCACTAGCCAGCGTTTTGCTCTTTTTGTGTCTCCCACCTGAAAGAAGATTACTACCGGTCGGGAGCATCCGTCACCGTTGCGCCAAACTGGTTGATGGCGTTGGCGATATCGATCATCGCACACTTACACACAATCGATAGTTCGGCGATGGAAACAGAGACGATACTCTCGGCAGCCATCTTCCGGAAACTCTGAAAGTCTTGCGGCGTCTGAAATTGTAAAATGACGGTATCTGTGGTCATGCGACACGCCTGAAGCGAAATTCAGGCCAAAAAAAAGCCAACGACTTCAAAATCTCAATACCCATTTTTTAAAGGATTGGCCTTCAGCCTTTAAACTCTAACCCTGAACCTCGAGTTCTGTCGTGCCCGTTGAGGTGGGCGCTGTCGATGCAGGTCGAATCCCGGAAGTACGGATCGGGATGTCTTGTCACTTGTGAGTTGTTGAGCGTCATTCCCGGTAAAGGCTTCAGGTAGTTCATCGAATTGGGCTTGGCGAGCAAAAGCCGGTCATCCGGCTCGTCTGTTAAGTTAATCGGGGGGGCGGTTCCTGCCATCCGGTTTCCGTTGGGAAGCGGTAGAAAAGAAGGTACTACCGGAATCCGGAAGCTGCATCGGCGTCATGTCGGCAACAACAGTGCAGCCCGGCCGCCTGCATCCAGGCATGACCAGGGCAGACCTATATTACTACAGCGTCAGAGCCTGTCCCGCCATAGGCGGGAATGCAAACGGGAAACCTCCCGCCGCAGCGGGGTGCTCTGTTCAGTTGCGGGGCGAGAAAAAGAAAACCCCACATTGCTGTGGGGTTTCGGTGACCGCGTCAGGATTCAAACCTGAAACCTTCTGATCCGTAGTCAGATGCTCTATTCAGTTGAGCTACGCAGCCAGTGCCGTTTTGCGGCGGGCTGCAAATATAGGGATGTTCACCCAAATCCTATCATTGTCTTTACCGGATTCCCGAGTAACCAATGCAGGAGCCCTGTGCTCAATTCCGTTGTTCTGTGACCGCGTCAGAGCCTGTGCCGCCTGCAGCGGGGTGCTCTGTTCAGTTGCGGGGGGAGAAAAAGAAAACCCCACATTGCTGTGGGGTTTCTGTGACCGCGTCAGGATTCAAACCTGAAACCTTCTGATCCGTAGTCAGATGCTCTATTCAGTTGAGCTACGCAGCCATTGCGTTGGGAGTGCAAATATAGGGAGTCGAGGGGCAAAAAAACAAATTCCCGTTCAGAAATTTTCTCAAAGTTGTTTCAAACTTCCTTCACAGCACTTTCATAGCGAGCGACTTACAAAAGCAGGAGCGACCATTTGCTTTCCACGCAGGCAGGCGGGGCTGCTTACATTCGCTCCGGTACCCGGATGCCCAGCAAGGCCATAGACTTCCGGAGCACATCGCCCGTGCTGCCACAAAGTGCAAGGCGCAGGGCCTTCTTCGCTTCCGACTCGGCGTTGAGTACGGAATGTTCGGAGTAAAAAGCGTTGTAGGTCTTCGCCAGCGTAAAGGCATAGTTGGCCATTACCGCCGGATTATATTCCTGAGCAGCCTGCTGTATCGTTGCTTCAAACTGACCGATCAGCAGCAACAATTCCTTTTCCTTTGGCAACAGGGGTAGTGCTGCATCCATAGTTGCCGGATGGGCACCCGCCTTGCGCAGAATAGAGCGGATACGCGCATGCGTATACTGAATGAACGGTCCCGTAAAGCCCTGAAACTTGATCGTTTCTTCGGGGTTGAACAGCATTTTTTTCTTCGGATCCACGTGCAGGAGGAAGAACTTGAGCGCACCCAGGGCGATGGTTTCATAAAGTTCCTTCAACTCAGCTTCAGAGAAGTCAGCAATGTTGCTGTGCTCGCGGGTTTCTTTTTCAGCAACCTGCACCATTTCGTCCACCAGGTCATCGGCATCCACCACGGTGCCTTCGCGGCTTTTCATACGGCCGGTAGGCAGCTCCACCATCCCATAGCTGAGGTGGTAAATGCCGCCTGCATAGGGCATGCCCAATTTCTGCAGAATGAGCTGCAACACCTTCATATGGTAGTTTTGCTCATCGGCAATCACGTAAATGCTCTTGTCGTAAGCAAACTCTTCGAACTTCTGCTGGGCAAGGCCCATATCCTGGGTGATATAAACCGAAGTGCCGTCTTTGCGGAGCACCAGCTTCTCGTCGAGCCCGTCGGCAGTCAGGTCGATCCATACACTGCCATCCTCTTTGCGGAAAAAGACACCTTTCTCCAGGCCTTCGCTCACGAGATCACGGCCGAGCAGGTAGGTCTGGCTCTCATAATAGGTCTTTTGGAAATCGGTACCGATCCGCTGATAGGTAGCGTCGAATCCCTCGTACACCCAACCGTTCATCCGCTTCCAGAGATCGATGACTTCCGGTTTGCCTGCTTCCCAGTCTACCAGCATCTGCTGCGCCTCCTTCATCACCGGGGTGGCCGCACGGGCCAGTTCTTTCAGGGCATCCAGTGCTTTCTGGGCAGCCTCCCCCTTGCGATCGCCATTGGCCCATTGCGGGTAGATAACCTCGGCCTTCTTACGCTGCGCCTCATCGAGCAGGTCGAACTTGCCGTTCTTCAGCCGGTCGAAGATGGGTTCGGTCTGCGCCTTCAGCTCGTTTTCGAATTGTACATAGTAGTGTCCCACGAGATGGTCGCCTTTCATTTGGCTGCTTTCGGGTGTCGCGCCATTGGCCAGCTTTTGCCAGGCGATCATGCTCTTGCAGATATGGATGCCCCGGTCGTTGACGATACAGGTCTTCATCACCTCGTTGCCGGCTGCCTTCAGGATTTCAGCTACGCTCCAGCCCAGGAAATTGTTGCGCAGGTGACCCAGATGCAGCGGCTTATTGGTGTTGGGAGAGGAGTATTCCACCATCACTTTCCGGCCCGTAGTAGCGAACCCTGTATCGGTTTGATCCAACGCCTCCATCACCACTGTGTCGGCTATCGTCAGGTGCAGAAAACCCTTGATCACGTTGAATTTCGTGAACAGCCCGGGATGGGTGGCAACCAGGTGCGCCCCGAGTTCTTGTCCGAGTTGCTCAGGCGACTTCCGCAGGCTTTTCACCAGGGCAAATAGTACAACGGTATAATCACCTTCGAATTCGGGCTTTGTCTGGTTGATCAGGATCGCTTCTGCGCTCACCGCGGCATCGTACAGGGTGTTCAGGGCGGCCGCACTCACTTCTTTGACTCGGGCTACAAGACTCATGACGCTTGGGAAAATTGAGTCGCGAAGATAATGCCGATTGGCTGATTAGCAGATTAGCTGATTAGCTGATGTGCCGATGTGCCGATGTGCCGATGTGCCGATGTGCGGATGGGGTAATGGGGAAATGGGATAATGGGGGAACAAGAAAACAAGGACTAGAGAACCCAGAACCCGGAACCCACTGTGCTGGCAGGTGCCTGCTACCAATAAACTAATAAACCAACAAACTAACAAACCAATAAACCAACAAACTCTAATTTCGCGGCTCATGAAACAGGTGCATCATATTGTCCGGAACGCCATACTGAGCGTGATCGACCTGTTTTACCCGCCTTTCCGGAGGTTCATGCCGCTGCAACTGTTTCGTTATGCAGCCTGTGGCGGCGGCAATACGCTGTTCAACATCTTTCTTTATTACTGCACTTATCATTATGTGTTGCACGAGCAGGTGCTTGATCTGGGGATTTATGCCTTCGAGCCACATACCGCCGCGGTAGTGCTGGCTTTTTGCTGCACGTTTCCGATCGGCTTCTACCTGAGCATGTTTGTTGTATTCCAGGGGTCCTACCTGCGCCGGCGGGTGCAATTGTGGCGCTATTTTATGGTCACCATGGTCTGCCTGTTCCTCAACTGGATCTTTCTGAAACTATTCGTTGAAGTGTTCGGGTGGTTTCCGACACCATCCTATATGCTTACGGTGCTCATCGTGGTCCTTTTCAGCTACCTGGCGCAGCGGTTTTTCACCTTCCGCGGCAATAAGCAGCTCGAACGCTGAATCTCTCGCACCCTGCGGGTAAAACTGCCATTCTATACGCCTGATTCCGAAGCAGAGGCCTGCCGGACTTGTCCGCCGGCAGCACCAGCGTCATAATGGAATTTCGTTGACCTGCACGGCAAGACGGCCGGCACAGTTGGTGCGGATCAGCAGGTGTGCCGGCAGGGCATACAGGGTGGTGATCTTCAGGTCGGTGACGGTTCCGGTACCTTTTACACCTTTTGTCCATTCTTTATTCAGCCATTGGTTGAGCGTCAGGGCTGCCGAGTCGTAATAGGGCTGCATCGGAAAAACCGTGTGCTTGCGCAGTTCACCCACGATTTTCTTATTGAACAGCCATTTGGCCGTCTTCAGCAGCAGGTTGCGGGTTCGCAGGTCATATTCGAGGTCCAATACTTCCACCGTCTTTTTTTCGGGATTGTACACCGGGCGCCCAAGAAAGGTCGCCGAGCCGTTGAACGAGCCCGAAAACTCCAGTAGAAAGCGGAGGTTGCCGCTGGTGTCTGCGTCGACCTTCGTGTTTTCTATAATGATGTGCTTTTTGAAAAGGCCATCGCTGACGTCGAAGCGCTTGTGCAGCATCAGCCGGGTCAGCACCTGGCTGAGCGAATCGTATTGCAGGGCTGCCTCGAGGTTGATGTTGAAGCCCCCGGGATGGGCGCCGTTGCTCAGGTTCGGCACCGCCGTCTGCAGAACCGGCGGCTGAGCCAGGCTCACCACGGGGCTTGCGGAGATACCGATGCTGATGTTGAGCAGATCGTTTTTGGCCGATAGATTCTCCATACGGATTCGTTTCGGGTTTAACGTGAAATAGCCGGCTCCGGGAATCGCATAGACGCCACTAAGCTGGTTCCAGGCCTGCTGCAGGTAGGGTCTCAGGTTCACCACGCCAAAGGAATCTTCCAGTTCCTTCCGCGACGCATCGAGCTTGGAGCGGATGCCATCGATCACCGTTTTTGTAACGTCCTGTCCCCAAAAGCATACCGTACATTTATCCAGCGCCTGGGGTTCCGGACGTACGATCCTTGTGAGCAGACGCAGGTCGGGGAGGAGGCTGAAGGTGGCGCCAAAGCCGATGTTCACCCGCCGCTCAGCTTCTTTGACGCCGCAACTGCATTCGGGCGTCCACGGACTCAGCACGGTGCCCTTTACGCAGGCCCGCGAAGCGCCGATGATCTTGTAGTAGCCGGTAAAGCCCAGGCTGAAGCTGGTGCCTGTGGCGGCAAAGCGAAGCGGGCTGCGGCGCATCCGGTACTTATAGCGGGTAGTGCAGTCGGGTTCTACCCATCCGCCAGGCCAGCCCGGAGAAGCAAAAACCGTATCTACTTTCAGCTCCGCCATCCGGTAAATCGGACGCAGGTTGAGCTGGATCGGAATGTCAATATCGGATTCAGGCAGCGCTGCGATAATAAGACGGGCGCTGTCGGCGATCGTCTTCTGTGCAGGAGCAGTCAGTGTCAGCAACAGAGCGAGTACGAAAAGGAGGCGGCGTTTCATTGGTACAATGTTACGGAGAAGGGGGATTAGCTGATGTGTAGATGTGCAGATGTGCTAGTGTGCTGATGTGCTGATGTGCAGATGTGCAGATGGGGTAGTGGGGTAGTGGGGATGATGGCGAGATAAGGGGAAGAGCTAAACGAATAACCTGACAGACAGATAAACCAATTCACCACCTTGCCAAAACTTCCGGATTGCCTCTTTTTCCTGCCATCCTGATGGGCTGTCAGGCTGAAAATGCGGGTCTGCCGGCCGGATTCTGCCAAAATTGCACGTTTTGCAGGAGGGCATATTCCTTGATTACCTAAGGCGAACTTCAAAATTGATTACGCAATGGGAAAGATTATTGGTATAGACCTGGGCACCACCAACAGCTGCGTTGCCGTGATGGAAGGCAATGAGCCGGTGGTGATTGCCAACGACGAGGGTCGGCGCACTACCCCTTCGGTAGTGGCCTTTCTGAAGAATGGTGAGCGTAAGGTGGGCGACCCGGCAAAACGCCAGGCCATCACCAACCCGCAAAACACGATCATGAGCGTCAAACGCTTCATGGGACGCCGCTTCGACGAAGTGACGGAAGAGATCAGCCACTGGAGCTACCAGGTAGCCAAGGGCGACAATAATACCGTCCGCATCGACATCGACGGACGCCTGTACACCCCGCAGGAAATTTCCGCGATGGTGCTGCAGAAAATGAAAAAAACAGCCGAAGATTACCTGGGCCAGGAAGTAACCGATGCAGTGATCACCGTTCCGGCCTACTTTAACGACGCCCAGCGCCAGGCTACCAAGGAAGCCGGTGAAATTGCCGGTCTCAACGTACGCCGCATTGTAAATGAGCCCACCGCCGCCGCTCTGGCTTATGGTCTGGATAAGGGCGGTAAAGACCACCACATCGCCGTGTTCGACCTTGGCGGCGGCACATTCGATATCTCCGTGCTCGAACTGGGCGACGGCGTGTTCGAAGTGAAGTCGACCAACGGCGATACCCACCTTGGCGGCGATGATTTCGACAAGGTGATCATGGACTGGCTGGCCGAAGAGTTCAAGCGGGAAGAGAATGTAGACCTGCGAAAAGATCCGATGGCACTCCAGCGCCTGAAAGAAGCCGCAGAAAAGGCCAAAATCGAACTTTCTTCTTCCTCCGAAACCGAAATCAACCTGCCTTATATCACGGCAGTCGATGGTGTGCCCAAGCACCTGGTAAAGAAGCTGACCCGCGCCCGTTTCGAGCAGCTGGCCGACGTCCTGTTCGAGCGTTGCCTGAAGCCCTGCGAACAGGCCCTCCGCGATGCCGGGCTGAGTGTTGGCCAGATCGACGAGGTGATCATGGTCGGTGGTTCCACCCGCATTCCCAAGGTGGGCGAGATCGTCGAGAAGTTCTTCGGCAAGAAGCCCAACCGCGGCGTGAACCCGGATGAGGTAGTTGCCATCGGTGCTGCCATCCAGGGTGCCGTGCTGACCGGAGAGGTGAAAGACGTTCTCCTGCTCGACGTAACCCCGCTGTCGCTGGGTATCGAAACCATGGGTGGCGTCATGACCCCGCTGATCACTTCCAATACGACCATCCCTACCCGGAAGTCGGAAGTGTTCTCAACCGCCTCCGATAACCAGCCCGGCGTGGAAATCCACGTGCTGCAGGGCGAGCGCCCCATGGCCACTCAGAACAAGAGCCTGGGCCGCTTCCAGCTCACCGACATTCCGCCGGCACCACGCGGCGTTCCGCAGATCGAGGTGACCTTTGATATCGACGCCAATGGTATCCTGAACGTAACCGCGAAAGACAAAGGCACCGGCAAGGAGCAGAAGATCCGTATCGAGGCCGGTTCGGGCTTGAGCAAGGACGAGGTAGAGCGTATGAAGGCGGAGGCGAAGGCCAACGAAGAAACCGACAAGCGCGAGCGCGAGCGGGTCGAGAAGCTCAATCAGGCTGATTCCATGATTTTCCAGACGGAGAAGCAACTGAAAGAGTTTGGCGATAAGGTGCCGGCCGACAAGAAGGCCCCGATTGAAGCGGCCCTCAACAAGCTGAAGGAGGCACATAAGTCGCAGGACCTTGCATTGATCGACGCCGCTATGGCGGAGATGAACACCGCCTGGACGGCCGCCTCGGAGAGCATGTACAATGCCACCCAGGGTCAGCCGGGTGCCGACGGCGCCGGACAGCAGCAGCAACAGCAGCCGGGTGGTTCTGAGAATGTGACCGATGCCGAATTTGAAGAGGTGAAATAACACCCGCAAAGACCAATAGAACGTAAAAGGCCCGCCATGCGGGCCTTTTACGTTTGTCACAAGCGAATTCCGATATGCCCTCGGATTTTCTTCGCGCTTTGCGCCTTTGGTATCCAGCACATGCGCACCGAAGGCGAAGAGGCGAAGCATCAAGGATGAGTTTTTTGCGGAAGAAGGTGTCGGCACGAAAAAGCGGCTGTCGGGGAAGACAGCCGCCTGAGTATTTAACCAGGTCGTCGCAGGGACGCCCGGATCGGTAACCCTGAATAGTTAGATGATATCCATCGCCATGACGAAAAACGTAAAAACGAAGGGCATGATGAGGGTCAGCCATTCCCAGTTCGTGAAGATGGCGAACAGGAGGGCTGCGGTGGAGATGAAGAACAGGAGCCAGTATAAGCCGCGGTTAGAACGTTTCACTTCCATGATCAGTGTAAATTTTGGCAAAAATAGGGGAGCTGTGCCATTTATACAGCTCAACGGACGCTAAATTTTAGACTTTTGCAGGTCACGCCGCTTTCCTATTTTCGCAGGCATTGTGTGCATTGAACACAATGCCTCCAAAACCAGAATCAGGGATGAAGATTGATTTTTATTTACGGTTTCAGACCCGGTACGGACAATCGATTGCGATCAGCGGTAACCTTCCTGCCCTCGGCGCTTTCCAGCCCGGAGCGGCCTTGACTATGCAGTACCTGAACCAGGACTACTGGCATGTTTCGGTCGAGGTGGAGAGTAGCGCCGGCGAAAGCCTTCAGTACAAATACCTCCTGATTACCGAACACGGCGAAATAGTCGCCGATGCGGAGGATAGCCGGATCCTGTCTCTCTCCGGCAAGGAGGAGCAGCTGGTACTGGTAGACACCTGGAATTACGCAGGCGAATACGAGAACGCTCTTTATACCGCTCCTTTCCGGAATGTGCTCCTGGCCCAGGCCGGCTCTCCGCGCCTGCGGAAGCCGAAGCGCACCACCCACCAGTTTCGGGTGAAAGCCCCGCTGCTGGGGCCCCAGGAATGTATCTGCCTGCTGGGCAGCGGTCCGGCACTGGGCAACTGGGATGCCGAAAATCCCGTTTTGCTCGAACGTAGCGGCGACTGGTGGACCGCCAGGGTCGATCTTTCAGCTGCCACCCTGCCGCTGGTGTACAAATACGGAGTCTACAATTTCAAAAAGAACAGTTTTTCCTACTATGAAGATGGGGGCGACCGCTCCATTCCTGATGTCAGCGGACCGCTCGCGTTGACGGTGCTCCACGACGGCTTCGTGCGTCTTCCCAACACTTCCTGGAAAGGGGCCGGCATTGCCATACCCGTATTCTCGCTGCGTTCGCAAAACAGCTTCGGCGTCGGCGAATTTGCCGACCTGAAATTGCTGGCCGACTGGGCGGCTGGCGTGGGCATGAAGCTGATCCAGCTGCTGCCGGTAAACGATACTTCGGCTACGTTCACCAAGGCCGATTCTTACCCCTACGCCGCCATTTCCGCCTTTGCGCTTCATCCCCAGTATATCAATCTCGCCCGCGTTGCCGGCAAAAAGCATAGTGCTGTCCTGAAGTCGCTCCTGAAAAAGCAGAAGCAGCTCAATGCCCTTGCCGATGTCGATTACGAGGAGGTGATGAAGATCAAAATGCAGGTGCTCCGCGAGCTGTATGAGGCCGATGCGGAGGCCTTCACCCAGGAAGCGGGCTACGAGGAGTTTGTAGCTGCCAATCAGCATTGGCTGAAGGCCTATGCGGTGTTCAGCCACCTGCGCGATAAATATGGCACCGCCGACTTCAACTCCTGGAAAACCAATAGTGTTTATGTTGAAAAAGAAGTGGACCGTTTGCTGGCGCCGCGCTCGAAAGCTGCGCGCGATATCCGCTTCTATTACTACGTCCAATACCACCTGCACCTGCAGCTGAAAGAAGCCGTAGACTATACCCACAAGAAGGGCATTGTCGTTAAAGGCGATATCCCGATCGGCATTTACCGCAACAGTGTGGATGCCTGGCAGGAGCCGGAACTGTACCATATGGACTGGCAGGCCGGTGCGCCGCCGGACGATTTCGCCGTCAAGGGCCAGAACTGGGGCTTCCCGACCTATAACTGGGAGCGGATGCAGGAAGACGGCTTCCGCTGGTGGCGCCGCCGCTTCGAGCAGATGAGCAGCTACTTCGATGCCTTCCGTATCGATCACATCCTCGGATTCTTCCGTATCTGGAGCATTCCGCTCGATGCCGTGGAGGGTATCCTCGGACGATTCATCCCGGCCCTCCCGGTGCGTCACCACGAGTTTGGCGAGCGGGGCATCTGGTTCGACTACGACCGTTATTGCCGTCCCTATATCACCGACGCCGTGCTGAGTGAACTGTTTGGCGCCGACGCCGCCTACGTGCGCGCTACCTTTCTGGAGGCCAACAGCCGCAATGGCTATGACCTGAAAGAAGAATTCAACACGCAGCGCAAGGTGGAAGCCTGGGCTGCAGGCGACCCCGACGGAGACCGCTATCGCCAGGGCCTCTTCGACCTCGTTTCGAACGTACTGTTCTTTGAAGAGCCGGGCAGCAACGGCACCCACTATCATTTCCGCATCTCCATCGAAAGCACCACCTCGTTCCGCCACCTTGATGGCGAAGCGCAGGCGCGCCTGAAAGAACTGTATATCGATTATTTCTATCGCCGCCAGGACGAGTTCTGGAAGGCGGAAGCCCTGCGTAAACTCCCGGCCCTCAAGGCGGCAACCAATATGCTCATCTGCGGTGAAGACCTGGGCATGGTGCCCGCTACCGTACCATCGGTGATGAAGGACCTGGGCATCCTGAGCCTGGAAATACAACGCATGCCCAAGGATCCGAAGACCGAGTTCTTCCATCCCAAAACGGCGCCTTACCTGTCGGTCGTAACCCCTTCAACGCATGATATGAGCACCATCCGCGGGTGGTGGGAAGAAGACCGTATGCGCACGCAGCGCTTTTACAATCATATGCTCGAATCGCATGGCACGGCACCGTATTTCTGCGATAGCTGGATCAACCGGGCCATCGTGCTGCAGCACCTCTATTCGCCTGCCATGTGGAGTATCTTCCAGTTGCAGGACCTGCTGGGTATCAACGATGCCCTCCGCCGCGACGATCCTTCCGAAGAGCGCATCAACCAGCCGGCCGATCCGAAACACTACTGGCGCTACCGCATGCATATGAGTTTAGAGCAGTTGCTGAAAGAAAAGGAGTTCAATACCGAGCTCCGCGAATACATCACCAACAGCGGGCGTTGACATGCGGCTGTGGTATCGCACGTATGAGTTGCCTTTCCGGGATCCGTTTACGATCTCCAAGGGCACCAAAACACATCAACCAACACTGATCGTGGCCCTGGAACACCTGGGCCACGTTGGTTTTGGCGAATCGCCTGCTATTTCCTACTACGATGTAAACCTCGAAAAGCTCCGGGGCGACCTGGAGCGCAAGAAACTGTTCGTTGAGAAATTCGCCTTCACCGAGCCCGAGCGTTATTGGCATTACCTACATCACCTTTACCCGGCAAATCCCTTTCTGGTTTGCGCCCTGGATATGGCCGGATGGGATGTATTCGGAAAGATGAAGCGGAAGCCGCTGTCGGCCTTCTGGATGCCGGAGCAGCCGCTGGCGCCGGTTTGTAATTATACGATCGGTATCGACAGCATCGATAAGATGGTCGGGAAGCTGAAGGCGAAGCCCTGGCCGGTGTATAAGATCAAGCTGGGAACCACAGAAGATATCGAGATCGTAAAGGCCCTGCGCGCGCACACTGAGGCGCCCTTCCGCATCGATGCGAACGCTGCCTGGACTACGGAGGAGGCTTTGAAAAAAATCGAGGCGCTCAGCAAGTTGCATGTCGAGTTCATCGAACAGCCATTGGCGAAAGATAACCAGGAGGGTATGCGCCGACTGATGGCGGAATCTCCCTTGCCCCTGTTTGCAGATGAAAGCTGTGTGCTGGAGCAGGACGTCGAGAAATGCGCCGGCCTTTTTCACGGCATCAACATCAAGCTTACCAAATGCAGCGGTATCACACCGGCCCTTCGGATGATCCGAAAAGCCCGTGAGCTGGGACTCAAGGTGATGATCGGCTCAATGAACGAATCCACCGTGGGCTCGGCTGCCATTGTTCATCTATCGGTACTGGCCGATTATATCGATGCCGACGGGCCGCTGTTGCTGGCGCAGGACCTCGCTAATGGCCTCGAATACAAGCCCGATGGCCGGGTGCAGCCTGCTGATATGCCGGGTTTGGGCATTGCGTTCCAGCCGGAGCCCTTTGACCGGTAGTCGATCGCGAACAAAGAACCCCGCCTCTGGCGGGGTTCTTTGTTCGTTTTCAAACGATCGCTCATCACCAGATCCTTACCCGCAGGCTGTCCGGACGATACATCGGGTCGCCGGGTTTGATGTTGAAGGCCTGGTAAAATTCCGGAACGTTCACAAAGGGACCATTTACCCGCCATTTCGCCGGGGAGTGCACGTCGGTAAGGAGCCGGCTGGCCAGTTCTTCCTTACGCATATGTCCGAGCCAGCCCAGCGCATAGCCCAGAAAATAGCGCTGCAGCGGCGTCATGCCATTGATGCTTTTGCCGCTTTTGTAGGTTTCCGTTTTCTTGAAAGCTTCGAGGCCCAGGATGGCGCCACCGAGGTCGGCGATGTTCTCACCCAGTGTAGCCCGGCCATTGATCCGCTGGCCATCGATAACCACGAAGTCATTATACTGTTGCACCATCATCTGTGCCCGCTTGGCGAACTCGGCCGAATCTTTTGCGGTCCACCAGGCACGCAGGTTGCCTTTCTCGTCAAACTGGCGGCCTTCATCGTCAAAGCCATGCGTGATTTCATGTCCGATAGTGGTGGCACCGGCATAGCCGTAAACCAGGGCATCATCCAGCTGCGCATCACGGTAACCCGGAACCGTAAAAATACCGGCGGGCAACACGATCTCGTTGTTCGATGGATTGTAGTACGCGTTGTAGGTCTGCGGGTTCATCTCCCATTCATCGCGGTTGACAGGTTTTCCCAGCTTGTTTACTTCGTAATGATGCCACCAGGTGTTGGCGGCAAGCACGTTGCGGGCCAGGGGCTGGCGCCGGATGTCCATACCTGAGAAGTCTTTCCACTTGTCGGGATAGCCAACTTTCTTTTTCATCGACGATAACTTGGCGAACGCTTTCTGCTTGGTGCTGTCGGTCATCCAGTCGAGTTTTTCGATGCGTTCGCGCAGGGCCGTGCGCACGTCTTCCACCATGCGCGCGTAACGCTCTTTCGCTTCCTGCGGAAAGAACTCCTCAACGAACACGCGTCCGAGGGCTTCTCCCATTACCCGGTCCTGCAGGTCGAGCATGCGTTTCCAGCGGGCTTTGGGCTTGAGCGCGCCGCGCAGGGTAGTGCCATAGAACCGGAAGTAAGGCGCAAACGTGGCACTGTCGAGGTAGGGGGCCATCGTGCGTACCAAGTGAAAGCGCAGGTAATCCTGCAGCACCGGCACGGGCGTTCCGCGCAGCGAAGCATCGAGCTCTTTATAAAACTCAGGTTGTCCCACTATGACCGAATCGACTTTCTGCACTTCCTGCATTGCCAGCATTTCCTTCCAGTCGACAGAAGGGCACAGGCGGTTCAGGTCGCTGACGACCATTTTATTGTAATTGCGATAGGGGTCGCGCAGCTCCTCCAGTTTCCGCGAAGCGCGGGCAAGTCTTGTTTCCAGCTGCATGTGTGCCAGCGCCTTCATCTGGGCGTTGGCACTATCGCTGCCCAACTGTCCGAAAACGTCGCGTACATAGGCCAGGTAGGCGCTGCGTATGCCTACCGTACGCTCATCGCTGTTAAAGTAATAATCCCTGTTTGGTAAACCGAGGCCGCCCTGGTTCAGGTAATAGGCCATAACATCAGAGTTCTTGGCATCCTGGTAAACCCCCGTGCTGAAGCCGCCTCCGATTCCTTTTATCTGGAAGTCACCCAGCACCCGGATGAGGGCTTTGAGGTCTTTTGCCGCGTCAATCGCCTGCAGTTCGGCGCGGATCGGCTGCATTTTTTGCTGCTCGAGGGAAGTCGTGTCCATCGCACTGTGCCAGAAGTCGCCTACTTTTTTTTCAATGCCGCCGCTAGCCGTCAACGACTTTTCGTTGATGGTACGGAGACGGCCGTAAATTTCTTCCTGCACGGCATTGCCAATATTCCATCCACTTTGGTCATCGGGTATCGGGTTGCGGTTGATCCAGCCCCCCGTTGGCATAGAGAAAAAAGTCCTGTGCCGGACTCACCGTTGTATCGCGGTTGGTAAAGAGAATGTCCTTCTCAGGGCTTTCGGTAGTGGCGCCGCTCGAAGCCACTTTTGTTTCGGAGTTGCAGCCGGCAAGCAGCAGGACCGCCGCCGCGGGCAAAATCAGTTGACGCATAGAGGTTGAATGTTGTATCGCTAAAGTAAGGCAAAGCAGGCAGCATAGCCGGCAGCTTCGGGCTGAACGGCATGCAGGCATTTCCGGCCCCAAATTTGTCTTCCCGGGCAAAACACCTTACCGTGACACGAACCCTCTTAGTCTTGTGCGCCCTATTGACGGCTTTCTGCGCCCATTCCCAGTCGCCCGTTCGCATTGGCCTGTTTGGCGGAGTCAGCCAATACCAGGGCGATCTTACCGGACGCCTGTTCACCGGGAGATTTGCAAAGCCGGCGCTGGGCATCACTGCCAGCTACGATCTCAGCCCAAGACTTGCCCTTCGCGGCGGTGTTACCTTTTCGGGGTTGGAGGCGAGCGACCGCTACCATGCGAAACCGGAATTGCAGGACCGCAACCTGAGTTTCGAAACAAAACTCACCGATTTCTCTCTTGTAGGTGAGTATACGTTTTTCAATCTGGATGATGTACGCTGGTCGCCCTATTTGTTTGGCGGTGTCGGTCTGTTCCGCTACAACCCTTTCACCACCGATTCGGCGGGCCGCCGGCAATACTTGCAGCCGCTGGGTACGGAAGGGCAGGGGCTTCCCGGGCATACGGCCGGCAAAGCCTACGAGCTCACCCAGTTTTCCCTGCCATTCGGAGCGGGCCTGACCTATGCACTCAACGATCGCCTGCAGGTGGGACTGGAGTTCAGTTTCCGGAAAACGTTTACCGACTATATCGACGATGTGAGCACCACCTATGCCGACCCCGACGCCTTGCAGGCTGCCCGCGGTCCGCGCGCGGTGGAACTGGCCTTTCGCACCGACGAGGTTGTGCCCGGAGCCAGCTATCCCCGGCAGGGTTCCCTCCGCGGAAATGCACGCAACAAGGACTTTTATTACTTCACCGGCCTGCGCCTCCAGTTCCGGCTCGGACAGTCGGGTGGAAAGGGAAAATATGGATGCCCGGTTGTGCGGCAGTAGCTGGGGAGAATAAATGCATCTCTGCTCAGGCCTCGCCTAAAGCTGCGGTGCGCAGAACACGTCGTCCGAATTGCGAATCCGGCATACCGCTTGAAGTTAAGGAAGAAGGCCGCGCACGTTCCCCGGTTGGTTTCTGACCCAACCCGCTGAGGCGCCGTTGCCCGCCTGATCAAACGGCAAAACATGAAAAACATCTTCCTGGCCTTTCTGTTCCTGCTTGCTTCAGCTGCTTTGCACGCCCAGCAACCCCCCAAGGCTCCTGACGACCAGACCCTGCTTTGGCGCATATCGGGAAACGGATTGGAAAAGCCATCTTACCTTTTTGGAACCATGCACCTGATCTGCGGTGCCGAAATCGAGTTGAGCGACAGCCTGAAAGGAGCGATCAGGAGGGCGGATGAAATATACCTGGAGCTGGATATGGAAAATCTTCAGGAACTGATGGGACTCATGAACCGCATGAAAATGAATGGCGATACCAGCCTTTCGGACTTGCTGGCACCGGCTCAGTACGACAGCGTACGCCGCTTTTTCCGCGAGCGCCCGGCGTCCATTCCGTTCACGGTCCTGGAGCGGTTCAAGCCGCTGCTGGCGGCCACTGCCCTGATGGAATCGGACCGGGAATGTGCCAACCCCACTGGTATGGAGCAGCTGATCCTGTCGGAAGCAAAAAAACAGAAACGTCCGCTGTACGGGCTCGAAACAATGGCATTCCAGATGAGTATTTTCGACTCGATACCTTATTCGCTGCAGGCAAATCAATTGATGGAATACGTACGTAATAACGGTAAGGAACAGGGGAAGAAAGATTATGACGAATTGCTCCAGGCCTATATTAACCAGCGGCTCGACCAGCTCGAATCAATGACGCGCCATGAAAGTCCGGCCATGCAGCCCTACCTCGACCTGATGCTGTATCGCCGTAATGAAACCTGGTCGGCTAAGCTGAAAAAGATCCTGCCGGGCAAGTCGGTGGTAGTGGCCGTTGGGGCAGGACATATTGCCGGCGAGCGGGGGCTGATCAACCTGCTCCGCAAGGCGGGCTTTACCGTGGAGCCCGTCGCGAACAACATGCTTAAAAAATGGGAGCGTACCCTTTAAAGAAGTGGTGAACTGCACTCATTCGGACTCCGAGAACGATAAAAAGAACAAAGGACCGCAGAGGCGGTCCTTTGTGGTATGTCACGGCGGATTTGCTTAAAACTGCTCCAGTCCGGAGAAGAAGAAGCTGCCTTCGATGAGCGCGTTTTCGTCGCTGTCGGAACCGTGCACGGCGTTCTCACCAACCGAGGTGGCGAACTCCTTGCGGATGGTGCCTTCTTCGGCCTGGGCCGGGTTGGTAGCGCCGATCAGCTTGCGGAAATCGGCAACGGCATTGTCCTTTTCAAGGATGGCGGCGATGATCAGTCCGCTGCTCATGAATTGAGTGAGCTCGCCGAAGAAGGGACGCTCTTTGTGCACCGCGTAGAACTCGCCGGCCTTCTCCAGGGAGAGGCGGGTTTGCTTCAGGGCTACGATGCGGAACCCCGCCTTAATGATTTTATCCAGGATCGCACCGGCATGGCCATTACGCATCGCATCGGGCTTGATCATTGTAAAAGTTCTGTTGCTCATAATCTTCTTTTTGCCGCGCGAAGATAGGAGGAAGGCCCGATTTGACCGGTTTTTTTCCAACCGATGGGCTGGAGCAACCCCGTTATCCGCTTTTTGGGGGGAAAGGCGGCAACTGAAATAAGCCGGGCCTTATTTTTGAATAGGATCAGCCATAAGAACGGTTTTTTTTAACGACGACAGTATGAAACAACTTTTTCTCTGCGGCAGCCTCGCGCTCTCGCTCGCACTTGTGCAATCCTGCGCCCGTAACCCGGTTACCGGTAAAAAACAGGTGGTGTTCACCTCGGAAAATCAGGAGCTGGCCATGGGCCAACAGGCCGATCCCGCCATCATCGCACAGTTCGGACTGTATCCCGACAGCGCCCTCCAGCGCTACGTACGGGAGATGGGGCAGCAGATGGCCGCCGTATCGCACCGCAGCAATATCCAATACAGCTTCCGGGTACTCGATTCGGATGTGATCAATGCCTTTGCCACTCCTGGCGGGTATATCTACTTTACCCGCGGCATCATGGCGCATTTCAATGATGAGGCGCAGATGATGGGGGTGCTCGGACACGAAATCGGCCATGTGGCCGCCCGCCACTCCGTGATCCAGCAACGGAACCAGATGCTGGGGCAGGTAGGTGTGTTGGCAGGCGTGCTGATTAATCCCAATCTGGGACAGTTTGCAGAAGCCGCCTCCCAGGGACTGGGGCTCCTTTTCCTGAAATTTGGCCGCGATGACGAGCGTCAGAGTGACGAGCTCGGTGTTGAGTATTCTTCCAAACTAGGCTATGATGCCCGTCGGATGGCCGCGTTCTTCAACACCCTGAAACGCCAGGGTCAGGCTGCCGGCTCGCAGGCACTACCGCCCTTCCTGAGCACGCACCCCGATCCAGGCGACCGCTTCGTAACGGTTACCCAGCTCGCCAGCCAGTGGCAGCAAAAGCAGGGCGCCGCCACCAGCTACAAAGTTAACCGCGAGAGTTACCTGCGGCGCATCGAGGGCATTGTGGTGGGAGCCGACCCCCGTCAGGGTTTTGTGGAAGCCGGCGCTTTTTATCATCCCGAACTGCGCTTCCAGCTTCCCGTTCCCCAGGGCTGGCAGGCACAAAATACACCGCAGGCCTTCCAGATGGCGCCACAGGATGGTAAGGCATTGATGATGCTCACCCTGGCGCAGGGCAATTCGCTGCAGGAGGCGACCACTGCGCAACTCGAGCGCTTTAAGCTGCAGGCGCGCGACACCCGCAGAACTACGGTCAATGGTAATCCCGCACTGATCGTGCTGGCCGACCAGCCGCAACAAAACGGAGCGGTTATTCGTACGCTCAGCTATTTTATTCAATACCGCAATAAGATCTACCACCTGGTGGGCGTCAGCTCCGGAGCCGACTTTCCTGCCTATCAGGCCACTTTTGCCAACATCATGGAGGAGTTCCGGGAACTTACCGATGCCTCCAAACTCAACCGCAAACCCGATCGCCTGCGCCTGCGTACGGTGAACGCGGCCGGTACGCTGCGGCAGGTGTTGCTGAACTTCGGCATGCCGGAGCGCAGGCTCGAGGAACTGTCGATCCTGAACGGGATGCAACTTACAGACAATGTAGCCGCAGGGTCTTTGGTCAAGACCATTGCACCCTGATCGTTTCTAGATACTCGGAGAAAGCCACCTCCCGGGGTGGCTTTTTTGTTGCCGGTAGCTGCGGTTGGCACCGTCCTTTCCGCTGGTGTTTCTTAGGGCCGGATGAGCTCCATGGCTGCTTTGAGCGGGGTTTCTTACCTTACGGTCCCATTTCCTGCTTATGCGTCCATTATCCTTCCTGTTCCTGATCGTACTGCTTTCCTGTCAGCCTGCCGAGAAAAACCGTCCGCTGCTAGCCGCCACCAAGGCTGCGCCGCAGGCCGCCGACAGCCTGGCGCCTTATCAACCCCAACCCGAAACCGCGGTGGTGCATCCCGAGTGGCTGAAAAATGCCACTATCTATGAGGTGAATCTCCGGCAATACACACCCGAAGGCACATTCCGGGCCTTTACAGAACACCTGCCCCGGCTCAAGGCCATGGGGGTGGATGTAATCTGGCTGATGCCGGTGCAGCCGATCGGTCAGCAGAACCGGAAAGGAAGCCTCGGCAGCTACTATGCAGTGGCAGACTATTACGGTGTTAACCCCGAGTTTGGCGACCTGGAAGATTTCCGTGCGCTGGTCACGCAGATCCACGACCACGGGATGCACGTCATCATCGATTGGGTCGCTAACCATACTGCCCGCGACAATGTGCTGGTGCAACAACATCCCGAGTGGTTTGTGAAGACGGCCGACGGACGCTTTGCCACCACACCCTGGCGCGACTACGAGGACATTATTGAACTGGATTACGCGCAGGCCGGCCTCCGGCGCTTTATGACCGAGGCGATGAAATGGTGGGTGCGCGAAACAGGGATCGACGGGTTTCGCTGCGATATGGCTTCTTTCGTCCCCACCGACTTCTGGGAGAACCTTCGCCGGGAGCTGGATGCCCTGCGCCCCGTATTTCTACTGGCAGAATCAGAGTCGGCCGACCTGCACCGCCGCGCTTTCGACGCCACCTATACCTGGAAACTCTGGGATCACCTGCATGCCTTTGCGCAGGGCAAGGAAAACCTCGAGCGGCTCACGGGACTGTATTTCGCCGAGCATGTGAGCGCGTTCCCCCGCGATGGTCTCCGGATGACCTTTATCGATAACCACGATAAAAATTCCTGGGAAGGCACCATGTTCTCGAACTTCGGCGCCGCACTGCCGGCAATGATCACACTCTGTGCCACCATGGATGGGATCCCGCTCGTGTACAGCGGGCAGGAAGCGGGTCTCGATCGTTCCCTTCGCTTTTTCGACAAGGATACCATCGTCTGGAAGCCACATCCGTTCGAACGATTGTACACTGCCCTGTTCGATCTGAAGCACCGCAATCCTGCGCTCTGGAACGGGGCTCGCGGTGGTCCGATGATTCGAGTGCCGCACGATCAGCCCCGGCAGGTGCTCGCTTTTTCGCGGGAAGCGGAAGGACAGAAAGTAGTGTCGGTTTTCAACCTAAGCCCGGCACCGGTCAACGTGCGTTTTTCCGCGCCGGCTGAAACGGGCAACTACCGCGAGCTTTTCAGCGGTAACCTGGTGACCTGGGTTGGGCAGGACACCCTGCAGCTCGGAGCCTGGGACTACAGGATACTGGTGCGGCAATAGCCCCGATAAAGGTTCTGCGGCCGGGTAGGGTCCGATCTTTCCAGGCCGCGATCGGGTCTCACGTCAGATGGCATTTCGGTGATGCATGATTCGGTTCTGAGTGAGTATGCAGAAAATATTTTACACAACCACAGATAGCCGTCATCTGCGAAAGTGACTACGGCAAAGAGTCATAGTGGATTGATGCGTGTTCTTAATTTCTGTCTCCTTCTCAGATCGCGTTCTTCAAATAGCCAACCCTACCGGTGCCTTATTGATCACGATATGACCCACAAGGCCATCCTATGTAAGCCCGGGACGGAGTGCTATTGCGTGGACACATCTTTGGCTTTGGAGCAGGCTGGGTAGCTCCAAGGCGCAGAGGGCCAGTATGTGTTTGCCCGGGACGCAGTCCCGGGTAGGCGATGTGGTGGGTAGCACCGTGGCCCAGCGGGCCACTAGGTACCCTCTTCGCGATGCAGAGCGATCGTGAGGGGGAAACCTGGCGCCGGGAGACACCCTTATGCAGCCTCATTTTTATTATCGAATGCCCATCATAAGCCGCACGGGCACCTAGTGGCCCGCTGGGCCACAACTGCGCACCACCCATGGCGTTAACCCGGGACGGTGTCCTGGGCAAACGCATACAGGCCCTACGGGCCAATGCTCCGTTTGACTAAACGGCAATCATAAGCCCATAGTGTAGGTTTGCTAGCTCCTTGCCCATACGAACACGCGCATTGCGGTGAAGTGGCAAAAACCTGGACTATTGACTTAGGGCTGCATGAAGGTTGCCTGATTGCAATAACATTTGTTGTCACTCACTTAGTGATGAAGAAGATGTCCGTTTAGCCCGCTTCAGCGCCGCACATCGAAAAGGTGGCGGCCACTGAACACTTCCTTATCGGTGAGGCCCTGAAGGATGCACAGGATGCGTCCGGGAAGATCGTTCGTAAAAAAGCGGAGCGTCGCTTCCCCCTTGCTGTCGGTCAGCAGCCTTTGTCCCCAGAAGAGCGTAGTGTAGCGTTCGGGGTCGGCCGGATTGTGTACCGCATAATCAGCGATGTAGAATTCTTTGGTGAGGTAGCGTCCCTTGAACGCCACAACACCGGAGCCCTGGCTGGCGGGTTTGGTGCCCGTGCTGCCGCAGCCTTTGTAAACCACCACTTCCATCGTACCATACCTGTTTTGCCACGAATAGGACCTACCTTCGACGGGCCTGGACCCGTTGGGATGATTGTTGCAATTCAGAATGTTATACTTGCACACGTAATCGTTACAATCTGGTCGGTGGTAGCTTCGGTGAAAATCGGTGCTGTTGTCTCGGGCTTTTCCGGTTATGACCACGTTCTGGAGCGTACGCGCGAGTGCCGGGTCAAACAGAGGGACCGCAACAGCAAAGGGGCCTGGAGTTGCCGGCTCCTGCGCGGAAAATGACGTGAGCAGACGCCTGGCCGGCTCTTCGTTGTGATCAAAAACGATACTGTATTCGCCCGCGCCCGACTCCATTACCGATATCAGCAGGCGAACATCGGCGTCTGCGGTCAATGCTTCCGGAGGAAGCTCGAAGCTGCCATCGCGCCGGGTCTGCAGCGGGTGCAGCGATAGTCCACCCAGCACGGTAAGTCGTAGCTGACCGCTGGCCTTCCGGCCTTTGTAGTAAACCTGTCCGCTGACGCGCCCCGCCGATGACAAGGGGAGTGGCTGTGTGGTGGGCTTTTCCGACCAGCGGTAGCGGGTCCAGCCATGGGTAAGCAGCCAGTGTTCTATCGCGGCACTGTCACGGGCAGCCGGTGCCTGGCGGCCGCTCAGGGTAAACCGGTTCTGCGGGTCAAGGTAGGCAACCTCGGTTATGTTGCGGAACCGGAGTTCATCCACCCGCTGTTGTTGCACGGCCGCCAGCGAAAAAAGTGCCTGCACCGGTTGTCCGGACGAATCCGTCACCTTGATCCGTAGCAATACGGGCGAGCGTTGTCCGTAGCTGGCCGAATCGGTCGTCAGCTGAACCCGCATTTCGTTGGGAGCTACATAAATCCGTCTTTCGGCTACCGGCAGGCCAACACTGTCGAACAGCGTTGCCGTGAGCAGTCCTGCCTGCAAGTCAGTGCCGGGAATGGAAACCCGGATGCGCCCCGTGCGGGCCTTGTACTCAGAATAAAAAATCGTTTTCTGACCATCGTGGATCAGCAGGCTGCTGCTGAAGCGGGGTTGCGATCCGGTGATTCGCAGACGCAGGGAATCGGAAACAAAGGCCTGTTCCACCTGCATCGAAATGCCGGAGGGGAGGATTTCAGGAAAGCTATCAGCAACGACGGTAAGACTGTCGGAATCCGCAGGCCGGAGCTCATACGAGCGCCCGGCTAGGGCAGTGAAGGACAATATGCCGATGCCGTCTCTGCCGGTCAGCAGTTCCGCAAGAAGACGCTCCTCTTCCCAAAGGTGGAATCGGGCGGCTACCGGCTGTCCGTCGGAACGGAATGCCTCCACTGCTACCCGTGAAGGTTGTCCTGAAATCAGGCTGCCTCCTTCGGGGTACCAGCGCAGCCGAACTTCCGCGGGCTGCGGCAGGAAAATGAGCCGCTGATGGATACTGTCTTTCTCTACGGAACCGGACAGCAGCAACTCTGTTTTTTTATGCCGGATAGAGGCGGGGTTTACGGCAATAGGCAGAAGGCCATTGGCATCTACGGTGGCCTTACCCGACTGAACCGGTTCGCCGTCCGCCCGCAGCGTGTAGTGCAGCGGGAGGCCTCCGGCATAGCCACCCCTGGAGTCTTTTACCTCGAAGAGATACAGAGTGTCTTTGCCTGCTGCTCGCTGCGAACGAAACCTTGCGGAAAAGGCGGGTGGAGCACCTCTGAGCTGTACTTCCTGCCGGAAAAAGGGACGGGCCGGCTCTTCCCCGAAACGGTTCGTATAGGCCAGCAACTCATACGCTCCGGCGGGCAGGCTGTCGGGCAGAAAGAGGCATCCGGGTGCAAGCCCATTGTCGAGCACAAAACGGTCTTCGGCAACAATTTTACCCGTGGTGAGGGAGCTGAGACTGACCTGCAGCGTATGGTACTCTGCAAGGGGCGCCAACGGTTGCAACAGGTAGGCGCAAAACCAGATATGCTCGCTGGGATCATAAATCGTTTTGTCGAGGTGCAGGTAGAGACGGCTGCCGGCCCTGGCTGCTGCTTGTTGCTGCAGTTGCTGTTCGATATCACGGAACCGGAGATCGTCCTGTGCCTGGGCAAAGACCGACAGAGAGAGTGCGAAAAGGCAGAACAATAGGGAGCGCAGCATCATCAAAACGGATTGCTTCAAAAATAGCGTATTGCTGTGCTGCGGGAACAGCCGTGCGTTCGGTAAGCAGCTGCGAGCGCTCCGGCATTTAAAACCGGCAGGATAAGTGCTCCCGGATGAAGCAAGGCTCAGAGAGGCCTAAAATAGCGTAGGTTTGCCGCTTCTTATGCAGCCGATTTCCGAAATATACCCGCAGCTCAGCGGACAGGCACGCCGCATCGCCATTACGATGCACCAGAAGCCCGACGCCGATGCCATGGGCTCCACGCTCGGCCTCTGTCATTTGCTCCGGCAGCTGGGCCATACCGTTCAGGTTATATCACCCACCAACTGGGCCCGCTGGGTCGACTGGATGCCCGGTGCGGAAGATGTGCTCGATTATGAACTGCACCGTCAGAAAGCCGATGCATGGCTCGACAGCGCCGAATGGCTGTTTTGCCTCGACTTCAATCATATGGGGCGTACGAAGTCCATGGCGGCGAAGCTCTCGGCCCTTGCCTGCACCAAGATCCTGATCGATCACCACCAGGAGCCGGACGTGAACATGTTTCAGTACGGCGCTTCCAACACGGCCAAGAGCTCTACCTGCGAGATGGTGTATGACTTCATCGTTGAATCGGGACATCGCGACAAAATCACGGTCCCCTTGGCCGAATGTCTTTATGCCGGCGTGGTGGCCGACACCGGCTCTTTCCGCTTTTCTTCGACCCATGCTTCCGTGCACCAAATGGTCGCCTGCCTGAAAGAAAGAGGACTGGAGCACACCCGCGTGCACGAAGCCCTTTACGACAATTACCTTGAGAACCGCCTGCGCTTCCTGGGTCATGTGCTGATGAACCGCATGGAGGTGATCTATGAACTGAACACCGCGCTCATTCACATTCCGAAGGCCGACCTGCTGAAGTTCGATATCAAAACGGGCGATACCGAAGGACTGGTGAACTATCCCCTCTCGATTCAGGGTATCCGCCTTGTAGGTCTGTGTATCGATCGGGATGAAGAGCGCAAATGGTCTTTTCGCAGCAAGGGCAGCTTCGATTGCAATACCTTTGCCCGCAGATATTTTGAAGGGGGAGGACATTTCAATGCGGCAGGTGGACGCGACAGCGCTTCGCTCTCCGACACGGTACGCCGCTTCCGCCAGGCCATCAACGAAAACGCATCGCTTTTACAATAAACAACCGATAATGCAATTCCGTAACGTTCTCACCGCAGCCGCACTGGTGCTTCTGGCCGCCGGCTGCAAAGACACAGATTTCAAAAAGACCAAGGGGGGCATGCCCTACAAGCTGTTCAGCGACAATAAAAGCCCGCGGGTTCAGAACGGCCAGTGGATCAAGATCCACTATTCCGTGAAGGTCAGCAACGGCGGCAAAGACAGCCTGCTCCAGTCGACCTACGCGCAGGGACAACCCTTTTATATGCCCGTTGGCGATCAGCCTCCGCGTCCGTACGACGTGTCGGAGATCATTCCCATGCTGCGGAAGGGCGACAGCGTGATCACGCACCAGAGCGTAGACACGTTCATCAAACAGGCTCCCCAGATGGCGCCTCCGTTTTTCAAGAAGGGCGGCGTGCTGATCACGACCTTCAAGGTGCTCGACGTCTTCAAAGACCAGCAGGCTGCGCGTGCCGATGAAGCCCGCGAGCGCGAGCTGGCCTTCAAAAACGATAAAAAGGCCCAGGCTCAGCTGAGCAAAGGCCAGCAGGAACTCCAGGCCTATATGCAGCAGAATGGTATCCAGGCTCAACAGACGCCCTCCGGTGCCTTCGTGCAGGTTCTGACCCAGGGCAATGGCCCGAAGGCGGATAAAGGCACCTATGTAGACGTTTACTACACTGGCCGTCTGATGAGTGGAAAGGCTTTCGACAGCAACGTCGATACCAGCTTTCACCATACCGAGCCGTTGACGTTCCAGGTAGGTGCCGGACAGATGCTCCGTGGTTTTGATGAAGGTATCCAGATGCTCAAGGCGGGCGACAAGGCACGGATCCTGATCCCTTCCGCACTGGCTTATGGCGAAAACGCTCCTCCGACTATCGGCGCTAACCAAAACCTCATCTTTGACGTGGAGGTACGTCAGGTGAAGACGCAGGCCCCGGGTATGGATGCTCCTCCTCCGGCCGCCGGGAGCACCGGTAAATAAGGTTCACAACAAAGCCGCTTCAACTGAAGCGGCTTTGTTTTTGATCGCCTGGCATCGGCCTAAGCCTGCTGCAATGCCTCCAGTAGTTGTACCGCCTCCACCGCTTCGCGCACATCGTGCACCCGCAGCAGTTGCGCACCCTGCTGCAGGGCAATGGTGTGCAGCACGGTGGTGCCGTTGAGCGCTTCTTCGGGCGTAATGCCGAGGGTTTTATAGACGGTGCCTTTGCGTGAAATACCGACCATCACCGGACAATCGAGCTGGCGGAAGAACGATAAGTGGCGGAGCAAAGCAAGGTTGTGCGCAATCGTTTTTCCGAAACCGAAACCAGGGTCAACAATGACGTCGTTGATGCCCAAACGGCGTAATTCCAACAGCCTTCGGTTCAGTGCGTCAAATACATCCACCACCACGTTGTCGTACCGGGGATCTGTCTGCATGGTTTGCGGGTCGCCCTGCATATGCATCAGCACAAAGGGCACCTTCAGCGCGGCTACGGTGGGCAGCAATGCGGGGTCCAGAGAACCGGCACTGACATCGTTTACCAGCACGGCGCCCCTTTCCACGGCGGCACGGGCCACGCCCGCATAAAAGGTGTCGATCGAAATCAGGGCCTCGGGAAAACGCCGGTACACCGCCTCCACGGCAGGCAGCACCCGGCGGGCTTCCTCATCTTCGGCGACCCGCTCACTGCCCGGACGCGTACTCTGTCCACCTAGATCCAGAAAAGATGCTCCGGCCTCCAGCATGGCTTCGGCGCGGCGCAACCATTCTGCTTCCAGCTGAACCCGGCTGCCGGAAAAGAAAGAATCAGGCGTGCAGTTGAGGATACCCATCACTGCCGGCCGCTCAAAGGAGCGCAGGCGGCCACCGCATTGTATCGTGAACATAAACCGTACTTTCCTACTTTTGAAGCTAATGTAGCCAAACTTAAGCGAACCCATCATGCAGGAGACCACCGTGCGCCGGACCCGTGAACAATACGATGCCGTCATTGCCCAATGCCAGGAGCTTTTTGCCAAGAAAACCCGCGACTACGGCACGGCCTGGCGGGTGCTGCGCACCATCTCGATCGTTGACCAGATCTTCATCAAAGCCCAGCGCATCCGCACCATCCAGGAGAAAGGCACACAGCGCATCGGCGACGATATCCGAAGTGAGTTCGTAGGCATCGTGAATTATGCGGTCATCGGCCTGATGCAATTGCAGCTCTCCGACGATGCCGCCGAAGAACTTCCGCTGGAACGCACGCTCCATTTGTATGAGCGTAGGACAACGGAAGCCAAACAGCTGATGCTCGACAAGAATCATGATTATGGCGAAGCCTAGCGCAGCATGTCGCAGGAGAGCTTCGTTGATCTTATTCTCATGAAGCTGGCGCGGATCCGCCAGATACTGGCCAACAAAGGACAGACACTGGTCAGCGAAGGGATCGATGCCAATTACCACGACATCCTTAACTATGCGGTCTTTGCACTCATCCTGTTAGACGAAGCACAAAAAACGACCACCGCATGAGCTCCATGACCACCATCATCCGCATTCTCGTCGGCATCCTCTTCATTGTTTCCGGTCTTGTAAAAGCCAACGACCCGCTTGGTCTGAGTTACAAGATGGAGGAATTTTTCGAAGTCTGGACGGCCTCGCTGCAGGCGGGTTCCTTCTTTGCCAAAGACGCTCTTATCGGCCTGTTCCAGTGGATGCATGGCAAGGCCCTCGGCTTTTCGGTGTTGATGATCGCGCTCGAGATCATCGCCGGGGTGGCGCTCCTGCTGGGGCTGTGGCGCCGCTGGGTGCTCTGGGGTCTGATGCTGCTCATTCTTTTCTTTACCTTCCTGACCGGCTATGCCTACTTGTCGGGTAAGTTCCGGAGCTGTGGCTGTTTCGGCGATTGCCTGCCCATCACACCCCTCACTTCCTTTTTCAAAGACATCGCGTTATTGATGCTGATCGTCTGGCTCATCGCTTTTCAGCAACATATCCGTCCTTTGTTCTCGCGCCGCATCTCCCTGTTACTGTTCACCCTCTCGGTGCTGTTCAGCTTCGGGATGCAATGGTATTTCCTGAAGCACCTGCCTGCCGTTGATTGCCTGCCCTACAAAAAAGGAAAGAATATCACGGAACAGATGAAGATACCGGCAGGGGCCCTGCAGGACAGTTTTGCCCTCAAGTTTATCTATGAGAAAGCGGGCAAACGTTACGATTTTGATGTGAGCGAGTTGCCGGCCGATATCGGCACCTATACCTTCATCGACCGCGAGCAGAAGCTGGTGCGCAAGGGCAATGCCGAGGCGCCCATCAAAGGCTTCGTGCTGATGGATACGGAGGGCGGCGACCGTACCGCAGAAATACTGGCTGAGCCGCGTGCTGTGCTCGTATTTGCACTGCACTACCGGAACCTGCAGGACTGGCTACCGGTTTTCCGGGAACTGTATCAGCAGGCCCGCAGCCGCAACGTACCATTTTTCCTCGTTTCGCCGGATGCCGCCCAGGGCCGCGTGCTGCTCAACAGCGCCGGTCTTAGCGAAGTGGCCGTGCTGAGCTGCGATAATACGGCAGTGCGTACGGCCGCCCGATCGAATCCTGCTTTTTACCTCATTGAAAAAGGCACGATCGCAGACAAGGCCGCCTATCCAGAGGCAGAACATATCCTGCGCCGCTTGCAGTAAGAACCGCTTCAGGCGCCTGGAAAACGGCGTCCTTTTCTGCTTTACCTTCGGAAGGTGCTTAGCTTCCTGTTGCGTCGTCTTTTTTATGGCCTGCTCGTGCTGCTCGGCGTGGTCTTACTCGTTTTTACCCTGTTCCAGGGTTTCGGGGATCCCGCGCGCCTGGTGATGGGGCAGACCGGCAATGCGGCTACGGAGGCGGCTATCCGTAAAGAGCTGTTCCTGGACCAACCGAAACCGGTGCAGTTCCTTCGTTATCTCAACGATCTTTCTCCCGTCAGTATTTATACACGCAGCGAGCTCGGTCAACGCAGGATACCCGGATGGGCAATCGGCGGTGAGCGCGCCCTGGTGCTGAAGGCGCCTTACCTGCGCCGTTCGTATCAAACGAAAAGGCCGGTAGGAGACATGCTGCTTCAGGCCTTTCCGGGCACCTTGCTGCTGGCAACCACCGCCATGCTCCTGGCGATGATAGCCGGAATACCACTGGGCGTGCTGGCAGCGGTGCGAAAGGGTAGCTGGGCCGACCGTGCGGCCACGTTTACGAGTATTCTGGGAATTTCCGCGCCTTCATTTTTTATCGGTATCGTGATCGCTTACCTGTTCGGTTTTTTGCTGAGCGATTGGACCGGTTTGTCCCTTACCGGCAGCTGGTCCATGATCGATATGGAAGGGAGACGCCGGCTGAGCCTGCAGCACCTGATCCTACCGGCAATAACCCTGGGCATCCGCCCCATGGCCATCATCACCCAACTGACACGAAGCGCCCTGATCGACGTGCTCCGGCAGGACTACATCCGTACGGCTTATGCAAAAGGACTGAGCCACCGCACCGTAATCTGGCGGCATGCCTTGCCCAACGCGCTCAACCCGGTGATTACTGCCGTCACCGGCTGGTTTGCCGAACTGCTGGCCGGTGCGTTTTTTATCGAGTATATTTTCGGATGGCAGGGAATCGGAAAGCTTACCGTAGAAGCACTGGAAAAACTCGACTTTCCCGTGTTGATGGGTGCAGTGCTGTTGTCGGCTGCCTTCTTTGTGCTCGTAAACCTGCTCGCAGACCTGCTCTACGGCTGGGTTGACCCACGTGTCCGCATCCGTTAAAGTTGGTGTAGGTAGTACACATTGAGCGGTTCACATGTTCATAAGTTCTAATTTTACCAGCGAAGCCATCTCCGCAACCAGGAGCAATAAAAACGTAAAACCCTTAACCATGGAAAGAGTAGCAGATGTGCTTCGTCACAAGTACCCTCAGTTCAACACAACAACATCCCGCCGGAAGATCTCCGAAGCACTGCACCAGATGCACTGCGAGAATGTAGATCACCTGATCGTGTTGGATGAAGAGCGCTTCATGGGTATTCTGACGGAGCATGATATCGCCGAAAAAGTGCTTTACCGCTCACGCGATCTCGATCAGGCCACAGTCAGTGAATTTATGAGTACCTACCTGCCGGTGGCTACGCTAAATGATTCATTGGAGTATTGTATGCAGCTGATGGAGCGCTACAATGTCCGCCACGTGGCCGTGTATGACCGGTTTAATTTCAAAGGGGTTGTTTCTTCCCACGACCTGATGAAACAGGCGCTGGACAAGCGGCAGCACTTCTTCGAAGAAGCCGCTGCTTCGGTGAGTACCTGGAATTATTGAATAACGACATCCCGAATAACCGCTTCCCCCAAAGCTTCGTTCACGCGAAGCTTTATTTTTTCCTTCTGATAAGAAAGCTCCTGCTTCAGCGGGGCCACATGGGTGGTGATGAACAGGGTGCCGTTGATGATCGCAATCCGCTCGGTGTATTTGGCAATGGTTTTGCCCATGAGCTCGGCCCAGATATCGCCGATTTGCAGGGCCTGTACCTCACCCTTCAGGCGGCTGCCTTGCAAAAATTTCTGGATCGCGTCTCCGAGGGAATACTGGGCCATGTTACGAAAGTAGTTCAAAGTTTAAGGCTGAACGTGCAAAGTTGGCCTGACCTGCCCCTCCTGCCTCAGGCCCCTGGAACATTAGACCTCAAAGTGCGGCGGTCAACCGTTCACAACTCGATAATCTGAAAGGGCTGTCCGAGTTCCTGCAGCTGGGCCGTTAGCCGTGCACAATTTGTGTCGGTGATAAAGATCTGCGCTTCCTCATCGGCGATGACGCGGTGCAGGAGGTTGCTGATCCGCTGTTCATCGAGCTTTTCGAATACGTCGTCGAGCAACAGGAGTGGGGAGAGCCGTTTCTCTTTCTTTAGCACCGCCATCTCGGTAAGTTTCAACGCGAAGAGCAGGCTCTTGCGCTGCCCCTGCGAAGCAATGTTCCGGAAGGGCTGTGTGCCCATCAGAAATTGCAGTTCATCGCGGTGAATACCTGCTGATGTGCGCTGAACGACGAGATCTTTCTGACGGTTATTCCGCAGGAGGGTTTCGAAGTCGGTGTTCAGCAGTTCGCTTTCGTAAATGAGCTGCAGTGGTTCGTAATGACGGGCGATCTCGTTATAACCGTGTTTCACGTCGGCCAGAAATGCCAGCAGGAAGCGCTCTCGTTTTTCGAAAATGGGTCGCGCTTCCGCCAGCAACTGCTCGTCCAGAATGTCGAGTACCGACAGGTCGCGGCTGCCAAAACCATCATGGTAGTTTTTAAGAAAGGAGTTGCGCTGTTGCAGAATTTTGGTGTAAGCAATCAGGTGTTGCAGGTACTGGCTGTCGAGCTGGGATAGGAGGGTGTCGATGAATTTGCGGCGTTCTTCGCTGCCGCCGATGATCAGCTGCACATCGTCGGGGGCGATGACCACGCAGGGATAGCGGCCGATATGCTGCGAAAAACGGCTATAGGGCTGACCGTTTACTGAAAACTCCTTCCTGCCGTTTTCACGGAGGATACAGAGGGCCTGCTCGGTACGGCCGTTCAGCAATAAAGAACCTTCCACCCGGAAGCCCTGGCTGCCCTGCTGGGCCACGTTCTGATCGAGCCGGGTAAAATAGCTTTTCGTAAAGCAGAGGTAATGAAGGGCGTCGAGGAGGTTGGTCTTCCCCCTGCCATTGGCACCGCAGATGCCTACAATCCGCTCCGTAAAACGGAAGTCCTGCTGAAAGTAGTTCTTGAACTGAAACAGCGATATGTGCGTAAGGGACAGGCTCAAGGGAGCTAAGATAGGGAAGAGTGGTTTAGGAGGTTTGGGTGGGTTTTGAAGGGTAAGGGGCGGTTTTGGAGCGTTTTGGACGGTCGGGGCGGAAGATCGGCCTTTGCGGGCTCCAAAGGAACAACCCGGAACTCCGGACCGCGAATCCGGAACCCGGGGGCGCAACTTTAAACATTGAACTTTAAACTTTTAAACCCGTCCGCACCCGGTAAACCTCGCAAATTCCTTATTTTCGCCCCTCAAAATTGGACCGGTGTCTACTAAATACACGAAAGAAACATATCTCTATTGGTATGAACTGATGCAGCTCATTCGCCAGTTTGAGCTGATGGCGGAGGAGAAATACAAGATGGAAGGCAAGATCCGTGGCTTTTTCCATGCGTATGTGGGACAGGAAGCGATTGCTGCCGGCTGCATGACCGCCACACGTCCGGAAGATCCTTTCATTACCGCCTACCGCGACCACGGCCTGGCTATCGCGAAAGGTATCTCCGTCAACTCCTGCATGGCGGAGCTTTATGGAAAGGTTACCGGCAATGCAAAAGGCAAAGGTGGCTCCATGCACTTCTTCGGAAAAGAGCAGGCTTTCTACGGCGGCCATGGCATCGTGGGAGCGCAGATCGGTACCGGCGCGGGACTGGCTTTTGCGGAAAAATACAAGGGTACCGACAACGTGTGCCTGGCGTTCTTTGGTGATGGTGCCGCCCGTCAGGGTATGTTGCATGAAACCTTCAACCTGGCCATGACCTGGAAGCTTCCGGTGATCTTCATCTGCGAGAACAATAACTATGCGATGGGTACCTCGGTGCAGCGTACTTCCAACATCATCGATATCTACAAGCTGGCCGATGCCTACGAAATGCCGAGCGACGTCATCGACGGCATGAGCGCCGAGGCGGTGCACGAAGGCGTCAGCCGTGCCGTAAAACGGGCGCGGGAAGGAGATGGTCCGACCCTGCTCGAAATCAAAACCTATCGCTACAAGGGTCACTCCATTTCCGATCCGCAGAAATACCGCACCAAGGAAGAGGTGGAAGAGTACAAGGGCCGAGATCCGATCACGGCGCTCCTGGAAACCATGAAGGCGAACAACCTTGTGTCCGACGAGGAAATACAGGCGATTAACGAGCGGGTCGACGCTGCCGTTACAGAAAGCGTCAAATTCGCCGAGGAATCGGCCTGGCCCGATGACAGCGAAGTCTACAAAGACATCTACGTTGACCAGAACTATCCCTTTATTACTGACTAACACGTTTATTCTACTTAAAAAAAAGCATCATGGCTGAAACGAAAACGGTTGTGCCGCAACCCCTGGAAGACCACGAAATCGTCGTGGACCGTGCGAAAGACTTCTGGAGCCGCAACAACCGGCTGATTATGACACTGGGCCTTGCCATTATTCTTCTGGCCGGCGGCTACCTGGCCTGGAAGAAACTGTTCCAGGAACCCAACGAGGTGAAGGCTTCCGAGGCCATGTTCGCGGCCGAGTCTTACTATCGCGCCGACTCGCTCCAACTGGCCCTCAATGGCGACGGACAGAGCCTTGGCTTTTTGAAAGTGATTGACAAGTATGGCAGCACCAAGGCGGGCAAACTGGCCCGTTTTTACGCCGGCAGCATTTACCTGCAACTGGGCGATGCCGGTAAAGCGGTCAAACATCTTTCCGAATTTTCTACCGGAGCACCCCAGATCCAGGCCCGCGCCTACAAGCTGTTGGGCGATGCCTACGCCGAACAGGGTAAGAATGCTGATGCCCTGAGCGCCTACAAGAAAGCGGCACATCATTTCGAACAGGATGAGCCCAATAGCTCCGAGTACCTTTTCCTGGCCGCTTACTTTGCGCAGCGCGTGCAAAACGACAACAAGCAGGCAGTTGAACTGTTCCGTGAACTGAAGAACAAATACCCGCGTACACAGAAGGGCAATGAGGTCGACAAATACCTCGCACAACTGGGCGTATACGGTGACGACAAAAAATAAGTGTCCAATGGCCGATATCAACGACAGCCGACTTATGGACTTTTCCGGGGGCATTCCTGATTTTCAGGATGCCCTCGTTGTTTTGGTGAAGACCGAATGGAATGCCGCCGTAGCCGATGCGCTGGAGGATGGCTGTCTCCGCGTACTTGCTGCGCAGGGTATGCGCACGGAAACGCTGCTGGTACCCGGGGCCGTAGAAATACCGTTCGCCATCCGGCACTACTGGCGCAGCACCCGCAAGCGGGCAAGACCAGTGGCCTTCATTGCACTGGGTTGCGTGCTCCGGGGCGATACGCCGCACTTCGACTATGTGTGCCAGTCGGTAACGATGGGTGTCACGAATTTGAATCTCAAACTTCCCGTTCCCACGATCTTTGGCGTGCTGACCGTAGACACGCAGGAGCAGGCCGATGAGCGCATTGGTGGCCGGCATGGACATAAGGGCGAGGAAGCCGCTGTTACGGCATTGAAAATGATCGAGCTGTGCCGTCGGCTAAAATCGGAAATAGAATGACAGTACAGCTTTTCGTACCCTGTTTCGTCGACCAGCTTTTTCCCGACACAGCTTTTAACATGGTCAAGGTGCTGGAAAAGGCCGGATGCACGGTAACCTACAACCCGAAGCAAACCTGCTGCGGGCAGCCAGCATTTAATGCAGGCTTTCTGGACGATGCCCGTGCCGTGTGCAGCAAGTTTCTTTCTGACTTTGATCCCGAAACGCCGATCGTGGCGCCAAGTGCCAGCTGCGTGGGCTTTGTCCGGAACTACTATGGCAAACTGTTCGAAAACTCGGCACAGCATCACCGGATACAGGCCATCAGCCGCAATATTTTTGAGTTCAGCGAGTTCCTCGTTACAGTGCTGGGTAAGACCGATTTTGGCGCAAAGCTCGCCGGCAAGGCTACTTACCACGACTCCTGTGCCGGACTGCGCGAATGCCGCATCAAGGAAGAACCCAGGCAGTTATTGCTGAACGTAGAGGGCCTGGAATTGACCGAGTTGCAGGATGTGGAAACCTGCTGTGGCTTTGGCGGCACTTTTGCCGTCAAGTTTGAGTCCATCTCCGTGGGCATGGGAGAGCAGAAGGTGGAGAATGCGCTGGCTACCGGTGCCGACTACCTGGTTTCTACGGATCTTTCCTGCCTGATGCACCTGCAGGGATACATCAGCAACCGCCACTCGCCGATCAAAACGATGCACCTGGCAGATGTGCTGGCTTCGGGTTGGTAAGGCATTCTGCCCCAGAAGTGGGCACTCAGGGCACACATTCTTGGCTGAACGGGGGGTTATCTGATGGTACGCGGTGACAGCAAAAAACGGAACGCAGCGCGCTCCGTTTTTTGCTGAGGACAGTAGATGTCGTCGCTACGTCGGCATCGATAAAGAAAAATAGAGCGAAGTACTCCCTTTGGGAAAGGCGGCTCAGGGCATCACTACCGTGTCGATCACATGGATCACGCCGTTCTTCTGGTGCACATCGGCAATCGTAATCTGCGCCTTGTTTCCTTTTCCGTCCTGCAGCCACCATTTGCCTTCTTTGTCTTGCATGATCCACAGCTTTCCGCCCTGCACCGTGGTCATCTCGAACGTACCCCCGTTCTTGCGTGCCGCCTTCTCGAGTAACTTGCTGTCTAGCCGGCCGGGCACCACATGGTAGGTCAGCACCGCCGTCAGTGTGGGCTTGTTTTCGGGCTTAACCAGGCTTTCCACCGTGCCGGCGGGCAATTTGCCGAAGGCACTATTGGTTGGGGCGAATACGGTAAAAGGGCCGGCTCCCTGCAGCGTCTCTACAAGCCCCGCCGCTTTCACAGCCGTTACCAGAGTGGTGTGATCGGCCGAGTTGACGGCGTTCTCAACGATGTTCCTGCTCGGGTACATGGGTGCTCCGCCCACCGTCACGGTGCGTTCATTGCGTACCTGCAGGGCGTTTTCACTTTGTGCAAAGGTGTTGGCGGATAAAAAGAGTCCTGCCAGCAGCAGGGCTGCCTGATGAATTGTTTTCATGACTGGATTTTTGAAGTTTTGTTTGAGTTGCCGGCCTTCGGGCAGCGGCTGCTCTACATACGCAACACCGGTTGGTACGGATTGCGCGGCCGGAATTTTTCTTTCCTACTTTCGCCGCGTTAATCTGAAAACGGCAATGGCATACTGGCTTATCAAATCGGAACCTTTTAAGTACAGCTGGGAACAGCTCGAAAAGGATGGGCAGACTTACTGGGACGGCGTCCGTAACTATGCTGCGCGCAACAACCTGCGCGCGATGCAGAAGGGCGACCTGCTGCTTTTTTATCATAGCAACGAAGGACTGGAAATCGTTGGGATTGCCCGGGTGGTCAATGAAGCTTATCCGGATCCAACGACAGATGAGGATGCCTGGGTGGTGGTGGATGTGCGGCCCGTACGGCGCTTAGCCCGCCCTGTGAGTCTCAAAGCGATAAAGGCCGAGCCTCGTTTGAAGGATATGGCCCTGCTCCGCCTCAGCCGGCTGTCGGTGCAACCCGTAACCGAAGAGGAATACAACATCATCATGGAGATGGCCGGTATGCTTTAGCATTTCGTTTGCGGTTACCTGGCGCCGTTGGCGGTATTAATCAGAAATACTTCTTATGGCAAACGCAAGCGCAATCCCGTCGATAAGCAACCGGTTCTTCCTGTTCGCAGGCACGGCCATCATTTGTTTCCTCGCGTCCTGTTCCTGGTTTTCCAGCCCCCGTTCCACAAGCATCCGGGGAAAGTGGGTAATCGACTCGTTCGCCTACAAGGGCGATTCGCTGAAGGCACCGATGGCCTTGCTGCTGCTGGCGATGGCTACGGACGATAGTACAAAGCAAGAGGTACAGATCGGGGAGGAGTATATCGTTCTGACCGAAGGCAACGATAAGCCGGATTCCCTGCGGTTCCGGCAGTTGGGTGACGAACTGCAGTTGCTGGATTCCTCGAACCAGCGGTATCGGATCGAGCAGGAAAAGGACCGCCTGCGGCTTTATGGTTCCGACAGTATCGTGCTCTACCTCCATCGTAGATAAAGCCTCAACGCCACAGGTGTGCCAGCCAGCCACCCAGTTCCATCAGCCAGGCAATACCCAGGTGCACGATCAGTCCGCCCCGGATGCTCCGGGTGTGCAGGGTAATCACTCCCAGGAGTATCCCTCCGAAAAACGAAGAAATACACTCGCCGAGTGGTTTGCCGAAATGAATGAAGCAATAGAATACCGCCATCGGCAGAATGGCAGAGGGTCCTCCAAAACGGGCGAAGGCAAGTACCAGAAAACCCCGGAAGAAAAGTTCAATCGTAAAGAAGTCGGACCCATACGAAAGCTCATAGAGGAATTGCCGGAATGGCCCAGCCGTGCGCACGGGCGTCAGGTGCATCCACTTCGGGTAGATACGCAGAAAGTCGGGCTGCGTGGATGCCAGGGCAATAAGGGGCATCATGATCAGTAGCATCAGCATATAAGGGCGCAGGGAGCTTTCTCCTGCTGCCGCACCATAAAACGGCTGTCTGCGGTCGAAAAGCCGCCACAGCAGGGCTACCAGCAGCAGCGTCAGCAGCAGTTTTGTCGGGTAATAGAGGATGATCTTCCAGTACGCCGCATCCGGCCCCTGCACAAGCGTAGGAAGGGGCAGGGCCAGCTTCAGGGAGAAAACTGCAGGTGCGGCCAGCAACAGGGGCAGAAAGCCGGGTGCTTTTCGCCAGCCTCCCTGCTGCACGAAGGGCGTCAGCAACCAGGGCAATCCAAAAGCCAGCAGGAAAAGTCCATACCAGGCGGCCAGCCGCTGGGGCGTCTGCAGGTGCATCAAGGCCGGTTCGAGGCCCCAGGCATAGTTGATCCAGACGGCGCCGGCCGTAAACAAACAGACCAGCAAAAAAGGCAAGGGCGATAATTGGCGCCGGTAGGAGTGCAGCCACCCCAGGATTGTTTTCATGGCCGGGAAGAACGGAAAGTTTTAACCTTAATTAGTGGAAGAGGTGCTAACTTACGGCTTCAAAATGATCTGATATGAAAAAGATACTGATCCTGCTGGCCCTTACCGTAGGAATCTCTTCAACTGCCGTTTATGCACAGGGAGAGCAGCGCGATCCGGCGGCTATGGCACAACGCATGAAAGAGCGCGTCAAGCCGCAGCTCGTGCAGAAGGTGCAACTGACCGAAGCCCAGGCCGACCAGGTAATCGAGATCAATCTCGACGTGCGCAGTCAGATGCGTCAACTCCGTGACCTGAGCCCTGCGGAGCGCCGCACGAAGGCCGCAGATATCGACGCCGTGCGCGATAAGCGCTACAAGGCGATCCCGCTCAACGATGAGCAGGTAAAGGCGGTCAATGCTTTCTTCGAAGAACTGCGCCAGGAAGCCCGTCAGAACCGCAACCAGCAATAAACGGATTTTCCAAGCATATTCTGAAAGCTGCTCTCCGGGGCAGCTTTTGTTTTTACCTTGCGCCCTTAACACCCTTTATGGCCGAAGATCTTCAGATAAGCGCGGGAACCCGCGCCGAGCAATACGAATCACTGATTCCCCAAATAAAAGGACTGCTGGCCGGTGAGAGCGACCTCGTGGCCAACCTGGCCAATGTAGCAGCCGCTCTGAAAGAGCAGTTCGGCTGGCTCTGGGTTGGCTTTTACCTGGTGAAAGGGGAGGAACTGGTACTGGGCCCCTTCCAGGGACCGGTGGCCGGCACCCGCATCCGCAAAGGCCGCGGTGTTTGCGGCGCCAGCTGGCAGCAGGCGCAGACGCTGGTGGTGCCCGATGTAGCGCAGTTTCCCGGGCATATCGCCTGCAGCAGCCTTTCCCGCTCCGAAATCGTAGTCCCGATCATCCGGAATGACACCGTGGTAGGGGTCCTGGACGTGGACAGCACCGAACTGGCCACCTACGACGACACCGACCGGCACTACCTCGAAGCCGTCGTGGCCTTGCTTCCCTGGTAAGCACCAGGGCCGCTACATGCAGTACTTAACCATCTTTCTCTACCCAGGAACCTGCCGGTTGAAGGGGCGGCTACCAGCATCCGACGGCCGGGCTGGCCATGGTCGGTGCCTGATTTGTTGTAATCATCTAAAAATATGATTTATAGGCTGTTAAATATATGATCTGATTTCATTTTGAGCGCGGTTTTTGCCGTTTAAGGGCACTTGAAAAATGAAATCCCTTCCTCCATGCAACGTATGAAAAACCCACTTGTGGCGGCCTGTGTCCTGGCTGCCGGAATGCTCCTATCGTGCCGCAAGACCGATGCGCCGGTCAATTCCGTAACTGCGGGTCCGTCGGCCCCGACAGCTCCGGTCAGTTCCAGTGATATCGACACGGCGGCAGCCTACTCGCGTGACATCTACCTGTGGTATAATCAGATTCCCACGAATTTCAGCAGCAGCAACTATGCCGACCTGAGTGCGATGATGACCGGTTTGCGCGCATTCAGTACCGAACCCGGATTTTCGGGGGCAGCCGACCGGTGGAGCTTTGCCGTGCCCAAAACACAGTGGAACGCCGTAGCTACGGGCAGCGCCGGCGACTTTGGTCTGCAGGTGTTTTTCCGGAGCGCAAGCGATCTCCGCGTAAAGCTGGTGGAACCCGAATCCCCTGCCGGACGAGCGGGCGTACGCCGCGGCTGGCAAATCGTCAAGATCAATGGCTCCGACAATATCTCGACCTCCAATACCAACTTCGTGGTGCAAAATGTATTTCAGAGCAGCACCACTTCCTTTACATTTAAAAAGCCAGACAACAGCCTGGTAACCCTGAGCCTGAATGCCGGCAATTACCGCGAGCGCCCGTTGCTCTTCGATGCGGTGATCCAACAGGGAGGCCGGAAGATCGGCTATTTTGTCTTCAATGCGTTTATGGGCGACACTTCTGCGGTCTACAACCAGTTCGAAAGCATGTTCAGCCGCTTTAGTGCCGCCGGTATCAATGACCTCGTTGTTGACCTGCGCTACAACGGCGGTGGCTATGTGACGATGCAGGAGAAGCTGGCCAACTACATCGCACCGGGCTCCGCAAACGGCGGTATGATGATGAAGCAGCAATTCAACGACCGCAATAACCGGTACAATGAAACCACGAATTTCAATAAGCGCGGAAGCCTGAACCTGCCCCGTGTCATCTTCATCGTCAGCCGCAGCACGGCATCTGCCAGCGAACTGCTGATCAATAACCTGAAACCCTGGATGGACGTGGTGCTGGTAGGACCGTCAAAAACACATGGTAAGCCGGTAGGTTATTTCCCGATTCCTGTAAAAGACTGGTACATCTTCCCGGTGTCTTTCCGTACCGTCAACAAGAATGGCCAGGGCTCTTATTTCGATGGTCTGCCGGTAAACGCCACGGTTGCCGATGGCCTTGACAAAGACTGGGGCGACGTAACCGAATCGAGCCTGCAGGCAGCCCTCAGCTATAGCATCAACGGTACTTTCTCTATGGCCGGCCGCACGGAGGAATCGCTGGCGGCTACGGCTGCCGCAAACAACCCCGAGGTGCAGCGCGGCAACCAAAGCCTTGACAAGAACAGTTCTTTCAAGGGTATGGTGGATACACGGGGTATGCGCAAATAGAAAACAATTGTAGAAATACAGAAAGGCTGTCCGGGAGGACAGCCTTTCTCGTGTGCCTTTCTGCCGCTACGACAAGAAAAAAGCTGTCCGGAAGGGGACAGCTTTCTTTATCCGGAGCGACGCTTTTTGCCGCCGCAGCGCTTTTGGGTGCTTGGCTTCCTTCGTTCTGCTGGCGGGTTTGCCTGAAACGAACTGTCGTCCGTAACCCTGGTTTTTTCGGAGCGAAAGTGGTCAGCTTTCCCGCTCTCTGTTTTCCGGTCCGGATCGCTTACCGCCTTGTCAACGGCGGGGTGGTTTTTTTGCGCCTGCACAGCAACAAGTAACAGGCTGCCAACCGCCGTCAGAATCCACTTTTTCATAGGTGTTGTTTGGAGGTTAGAAGGGCAAATACGGGGCTTCGTTTGCCGGGATCCTGTTAAAAGATGCGAAAAAGCAGTTTCAACCCGGTAAGAACGGCACAGTATTTCGACGGATATGGGCAAAACAGATTGCTATGGCACATCGTAATAACCCGGCATCGGGCGGCGGACGACACGAACACCCGCTACGCCAGGAAATCAGGGAAGGAGAGATGGAGAAGGCCCGTGTGGCGCACGAACAGGCTGACCGGGACATGGCTGAGGATGCAGAACTCAGCGCGCATAGTCCGAACGACGACCTGGACGAAGGGGAGACGGCACGCCTGGGCGAAGATATGGGCGGCATCATCTGAGGGGCAGGCGCTCATCGTCGCCGGTAAAACAGAAAGGGTTGTTTCCCGTTTCGGGGTTACCCCTCCGCGCGGCAGGAGACGTTTATCTTTACGAAAAAGCATCGATGTCGTCTGCAACTGCTTATTCCGGAAATGTTCCTCAGCATTATGAGCAATACCTGGGGCCGATCCTTTTCGAACCCTATGCCATCGAGCTGGCTCGTCGTGTTCCCGGGTCGGCACGTTCCGTGCTGGAGGTTGCCTGCGGAACCGGCCGGGTAACGCGCCATCTGGACCAATTACTTCCTCCCCAAGCAAAACTGATTGCCACCGACCTCAATTCCGATATGATCCGGCTGGCGCGACTGGTGGTTTTCAGTCCGCGCATCGAATGGCAGGAGGCCGACGGGCAGTCACTTCCTTTTGCAGATGCCTGCTTCGATGTGGTGCTCAGCCAGTTTGGCGTCATGTTCTTCACCGATAAGTTGCAGGCTTTCCGGGAGGCTCTCCGGGTATTGCGGCCTGGCGGTATGTTCCTGTTCAACACCTGGGATGGCTATAGTACCAACCCGCGCGCCGGACTGATCATGCAGGTAATGCAGGAGGAGCTCGGTGCCGATGCGCCGGATTTTCTTTCGGTTGGGCCCTACTCTTTTCACAATGAAGCGCAGATCGCCTGCCTGCTCGAAGAGGCTGGTTTCCGCGAGATCTCGATCCGCAAAGTGCGGCACACCGGCACCTTTACAGACCCTGATCACCTGGTCAGCGGTTTCGTGGATGGATCACCGTTAGGATCCTATCTCGACCGGATCAGCCGGGAACTGCGGCCACGCATCCGCAAAAAGCTGTTGCTGGCTTTGGAGCAGCAGAACGGCCTTTATGGAAACACCGTGCCCCTCTGCGCAATCGTGGTAGAAGCGGTGCGGTAAGTGCTACGCTCCTGAAAACGGCCTGGCTTTTGCGACGGAATAGCTAAAATCTTTGTCTATGTCAACAGATCAGCACAAGCGGGGTGAGCAGAATACGGAGAACAACGACGTCATTGCCAATCGTCATCCGCATAAGACCATCAATGATACGGGCGATGCCCAGAACGTGCGCGATGAAAATGTGGCACCACTGGAACGGCTCAGCGATAATGAGCTGGAGCATGCCCGCAACAAAGCGATGGAAGGTCAGCGCCGGAACGATGACACTGGCCGCAACAACAGCAGCGCCGGGGCCTGAAAGCGGGGCCTATCGGTTTCCGGAGTTTACCCTGTAAATAAAAAAGCGGCCAGGGCCGCTTTTTCCGTTCGGTGTTTATTTTGCCAGGAGCTGATTCAGCAACTCGTCGCGGTGCTGTTGCCGCTCCAGCTTCCGGAAGCTTCGGTAGAACCACGCCGAAATGGCCAGGGAGGCCAAAAAACTACATTCATGTATCCGCATCATCAGGAAGTCACTCAGTTGTTCCATAACGCCTGTTTTTAAAACCAGGGCAAAAGGTTTGCCAGACTGCGCTTGGGGGTGTGGACCGGCGTTTTTGCCCGTATCGGAGGGGTTATGGGTGATTGTGATGGGTTGCCCGATAAATGCATGCACCAATCAACGAATAAACTATCCCCTATATTTGCTGCCTATGACACAAGAAGCGATTAAAGATATGAGGGACCGCGTTGTTGTCCTGAGGAGGTTTCTTTGACGTCGAGAACCGACGCTCAAAGATTACACAGGATAAGCAGTTATCTCTTTCGCCAGGTTTCTGGGACGATAATGCCCGTGCCACCGGCATACTGAAGGAAATCAAGGTAAACGAATATTGGAACGGCCTCTACGAAAGCGTGGAAACGGCCGTAGAGGATTTTGCCGTGCTCTTCGAATTCTGGAAAGAAGGAGAGGGGGCCGAAGAAGATGTGCGCGCCGCCTTCGAAAAGGCCCAGGCGGCCATCGAGGAGGCAGAGTTCAAGAGTACGCTCAACCAGCCCGAAGACGAACTGCCGGCCGTGCTGCAGATCAACTCCGGCGCGGGAGGCACCGAAAGTCAGGACTGGGCCGAAATGCTGGCACGCATGTACCGCATGTATGGTGAGAAGCAGGGTTGGTCGGTCACCATCCTCGACTGGGTGGATGGCGACGGCGCCGGCATCAAAACAGCCACCTTGCAGTTCGACGGACCATTTGCTTATGGTTTTCTCAAAGCTGAAAGCGGCGTGCACCGGCTTGTACGGATTTCGCCTTACGATTCCAATGCCCGACGGCATACTTCCTTTGCCTCCGTCTTCGTATACCCGCTTGTCGACGACACGATCGAGATCGAGGTAAAAGACAGCGAAGTAAAGATGGAAACCGCTCGATCGGGCGGGGCCGGCGGTCAGAACGTAAACAAGGTGGAGACCAAGGTTTTGCTGACCCACCTGCCCACGGGTATCGTAGTGGTGTGCCAGACCGAACGCACGCAGCTCGGTAACCGGGAGAAGGCCATGCAGATGCTGAAAAGCCGCCTCTACGAAGAGGAACTCCGCCGCCGCGAAGAAGCGAAAAACGCTACCAATGCCAGCAAGAAGAAGATTGAATGGGGCTCGCAGATCCGCAGCTATGTTTTCCATCCCTATAAAATGATCAAGGACCACCGCACCGATTATGAAGTCGGAAACATCGGTCCGGTGATGGACGGCGAACTGGATGGCTTCATCAAGGCCTATCTGATGGCGAGCAAAGAAGAAGATTAGAAGAACAAGAGAACAGGGAACACCGAACCCGGAACCAAGAACAGGGCCGCCCGATCTTGAATTTGACTGATCCCGTTTACCAATCAACCAATAAACAAATCAACCATTACCATGAACCTCGGATATTTCTCTTACCCGCTACCTGCCAATGAGCCGGTGTTGGGCTATGGTCCAGGCAGCGCGGAACGCGCGGCCCTGAAAAAGACGCTTGCAGCACTCAAGAACGAGCAGATCGATGTGCCGATGTACATCGGTGGGCAAGAGATCCGAACGGGTAAACTGGTCGCGATGCGCCCCCCGCACGAGCACCAGCACGTTCTTGGTCATTTTCATGCCGGGGATGCCGGCCATGTGCGTCAGGCCATCGAGGCGGCCCTGGCGGCGCGCGAGTCCTGGTCGCGTATGCCCTGGGAAGACCGCGCCGGTATCTTTCTGCGTGCCGCCGATCTGATTGCAACGAAGTACAGGTACCATATGAACGGTACCACGATGCTGGGCCAGAGCAAGAACGCGTTCCAGGCCGAGATCGACAGCGCCTGTGAACTGATCGATTTCCTGCGCTACAACGTGCATTTCCTGAGTGAAATTTACAAGCAGCAGCCGGTCAGCGGTCCGGGCATGCACAACCGCCTCGAATGGCGCCCGCTGGAAGGCTTTGTGCTGGCCGTAACACCGTTCAACTTCACCGCCATTGGCGGCAACCTGCCCACCTCGGCCGCCCTCTGCGGTAATGTGGTGGTGTGGAAGGCTGCCAATACACAGATCTATTCGGCACAGATGTTCCTGCGCATCCTCCGGGAGGCCGGACTGCCCGACGGCGTGATCAACCTTATTTATGTGGATGGCCCCACCATCGGGGAAGTTTGCTTCTCGCACCGCGATTTCGCCGGTGTACACTTCACCGGTTCCACCGGGGTTTTCAACCAGATGTGGAAGACCATCGGCGCGAACGTGGCCAACTACCGGACCTACCCGCGCATCGTGGGCGAAACGGGCGGCAAGGATTTCGTGATCGCACACCGTTCGGCGCAACCGGAGGTGGTGGCAACGGCCCTCCTCCGCGGCGCCTTCGAATACCAGGGACAAAAATGTTCGGCCGCATCGCGGGCCTATATCCCATCCAACATTGCCGGGGAGGTGAAGCGCTTGCTGGTGGAGGGGGTCAACAGTTTCCGCATGGGCAGCGTTGAAGACTTCGGAAATTTCATCAACGCCGTGATTGACGAAAAGAGCTTTGACCGCATTGCCCGCTACATCGACGATGTAAAGCACAGCGGGGGCGACCGGGCCCGCATCCTGGTTGGCGGCACTTACGACAAGTCGGTGGGTTATTTTGTGGAGCCCACAATCATCGAAGCCCTTGATCCACAATACGTAACTATGTGTGAGGAGATCTTTGGGCCCGTGCTGACGCTTCATGTTTACGAGGCCGATGCGTGGGAGGCCGCCCTGGAACTCGTCGACAATACCTCACCCTATGCGCTCACCGGTTCCGTTATCGCCCAGGAGCGCGAGGCTGTGGTTCAGGCCACGGAACGTCTGCGGCATGCGGCCGGCAACTTCTATATCAACGACAAGCCCACCGGCGCGGTGGTCGGGCAGCAGCCCTTCGGCGGCGGCCGGGCCAGCGGTACAAACGATAAGGCGGGTTCGCAGCTGAATCTCTATCGCTGGCTGAGCGCCCGCACCATCAAGGAAACCTTCGTTCCACCTGTCGATTACCGTTATTCTTTCCTGTTAGGGGAGAGCGAAGGCATCTGAACTACCGAAAAACTAACCCGGATCAGGTATTTTCGGGGGATAACCTGAGGAAAATTACCCCGGGGAATTTTGTTGTGAAAGTTGATTGTAGTTTATTTGCACCGTCTTTTATCTAAAAACAAACAACTGTATTATGAAAAAAGTAGTACTCTCCTTCGCTGTTGCGATGCTTGCTCTTGCTGCCAATGCTCAGAAGAAAGAAGGTTCCAAGGATATGCACTTCAGCGTTGGCGCCCGCGTTGGTCTGCCGATCGGCGACTTCAGCAATGGTTCCAGCATCGGTTTTGGCGGTGAGGTTGGCGTAGAGAAAATGTTCTCTGACAAACTGAGCGGCATTGGCTCCGTTGGCTACATGACGTTCTCCGGTAAAGAGCAAACCCGCACGACTACCATCATGGGTCAGACCTTCACTACGAAGATCCCGGGTGTTACCACCTCTTTCATCCCTGTAACTGTTGGTGCCCGTTACTACGCTGCTGAGCAGTTCTTTGTAGGTGCCCGTCTGGGTTATGCTGTTAGCGGTAACTCCGGTGGCAAGGGTGGCTTCCTGTATGAGCCCCAGATCGGCTACAACCACGAGAAGTTCCAGGCTGCTGTTGGCTACAACGGTATTTCTGTAACCGGTGGCACGCTGAGCTTCATCGGTCTGAACGTTGCTTACAAGTTCTAATCACCGGAAATAAGCTATAAGGGTCCTGTGCTGCAAAGCACAGGACTTTTTTTTGCCGCAACCGGCCCGCTTCACCGGTTTTGGGTGTCCGTAAGTTCTGTGCCTGTCAAAGCTGCACCTCAGGTGCGGCCTTTTTTTTGCATAGCTGTGCGGAAATTGACAAACATGAAACGTGTTCTTCTCGGAGCAGTTCTTGCTTTATCCGCCCCGGCAGTAACGGCACAGCACCTACCCAAGCTTGGAATCAAAGGCGGTCTCAACATTGCCAACCTCAGTTCGGAAAGCGGCGCCAACCTTAGTAGTCGTTTAAGCGGGCACGGCGGCGTGGTCGTACATGTGCACCTCAGCCGGCAGTGGGCCTTCCAACCCGAAGTCGTTTATTCCAGCCAGGGCACCAAACAACGGGTAGGCAACAACGAACTGAACTGGAACCTCGACTACCTCAACGTCCCCTTCATGCTCCAGTACATGTTTGGTAACGGCTTCCGCGTGGAGGCCGGTCCGCAGGTCGGACTGCTGCTCAGCGCCAAAATCAAGGACGCATCCGGCAGCACGAATATCAAAAACAATCTGAAGGAAGCTGATTTCGGCGCGGGTTTTGGACTTAGTTACCTGTCACATTCCGGTTTCGGGATTGGCGGACGCTATAATCTCGGTATTACCAGCATCAACAAAACGGGAACAAACGACCTGAGAAACCGCGTCGGCCAGATTTCTGTTTTCTACATGTTCGGATCTGATCATAAAACAAGAACCCGCCGTTAAACAAATGGCTATGTTTTCGGAACGGCCGTGCTTCCCACGGAGCTGCGGCCCCCTTTTTGTAGCACAGGCACTAATGTTAAATTTTACGAATATGAAAAAGATCAGTTTGATGACTTTGCTGAGTGCCGGCATGCTGGGCGCAGCAGCGCAAGATGGCACGCAGCAGGAAGGGCGGGACTTTAAACCTTTGCGAACCGAAATGAGCCGCGCCGTTCGTTTTGGCCTGACAGGCGGGGTGAACCTCGCATCCTTTCTCGTGCGCGACTTCCCGGCCGGAACCTCGCCCCGTATCACCCGCAAAACCTCCCTTTTCGGCGGCGGTTTCGTAAATATTCCGTTGGGACGTGCCTTCCGTTTTCAGCCCGGACTTCAATACACCGGCCTCGGAAGCAAGATGTTCATCAACAATACCAATGTGGAGCAGGACCTGCACTACCTGAGCCTGCCCCTGAGCGTGCAGTTCGTTCCGGGAAACAGTGGCTTTTTCTTTGAGGCCGGTCCGCAGGCCAACTACCTGTTGAAGGCACGTCAGGAAAATGTCGATGCAAATGTGGTCGTGAACAATAAGGACTTTTTCGACAAGTTCGATGTGGGTGTCAGCGGCGGAGTCGGTTACCTGACACGGATTGGTTTGGGCGTAACAGCCCGCTATTATCGCGGACTTGCCAATACCCGCGAGGACGGGGGTGGTAATAACAGTCCCAATGACGGTGCAGAACTGAAGAACCAGGCCTGGCAGTTTGGCCTTGTTTACCACTTCGGTGCAGCTAAATAAGGTACTGCCCGATACCAAAATGAGGAGAGGCTGTCTACACAAGACAGCTTCTCTCTTTTATATAGTTAGCCTCCGCGGGTCACGGGTTTCTGAGGGCGCATCCCAGCATTTTTCCGGCACTACTCAGGCGGTAAACGATTACATTAGCGCAAAGTTTTTCTGTGAAACCCGTATTGCAGTCCGACCAGATGGCCCTTACAATCAGGCGCCTTGCCCATCAGTTGCTCGAAGAGCCTGGGTTGCTGGCACAAACCGTACTGGTCGGAATACAACCACGTGGTGTGTACCTCTCCGATCGTTTGGTGGCCGAGCTGCGCAGCCAGCCAGACGCGCCCGGTTTCGAGTATGGCCAGCTCGACATCACGTTTTACCGCGATGACCTGCGGCAACAGCTGCATGTTCCGGCCCAGACCCGTATGCAGGGCACAATTGAAGGCCGGCGGGTGATTCTGGTGGATGATGTGCTGTATACCGGCCGCACCATCCGGGCCGCAATGGACGCTTTACTGGCATTTGGGCGCCCGGCCAAAGTGGAGCTGCTGGTATTGATCGACCGGCGCTACAGCCGCGAGCTTCCCGTGCAGCCCGATTACACCGGCCGGAGTATCGATTCTATTGTTTCGCAAAAAGTGAAGGTGCTCTGGAAAGAGCGTGACGGCGAAGACGGAGTCATTCTTTTAGATCAGGAATAAACCAGAACATCAGAAATCAAAACGGTCAGAAATCTGGGATCACTCTTCTATCTTTGACTTTTAATGGCACTTTCCACCCGGCACCTCCTAGGCATTAAGGAACTTCAGGCTTCGGACATTGCAACCATCCTCGATACAGCAACCCAGTTCAAGGAAGTGCTGCAGCGGCCCATCAAAAAAGTACCCTCGCTCCGCGATATTACCATCGTCAACCTTTTTTACGAGAATTCCACCCGTACCCGGATCTCTTTCGAGCTGGCGGAAAAGCGGCTTTCGGCCGATGTGATCAACTTCAGCGCATCCGGTTCTTCGGTTTCGAAAGGCGAAACCCTGCTGGACACGGTCAATAATATCCTGGCCATGAAAGTGGATATGGTGGTGATGCGCCACAGCGCCAGCGGTGCCCCGCATTTCCTGGCCCGGCACATCCCGGCGGCCATCATCAATGCCGGCGATGGTATCAATGAGCATCCCACACAGGCCCTGCTCGACGCCTTTTCCATCCGTGAAAAAACCGGAACCCTCCAGGGTGTGCGTGTGGCGATCATCGGCGATATCATGCACAGCCGTGTCGCCCAAAGCAACATTCACCTGCTACAGAAAATGGGCGCAGAGGTCATCGTTTGCGGCCCGCCCACACTGATTCCGAAATACCTTACCGAAGCCTTCGGTGTGCGGGTCGAATACAACCTGCGCCGGGCACTGGAGTGGTGCGATGTGGCCAATGTGCTGCGGATTCAGCTCGAACGACAGAACCAGGTGCTCTTTTCCTCGCTCCGCGAATACAACCTGTCCTACGGCATCACCCGCCGTGTGCTCGACAGCCTGCCCAAACCCATCACCATCATGCATCCGGGCCCCATCAACCGGGGCGTGGAACTCGACAGCGACGTCGCCGACGGTGAACATTCCCTGGTACTGCAGCAGGTAGAGAATGGCGTAGCGGTACGGATGGCGGTGTTGTATTTGTTGTCGGGACAAGGAAAGTAAGGAGAACGTGAGAACATGAGAACGTGAGAACGTGAGAACGTGAGAACATGAGAACATGAGAACATGAGAACGTGAGAATATGAGAACGTGAGAATATGAGAACGTGAGGATGTGAGGATGTGAGGATGAAGGAATTGAGTATCGAGGTCGTGAGGAGGTGAAAATATGATCATAGGGACCCGGAACCCGGAACAAGGTAGGCCGGTACTACGGCTGGTAGCTCACCACCAATAGCCCAATAAACGAATAAACCACTAAACGAATAAACGAACCCCCACATGCGCATCGGTTTTTTTCCCGGTACCTTCGACCCAGTAACGCTGGGGCATATCGACATCGTGAAGCGTGCCCTGCCGCTGTTCGATAAACTGATCATCGGAATCGGCGTCAATGCCAACAAGCAGCCGATGTTTCCGGCCGAGCAGCGCCGCGAATGGTTCCGCGAAATATTCCGCGAAGAGCCGAACATCGACGTGGTCGTGTATGAAGGGCTGACGGTCGACTGCTGCAAGCTGGTGGGGGCTCAGTATATCGTTCGCGGAATCCGCTATGTCAGCGATTTTGAATACGAAAAGGCCATTGCCGATATGAACCGCACCATTGACGGCGGCATGGAGACCATTTTTCTCACCTGCCTGCCGCAATACACATCGGTAGCCTCCACCCTGGTGCGCGATGTGCTTCGCTACGGCGGCGATATCACACGCTTTGTGCCGGAAGTGGTACTGGAGAGCATCAAAAGAGGTCAGGTTCCCCTGTAATAGTCGAAGACGTCGCGGATAGAAGGATGGGCCTGCTGCAGGTAGGCGGCCAGGTTGCCCCGCTGTACCCATTCGGCCCTTTCGATCTCTTCTTCCGTTTGCGACCGGAGGGGAGCGGTGCATTTTACCTGCATCAGAAACCAGAAGTTCTCTTTAAGTATCAGCTTTTCCGACCGGTCGCGATAAGTATGGTAGGTAACGGGCAGGGGCCTTTGAAGGCGAAGCCCGTCAAGTCCGGTTTCTTCGAGCACCTCCCGCAGCGCACAATCTTCAAGCGTTTCACCGCGCTCGACCCAGCCTTTCGGAAGATCCCAGCTACCGCGGCGGTAAATGAGTAGCACCGCACCGCCCGGCGCCTCCACCAATCCGCCACCCGTGCGGATGACCGTAAACACCAGCGGCAGGAGTTCGGCCCAGCCACCTTTTTCGAGGCGCAGCACCAGTTGTTCCGCACCCGTTCGGTCAAACCGGTCGATGCGTTCCTGGATGGCTGCGGATGAATCCGGACTTACGGTTTCAGCAGAAAGCCCGGGCGGGAGGGCATCAGTGGCATCTGCCAGCAAGAGGCTTCGCGCTCCGAAATAGATCTTACGCATCGGGTAAAGGTAAAAGATTCAATCCGCTACCTTCGCGGCATGACCGATGCACAAGCCACAGCGGAGAAACTCCTGCAATCCGGAGCAGTGAAACTGAATCCCGAACAGCCGTTTACCTGGGCCAGCGGCTGGAAGAGCCCGATTTATTGCGATAACCGCCGCATGCTCTCGCAGCCCTACATCCGTGATTTTATTAAGAGCGAGCTTTCCAACCTGGTTTTCGAGCGCTTCCCGGACGCCGAAGTGATTGCCGGGGTTGCCACAGCAGGCATTGCCTGGGGGGCTCTCGTGGCAGATCAGCTCAAGCTGCCTTTTGTGTATGTGCGCCCCAAACCCAAGGAGCACGGCCTCGGTAACCAGATCGAGGGTGCCTACGCGGAAGGACAGAAAGTGGTGGTGCTGGAAGACCTCGTATCTACCGGAAAAAGCAGTCTGCAGGTGGTGGCGGTGTTGCAGCAGGCAGGACTTGAGGTGATGGGAATGGCCGCTATCTTTCAGTATGGGTTTCCGGAAGGCCTGCGCCAGTTCAGCGAGGCGGGGGTAGCGCTCCATACCCTTACGGATTATGAGCAACTGGTGGTCCTGGCGCTGAAGAAAGGCACCATTCCTGCCGAAGCGGAGCCGGTTTTGTTAAAATGGCGGCAAGATCCGGCAAACTGGACGGGAGTTCGTTAAATTAGAGGTTAAATGTGTCCGACAACATGAAAAAACTGTTTTTTCTCCTTCTGGTTTTGACCGGCCTTCAGGCGGCGGCGCAAACCAAAGCGCAGCAAACAATGACGATCAGCCTGCCCACGATTCAATGCGATATGTGCAAGAACCGCATTGAAACCTACCTGAAACGCTATGATGGCATTATGGCCATCAATGTAAACGTGAAGAAAAAAGAGGCAGTGGTGAAGTACCTGGTAGACCGGATCACGGACGAAGATATCAAGGCGGCTATCGCTACGGCCGGCTACGATGCCAACGAAGTAACGGCTGAGCCCGATGCCTACAAACGGCTGCCCACCTGCTGCAAGAAGCCGGAAGAGGGCAAGAAAAAGGGGTGATGCATTTACTTCCTGAAAACACTATTTCAATCCAGCTCCGGCTGGATTTTTTATTAGGTCGGCGCTGATCGTCTCCCGTCCCTCATACCGGATCGCTTTGGTAACGAATACCCCCACCTTTCCCACCTTCACCGAGCCATCCGCTTTCAGCGATACGGTCTTTCCTAACAGACGGGGTAGATCGAATTCGAGCGCTTTCTGCACCCCGATAGCACCCTCAAGCGGTATCGAGAACTCCGAATTGCGGTTGACTTCCACTGCTGCCACCTGCCGGAATTTGCCCAGATACACCGAATCCACATACACATCAATTACTGCCTCTTTGACAGTAACGCCAAAACGGTTTGGATTAAAATAGGTAGCGGAGAAGCCGACTGTAGACTCCTGGAAGCCCAATTTCCGCACGCCGAAATTATCGAGCCCCCGGAACTCAGGGTCTTTAATTCGGGTACAGGCCACCAAAAAGGGGAGCAGCAGCGCAGCAGGCATCCATTTTTTCATACACTAAAATTAGGCAAATCCTGTGCTAATTCAGGAAGGAACTCTGCTGCTATGCACAACTAATTTATTTAGCATTTCACCGCTGTCAGGCAACTAGGCCTACCGACAAAATAATTAGTAAATAGGTAAACTTTAATGTATTCTATATTAATGCTTTAAGAATGGTTACCAGATAATATTATTCAATATTTAAAGTCCGAGTTTATTAAACAAGCGCTTTGCGTTTCCGATCTTGAACGAAATGGCCATTACTGTATTTAAATAATTGATTTATAGTTATTTAAGATGTTTAGCTCGGAATAAAATTTATTTGCGTGGCTTTTGCGCCAGTTGGAATTTTTCCGTTTATCCACAATGGCTCAGAATGGCCGTTCTCCGGGCCGAACAACCGGTTTTCCCCGGGGCGGTCAGGGTGGCTGAATCTGGCAGAAATGGGCCTTTACGGCGATCCGGGCATCAAGGGCGTACACCGGGCGGCTGAAATCAGGAACCGTCATGCGCTCCTCAAAGAGGTGAACGTCCGTTGATAAATGGGTATGTCAAAGTGACGTAGTTGGTGCAAAGCGCCCCGTGTCGGTTGTCTTTAAACCCGGGAGGCTCTGGCGGGTCAAATCAGGGCCCGACCACCGGCCCGGACAATTATGCCGTAAACTCATTCGTTCTGAAGAGGTTAAACCGGCTTTGTCGTAACTTGGCCATTGGTTTTACCCCGTCCGGATCATGAAAAGACTAATTGCTGCGATATTGTTGGGAGTGCTGTTGCTGTCGGGCCTTGCCGGGCAGGCTCAGGACTTTTCGAATAAGGGAAAGGAATTCTGGCTCTCTTACTCCTACCATGTGGGTATGGGCGGCGCCGGCGGTAACCTGCCGGTGATGACCCTTTACCTCACCTCGGACGTCAATACCACCTACTCGGTGGCTGTTTTCGGCGTTACAACGCTCCAAACGGGGTCTATTACAGCCGGGCAGGTGATCCAGGTGAATGTTCCCACCAATTATGTCATCAATGATGAAGGAAGGTTTTTAAACCGCGCCATCCATGTCACGGCGGCACAACCGATCGTGGTTTATTCGTATATCACCCGCAGTGCGGCCAGTGCGGCCACACTTTGTTTGCCCACACCGGTGCTGGGGCGGGAGTATGTAGCATCCAGTTTCAACCAGATTTCGAACGAGGCCAATTCCAACTCCTTTGTCACGATTGTGGCAGTGGAAGACAGCACGACCGTAGAGATCACACCTTCGATGGCCACCAAGGCCGGGTGGCCGGCGGGTGTCACCCAGACCATCAACCTTAATAAGGGCCAGATCTACCAGATACTCGGCTTTGCTTCTTCGGCTCCCAGCGGAGGCCTCTATACCGGCAATGACCTGAGTGGCACCCGGATTCGTTCGGTATCGACCGGAACGGCCTCCTGCAAGCGGATTGCCGTTTTCTCCGGAAGCGGTAAGATCCGCATTCCGGTTTCAGGTTGCAACACCAGCAGTTCCGACAACCTCTACCAGCAGCTTTACCCGGTTGCCAGCTGGGGACTGAGATACCTCACGGTGCCCAGTAAAAACAACACCTTCAATTTTTACCGGGTCTACCGGAGCGACCCATCGACCAATGTAACCGTGAACGGTACCGCCGTTCCTTCGGCAGCCTTCACCAATGACTATTACACGCTGCCTGTAGGCAATCAGCCCAACCTGATCGTTGCCGATAAGCCGATCAGCGTAGCGCAGTACTTTACTACCCAGGGCTGCAGCGGCAATCTGGCCACCGTGCCCAACGATCCCGACATGATCATGCTCAACCCTGTAGAGCAAAACATCAACCGCGTCACCCTGGTGAGTTCCAACCTCGCTGCGCAGTCGACCAACCAATATCCGCACCAGCACCACATCCACGTGATCATTCCCAACGGAGGGACCGCGATCTCCAGTTTCCGTTTCGACGGGGCGGCGGTGCCCGCACACCGCTGGACCGTACATCCACGGGATGCACGTTACTCTTATACTTACCTGGCGGATATGAACGGAGGAAACACCATTTCTTCCGGTTCGCATACCCTGCTCAGCGATTCAGGTTTTCTGGCACTCGCCTACGGGTATGCCAATGCCGAGAGCTATGGCTACTCGGCCGGCGCCAACGTGAAAGATCTTTATCAGTTCGCTTCCATCCGAAACGACTTCGCTACGGTCAATTTCCCATCAACCTGCCGCAACACGCCCTTTGCACTCTCCATTACCTTTCCGTACGCACCCACGCAGATCCGCTGGTTTTTTAATGGGTTGTTTCCCGACGTAACCATCAATAGTCCGGTGCCCGATTCGGTGTACACCGTAAACGACAAGACCCTGCGGCGCTATACCCTTCCGGGGCGGTTTTCTGTACCCAATGTCGGCACTTTCCCGATCCGGGTAGTTGCCTGGAACCCGACCAGCGATGGCTGCGGCGGCGAGCAGGAAGTAAATTACGACCTGCAGGTATTCGAGCGACCGACCGCGGGCTTTTCCTTTACGAGTAATGGTTGTGCGGGAGAAGCCGTTCAGTTTCAGGATACCAGTAATGGCCGCGGGCGTCCCCTTACGAGCTATTCGTGGCAGTTCGGGGTTGCGGGTGCGACCGCAACGACAGCAAATCCATCCTATACTTATACAGGGGCCGGAAGCTACCCGGTAGCGCATTCGGTAATTACCGATATCGGCTGCGTGTCGGATACCGCCGTGCGAACCATCGCCATCAGCCAGCCACCGACTGCGAACTTTGGTATTGAAGCGCCCTATTGTGCCGGCAAAACGATCCGGTTTATTGATTCCTCCCTCGGCAACGGCGGCACCCTCGCACAATGGACCTGGGATTTTGGAGATGGCTCCGCGCTGCAGACCGTTACCGCTGGCACGCCACGTACCCATAGTTATACAACACCGGGTACCTACACGGTTAGCCTGACCGTAACGAATTCAGGTGGCTGCCGGAGTACGGCTTTTACCCGTACCATTACGGTACATCCTAACCCCGTACCCGGCTTTACGTTTGGGAACGCCTGCCTGCCCGCCGGCACAATGGCTTTTACCAATACGTCGACGCTTCCGGGAGGCAGCGCAACGACCCTGGGTTCCCTCTGGACATTCGGAACGGGCGGTCCTACCAGCACACAGACCAATCCGTCCTTCAATTTCAGCAGCACCGGCCCGCATACGGTTACCCTGGCCATTACTTCACCCGCAGGTTGCAGTGATACCCTCATCAGAACGGTCAACACGGTGTTCTCGCAACCCGGATCCAACTTTTCGCGTTCGCCTTCTCCCGGAGGACGGCGGTATTGCACCAACGGCGCCATCACCTTCACGAGCGGGGCTACCGCTCCGGGGAGCACGGTCGCAACCTACAATTGGGACTTTGGCGATGGCGGCAGCTCGGCACAGCCGAACCCGGTGAAGTCGTACACAAACCCGGGCATTTACGTGGTGCGCCACTGGGTACAGTCGCAGGTAGGATGTGTGTCTGATACCACCCGCGACACCGTTCAGGTAGTGGCGCTGCCGGTGGCCGCCTTCAGCATAGGTGCGCTGCGCTGCGCCACCGACACCGTTCGGTTTACCTCGACTTCCACGGCCAGCGACGCCATCCTGACACAATACGCCTGGACCATCAATAGCCTCAACCAGGCGGCAGCTACCCCTGCCCTGAGCTTTGTTCCGCCGGCGGCGGGCAGCTTTGCCGTTCGCCTCACGGTGGGTACCGATGCAGGTTGCAGCGACGATACACTGGTGCAGGTAACTGTGCACCCGAAACCGGTTCCGGATTTTACACTTCCCAATGTATGCCTTCCGGTAGGAGCGGCGGCCTTTACGAATACGTCGACGATTGCCGGGGGTAGCCTGTCTTCGATGACCTTTTCCTGGAGCTTCGGTGACGGCAACACATCCACCCAGGTATCGCCCACCCATAACTATGGCGGCACCGGACCGTTTCAGGTTAGGCTTACGGCGACCTCTGCAGAGGGCTGCGTGAAGGATACCACGAAAACCCTGAGTACCATCTTCACCCAGCCGACGGCGGCCTTTACGGTCAGTGCGCAGGAGGTTTGCCTGGGCACGGCGATCACCTTTACCGATGCCAGCACAGCGCCCGGATCAACGGTAACGCAATGGGAATGGAACTTTGGCGACGGAGGTACTTCCGCCCTACAGAACCCGGTACGCACCTTTGCCGCTGCCGGCACCTATGACGTAACCCTGCGGATCACATCCGCCATCGGTTGCGGGTCCTCGGTGGCTACCCGCCGCATCGTGGTGAACCGCCTTCCGACTGCCCGCTTTGCGGTGGTTGCGCCTACCTGCGCCACCCGCGACATCACGTTCACAGATCAGTCTATTGCCCACTCGGGCAGCCTGCAATCGTGGAGCTGGGACTTAGGAGACGGCAGCCCCGCGGTGAGCGGGCAAGGGCCTGTGGTGCACCGATATGCCGCCGCCGGCGCTTACCCCGTGAAAGTTACTGTGACCACCGACAAAGGCTGTACGGGCAATGTGGTTGATACGGTGCGGGTACATCCCTTACCGGTTCCGGGTTTTATCATCCCGCAGAATTGCCTGGCCGATCCCTTTTCCCAGTTTACGGATACCAGCACAGTAGCCGCGCCCGACCGGATAACAAACTGGTCCTGGGACTTCGGCAACAGCTTCAGCAATCCGCCCTCGGCCAACACATCAAACGAACAGAATCCCCGGCACCGGTATACCGTAGTTGGGCCTTACCAGGTCAGCCTCACCGTAACCTCCAACAACGGCTGCCGTGCAACCATACAGCAGGAAGTATTTATCAGCAACACGTCGCCGGTTCCGGTGTTCCGGATCCTGCAACCTTCGGTCTGCTCCAACGACTCGGTGCGTATCCGCGACAGCTCCTGGGTCGATCTGGGGAATATCGTCCGGCTGGAAATCTGGTGGGATGCCACCAACCCGGCTTCCGTGCAAACGGTACTCAACCCGGTGCGAAATGCCGTGTACAGCCATCGCTACCCCGAATTCTTCAGTCCGTCCAGCCGGGATGTGACCATCCGGATCATCGCCTACTCGGGCCAGACCTGCGGACGTGATCTTTCGCAAACGTTTACCCTAAAGGCGACGCCGCAGCTGCGTTTTAGTCCCCTGGCAAGCGTTTGCGCCAATACGCCGGCCTTTACGCTAACGCAGGCGGCTTCTTTCAATACCGTCGAGGTACCCGGCACCGGTGTATTCAGTGGCCCGGGCATCAATGCCACCGGCACGTTCAACCCCGCTGCAGCGGGCCCCGGAACGCACACGATCCGCTACCGCTTTACCGGAAACAACAATTGCGTTAACGATACGGCCCGAACGATAAGGGTCTTCCCGGTACCTACGGCCGATGCCGGTCCGGATAAGATCATTCTCGAGGGCGGTGTCGATTCACTTACCGGCACCGGCAGTGGTAATGGTATCCGGTTCCTGTGGACGCCCGCCCAGTGGCTCAGCAGCGATACGGTGCCCCGCCCCCTGGTGCGTCCGGAAGGCGACCAGTTGTATACGCTGACCGTAACCTCCTCGGAGGGTTGCCGGAAAACCGACCAGGTTTTGGTGAAAATGCTGAAAGCCCCGGTCATTCCGAATGTGTTCACCCCGAACGGAGATGGTGTCAACGATCGGTGGACAATTCAGTATCTTGAATCCTATCCGGGAGCGACCATCGACGTTTTCAACCGGTATGGGCAGCAGGTTTACAAGTCGGTAAACTATCCCACGCCCTGGGATGGCACGATGAATGGCCAGCCGCTTCCGGTCGGGACCTATTATTATATTATCAATCCGCGAAATGGGCGCAGGCAAATGTCCGGCTTCGTGGATATCATCCGCTAATCCATCCTCATGAAACGACCCTTACTTTCACTTCTGGCGCTGTGCGGGAGTTTTGCGGCCTTGGGGCAGCAGCGTCCGCATTACACCCAGTATGTGCTCAACAATTTCATTCTCAACCCGGCACTGGCTGGTATAGAGAACTATGCCGACCTCAAGGTGAGTACCCGGGATCAGTGGGTGGGTCTGAACGGCGCCCCGCGCACATCCTACCTGACCCTCCACATGCCGATCGGTAAAAAAGATTACAAATCTTCGGCTACCGGCTTCTCCACACCGGGTGAAAACCCAAGGGGTGCCCGCTACTGGGAGTCGTACGAAGCCTCCGAGCCGCACCATGGAATAGGAGTGGTGGTGCTGAATGACCGTACCGGCAATATCAACCGCTTTACGGCCAATTTTGCCTATGCCTACCATATCGGGCTTAGCCCGAGGCTGAACCTGTCGGCCGGTGTCGCAGCCGGTGTCAGCCGACTCGGCTTCGACCGGGCCAAGGCAACGCCGGAAGTAGCCGGAGATGTAGCATTGGGCGACATCAATACCATCCTCAACCGCATCAGACCCGATCTGAACGCCGGCCTCTGGCTCTATTCATCCGACTTCTTTATTGGTGTTTCGGCCCAGCAGGTGATTCCGCAGAAGTTTGTGGTGGCCGACGATGCCCGCTTCAGCCAGGGAAAACTCATTCCGCACCTGTTCGGCACGGCCGGATATCGCTTCCTGCTTTCCGACGATATCAATGCCATCCCATCGCTCATGGTCAAGTATGTGGCAGGGGCGCCGCTGCCGCTGCAGTACGACCTCAATGCCAAATTGCAATACCGCGACCTCCTCTGGTTGGGCGGCGGCTACCGTATCCGCGACGGCTATTCGGCCATGCTGGGATTGAATGTGGGCAATACCTTCAACGTCAGCTATGCCTACGACTTTACGACCACACAATTAAAGACGGCCAGTCGGGGAACACATGAGATCATGATCGGGTTTCTGCTGGGCAACCGCTATGGCGATACCTGTCCGCGGAATATCTGGTAACGGGTTGCGCTTCGTAACTGCCTGGCCCTTTAAGATTAAGAAGGACCGGGGTACTGCGGTATATGAATAGTCCTAGAATAGGTTGACAGTTTTTAAAATAGATTCCGGCTGCCTCAGGTGGCCGGGATTTTTGTTTGGTGCACCTGTGCGGGTGTTTTCATATTTAGGGCCAGGTGTGGTCGTTTTGTATTGTATAAATGTATGGATTCTGCAACCAGTTCCTGGAC
>Ga0164290_1000655_pt1 | contig 96361 bp, 71 predicted proteins | sample Micstemetagenome_FD_108782 | JGI IMG/M metagenome (GOLD analysis project Ga0164290, IMG submission 108782) | Contaminated culture microbial community from soil near Moab, Utah, USA - Microcoleus steenstrupii SON62 (Illumina Assembly) | ecosystem: Environmental > Terrestrial > Soil > Soil crust...
GACGTACCCGCGCCGCCAGATCCTGCACCAAAGCGAGAGCCCGTCGTGCCGGAACCACTCGCGCTCGAACCGCTCGCACTCGAGCCGCTGGTGCCTGCGCCGGCACCATCGAGCTGTGCTGCGGCAATAAAGTGTCCACCCCCGCCCAGAACGATCGCTAAGGCCAGGCTAAGTCCAAACAACATCCGACGCATCAGCACACCTCGTGGAAAGCAAATCTAGTTGTTACTTCCATGCTGCAGCATTCCTTGATTTCAGCCGACATTATGCTCTCCGGGGGCCGCCACTTCCACGACGAATGACTGCGGGCAGCGAAATCGGACCTAATATCGGCCGTTTCAAGCATTCGTGCCTAGCCGCGGGGGCAGGGACGGTTACGATTGCCTGACCCTCCCCCGGCGAGCGCGACTTTCCGGGATCCGAGCCCGCCTGCCTCCGGAGTCCTGCCGTTGTCGCAACTCGTAACCAAGTGCGATCCTTCCTTCGCGCCGCTGCTGAAAGAGATCGATCCATCCCTGCTAGAGAGCAATGAGCATGTCATTTACGGCCTCTGGCCCGATATGCGGCTCGCGTATTTGAACGTCGGCTATTGGGAGTTCGCTCAGGCGAACCGCGGGCGCGATATCTACGGTAAATGGAATCTCGGCAGCAATTTGCTCGAAGCCATTTCGTCGCCGATCCGTACCTACTTCGCAAGCAATTATCAGCGCTGCTTAACGGAGCATTGCACGTGGGAACATCACTACGAATGCTCCTCATCTCGTGACTTTCGCAAGTTCCAGATGACTACGTACCCGCTCGGCAAGGCCGAAGGGTTGCTGATTGTGCATGCGTTGAGCATCGAGATGCCGCACGATCATCGGCCTTGGCTGCCAGTCGAGGCGAACTACGTGACACCGAACGGGCGGATGCTGCAATGCTGTCATTGCCGCAAGTTCAAACGCAATCAGCGTGAAGTGGTTTGGGATTGGGTACCTGATTGGGTCGACCAACAGCCGGTCAATTGCAGCCATTCGCTTTGCGAGGCATGCTTCGGCTTCTATTACGCTGGCGGAGGAGTTGAAGCATCTGCCGCAGGCTGAGTCCTGACTTTAGGCGATAACCCCAGTAGTTACGAAATGCTCGCTCGATCGTGCGTTTCAGCCGACTTAGTCGGCAGCTTGGAGTTCTCGAGCTTGCTGACGAACTCTGCCAGGATTTCAGCGAACTGCTCGTTCTTTTCCCAGAAACCCAGGTGACCGGCCGGGATGGTGGTTTCCGCGCTCAGCTGAGCCAACTGATCCAAGCGGTCACTTGCCTGACGGACGGTCATGCGATCGTGGTCGCCGCCGACAATGAGTATCGGTACGTCCACGTTCGGCAAGGTGGCTTGCTCGTCGAATCCGAGCATCGCCAGGTTCCCGCGGGCCAGAACGGCTGGCCAGGCCTTCACGGCAAGTTTGGCAGCGTAGTCGACCTGTCCCCAGGTCTGATCGCCGGCGAAGCTGGTGAAGCGGGTGGAGATGTGTAGCGATCCGTTCAGGTAGCTTTGCCAGTTGGAAAGCCAGGCCAGCGGCGCTAACCAGATCAGTAAGTGATTGAGCGGAATGATCACCGGCTTCTCAAGTGCAGTCCATACCGGCGCAAGCCACGCCGTGCGGAGTGGATTGGTGTACGTGGTGTGCAGCAGCACAATGCCTTGCACTCGAGCGCGCAGGTGAGCGGGATAGAGACGGCAGAAGGTCTGAGTGATCATCCCGCCGATACTATGGCCGACCAGAATGACCTTGCCACCACCAGCCACGGCGGCAACGACTGCATCCAGATCGTCCGCCATCTTTTCGATGCGATAGTCGTTGTTCTCCGGTCCTTTTGACTGACCCAGCCCGGGCAAATCCCATACAACGAGCCGGTAACGATCGCCGAACTGCTTCTTGAGGTAGTACCAGGCCGTACTGTCGAGGCTCCAACCGTGAGTGAGGACAATCGTCTGTCCATTCTCGGGTCCGTAAACTTCGACGTGCAGTCGGCTGCCGTCGGGGCGGTCGAGTTTCTGCACTCGTCCCGTTCGCTCAGAATTTGGTTCGGATAGTTTCGGTTTTCCCAAGAACGGCAGCACGGGGAGAAAGCCGCCGAAGCTGAATCCAAGCAGCACCAGGCCGGCAGTCAGATAAGGCCAGCCACCTTGGGTATCGCGATCCGCCTCTGCCCGATTCGGCTCAACCTCTAGCCGGTCGGCTGGAGGGGGCTCGTCCGCGGAAGTCAGTCGGTTTGACTCTCGATCCACCACTTCGGCGGTCGGCGGCGGCGAAACGCCGTCGGCATACTCGTAGAGGAAGTAAACTCCGGCTCCGAGGACAATCCAGCTGAAGAGACCCAGAGTCCAGATACGCAGTACGCTGAAAGGCAGCATGTTGTCGTCCTCGTTGACCATCCCTTTGGTCCGTAAAGGGACCGGAGCGACTTGCTGAGCAAATGCTGAGCCTCGAACTCCACTTGTGATTCAGCCGGGTGGCTTCACTCGCCCATAGCATCGGAGCTATGAGTGCCAAGTGACTGAAGTGCATTGCGGATCGCCGCAACGTCGCATTGCGTACAACTTTGTGGCGTTTCGGCCTTAAAACGGATTTTTCTGGCTATAATGCCTAACGCTCCGGGCCGGTTCAGACATCTGTTTATCGTCCGCTGAGCCGGCATCCATTTTTTCCCTCCTCCTGCCTTGGGTGGCGTAATCCATGTCTCACATCCCCCGTTACCGTCGACCGGCGTTCACGCTGGTGGAACTCCTGGTGGTCATTGCGATCATCGGGGTCCTCGTGGCCCTGCTATTGCCCGCGGTGCAAGCAGCTCGCGAGGCTGCCCGCCGCAGCCAGTGCTCGAACAACCTGAAGCAGCTCGGCATCGGCATGCACAACCACCACGACACTTACAATGTCTTCCCGAAGAACAGCTATGGAGGCGTGGACTACGGCTGGGAGAACTGGCACCGTTTTAGCGCCAGTTATAAAGTTTTGCCATTCATTGAACAAACGAATCTGTACGAGCAGTTCGACAAGAGCAAAGGGTGGGATTTTCACTACAACGGTCCGCTGAACACGAAGGTGAAGACCTTCATTTGCCCCTCCTCGCCGCCTGCTCCAGCGCGTAGTGTTGTGGACTGGGGCGGTCCAGGTTCGAACTATGGCTGGTGCTCAGGAAGCTCCGTAATTGTTGTGTGGGGCAGCACCAATGAAGTGAACGGGATGATTGCCAATTCGGATGAGCGGAAGATGGCGGAGGTGACTGACGGCCTCTCGAACACAATCATGGCGGGTGAGTTCCTGTCCGGCACCGGCACGAAGAACACTGGTTCGGGAAAGTACCCCTACGACATCTTCTATACGGACGATGGTTCGTACAATTCGATCGCCAACAAACATTTTCCTACCGACGGGGAACTGAATACGATCGGGTCGAGTGCGAAGGGAAGTCCCACTGGTGTTCGGGGAAATAATGGGACAATGTGGGGTTGGTATTCCCATGCTCAATCCGCCTTCAATACGGCCGCTCCACCAAATTGGCGCTGGCCGAGTGCTGGTGGCGCCTGCTGCCCAGGCGGGGCGCATGATTGGGGTCGCGGCGTCATTCCTTCGCGCAGTATGCATCCAGCCGGCGTGAACGCGGGCTTCGGTGACGGCTCGGTTCGATTTATCCCCAACTCGGTCGATTTGCTCACCTATCAGCGTTTGGGCAACCGCAACGATGGCAACGTAGTTCAACTCGACTAGCGAATATTGAAGTAAGCCCACAAGGGCCCGCACGCCGGCGGGCCCTTTTTGTTTGCGGCCATTTCTCGCAACGGGCATGATGAAAGTCCGTTGTCCTGACCCCGGATTAGACTCTCAAGCACGACATCCCATGACTAGATTCCACTTGTTCGCGTCCCTTAAGAGCTTGGCGGCTGCGGCCGTTATCGCTGTGTCGGCCGTCTCCGTTGGTTTGTCCGGATGTGGAGGTGGCGTTAAGGAAGAGACGATTGTGGTGCCTAAGGTCTCGGCGGTCGATGAGGCCAAGCAAATCGTGCAGAATTATGCAAACGGGGCTCCCGTCACCAGCGAGGCGGCGGGCTTTCCCGATCTCATCGCACGTGTAAAGGCCGAAGACGCTGCTAAGGGTGAGGCTCTTGAGAAGGGACTGGCGCAGATTCAAGCCCAGCCGAACAATCGCGCCTCGCTCGCCAAAGGCTTGTTGACCAAGCTGTAACTGCCACCGCAATCATGCACCGCTCATTCGCAGCCGGACGATAACATCGTCCGGCGAATAACGAACGAAGGCGCCGTCAGCGGTTAGCCGCAGGCGATTCAGCCGGCTTGTCGAACACCAGGCGCCCATAGCCAGTCGGGTGCCAACTGATCAACTCGTCGGCTCCGTAGCTGTCGCTGGTATAGACCATGCGGACGACGTTAAACGTCAGGTCGCTTGCTTCCCGGAAGTCGTATTTTCCTGCCTGCAACGGCAGCGACGCTTCCACCGTAAAGCGGTGGTTCGGTTCATCGAGGTGAACGGCCACCTCCACTCCTTCGCGGTTGTCGGCGGCCATGGCGAAGCCGCGAAATGCTCCGAAGGCATTGATATCGTACTGGGCCAGTTGCTGACGGTCGCCGGCCGCTGCCGCTGGGCCGAAGAACACTTCCATGCCGCTCTCCCGCCAGATGTGCGTCCCGGCTGCAACCTCGCGCGGCGTTTGTGCCCAGATTGGGCCCACTTGTTCGCAATGGATGCCTACTAGCAGTTTGTCGCCCGAGCGAAGCAGCCGGCCGGTCGTTTTGTGCTTCGATGGCAAGATTGACGCGCGAATGCTGAAGCCATCGAGCGTGGCAGCGTCCTTCCACGCCGCGTCGCTTAGTTGGCCATCGATGACAACGGCTTCGACTGCTTTGGGTACGTAGACGTTCTTCTTCAGCAAGCCTCGGAAAAATTCGACTCGCTCAGGCAGGGGCGACTCGGGAAGGTTCGCGTCGAAGACCTCTCCGGCTCGGAGATTCATGGCTTCCGCTTTGGCCTTGCCAGTCGCCTCCGCGCGAACGCTTGCCGTAGCTTGCTTCTGAATCTCGCCGAGGAGGGACCCGATGCCATTGCTGTAATTCGCGACGACCGTGGGCAAATAGCCCAGCCGCATTTCCAAATGCCCCGTGGCCGGCGGTACATTTCGCTTGTACTGGTAGTAGTCGACGGCCTCCGCCAGGAGCTTCCCGTCGTCCTTCAAATACCAGGCGAGCAAGTCACGATTGATCCCCTGCCCGCTGAACTCCTTGTCCAACTTGTAAGGCATGTGGGTCGCGAGCGCGAATAGCTCATGGGCCCGGAACTGCTGCATCACCATGGACAGCCGCTCCTGCACGCGTGGATCTCCCTTCGTGCGCTCCATCGCATCCTCGAGCAACCGCCGCTGATGGGCAACATCCGCAGCGCTATAGAGTGCGCACTCTTGTCGCGGCATGTCACCCAGGTTACGAAGATGCAAGTGAGCAGTCCGCTGCTTGTCCTCGAACGTCTTGTAGAACTGGATCATCGCCGCGCTGCCGTCGCCGAACATGTCGTCGCAGTACTGTTTCCAGAGCGCAGCTACGTCGAGTGACGGATCGCTGGTGAGCCGCATGAGGATCCAGTAATACGCGCCGTCGAGATAGAAATTCTGCTCGGGCGAGTATTCGTAGTAGGCCCCCAGCCCGCCGTTGGCCTGGGCCCAGCGCAAAAACTCTGCCACGGCGGGTAGGTCGTTCCGCGGCGTGACGCCGGCGAATCGCCAGTCGTGAAAGAACCAACGTGCTCCGAGTGCCGAGAATCTGCGGATGTTCGCTTTCTCCGCTTCGGCTTCCTGTGGGTCGATCATCCGGTAGGTCTTGATTACGACCTTCACGGCGACGTTCGGACGAAACTCAATTTCCTTCGGCGGATCGCTGGCGTTCACATAGGCATAGCAGGTGACGAAGAGGCCGGGGAACTCCTGCTCGACTCGCTTGGCCACCTCATTCACAAAGGTGAAGTACAACTGGCTATACGAGCCATGCTCCTTGGACGACTTCTGGCAGGCTTCGCACTCGCAACCAAAGCCGATATCCATCATCCCGAGCGAGATGTAAGTGGAATGTGGTCGCTGTTTCTTCTGCTCGCGGATGTACTGCATCGCCAGATCAGGTAGATCAGCTGCCGAAAGGCATGGCTGCCAGATCTTGGTGCCGATGCTGAGAGGAATTCGCCGCTCGCCGCCGCGCAGCTCGTAGATGTGTGGATGGGACTGGCCGAACTTCTCCGGCGGAAAGATGTTGGCCAGGTTGTGGAACGTCTGCACCGTCATGCGGTTGCCGTTCTGGTTCATCCGCAGCCATTCATCGTTGTCTTTCCAGTAGGGGGCAAAGAAGCTGGTGACGAACGCTTGCTCACGAAACAAGTCGAGCTTGCCAACCTGCAGCCGCTGCTCCTTTGGCTTGCTGTGCCAGAGTTTGCTCGGAGCGTAAAGACGCACACCGGCGACTTGATCGAGAAATTCGCTGACGGCGGTAAAAGTGCCGGTGGCACCGGTATTCGATGAGCCGGCGATGACAATCACGTTGCCTTGTCGTTTGAGCAGAATCGACCCGGGGCTCTTCTCGAGTCGCTCTCGGTCCGCAGCGTCGAGAAACCGTGTGTGGCCGACTGCGAGGATGGTCTTTCCAGCGGGAACCTCGAGCGACTTGCTATCGCGTAGGATAGGAAAACTTGGGCTCGCCGTGCGATCCACCTTCGCATCGCGCACGTAGGGTTCGGCCGCTTCATCGCTGACGAGAGCCCGAATCAGGTAGTACTGCAGCGTTTGCCCGCTGATGTCGGTAGCGTCAACAATCACGGTGTTGGCGGGATCGATCGTGAGCGGAGCCTGGTTAACATCGTCTGCCGCACTCGAGATCCGGGGAGCATGAAGCGAGACGCAGCAGGTCATTACCCAAAGGAGCGCGCGAGCAGTAGAGAAGGCCATCGGTGGACCTCGGTCGGCGGGAGGGAAGGCAGGCGGAGAGATCTTGCCGGGGCAGTCTAACGCTCAGATGCACGAGGTTCAAACGAATCCCTAGCCCGGACCATCACTTCGTCCGGCGAACAACGCATGCTTACTCCATTGCAGGTGCCGCCGGGCGGGAAAGAGGACGGGTGACGATGCAAGAATGTAGCATCGTCGCGCTCTTCTCCGGAGGCTGGTTAGCCTCTGGTTCGGGGCCAAGCGCTAAGGGCTCAGTCGCCTGAGAAACTCGGCGAGCGTGCAGCCGAGGTTCTCGACGCTCTCGCGCTGCTTGGCGTCTCGAAGCGAATGCTCGTCGAACGCTTCGGTGGCCTTGGGAATCGCAATCTGCTGCGGCAGAACGATCACGCCGATGTTGCCGAGGATGGATCGCACATGCACCAGACCGCGCAGTCCGCCGAGAGCCCCTGGAGATGCACTCATCAGCACTGCCACCTTGCCCGTGAACGCCTTTAGCGCCGGTTCGCCCGGCTGTGGTCGCGACATCCAGTCGATCGTGTTCTTTAGGAGCGGCGTGAGCGAGCTGTTGTATTCGGGCGATGCAATCATCAGCCCATCGTGCGACAGAAACAGCTCTCGCAGCCGCCTACCCGGTTCTGGGAGGCCAGTCTCGGCTTCGAGATCCTGGTCGTAAAGCGGCAGCGGATAGTCGGCCAGATTGACCAGCGTAACTTGCGCGCCAGCCTGTTGAGCGCCGGTGGCGGCCACCTCAACGAGGCGGCCGTTCCACGATCCTTTGCGGTGGCTGCCGGCAAAGGCCAAAACTCGTGGCGTCGACATAGCACGCTCCCTTCGGTGCCGGCTATTGATCGGCCTGCAGGTGCGCTTCGACGAACCACAACTGCTTATCAAGGCCGCGGCTGACTTCGGTGAAGATGTCTGCGGTGTCCTTGTCCTTCAGTTCGTCGGCCTGATCGATTGCCTGGCGAATACTCTTCCCTGCCGTGGCCAGCGCCGTGGAGAGCGCTTGAACGTGTCCCAGGCCTTCCTTCAGATCGATTGGATAGGCAGGGAGCTTGCTCTTCTTAATGACGCACTGCACCGTTCCCTCAGGATTGCCGCCAAGCTGCGAGGCCCGTTCGGCGACAATATCGGTCAGCGGCACCACTGCTTCGTATACCGCGTCGAACAGTAGATGCAATTGATAGAACCGCGGGCCGCGAACGTTCCAGTGTGCTTGCTTCGCTTGCAGCTGCAGATCGAGCAGTTCCGCGAGCTTGTCGTTGCACAGGGTGATGGCTTTGGTGCGTGTTTGTTCGGGCAGATCGTTCTTGGTGGGAACCATGCGAGTGTCCTTCCTAGCAGCAGAATGTGAATGGCTGTCCCAGCGCCGGCCTGAGCGTTCGGTCGGTTGGCGGCTCCTCGGTAAGTGTATCAGGCTGGCCAGGGGTTGGTTTGGCTGGGTCGCAAAGCACCAGCTCAGTGCAAAATGCTCGCCAATTACCGGGTTTGTAAGAGTGCAGGATCGGCAGAATTGCCTAGGGGTGGTCAATCATGTCCAGCGCATCGTTGATCGGTTTCAAGTAGAGGTTGAAGAACAGCCGAAAGATCAGCGTGATCAAGATGAAGGCGACAAGCAGATAAACCAGCGCCGTGCTGGCAAACGCAAGCACGCGCATCGCACTACGGGCCTTGTCTTCGTATTCCCGCGTCAGTCGAAGGAGCGACTCTGTCGTGGCGCCTGCAAGTTCGGCTGCCATAAGCGACTGCACAAAATCGTCGGGAAAGGCGTGGGTTGCGGCGAAGGCTTCGTGAAACTGCTCGCCGCGCAGTATTGCTTCAGACACGATCTCGCGCTTGCTCAGGTAGTAGACGTTCTGGGTGGCATCGATGGCGAGTTCGGCCGAACGCCGGGCGTCCATGCCGCTGTCGAGTGCCGTGGAAAGCGTCCAGCTGAGCCGGGCCAGCGCAAACGCTTCCAGACAGCGGCCGATGACCGGAACTCGCATCGCCAGCAGCATCGGCGTTGCACCGAACGCTCCTCGCTTCACCACAAGCACGGCCACGACCAACGTCATGAGCAGTGCAATCACAGCCGAGAAGTAAATCAGCATTCCGCTGGTGCCAACCAGACCGATGCCGAGTACATCGAAGGGCTCTCCGCCACGCATGTCGGCTACCAGGCCGAAAACCCAAATCAGCACGCCCATCAAAATGACCGCAATGGTCAGCTGAAACACGGGCCACGCGATGCTGATCAAGAACGTCCGTCGCGTGGCGGCCTGATGCTCGTAGTATTCCGCCAGGCGAAAGAGCACCTCGTCCAACTTACCGGTCTGCTCCCCGATCGCCACCATCTGCACGGTGAGCGATGGAAAGTAGTCGCCGGCATCTCGCATGCCTTCGGCCACGGTGCCGCCGGCGAGCACACGATTCTTGATGTGCTCGACATGCCGCTTATGCGCCGCCGACCCGTAGTTGGCCTCGGTCGTCCAGAGCCGTCTCGCATCAACTCCCGCTTTGGTCGACGTCGCCACACGCTGACAGAATTGGATCAGCCGGCGTGTGGAGATGCTGAACATTGGCGAAGTTTCCCAAATCCAACTCCGTCCCAGGCTCTAGCCTGGGACGAATCGACTGCGAGGCTCTTGCCTCGCCGGCGCCGCACTCGCGGCTGAGTGATACAGCGAGTTCGCGGGGCACGGAGGCTCAGCCTCCGCTTAATTCCGTCCCAGGCCGGAGCCTGGGACAGAGAACGCTACGTGCTATTTGCCTCCGACGAGCTGCGCCTTTGCGGGCGAACCATCGACGTCAGCCAGTTCGACCCGCAGCGGCTCCGTCCGGGCCTTTCGGTTCACTGCGAACGTGAGCGAGTGAAGACCGACTGGCAGGTCGACGACCGTCTCGCTGCCGACTGCCATCGGCTTGCCGTCGACCCACAGTGCGAGTCCATCACCACCGCCGGTGAGCAGTTTTACCTTTCCGGCTGCGGTTACGTCGATCTGAAAGCGGAGAAACGTCGTCGGATCGTTCCCTTGGTGGACAACGTAGGTCGGCAAGTTGTCGAGCGGCAGGTCACCGCGAACTCGGCTATATCCAGGCTCCCAAATCAGGGCCGGATCGTTCGTAGCGGCGGTGTCGTAGCTGGTCCGATTGAGTCGTTGGTGGGCTTCCTGAGACCAGCCGAGCACTTCCCAGCGGCGGACATAACGTGACTGCCCGATCGAGTAGTCGCCAACCTTGCCAAGCTCGGAAAGGAAGCGAGTCAGGTCGACGAGCTCCGCGCGGGTCAGCGGATCCATGAGTCCATCCGGCATCAGCGACCGGCCGTCCTTGCGTTCCTCGATCGAATCCTTGGCTACGGTGATCAGCTTGTCGTTCTGGTCACGCAGCACCAATTCTTTTTCAGTCTCGCGGGCGACGATGCCGGTGATGACGTCTCCCTCATCCGTCAGTACAAGCTGCGAATGGTAGTTCTCCTTCACCTTCGCTGCCGGAGCGATGAGCGACTCGATCAGATAGTCGACCTGGGCGCTGGCTCCGATGCTGACGAAGTCGGGTCCGACCTGGCCGCCGCTGCCGCCGATCGCATGGCACTTGAGGCACTGCATATCGGCCCGACGATAAATAGCTTCACCGCGTGCAGCACTGCCTTTCTCGCGAACTTCAGCCACCAGCTCGTTCATCAGTTCCGGTGTAAGCTTCCACACTGCTTCCCCGAGGCCGCCGGCTTGCTGGATTGCCTGGACGAGTTCCTCCGAAGGTTGCGGCGCGGCTCGAGCCACGCGTAGGGCGAGCTTGGCAGTGTCAGCAGGGACTTTGGTGCTGGCCAGAGCCGACGCGAGGGCTGCGGAGCCTTGCTTTTGCGTGACGAGAGCCCCAACGGTGGCCTGCGGATCGATGCCCTGTGGGGCTGCCGCAAGCAATTCCGCGGTCAGCTTGGCGGCGAGCGGAGGATCGATGGCCACGAGCGCCGAGATGGCTCGTTCACTATCGGCGAGCGGTTGCCGACGCTGGGCAATCTTCAGCAACGACTCCTTCGCTTCGGGGCCGCCGAGCGATGCGAGAGCTGAGATCGCAGCGAAGCGGACGCTATCCGGAGCAGCGTCGCCGGAGCTGGCGAGCTTCTCCAAATCAGGCCGCAGCTTAGCAACCTTCCATACACCTGCCGCACGAGCCGCGGCTGCACGGACGTCGTTGCTGTTGGATTCCAGCAACTTCGAGACCCGCGACAGATCGCCGGCGGGCTGAATCTTGCGCAGTTCACTCGTGTCGACCAGAGCCTTGAGTAGCGCGGCTTGGCGATCGGCAGCGAGCTGCATCTGGCCGCCGATGATCATGTCCCAGATGGTGCCGAGTTCCTTCGGCCCGCCGAGCGTGGCGACCAGCGTCAGCACGCTATCGACTCGGTCCGCAGGAATTTTGTCCTGCTTGATCAGGTTGAGCAGCGGTTCGACCACGGCCGGGGAATCGACCGCCTTCAGGGCGAATGTCAAATGCTCCACGCGTCCGCCAAAATCGAGGCTGCCGTCCTTTACAGCCGGAACCCACACTGGAGCGAGGTCACGCATCGTCTGCCAGAGGGCAAAATCGAGGAAGCGGTCCATCGGCTTGTCGAGCACCATCGCGGCGACAGCAGCCGACTGTGGCTGCGGAATTAGCGCGAGCGCTCGTACGCCTTCCAGTCGCACCCGCGGATGCTCATCGGCTACGGCCGCGCGGAAGTAGGCTGGAGCATTGTCGATGCGGTCCATCCAATGCGTGGCCGTGCGAATCGCGGCAGCGCGAACGTGGTGGTCCTTTGAATGGATCAGCTCGTCGAGCAGCTGGGGCTCGGGCGTATCAATGCCTTCATAGGTCCACAGGGCCTCGAGGCGATGACGCTCGGCCTGCGAATCGTTCGCATCGAGTGAAGCCACCCAGTTCTTCAGCGGCTCGGCGACAGCTGTGGCGCCGCGCTCCTTGAGCATCAGCTTGGCCCATTGGCGGACCCATTCGTTTTCCGATTTGAGGTGTTCGAGCAGCGCGGGAACGTTTTCGTTCTCGGGAATCGCCGTCTTGATCGTCTTTCGGCCCTTGGCGGTGACTCGCCAGATGCGGCCGTGGGTGTGATCGCGGCGTTCGTCGCGGAAGTCGACCTCGCCGTGCTGAATGATGGGGTTGTACCAGTCGGCGATGTAAATCGCGCCGTCGGAACCCATCTTCACATCGATCGGGCGGAAGGCGACGTGCGTCGTCTTGATCAGCTCGGGCTCCTGCTTTGAGGCGTAGCCCGATCCATCTTCGGTCACAACGAACCGACAGACGCGGTGGGCGCGGAAGTCGTTCGTGATCATGTTGCCGTCCCACTCCGGAGGCAGATGACCACCACCGATGATTTCCAATCCACAATGCTTCGGGCTGCCCGGATTGAGCCCCTCGACGCGGCGGGCAGCGCCGGGAGCGGCGACGAAGACCGATCCCGGGAACACGTAGTTGATGCCTTCACCGTAGGCGCCGTCGGTAGCGAACGACTGCCCCCAGCGATCTTGATGATGGCCCCAAGGATTGACGAAGCCGTAGCAGAGAACGTCGAGCTGCAGCGTTTCTGGCCGGAATCGCCAGATGCCGCCACCGTTGAGTCGCTTGACGCCCCACGGTGTTTCGACGTGGCTGTGGATGTAGATCGACTGGTTCATGTACAGGCAGCCGTCGACGCCCCAGCGCAACGTGTGCAGCAGGTGGTGCGTGTCTTCGGTGCCGAACCCTGAGAGGACGACGCGCCGCTGGTCGGCTTTGCCGTCTCCGTCGGTATCTTTCAAGTGAATCAGCTCGGTGCTGTTGGCCACGTAGCAGCCGCCATCACCGGGGATCACGCCGGTCGGAATCAGCAGCCCATCGGCGAAGACGGTCGTTTTGTCGGCCTGGCCGTCGCCGTTGGTGTCTTCGAGGACCAAGATCTTGTCGGTCGCCTTTTGACCTGGTTTGATCTGCGGATAAACCTCGCTGCTGGCGACCCATAGTCGGCCCTGAGCATCGAAGTTCATTTGAATCGGCTTGTGGAGCAGCGGATCGGCGGCGAACAGATTCACCTCGAACCCGTCGGCGACAATGAACGTCTTGCGCTCCTCCTCCGGATCGGGCGACGGTATGTCTTTCAGGTCTCGCTGGGCTAGAACGGGCGACGTGAATGACATCGTCAATCCGACCCAAGCCAAAACCAAAAAGAACAACCGCGAGCAAAGCAAGCGATCTAGCCGCGGAGCGGCGAAACGTTTGAGCCCACGGCGTAAGCCGTGGGAGGACGCGTGTTCCCCGCCGCAAAGCCGCGGAGCGGCGGCACAGTGCGGCGATTCAATCCCACAAGTATTTCGGATCATAGGTAATCCCATGCTTCTCCAGCAGAGCAACAAACTCATCTTGAAAGGTCAGGCGGCGGCGATGTTCTTCCTGGTTGTCGATGTAGGCTTTCACCGCTGCGACGTTTGATTCACTAACAGAAAACAATCCGTAACCGATCTGCCAACCGAAGTGAGCTGACGTCGGAAACTCTTCGTGGACCCACTTCGACGAATTCGACTTAATCTTGCCGATCACATCTGACAAGGCATATTTCGGTGGTGTGTGAAACAACAAATGCACGTGGTCGTCAACTCCGCCGATCGCCGTCGCCGTGCCATCGAGATTTTTAACGATTCCAACCAAGTAAGCGTAGAGCTTCGGTTTCAACTCCGGCGTGATTGAGCGCTGGCGGTTCTTGGTGCTAAAGACCAGATGGAAATGTAGCCGATGGTAGGCGTGCGACATGTGAGCCTTCGATCGATTTGGATCGATGGTTGGTTGTATGTGTCGCCGCTCCGCGGCTTCCGCTCCATCTCGTCGCCGATTCCCACGGCTAACGCCGTGGGCTCAAATGTTTCGCCGCACAGCGGCTTGGCCGCTCGCTTCGCCTGCTGCGTTGGCTATGGACGACATGTCCAAAAATCTGTCTTCCGACTTTCATCGGGGGCTCGCCTATCCTACTGACCTGCTCGCCGAAGCTCGTACTTCTGCTTCAGCGGCTGTCGAAGTTCGGCTATCTGCTTTTCCTTCTCCTCGATGAGCGGGTCGAACATCGGGATTTCCACGGCATTGTTGCCCTGCTCGTGTTTACGGAAAAGGAACAGGTAGGTTTCGTTCTGCGGGCGATGGCGATGGAAGAACAGCTCATTCTTTTCGGCGATCAATTGCCGCAGTTTGCGATGCCGTTCGTGAAGCACGTGACTATCGAATGTGAAGTTCGATGCGGAAGTGTTGACCGTGTCCGCGCCAACCTTCGTTCCATCGATAAACTCATCGTAGGTCCCAGGCTTCAGGCCGGCGACCACGACCGTGCGGCGGATGTACGGGAAGCCCTCCGCCGGATGATCGGCGCTATCGAGTTGGGGGAACGGCAGTGTGCGATCACTTGCAATGAACGACAATCCGTCCTGGTCATGTGTCAAGTCTGATACGGTGGTGCCACGAGCTTCGAGCACGTTCTTGGCGAGGTCGATCTCCACCGACCAACGTTCGGCACGTACACCGAGAATCTGCGTAAGATCCCAGGCCAATACCCAATTGCCGTACGGGGTGAAGTGCTGACCGTTGTCGGTCAGCGGAGGCCGCTGCTGCCGAGGCTGAGGTCTCGCAAGCCGTGCAGAAACGGCTGCGAACAGATCAGCGAAAGTGTGTCCGCGGGCGTCGGCGACGTCTCGCATTACCTTGCAGTAGTCGTGCAGCTGCTTGTTGTACTGCGATGCCGCGCCCGCCGCCGGACCGACCGCCTCTCTCGGTGGCGGTGTCAGCAGCACGATGCGAGCACCAGTCGGCTCCAGGGCATCGAGCAACGCGCTGAGGCCTTGTTCGAAGTCGGCCAGGCCGGCCTCACCTTGATAGGCTTCGTTTTGACCGTAGCAAACGACGATTACGGTCGGCTTGCACAGCGCCACGTCACTGACGAGCCGCTTGAATCCGTCGGCTCGGCTGCCGAACACGCCGCGGGAATCGCCCCAGACCGTGTCGCCGCTCCAGCCGAGGTTGCGATAGGTAATGTGCTTGGTGGGCAGCGCGGTTGTAATCGCCGTTTCGAAGTAGCCGTCGCCTTGGAGCCGCTCGATGAACGTACCGCCGAGCAGAACGACGCGATCTCCATCCCGCAGTTCGAAGAGACCCTTTTCGGTCGATTTGCTGCCGACGGGAAGAGCACTCTCCTTCGATTCGACGATCTGGCCAGCGGCGCCCCAGGGGCCGGCTTTGCCGTACTCGCCAAGGGCATGAGCCTTCTCCCACTTCTCATCGCCAAAGTCGGGTACCGCCCAGCGGCCGCCGACCTTCGTGGCGAACTTCCAGCTGTTGTCGCTGACGACTTCTTCCGCCGGTTTACCCTTGGACTTGACGGTCGCCTTCACCATGAGGCCTGCGGGATCTGCGCCTGCGTTCTTCGCGTGCACGGCGATGAGGTTGCGGCCGGGCATGAGCAGTGGGCCGATCTTGTATTTGGTGCGCTGAGCCCAGCCCTCGCCGGATCCGACATTGCGGCCGTTCACGAAGAGTTCGTAGCTGTTGTCGGCGGAGATTTCGAGCTCTCCGCTTTCCGGCTCCGCCACTTCAAACCACTTGCGGAAGTACACGCTGCCAGCCTCTGCCTTAGAAGCGGCGTTCGGCGTACTCCAGATCCATTGGGGCGGAGCAGCATCCGCTGTGGTGGCACAAAGACATTGGCCGGCAACGACCAATAGCGCAATCAAACACGATCTCAAGGCTCGGCCTCCGTGAAGGCGAAGGGTGTCGAGGGAGAGGGAACAAGCGGGCCGACAGACCCCGGTCCCGGCGGGCCCGAGAAATGGCAGCCACTTATTGTAATCAGCGGTGAAGCGAGATGCGCCTAGGTGCGTCTGTGGCTAAGGTTCAATTCGCCGGACTCGAACGTAGTATGCTCCGCGAGATTGATCTTCCTGCTCCAGCCAAGTCTGCAATCGCGCCGGTCCTGATTCGAGCTCCAAGTCTAATGTGACTTCTTCGGCCCCTGCTGGCACTTCCACCGTTTGCTCGACCTCGCCGATCTTCACTCTCGCACGGGAAGCCGCAAGCGGATGCGAGACGCCTTCCGGTCGCGTGCGGAGGGTCACTTTGTAGCGGCCCCCCTGCTCCACTTCGACAGCCCACCAGCCGTTCACCAGCGGATCCGCAGCTACGCTGCGCTGTCCGCTTTGGCTCCACGGGACTTGCTCTTCGGCCGCGTGCCAGTCGTGACAGTTCAGGTCAACGGGATTGGCTTTGTCTGAACCAAGTACGATTCGCGAGTACTCGTCGAACCGCTTCGAGACCTCCGCCCACCACTCGTCGTAGTCCTTCCGCAACGCCTCGACAACTTGAGGGTTTGCACTCGCTAGGTCGCGGATCTGGCCTGGATCCTGTTCCCACTCATCGTACAACTCGCCGCCATTCACAAGCCGCCAGCGGTTCGTCAGCACAGCTGTCTTCCGCCACTTCTCGGGATGCTCGACGCGCTGGGAATGAACTACGATGGTCCGAGGGTCCCAGTTCTCTTCAGTCCCTTCTGTCAGTAACGGCCGTAGCGATTGGCCGTCCCAACCGTAGTTGCCGTCCGATGGCGTGAGGGTGCAGAGTTCGGCAAGCGTCGGTAGCAGATCGAAATGGGCCGTTAGCGTGGTGACCTGGGCCCCGGAGCGAATGAACTTGCCGGCTTCGCTTCGCGGCCAGCGGATGAAGCAGGGAACGCGATGGCCGCCATCGTATTGCGAGCCCTTGGTCCCGCGCATGCCGGCGTTGTAGCCGGGCCATTGGTTTGCAACTCCGGCTTTCGTGTTCTTCCCGTTAGCCCGTGGTGCATTCACGCCTGCCGCAGTGCCGTTGTCGGTCATGAAGATGACGATGGTGTTATCGCTCAACTTCCACTCATCCAACTTGCCAAGCAATCGGCCGATGTTCTCGTCGATGTTGGCGATCATGCCGTAGAAATTGGCCATCGGTTGTGGCACGCCCTGATCTACATAAGGCTGGCCGTACTTAAGGTCGACGTTATACGGGGAGTGCGGAGCGTTCGTCGCCACGTAGCAAAAAAACCGCTCGTCTTTATGTTCCTCGATGAAGCGCTCCGCGTTCTGAAACCAGACGTCGGTGCAGTATCCCTGCTGCTTCGCCGGCTGACCGTTACGGAAGTAGGTATCGTCGAAGTAGTCGTTCCCCCAAGCATCAGGCGTTTGGCCGACACCACCGCCGCCGTGAACAAGCGACTCGTCGAAGCCGCGATCGCTCGGCCGGAATGGGTAGTTGTCACCCAAGTGCCACTTGCCGAAGATGCCGGTCGCATAGCCAGCGTCCTTGAAGAACTGCGGCATGATCTTCTCATCACGTCGCAGAATGGAGCGACCCATGATCGTGTGCCAGACGCCAACCCGCGCGGAGTAGCGACCAGTCATTAGCGCGGCCCGAGTTTCAGCACAGGTCGGATCAACGTGGGAGTTTGTCAGCCGAATGCTCTGCCGAGCCAGTGCGTCCAGGTTCGGCGTCTTCAGTATCTCGTTGCCGTGATAGCCAACATCGCCGTACCCCTGATCATCGGTGATGATCAGCAGCACGTTCGGCCGCTCAATCTCACCACCTTGGCTCGAAGCTTCGGCGAAGGACAGCAGAATGGTGGCAAATAGCAAACGCAGTCTTGTGCCGCGGATGGATGGATCGAGACACATAGCAATTCACCGTAGAAAGTTTGGAGCGCGTTGCGGCGGTCGCAATTCTCGACGTTCGAAGCAGCAAGGTCAAATCGGGCGCCAGATTGCGAACTTGTCTGCAATTAGTTGATGTATAAACTACCGTAGCATCCACGTGTCGCGCGCAAGGATTGGGTCATGGCCAGCCGGCTACAGAAGGAATTGAAGAAACGTGGCCCGTTCGAATCGCTTGAACAGGAGGCGATGCTGAACCTGGTGCGTACGAACGATCAGTTCCAGATCTGTTTCACTCGCCTGTTCCGCCAATACGGCCTGACGCCGGCTCAGTACAACGTGCTGCGGATCCTGCGTGGAGCCGGCGAACCACTGCCAATTCTCGAGGTCGCCGACCGGATGGTGACCGTCGTGCCTGGAATCACAGGACTGATTGACCGACTGGAGGAAGCTGGCTGGGTGAAGCGAGTGCGTTCGCAGGAGGATCGCCGGGTGGTCCGTGTCGACTTGACCGCCAAGTCTCATACGCTGCTTGCGAAGCTTGATCAGCCTGTGCTCGAGCTCCACCGCAGCCTGCTCAGCCACCTGACGCAGGACGAATTGCGGCAATTGTCGCAGCTGCTCGAAAAAGCACGGCAAAGTTTGGATTCCGCTGAAAGGTAGCTGGCGGTCGCCGGTAATAGTTGATGTATCAACTGTTCGCGCGTGAGCGAACCATCTGCAGGCTAGGAGTTTACGATGATTACCCTCCGCAAGGCCGCCGAACGGGGCAGCTTCGACCACGGCTGGCTGAAGACCAGCCACACATTCTCGTTTTCGGATTACTACGATCCCCAGCATATGAGCTTCCGTGCGCTGCGGGTCATGAACGAGGACTGGGTGGCGCCAGGACAGGGTTTTGGCATGCATCCGCACCGAGATATGGAGATCGTCACGTATGTGCTCGAAGGCGCCCTGGAGCACCGCGACAGCCTCGGGAACGGCGAAGTGCTACGGCCGGGTGAATTTCAGCGCATGAGCGCCGGGACGGGCATCCGCCATAGCGAGTTCAATCCCTCGGCGAGCGAAGCGGTGCACCTGTATCAGATCTGGCTGCTGCCGACGGCTCAAGGACTGACGCCGAGCTACGAGCAGAAGGCTTTCCCGGCTGAGGAACAGCAGAATCGGTTACGGGTGGTTGCTTCGCCCGACGCCCGAGAGGGTTCACTCACGATCAACCAGGATGCGAGCGTGCTGCTCGCAAAGCTGGACGTGGGCAAGTCGGTGGAGCATGTCCTGGCCCAAGGCCGACACGCGTGGCTGCAGGTGCTCCGCGGGTCGGTGAAGGTGAACGGCCAGCAGCTGGAAACCAGTGACGGAGCGGCGGTGAGCGACGAACGTGGACTCACCATCGAAGCTACCTCGCCAGCTGAGGTCATGCTATTTGACCTGCCTTAATCATGGCAGAGCAAACTTGAATCCGGGCCGGAGGACGGAAGCCTCCGGCTCATCGGACTTCCACACAACCATCGAACCTTGGAGACTAGCCATGCAAGCCGTTCTGTCGATCCTTGGCCGCATCATGCTCTGCACGATCTTTCTTATGAGCGCTATCGGCAACAAGATTCCTAACTTTGCCGGTGTGGTCGGCTACATGAGGGCCAACAACCTCACCTGGATGCCAGAGCTTCTGCTTGGCGGGGCGATTGTCTTCCTGCTGATCGGCAGCCTGCTCGTTGTGCTGGGCTATCAGGCGCGGATCGGCGCGATGCTGCTGCTTGTGTTCCTGGTGCTGGCGACCTACTTCTTTCACGACTTCTGGGACCCGCGCCACGGCGAGGCGGCCCAAATGCAGACCATCCAGTTCATGAAGAACTTGGGTCTGGCGGGAGCGATGGTCTTCCTCATCGCCAACGGCAGTGGCGCGGGAAGCCTTGATGGCTGGAAGAAACCCAAGGAGCCGCTTTACACCTGAGAATCTTGTGGCTGGGATGGAGGGTGACGCAATTCGTTCCCTAGTCCTTCGGCTCAAACACGTTACGATTTCAGAGCCGGGCCGTCCCGCTGTGCTCAGCAGCGGTGACAGGTATCGGGCGCATCTTCGAAAGTCCCATGCAGGCAGCGACTTAGCTCGGCGAAAGTTCGTCTTGTGTGCTCAGTCTTTCCACAGTTAAACTCGGCGAGATTGCCAAGGATTGGCTGAAAGGGACGAACCGATGAACACCGCTCTGCTGATGCTCGCCCTGTTTGGGGCGGGGGACGAAGTCGAGAAACCGATCGATGCGATCGTTGTTTGTCCCAAGGAGTTCGTCCCAGCGCTCGATCCGCTCTTGGCCCACCGGCACGCTCAGGGGCACCGCATTGCCTACGTGCCGAGCACCTGGTCGGCGACCGAGATTCGCGACGCAATTCGCAAGGCCGCCAAAGCGGGCGGGCTGAAGTATTTGCTGCTCGTCGGCGACGCCGAACCGTCGGCCGAGACCGATCCGGCCATACGTGCTCGCTCGCTGCCGACCCATCGCGCCGCGGCCAAAGTGAACGTGCGCTGGGGGAGCGAACCCGAACTGGCGACCGATAACTGGTACGCCGATCTCGATGACGACGGCATTCCGGAACTCGCCGTCGGCCGCCTGCCGGTCGATACACCGCAGCAGCTCAGCCGCGTGGTAGCGAAGATCCTTGCTTACGAACAGCAACTCGACCATGGCCAGTGGCGCCAGAAGATTAATCTGGTCGCCGGTGTCGGCGGTTTTGGTGGACTCGTCGACGGCGTGATCGAGATGTCGACGCGCAAGTTCCTCACCGACGGCATTCCCGCCGGCTACACGACGCATATGACTTACGGCAGTTGGCGCAGCCCGTTCTGCCCCGACCCGCGACAGTTTCATAATGTGACGCTGCAGCGGCACAACGAAGGCTGCTTGTTCTGGGTGTACATCGGCCATGGTCAAGTAGCCGAACTCGACCAGGTTGCCGTTCCAGGTGGTCGGTTCCACATCCTGAACAGCGACGACTGCGCGAAGCTGCGCGGCGGTGTCGGCTCGCCGATTGCCATCACGCTGGCCTGCTACACGGGGGCGTTCGATTTCCAAGAGGATTGCCTCGCTGAAGAAATGCTGAAGTCGCCCGGCGGCCCGGTGGCGGTCTATAGCGGCTCGCGCGTAACGATGCCCTACGCCATGGCCGTCATGGGAACCGAGATGCTCGGCGAGTACTTCCGCGAACAACCGCCGACGCTTGGGGAAGTCGTCCTCAATGCGAAGCGCAAGATGGTGGCCTCGGCTGATGAGACCAACCCGCTCAAGAATGCCAATCGCTTGCTGCTCGAGGGAATCGCCTCGGTCATGAGCCCGAATCGCGAACAACTCAAGGATGAACGGCTGGAGCACGTGCAGCTGTTCAATCTCTTCGGCGACCCGATGCTGCGGCTGAGCTATCCGCAGCCGGTCGAACTGGAGGCACCACGCGAAGCAGCCCCGGGCGACGTGATCGCCGTGAAGGGAACGTCGAGGTTGGCGGGCAACGCCGTGGTGGAACTCGTCTGCCGTCGCGATCTGCTCAAAGCACAATTGCCGCCGCGCGAGCGGTTCGATCCCAGCAACGCCGGTCTGGCGGCGCTGCAGCAAGACTATGAGCAGGCGAACGACCGTGTTTGGGTGACGAAAACGTTGCCGATTCAGAATGGCGAAGTGGTGACCGAGCTGCAGATTCCGAACGAATGTCGCGGCCCCTGCCATGTCCGCATTTTTGTGCAGGGCCAGAAAGAGCACGCCATCGGCAGCGCGAACGTCTACGTCCGCCAGCCGACGCCCGAGCACAAAGTGCCAGCGGCGGCTGCTACGGTAGAGCGGCTGAACGACGTGCTGGGGCGCTAGAGGCGCTCGCTGCTGTGAGTAGAATGGTCGCCTATGAAGACGACCATCCTCTGCTGCGCCCGCTTCTCCTTAATTCCCGTTCTCGTCGCGCTCTCAGCGTCGGTTCAGGCTGGCACGATCGACACGGTTGCCGGCACTGGCACGCCGGACAACAACGGTGGCGAAGGTCGGGCGCTGGAAGTGAACGTAGGCGATCCGTTCGGTGTGGAGATCGGGCCTGACGGCGCGGTCTACATCACGGAAGTGCGCAACCACCGTGTGCTGCGGCTGGACCTCGCGACTGACAAACTCACGACCGTTGCTGGTACCGGCGAGAAAGGCTATTCCGGCGACGGCGGACCAGCGACCGAGGCGAAGCTCAACGAGCCGTACGAAGTGCGGTTCGATCGCGCGGGCAACATGTTCTTCGTCGAGATGCAGAACCATGTGATCCGGCGGGTCGATGCGAAGACTGGCGTAATCACTACGGTGGCTGGCACCGGCAAGAAGGGTTTCGGCGGCGATGAGGGGCCCGCGACGAACGCTCAGTTCAATAACCCACACAGTATTGCGCTCGATGCCGACGACAACATCTACGTCGCCGATATCACCAACCATCGCATCCGGCGGATCGATGCCAAGACGGACGTGGTAACCACGATCGCGGGAAATGGCGAGAAGAAGCTTCCCGTTGCCGGTCAAACCGCCGCAGGCAAGCCGATGCTCGGGCCGAGGGCACTCTATATCCGCGACGGCCAGCTTTGGATTGCTCTCCGCGAGGGGCATAGCGTCTGGAAAATGAATCTTACCGACGGCCTGCTGACGCACGTCGCCGGCAGCGGCAAACAGGGATTTACGGGCGATGGCGGCGAGCCTGCCAAAGCGACGTTCGATGGCCCGAAGGGAATCGTCGTCGATGGAAAGGGACAGGTCTTTGTCGTCGACACGGAGAACCATGTGATCCGCCGCATTGACACGAAGCGGAACGTCATCGACACCGTGGCCGGCCACGCGCCGAAGAAAGCGGGCGGCAGCGGCGACGGCGGCCCAGCGACCGAGGCGACGATGAATCGGCCGCACGGCATCGGAATCGACTCCAAGGGAACGCTCTACATCGGTGACACGCTCAACCACCGGGTGCGGCGAGTCCGGCAAGGCGACTAGGTACCGATCCGGTGGACGAAACTTCGCGGTCCCGTCTGTTCCAATATTCGCTCGGCTCGCTGCTGCTTGCGACGACCGGCGTGGCTGTCTTCGCTGCCCTGGTTCGCTTCGTCGGTCCACCCACGCTTCTCTTTCTGCCATCGATCGTCGGGGCTCTGATGTTCTACTACGGAGATCGAGGTCACTCCGGTCATGTGCGGATCGATAACGGATTCAAGGTGCTCGGTCTGTTGATCTTTCTGAGCTCGCCCGTACTTTGCTTGATCTTTCTGCCGGTTCTTAAGTATTGGCTGGGTAATGAATAGCCTGAAACCATGGCGAAACGCTCGTCCGCTGGACCCTCCCCTGCCCCGATGGTAAAGTCGCGTAAACGGGACAGATTCCACACGTTTGGCCAAGCGGTTCGCGATGACGGGCATCACCCTGCGAGTGCTGGACGGCGCCGATCGCGGACGCGTCTATGAAAACCTCACTCCGCCGATCACCATCGGCCGCGAGGAAGGGAACACGATCCAGCTCAACGACGAGCGCGTCAGCCGCTACCACGTCAAGATCCAGGAAGACCACGATCGCCTGGTGATCACCGACCTCGAGAGCACCAACGGCACGAAGGTCAACGGCGAAGACATCCAGCTTCGCATTCTCCGCTACGGCGACATGCTGATGATCGGCCGGAGCGTGCTCCTCTTCGGCTCGCGAGAACAGATTGCCGAACGCCTGGCCAAGCTGCGGGCGAACGATCCCGATGCCGGCGCGACCGTCGACCCCGAACAGCTTGAGCAAGCCGAGCAGGTTTCGTCGCTCGACTTTGAGCTGAACTGGAGCGAAGACTGCGAGCTGCAGGCCACGCTGCATTCTCTCGAACCGCCCGACCTGCCTGAGCGGCTATCACCGGGCCAGGCGGCACAGCTGTCGGAACTGCTCGAATATTTTCATGTGCGGATGCGCAACCTGATTACCTCAGTGCATGCCGATCCGAAGGGGAATAAGGTCGTGCTCGAAGTGCGGCAGTGGCAGGCAATCGTCGACCTGCAAGCCCGAATTGCCGAGTATCTGCGACGCGTGGGCCATCCTTCCGACTAAAGCAGCAGCAGGACGTTAGCCCATGAAGCTCCGCCTTCACGCCTTCGACCTGCCGCTGCGGCATACGTTCACCATCTCGCGCGAATCGATCGACGTTCAGCCGACGCTCATCGTGGAGCTGGAGCATAACGGCCAGCGCGGCTTCGGCGAAGCGACCGCCAATCGCTATTACGGTTTCACGGTCGAAGCGATGTCGGCTGAAATTGAGTCGCTGCGCAGCACGATCGAAGCCGCCGCTTGGGAAGAGCCGGCCCAGCTGTGGACGCAGCTCCAGTCGCACCTGGCGGCCAATCCCTTCGCGCTCTGCGCAATCGATCAGGCGGCTTACGATCTGTGGGGCAAACTTCGCGGCCAGCCGGTCTACCAGCTTTGGGGGCTGACCCTCGATCGCGTTCCGCCGTCGAACTACACGATCGGTATCGACACGCCCGAGCAGATGGTCGCCAAGCTGAACGAGATGCCCGGCTGGCCGGTCTATAAAGTGAAGCTGGGGACCGATCGCGACATTGAGATCGTCCGCCACCTCCGCCACCACACCGACGCTCCCTTTCGCGTGGACGCCAACTGTGGGTGGTCCGCCGAGCAAATGTTCGAATACGCGCCGCAGCTCAAGGAGCTTGGCGTCGAATTCATCGAGCAGCCCCTGCCCGCCGATCGCTGGGCCGACATGGGCCGGATCATTCATCAATCGCCGCTGCCGATCATTGCCGACGAAAGCTGCATTGTCGAGGCCGACGTCGACCGCTGCGCCGGGGCGTTCCACGGCATCAACATCAAGCTCGTGAAGTGCGGCGGACTTACGCCTGCCCGGCGGATGATCGCCCGGGCGCGCGAACTGGGCTTGAAGGTAATGGTCGGCTGCATGACCGAATCGACCGTCGGCATCTCGGCCATCGCCCAGCTGCTGCCGCTGCTCGACTATGTCGACATGGACGGCGCCGTGCTGCTGGCCAGCGACATTGCCAGCGGCGTGCGAGTGGAACGCGGCACCTGCCATTGGCCAAGCGAAAACGGCACCGGTGTGCAGTTGCTGGAAGACCCCGGCCGTAGCTGAATTCGCCAAAATTCAGATGTCCCGCAAGTGGACGGTCTATTCGCGCTTCATCTGAATTCTGGCGAATTCAGCTACATGTATCCCCACACGGCGCCCTAGCGACTCACATCCCCAGCACGTCATACATTGAATACATCCCCGGTGATTGCTTCGCCACAAACTTCGCCGCCGCCAAGGCGCCAAGAGCGTAGCAATCGCGGTTCGACGCCTTCACCGTAATCTCCAGCGTCTCGCCGAGCAGGCCGAAGATGATCGTGTGCTCACCCGGATTATCGCCGGTACGGACCGCGTGATAGCCGATCTCACCCGGCGGACGCTTGCCGGTCGCACCCTGTCGGCCATGCTGATGATGCTGCTGGCCCATCACACCGGCGATGATCTCGCCGAACTTCAGCGCGGTGCCGCTGGGGGCGTCTTCCTTGAAGCGGTGGTGTCGCTCGATGATCTCCACATCGACTCCGCTCGAATTCTCCTTCAGCGCCCCGCCCGCCATCGCGCACAGCTTCATGGCCAGGTTGACCGTCATGCTCATGCTGGGGGACCAGACCACCGGAATCTTGTGCGAAGCTTCGACGAGCAACTCGCGCAAGGCTGGACTCAAACCCGTGGTAGCCATCACGAGCGGAATGCCTCGTTTCTCGCACAGCTCCGTGATTTCCGCAGCCCCTTCCGGCGCCGAGAAATCGATCACCGCCTGAGCCCGAAAATCGCGGTCGCCTTGAATCGGCAAGCCGAGCGATGAAACGCCTGCCAGCGAACCGGCGTCCTGTCCGACATGCGGGCTGCCGGCCGAGTCGAGCGCAGCCACCAGCTTCAGCTCCGGATCAACGGCCCCCAGGGCAATCAGTCGGCGGCCCATTCGGCCAGCGGCACCATGAATGGCAACTTGTGTGGTCATCGTTAAGCAAGTCCATGAAAAACGGGCGAGTATCGCCCGTTAGTGTACGAAAGATCGGCCCAAGGCCTACCCTACACCTACTTCCTATTCGGTACCGGGGCTGGTGTCCTGTTCTGCGTGCTGCCGACGGCGGCTGCGGGCAACATAGCGGCCAACTCTTTGCCCAGGCCTGTCTTCACTTCTTCGATGCTCCCCTGCAGCACGCTAAGAACCTTCCCCTGGCCGTCGACAATCACGGCGGCCGGCAGATCGTCGAGTAGCAACTGGCAAGCGAGCTCGCCGGTCGAATCGATGACCACGGCCTTCTCCAGCCCATGCTTCGTGGCGAAGCGGCGAACTTCGCTGATCGGCTCCGCGACGTTCACGGCATAGATGCCGAGCCCCTTTGCATGCAGCCCTTGTACGAACTCGGTCACCGCCGGCATTTCCTGCACGCTCGGAGCGCACCAGGTCGCCCAAAAGATCATCACCGTCGCCGGCTTGCCCGGCACCGCGGCAATCGGCTGTCGCTCACCCTCGAGCGAAACCACCTCGACGCTGGGCAGCGCTTCGCCGACCACATGGGTCTCTTCACCCGCGAGCGAATTGTAAATGTCGTGCACCTTCGTCGCATTCTGTGGAATCGCGAGGGCGAACGTTTCCGCTGTGAGTTGCGGATTGAGCTTCCAGCCGAGCGTGGCGACGGCTTCCATTTCGAATTTGCTGTCCGCGCCGGTGGCTACCTCGGTCTTGCGAACAAACTGCAGCAGCAGCGGATTGCCTTGAGCGGCAAAGTACAGCTGCACCGTCTGGCCGGCCCAATTCATCTGAAACCCATTGGCCTGGGTGTTGCCAATCTGCGACGATCCCAGATATTTCACGTCCGAAACCTGGCTGTGAACCGCGGCGACTACATTCGGTGCCATCAGCACATCGAGACCCGATCCAGCAAGGCTCATGGCGAGCAGCTTGTTACGCTGCAGCCCCGAAGAGGCCGACGGAAGACGCGAGTAGAGATTGCGCGTGGTGAGTAGCGTCGTCTCCTTGGTGCCATCGCTCACGCAGAACATTTCCGGAGCTTGGCCCACTCCCGATTGCACCTCAACGCGGAATTTGCCCGGCTGCTGCACGGTGAGCCAGTACGCGTTCTGGCCTTCCGCGCCACGCGACGTCTTCCAGGTGCTGTGCACGTTTACCGAGTAAGCCGGCTGCGAGCTGAGGAACTTCGCGGCCGAAGTCAGCACGGCGTCGAACCGGGCCTGGTCCGATTGTGCAGCGGACTGTACAGCCACTGGTGCAGCCGGCTTGGCCGTGAGAGGTGCTCGCTGCTGGGCAACAACCGGAGTGGCTGCGGCGAGCACGAGGCTCAGACAAGTGAGGGTCAAAAACGTACGCATTATCGAATCCTTCCGTAGGTCAACTGTCAGTTGCAAGCAGGCGAATTTCATGAGACTGCGATGTAGCTGAATTCGCCAGAATTCAGACGCATCGCAGATGGATGCTTAAACTCAAACGCATCTGAATTCTGGCGAATCCAGCTACGAGGAAATCACCTGATCATCGAATCTCGTGTTCCAGGTCATTGACCAGGTTCGCAATCCGGCTCAGGCTGCGGCGCAGTTCTAGTGCCTGCGTGAGAGCGTTGCGATCGTTCGACCGCCCTGCCCCTTCCTCCAGCCGCGTGTTGTAGGCGTCCACGAGGTCAACCAGGCGCTGCATCCCTGCGACCAGCCGCTGCTCGTCAGCCAGATTGCGTGCGCGATCGACTTCCAGCTGCTTCAGGTTCTTCGAATAGCCCGCCAACTGCTCGACGAACAGCGCCAGGTTGCGATACTCCGGATAGTTTGCGAACGGCTGCAGCGTTTGCTGATAGCGAGCCAGTTCGGTGTCGAACGTCGCAATCAACTCCGCCACGCGCGACGGCGTGCCCGGACGCAGGTAGATGTTCGGATCGGTCGAAACACCGGTCAGTCCTTCTTCGATCGCCGTGAGCGAGCGGCCGATAGGCGAAATCTTCGTGTAGTTGGTCAGCTTGTAGCCATCGACCATCGCGCTCCAGATGTCGTACGACGCTTCGTACTGCGCTCGTGCCAGGCGAACCTGATCCATCGTCTGAACGGTGGACGATTGCTGCACGATCATCTGCCGCACAGTAAGAATCTGGTTCCGCAGCGTTCGCATGTCCTTCTGCAGCTTCGGCACTTCGGGAATGCCGAACACGTAAGGCGACAGTCCTGTCAGAAACGCATCGGTCTGACCCACCGCCTGATCGCAGATGGCGACCAGTTCGGTGTTCGGCTTCGTAATTGGCGGAGGAACCGTACCGGTGTTGCCGTTTGGTGCGATGCCGAGCGTTTCGCCCATCTGTTCCAAACCGCTCTCCACGCTCGTCCAGAACAAACGCGTGAACGTCGGCGGATTGCCGTTGAGCACCTGCGGCCGCAGCCGCTGCGCCTGAGCGTTGAGGGCCTGCCAATCCCATTGCATTCGTTGCAGGCTGGTGCCTCGCGAGATGGAGGTTTCCATCGCATCGATCTGACTGGCGAAGCTGTTCAAGTCGGTCAGCAACACGCGATAGGTGTAGTTGCCGCTTGGCTGCGAGCTGAAGATCTGCACTACCGACTGCGTGCCGCGAGCCACCGACTCCAGCTGCTTCTGCAACTTGGCCACGTCGAACGGCGCGCCAGCGGGCGGAGCGGGTGTCGTCGGCAGCGGAACAATCGGTCCGGGATTGGGGCCAGGATTGGTTGGATAAGGATTCGACTGCGGCATCAGCGCCACCTGCAGATCGTTCAGCATGCTGTCGACCCGGCGGGCAATGGCCGAGCTCGAAGGCGCGGTGCCTGGCGGGTTGTTGAGCGTCGACTGCACCGCGTTGTAAGCCGACTCGACGGTGCGGGCCGAAGCGATCGCATCGTCCAGGCGATAGTTGCGAACCGAAACCGTTTGCTGCAGTCCCTGGCAAGCGGAATACAGCGAGCTGGCCCGCAGTGCGACCTGACGCCCCTGTGTGGTGCCCGAAAGTTCGAAGTTGGCCGTGTCCTGCAGCAGCTTCGCAGCATTCGTCAGCCGAGCTGCGATGTCGGTTGCCTGGCCGGTGATGTTCTGCGGTTGCGAGTAGGCGAACAAGATCTCGCGGGCCAGGCTGAAGCGATCGCCATGCAATGCATTGAGCCGCTCGTTCCATTGACGCAGCAGGCTTCCGCTCGGCGCTTGCCAGGTGACGGCTTGCAGGGTTTCCAGGATGAACGTCTGCGGATCGCGCCCCTGTTGGTTATAGAACTCGTCGGAGCCGAGGATCATCGCCTGCACGTCGACCGGCGACATGCCGCCGCGAAGCAGTTCCACCCAGGCCGTGAGTTCCGCGCCCGGCTCACGACCGAGATAGTCGCGGTACCAGGTGCGGATCTGCTCCGACTCGGCAGAGCGGCCCAACGTGTTGGCGGTGGTTCCAACTCGGTTGGCAGTGATCTGGGCCAGAGCGGGCGAGGCGGTCACAACGACCGCGCACAGGAAGGCGAGAATAGAGATCCGTCTCATGGGGGCGATACCCTTCGCAGGGCCAAAGAGATTCCGTCGAGGCTGTCCGTAGCGGGAAACTATAAGCCGACCGGGCGATTGAGGACAATCTCGGTTTTCAGGCAGGCGGGGCAAGCTAGCGCCAGCAGTGTGTGCCGGCGACACGCCCAACTGTGAGTGACTTACTAGACCTCTACAACATCTTGCTGAATGCGAAATACAACCGCTAGCGAACATGATTGTTATGCTCTAAATGGTTTTAAGGATTACTTTTGTGCGATTTTTGTGCACTGCGAGTACAACACCTTTTCCGGCTTCCAACTCCGGGAGCCACAATACCGCTACTGGGGGGCGGATATCAGGCTTAGAGAACTCACTCCCCCACAAGGCCGTCTGACCGGCAAGCTCCGCCGCGCGCAGCATCAACCGCCCCACGCCGCCCATCGCGACGAAGTTCGATTTCTAGATTATTGTAAATATATTGAGGAGTTTTTTCAAATTCGCCACGCGAGAAGTTCAGCTGAATTGCCTGTCGCTGGCCACGATCGATCGAATCGGACGCCTCGCGTGTTCGCCCCTGATCCAAAATACTTGTTCCAACAAGCTTTGCCGCGTGGTATCATGTCGCCCGCTTGCTGGCAGTACACTGCTGACTCACCCCGCCTCTCCTAAACCCTCTCGGGAATCCGTTCGATGTCCAGTGCTCCGCAAAAGCCATTGCTCAACGAAGGTCGTCGCAGCAAATGGACGACGGTCCAGTGGCTCGTCTGCGCTATCGCAGCCATCGGCTTTGCCTTCGACATCTACGAACTCCTGATGCTGCCGCTGATCGCCCGACCGGCGATTCAGGAACTTGGTGGTTTCGCACCTGGGACCCCCGAGTTTGCGGACTGGGTCGGGAGGCTGTTTTACATCCCGGCTATTGCCGGCGGCATCTTCGGCTTGCTCGGCGGCTACATGACCGACCTGTTCGGCCGCCGTCGCGTGCTCACGGGAAGCATCCTGTTGTACGCGTTCGCCGCGTTTGCGGCGGGGTTCTCGACAAACTTGTACATGTTGCTGTTCTTCCGCTGCCTCGTGTTCATCGGGGTGTGCGTGGAGTTTGTTGCGGCAGTGGCCTGGCTCGCCGAACTGTTTGACGATCCGGAAGAGCGTGAGGGTGTACTAGGCTTCACCCAGGCCTTCTCGTCCGTGGGTGGCCTGGCGGTGGCGATTGCCAACTCGATCGCCATCGGTTGGGCGGTGGGAAAGTACCCCGATCTGATCGCGGGCATCAAGCTCCCGATTGCGGTTCAACTGCCTGCCGTGCATTTGCCCGAGTGGCTCAACTTCTTCGGCGGTTCCATCAAGGACCCGCACGCACCTTGGCGCTACACGTTGATGTCGGGCTTGATTCCGGCTATTCCGCTGATCGTGATTCGTCCCTTCCTTCCCGAGTCCCCCAAGTGGGCCGCGAAGCGAGATGCAGGAACGCTCAAGCGTCCCAGCATCGCGCAGCTTTTTTCGCCCGAGCTACGCCGCACGACCATCGTGACCACGATCATGTTCATGTGCAGCTTCGGCGCGGCTTTCGGCGCCATTCAGCAGATTCCGCAGATCGTCCCCGGCCTGCCGCAAACGAAGGAGACCGTTGCCAAGGCGGTTGAAGCGAAGGCGGCCGAACTTGGTAAGCCGGTTGCTGAACTGACGAAAAAGGAGCGCGGCTCGGCCGTGGGTCCTGCGGAGCAAGGTGTCGCCGCGCACGTGACCAAGATTCAAGAGATCGGCGGCCTCGTCGGCCGGTTCATTCTTGCCTTCCTGGTCATCTACATCGCCAGTCGGCGGACCCTGCTGCGGATCTTCCTGATCCCGGGCCTCGTGGTGATGCCGCTGGTTTTCGGCTACGCGGCAGTGAAAGACCTGCACATGCTCGAGTTCGGCATCTTCCTCGCGGGCTTGCTCACGGTGGCTCAGTTCAGCTTCTGGGGCAACTACTTGCCGGGTGTGTACCCGCTGCACTTGCGTGGCACGGGCGAAAGCTTCGCGGCCAACATCGGCGGGCGATTACTCGGCACTTCGTTCGCCTGGGTGACGCAGCGAATTGCAGCCAGCGGCATCGTTCCCGGTGAATCGCCGGCGATGAAAATCGCTTACACGGCAGCCGGCGTGGCGTTCACCGTGTATCTGGTCAACTTCCTGCTATCGTTCGTGCTCCCCGAGCCGAAGAAGGATGACTTGGCTCACTAACAGCCGGTAGCTGAATTCGCCAGAATTCAGACGCCCGGCAGCTAGAGCACGTGTTTGTCTGAATTCTGGCGAATTCAGCTACGTCGGTCCCTCTCAGTTGCTCCCCGACGAAAGTGGCCAGCGAAACTTTGGCAGCAGCGAGTCGAGGACCGATGGCTGCTTGATGCGTAGTGAGTCGACGAAGTATTCGGCCTCGGCCCGGGTCGTTGGATATTCGGCCGTGCCTGAAATCAGCAGCATCTCATCCTCCGCGATGAAGATGAATTGGTGCCGAGCGTAACCGGTGAAGTGCTGGCTGATTACTTCGATGGCGTTGTAGCCCTGAACTTTCTTTCGCATTGGCTGCGTTCCCAGGGCGATGCTGCCGGTCAATTCGGCGAACTTGTTCAAGTCGTCCGCCGCCTCGCCAACCTTGCTCCCTTTGAAATGAGCGACCACCAGCGTTGGTCTGGAGCCGTTGGTATACATGCGACCTCGGGTGACGATTCCCTCACGCTCGCGCGAAACGCCTTCCATGGAGCCCGGAGGAAACTCCACTGACACTCTCCCTTCGACCACATCGACTCGCGTCCAGCCGGGCATCGCAGCGCGAACAACTGCCGCCGGCGGCTGAACGGTCTGTTGAATCACTGGCGCAGGGTTTTGGGCCGGCGGAGCGGAAACGGTAGCTGGCTGCGAAGCCGGCATCCGACTGATCACTTGCTGCACACCAATCACACACAGCAGCACGAGGAGCACCGAACCTGCGGCAATCGATGCGATGAAGACTGCCGGAGGTAGCCCTTCGCTGGCAGGTTGGCTGGCGACGTTCTTCCCGAGCGGATCGGGGAAGGTCGAAGTGGTCGGAGCAATGGGCTGGCGGATGACGGTCGGCTGCGGAACGACGTAACTGCCCGCGGGGAGCGGAGTGAGGGAACTCGTCGGCTGCGGTCGCGGCACCAGGATGGGTCCGCCGCACGCCGGGCATTGAAGCGTCTGTCCAGCCAGATCGGGCCGGGCGCTAAAGGCCTGGCCGCAGTTGCAGGCGACATAGATGCCCATGACAAAGCCGTCCCGGGTACGCTTCGGTCCGATCCCTTCGGATCATCGTAAAGGATGGCCGGCCGCAGTGGCAATCGTTTGGCCGCCGGTAGCTGAATTCGCCAGAATTCAGACGCCCCGCGAGTGGACGCTGAGTTTGTCTGAATTCTGGCGAATTCAGCTACAGTGTAGGGGCACACTTCGTGTGCAGTGTCCTACTCCATGCAGTTGCGGCGGCACACGGAGCGTGCCTACTACATTGACCGCAGAACGCGGTCGGCTCTCCTCCGACGGACTTAGTTCGAATCCAGCGCATCCACGATCGGCAGCTGCAGGCCTTCGACGAAACCGGCCAGGGTGCGGCTGCGGTAGGGCTGCTGCAGCTTGCGGACGGCCTTGGTTTCGATCTGGCGAACTCGCTCGCGGGTCACGCTGAAGATCTTGCCGACTTCTTCGAGCGTGTAGGCGTAGCCGTCGGTCAGGCCGTAACGCAGGCGAAGGATTTCCCGCTCGCGGTAGTTCAGGCCCTGCATTGCCTCTTCGATGTGCATCTTCAGGGCAATCTGGTTGGTGTCGTAGAGCGGATCGATCTCGCGGTGATCGGCCAGGAACTCGCCGAAGAAGCTGTCGTCGTGGTCGCCGACTGGCTGATCGAGCGACAGCGGCTGACGGGCCATCTTCATAATGACTCGGGCGTCGTCGATGCTCAGGCCGGCTCGCTGGGCGGTTTCGTCGGCCGTGGGTTCGCGGCCGAGTTCCTGAACGAGCTGGCGGGTGACGACGCGGACCTTGCTCATCGTGTCGATCATGTGCACCGGCACGCGGATGGTGCGGCTCTGATCGGCGATGGCGCGGGTGATGGCCTGGCGAATCCACCACGTGGCGTAGGTCGAGAACTTGAAGCCTCGCTTGTACTCGAACTTGTCCACCGCTCGCATCAGGCCCGTGTTGCCTTCCTGGATCAAGTCGAGGAAACTCAGGCCGCGGTTGCGATACTTTTTGGCGATGGAAACGACCAGACGCAGGTTGCCAGCCGAGAGGACACGCTTGGCGGCGTCGTACTGCTCGCTGTAGAGGCGCGTCTGTTCTATGCGGCGCTTCAGGGTCGGCGGAGTCTCGAGCGTGATTCGCATCAGGAAAACCAGCTCGCTGCGGAGCTGCTGGTAGGTTCTGCCCGCCGAGATGCCGGTGACTTGAGCCTCACGCATTTGGCTCTTGATGGTTTCCATGCGACCTTGGATTTCGGCGAGCTTCTCGAACACCGGCTGGAGGCGGTTGTTCCGCAGGTTCATTTCCTCGATCAGGCGAACCGCCTTGTTGCGGCGGCGAGTCAGGCGAATCCAAGCTTCGCGGCGAGCTCGCATCGGCTGCCGCTTGCTGACGGCAGTGCGATAGTCGCGGTTGTTGCAGGCGAGCAGATGTTTCAGGGTCTTCAGGTTCGGCACGATCCGCTTCAGGATCCGCTTCTTCTCGGAGGTGTTGGTGACCGAGACTTCGATCGTGCGATCGAGTCGCAGTTCGCCGCTCTTCACCTTCTCGAGCAGTTCGACGGCGCCCTGCAGCACATAGTCGGTGGCCAGCATGCTGTGGCGGAAGCGGACGCGGCAGCCTTCGATCTTCTTGGCAGCCGAGACTTCCTGCATGCGGGTGAGGAGCGGAATCTGGCCCATCTGCATCAGGTACATGCGGACCGGGTCGTCGGTGGCGTCGACGCTGGCGTCGTCTTCGTGCACGGCGTCGGAAAGCTCTTCGTCTTCGAAGCCGAAGGCGTCGACGTCGTCGAAGGCTTCGATCGCAGCCGCCGAGTCGAAGTCGTCACCCATCCCGATCGAATCGTTCTTCTCGAATTCTTGTCCGGTCATCTTGCTCTTGTTCCCAGCCTTGTTCGACGAAGCGGCGCCTTTGCGAAGGTTCTTGGCCATTCGATCGTTCTCTCCAGCGGTGTGAGGCAGTTGCTTCGCTTGCGGGCTGGGGAGGCCCGACGCGATGCTTAGGCAGAAAGCAATGCCAATGCCGCCTTGCTTTCGGCTTCTGCCCGAACGAGTTAACTGAAGAGCGACAATCGACTTGCAGCCGATCGGCGCGATTCCAGAAAAGGCTCGCCTGTTGCCCGGCAGCAACACGCGTTGCAGAAACGCACCGTGGGAATCCTAAAAGCAACCGCTAGAGGGAAAAGGCCGCAGGCTGCGTGAATGTGCAACAATCGCAGAGGAGGCGAACGGTTGTTCGCAATGTGACGGTTTTGCTGAACCGAACGCGTTTGTGCATCGTAAAACGCGATGAGCCGCTTGGGTCTTCGCTGGGTTATGTGAGCGGCAATCTATCGAGTACGGTGCTTCAAAAGGCTCCAAGCGGCGGTCTCCGTCGCTCGAGTCGCGCACCGCGCTGCATGAGTGTCCGGTGAGTTGACGCCGCTTTGCGAAAGGAGAAGCCGCGGAGCGGCGGAACCTTTGAGCCGGGGGTTACGCCCTGGGTTGACCGCGACGCCTCCCGACCCCGGTGCATGCGTCACGGCTCGCCGATCTTCTCGACTTCCTTGGTCCCTTCGACGATCTCGAAGCGAAAGAGTTCGTCCGGCAGCGGGCCCTTAGTGACGATCTTGGTGTAGCGGTCTGTGATCACGAGAGTCCGATTCGGCTGGCTTTCGTCAGACGCGGCGAGCGGCTCACGGAGTTCGCTCTTCCAGACGATCGACTCCCGCCGATCGACCCACAGCCGCATGGTGATCGGCTGAGGTTCAGCTTCTGCCGGCGGCGCCGCCCCCACCGGCGCCTTCGGGTCGCTCAGCCCATGCGTGCCGAGAAACAGGAGGTAGCCGGACCCGAGCAGCGACGCCGTTGCTTCACGTTTGCTGGCGGCTTCATCCCCCGGGCCTGCGGGCATCGGCCGTTTGCGTTCGACCTTCGCTTCGATGACCTGACAGGCCACGTCGCGGTCCGCAAGCTTAAGAGTTTCCTCGCGCAAAAACTGCGGCTCGTCGAAAGGGGCGTCGACCAGCATGGCCGTCGGAAAAGTGTTCACCATCAGGAAGAAGGTTGCCGATGTCGGTCCGCCAATCGCCCGCATGGCGCTCGGTGCTCGCTTGAACTGCTTGAGGTGGGGAACGTAGAGCACCGCCTCTTGCTCGTTCGCGACGAGGAGCATCGAGTGATGCTCCGAGCGAGCACTCATCCGGCAGCGCTTCGTGCCAGTTGGAAAGCTCATTGCCTTCGGATCGTCCGTGAAATGCTCCGCTCCGGCGACAGCCAGCTCAAAATTCACTTTCGCGACCTGCTCGGTTTCTTTGCCGGGCGCCTCCAAGGCGGCGATGAGTTGATGCTCGAAGTGGTAGTCAGTCAGGCTCGAATACTGCTCGCGGACACGCTGCAGTATGTCGGCCGCCACGGACTGCTGCGTCTTGTCTAGCGCCAGGAGCGGTAATGGGCTTGCTACGAGAACACAGAGTGCGGCTGCGACGCAGCAGTGAGCAGTACGCATGGGAGCATCCTTTTCGGCGACTCAGTGGCTGCTGGACGGCGGTAGCTGTACCCGCAGCCGCGGGCTGCAGTTTCAAAGCCCATCGTAACGAACCAGTTGAGCGCGCACGGATCGGCTACGATGGTGACTTACCCGCCCGTTCCACCGATTTGCGCCGATGAAACGCCCACCCCTCGACCTCAGCCAGCTCAAAGTCTTTCCGCTCTCGGAGCGTCGCAATCTGACGACCGCCGACGAGATTTTGATTGATCCCGCCGCCCGACCGAAGGCGGTTGCGGATCAGAACAGCCGGCTCATTCAGCAGTGCGTCCGGAAGATTCGTGCGGCACGCGAGCGGGGCGCTTCGGTCATGCTGATTTATGGCGCACACCTGCTCCGCAATGGCACCGCGCAGATTCTCGAGCGACTGATGGCCGGCGGCTGGATTACGCATCTGGCGACCAACGGGGCGGGGACGATTCACGACTGGGAGTACGCTTGGTTCGGCGCCTCGACCGAGAGTGTCGAGATGAACGTCGCCTCCGGCACGTTCGGCACGTGGCATGAGACGGCGACCAATATTCACCTGGCGATCCTGGCGGGGGCGATGGATGGTCTCGGTTACGGCCGCGGGCTTGGCCGACTAATCCACGAAGATGGCGTGACGCTGCCGACGAAGGCGGAACTCGAACAAGCGATCGCCGCCGAGCCGCGTCATCCACTTACCTCGGCCCGAGCGGACCTGCTCCAGGCGATGCTTACGCAAGGTTGGCCCGAGGGGCGGATTGAGATTCAGCATCGCTGGAAGCACGCCTCGATCCTCTGCCAAGCGTACCGCCACGGTGTGCCGCTGACGGTGCATCCGGGCATTGGCTACGACATCATCGCCAACCATCCCGTCTTCAGCGGCTCGGCGATCGGCCGCGGAGCCGAGTGGGACTTCAAGCTGTTTGGCGGCGCGGTCGAGGGGCTCGATGGCGGCGTCGTGCTTTCCGTCGGCTCCGCGATCATGGGCCCGCAGGTTTTTGAGAAGAGCATCAGCTGCGTGAACAACCTGCGGCTGCAGAATGGACGGCAAATTGTGCGCGATCACACAATTTTCGTCGTCGACCTGCAGGACGGCGGCGGCTGGGACTGGACCCAAGGCGAGCCGCCCAAGACGAACCCGGCGTACTACCTGCGGTTCTGCAAGAGCTACTCGCGCATGGGAGGCGCGATGCACTACCTGCAGTGCGACAACGCAGCGTTCATGCATCATGTTTACCAAGGCCTTGCAGATTAAGATTGCGAGTACCCGACGGGTGGCTGGGGCATAGCGCAGCGCTGCCCCAGTAAACTACGAGCGACGCTTGGATTCCTTAAATCCACTCGCCGATCGCTGGGGCAGCGCTGCGCTATGCCCCAGGCACCCCCCCCACCTTTCACCAACATTCGTTCGCCCCTCCCGCACCCCTCACGGAGAACTGCCGTGCCGCGTCTGTTTTCTGCCGCACTCGCTTCGCTCACTATCGTCGTCGCCTGCCTCCTGCCGACTAGGTCCCACGCAGCCGACAAAGACAAGCACGTCATCGTCGTCTGCATCGATGGCCTGGCGGCGTACTTGCTCGACGACCCGAAGGCTCCGATTCCGATGGTGCGCGAGCTGGCCAAGTCAGGCTCATTCGCCGAAGGGGGCATGCGAGTTTCGAATCCTTCCGTCACCTGGCCGAATCACACTTCGATCATCACCGGCGTGCGGCCCGAGAAGCACGGCGTGCTGGCGAACGGCGTGCTCGTTCGCGGCGCGCCCGGTTCACCGGTAACGATCGACGGCAAACGCGATCAGCACGAACTCGTGCGGGTGCCGACCATCCTCGACATCGCTCATGCTGCCGGGCTGCGAACGGCGGAGATCAATTGGCCCTGTATGCGCGGCTCGAAATCGCTCGACGACAGCTTCGCCGACGTACCCGATCAGGTCACTCACATGACCCCGCGGCTGCGGAGCGAACTGGTCGCCAAGGGCATCCTGCAGGACGAAACGCAAAAATCGTTCATGGCCAGCAGCCCACCGCAGCGCGATCATGTGTGGACCGAAGCGGCCTGCCACGTCATCCGCAATCGCAAGCCGAACCTGATGTTCATCCACTTGCTCAACGTCGACTCCACCCACCACGCCGAAGGAGCCCAAACTCCGGCTGGCTACACGGCGAATGCTTACGCCGATGCCTGTCTGCGCCGAATTGTCGAAGCGGTCGACGACGCCGGCATCCGCGACCAGACAACCGTCCTGGTGGTTTCTGATCACGGCTTCATTACCACGCCCAAGGCGATTAAGCCGAACGTCGTGCTTCGCGATGAAGGTCTGCTGAAGGTCACGGCCGGCAAGATTGGCGATGCCCGCGTGCATGTGATCTCCGAAGGAGGCATCGGCCTGGTCTATTGCACGGAGCCTGGGGAAGCCGTCGCGGACGCGCAGCGGGTGAAGCAGCTGTTCGTGGGCAAGGAAGGCGTGGAGGAAGTGCTGTTGCCGGAGGACTTCGCCAAGCTCGGCATGCCACACCCGCGCGAGTACTCGCAGGCCCCCGATGCAATCATCGTGGCGAAAGAAGGTTATGCCGTATCGAACTCCGCCGAGGGAGACGACTTCGTCGCACCGAACACGGAAGCAAAGACCTCGCTCGGTTCGCACGGCTTCGTCTCGACGCAGAAGAAGATGAACGCGATGTGCGTCCTCTCCGGCAGTGGCATCCGGCAGGGTGAAAAGCTGCAGGAGGTCGAAAACATCGACCTCGCGCCGACGATCGCGGCAATCCTCGAGTTGAAAGGACTACCCGCCGACGGCAAGCCGCTCAAAGTGGTGCTCACGGAGTAACTGGCCGACTGACTTGCCGCAACATGGATGGGTGGCTGGGGCATAGCGAAGCGGTGCCCCAGTTGCTTGCAACTCGTTGTTTCGCTCCACGCGCGGTTGCGATTCGCTGGGGCAGCGCTGCGCTATGCCCCAGGCCCCGTCCCCACGACCCTGTTTGCCTTGCCTTCAACTCACTGGGCAATCGGCAGGTTCAGTAGCAAGTCTGGTGTACCCGCTCCGCCCATGAAGTAAGTCGGAAACTTGCCGTCCCACTTCTCCAGCTTCTGCCTCTCCAGCTCAATTCGTTTGAGAGCCAGATACGTCTCAGCATCCTCGTTGGCCTTCTCGATCTCGTATGACTTGGCGTCGGCGACGAGCTTGATGCCGTCGGCTTCGGCTTGCTTCTCGGCGAGCAGAGCTTTCGCGAGACCTTCTGCCTCGGCGAAGACGGCTTTATTCTTCTCCTCCTGCGCCTGGAAGCCGGCCGTGGCGATGGCTTTCTCCTGTTCCGCGTTGAAGACGCGCACCATCGTGTCCATGATCGATTTGTCTTTGTAGATGAAACCCCCCGTGATGCCGAGGTTAGTAATCGTGATGCCTCGCTCCTTGAAGAACGTGGTCACTTCCTCCACGGTGCGCAGGATGTGGGGCGTCGCCTCGCTCCGCAGCTTGTCCATCGGTTGATCGGTCACTTCCAAGCCAAAAACCGCCTGCAGCTTGCCGCGCACCTCGGTGTCGAGCACTTCCTTGAGCGAACCGTTCGGATAGTTGTGCAGGAACTTCACTGCGTCGTCGCGCGAGGCAATCCGCGCGGTGCAGGTCCAACCGGTTGAGAACTCCACCTGGTCCGAGGTCATCACCCAAATCGCTTCGTTCTTGTTGGACGTGCCGCTGTTGGGGTCGGCGGTCCATTCGCGAGTCACTGGCGCCTTGTCGACCTTCACCAGCATCGCCGCCGGTTGCCACGCGCCGTTGGCGCCGACGATTTCATAACCGGCTTGCACCCATTGCTGCGGAATGCGGACCTGCTTCGTGTAAACGAGGTTTGCTTTCAGATATTCCTCGTTGTTGGTCGACGTTTGCTTCTTCACGTCGTCGGTGAGCGGCAGGAGGAACGCCTCCTCGTTCGGCTTGATCGTCTCGAGCTGAATCGGCTCAAACGGCCGCCAGCAGCCCGTCATTGGTACCAGCGCGAGTAGCAGCAGCCAGGCCCTGGCGCGACGGAAAGCGTGCCGCAAGCCGCGCCGCGAGGTCCAGAGCGAGAACTCCGGCACGAACAACTCCACGCAGCACACGGCGACGAGGATGGCGATCCCCACTCGCCGTAAGTTGCGGTGCTGGTGCATCTGCTCGATCCGCACGATCGAGCCGCTATCGCCGTCGGGCAGTTGTCTCAGGGCCGCCGACATGATCTCAGGCCGCTCCTGCGAGGTGAACCAGGTTTCGGCTGCGAGCCCTAATCCCATGAGCGCCGCACAGCTTGTGAACTTAAACACGATCGCGTTCATTTTCCTAACTCCAACGCCGCAAGGCGCAGGGTCAACGATCTTGGGCTGTTGGCGCCGGTTCGCGGACAAGCATGCAGCGGGCAAAGCGGATGACTCGCGGGTACGAGTCCCCTTTGCCGAGCGGTGATGACCGGCCCGGACGCAAAGCTGGCCAGATAGCGATTGGCCTCGCGGCAAATGGGCGGTCATCCGAGCTTCGGACGAGAGGTGCCCTTTCAAAAATGGAACCGACCTACGAGTCGGTTCCGCCTGCGAGGTTAGCTGACGGGCTGGAGCTTGAAAGTGCTCTGACCTGCGAAGCAGATCTGCGCCCCGGGAACCGAGCAGCTTCGATGCTCAAAGCTGTCCCGATTCAGTTGGGTCCCCCGCTGCCGGGCTGACCCCGGCATTCGGCTGCATGCACGTGATTATAGAGCGCCTCGGTTGTGCAGTGGAAGACGAGCCGGCATCGATGCGTTGCAACGCTTGGAAGCGAAAGGGGATAGGCTCTGGTGACCCGGCGTCATCCGCTGGCCCGAAAGCTTGAATTAGTTGACGTTTTTGATTTACCTTGGTCAGATCCGAACCTTGCAAATGGCTGCGTATCGCGGAGCGCCGAACATGAGTCGAAGCCGCATCGTGCTCTTGCTACTTGTGCTGAGCTTCGTCCGGACCGGCTTGGCCGCGGAGGACGGCGGCGGTGCTCACTGGAAATTGGCGAGCACCATTGAGGCATGTGAGTTGGCTCAGTCCGCGGACGTGCAGCAGGATCTGAAGCTCTCGGCGAAGCAAGCGAAGAAGCTGCAGCCGCTCGTCGACGAGTGGCGCGCTCGGTACAAGGCATTTCGTAAGGCGAACAAGCGAGCCAACGCCGAAGCGTGGCAAGAGCAGTACCGTCAGCTGAGCGACGAAGCGAAGAAAGCACTGTCCGCTGCACAGCTCGCCCGCCTGCGGCAGATCTACTTTCAGTGCGAGGGCGCGGCAGCCGTAATTCTCGCCCACGAAGACGCGGCGATGCTGTTCGCACTATCCAAGGAGCAGCGGCAGAAGCTGGTCGAAATCCAGATCGGCAGCGAGAAGAAGCGAGCGGATGCGTTCAAGCAGCGAATGGCGACGAATAAGAACCCACTTGAACTGTTTCAAGGGGGTGCCGAGGCCGAGCGGCAATACTTGCGGGAGTCGGATGAGCAGGCCCTGGCCGTTTTAGAACCTGCCCAGCGGGACGCTTGGCAACGCCTGATTGGCCCGGCGTTCCAAGGCCGACTGATCGATGCGAAAGGCAAACGGCTGCATCCGCGGCTTGAGGCACTCTGAAAACCTATGGTGGGCGCCAAGCTTTCATTGAAGAGGCACTGCGTTCGGCCTGGGGCATGGCACCGCGGCGCGGTTAGAATCGAGCGTTTAGCCTTTCTCTGCCTTACCGCCAATTCCACCCTTTCCCCTCACAGGATGCAAGATGTCCGGATTGCCACCGCTGCCTAGCGACTACCTCGAATTCCTGAAATCGCACGACGGTGAAAGTTCTTACACCTTCGGCGAGCTCGACTCCTGGTGGTTGAGTACCGAGGAAGCGCTGCTGCAGACGGTGAATTTCGACGGTCAGAAGCGGCCTGCAATCTACATGTTGCAGAGCGTCGTCGTTTCGCTCAAGAAGCATGGTGAGGTGGACGCGGTCGAGGATCAGGACGGCGAGGAGTTCTCGCTCGATCGACTCGCGGGCGGACTAGCGATTGGCGATAACAACGGCGATGTCATGTTTCTCGATCCGTCCGACGGCTTTTCCGTTTGGCTCTACCACCACGACGGCTTTGACGTCGAGCGGCTGGCTGGAAGTTTCTCGGAGTGGCTTGGCGAGGCAGAGCTAGACTGAGCCTTCGCCACTCGCAAGCATGCGGAGGCTCACTTCGCGCGGGGTTGGGGTGCCATGCCGTCACGGTACTCCGGGTCGGCATGCAATGCGGTCGGAACTTGTCGGGAAGTGCTGGATTCCACTTTCACTCAGCATGCCGAATGCTTAAACGTGAAGGCAATCGCACAACGAGCGACGTCAGCCAGGCCAGGCCGCCCTACAATTTCCCGTATGCCCACCCTCCGCCACATTCTGAAGTACACGCCGGCCGTGGTGCTGGGTCTGCTGATCCTCGCGTGGGTGATGAGCTGCTTTGCGATGTTCGGTTGTTGCTTCGATGTGCTGCTCCGCGACCGTCGCGGCAACCAGTACCAGCAGCTACAGATCGCCTTTCGTAGCGGAAGTGTTTATGTCGGTCAGTTGGCGGGCCAGCGACAACTTCCGCTGGTCTTTGTTGAGCCGCGGATCGGTCCTTCGAGCTTCGAGGATGCGCTCGGTCGTTTTGCGCTAGAAGACCGTCCACCCCTGTTCCGGCACGTCTTGGCGCCAATCGCGATTCTGCTGGCCGGCCTGCTCCCCGTCGCCGTCGGCCCCATCCTCTCTTTCCGCTTTCGTCTGTGGCACTACCTCGCGTACATGGCACTGGTCGCAGTGGAACTCGCCTATTACTTGCGGTGATAGGATGGAGCGCGGGAGAATGCTGATGGCAGCAGGTACCCGATTGCGATCAAGTCATTGTGCCGCACACCCAACCGAAAGAAGCGGTTGCTATGACCTGGCGACTGGAGAGCCGCATGGCAGACGACCCACCGATTCCGGAGCAAATGTACAACGCTATTCGAGCCGGAAACATGGATCGGTTCAAACAGCTTCTGGAAGCGCATCCGGAGGAGATGTACTACGACGACGGCCGATGCAAATGGCTCTCCGATGCGGCGTCGGCGGGGCAACTCAAGATTCTACAGATGCTCGTGGGGGATGGGCGTCAGCGTCAATGAGCCAGCGGACAATGATTCCGTGCCGAGCCCCGAGGGAGTGCTCAAGCGAGCGGCGAGGAAAGGACATCTGCATGTGGTTCAGTGGCTGCTCGACCAGGGTGCGACGATTAATTTCCTGATCGATGGTCAACCGCGCTGCGAAGCGTTGATCGCGGCGATCCGCGGCGGCCATCTGGACATCGTCAAGCTGCTGATCGCACATGGAGCGGACGTGAACTTAGTCTGGGCGGAGATGCCTCCGCTGGACCATGCCGTTTTCGCGGGTGAAGCGGAAGTCGAGCATTACCTCAGGTCAATTGGTGCTAAGCAAGCCGATGAGTTGCCAGGCTAGCGATTGGCTGAAAGCCGTCACCTGTACCCCACGCAATAAACCGTAGAACAATGAAGCCGTTGGCACACCATCCTTTCTCTGCCAAGTCACAAGCTAGAACTCATCTATGCCCCAGCTGAACCGCCGCAAGTTCGTCGCCGCTAGCGCCGCTGTAACGGCCCTCGGCCTGGGTCCCGCACCTCGCTTGAAGGCCGCCGCTCCTGCCGTTCGATTCCAGGCCGGTGAAGGGGCGGTCGACACCACACCTCCGCTGGGGATTGAACTAGCTGGGTTTCATCGACCGCCGGACGATCTGCGCAAGATTACTGGAATTCGACAGCCAACGGCTGTTCGAGCACTGGCGGTGCGTGCCGGGGAAACGACGTTCGTGATCCTCTCGCTTGACATCATCGGTTTCTCGCTGGAGATGACCAGCCGCATCAAAGCCGAGATCCAAAGGCGGTACGAGATACCTCCCGATCACGTCCGGCTCTGCGCAACGCATACGCACTCGATGCCCACCTTCGTCTACTTGCGGCAGTGGGGCGCCGTGCCGGAGGACTATCAGAAGACGGTCGAAGCCAAGGCTGTCGAAGCGGTCAAGCTGGCGCTGGACGATCTTTCCGACGCTGCCCTATTCGTGGGCAAGAGCCCGTCGGTCGGAGCGAACTTCAATCGCACCGTTCCCAACTGGAAAACCGATCGCGATTTCACCGCCGAGTCGACCGACGACGAGCGTTGGCTGGATACGTTCGTACATGTCTTGCGCTTCGAGCGAACCGGCGGCAAACCGGACCTGCTCTGGTATCACTTCTCGGCGCATCCCGTCTGCTATACCGATACGCTCGCCGGTCCCGATTGGCCGGGGCTGGTCGACGACATGGTCCGCAAGGACTACAAGGTCACGCCGTCCTTCCTGCAAGGGCACTTCGGCGACGTGAACCCCGGCGATGGATCGCCTTGGATCGGCGATCCGCACAAAACCTCGGCCAACGTCTACAAGGCGTTTCGCGCGGCGATGGAGTCAGCCGTCCGCGTGACTCCCAACGCGGTTCGGCTGCAATCGACGAACGCGCCGATGCCGCTGGACCTCGACCTGCTGCGCAGTTGGCAGGAGCAGTATCGCACCGCCCCCGAGAAATGCACCGATGGGCCGTGGGTCGATGCCGGTTTCGCGAAAGACTGGTACGAGGGTTCTCAGAAATGGGATCCAAAACAGACCACGTTCGCCTGTCCAATCTCGGTCATTCAACTCGGAGAACTGGGGCTCGTGTTTCACCCGACGGAGCTGTTCAGCTACTACGGCCTGGCCGTGCGACATCATTCGCCGCTGCCGCATACCGTCTGCGTCGGCTACGCCGACAGCAGCATCGGCTATTTGACCGATCCGCAAGCCTACAAAAACGGCGAATACGCGGCCGTGGTCGTGCCCAAGATACTGGATCTCCCACCCTTCAAAACCGACGCGGCCCGCGTACTGCGAGAGCAGTTGAGCGACTTGCTCAAACGGACGGCGACCTAGCGCCACGAACGCAGCACCGGCCTCGACCCACGCGGCGCCGTGTCCGCTCGATGCGACTACTTGTCGTAATCCGGGTCCAGCCGGTAGCGGATGGTCAGTTTGATCTCGTGAGGTTTGCCGTCGTACTCCACCGGCAAGGCGTACGCTTCGTCGGGCGGCACTTCGCGGCCGAGGCCCGGTGTTCGTCCCTTATAAATGGTTTCGGGCTCACGCGGCAGGATCAGCGTTGTCTGTTCGATGTCTCCAAACGGCGCCTGCCAGCCCTTGAGGTGCGTCTTGCCTTCCATCGGCACGCTACTCGGGAAATAGCCATAAACTTTCCCATCGACCAACTTCGTCCCTCCCACCATCCGCCCGTCCTGCATCCGCTTGTCAATCACCAGCGGCCGATCGCTCGTATTGCGGATGAAATGCCGAACCATATCGCCGTCGCGCTTCTCCGTCACCGTAACGCCCTTAGGAAGCGAGTCCTGGTCGACCTCGAACGAATAGGCATAGCGAGAAGGCGGAAGCGCCGGCCGCCGCTGTGCAACGGCAACAACGCTCGGCAGAAGTGCGGCTAACGCAAGAACAACTAGTAAGTCAGTTCGCATCGCACCTCCCTCGTAGTCGCATGCATTCGCCGCCAAAGAGCAGACGGCGGACGAAGTGTGACAGCTACCTCAACATTTATCATACCGCTGCGCCAAAGAATTTGCGTTGCAATGGTGGAATCCATTCGCTTGCCCCGCGGAGGAGCGGCAGCGATCGATTTCTTGGCTTACAATGCACCCATGGATGACCGGCCGGCCCATCTCCGCACCGTCTACGTCCGTCTGCTAGACGAGGGTACGGATGTATGGCGACCTGTCGATGCTGAGCCGCTTGAGGGTGCTCGCTCCCGACTGTGCGGGCCGCAGCCTTTGGATGAGCTTTGGGAGTTTGGGCCCGGCTCCATCGTTCAATGCGAGGAGCGAGATTTGTCGGGCGGACCTGTGCTCGTTGCGACTGCGAAAGTTAGCCACTGACTTACGACCACTTCGGCAAATCCGATTTGCTTTAGGCGACTACTCTGAGTGAATGGTAATTGGGTGATTATTGAGGCTCTGACGTTCGAGTGCCGACACTCGGGTGTGCATGAAGCGAGCAGAAGCTGAATCATGTAGGCGTAAAGGAGACTGGCGGCCGTTCCTAACTTGCTTCGCCGAGTAACAATCGCCTCGATGAACGAAAAGCAGAATGTCCCTCTCGCCTTTCACGTTTGAACCGTCAAGGAACTGCTGGAAGTGACCGCAAACTACTAAGCGGCTCGGGCCTCGCTTCGGTCATCTAGCTCTGAGAATGCCGGAACTCTGGCAAGCGTAGCCCAGCAACACTTATTCACGCACTACCCGCTGTTGGGTCCAACGCTACGGTGTGGGTCGAAGAGTTGCCTTCGCTACGATCCCTTGTGGTTTGGCGAACTCTTGCTCTCGTGTTGAAGTAGTTAGAATCTATTGACGAAATTAGCTCGAAATGTTAGTCTGTACTTGAGCCTCTTGCGCGCGGGCGTTGTCCTGCGGGCACGGCATAGGGTCACCTGACGATTGCAAGTTTGTCGTAAGTCACGCTAGTGGTTGTTGGGTGGTGATTGACTTACGTCGATTTGGTGGGCGGCCAGCGGACTGGTGGGTGTTGAAAAAATCGATGCGTTTTTCACCGAGTTGGGGGCCCCTGGGGATGGGGTTGGTGTTGAAAAACCCTGGCGGTTGTTCAACAGGTCGTTGGTGGGTGGCTGATTGAGGGTTTGACGTAAGTCGGATTGGTTCGCAGGTGGGTGAGAGAGACTTACGGCTCGCGGAGGTGCATGGTTTGCTGGCTGCGGCGTGTGGCATTCGTTGCTCGCGCGATTTGAGGCGCAAATTACTCGGTGCAAACCGCAGCGAGTAGCGAGTAAGGCAGGCTCCTGCCTGCCTTCCAATGCGCGTTGAAGCCTGTCAGCGGCAGGCGGGAGCCTGCCCTACGCTCGCTGGGCGTGGTGGGCTTTGGTTGGTCTGAATTCTGGCGAATTCAGCTACGGGGAGGCGGCGTCGCATGTTCGGGCGGTGGCTAGAGCGTGAACTGCACGCCGAAGGCGATGCCGCTGCCGTAGCGGATGCGGTCGTAGAAGTCGAGCGGCACCTGGTTCTCGATCAGGGCAATGCCGTAGGCTTCGAAGTGCTTGGTGAAGTGGTAGCTGCCGTGGATGAGGCCGCGGTGCACGGCTTCGTCGTGGGCGGCGATGCCGAGCGTCTGCTGTGGGGTGAAGTCGCCGTAGTTCAGGTGCCATTCCCACTTCTCGCCGCGATAGCCGAGGTCGACGTAGTAGCCGAAGCCGGTGAACGGTTCCATGAAGGCCCGGTTGAAGTCGCGATAGTAGATGCTGCGACCCCAGGTGATGTCGTTCGGACCGAGGCCCGGCTTACGCAGGCCATACTCGTCGTAGATCGCTTCGGCCGAGAGGGTCCAGCGGCCGTGGCGGATCATCGCGTCGACGCCGACGTGCTGGTTGAACGTCTTCTGGTGCTCCGAGCCGATGCCGTCCTGCACCTTGATCGACGAGCCGAAGGCGTACCACTCGTCTTCCATACCGATGCGGGCGATCAGGGCCTTGGAACTGTTCGTGTCTTGCTGGGGACCGCCGTTGGTGAGTGCGGCGGTGAAGACGAACGGCTCCGGGTCCCACTGCACGAGGGCGCCCGTTTCGCGGAAGAGAATCGCTTCGGAGCGGATGAACGGCGAGTCGACGAAGTTGTTGAAGTAGTTCGGAAAGTAGAAGCGGCCGAAGGGCGTGACGAAGCGGCCCATCGCCATGTAGAAATCGCCCCGTCGACCCGAGAGGTAGAGCTGCGAGATCTGGAACAGGTCGATGTCGTAGTGCTTTGCAAATGCGATGCGTTCGGGGCTGTCGATGAGGATGTTGCGATCGAACGGTTGGTTGAGGAAGAACTCGCCGTTCACTTCCACTTCCCAGGCGCCGACCTGGTGCTGGATGCCGCCGTCGACGACCCCCTCGACACCGAACGTTGCCTCCTGACCGGTGAACTCCCAGCGTTGATCGTTCCAGTAGTAGCCGCGCGCTTTGCCGCCGGCTTGCCACGTCCACTCAGGGCCACAGCAGCCTTGGAGACACGGGACGCAGGGATCGACGTGCTCGAGCGGCGGACCGAAGTCGTTCGCAGCTGCCGTTGGCGGCAGGTTCTCGTAATGCAGCGTCGAAGCGCCTTGAAAGGATTCGTCCGGCAGGCGCTCGAGTTCGCCATGACCGACGGGTGTAATCGCAGAGGTCATGGCAGGCATTTGCTCGTACCCCGCCGACGGACCGAGCAGCGGCGCGTACGGTGTTGCCTCATTGCCGAAAGCAATGCAGGCGGAGACGAGGCTTACGGCGGTCAGCAAGGCGCTCAGCGATGCGGAGCGGTGAACGCGATGGTTGGTCCATGGGCGCATGCGGCCTCCGCCTACGAGTGCAAAGTGGGAAACGTAGTCGCACCGGCTGCCGACCGAGCGCGCGGAAATAACAGTCGACTTGCGTTATGCTGGCGGGATCGGCCTCGACGGATAACCGAGGGGGCAGCACTCTGGAAGTCTTGTGATGAATGTTCCGGTTTCGCCGGTGGTAGCGGTTTGACCGGTTGTGCACTTATGCTTCGACCCGCAAGAATCGATTCATCCAGCACACGTGTTGCGAGTCGGAAAACCGACAAAATCGTTAGGTTTGCCCGTTCTGCCCTGAATTGCCGAGCTGCTGCAGTTTTACACGCGGGGCGGTTGATGCGTGCGGGAAAGAGGCAGTGCCTTCGGCTGTTGCTGATGGTCGCCTTGGTGTGGGTAGGCTTGGGAAACGTGGCGAGGGGCGAGGACGGAGCGCAGTCGTTCGAGCGGGCCTACGCTCCGATCGTTCAAAGACGCTGCCTGTCTTGTCACGGCGAGCAGAAGCCCAAGGCCGGCTTGAATCTTGGTCGGCGAGCGTCGGTGCTGGAACCGGTTATCGAGAGTGAAGAGCCGGTGGTGATTCCCCGTCAGCCGAAGCAAAGTCGCTTGCTGCAGCGAGTTGTGGATGCTTCGATGCCGCCCGAGGATGAAGGGCCGCCGCTCACGGCGAAGGAGGTGGATGCCCTGCGTGCGTGGATCGAAGCGGGAGCCAATTGGCCCGTGGGGCGGGTGCTACAAGCGATTGAAGAAGCCGACAAACCAACGTCGAAGCCGTAATGTTGCGGCGGTTGGTGGGGCCTAAGCGGGCGGGATGGCGGGGCCTAAGCGAAGCGTGGCCCCGTGGTATTGCAAGACGATCGGGGCCACGTCGCAAAGCTCCTTAGGCCTCGCCACCCGTGCGTTTGCGATTGGTCGACCGTTCACTCGACGAGCGGCACTTGTGTTTGCAGCAAGCTAGCGACGACGGCATTGAAGACCGGTTCCATCTCTTCGAATTCGCGACTTTCGGCCTGATAATGCCAGATGAGGGTATATGTCGGCGTCTTCAGCGAGCGGACCTTCGCCTCGACAAGTAAATCGAGATAGAAGAAACAAATGTCGACGCCCCAGGTGTTTATGTCGCCCACTTGGTCGTCGGCTTCGAGCACTTCCAGATCTGGATAGACCTCGCGGATCGACTCAATCACCTGATCGATGAGCGGGGCTGTGTCCTGGCGAGCTGGATAGGCATGCAAGGAGAGGAACGAGGTGTGTTCGCTTTGGATGGTGACCGATCGCGGCCAGCCATCCAGCTCCTCATCCATGAGCGACCAGTTCTCTGGATAGAGGAAGCGGATTCCATGGTTTTCGTAGACGGCGGGCATCGCTAGCAGATCCGTAATGCATTCGGCAGACTAAGGAAACAACTCGGCGTGAGCTCTCGAAGCGGAAGTTTCATTGTATCCGTCGCATCCAGAGCGGGCAGGCAATCGGGGCAGGTTCGGCCCCATCACGGGCGGGAGTTGCGGTTGTGGCCGACGTTGATGGCGGGCGGCCGTTTTGGTACATGTCGTCTCCCAAAAACTCGGCCTGGCTTCAGGTTTCCGTCTCGCGAACGCTCTGCTTGCCAGCCGATATTAAAGGATGAGGCCGAAAAGACTTCGGCCGTGTGGCTTCTCAAGGAATGGCACGGATGCTCCAGCAAGGGCTTGCTGACGTCCGGTCGCGCGCGCTTGCGTGGGGCCGGTTCTCGCTGCCGGCTGGCTCGTTTTCGCGTTGGACTCTTTGGGCTGCAATTCACGCAGCGTTCGTCGCCCTTCCGCTGCTGGGTAGCGGTTGCCGGGCCCTGAGTTGCAAACAGGCCAGCGACGAAAACATCTCCGTCGCGCGGCAGCTTTCGCTGCAAGGCATGGGTGCTCAGCAGAAGGGCCGCTGGGACCAGGCCGAAACGCTGTACGCCTCGGCCGTGACTCGCTGCCCGACCGACGAACGGGCTCGTTGCGGCTATGCCGAAAGCCTCTGGCAACGCGGTGCCCACGACGAAGCAGTCGGGCACATGGAAGAAGCCGTGCGACTGTCGGGCGACGATCCGGAACGAATGGTTCAGCTCGGCAACATGTATCTCACGCTCGGCCAGCTCGACCGTGCTCAGACCTTCGCCGACAAAGCAATCGCCGCGAACCGTCATCTGGCGGGCGCTTGGGCCTTGCGAGGCGATATCCAACGGTCTCGCGGCCTCATCTCCGATGCCTTAGCCAGTTATCATCGAGCGCTCAGTCTGCAAGAGCACTATCAGGAAGTGCAATTCGCACTGGCCGAGATCTACACCCAGCAAGGTCGGCCACAACGAGCACTCGCGACGCTGCAGTCGCTGGAAGACGACTTCCCGCCCGGACAGATCCCGTCGAATGTCCTGTATCGCGAAGGCCTCGTGCTAAGGCAACTCGGTCGCTACCAGGACGCCGCGAAGGCGCTGGCCCTGGCCAGCGAAAAGGGAGAACCGTCCGCCGAACTGCTCAACGAACTCGCCCGCACACACATGCTGGCGGGTGATCCTGCGAGTGCGAGCCTGGCAAACGCGGCAGCGCTGGCGCGAGACCCCAACCACGCATCGTCGCAGCAGCTGAAAGCTGAACTGGACGGACGCCAGCAAATGGCGGCTACGTCTCGTGTGCTCGAGCGACTGTAGCAACTGCCGGTTGAACTTCCACGGTCACGCCGCTTAGCACCTGCCGGAGCGTAGCCGCGTCGATCGGCTTGGTTAGGTGCACATCGAAGCCGGCCTCGTGCGATTTTCGACGATCTTCGTCCTGGCCCCAACCGGTCAAGGCGACCAATCGAATGTGCTTTCGAAGCGGCAGAGTTCGAATACGCCGCGCCAGCTCAAAGCCGCTCATTCTGGGCAGGCCGAGATCGAGAAACGCCAGATCGAACTGCGTCGCTGCGAGCAATTCAAGTGCGTGAGAACCGTCGTGGGCCACTCGCACATCATGACCCTGTAGCTGGAGTAGCTTCGCAAGGCTCTGCGCCGCATCGATGTTGTCGTCGACGATCAGCACGTCAAAGCGTTCCTCCTCATTGGAAGCCGTCGCCGGTGAGTTCGGCTTCGCTACGCTCGCTGAGGGCTGTGCTGGCAGCGGCAGGCGAACGACGAACTCGCTCCCCTGCCCTTTCCCCTCGCTGTGCGCAGTGATGGTTCCGCCGTGCATTTGCACGAGGCTTCGTACCAGCGACAGGCCGATGCCCAGGCCGCCTCCAGCCCGCGGATCGGCGTCGTCGGCCTGCACGAAGACATCAAAGACGTGCGGCAGCAGTTCGGCTGAAATGCCGATGCCCGTATCGCGAACACGCAGTACTGCCTCGCTCCCTTCCACCTCGGCCGACAGGACGATCTCGCCGCCCGGCTCCGTATACTTGGCGGCGTTGTTCAGCAAATTGGCGAGCACCTGTTCGAGCCGTGTGGGGTCGACCGTCAGGAATACGGTCTTGGCCGGCAGTGTGACGATGATCTGATGCTGCTGCGCCTCAATCAGGGGCCGCGTTGTTTCCAGTGCTCGACTAACGATCTCAGACAACTCCACGGTTTCCTGGTGCAGCTGAATCTTGCCCCGACTGATTCGCGAGATATCGAGCAGGTCATCCACCAGCCGAGCCATTTGATGCACCTGCCGCTCAATCACATCGCGGGCCCACTGCAGCTCCGGATCGTCGATTCCCTTAAGCTTCATCACTTCGACAGAACTGCGGATGGGTGCCAGCGGATTGCGCAGCTCATGGGCGAGTGTGGCAAGGAAGATATCCTTCCGCCGGTCCGCTTCGCGCGCTTCGGCATAGAGCTGGCAGTTTTCAATGGTGATGGCCGCTCGCCGGGCAAGGTCCTCGGCGAGCGCGAGATCTGAGTGCCGATAGGTGCGACCCGACTCCGCGGCGATGAACGTCATCACACCGACCGGCTTGCCACGCACAATCAGCGGCACGCCAATATAGGAGCGCAGCTCGAGCTGCCGCAGCAGATCGGCCAGCCGAGGGTCGCGTACATCGGCGAGCAGATCCTTCTCGGAGATTCGCTCGATCCACTCGGAATGACCGCCGCGGAGCATCGCCCAAATGCCGCGTGGCGCCGCCGGATCGGGCGGATATTCGTGGTAGAGCTGGTGAGCAAGTTCCACCTTACTCGGATCGATATGCGCCACGGCAAGCCGGCGCAGTTGCCCACTGCTATCGAGCATGTCCACGGCACACCAATCGGCAAAGAATGGCACTGCCAGCCAGGCCACACGCTGCAGCGTGCTCTCGTAGTCAACCAGCTCACTGATCGCGGCACTTGCGTCGGCGAGAAACTTAGCCGCTTGCTCACTTTGCTTCCGCTCTGTCACATCCGTGGCCATGCCCACAAGGAACCGTCGGCCGTCGTGCAGCTTTCCTGGCGCCGAGGCCATGAAGCTCCACAAGCGACGTTCGCCACTCTTCGTCGTGATTGTGCGCTCGACTTCCTTCTTCGGCTCGTTGCTGTCGAACACTCGTTGAATACTGGCCGCTACCTCCGCTGCCTTCTCGCCGTAAGCTTTCTGCAGCCAATTGTCGAACGTCGGTATGTCGTCGCGCGTGTAGCCGCTCAGGTGAGTCCAGGTATCGCTGAGTTGCAAGATCTCGCCATCCTCGGTGTGCATTACGATCGGAATGGGCGCTTTGACGATAGCGCGGCGGAACTGCTCTTCACTCCGCTTGAGCACTTCCTCAACCCGCTTTCGCTCCGTGATATCGACGCACACGCCGACCATCCGCTGCGGACGACCCTGAGCGTCGTGCGACAGCTTGCCGCGCCCTTCTACCCACCGAATTGTCCCGTCGGGTAACAGCAGACGGTATTCGATCTGGTGATCACGCCCTTCATCCAGAGTGCGGGCCACAGTTTGCTGCACATGATCGCGGTCTTCCGGATGCACATCGCTCAGGAAAGCATCGAAAGTGCCGCCGAAGGTTCCGGGTGCCAGCCCGTGAATGGTCTCCAGACCCGGCGACCAAACCACCTTGTTCGTTTCGACCAACCATTCCCAAGTGCCCATGCGGCCCGCTTCCAGCGCGAGTCGCAACCGGGCTTCGCTGTCTCGCAGCGATTGTTCGGTCCGTCCGCGTTCGGCAATCTCGCGCTCCAGTTCCTCCTGCCGCTGGCGACTTGCGGCGTACGCCGCCTCCGTCTGCTGATGGGCGGTTCGCATCATCCCGGCCACCGCCACAACGCCACAGCCAACGAGCACAAACAGGGCAATGGCGGCTTGGTTCTCTGCCCCGTGGACCGCCCAACTCGAATGGGGCGGAAGGAAGAACCGGGCCGCAGCAGCGGCTCCCAACGCAATGGTCAACAAGGCTGGATGAGTTCCGGCCAACCACGCGGTCACCAGCACTGCACCGGTCAGGAGGGCGAACGGAAGTCCATCTCCCAGCGGTTCATGGAGCGGAAGCCCAAGCAGCGTGGCCCCAACTGCAGTAGCCACCGCAACGCCATACCGCCACAACGGTTTCTCGGGAAGCTCTCCCATCAAGCCACAGCCTCAGCTTTGCATCTTCGCTTTAAGTCACTCCCAGGTGCGTCCATCACCGGGCCGTTCGCAACCCTCCATCCTAACCCGAGAAGGCTGTCGCGCCTTGCTCAGCACTCCGATATGAACCGCAGCCACATCAGACGAGGCACGGCATCGACAGCACCAGTACAACACCTTCACTAGAGGGTGTTCGGGTTGCAAACCGACACCACGTCTACAGTAACCTACGTTCTAATCCTTTCCTGCGAACAACTTGCCACACTAGCAGCCCAGGAGAACCCGAACTTGCGTCGAGCTGGCTCTAAAAGTCCACAATACCCCCAGCGGGTGGTGAGCAGTGTTGCCGCCCCGTACACGAACTAGGCCTCCGCTGAATCCACAAGCCGGCAACGAGAGACATCGCTGAAACAGCTGCCGATTGATACGCGCAGCCTCGAGCGGCCCATCGCCGACCAGCACTCGGCAGGGCACCACTTTAGCACTACAATTATACAGCTGTTATCAAGATCGTCAACAGTTTATGCGTAGTCGAACTCAGGCCTTCCGGCGCGGCCCGAGTCTACCATGGTGTGCCTGACGAACAGACGACCGCCATACCTCGCCTGGCGACGATCAGTCGAGGCTCGGGACGACGTTGCCGTCGTTTCGTCCCGCCAGCCAGCCGAGAGTCTGACCGGAAGTGCTCACCGAAAGCGGTCGGACGCTGCCGTCGGCAAAGACAAAGTTGCTGACGCTTGGGTGCCAGCTACCGAAGCGGCTTTTCGAAACATCGTTCGGGCCTTTCCCGAGCAGTATGTTCGTCCCCATCGAACGGCAGGAGTGCCCTTTATCGCCATTGAAGATCTGCCCATCGCCATCGCCTGCCTTGTGAACATGCGCAGTGGCCAAATGCTTCTCACCGGCCATCGCCACGTTGCTAGTGCCGTCCGTGATCGCCGCCAGACGAATGCCGGGCGTGAAAGCCGGGGCTCCTGAGATGCTCTTCATGTTGCCCGATACGATAAAGCAGCCGTTCGCGTTGTCTTGCCAATAGTCGCCGGCGGTGATCGAAGAGTCTCCGGTGCATCCCACATAATCGCCTGGAGTGCCGGTCGTGGAACCTCCGCCGTCCATGTCGTCGGTGATAATCTGAGCGGTGGACGAGGTACGACGTGAGGGGCAGAAGAATCCTTTGATACGTGCTTCGCGGCATTGCTGGGCCTGCGTATTGAATGCAGGACCCATTTTCCATTGATCATAAAGCGCGGTCTGCTCGGTGAACGGCAGGATGGTCACGAGCCAGGTGAAGCTTGCGTCGCGACGCGAGTTTGGCAGATTGCCAAACGTGTCGTTGTAGTTGTGCAGCGCGATACCAATTTGCTTCAAATGATTGAGGCACTGGGTTCGCCGGGCGGCCTCGCGTGCCGCTTGAACCGCCGGCAGCAGCAGGGCGACAAGCACACCGATGATGGCGATAACGACTAACAACTCAACCAACGTGAATGCGGCCCTAGGCTGGGCATGAGAACGCATGGAGAACCCTGCACCGGTAGAGAGGATAGATGAATATCTTGGCAAATTGCATTTTCGGCGCCTTGCCCGAAACCGCTCATTTTAGCTAGGCTTGGCGGTGCCTGGCAATCGAGTTTCTCTGGGCATTGCGGCTCTTGTGAGATGCCCACCAAGCCTCCTGACAATCCTTCCTGGTTGACTGAATTGGGAAATCCTTCCATGCAAGCGCGGGCTGCGTTAGTAGCGGTGATGTTTGGGCTTACGATTCTTCTCGGATGCGGCGGAAGTAAGTACTCTCCGGTCTCTGGGCAGATCGTCTTTCCCGACGGAGCTCCCGTAACGGGTCTCGAAGGCGGAGCGGTGGTGTTTGAAGGGACTGGCCCGGACGGTAAGCCGATCAGCGCCTCAGGCCCGATCGACGCCCAGGGCAAGTTCACCCTGGGGACCGAATCGGTGAGCGATGGCGCCGTGCCGGGCAAGCACAAGGTGCTAATTACCCCGCCGCCCTCCACTGGCGATATTCCGCTGCCGGCAGTGATTGATCCTAAGTATGGAAGCTTCGACTCCTCCGGCCTGGAGATCGAGGTGGCAGCTGGAAAGAACGCGGACGTGAAACTGACCGTTGACCCGGCCAAGAAGTAGCGGCCGCCGAACGAGTACATGAATATCGAGATTCAGACGTACCTGCCGTCGTGGCCGAGTGAGTTTGAGCAGATTTCAGCAGTTCTGCGAAATAGTTTGGGCGGGCTCGCCCTGCGTATCGATCATATCGGCTCGACCGCCGTGCCTGGTCTGGCTGCGAAGGACCGGATCGATGTTCAGGTGACGGTCGCTTCGCTGGATGCTGTAGCGCGCGAAGCACTGAGCTCGCTCGGTTATACGCACGTCGAGCACATCACTTGCGACCATCGACCGCCAGGTGCAAGCGGCAATCCTGCGGATTGGAGCAAGTGGTTCTTCCGCCCGCCGGTGAACCAGCGGCCGACGAATCTGCATGTGCGGGTCGCCGGAGCAGCCAATCAACGCTACGCCCTGCTCTTTCGTGACTACCTTCGTTCACATCCACCTCAAGCCGTCGCTTACGGCGAGCTGAAGCGGCGCCTCGCAGCAAGCCTGCGCGACGCCGAGCACTACCCGGATGTGAAGGATCCCGCCGTCGACTTGATCTACTATGCAGCCGAAGCTTGGGCCGCCGCCTGTGGCTGGGCGGTGGGTCGATCGGATGCCTGACGGTTCAACGTTGAACGTTCAACTGCCTTCCCGCAATTCACCCACTCGCCCCGCGAGCGCGGCGACCACGGCTACGAGCTCGGCCGGTTCAACCGGCTTGCTGAGGTGGGTCTGATAGCCGGCCAGCATTGCGCGGCGGCGATCTTCGGAGCGCGCAAACGCGGTGATGGCCGCCGCGGGCACTGCGCCGCCACTGGCCCGGCCGAGCGCGCGAATCGAACGAATAAAATCGTAACCATCCTCGTGCGGCATCCCGATATCGCTCAGCACCACGTTCGGCCGATGCTTCTGAAAGGCGAGCAGGCCCTCGCGGGCAGATGCCGCAGTGGTGACATCGGCGCCGAACTCAGTGAGAATCCGCCGCACGATGTTCAGCCCGTCTGGTTCGTCGTCAACGACAAGCACGCGGACGCCTTCCAAGGATGGACCGTCGAGCGGCAGCAAGGAAGATGTCTCGGCCGACGGATGAATGCGCGAGCTGTCGTTGACCGCCTGAACCGGTGCGACTGGCAGATTCACGATGAATGTGGCCCCCTGCCCTTCGCCGGCGCTCTTCGCCCGTACCGTCCCGCCATGCAGTTCCACGAGATGCTTGACGATTGCCAGCCCGAGCCCGAGCCCTCCATGGACTCGCGTCGTGGACGAATCTTCCTGTCGGAACCGCTCGAAAACGTACGGTAGAAAATCGGACCGCACGCCTTGGCCCGTGTCACTCACCGTGAGCTCGATGTGGGAATTTACGCGTTCCAGGGTTACCTGAACGCGACCGCCCTTCGGAGTGAACTTGATCGCATTCGAAAGCAGGTTCCAAATCACCTGCTGCAATCGATTTCCGTCTCCCATGACCGGGCCAGCGAGGGGATCGAGCACCGTTTGCACGCGAATCATCTTCGCTTCGAAGGCCGGGCGAACGGAGGCGATCGCTGCCTCGATGACCGGAGGAAGCGGCGTCGGCTGAACGTCGAGCCGAATCTTCCCCGACAGGATGCGGCTCATGTCGAGCAGGTCTTCGATGATCTTCGTTTGCACTCGCACGTTGCGTTCGATCACCTCGATTCCTTCGGCGACTTCCTCCGGAGGCAGTTTGCCGCTGCCAAGCAACTGGGTCCAGCCAAGGATCGCGGTGAGCGGCGTGCGCAGCTCGTGCGAAACGGTCGAAAGAAACTCGTCCTTCAGTCGATTCGCTCGTTCGGCCTCCGAGCGAGCAGTGCGTTCCGCTTCGAGGAGTTTCTCTTTTTCTGCTTCGTTGCGCTTGCGCTCCGTGATTTCGCGGGTGACTGCCAACTGCACAGTGCTTCTATCGGGCAGCTGCAGCGGAACGGCGTGGGTTTCCATCCAGCGTCGCATGCCCTGCAGCCCTACGATTTCGAATTCCCAGCTCAACCGTTCGCCGCTGCACACGCGGTCATGTAACCCGCGCCATTCGGGACGAAACTCGGAAGCGATCAGATCGAACACGCAGGCGCCTTGCACCTGTTGCGCTCGTTCGGCTTGCACCATGTTCAACCCGGCCGGGTTCATGTACAGCAGCGATCCGTCGCGATCGACAATCTTGACGCACTCGGGCGTCGCTTCGAGCACCGCTCGGAGACGCTGCTCGCTGGCCGCCAGTTCGTCAGTGGCCTTCTTCGCGATCGTGATGTCCTGCACGACACCAACCATGCCATTCACCCGGCCTGTGTCGTCGTAGCGTCCGCGCCCGTGCGCAGCGATCCACTTGGTTTCGCCATCGGTGAGCAAGCGATACTCGATCGCATAATCGCTGCCATCATTCAGCGCCTTTTCGACCGCCAGCCGGGCCCTTTCTGCATCCTCCTCGTGGAGCAAATTGCGAAGATCAGTCCAAGTGACCGCCTGCTCAGCATCGAGGCCGAACACATCCGCGGCTCGAGGCGAAAGCACGACGGAGTCTGTCTCCGTGCTCCAACTCCAGTCGCCCAGGTGAGCGGCGGCCAGCGCCAAGTCCAGACGCTGCGCCTGATCGCGCAAGATGGCTTCGTCTTGCTTTTGCCGGGTTATGTCGAGCATCGCTCCGACCATCCGCACGGCCTTGCCGCTTGAGTCGTGAATGCAATAACCGCGATCGTGGATGAAAGCGTATTCGCCATCCGCCCGGCGGAAGCGATAGCGGTCCTGCCAGTGCTTTAGGCCGCCATCGATGGTTTGGTGGATCGAAGAGACGACGCGGTCGCGATCGCTCGGGTGAATGTGGTCGTACCACCAGGTGGCGAACTCGTTGATCGACTCTGGGTCGTGGCCAAACATCTCGGCCAGGCCATCGTTCCACCACACCTTATTCGTGGTCAGGTTCCAGTCCCAGATGGCGTCATTAGTCGCCTTAGCGATGATCTGGAATCGCTCGCTGCTCTCGCGACTTGCTTGCTCGGCGAGGCGGTCCGCGGTGAGGTCGCGCACCTCAAGTATCGTCCCAATCGTGCTGCTGCCCTCCCAGATCGGGCTCGCCATATAGGCCACCGGATAGAAGTGTCCTGCCTTATGGACAAACACCTCTTCGCCACGGAGGCGGGCATTGTGGGCACAGGCCCGACCGATCGGGCACTCGTTCATCGGATAGGGCGTACCGTCCGGACGTGAGTGATGCAACACTTCGTGCAGCATTCGACCGCTCACCTCGGCAAGTGTGAAGCCGGTGAGTGCTTCTGCAGCTGGGTTCATGTAGACGCACTGGTGCTGTGCATTCATCACGAACAGACTGACCGACGCGTTATTGCAAACGGTTTCGAGCAGTGCCCGCTGGGAGAGGGAGTCGGGAAGCCGTTCCGGGCTGAAGGGTGGGAGCGATTCGTTCACGGCGATAGTTTGGTGGGAGTCGTGAAGGCGAGACGCTTCGTGCGTACATTGCTTCGCGATCCTGCGGGAGCAGTCCACTATCTTAGACGGAGCACGGCCCAGGTGCCCACCGGCCGCAATTCGTTGTCGCTGATTTTGAACCTGTTGCTCAGTGCATCTCCGGCGAGCAACGGCCAGCCGATTGCAGGATGCAGTGAGTTACAGACGCCCAGGTTGCCGGCTCAGGCAGCGGTTTAGCCGGCGGCGGTCGGTCTCTTGCTCAGCTGTCTTGGTTCTCTGGGAACTCGCTCTCGAGCAGTTGCTTCACCATCGCCCGTGGCGTGAGCGTGGGGGCGTCGGCATCGCCGGTTCCAAACCTGGCGAGGTAAGCGGCGTAGATTTGCATGGGATCGTTGCGCATGAGGTCAAGCAGCTGACGCTCCCGCTGCTTACGCGTAACTGCACCACCCTGGGCCATATCAGCCGATGCCTCAACCGTCATTGGATGACCTCCATGAAAAGCTGGCAATGCTTCATGCAATGCTTGCGCCAATTCCTGCGACGAATCCCGATTGCGGAGTGATCGTCGAGGCGCGGGGCGTGGTAGCGGCGATAAAGACGGTATCCGCTACCACGTTTTGTTGTTCGGCCGAGTGGAAGGGAGCCAGATTTTGGGGCTCGCGGCAAACCGAACTAGCGCTGAGCCTTCACGCCCAGGCTGGGGATGGTGTAGGTGTTGTTGTCGTGATTCTTGATCACGCCCCGGCCGTCTTCCGTCTTCAGGTAGCTGCGGCCTTGCTGCTCCTTGGTGACTCCGGCCCGACGGGTCACTTCAAACTGAGTGTGCTCCTGCACCTGGAAGGTTGCACCGTCGTCAGCCTTGACCGTGAACGTTTCGGTAATCTTCGTCTTCTGGGCCATCGGAATTCTCTCTCACAAGCTTCGGCGAGCCTCGGTCGGGCTACGTCCATGAAGTTTATTGTAGCAGAATGACGTGGTTTCTCCTAAAGCAACTGCAGTGGACCGTCCATCCGCGACTCAAACCCAGGCCGCAGCAGGCGGCTCGGTTGCTTGCAAAACGCTAGCCCTCTTCGAAGCGACGATGGTGAACCCCTTTCAGTTCACCGACTTCGAGCAAAAACTGCAGCAGCCGATCCGGTTCTTTGGTGAAGGTGCCGACGAAATACTCCCTCCGGCAATAGTAATCAACAAGAGCACGAAAGACCGAAGAGAGGTAGCCTTCCTTCCAGGTATGCAGGCCAATCACGGCCTGGTCGGCGCTGGCCGCGATGATAAGCCACTGCCATGTCCCGAGCCGATTCGCTCGAACGTCGATCGCTTCAATCGCGTGTTCGACATCCTGCGGTAACCGCAGCGTCTCGATCACCACGCCGAAGCCGAACCCTCGCCACCACCGCACTTGAAACGATCGCTGGCTGATTTCTCGCACCTGCTGAGCCAGTTCAGTCCATGATGTGGATGCTACTGCCGGAGCATGCAGCACGCCGCGATGCAGGTTGAGCGTGCGATGTTCCCAAATGTTCCAGCCGAGCGGAAGCGTTTCAACGTGCTTCAGCCGCTCGGCCAGAATGGAATCGATTGCTGTCACTGACGCGCCGCCACTTAGACGCCGGCGGTCTGAACGACGTTGTGCTTCCCTTTGGTCTGCGGGAAGCGGTCTTGCAGCGCCTGCACGCCCATCTCTTCGCCGCGCAGCGCTTCCATCGCCTTCACGGCTGCTTCGGCGGCCTGCAAGGTGGTGATGCAGGGCACACCAAGCTGCACGGCTGCAGCGCGGATGCGACCTTCGTCGGTGCGAGCCCCTTTGCCGCTCGGCGTGTTGATGACGAGCTTGATCTGCCCGTCATTCAAGTAGTCGAGCAGGTTTGGCCGCCCTTCCGCGATCTTCTTGAGCGCGGTGACTTCAATGCCCGCCTCTCGCAGTCGCTTCGCTGTCCCTTCGGTGGAGACCAATTCAAAGCCCATTGTGGCCAACCGCTGGCAGAGATCGACGACCGCGTCTTTGTGCCGCGCCGACACACTGACAAAGATTTTGCCGCTTTTGGGCAGTACCGTGCCGGCCGCAAGTTGGCCTTTCGCGAACGCGATGGAGAAGCGTTCGCTGATGCCCATCACTTCGCCCGTGCTGCGCATTTCCGGGCCGAGTACGATGTCGACGCCTACGAACTTGCGGAACGGAAAGACGCTTTCCTTCACACTGACGTGCGATGGAATCGGCTCGCGCGTGATCCCAAGCTCTGGCAGCGTCATGCCGGCCATTACCTTCGCGGCGATTTTCGCAACCGGCACGCCGGTCGCCTTAGCGACGAACGGTACCGTGCGGCTGGCTCGGGGATTCACTTCCAGCACATACACAACCGGCAGCCCCTCCTCGCGCTTCACGGCGAACTGCACATTCATCAAGCCGACGACCTTCAAATGCTTGGCCATCGCGACGGTGGCTTCGCGAATCTCTTGAATTACCGGGCCCGGCAGGCTGTACGGCGGAATTGCACAAGCTGAGTCGCCCGAGTGAACTCCGGCTTCTTCGATGTGTTCCATGATGCCGGCGACGACGACATTCTCGCCGTCGCTGATGCAGTCGACGTCGACTTCCGTAGCATCTTCCAGAAAGCGGTCGATCAGCACCGGTTGCCCTTGAGCGACGACGAAGGCTTCGGCCACAAACCGCTCGAACTGCGACATGTCGTAACAGATTTCCATCGCCCGGCCGCCGAGCACGAAGCTGGGGCGCACGAGTGACGGGAAGCCGACCTTTGCCGCCTCGCTGCGGGCCTGGGCCATCGTGCGAGCGATCGCATTGGCGGGTTGCTTCAGGCCGAGGCGATGCAGGATCTGCTGGAACTTTTCGCGGTCTTCCGTCGCTTCGATCATGTCGACGCTGGTGCCGATGATCGGCATGCCGGCGTTCTTCAGCGCACGAGCCAGATTGAGCGGCGTTTGACCGCCGAACTGCACGATCACGCCATCGGCCTGGATCCGTTCGTGGATGTTCAGCACATCCTCCGTCGTCAGCGGCTCGAAGAAGAGCATGTCGCTGGTGTCGTAATCGGTGCTGACCGTTTCTGGGTTCGAGTTGACCATCACCGACTCGATGCCCATCTCTCTCAGCGCAAAGCTGGCGTGGCAGCAGCAGTAATCGAACTCGATCCCCTGGCCGATGCGGTTGGGTCCGCCGCCGAGGATCATGATTCGCGGCTTGCCGGGCTGCTTCGGCGGCGTTTCGTCCTCGTCTTCGTACGTCGAGTAGTAGTACGGAGTGAATGCTTCGAACTCGGCAGCGCATGTGTCGACCGACTTATAGGTCGGAATGATGCCGCGGGCTTTCCGATCGGCCCGCACTTCCATCTCGCTCGTTTCCCACATCGTCGACAGCTGACGGTCGGAGAAGCCGAACTTCTTGGCCTTCCGCAGCGTAGTGCTATCCACCTCGCTCAGGCTGCGGAACTTCCGCAGTTCGTCTTCCATTTCGACGATCTGGGCAAGCTGATCGAGGAACCAGGGATCGATGTGCGTGATGGAGTGAATCCGCTCGATCGACATGCCGCTCTTGAGCGCGTAGCGCAGGAACCAAACCCGCTCTGCGTTCGGTACCGCCAGCTTGGCGACAATTTCATCTTCGGTCGGCTGGTACTCAGTGCCCCAACGGTCCTTGTGATCGCAGCCGAAGCCAAAGCTGCCCACTTCGAGGCCGCGCAGCGCCTTTTGGAACGATTCCTTGAACGTGCGGCCGATTGCCATCGTCTCGCCCACGCTCTTCATCTGCGTGGTGAGCGTTGCGTCGGCTTCGGGGAACTTTTCGAAGGCAAAACGCGGAATCTTCGTGACGACATAGTCGATCGTTGGCTCGAAGCAGGCCATCGTCTTACGTGTAATGTCGTTCTGCAGTTCGTGCAGGCGATAGCCGACGGCCAGCTTGGCTGCGATCTTGGCGATTGGGAACCCGGTCGCTTTGCTGGCGAGCGCCGAACTGCGGCTGACCCGGGGGTTCATCTCGATGACGATCATCCGCCCATTCTGCGGATGAATGGCGAATTGAATATTCGAGCCGCCCGTCTCCACGCCGATCTCGCGGATCACGGCCAGGCTGGCGTCGCGCATCCGCTGATATTCTTTGTCGCTTAGCGTTTGGGCCGGCGCCACGGTGATCGAATCGCCCGTGTGCACGCCCATCGGGTCGAAGTTTTCGATCGAGCAGATGATCACGACATTGTCATCCATGTCGCGCATCACCTCCATCTCGTACTCTTTCCAGCCGATGATGCTCTCTTCGATGAGCACTTCATGGACGGGCGACTGATCGAGGCCGCGATGAACCAGCGTGTCGAATTCTTCGCGGTTGTAAGCAATCGCACTGCCGCTGCCGCCAAGCGTGAAGCTCGGTCGCACCACGCAAGGTAAGCCGACCTGATCGAGCACCCGGCGAGCATGTTCTACGGTCTTCACCGTCTCGCCGCGGCAGACCTCAAGGCCGATCTTCTCCATCGCGCTCTTGAACAGATCCCGGTCTTCACCCTTCTTAATGGCCTCGGGGACAGCGCCGATCATCTCGACGCCGTACTTCTCCAGCACGCCGTGGCGGACCAGATCCATGGCCAGATTCAGACCTGTTTGGCCACCAAGTGTCGGCAGTAGGGCATCGGGCCGTTCGGCGGCGATCACCTTTTCGACCAGCTCCCAAGTGAGCGGCTCGATGTAGGTGCGGTCGGCCGTGTCGGGGTCGGTCATGATCGTGGCTGGATTGCTGTTCACCAGCACGACTTCATAGCCCTCTTCGCGCAGTGCCTTGCAGGCCTGAGTGCCCGAATAATCGAATTCGCAGGCCTGACCAATGACGATGGGGCCGGAACCAATCAGCAGAATCTTCTTGAGGTCGGTACGACGGGGCACGACTGAACTGGCCTTTCTTCAGGCGGAGGCGAGCAGAACTCGTGACGCGGGCGCACGGGGAGCGCAGCGTTCACGGCCGGACAAAATTAAACCCCTCGAAATTAACACCCAGGGTGCCAATAATTCAAGGGGATGGGTGGAAGTGGCGGTTTGTCGCTCGAAGACGAGCGTCGGCTGTTGGTGGTCAAGACTTAGGTCGAGTTGCCGCCTGTTCCTTGCTGCGATAGTTTGGTTTTCTCTTCTCTTGATTTGCAGTTCTGCAAGGTAAAGGCGGCATCGCCATGCAAGCGATTGCGATTGGCCTGGCCACGATCGTCACGATCGCCGGGTTTGGGCTCATGTTTTTCGTACCGGCCTTGGTGCTGCGGCCGTTTGTGCGGCCAGACGATACCTGTGCACCCCCGCGGCGTTTCACGACTTCTGACTTCTTCGTGCTCGCCTTCTACCTGCAACTGGCGCTGGTGGCAGGGACCTGGTTCGCCACGCTGGGGCCGAATCGCCACCTGCAGTACGGTGTGTCGTTTCTAGGGTCTCTCGCAGCCGTATTCGTCTGGTTTGGCGCTGTGGAATCGGTCTCTCGAACAAGCATCGCCGGCGAACTGCGGCGGGGAATCTTCCTGACGGTGCTGCTGCCGCTCACGATTGTCTCGATGTTGTCTTCCGGCCTCGCCGGCCCGGCAATTTTTTGGCTGATCAACGATCCGCAGGACGCCTTGTGGGGCGAAGGTTGGATTGCACCCCTGCTGCCATTTGCCACGCCCGCGTTGATCGTTGGACTGCGACACTTGGGGCGCTGGTTGGTGCTGCAACCCGAGGCGGTGCCAGAGCCTGTCACCGTCGAGAGCGTGCAGTAGGCCAGGTTCTGGTTAGCGACGCTTCTGAGAAGCGCTGGCCACCACGCTGCGGGACGAGCAACACTTCTGAGAAGCGTCGCTAATCGGTTGGGAATTAAAGGGCGTGATGTTAGGGCTTATTCCCCCGCATCATCACTCGGCGGAGCAAAACCTCGTCGCACGGTGTGCTCCGTGATCGTGCGGGGCAGAACGAACTGAAGCAAATAGTCTCGCCCCCCGGCCTGGCTACCGATGCCGGACATCTTGAACCCGCCGAACGGTTGGCGGCTGACCATGGCGCCGGTGATGGCGCGGTTCAGATAGAGATTGCCGACCAGGAACTCGCGGCTGGCTCGTTCCAGGTTCTGCGGACTCCGCGAGAAGATGCCGCCGGTCAGGGCATAGTCGGTGTCGTTAGCCATTCGGAGTGCCTCATCCAGGTTGGCAGCCCGGATGACGGCTAGCACCGGACCAAAAATCTCCTCCTGGGCGATGCGTGCTGTCGGCGATACGTCGGCAAAGATGTGCGGTCCGACGAAGCTGCCCTGCTCCGCGAGTTGGCCCGCCTCAATGCCGAGAACGAGTCGGCCTTCCTGCTTTCCGATCTCGATGTACTTGAGGATCCGCTGCTGCGACTCGTCATCGATTACCGGACCGATGAACGTCGCCGGCTCTTCGGGAGCGGCGAGTGCGAGACTGCGCGTAGCTTCGATCAGCCGGTTCAGAAAGGCGTCGTACACTTCGCTCAGCACGATTGCGCGACTGCAAGCGGAGCACTTCTGGCCGGCGTAGCCGAAGGCACTCTTGGCGACGCCGAGCACCGCTTCATCCAGGTCGGCATCGGCGTCGACGATGATTGCATTTTTGCCTCCCATCTCGGCAATGACGCGCTTCACCATCCGAGTCCCCGAAGGCCGCCGCTCGGCCTGCAGCCCTGCAGGAGCGTCAGGTACTTTCCCCTGCGAGATTTCTGCAGCGCGAGCGTTGATGGCAAGACCCACGGCCCGGGAACCGGTAAAAGCGATCAGTGCCACATCGGGATGTTCGACTAGTGCTGCACCAGTCACTTCTCCTCGGCCCGGCAGATAATTGAGCACGCCGGGGGGCAGACCGACCTGCTGAAAAATCTCCATGAGCAGCGAACCCATCGTGGCCGACTGCTCGGCTGGCTTCATCACAACCGTGTTCCCCGTCGCCAGCGCCGCCGTCGACATGCCGGTGAGAATGGCCAGCGGAAAGTTCCAGGGAGCGATCACCGCCGTCACTCCGCGAGGCAGATGGACGAAGCGGTTTTCTTCGCCGGGCACGTCCTTGCCGCCGGGACGTTCGAGCTCGATCGCCTGCTGGGCGTAGAACTCGCAGAAATCGATCGCTTCGTCGATATCGGCAGTCGCCTCCCGCCAGGGCTTCCCACATTCAAAAACTTCCCAGGCGGCGAGGTCAAACAACCGTTCGCGCATCAATTGAGCTGCCCGGCGCAGGTATTCCGCACGATGTTCCGCGCCGAGTGCCGACCAACCTGGCAGCGCCCGACGGGCAGCAGCTACGGCTCGATCAACATGCTCTCGCCCGGCAAGCGAGAAGCGACCCACGACGCGCGAGCGCAGTGCAGGATCAGTTGAGTCGTCGGTCGCCGGCGTTGTGATGGACTCGCCACCAATCACGAGCGAGCAACTCCGCGGCAGCTGCGACTTCACCTGAGCGAGGGCTGTCTGCATGGCTTCTCGATGCTCAGCCTGCGAGAAGTCGATCGGCGGCTGGTTCTGGAAGGTGGTTGGCATTGTCGTACCCTTCGCTACTTCTTCGATCGCGATGTGCGAGGCGGCCGCTTCACTCGCGCTTCGCTCATTGCTTGCGGATTGATCTCTGACCGATGGAAGAGATAATCCGGCACGGGCCGGATTGCCAAGTAGCATGTCCGGAGTAGCTCGTTCCGAGACACCGGCTCGGAGGAACGAGTCGTTCGCGGTGTTTTCGAGCAGCCGCCGTACGAGATACGCCATGCCGGGGATGAGATCGCCGTAGGGCATGTAGATCCGCAGTCGCTGCCCACGATCGACGAGCGCCCGCTTCTCCGGATCGGCCATCCCATACAGCATCTGCAGTTCCAGGCCGTTCTGCGGCACTCCGAGTTGCTCGGCATACGCGATGCCCTGCGCGATCGAACGCAGATTGTGACTGCCGAGCGCCGGACGCAGATGCTGGCGATTGCGGAGGACGAAGCGAGTTTGCCGTTCGAAGTTGGCGTCTGACTGCCATTTCTTCTGCCACACGGGTATCGGCCAGCCGTGCGCCTTTGCCTTGAGCGTCTCGTAGTCCCAGTAGGCCCCTTTCACCAGGCGAACCCAGATGGGCGTGCCACGACTCGCCGCCCAATCGCGCAACTCAAGGAGGTCCTGCTCGGCATCTCGCAAATAACACTGAACCACGATGCCCACGTTAGTCACATCGCGGAACTCCGGCTCCGCAAGGACCGTTTTGAAGATATGCAGCGTGAGATCTTTCTTTTCGTACGACTCCATATCGACGTTGATGAACGCCCCTTGCGTACGGGCGACCCGAAGCAGTTCACGGAGTCGAGCTCCGCTCTCGCGAAGTGCTCCTTGCGGGTCGATCGCATCGAATTGACTGTCGAGGGCTGAGAGCTTGATTGACAGGTTCATCCGCGGCAGCGGCCCGCGATCGTCGAAGTCGACTTGCGGGTCTTCCGGCCACGATTTCACTTCGGGCGAAACCGATTCGAGCAATTCAACGTAGGCGCGGAAGTATTGCTCGGCTTCGATCTCGCTCGTCACCGCTTCGCCGAGAATGTCGAGGGTGAAGGCACGATGCAGATTCCGTTCACGTCTAGCGGCGCGGAGTACGGTTGGCAGGTTTTCGCCGGCAATGAATCGGCGAGCGAAGTTCGACGCGCTAAACCGCGCAGCATAGGCGACCAGCGACCTCGTGAGAGCAAAGCGATCGGCAACGTGCAGCGCTCCGCGGGCGGCGCCCGCCACGCGACCTGGAGCGCGATCGAGGTACTCGAGCAGGTGGCCGGTCACCGCATCGCCGGAGTGAAGCATGGGCAGGACATCGACGAAGCGAAAGAGCTGCACCTTCAGGCGCTCGTCACGCATCGACCAATCAAGAATGCGGTCGTCCCAGTACCGCCATTGCCAGAAATGAGCCTGCCGCCGCTCCAGGCTGCCGAGCAGTTCACTGCCAATCTGCTTAGCTCGGTGATCGAGTTGCGAACGCTCGGCGGGCGAGAGATCGTCGAGCCATTCGATGGTGGAATCAAAAGCGCGGAGCAAAGTCAGGTTCCCTCTCCCCTTGGGAGAGGGTTAGGGTGCGGGAGGCTTGCAGCTCGAAGCGATTGACTTCGGCAAGCAACCCGTCGTACCGCAACCACCCTCACCCCGGCCCTCTCCCGAAAGGGAGAGGAAGGCGGAGCAGGGCCTCGCTCGCGCCAGTATTACGACCCAAACCAGCGGCGGAACAGATGAACGGTCGTCGCTCGGCCGATGCGGCCAATCGACGTCGTGAGCGGGATCTTCTTCGGGCACACAGCCACGCAGTTCTGGGCGTTGCCGCACTCCTGAATCCCGCCCTCTTCCATTAATGCATCCAGACGCTCACGGGCAATGTTCTTGCCGGTCGGATGCATGTTGAAGAGCTGGGCCTGGCTGACCGCATGTGGGCCGACGAAGCCCTGATCGTAAAGCTCTTGCTTGCGCTCCTCGTAGGCTTCGTTAGTTTCGCCTTCGAGCCGCTCGACTTCGATCTTTAAGTACTGCGGACAAGCTTCGAGGCAGCAGCCGCAGGTCATGCACTCGCTGAGGGGGTACATCTCTTCCTGCGTGCCCTGCGGAATCCGCGGGCCGGGGCCCATGTCGTAGTAACCGTCGGCAGGGACCCAGTCCTTGACCTTCTTCAGTGCCGCGAACATGCGCGAGCGATCGACGCACAGATCGCGCACGACCGGGAACTTGGTCATCGGCTGCAATTCGATCTCGCCCGGATGCTCTTCCAGCAGGCGATCGACAATGGCCGAGCACGACTGCCGCACCTTGCCATTAATGAGCATCGTACAAGCGCCGCAGACTTCCTCCAGGCAGTTGCAGTCCCAGGCCACCGGAGCGACGTGCTTGCCTTCCGACGTCGTCGCCTTAGCGGCGATCCGCTGCAGCACGCTGATGACGTTCATATCGGGCTCGTACTTCACCCGATGCCGTTCCCAGTAGCTGGCCTGGCCCGGACCGTCCTGCCGCAATACGCGCACGTCGAACGCTTCCGGAGCATGGCGGATGGTTGGGCTGTCGCCAGCCGCCCCGACGTTGTCTTCCGGTCGAGGAGCGTGCGGATTTACAGGACCGTGGCCGTTGCTATGCGAGTGAGCCATATCGTTCTATGCGTGTGTGATGTTGCTCAAGTTTTTGTATGCCCACTCCGGCGAGTGAGCGTTGAAGAGGACGGGATACCCTACGTGCGGGATCACTTCGCCCCCGCCATCGCCGCCTTAGCCGATCCAGTCGCCCCATTGCCATTATTCGCAGCGGCTTCTTTGGCGGCCTGGCGCTCCTTCCAGACTTTTTCGATTTCTTCCGCACCGACAAGACCATACAGCCGCGGCCGCGGAGTGACGAGCGACGTGTCGACATCCTCGTAGGTCAGCTGCACCTCGTTGCCGTCCCAAGTGGCGATGGTCGACTTGAGCCACTTGCGATTGTTCTCGTCAAACTTGTCGCACCACTCCTCCGCCTGGCGACGGCGCTCGGCTGGCTCGGTCGACGTGAGAGCGCTCATGGAGAAGTCCGGCTTGTAATGAGCGCCGCGCGATTCGTCGCGCTGCAAAGCTCCCTTGAGGATCGTCAAGGCGAGCGGGAACATGTCGAGCAAGGCTTTCGTGAACACGACATTCTGGTTAGTCCAGTTGCCGGTGTCCGAGAGCGAGCAGCGTTTCGCTCGCTCGTGCAGATCGGTCACCTTGGCAAGCGCATCAGCAAGCTGATCGTTGCGGCGGACGACGGTTGCCGTCTTGGTCATGATGTCCCCCAGTTCCTGGTGGATCAGGTACGGGTTCTCACCACCGGCAGGCCGCTTGAGTAGCGCGTTGTGACGATCCTGCTGTTGCTTCCTTGCAGCGTCGAAGAGCGATGTCGGCATTTCGCTGGCAGCCCCCTTCGACGAGCGGAGCAGCGTCTCAATGCCGGGCGCCACAATCAGCCCGCTGAAAATGCAGCTCAGCAGCGAGTTGGCGCCCAGTCGATTCGCTCCGTGGTACTGATAGTCGCATTCGCCGATGGCGTACAGGTTTGGAATGTTCGTGACCTGGTTCTTCGGCGAGCCGACCTGCAGGCCGCCATCGCCGCTCTTCTGGTAGTCGCACCAGAGCCCGCCCATCGAGTAATGGACCGCGGGGAAGATCTTCATCGGCGTGCTGCGTGGATCGACGCCTTGGAACTTCTCGTAAATCTCCAAAATGCCGCCGAGCTTGCGGTCGAGTTCCTTGCGCGGGATGTGCGTCAGGTCGAGGTAGACGGCCAGGCGTTCCTTTTCGACGCTGAGACCCTCGTTCACGCAGATATCGAAGATCTCCCGGGTCGCAATGTCGCGCGGCACCAGGTTCTTGTACTTCGGGTAGCGTTCCTCTAGGAAGTAATAACGCTCGCTCTCGGGGATGCTCAACGGATCGCGCGGGTCCTGCGGTTTGCGCGGCACCCACACGCGACCACCTTCGCCGCGGGCCGATTCGCTCATCAGGCGTAGCTTATCCGCGCCGGGAATGGCTGTCGGATGAACCTGGATGAATTCACCGTTGCCAAACTTCGCGCCCGCTTGAAAGCAGCGGCTGGCAGCCGAGCCAGTGCAGACCATAGACATGGTCGATCGGCCATAGATGAGCCCCGGACCGCCCGAGGCGATGACCACGGCGTCGGCGGGGAACGAGCGGATCTCCATCGTGACGAGATCTTGGCCGATGCAGCCGCGGCATACGCCATCTTCGTCCACGACCGGACTGAGGAAGTCCCAGAATTCGTACTTTCTGATCTTCCCGGCCACTTCCCAGCGGCGGACTTGCTGATCGAGAGCGTAGAGCAATTGCTGGCCGGTCGTAGCGCCAGCAAACGCAGTTCGCTTGAACAACGTGCCGCCGAAACGGCGACGGTCGAGGAAGCCTTCCGGCGTGCGGTTGAACGTCACCCCGAGGCGGTCCATCAGCTCAATGACCTTGGGTCCCCAGTACGCCATTTCCTTGACCGGCGGCTGATGCTGAAGGAAGTCGCCGCCGTAGACGGTGTCGTCGAGGTGCAGCCATTCGCTGTCGCCCAGCTGGCGCGTGGCGTCGTTACAGCTGTTGATGCCACCTTGCGCGCAGACGCTGTGCGAGCGTTTGACGGGCGTGAGGCTCATCAGGTCGACATCGATATCGAGCTCGGCCAGCTTCATCGCGGCCGCAAGTCCCGCGAGACCACCGCCGACAATCATTACCCGCTTCTTAGCCATCGTTCCAACGCCTTCCGTCTGCGACTCGCTCGCAGCCGATCGCAAATGCGCCTCTGGCTGCGGCGGAGTCGGAAAATTCAATACTGCTTTACGGGCTCACGCTCGCCGCATCGTCCGCCGCGGGCGATTTGAGTTGCTCGCCTGGCGGCAGGGCATCGAGTACCCGGTCTGGATTTGGATCTTTTAGCGCTGCCCGCTTGTGCGGCATATCGGAGAGCTCGCCGCTAGCAACCTTCGTCTGATACATCTTGTCTTCGCTGCGCCGTGCGGCCTGGATTTCGTCCTTCGACATCGTCGCCAGCCGACCGAGCGAAGTGAGTCCGACGAGCCCTAGCACAATGCCGAATCCCAGGCACAGCCAGTCAGCCCGGCGCTGCGATTTCGGCGTGACCCAGAGGCCCCAGGTGATGCCGAATGTCCAGATGCCGTTGGCGAGGTGAAACACGCAGGCCAGCACGCCGATCGCATACAGAAGCGGCACGATCGCCGAAATCTGAATGGCCTCCGCCGCGGTCGAAGTCGCGTTGTACGGCTTAAACATGTGGCCATACAGTCGCTGAGCGACGCCGTGCGTCCACCATTCGGTATGCAGCCAGCCGTGCATGTGGAAGACGTGCCAGGCGATGAAGGCAAATGCGATCAGGCCAGTTGCCCGCTGCAGCGTGTAACGCACATTGGGAGCGTATCGGTACGTGCCGCTATTCGGCTGGCTGTATCGCAGGATCAACACGCCGTAAATGGCGTGGAACAGGATCGGAATGAAGATGAAAACCCACTCCACCAGCGGCAGCAGCCGACCGATGCTGTGGATCTGATACACGCTCGTCTGAAACGCCGCCGGCGAGTCGGCCGAGCGAGCGTTCACCAGCAGGTGGACAACCATGTAGGCGCCAACCGGGATGACACCGCTAAGCGAGTGCAGCCGGCGGAGCAGAAACTCGTTCCGCGCCATGAACGAAGAAGACGAGGGGGCAGCCGCTTCCACAGGCAACCTTTCGTACTGCAATTCCGTCAGTCGTCGCCACCGAGCGTTGGGCTGGCAAGGCAGGCTGGGCGAGCCAAAAGCCGCCACCAGTAAGAACCGCAGCAGATAGATGGTATTAACCATCGCAAACGTAAGTCCGCAAGGGACTTCGCACACGAACCGCCGCGTCTATGCACAGTATAGAGGTATGGGGGCTGATGACAATCGGGCGCGACGCGGCCACAACCCGCTAATCGCAATGGCCGGCCCTATCAGGCCACCACCACCTTTGCCGGGGCGTAACACGCACCGGAGAACAGCAGTTACAGTTCACCAGTCAGCTTCAAGGCAGCGTCACCTCCTCGCCGCCATCAATCGTCAGCATCCCGCGTAACTGTTCTGCCGGCAGGTCGTCCGGGAGTTTATAGACGCCGCAATCGACAAATGCTGCGTGGGCGCCTTCATTGTGTCCACTTCTGAGTCCCTGACCACGCCTGGCATTGATCGTGGACGCCATCTGCGTGACATGCAGGTCTCGCGGCTCAAACCAGCCGATGCCACTGTCGTGGACTTCGACTACCAGCAGGGTCTTATTCCCGCCGTCGCGGATCTGATCCTGCTGGACGCTGATTGATCCAGGAAAAACTGTGTCCGGACCCACCACGGCTAAGTAACTAGTCTCCTCCGGTGAATCGGCGGAATCGCTTGGGCAATGACCCAAATGAACCATCGAGCGGTGTAGCTGGCGGTTGTTGGGTCCGTCCCATGGTTCGTCCCAGCGATACTTAGCGGCCAACTCTGGATGGCCTAGCTCGCCGAGGATCATCGCCCTCCAGCTATGCGTCGGTAGGCCCTGCTGATCCGTGAAGTAAGCCGGCGGGTATCTACCGTGTGTGGTGTGGTACTGCTCCAAAGCGAAAGCAATCTGTTTCAGTCGGCTGAGACACATTCCTTGTTTGTTTGGCGGGTGCGGTCTCAAGTTGGGTGTTAAGAAGTAGCCGAGCACCGCGATGGACGAGATCAGAAGCAGGCAGTCGACCGCTACCCACTGATCGCCGCGCAGGCGGAAGCGGCCGAGAACGTAGCCGAAGCTAAGAACAGCACCCGGCAAGATGGCCCAAGCCCCCAACCATTTGACAAGGGCCAGGAACACACAAGTCAATGCCGTCCAGCGCAGCAGATCGGCCATGGATAACCGCCAGGTAGAAGGATTGGTGTTTCCTTCGTCAGTTTCAGAATCGGGCAGAGACATTTTGCAACAGGATCAAACAGAGCCATGGCTACGGGATCGTGACCACCGCCCCATCATCAATGGTAAGCAACTTCCGCAGTTGATCGGCGGGATAGTTTTCCGGCAGAAATATCAGGCTTGCATCGACCAGCGCCGCGTTGGCTCCGTTCGTGTGCCCGCTACTAATCCCCTGCCCGCGCTCGGAGTTGATCGTCGGCGCCATCTGCGAGACATGCAAATCGCGTGGCTCCATCCAGTGGATCCCCGAATCGTGCACTTCGACCAGCAGGAGCGAAGCGGCTGTGCCGTCTAGGACTTGATTGAACGAGACGCACGTCTCTCCCGGCCAAACCGTATGTGTTCCGATGACCGCTACGTACGCAGTCGTACCCTCTAGTCGGCTAGCGTCGCTGGGGCAACTGAACGTTCGCGGCATCTGGCTGTGCAGCTTGCGGTTGTTGGGGCCGTCCCACGGTTGGTCGAAGCGATACTGCTCGTAGAGCTTGCTTTCTTCGATGAACGGCAGGATCAAGACTCGCCAACTGTGCATCGGCGTGCCTTGGGCGTCGGCAATGTAAGCAGGCGGAAAGCTTCCGTAGGTGTCGTGGTAGTTGTGCAGTGCAAGGGACAACTGTTTGAAGTGGCCGCAGCACATCGAATGCTTGGCCGCTGCTTGTGAAAAGCGGACCGTAGGAAGGAAGGCCATAAGAATGACGGCCAGAGCAGCCGCCACGACCGCCGACTCCCAGAAACGGCACAGCCCAAGTCGCCACGGCACGTAAGCAATCGCCATCAGCATCGCGATTGCAAAGCCGAAGCAGCCCAGCCAGTAGACGGCTGCGAGGCTGACACTAATACCGGTCGTCCAAAGCAGCAACTCGGCCAGCGTGAAGCGAGGTCGGGACTCAAAGGGCACTGACGCCGCACACGGCTGCGCAGTGCTTGATTCCGTCAGGGCGGACGGCGAGTCGCTCATGGAAGTGACGCTTGCACGACGAGACGGAAAGAGGAGCTTCGCCTCCTAGCCTATCGTCACAATAAATGCATTTCCATGCGCAACGCGCTATCGAGATACTTTGCCTGCAAGCGCCGCGCTAGACCAACTCGCGAATCACCGTCCGCTTGTCGACCAGGTATTGCGGCCGGCCGGCATTGTCGGTGAGCGTGGTGCTCGCCACGTCGATGCCGAGATTGTGATAGAGCGTCGCGAACACTTCCTGGAAGTGCACAGGCCGGTCCTTCGCATGGCCGGCGTCCTTCGTGGTGCTGCCGATCACCTGGCCGGTCCGCATGCCACCACCGGCGAGCCAGGCCATCATCACCTGCGGCCAGTGATCCCGCCCAGCCCCCTTATTCACTCGCGGCGTGCGGCCGAACTCACCCCACACAATCACAGTCACGTCCTTGTCGAGGCCCCGGTGGTGCAGATCTTGCACGAGGGCGCTGAGCCCGCGGTCGAGCTTCGGCAACTGCTTCCGCAGAGTCGTGAAGTTATTGCCGTGCGTGTCCCAGCCGCCCCAGTTCAGGCTGACGACTCGCACGCCAGCTTCGACCAACCGCCGGGCAGTGAGGAGCTGTTGAGCGTCTTTGCCGTAACGTTCCACGTCTGTCTTCTCGACATTCTTGTTGTCGAGGGCATTGGCAACTGTCCCCGAGGTGACAACGCCGACGGCTCGCTGGGTGAACGCATCCAGCGCCGCCATCTGGCCGCTCGCATCAATGTCGCGGCGAATTTTGTCGAGGCCCGACAACAGATTAGTTCGATCGTCGAGCCGCTCCGCCGTCAGGCCGCGCTGCAGCGCCAGCGACCCGCCCTTGGGTTCGAACGGCTTGTAGACCGCTCCCAGATACCCAGGGCTGCCACCGTTGTAGGAAATGAATGCCGTCGCACCGCTGGCCGACGGGCCGGCAACCTTCGCGATCACACTGCCGATCGAGGGCCGGCCGCCGACGTTGCGCAGGTCGCGTTGGTCATAGGCCGAGTGGGTTTGATAGTTCGAGTGCTGACCGGTCGAACCGACTAGCGAGCGAATGATGGCATACTTGTCGGCCATCGTGGCCAATTGAGGCATCAGTTCGCAGATCTCAATGCCCGGTACGTTCGTGGCGATCGGCGTGAATTCGCCGCGAAACTCCGCCGCGGCCTGCGGCTTCAGATCGAACATGTCCTGATGGGGCGGGCCGCCGGTCAGATGGACGTTGATGATCGACTTGTTGGACGAGCCGATGCCCGCTTGCGCTTCCGCCTGATAGAGCCCGGCGAGTGTCAGTCCGCCGAGCGACATGGCCCCGATTTGGAGGAAGTTCCGTCGCGAGACGCCGTCACAAAACCGCCCGGATCGACCAAAGCGAATCGTAAGCATGGCACAGACTCCTGAAGCGACGCCGACCTCCTCAGATCACGGCAAACATTGCCGTGACGCGCATTCTGCGGCAGCTACTAGCCTCAGCTGCCGCGGTACCGGACAATAAAGAGCGTCCCTCAACGAACCACTCAGGCCCGACGTGTGCACTCTTCAAGGCCTTCTGTTCTGATGCATCAGCGCCCACTGTTATTTGATCGGCTGGCGATCCTCTTTTTTTCGATCGCCTGCATCATCGCCGCGCTCATGGGCGGCTGTGCTCGGGCAACCGAGCCATCAGTGGCAGAGTCACTGCCGCAAGAGTCTGGCCCGGCAGACCCAAGGGATGCATCGAAGCCGAAAGAGGTTCCTGAGGCGACCGCTGGCGAAGTTCCCGTCATGCCTCCACAGAAACTCGCGGTCGATCACCTACCCAATGCCTACCAGATTCATCCGAAGGTGATCTCGGGCGGTTTGCCGGAAGGAGATCCCGCGTTTGCGGAGCTTGCGTCGCTCGGCGTGAAGACGGTCATCAGCGTCGATGGCGCGAAGCCGGATGTGGAGATTGCCAAGAAGTATGGCTTGCAGTACGTCCATCTGCCGCACGGCTACGATGGCGTACCGGAGCTTCGAGCAAAAGAACTCGCCAAAGCAGTGCGCGATCTGAAAGGGCCGATCTACATTCATTGCCATCACGGTAAGCATCGCAGCCCGGCCGCCGCTGCGGTGGCCTGCGTTTCGGCTGGCCTCGTTTCTCCCGAAGGCGCCAAAACAATTCTGCAAGCGGCTGGAACCAGCCCGAAGTACCGGGGGCTGTATCAATCGGCCGAATCCGCACGAGTTTTGGAAGGCAGGCTGCTTGACGAACTGGATGCCGAATTTCCCGAGACGGCGCCAATTCCACCCATGGCAGAAGCCATGATCGAAATTGAACATGCGCACGACCATCTGAACGCTCTCGCCGACAACGCCTGGCAGCCGCTACCAAAACATCCCGACCTTGACCCGGCCCACGAGGCACTGCTGCTTGGCGAACATTTCACCGAGTTGATGCGTACCGAGGCTGCTCGTACCGAGTCCGAGGGCTTTCGGAAACTGCTAGCCGAGGGGGAAGCAGCGGCTCAATTGCTCGAAGACGCGCTGCAACTCAGGCGATCGGATAAATCGCCAACCACCGAAATGAAAGCTAACGCCGCACTAGAAGTGGTCAACAAGAATTGCGCCGCCTGTCATCAGACCTATCGCGACGTGCCGCTTAGTGAGAAGACGAAGAAGTAGGTCTGGATAAACCGTTCAATAATAACACCGAACGTAAGTTGGATGCGTGTAATGTATCTCCGGCTGATCCTGTTGGCGGTTTGCCTGCTGGTTCCAGGAATTGCCTGTTCGCAGACTGTCGCCGCCGGCCAACGACAGACACTTTCCGGCAGCGTCGACTACCAGCCTGCTGCAGCCGAACTGGAAGCCAAGGTTTCCGACCGATTCCGGCTCGATTCGCATTCTTTCGCGTGGCAGGCGCAGTCTCTCGGTCTGGACAGCGACAATCTCGAAATCTGGGACGTTACATTTCCCTCGCCCGTCCAGACGGCCCATGAGGTGAATAACACGGTCCACTGCGAGTACTATCAGCCGAAAGTCCCGGGCCGCCGACCGGCCGTAATTGTGCTGCACATCATGGGAGGCGATTTTGCGCTGTCTCGTGTGTTTTGTAATGCCCTCGCGCAGCAAGGCACGGCGGCCCTCTTCCTGAAGATGCCGTATTACGGACCTCGCCGGCCCGAAGGGCATAGCGAGAGAATGATCAGCACCGATCCGGAGCAGACGGTCGCCCGGATGACGCAGGCGGTCCTCGACATTCGTCACGCAACTGCCTGGCTTGCGGCGCGTGAGGATATTGACGACAAGCAGCTTGGCATCATGGGCATCAGCCTCGGCGGCATCACCGCGGCACTCGCTGCCAGCGCCGAACCGCGGTTGCAGAATGTCTGTCTTCTGCTCGCCGGTGGCGATCTCGGGCGAATTGCGAGCGAGTCGAAGCTGCTTGCGAAACACCGCGCACAGTGGTTGGCGTCCGGCGCCGATCCCAAAGCCGCGATTGCTAAGATCGAAGTGATTGATCCACTTACCTATGCCACGAATGTCCGCGGCCGACGCATTATGATGCTCAATGCCAAGGACGACGATGTCATACCTCCCGCATGCACGCAGTTGCTGTGGGAAGCCCTCGGCCGCCCACCGATTCGCTACTTCAAAGGCGATCACTACTCGGTGATCTGGCACATTCCCAAGGCGCTGCACGATGTGGCGCGGTTTTTCTCGCAGGTTGAAGCAGAGCCAAACGCACCGCAGTAGACGACGCCAGATGCTTTGATTTGGCGTGATGTGCCCCTAGAATGTGGGCTCTTCTTTCGTTCTGTGATATCGCGCGGGGCTGCCATGAAGTTCATCGTTGCGGCGATCGGGTGCTCGCTTCTAGCTCTTTCATGTTCGCAACTCCGAGCGCAAGGGCCGACCGGAGGTGGTGCGGAGTTTCAACTGCCCGCCGATCCGACGATGTGGACCAACTCGGGTCCGATCACAAGCGAGGCCCTCAAGGGGAAGGCTGCTTTCCTATGGTTCTTTGAAGAAGGCTGTCCGCGGTGCCGGCAGAAGTGGCCGGAGATGCTGGAACTGTCGAAAAAGTATCAGGACAAGCCGATCGTCTTCATCGGCATTAATTCTGGCAACACTCGACCGGCCGTTGAGCAGTACCTGCGCAGCGTCCGCGTCAACTGGCCGACGATCATCGATCCCACCCGACAGTTCGAGCAACTGGCTGGCGTCGACGAGATTTCGCTGCAGAACATCTACCAAGCGAAAGTCATCACGGCCGACGGCAGGATAGCGGATGGCGATTGGTCAAAACTAAACGAGACCGTCGATCGTGCCTTGGCGGGAGCCAAGTGGCGAGTGCCGCCGGACGAAGTGCCAGCGTCGTTGAAGCCGGTCTGGCTGAACATCGAGTTCAACCAGTTCGCCGCTGCTGGGCCGGTCATCAAGAAGTCGCTGGCCTCGAACAAGCCTGAAGTGAAGCAGGCTGCGGCTAAGCTCGATGAAGCGGTGCAGGCCCAGATCGCAGCCGACCTCGCGGTCGCCGAGGAAGCATTCGCCGCTGGCGAGAAGTGGAAAGCATTCAAAGCGTTCAAGCAAATCAATACTCAATATGCTGGCTTCACATTGCCCGACACCGTGCTTGAGCGTGGCAAGGAGCTCGTCGCTGAGGAAACGGTAAAGAAAGAATTGGCTGCCAGCAAAGCTTTAGAAGCAGCGAAGAAAGCCTTGCAATCGTCCTCTAGCGGCAGCCGGCGGAGCGGTCAGGTGCGGCTGAAGAAGCTCGTGAGCGAGCACGCCGGCACCGAAGCAGCGACTGAAGCCGAACAACTGCTGGCTCAGTTGGGTGAGTCGACTTAGGCATGTTAACTAGAACCGAACCAAAGCTTGGCTGAACAATTATCTTAGGTGCCATTCAGCGGTTGAGCACTCGACTGGCATACTGCCATTCAATATGGTCGGCTCGCGACCGTGTCATATCCGTCTGCCTTCCCCCATCCGCGAGTCGAATTTCTGCGCAGCTTCGTAGAAGACTCTCATTGTTACGCGATTTAGCTGCGATCTTCTTGGTCGAAGCCGTCGCACGCGGCTGAAATCTTAACGTGGTCCGATGGTACGCAACCTGCAGCGCGGGGGCGAAGCGTTACACACTGTTCGTGCGCGCGGCGTCACTGGCGGGACGACCGGTCTGTGGAGATTCGCAGCGTCGGGCGCCTGCGCGCGGAATCGTCGGCGGTATTGAAAGGGAAACACAGCATGCGATGGACATCGAAGCATTTGTGGCTAGCGGCGCTTGGCGCCGGTCTCGTGGCGTGGCCAGCCTGGGGGCAGAGTTCGGGACAGTATGAGGACGACTCGGAGTCGTCCAGCAGCAGTCGGCAGTACGATGATGAGTCGACTTCGTCCAGCGGCCGACAGGGCTCGCGGAGCAGCAGTGGCCAGAATTACGACGGCGACAGCCAAGAATCCTCCAGCCAGCGATCCCAATCTCGCAACCAAGGACAAACGGGCAGCAGCAGCCGGCAGTATCAAAGCCAAAGCCAGAGCGGCGGCCAGGCTCAGCGCAGCGGCCAACAGCGGAGCGGACGCTCGCAGTACAGCCAAGATGATGATCAGCAGTGGAACCGATCGAACACGGGTCGAACCTCGGGCAGCAACAATCAATCGCGCAGCCGAAGCAACCAGCAGAGCGGCCGATCCGGCGGCGAGAGCTGGTTCGGAATGGGTGGGGGCAATCAATCAGGCCAAAGTGGCCAATGGAGCGATTGGGACAACGAGAAGGACATTCAGGAAGCAAACGTCTGGCGTGCGAGCAACCTGATTGGACGCAGCGTACAGAACAGCCAGGGTGAAGACCTAGGCGAGATTGAGGACATCGTCATCGATCTCGGCAATCGCAACATTCGCTACGTTGCCATCAGCCATGGCGGGGCCTTGGGTGTCGGTGAAAGCCTCTTCGCGGTCTCGCTCGATCAATTGCGCCTGCAGCAGGACGATGACGGTGAGGAGATCTTCGTGTTGAACGTGGACCAGGATACCCTGGAAAACGCTCAAGGCTTTGAAGATCGTCAGAACTGGCCCGCTCACGCCGATAGCAGCCTCGGCCGTGGGCAGCGTTCGCAAACCGCCAGCAGCAGCCGCCAGCAATCGGGCCGTCAGAGTTCGCAGTGGGCTGGGCAGCAGGCCGGCCGCCAAAGCTCGCAAGCGTCGTCCGGTCAACAGAGCGGCCGCACGTTCCAAGGCGAGTTTGAAGAATACGACGAAGACAACGATCAGCTGGTCGTTCGCACCAACGACGGTCGCCGCCGCGTTTACAATGTGTCGTCCAGCATTCGCGTAACCCAAAACGGCCAGCGTCGCACTCTTGACGATCTGGAAGAAGGGGATCAGATTCGCCTGTCGTATCGGATGGATAACAACAACCGCACGACCATCACCGCGGTGGAAGACGCCTCCGGTCAATCTCAGTCGCAAACTGCTTCTCGCAGCCGCAGTCAGTCGTATAACAGCGCTTCGTACGATCCGAACGAAGATCAGCAGTATGGATCGCAGCAAAGCAGCCGGTCGAGCCAAATGCGAAATCAGTCCGGCTCGCAGCGTTATCAATCAGGTAGCGGTCGCTCGAGCAACGACAGCGACGACTACCAGTCGGGCAGCACTCGATCGGGATCGAGCAGCTCTCGTTCGAGCAGCCAAGATGATTCCGACTACGGACAGGGCGGCTCAAGCAGCACCCGCAGCCGTAGCAGCCAGTCCTCGGATGACTCCTCATCGGACGACGAGATGGACGATGACAGCAGCTCTTACGGAAGCCGCAGCTCGTCGAGCCAGCGCAGCTCCTCGGGTGGTCGCAGCTCGAGCCGTAGCGGCTCTTCGGATTCCGAGTCGGAATCGTCTGACGATTCTTCTTCGGACGATTCGGAGGAGTAAGCTGAAGAGTTAAAGCAGATCGTCTCATGAACTGCCGCCCCTGACTTCTAACGGAGTCAGGGGCTTTTCGTGCGCACACAGCTATCCCCGCTTGGGAAGGACCTCATTGATTGCCTCGCATAGCGAGCGAATCATCGCTTCGTCATGTCGCCACGTCAGGCTGATGCGAAGCAGCGATTCGCCCTGGGGGACACTAGGTGGGCGGATTGCAGGCACAAACATTCCTCGCTCGCGCAGCGCGGCAGCCGCTTGCACGGCTTCCGTCGGATCGCCGACGAGGACCGGAATGATCTGACTTTGCGACCGGCCGACATTGTGGCCGCTTTGCATCAGTCGCTCTCGACACGCTTCGGCTCGCCGGAGCAGCGACAAACGGCGCTCGGGCTCCTCACCCACGACTTCTAGCGCTGCCAGACCTGCGGTGGCAATCGCCTCAACCGGCGCGGTCGAGAAGACATAAGGCCGAGCCCGATTCGCGAGCCAGTCGATCAGCGGCTGTGTTCCGACGACAAATCCTCCCATCGAGCCGAGTGCCTTGCTCAGTGTGCCGACACGCACGACTTGGCTCGGATCAATACCTGCCTGCTCGCAGACGCCCCGACCAAGGGTTCCAAACACTCCCGTCGCATGCGCCTCGTCAACCAGCAGCATCGCCCGATGCTTCACCGCCAAATCCGCGATTCCATCCAGCGGCGCCAAGTCGCCGTCCATGCTGAACAAGCTGTCGGTGACAATCAGCTTTCGGCCATTGACGTCGGCGGACTGAGCAAGCAGCCCCGACAGGTGAGTGACATCGCAGTGCCGATAGATGCTTACTCGCGCTCCGCTCAATCGGCAGCCGTCGATGATGCTTGCGTGGTTCTTGGCGTCGCTGAAAATCTGGTCGCCGTTACCGACTAGCGCAGTGATCGTACCCAGGTTTGCGGCAAAGCCCGACGGAAACAGCAGCGCCGCCTCCGCATGCTCGAACTCGGCCAATCGTCGCTCCAGTTCCGCGTGGAGGCTACCGCGGCCGGTGACCAGGGGGCTGGCACCAGAGCCCCAGCCCGTTCGCTCTAAAGCTCGACGCACCGCATCGAGCACCCGCGGATCGTCGGCAAGACCCAGATAGTCGTTCGAGCCGAAGTTGATTAGTTCCTGGCCATCGATCACGATCCGATCGCCACGCTGCGCCGTTGCTCGCTCGGTCAGTCTTCGGCGAAGGCCTTGCTCATCCAGACGCGTGAGCGCGTCAGACAGCCAGTCGTATGGGTCTGCCATCGCACCCACTCACTGCCCCAGCGGCGAGAAGTAGAACCAGATCGCCACCACGCAGCCCACCAGCACCACCGTCCACCCGACATTCACCTGATGCCGCCGCCGCTGCGCCGCGGTGATCTTGGTGGCTTCCGCAGGTGGCACCGTCGCCACGGTCAGTCCAGCCAGCTTGCGATCGTCCTCCGGCGGCGTCAGCAGGCTGATGGCAACCAGCAAGGTCACCGACACACCCAGCAGTAGAATGGCGAAGTGCAGAAAGTTGATGTCGGCCAGCCAGAACAATACCGAGCCTTCCGACAGCCGCCCCTTCGAAAGCTCCAGCACCAGCCGGCCCATTCCGAGCACAAAGCCCACCACCAGCGACACGATCGCCCCATGCCGATTGATCCGCTTCCACAGCAGCCCCAGAAAGAACACGGCGGTAATTGGCGGAGCAATATACGCCTGCACGCTCTGCAAATAGCCGTAGATCTGCGGGCTCACTCCCTTCATCAGCGGAATCCAAGCGAGGCCGAAGCCCACCATCACCACGGTCGCGAGTTGACCGACGACCACCAGCTCCCGCTCGCTCGCCGTCGGCTTCAGCTTCTTGTAAATGTCCCAGGTCACCAGCGACGAGCAGCTGTTGTACACGCTCGAAAGCGAGCTCATGATCGCCGCCAGCAACCCCGCAACTACCAAGCCTCTCATCCCTACGGGTAGCAGATGCTGCACCAGGATCGGTAACGCCTGGTCCGCCTGTTTATCAACATCGAGGTTAAGGCGGTCAGTCTTCGCCAGACAATACGCAATTACGCCTGGCAGCACGAACAGAAACAGCGGCAGCAACTTCAGCATGCCGGCGAAAAGCGATCCCTGCCGAGCCTCTTCCTTGTCCGGCGCGGACAACACCCGCTGCACAATGAATTGGTCAGTGCACCAGTACCACATCCCGAGAATCGGCGCTCCGAAAACGATCCCCGTCCAAGGGAAATTCGGGTCGCTCATCGGCTTCCACATGTTCAGCCGCTCCTCACCCGCGATCCTTACCATATCGTTCCAGCCGCCGAGCTCTGCCAGACCGTAGTAGATCACCGCGGCCCCGCCGCCAATAAACACGAACATCTGCACCATGTCGGTGTACAGCACCGCGCGCATGCCGCCGAAGACGGTGTAAATCCCGGTAACGATCACAATGATCAGGGCACCCGCCCAGAAGTTGATGCCGAACGTACTCAGCACAATGCCGCCGGCTGCAATGTTCACGGCGATCTTCGTCATGATGTAGGCGATGATCGACACAATCGCCATGTACCAGCGGCAGGCCGGCGAAAACCTTCGCTCGAGAAACTCGGGCATCGTGAGCACGCCACTTCGCAGATAGAACGGCACGAACAGCCAGCCGAGCAGCAACAGCATCAAAGAGGCCTGCACCTCGAACTGCCCCACCGCGACGCCATTGCTCGCCCCCGTTCCCGCGAGTCCCACCAAGTGCTCCGCCCCAATGTTCGAAGCAAACAGCGAAGCTCCGATCACAAACCAACCGGCATGCCGCCCGGCGAGAAAGTAGTCGGCCGAAGTCTCCTTCTCGCGATACTTCTCCTTCCACGTGGCCCAAATCGCCACCGCGAACACGCCAACGAAATACAAGCCAATCACAAGCCAGTCGATCGAGCCAAGCATGAGCAGGGGTTCCAGCCAATCGCCACAGTCGCAGGGGTGAGGAAAGGGCAAGGCTAACACGGCTCCGCTCAGCCGTCGAGCGACCGCCGACTCAGCCGAAGACCGCAGGCCGCCAGTTTTCCCGCCGTCTTTAGCCGAAGCGTCCGCACAACCCGCACAACCGATCGCCGCCAGCTTGCGCCGAAATGCTAGGTTTGTTAGGACCAACCGCCCTCGAAATTGAAAGCAGTAACGTGCCTCGCCCGACCCTGCCCACAACCGGCTCCCCATGGCTACTCCTGGCCCTGGCCACTGCTTTGCTTCCCGTCCTTTCCGGCTGCGGAGGAGAGACGAAGGCGGCCACCGCGGTCGACGGTATTGAACTTCTCGACCTGCTTGAACAGCAAGACAAACAGCACGACCCGCGCGCCTTCGTCGAGATCAGCCTGGGCGACTACATGGTCAGCCGACGCGGCTTGGGGGGCCAGGGCATCCTCGTCGTGCGGTTTCAACTGTTCGGCATCGTCGCCGCCATGGAACAAGAGAAGCTGACCCACGAATTGCCTGCCCATGAAAAGCGAATCCGCGATGCCGTAATCTCGCTCACCCAGCGGACCGACCTCGACCAGATCGCCGATCCGAACTTGGCCTACATGAAGTCTGAAATCACGCTCGCCACCAACGACGTCCTCCGCGGCCGCCTGATCAAGAACGTCGTCTTCAGCAACTTCTCGCTGGAACGCGAACAATAACGGAGTCCTGCCGAAACTTCGCGCAACTGCAGATCAGTAGCAATACAACACTTCGCACGTAGTCGCGTCTGACCATACGTCCCTCCGCCTGCTCCACTTAGCGAAGTAACTTGCCAGAATCTCACAACACCTGGCGCGCGCCCTTGCTCTATCCAGCAACGCATTTGCAACTGAACTGCAACACAACCACTTCGCTGAGCACACATTCGATGCAAAGTGGTTGTGCCTGCCCGGCTTAGCCGATCTGGTGCCCAAATCTTCACAACACTTCGGCCCAGAGAACAACGCTTCCGCAATACGCTACCTGAAAGAACAAGCCCGCTTAGCCTCAGTATCCACACCGCCGGGCGGGCACGGCGCAGCAAACGCCCCCCCACGTCCGCAGCCAGGGCGAGGGTTCTCTGCAAACAAGGTAGCGGAATAGGCGGCAAAGGTAAATAGTCGATTAACAAGTTTGAAATTTATAAGCTTCGCTATGGCCTTCAATGAGCACGGTTGGTCTGACAATTGGTCAAACGAGAATCGTCGATGGCCGCTGAAAAAACCAAGCCGAACGGGTCACAGCAGCTTGTTAGGAAGATTCGGCGTAAAGTATCCTAAATTTTGTGTTGGCGCGTCCCAGCCAACACCCACTCTCCATCTCTTCCGGGACCGTGAGGCATTTCTATGCGTCGCTATCGGTTCGGTTTCACGCTTGTTGAGTTGCTCGTCGTCATTGCCATCATCGGTGTCCTCGTGGCCTTGCTCCTGCCGGCTGTTCAAGCGGCCCGCGAAGCTGCACGGCGATCGTCCTGTTCCAACAACCTGCGGCAGATTGGTATCGGGATGCATAACCATCACGATACCTACGGAACCTTGCCGCTGGGCTGGCTGACGACAAGCGCCACTCAGCCGAACCCCGGCTGGAGTTGGCAGGCCCTTATCTTGCCCTTCATCGAACAAGGCAACATGTACGACAAACTGGTCGTCGATATTGCCACCGCTGTCCCAGCGACGGCCACCGGTACCTACACAACCACACCGATCAAGGTGTTCCGTTGTCCTTCGGATGCCGGGGACCGGACCAATTCGAACTTTGGCAATTATCCGACAACCAACTACGTGGTGAACCGAGAAGTGCACCTGCCCGATTCGGGCAACAAGCCGCCAGCGCTGAATTTTGCCGGCATCACGGACGGCACCAGCAACACGCTGCTCGTCGGCGAACGCGACTTCACGAAGAACGTAGGTGCCAGCCAGTTGGTTCGCCACAGTGCCACGTCGGCCAGCTTCGAAGGGCGGCCAGGGCGAGGCTTGAATCGCAAGAATCCCGGCGGCAAGACTGGAACGGGCGACTGTGCACGGCTGGAGTTTGGCTCGATGCATCCAGCGGTCGTTGGCTTCGTCGTGGGTGATGGATCGGTCCGCATGATCTCGCAGACGATCGATGCCGACACCAGCGTGGACGGCTGTGCCTACCCTGCCTCGACAGCAAATCGCGTGTATCAAAACCTGATCCACCCGCGCGATGGCAATCCGGTCGAAGTTCCGTAGTTGGCGGAGCGAGTCGGTTGTTGTAAAGCGGTGCGGGTGCGCCGCTTCTTTTTGTATACCCGGCGACGTATCTCTTGCGAAGGAACTGGCAATGCTACGAAGTGGCGGCGTATTGGCTTCGGGTGTGGTGCTCGCGATGGGGCTTTTGCTGTCCGGCTGCGGCGGTTCGTCCGCGGTAGAAGGTACGGTCACCTTCAAGGGACAACCGATCGAAAAGGGAGGTATCTCCTTCGTCGCCAAGAACGGAGGAGGATCGGCGCCGTTGACCGTGGGCGAAGACATTGCCAATGGCAAGTTCTCTGTGGCGTCGGATCGCGGTCTGAAGCCGGGAACGTACAAGGTGGAGATCTACGGCAGCACCAAAGCAGCCGCCCCTGCTTCGGCCGACCCCGACATGCAATCGCCCGCGAGCAGCAACGCGATTCCGGAAAAGTACAATGCCGCGTCGGAACTGACCGCCGAATTGACGTCGGGCAACAATACGGTCAGCTTCGATCTGCAGCCGTAGATTCGCGCGTGATACGTAGCTGAATTCGCCAGAATTCAGACCAACCAGCGCTCTACTCGAAGTGCGTCTGAATTCCGGCGAATTCAGCTACGTGGATGCCGCAGCATGTGCCTTAAGGAATGGCGTGCAGCGTGTAGTGGGCCTCGGAGGGAAAGAACTCAGCACTGCCCTGGGCAAGATTCTTCAGCCGAATCTCGTAGACGAAGCCCAGACGGCGATCGGGCACTTTTACGCGCACCTGTCGGCCGTCGTCGGAGACTTCGACTGCTTCTACCTTCTCCGTGCGTCGGTCGAGATCGGGGCCGCCGTACGCAGGTGTCGACTCACGGCGATAGGAAGCGATGGAGTAATTGGCGAGTTCCTTTCCCTTGGCCGCGTCGATCGACTGGAGGAACGTGATCAGAAAGCCGTCGGCAGTGCACTTCACTTCCTGAATGCCACACGGCAGCTTGTCGGGCTCGACACGGACGCGGACGATCTCGCCGATGTTGTTCCCCGCTCCCCAGCCGCTATCGCGGATGTTGCCGACGTACAGATCCCCCTGCGGTGACACGGCACAGACGATTGGCCCGAGCAGGCCTTGCACGCTCGCGTCGCTCGCGGGCGGATCGATCGAGAGAGGATAAGCGGCGCCTTGCATGACGCCCTTCACTTCCTCGATCGTCATGCGGATGAGTCGCCGCGTGTCATACTCACAGCCGACGAGATGTCCCTCGAACGGTCCGAACGTCGAGCGGCCCAGCTTCTTCTGAACCGCCTCCGGCGTTTCAAGAAAGCAGATGCCATTCACGCTCCGCGTCCAAGGATGCGGGATGTTGACGGCCGGCTCCGCAAGCGGCTGCTTCGCAGCGGCCGCGGCTTTCTCCGGATCTTTTTTCTCAATCGCATTGATAAAGCCGAAATGCGCCCCCGGCTTCACATGGTTCAGCTCGTTGAATGGGTTGTAGTTCCCCTGATTGTCGGTGACGAACAGCTCGCCGTCTTTGCGAAGGGCTAGGCCCATCGGGAAGCGATGACCGCGGGTAACCGTTTGAATGTCAAATACCGGCCAAACATCGTCGTCCGTTTTTCTCGGCACAAGCTTTATCACCTCGCCACGATGTTTGGCAGCCGCCGCCGACCGATTATCCTGCTGACAGGGAATGCCCAAATAGTAATTGCCGTCCTTATCGCGAGGCAGACCCACAGTCCAGTCGTGGTAGTCGTCGGTGTAGCCCCAGCCGGACGCGACCAGATGGATTCCTGAGACCAAGTCCGACTCGCTTTCGATCGGCAACCGCAACAAGCCGTTTTTGGCGATCGCATCGACGTGCTCGAAGCCTTCCTCCTGACCGACTTGCAAACCATACGGAGTGGCCAGCCCATCGGCCAGCACGCGAGTCGTGTCTGCAAGCCCGTCACTATCGCTATCCACAGCGGTCAGCACTTCCCCCTTGAGCGTGCTGAAGACGAGGTCGCCCTGCGACCGCCACGCCAGGCCGGTTGGGGTGATTTCCGGCGGCAACGGCAGCCGCTCGCCATTGATGCCGGGGGCAATGACAATCGGCGAGGCTTCGACCGCGATTGTCGGCGGCAGCTCGACGAGATAGAGATCGGGCGCCAGTTTGCTCGTGTAGGTCAACTGAATGGGCATGTTATTGCCGGCAGCTTCGACTGAGATCACGCCGTCCTCATGCCACTGAACATCGTTCCCTCGCACCCCAATGCGAATTCCTTCGGGTAGATCAAGGGTGGAGGCGTTCGCATCCCAATTAGCCCGCTTAGCTTGCTCAGGTCCCATGAGCCGGAGTCTGACTCGGTCACACCGGACCCCTCTGAGGTTGATGAGCCGCCGCCAACTGCGGTTGCGCCCGCTTTCGACATCCATTTCGATCCGTTGTTGGAAATCGATATACCGATTGCCTGGGTTCGAGAAGGTCAGGCGGCTCTCGAAGACGAGGTCCTGGTTTCCCTCCGGACCCAGGCCATAACGCTTTAGACTCGCAATGAATTGTTCTTCGTCTACTGGAAATACCTCCTTCCCCTCCACAAACAGCGAAACTTCCGACCCTTCAATACCCGGATCAAACACCGTCGGCCCGCCCTGTTCCCAGAACCAGGTTTTGCCTTTCGTGCGCTGGCGGGCCATGTCGCCGATCCACCAGCGGGCGAGGCGGTTGTGCTCCAGGTCGAACATCACGTTGTGACGGTTCGGCAGGCCGACGACGAGCGGGAAGAGCCAGGTCTTGTCGCCGGACTTGATCACGTCGTTCAGCGTGATGGCGGATTCTTTCTTCGTTGGGTCGCCGGAGCGGCGAAGCACGCGCACGGGGTTTGGTTCCGGCGGTTTGAAGCCTGGTGTTTTCAGCACGTGCCAGACAGCGGAGAGTTGCTGATCGATGTTGTCGTGCAGCACGCCGCGCACGGGGAGCTGCACCGACGGCATTTCCATCCGCGGCACGATGCGGGCCGGGTTGCGAACCCAGCGGTCGTACCACTCGGGCCGCAGTCGCTCGTGCATGCCGGCGAGTTCCGGACCGCGGGCGTTGGCTGGCGCATTGGGCGGATCGATGCCACCCACCGTGTGGCAACTCGTGCAGCCGAAGCCGTCGGTCGTGACCAGCCGATTGCCGGCGGCTTGCAGCGTGGCGAGTTCGCTGGTCGGTGGCTCGGCGGGCGGTTGCGTCTTGCTCTCGTACGGCGGGATGCGATCAATGGCGACAAGGTGCTCGGTAAGGGCTTGTAGCTGCTTGTCGCTCAGGTTGAACCTCGGCATCCGCACCTGCCGGTAGGTGCGATGCACTGTACCTTGCCGACGGATGGCGGCAGCCAGTGCCTTGTCGTGCAACTTGTCACCGACGCTGTTGAGCGATGGCGGCGTGAGGGAAGGGACTCGCGTCGAAAGCTCGGCATGAGCGTTGGCGACGGCGGTCAGCTTCTCCGCGAGCGGCGGAGGCAGAACACTCGCCAGATCGCTCATTCCTTCGCGCGTGTGACAGGCGAGGCAATTCTGTTCGACAAGCAGCCAGCGGCCCTCGTTCACTTGGGGAGCGGACTTGCGTTCGTTGAAGTAGTGATGAATTCCTTCCGCATCATCCTTGCTCAGCAGGTATCGCGGCTGGTGTGGCGTTGGGTTTGAAGGGCGGACACAGGAGCGTTGTTCGTCGCTCTGCTCGGTTAGCGACGTCGGCTGCCTTTCTGAGGCTGACCCCTGTAGCTTTTCCGGCAGGCGGTGGCACGAGGCACAGCCGAGGTCGGCGACGAGCTGCTTGCCGCGGACGAGTGTGGCGCTGTCCGGCTTCGATGGTGATTCGCTCGCCGAGTCGCCGTTTTTCGCCTTCGGCTTGAGCTGTTGCAGATAGAGAGCGAGCGAATCTCGCTCGAGCGGCGAAAGGTCGAACACCGGCATTCGGTGGTCCTGGTTCAGATCGGCCGGATGGCTGAGCCAATGCGCAAAGAACTCAGCGGGTCGCTTGGCAGCAATGCTCGTCAGATCGCCGCCCCCAAAGAGGCCGCTTTGACCAAGTTCGCCAATCTGATGGCAGGCGAGGCAGCCGAGCGTCAGTGCCAATTGCTCCCCTCGCTGGGCTGAAGGTCTCTCAGGTTCGGCTGGCTTCGCCGTTTTGTCATTGGATTTCGTCTTCGCTGGCGGTTTCGCGGTGAAAGGTTCTAAGTCCCGCTTCGGCATGTCCTGCGACGCGGCTTGCAACCAGGCGGAAATGGCGGCCGCGTCTTCGCGTGACAAGGCGAAGTGCGGCATCCGGCGAACCGGTAGCGCGATAGTTGATTCTGCATCCGCATCGGCGGATGGAGCGCCGGTCGAGGTGAGCCACGCAATCATCCACTGCGAATCGAGGTTGCCACGCAGCCGATCGAGGGCCGGCGCACGAGTGATGGGTTCGGCTTGACCTTCAGCATGACACGCCGAGCAGCGCAGCGCCTTGACCAGCGCCTCGCCGCGCTGGAACGTCATCGATGGCGATTGCTCGCGGTCGTGCTGAAAGAACCGCGATGAAATCGGCTCGCGGACAAAGCCGGGGCCTTCCCAGAAAAGTCCGAGACTAGCGGACTCGCCCGTCGCTTTGAACTTCAGTTCCAGCGGCTGATCTTCCGCAGGCAACTCGATGGCAGCGCTCTCCGCCCAACCCAGAGCTGCGGAATCCTTCCGCACCACCACTTTGCCGCCGAGCGAAAGTTCGCCTTCACCTTCGCCGTGCAGGTAAAAGCGGTACTCGCCAGCTGCGTGAACGACGAGCGTCCCTTTCCAATCGGCATGGAAAGGACCAGCCGTCAGACGAGCATCCGCAGAACCCTTGCGCCAGTCGAACTGAACGCTGTCGTTGATTCGTCGAACGACCGTGCCGTCGTCACCGGTGTAAGTGCCGATCAGTCCTGAACGAAACGGCTGATCCTCGTCCTCATCATTCTGAGCAATGCCAGGCGTTGCTTGCAGACAAAGCAAAGCCAAGGCGAGCAGCGGAGCGAGCCCGAGTGACGGGCGAAAAAAGCGGCATGCCATCATCTCGCCAGTTTATTTGGTGCCGCAGCGACTCGCCACAGCCGTACTTCGGCGGGTGACTGTTCAGTTTCTAGCATTCACCTTGTCTCGCGGGCGATTCTTCGCTCTCGGCGGCAGCGGCCGAAAGTAATCGACAATCACATCAATCGCCCACCACTGCACGACCAGCAGCATCACGGGGCCGAGGAACAGGATCGATTGAGCCACGCGGGGATTGCGCCAGAACTCGGTCAAGCGAGCAGCCCAGGCGTGATAGAGGCTCGCCACGGCAACGCCGTTGAGCATCAGCAACAAACAGCCGAGCACGAGCGAACCGAGCAAGTGGCCGCAGCCCAGGCGAAGCAGCAGCGACGGGCGGCGGTCTTTCATGCTCGGTCCGGCTTAGGTGGAATCGCCCGCGGGAATGGGCGTTTTGGTGGAATTCAGGGGCTGCTGCCGGTCAAGTGCCTGCTGCAGCCGCTCTTCGTCCGACGCATGATACGGCAAGCTCTTGAACCAGAGCAGTACACCGGCGGCGAGCACGGCCAGCACGATGGTCGCTGGCGTGGTATAGGTGAGCGAGCTTTGCTCCGTCGCGTGCCATAACTGGCGGCTAAGCGGAATTTGCTCGAATACTTCGGGCGTCAGCCGGCTGGTGGCCACGGACAGGCCATTGTGCGTCAGATGATAGATGGCCGCCGGCAGCAGACTGCCCGTCTTCACGGCGATATAGCCGATCACAATGCCCACGACGCACGCCGCCAGCGATTGCTGTAGCAGACTGTGTGTGAGGCCAAAGAACACGCTGCAGAGCACGATGGCGCCCCACTTGTGCCCCATCTTCCGCAAGCCGGAGAGGATAAACCCGCGGAATGCGAGCTCCTCGCAGATCGCCGGTGACAGTGCCGCGATCACAAGCAACTGCCACAGCGGAGCAGCATTGAACTGTTCGCTGATCTGCTTGATCGCGATCTCGACCGACTGATTGACGGGATAGATCCGCTGAATCAGCTCGCCGATCCAGACCGTCGACGGATGCAGCAGCGCGGCAAGCAAGCCCGCCGCAGGCACGGTAAGCCAGAACGACGGCTTGCGGAGCAGCAGTGTCTGTAGCGGCCTGCGCGTGAGCATGATCGCCATCAAACACGCCGGTGTCGCGATGAGTGCAATCTGCACGATTAATGTACTCAGGGCGAACTGCGACCAGCTACTGGGCTGCGACATCGAAAAGCTGGCAAAAAACCGAATCACCAGCAGCAACACACCGCACAGCAGCGCCTCGCCAACAGTTGGCGTATCGCCCCGGTCACGGATCAAGTGCTGCACCCACAATTTCAGATCGAACCGTTCACTTTCGCGGAACAGCACCGACTCATCATTGAACTGATCGATCGCCCACCGAACCGCCAGCATGCAGCAGACACCGGTCACCCCGATCACCAGCGGTGCATAACGCAGTGCATCCCAGTATTGCCCCTCGATCAGCGAACGCAGCAACAGCATCAGGCCGGTGATGGGAATCAGACTGAACCCGATGTTCAGCTCGACCGAGGGCAGCATCGGCAACATCATCAGCGGCAAGCTGCCCAGCAGTAGCGGCATCAGATAGTACTGACCCTCTTTCGAACTGCGAGCAAACGTCGCAATCGCGAGCGACAGCGCTCCGAAAAGCGCTGCCACCGGAATCAGGGCGAGCACCAACCAGCCGACCGATTCAATCGGCGGCGGGCCAAGGGCCTGGGGGCCCATCTGCGCGAAAGCATTGGCCACGAACCGACCGGTGAACCCCAGGCTGGCCAGGTTGAGCAGGGCCGTGGCCATGCTGAACGTCATCACGGTCAGCAGTTTGCCCCAAACGATCTCGCTGCGCTGGGCAGCCGAGCTAAGCAGCGTTTCGAGCGTGCCGCGCTCCTTCTCACCAGCGCACAAATCGATCGCTGGATAGAAGGCGCCGGTCAGAGCCCAGACAAGCACAACCAGCGGCAGCAATTTCGACCAGACCATCACCCGCCGAACTTGCGGCTCAGCAACGTCGTGTGAACCAACTTCAAACGGCCGAATGGCGGCTGGCGACACTTTCGATTGCCGCAGGTTCTCGCCTACAATCGACTCGCGCCAGGTTCCCAGGATTGGCGCCACGCGGTCGTGTGCGAGTTGAGAACGCTCGATGGCAGTGTTCTTGAACAGCTGCGGTCCCGGCACCTGGTCGACCGTCAGAGGATCGTCGGTCGCCACTTCCGCAGCACCTGCTGCCGCCTGCTTTGCCAGCAGCTTCTCGCGAAACTCGGCCAGCCGCTGATCGAAGTCGGGTGGAAAGTAAACGACCAAGTCGTACTTGCCGTCCCGTATGTCGCGCTCCGCAGCCGCTTCGATCTCGCTCTGCGTTTCTGTCGGTTTCGGATCAGTGCCATTATCGGCAGAGGCCACTGGCTTGCTGTCCTTGGACGATTCTTCAATCTGCAGCGTCAGCAATTCTCGCGGGCCGCTGTACAACGTAGCCGCGAAGTGGTCCTTCACCAGCAGCGGGGGATCGGTTGGCAAAGCATCGACACCAACAATCCGAACCCGCGATTCGTTCTTCAAAAACTGCTGGATCTGCAGCATCGCCATGCCCAGCAGCGGATAGAGCAGGATCGGCAGTACGGCGATGGTGAACAGCGTCCGGCGGTCGCGCATTTGGTCGCGCAACTCGCGGAGGAAAATCAGGCGGACGTTGTTCCAGTTCATAACCCAAGCCGGTTCGTGTGTTTCTAGTGTGCCTCAGCCGCCTTGCGGTCCTGGGTGGCGGGGCCTAAGGAGCGGAGCGACGTGGTCCCGAATTTTCGATGTTCGACGGGGCCACGCTCCGCTTAGACCCTGCCGCCCAAGTATCGTTCGCGAGTGCTTCAGCAGTCGGTTTGCGCAGCGGCCCTTCGGCCAGTTCTTGCAGCGAGCTGTCGTTCTGCGATATCAGGCGGAAGAACAGCTCCTCGAGATCGTTCTCCCCATGCCGCTCGCTCAGTTCCGGAAGCGAACCTTCGGCGAGGATCGAGCCGCGGTACATGATCGCAATGCGATCGCACAATCGCTCAGCTTCTCGCATGATGTGAGTCGAAAAGATCACGCACTTGCCCTGATCGCGCAGCTGAGCGACCGTCTTGAGCAGCGCCCGGGCGACAAGCACGTCGAGGCCGGCGGTCGCTTCGTCAAAGACCAACACCGGCGGATCATGGACCAGTGCCCGGGCAATCGAGACCTTCTGCTTCATGCCGGTCGACATCTTCGCGCCGAGCGTGTCGCGAATCTCGTTCATCTGCAGCCGCTCGAAGATCCGCTCCATCCGCTCGCGCAGCTCGTCCTCGGCAATGCCGTAAAGCCGGCCGAAGTGCTCGACCAACTCCCAGGCGGTCATCCGGTCGTAGACCGCCGTGTTGCACGAAACAAAGCCGATTTGCCGTCGAACATGCGCCGGCTGGGTGAGCACATCGAAGCCGTTGACCGTCGCCGTGCCGCTCGTCGGACGCAAGACCGTGCTCAGAATGCGCAGCGCGCTCGTCTTGCCCGCGCCGTTGGGTCCCAGCAGGCCGTAGATTTGACCTGGCAGGGCGTCGAACGAAATACCCGCCAGGGCTACGAACTGACCGCGGCGAAGGTCGGCGTAGGACTTCGTCAGCGAGCGAACATGAATCATCGTGCGTCCTGACGCCGAACTTGCACGGGCGCTTTGAGCTGGGGATGAGGAGAGCAGGCAGTCGCCGCTCGAGGCAGCCTTCTTCCGCTTATACCACACCCTACCTTACGGCGCGAAGCAAACGGTACGGATCCTTGGCGGCGACTCCGTAGCAGAATTAGCCAGAATTCAGACAAACCCGTACTCCACTCGCAGGGCGTCTGAATTCTGGCGAATTCAGCTACACGAGTTACGGCAAACCGCGGCTGCTTGATCATGCGGTCGCTATAAACCGACTGCAACGCCTTTGCGGATAGTCCGATTCGATCAGTCCGCGACCGTACCAACTATTTGCATCCGAAAGTGATGGCAACCGCTTACCTGAGCTAGTTTTCAGTGTCGCCGCTTCAGTTCTGGGGCATCGGTTGAACTGCGAAGAGGCGACGCAACACGAGATCTCTGCTCCGAGAAAGCTGTCGCATGTTATCACTCGATCAGCCGTCGGCGATCGTGCCGCACGCCACGCCCCACGACTTCGTGGCGCCTGCGCCCGCTTCGCGCAAGGCCGCTGCGGAGGACAGCTTCTTCCCTGCCGAGCCGACAACGCTTGAACAAACGGGTTTAACGGCTGGCGACATCGAAGCCCTGATCCTCAAACACCTGCTCACCCATGGCCCTACCGCGGGGCGAAAGATCGCCGAGCAGTTGAAGCTGCCGTTTGGCATCCTGCAGGAATCGCTCCGACAGGCGAAAGCCCAAATGCTGGTGAACTATCGCGCCCAAGGCGCGATGGGCGATTTCGAATACGACTTGTCCGACGAAGGGGATAAACGCGCCCGCTGGCATGTCGAGACCTGCACCTACTGCGGTGCTGCGCCCGTTCCGCTGGCCGACTACATCGCAGGTGTCGAGAAACAA
>Ga0164290_1000656_pt1 | contig 96178 bp, 100 predicted proteins | sample Micstemetagenome_FD_108782 | JGI IMG/M metagenome (GOLD analysis project Ga0164290, IMG submission 108782) | Contaminated culture microbial community from soil near Moab, Utah, USA - Microcoleus steenstrupii SON62 (Illumina Assembly) | ecosystem: Environmental > Terrestrial > Soil > Soil crust...
CAGCGAAGGATCTCATGCCGATTGCAAGCGGCGATGAGGTCCTTCGCTGCGCTCAGGACGACAACTTTGCCGGGACCAACGGGCACCTTCATACCTTGAAGGTCCGGGCATACTTGGTCTTGATCTCTTCGGCCAACTTCTCGACCGCGGCCGGGTCCTCGCGCAGCGTCTTGATCGAGGCGAGCGGCGGGCGGCCCCCCTTGGCCTTGACCTTCTTGTTGGCGGGATACTGGCCACTCAGGTTGACGATGAACTCCTGGCCGTCAGCCGACATGATCCACGCGAACAGCAGGCGCGCCGCGTTGGGATTGGGCGCCGCCTTGAACACCGCCATGGGGTTGGAGATCTGCGGCGTGCCTTCGATGGGAAACACCAACTCGATCGGGGCGCCACGTTCCTTGGACATCCAGAAGAGATAGTCGCTACCGTCGACGGCAATGGCGCGTTCGCCCGCTTCGAGCTTCTTGGGCGGCTCGGTGGCCGACTGGACCTGCAGCACCTTCTGCTTGGCGAGCTTCTCGAAGTAGCCCCAGCCCAGCTCGCGCGCGATCTGGTGCGTCGCCGTCATGATTGTGCCGGAGTAGCCGGGATGTCCCTTCACCAGCTTGCCGAGATACTTGGGATCGAGCAGGTCGTTGAAGCCCTTGGGCGCATCCTCGGGCTTCACCAGGCTCGAATTGTAGGCCATGGCGCTGAGATGCGTGCGCTGGTTGACGAAGGTGCCGTCGGCGTCGCGCTGGTCGGGTGCGACGGTCTCGGCGATCTCCACGGTGACGTAGGGTTGCAGCCAGTCCTGGCGCTTCCAGGTGATGACGTGGGCGGCGTCAGATGTGTTGACCACGTCGCAGCGCTTGATGTTGCTCGCCATCTCCTGCGCCAGGCGATTGAACAGCCGCTCCGCGCCGGTGCGCTCGACCGCGACCTTGATGCCAGGGTACCTGGTCTCGAAAGCCCTGGCCATCGGCTCGGCGACGGAGAGGTCCATCGCCGTGTAGTAGGTGACTTTGCCCTCCTTCTTGGCCGCCTCGATCAACGCCGGCGTTATGGACTCGGCAGGCGGCGCCGCCGACACGACACGCGCGCCCAACGGCGCGAGGGCGGTGGCGGCGAGAAACGTTCGACGACGCATGATGCTCATACCTTGAAGAGCTTGAGTTACCGCGCCTTGATGTCGTCGGCCTGGTCGGCGACGGCGGCGGCGTCCTCGCGCAGGGTCTTGATGTCGGAGAGCTTCCTGCGTTCCGGCCGGTCCTTGACCAGCGGATGGACCGAACGCAGGGCGCCGACCTCGACGTTGAGCTGCTGGGCCTCGGCCGTCATCGACCAGGCATAGAACAGCCGCGCGGCATTGGGATTGGGGGCGCTCGCCATCACCGCCGACGGACCGGTGATCAGCGGCGTGCCCTCGACGGCGTAGACCTCGGCGATCGGCTCGCCGCGCGACTGCAGGAGATTGACCATGTATTCCGTGCCGTCGGCCATGACGGCGCGCTCGCCGGCCGTCACCTTCTTCGGCGGATCGGCCGCCGACTGGACCTGCATCACCTTCTGCTTGGCAAGCTTCTCGAGGAAGCGCCAGCCCAGCTCGCGGCTGAGCTGCTGCGTCGCCGTCATGATGGTGCCGCTGTAGCCGGGATGCGCCTTGACGATCTTTCCGGACCACCTGGCGTCGAGCAGATCGTTGAAGCCCTTGGGCGCTTCCTCGGCCTTCACCAGGCTGGTGTTGTAGGCGATGGGCGAGAGCGTGACGCGCCACGATGCGTACATCCCGTCGGGATCGAAATGCTCCTTGGGGAAGTGCTTCGCCACCTCTTCCGGCAGGTACGAGGCCAGCATCTGGGCCCGCTTCCAGATGATGAGATGCGCGGCATCGGAGCTGTTCACCACGTCGCAGTTGGAGACCTTGCTCTGCGCCTCCTGGCCGATGCGCTGGAAGATGCGTTCGGCGCCGGAGCGCTCGACTTTCATGCTGACGCCGGGATAGGCCGCCTCGAAGGCCTTGGCGATCTTCTCGGCCACCGGCAGATCGACCGAGGTGTACCAGGAGAGCTTGCCCTCCTTCTTCGCCGCCTCGACCAGCGCCGGCGTGATCGACTGCGCCTCGGGCGCGGCCTTCACGTCGACGGCCAACGAACCGGTCGCGATCGCAGCCGTTCCCGCCAGCACGCTGCGCCGCGTGAGCCTGCGCGTCATGTCATTCCTCCGCCAACGCCCGGCATTGTTCCGCCGGCAGGTGCAACCACACCGCTTGGCCCGGCGCGATGTCGCGCCCGGGCGGGGCCGTCACGCGCAGCTCGGTCCTGTCGTCGAGCGCCACCGTGTAGTCGCGCACCGACCCGAGGAAGACCTGCCGCGTCACGACGGCGGGCAGATGATTGTCGAGCGATTGCGGCTTCTCGGCGGCGATGGCGATCTCGTGCTGACGAACGGAAAGCGCCACCGGCCGCCCGGCCTGCAGCGTGCGGCCGGTGGTGCGCAACGCCGTGCCGGCCAGCGAGACCTGTGTGCCGTCGAGCGCGGTGCCGCGCAGGATGTTGGCGCCGCCGATAAAGCGGGCGACGAACTCCGAGCGCGGCCGGGCGTAGATCTCCTCGGGCGGCCCCAGCTGCTCGATCTTGCCACTGTTCATGACGGCGATTAGGTCGGCCGTGGTCATGGCCTCGGCCTGATCGTGCGTCACGTAGACAGTGGTGTAGCGGTACCGGTCGTGCAGGCGGCGGATCTCGAAGCGCATCTCCTCGCGCAGATTGGCGTCGAGGTTGCTGAGCGGCTCGTCGAGCAGCAGCGTCTCAGGCTCGACGACCAGTGCGCGGGCGAGCGATACGCGCTGCTGCTGGCCGCCCGACAGCTCGCCGGGATAGCGATCGGCCAGCGCCTCGAGCCGCGCCGTCGACAGGATCGCCTTGAGCTTGGCCTCGATCGCGGCCTTGTCGAGCTTCCGGATCTTCAGGCCGTAGGCGACGTTCTCGGCTACCGTCATGTGCGGCCACAGCGCATAGCTCTGGAAGATCATCGACATGTTGCGCGCTTCGGGTGGCACCGTGCGCTGCGGCGACGACAGCACCTTGTCGCCGACCACGATTTCGCCTGCCGAAGGCTCGATGAAGCCCGCGATCAATCGGAGCGTCGTCGTCTTGCCGCAGCCCGAGGGGCCCAGCAGGCAGACCAGCTGGCCGTGCTCGATGCGCAGCGAAACGCCGGCCACCGCGACCGATTCGCCATAGCTCTTGGTCAGGCCCTTCAGCTCAACTGCGGCCACGCATCCTCCCTGTCCGCACACCTTATTCAAATCGCCGGACGCGCGCTATATTGCCGGCCTTATCGGAAGGATTGGCGCATGCAGGAACAGAAAATCTACGGCGGTCGCGAAGGCGCGGTGGGCCACGTCGTGTTCAACAATCCGGCCAAGCTCAATGCCGTGTCGCTCGACATGTGGGACGGCTTCGTCGGCATCCTCGCCGACTATGCCAAGGATCCCGAGATCCGCTGCGTCGTGGTGAGCGGCGCCGGCGGCAAGGCGTTCGTCTCGGGCGCCGACATCTCCAAGTTCGAGAGCGAGCGCGCCAATGCCGAGGCCCAGGAGCGCTACGACGCGATCTCCAAGAAGGGCTACGAGGCGCTGTACGACTTTCCCAAGCCGACTATCGCCAAGATCACCGGCTACTGCATCGGCGGCGGCATGAACCTCGCCGCCTGCTGCGACATGCGCTACTGCAACGAGGGCGCGCGCTTCGGCGTGCCGGCGGCCAAGCTCGGCCTGGGCTACGGCTTCATGCGCATCGAGCGGCTGTCGCGCATCGTCGGTCTCCCGCGCGCCATGGAGTTCCTGTTCACCGCCAAGCAGTACTCCGCCGAGGAGGCCTATGAGATGGGCCTCGTGCAGGGCGTGGCAGCCGAGGGCGAGCTCGATGCCATGGTCGTGGGCATCACGGGCGCCATCGCGCAAAACGCCCCGCTCACCATTGCGCTCGCCAAGGCAGCGGCGCGCGAGATCGCCAAGGCCGAAGCCGACCGCGACCTCGCGCGGCTCGACCCGATGGCCAAGGCCTGCTTCGACAGCGAGGATTTCAAGGAAGGCCGGCGGGCTTTCATGGAGAAGCGGAAGCCGGTCTTCAAAGGACGTTAGTCTTCCGGACCGCGGGCGTCCCGCCCGCTCATGATCATGATGCGGGCCGGAGGCCCGCGCTCCCAGAGGAAATACCCATGACCACCCTGCCCTTGTCCCATATCTCCGTGCTCGACCTCACGGCGCACCGCGCCGGACCCACCGCGGTGCGCCAGCTCGCCGACTGGGGCGCGCATGTGATCAAGATCGAGCAGCCGTCGAACGAAGGCGCCGACGCCACCGGCAGCTCGCGGCACGGCTTCGACTTCCAGAACCTGCATCGCAACAAGAAGTCGATGACGCTCAACCTCAAGAGCCCCGAGGGCCATGCGATCTTCATGAAGCTCGCGGCCAAGGCCGACGTCATCGTCGAGAACTACCGCTCGGACGTGAAGCACCGCCTGAAAGTCGACTACGACACGGTGGCCAAGATCAATCCGCGCATCGTCTATGGCTCGATCGCGGGCTTCGGCCAGAGCGGGCCCGACGCGGCGCGTCCCGGCGTCGACCAGATCGCCCAAGGGATGGGCGGGCTGATGTCGATCACCGGCGAGCCCGGCCGCGGGCCGATGCGCGTCGGCATCCCCATTGCCGACCTCACCTCGGGGCTCTTGCTGGCGCAGGCCATCATCCTCGCCCTCTACAATCGCGAGCGCACCGGCAAGGGCCAGTGGGTGCACACCTCGCTGATCGAGGCGCAGATCTTCATGCTCGACTTCCAGGCCTCGCGCTGGCTGATCAAGGGCGAGGTGCCCAAGCAGGCCGGCAACGACCATCCCACGGGCATTCCGACCGGCGTGTTCCCGACCGCCGACGGCCACATCAACATCGCCGCCTCCGGCCAGAACCTGTGGGAGCGCTGCGCCAAGGCGCTGGGCGCGCCCGAACTGATCGACCATCCCGAGCACAAGACAGGTCCGCTGCGCTCGCAGAATCGCAAGGCGGTGAACGAGCGCATTGCCGCGATCACCAGGACCAAGCCCTCGGCCTACTGGCTGGAAGCGATGAACAAGGCGGGCGTGCCGTGCGGGCCGATCAACACCATCGACCAGACCTTCGCCGAGCCGCAGGTCAAGCATCTCGGCATCGCGCGGGCGGTCAAGCATCCCAAGCTCGGCGACATCAAGGTGGTCGGCCAGCCGATCAACCTCTCCGATGCGCCGCAGCCCAAGGAGCTCAAGCCGACGCCTGAGCTCGGCGAGCACACCGAGGAGGTGCTGTCGGGCCTGGGCTACGACAAGAAAGCGATCGAGGGCCTCAAGAGCGGCGGCGTCATCTGATGGCGGCCAACGGAAAGGCTGCGCTGGTCACTGGGGGCGGCCGCAACATCGGTCGCGCCTGCGTGCTGGGCCTGGCCGAGGACGGCTTCAACGTCGCCATCAACGGCTCGAGCAATCGCGCCGCCTGCGAGCAGGTCGCCAGGGAGGCCGAGACGTTCGGCGTCAAGGCGACGGTGATCATGGGCGATGTCGGCAAGCCCGAGGAGTGCCAGCGCATCGCGGCCGAGGCGATCAAGACGTTCGGTGCCGTCGATGCGCTGCTGAACAACGCGGCGCTCCGGCCCAACAAGCCGTTCCTCGAGATGACCGAGGCCGAATGGCGGCGCGTCATTTCGGTCGATCTCGACGCCGCGGTGTGGCTGTCGCGCGCCTGCCTGCCCGGCATGGTGCAGAAGGGCTGGGGCCGCATCGTCAATTTCGCCGGCATGAACGCCATCCACGGCCATGCCGGACGCACGCCGGTATCGGTCGCCAAGCATGGCGTGTGGGGCCTGACCAAGGCGCTGGCCATGGAGTTCGGGCCGAAGAACATCACGGTGAACACCATCTCGCCCGGCCCGATCGCGCCCGACGAGGAGGAGAAGAACGCCTCGGCCCAGGCCCGCGCCCAAACGGTTGGCCGCGTGCCGCTCGGCCGCATGGGCAAGCCCGTCGAGGTCGCGGCCGCCGCGCGCCTGCTGGTGTCGGAGGCGGGCGGCTACATCAACGGCCAGATGATCCAGGTGAACGGCGGCGGCGCGACCTGAGGTCAGCCGCCCCCATCATCCGCCGTAGAAGACGTTGTCGCCAAGGTCCTTCATTTCGAGGATCGCGGCGTCGGGCCGGCCGGCCGGCGGCTTGTTGAGATGGGCATCGACCACCTCGCCGACGACGATGTGATGGTCGCCCTGCTCGACGATGCTCGTGACCTTGCATTCGACAGCGCCAGGCGCCTCGATGAGCAGCGGCGCGCCGGTCGTACCCTTGCGATAAGGTTGCCCGCTCAGCTTGCCGTCGCTGACGTCGGCCGGCTTGAAGAAGGCGAAGGCCAGGCCCTTCTGGTCCTTGCCCAGCATGTTGAGCGCGAACGTCCGGGCCGCCTTGACGATCTGGTAGGCACCCGAATCGGCTTTCACGCCGACCACCACCAGCGGCGGCGCGAAAGCGCTTTGAGTCACCCAGTTCACTGTCGCGGCAGCGATGTTGCCCTTCCCATCGTCGGCGGTGAGCACATAGATCCCGTAGGGGATCATGCGCAGCGTGGTCTTCTTCGTGTTGGCGTCCATCTTCTTCCTCCGACTTACAGGGAAACCGGGCTGATCTTCTCCCAGGTCAGCTCGCGCGTCACCTTGACTCCGTTCACCTCGACCTGCGGCGGCACCAGGATCATGCGCTCGCCCTCGAAGCGGACCTTGCGGACCTGCGGCGCGGTGAAGCGCGCCGGATCGGAATTGGCATCGACGATGGTGGTAAGCGTGCTGCCGTCGAACGTGTAGTTGCCGCAGTAGGACGAGTATTCGCGCTTGGCTCCTTCGGGCAGGCTCGGCCGGCCGTCGCACAGCACCGCCATCATGCGGCCATCGCCCGTCAGGGTGACGATGCCCATGCCGCGCGGCCCGTAGGGCACGGCCATCTTGTTGCCGCTGGCATCGGTCGCAGTGGCCGCGACGAGGCGCCAGACGCCCACGACGTTGGGTGCCGCCCGCGCCATGCCCGCGGTCGCCACGTCGAGAAGCGGCAAAGCTGCGACGCCCGCCGCGATCTGCAGCGCGCGGCGGCGGTTGGTGTCGGTATCGTGTTTCATCGACGTTCCTCCTTGTTGTGACGTTAGGGGTCGCCGTGGTTGCGATCCTCCCCCTGCTCGCCTAAGCCGTCGGCAACTCCAGCATCGTCGCTTTCTCGGCCCCGCTCATCACCGTCAGCAAGGGCGGGCGGCCGTGCGGCGTCTGCACGAAGTGATCGGCATCGCCGCCCGCGATCGAGAGGCGGATGCGGCTGCCGGCCGAGAAGCGCCAAGCCGTCGGCAACAAGGCGAAGCGCAGCAACTGCGGCTCGCCTGCCGGCATCGGCTTGGCGTCCTTGCGCGCGAAGGTGCGCCACGGCCAGGTGGTCTTGTAGTTTCGCGGCGCCGGCGCTTCCGCGCGATGGATGGCGCGCAGCACGCCCTCGGTGACGTAGCGCGAGGTGCCGTCGGCCTCGACCTCGGCGAGATAGACGAACAGCGAGGCATCGGGCTCGCTCGAGGAGAGCCACAGCGACACCACGGGATGGCCCGCGATCTCCAGTGGCGCGCCGAGCGGCTCGCTGGTGAAGGAAAAGAGCTTCTTCTCACGCTCGCTCCAGTCGGCGTAGTAGGCCGTGGCGTCGATCCCGGCGATGCGCTCGTAGCGCGTCTGCGAGCCCGAGCCGACGCTGAAGTCGGCCTGATAGGGCGCCGATGTCGCGGCCGGCGGCTGCTTCTCGGCGAGCTTGCCGTCGGATGCGGTGAAGAGCTGTCGGCTGCCCTTGACCGGCGGCCAGCTCTTCGCCGCGCGCCATTCCTCGGCATGCAACGCGAAGTAGTGAATGGGATCCTCGTCGAGAAGACCGGTGTCGCGGCCGGCCAGGTGCTGGTCGAAGAAGCGCAGCACCTCGCCCAGCACCGGCAGCTCGGGCTCGACGCGACTGCGCCACGGCGAGACGTTGACCCGCGCGCCGTGATCCCAGGGGCCCAGCATGACGCGACGCTCGGCATTGGTCAGCGTGAGATAGCGCGACAGCGTGCCGTTGGCGTAGCCCGCGCCGTCCATCCAGCCCGAGATCGCGTAGACCGCGACGTCCTTCGGGATCTGATCGAGGTAGTTGTAGGGACCGAACGAGGCGCTGGTGAAGGAAGGATCGTAGGGCAACGAATCGTCGCGGAATTTGAACTCGCCGATGAAGTCGGGCATGCGGAAGTTCGCGAGATGGCCCTTCACCGCCTCGCGCGCCAGCGAGCCGTCCTTGTCGTCGTCGATCGGCATCGGCCCCTTGAGCGCGGGATCGGCGAAGTAACTGAACTTCTGGCGCAGGTCGCGACGATCGTGATCGAGCGCCAGCATCAGCTCGTCGTAGGTGAGCGCCAGCCGCTTGATCAGCATGCCGCCGGGATAATAGTTGTCGGCCCACGTGTCCCATACGGCGAACAGCGGCGCGATCGCCTTCACCGCCTTGTGCCCGGTGCTGGCCAGGAAATCGCAGGCCGCCCCAAGATAGGAGATGCCGGTCGCGCCGATGCGCCCGTCGCTCCACGGCTGCGTCACGATCCAGTCGGCGATCTCGCGGTAGTCGCCGCGCTCGCGCGGGCTCCTGAAGGAATCGCGCGTGCCGAAGGAGGCTCCGGTGCCGCGCGCATCGACCACGACCAGCGCGTAGCCGCGCGGCACGAACATGTCGCGGTATTTCCAGGTATTGGGCGACGGCTCGACGTTGCTGCCGGCTGCCGTCTCGAAGCGACGCACATAGGGGGTGAGGATCAGGACGGTGGGCCAACGCTTGGACGCATCGCCATCCGGCAGGATGACGTCGACGGCGAGTCGGCAGCCGTCGGCCATGGCGACGTAGACCGAACGCGGCGCGCCCACCGCATGCTCCGCCGGACGGCTCGCCAGATAGCGGCTGGGCGTCACCTTCCAGGCCGCCCCCAAGTCGTCACGATCCGGCATCTCCGATCCTTTCCGCACGCGCGTTCGCCGGCAGTCTCGCGATTCGCGGCCGCTGCATCAACCGTCGTGCGCGTAACCTTCCGCATGTCGCAGCGTTCGTGGACTGAACAGTTGCAGAAGCAGCCCACGAAGGATGGGCAGCAACGTTGGCGTTGCCCACCCTTCGAGACGGCCCTGCGGGCCTCCTCAGGGTGAGGTTGGGCTGTATCAGCATTCAACTGACGTGAGGCCAGCCCGACTGGACGCCGATTCGCGCCGCGGCCTAATATGCCTCCAATCAAAAATATTCAGGGAGGCGTTGGTATGGTCCGCGTACTCTTGCCTCGTCGTCGCGTACTCGCCGCCGCCAGCAGCGTTGTTGCATCCCCGATGATCGTCTCGGACCTTGCGCGGGCCAATGCCGACTGGCCGGCGAAGCCGGTGCGCTACATCAACCTGTTCCCGGCGGGCGCCACGACAGACGTGCTGTCACGCATCGTCTGCCAGGAGCTGAGCGAGCTCACCGGCCAGCAGTTCATCGTCGAGAATCGCGGCGGCTCGGGCGGCAATGTTGGCGCCGACGCGATCGCAAAGTCGGCGCCCGACGGCTACACGGTCGGGCTCTACAGCATCGCCAGCCACGCGATCTCGCCGACCCTCTACGCCAAGTTGCCGTTCGATGCCGAAAAGGACTTCACGGCGATCAGCATGATGTGGGCGGTGCCCAACATCTTCGTCACCAAGCTCGCCTTCCCGGCGAACTCGCTGCCGGAGCTGGTCGCCCTGGTGAAGGCCAATCCCGGCAAGTACTTCTTCGGCTCTGGCGGATCGGGCACCAGCCCCCATCTCTGCGGCGAGATGCTGAAGCAGCGCGCCGGCCTCGAGATGCAGCATGTCCCCTATCGCGGCGGCGCGCCTGCCATGCAGGACATGCTCTCGGGCCAGCTCGATATGATGTACGACAACATCTCGACGCCGCTCGCCCAGTACAAGGCGGGCAAGGTGAAGGCGCTTGCCGTGACGTCGCCCGAGCGTCATCCCGCCGCGCCGGAGCTGCCGACGATGGCGGAGTTCTATCCGGGCTTCAACATCACCTCGTGGGGCGGCCTGTGCGGCCCGGCTGGCCTGCCACCGGTCATGGTCGAGAAAGCCGCGGCGCTCACCAAGAAGGCGTTGGCAAGCGAGAACCTGAAGAAGACGTTCGTCCAGCAGGCCGCGACGACGAACTGGATGAGCCCGGCCGATACGGCCGCGTTCCGCCGCAAGCAGGAGCAGGACCTGGCGCCGATCATCAAGGCGTCGGGGGCCAGGGTGGATTGATCGCGCGAAGCAAAGCGGGCCTCTGTCGCAGAGGCCCGCCAATCCAAAGACCACCTCACCCTGAGGAGGCGCGAAGCGCCGTCTCGAAGGGTGGGCAACACCACGACTGGTTTCCACCCTTCGAGACGCCGCGCTACGCGCGGCTCCTCAGGGTGAGGTTATCTCTCACATGCCCAGCTGGCTGACGAACTTGGTGTTCAGGTACGCCTCGAGCGCCTCGAGGCCGCCTTCCGAGCCATAGCCCGAATCCTTGACGCCGCCGAACGGAACCTCGGGCAGCGCCAAGCCATGGTGGTTGATAGACACCATGCCGCTTTCGAACGCAGCGCCGATCGCCGCCGCCGTCTTGGTGTTCTTTGTATAGGCATAGGCCGCCAGCCCCCAAGGCAGGCGATTGGCTTCCTTCACCAGGCCGTCGAAGTCCTTGAACGACGTGATCGGCGCCAAGGGGCCGAACGGCTCGTCGTTCATGATCTTGGCGTTGAGCGGCACGTCGGTCATGACGGTGGGCTCGTAGAAGTAGCCCTTGTTGCCCTTGCGCTGGCCGCCGGTCTGGATCTTGGCACCCTTGGCGATGGCGTCGCTGACGAAGCTGTCCATCGCATGCAGGCGGCGCTCGGCGACCAGCGGGCCCATCTTGGTGTCGGGCTCGAGGCCGTTGCCCACCTTCATGTTCTTGGCGTAGGCGGTGAAGCGCTCGACGAACTCGGGGTACACCTTCTCGTGCACCAGGAAGCGCGTCGGCGCCACGCAGACCTGGCCGGCATTGCGGAACTTGTTGGCGCCCAGCACATTCACCGCCTGCTCGAGATCGGCATCCTCGAACACGACGGCTGGGGCATGGCCGCCCAGCTCCATGGTGACGCGCTTCATGTGCGCACCGGCCAGCGCCGCGAGCTGCTTGCCGACCGGCGTCGAGCCCGTGAAGGTGATCTTCCTGATGATCGGATGGGGGATCAGGTACTCGCTGATCTCCGACGGCACGCCGTAGACCAGCTGGATCACGCCGGCCGGCACCCCGGCATCGACGAAGGCCTTGATCAGCTGGGCGCAAGAGCCCGGCGTGTCTTCCGGTCCCTTGATGATGATCGAGCAGCCGGTGGCGAGCGCGGCCGAGGCCTTGCGCACCACCTGATTGATCGGGAAGTTCCAGGGCGTGAAGGCAGCGACGGGCCCGACCGGCTCCTTCATGACCAGCTGGTACACGTTCTCGGCGCGCGCCGGCACGATGCGGCCGTAAGTGCGGCGGCCTTCCTCGGCCATCCAGTCGATGATGTCGGCCGCGAGATTGGTCTCGACCTTGGCCTCGAACAGCGGCTTGCCCTGCTCCTGCGTCATGATGGTTGCGATCTCATCGAGGCGCTGGCGCATCAGGTCGGCCGCCTTGCGCATGATCTTGTAGCGCTCGTAGGCCGAGACCTTCTTCCACTGCTTGAATCCCTTGTCGGCAGCGGCGAGCGCACGATCGAGATCGCTCTTCTCGGCATGCGCCACGGTGCCGATGACTTCCTCGGTCGCGGGATTGATCACCGGAATGGTCCGGCCGTTGGCACCCTTGGTCCAGGCTCCGTCGATCATCAGGGAGACATCGCTGTAGGTCATTCGTTCCTCCTTAACTTCCGCGATAGGTCGAGTAGCTCCAGGGCGTGCAGAGCAATGGGACGTGATAATGCCCCTCCGGCTCGGCAATGGAAAAGCGCAAAGGCACGATGTCGAGGAACGGCGGATCGCCGCTCGCGATACCCCTGCTGCGAAAGTGGTTGCCGATGGCGAAACGCAATTCGTAGCGGCCGATCGGCAGCGGACGGCCGCCGATCAGCGGCTGGTCGGTGCGACCGTCGGCGTTCGTTATAGCCGATTGAATACAATGCGCTTTTTCGCCGGCGAGCTCGTAGAGCTCGATGGCGACTCCCGCCGCCGGCCGGCCAGCGTGGGTGTCGAGCACGTGGGTGCTGAGACGGCCATTGACCGCCGGCATGCCCTCACCCGTTACCTTGGCTGCGACGCGAAGCCGCGTGATGAAGAAGATCTCCTGCATCGCCGCGGCGAACTCGGTGGCGGCGTCGTGCACCAGGCGACGCTCGAACTGGGCCAGGACGGAATCCCGCGTATGGCGGCGCACACAAACGATGAAGGGAAAGCCGAACTTCGCCTTATACGCGTCGTTGAGGCGATGGAACCGGCTGAACTCCTCCTCGCTCAGGCTGTCGAGGCCAACGCTTGCCTGCTCACGTTTGGAATCGTCCGTCATGGCCCCCGCCCGAGCGGCCTTGCCGGCGAGATCGGGATGGCCGCGCAGGAATGCCAGCTGCTGCTCGCGCGGAGTGGCCCGCACCGCCCCCATCATCGTCTCGTGCAGGGTGGTTACCGTAGAGAAAGGACGCCGGCCGGCGGCGCTGTCGGCAACCCACGGCGCCAATTCGAAGGTGTCGCCGATGGCGGCTGCAAAATCCGCCGGGTTCATGCGGTTCAGCGCTTCGAGGGTAAGCGTCATGCCCGGCCACCTAGCACGGCCCGGCGGCCGTCTCTATAGCCTCGCACCCACCATCGTGCAGGAAGTCTTCCGCATCGTCCGCCGGCTGAACGAGGAAGGCATGACGATCCTGCTGGTCGAGCAGAACGTCATGGCCTCGTTCAAAATCGCCCATCGCGATTATGTGCTGGAGAACGGGCGAATCGAGCTTTCCGGCAGCGGCAGCGACCTGTTGAACGACGATCGCGTGCGCCAAGCCTATCTCGGCCGTTAGTCTTTTGCTGCGGGCGCGTCACGCTCTTCGGGACCGCGAGCTTCCAGCTCGCTCATGAGCATGAGCGCGCAAGATGCGCGCGGTCCAGAAGACCATGAGCGGAGGCCAAGACGGCCATGACGCAGAGACATCCAATCGTCAGGACTTTGTCGGCGGCCCCGATGGCGGCACGATACGCGCGAAGCTCGGCCGAGTCCTGGACGCGATGTAGGTAGAAGTACGTGCGCACGAAAGTACGGTCGCTCACGGTGTTGACCAGCGACACCCACTGCTCGGTGAAGGCTGCCGGCGAGCGCAGTGACATCTCTTTCAGCACATAGTCGATCCCCTTCATCTCGCAGACCATGCGGACCGCCCAGGTGTAGGTCGAACGGCTGCCGCCGATGATTTCCGGAACGGCCATAGGGATTCTCCCGCTGGAGCGGGACATTGACGCAGCAGCAGCCAGCCTGCAATTCTCCGCCCTCCGGTACAGTCCGCTGTCGCGTGCGACGCGGGTTTCGTCCGGGCAGGTCAGGCCCTCCGTCGCCGGATAGCCAGCCTTCCCCCGACAGCCAACGCATTGGGGAGTGGATCGATGGATCGTCGAAGCGTTCTGAAGGCTGGCATCGCCGCCGGCACTGCCATCCTGTCGCCGCGACTGGCCTCCGCGGAGGTCGCGTACACTCCCATGCCCAAAGGCTGGCGGACTTATGTCCTGACGGCGCGCCTCGAGCCGATGTCTGGCGCGACGCGCGCCTGGATCCCGCTGCCGACCTTTGCGGCGACCGATTGGCAGCGTCCGGGCGCCGTCAACTGGACCGGCAACGCCAAGGTCGCCGAGCGCGTGAAGGATCCCACGTACGGTGCGGAGATGCTGCGCGTTGAATGGGCGGCGGACCAGCAATCGCCGCTGATCGAGGTCAGCGCCCAGGTCCAGGCGCAGGACCGGTCCGTGGTGCCGGGCCAGGGCTCTGCGCCACCGCTCAGCGACGCCGAGCGCAAGCTCAACCTTGCCGCTACCGAGCTGCTGCCGACCGACGGCCTGGTGAAGGAGACCGCCGAGGACATCGTCAAGGGCAAGAAGGACGACCTCGCCAAGGCGCAGGCGCTTTACGAATGGGTGGCCGAGAACACCTTCCGCAATCCCGCGACCCTGGGCTGCGGGCTGGGCGACATCACCGCCATGATCAAGACCGGCAACCTAAACGGCAAGTGTGCCGATCTCAACGCGCTGTTCGTCGGCCTCGCCCGCTCGGTCGGCCTGCCGGCGCGCGACGTCTATGGCATCCGCGTCGTGCCTTCACAGTTCGGGTTCAAGGCGTTGGGCGCGGGTTCGGAGAACGTCACCAAGGCGCAGCACTGCCGCGCCGAGGTCTGGTTGCCGGGCAGCGGCTGGACACCGGTCGACCCGGCCGACGTGCGCAAGGTCGTGCTCGAGGAGCCGCCCGGAAATCTCGCCATGAAGGACCCCAAGGTGCTGGCGGCGCGCAAGGCGCTGTTCGGATCGTGGGAAGGCAACTGGGTCGCCTTCAACGACGCGCACGATCTGAAGCTGCCCGGCTCCAAGGAGCCGGCCATCCCGTTCCTGATGTATCCCCAGGCGGAGAACAAGGACGGCTTCCTCGATTCGCTCGACCCCGACAAGTTCAAGTATCGCATCACGGCGCGCGAATTGACGGCTTAAAGAGACCCCCTCCCCAGCGCGGCATCCGCGCTGGGGAGGATGAACTGCATTTCGCCGCACCCCAATCCGCTCTATACCCGCGGGGATGACCGCCTCGATCGACGCGGCGCCGCGCGCGACCTTCCCACCGATCATTCGCCGCTACTACCTGGCGATGGGCGTGCCGTTCATGATCGACGCGATCACGACCGGTGCCTACGCCGTCATCTATCGCGCGCCGGAGTCCATTCCACCGTCGATCCTGCTGGCCGCCGTCTTTCTGGTGCTCGGCGTGGGCATCGGCGCCTATTTCCTGATCAGGCCGATCAGGCGCTTCATCGCGGGAGAAATTTCCTTCGCCGAGGCCGAACGCGCGCTCGCCAGCCTCCCGCGGCGATCCTGCGCGGTCATGGCGGTGTGCTATGCGCCCATGATCATGCTGCGCCTGGCGTCGCGGCGGCTCGGCCTGCACTTCGGCGTGGTGCTCGAGGACCCGACGTGGCTCGATCTCATCACGTCGTTCCTGGTGCTGACCGGCTATAACGTCGTGCTGACCTTCTTCATGGTCAGCGCCTATCTCGACCAGCTCTGCGAGCACCTGTTCGCGACCCGAGGCGTCAATCTCGGCGTGTTCCATGGCCGCTTCCGCCGCAAGATCGCCGTCGCCATGCTGTTCGTCGCCTTCGCGGGCATCATTCTGCTGAGCGGCGACATCGCCTCCTACGACGGGGCCCGCCTGATCCGCGAGGCGTCGATGGACATCGTCGCCTCGACCACCGGCATCATGTTCATCTTCTTCTGGATCAACCATGCGCTCAGCCGCCCGGTCATGCGGCTCGACCACGGCATGCGCCTCGTCGCCAAGGGCGACTACCAGGTGCGCCTGCCGGTGACCTCGGACGACGAGATGGGTCACGCCGCCGGCCGTTTCAACGAGATGGTCGAGGGCCTGTCGGAGCGCGCCTACCTGCGCGACACGTTCGGCAAGTATGTGAGCACCAGCGTCGCCGCGGCCATCCTCGACAATCGCGACCGGGCCGGCCGCGTCGTCGACACCACCGCCGAAGCGACCCTGATGTTCACCGACATCGAGGGCTTCACCGGGCTCAGCGAGCGCATACCGCCCGCCGAGGTCGCCGGTATCCTGAATGGCTATCTCGGCGCCGTCGTGCCAGTGATCCAGAAACATGGCGGTGTGGTCAACAGCTTCATCGGCGATGGCCTGTTCGCCTCCTTCAACCTGCCACTGCCCTGCGAGAACCACGCACTGCGCGCCATCGAGGCGGCGGTCGATATCCAGCAGGCGCTGGCGGTGGGGCCGTTCTCGAGCGTCGGCGCGTTGCGCACGCGCATCGGGCTGAACACCGGCACGGTGATCGGCGTTACGATCGGCACCGAGAACCGGCTGAACTACACCCTGCTGGGTGATGCCGTGAACGTCGCCTCGCGGGTCGAGCAGCTGAACAAGCATTTCAACACCAAGATCCTCGCAACCGAGAGCACGGTGCGCGCAGCGGGCGTCCTGCAGGACGGCGCGCGACTCGGCGTCGCCGAGCTGCGCGGCCATGAGAGCGGCGTCGTCGTCTACCGCATAGGTCCGGCGTGAGCTGGCCGGCATGACCGCCGATGACGTCGCGAGACTACGGCGCCGCTATCTCCTGATGGCGGTGTCGGCGGCGCCGGTCGACATGGCCTTCAACTCGGTCTTCATCGTCATGACCGGCGCCTGGAGCTTCGCGCCGCGCTCGTTGGGCGCCAGCATCGTCCTGCTGGGATTGGTGAACTGGCTCATCGCCCGCCGCCTGTTCGCGCCGATCGACCACTACCTGCATGGGCAGGCGACCTTCGCGGACACGCAGCGGCGCCTTACCCAGCTGCCGCTGCTGACCGCCCGCACCGTGGCGATCCTGTCGCTGGTGCTGACGATCTTACGCCTGACCGCGACCTACTTCTTCAGCGATCCCGGCCTGACCGGCGTGCCGCGACCGACGATCGCCCAGGTCGTCACGCTCTGCCTGGTCCTGCCGGTCTTCTTCTTCACCTACACTTACTTCGTCATCAGTGACTATCTCGCGAGCCTCTGCACCTTCATCTTCCGCCAGCGCGGCGACAATCTCGCGCTGTTCTTCGGCAGCTACACCGCGAAGCTGATCGTCGCCCTGATGGTCATCTCGATTGCGCCCCTGGCGGCGACGATGGTCGCCCTGTTTTCCTACGAGGGTGAACGTCTGAAGTTCGAGGTTGCCAACGTCGTGATCGTGGCCGTCATGGGCCTCACCATCTCGGCCTACTTTGTCGCCCGCTCGCTGCTCCGGCCGATCCGCAACTTGTCTCGGGCCATGGCCAAGGTTGCCGAGGGCGACCTCAGCCAGAGCGTCGCTGTCACCTCGAACGACGAGGTCGGGGAGCTCACCGGCCAGTTCAACAACATGGTCGGCGGCCTGCGCGAGCGCGAGCGCTTCCGCGAGACCTTCGGCCGCTATGTCGACGAGAGCGTGGCCGCCACCATCCTGCAGCACGAGGGCGAAGGCGTACTGGCCGGCGAAACCCGCGAAGCCACCGTCCTGTTCACCGACATCGCGGGCTTCACCACCATCGCCGAGTACATGACACCGGATGCCCTGGTCGCGGCCCTGAACGAGTACCTCGAAACGGTGCTGGAGCCGATCCGCGCCCATGGCGGCGTCGTCAACACCTTCATCGGCGACGGCCTATTCGCCTCCTTCAACATGCCGCTGGCTTGCGAGAACCATGCCTGCGCCGCCGTGCGCGCCGCCATCGACATCCAGCGCGCCATCAACAGCCGCACCTTCGGCGAGATGGGCGTGGCCCTGGACACCCGCATCGGCATCAGCACCGGGCGCGTGATCGGCGGGTCGGTCGGCGCCGGCAAGCGGCTGACCTTCACGCTGCTGGGCGATACCGTCAATCTTGCGGCGCGGCTCGAGCAGTTGAACAAGGATTACAGCACGCGCATTCTCGTCTCCCAAAGCACGCGCGAGGCCTGCGGCGATCAGTTCGTCTTCACCGACATCGGCAGGGTCGCGGTGCGCGGCCGGACCGACGCCGCCATCGTCTTCAGCGTCGACCCCAAGCGCCAAGGATAAGGACGAGGATAGGAATTCATGAACGCGTCCGGATTGTCGCCCGATCAAGTGAACCTGCAGGCGCGCGTGCGCGAACTGGCGGCGGGACCGGTGGCAAAGCGCGCTGCTGAGGTCGATCGCACCGAGCAGTATCCCTGGGACAATGTCGAGCTGCTGAAGGACGCCAAGCTTTTAGGCATGACGATCCCCCAGCAGTATGGCGGCCAGGGCAAGAACTGGCTCGACGCGGTGCTGGTCATCGAGGCGCTCTCAGCGGCTTGCTCGGTCACCGGCCGCATCGCCGTCGAGACCAACATGGGTGCGATCAGTGCCGTGATGGCCTACGGCTCGGAGGAGCAGAAGAAGCTCGCCGCCGACATGGTGCTCGCGGGCGACAAGCCCGCCATCTGCATCACCGAGCCCGAGGCAGGTTCGGACGCCAACGGCATGACCACGCGGGCCGACAAGAAGGGCAACCGCTATGTTGTGAACGGCCGGAAGCACTGGATCACCGGCGGCGGCGTCTCGCGGCTGCACCTGATCTTCGCCAAGGTCTACGACGAGAAGGGCAACGAGGAAGGCATCGGCGGCTTTCTGGCGATCCGCGACGAGACCCAAGGCCTGAAGATAACCAAGCGCGAGCCGACCATGGGCCTGCGCGGCATTCCCGAGGCGGTGATCGACTTCGAGGACATGGAGTTGCCGCCCTCGGCCCTGGTGATCCCGCCGCGCGGCCTGAAGAAGGGCTTCGCCGACCTGATGAACGCCTATAACAGCCAGCGCGTCGGCGCGGCGACGGTGGCGCTGGGCATCGCCGAGGGCGCCTATCAGCTGGCGCTCGACTGGTCGGAGAAGCGTCATCAGTTCGGCCGGCCGATCAACGAGTTCCAGGGCCTGCAATGGAAGCTCGCCGACATGTCGATCAAGCTGCGTGCGGCACAGGCGCTGGTCTACGACGCCGCCCGGTCCGGTGAAGGTGGATTTCCCGACATGCTGCTGGCGGCGCAGGCCAAGGTCTTCACCTCGGAAAGCGCCATCCAGGTGGTGAACGACGCCCTGCAGTTCTTCGGCGCCCGCGGCTACTCGCGCGAGCTGCCGCTGGAGCGCATGGCCAGAGACGTGCGCATGTTCACCATCGGCGGCGGCACCGCCGAGGTGCTGCGCAATGTCGTGGCCGGTGCGCTCTTGAAGAAGAAGCTGCCGCAGACCAGGGATGGCTATCTGTCATCCTGAGCGTAGCGAAGGATCTCATGCCGGTTGCACGCGGCGATGAGGTCCTTCGCTTCGCTCAGGACGACAGGATCGAGCGGGCCTCCAGGCCCGCGGTCCGGCAAGACTACCGCCCGAACCGGTTCCAGACGCCGGCGTTGGAGCGCATCAGGACGAACTCCTTGCCCTTCTTGCCGGCGCCGTCGCGCGGGGTGCAGGTGACCGAGATCCACGACTGATAATCCCAGCGCGCCGAGCAGCTTTCGCTGTCGCACGGCAGCTCGAACTCCGCCTCCTGCTTCAGCTCCGCGCCGTCCACCGCATGGATGACCAGCGCGCTGCGCGGCGGCTGCAGCGAGCAGCCGATGGTGAGGAACTTGGACTTCTCCGACGTCCACACCGGCGCGCCATGGACGGTCAGCAGGCGGCCGGTCGGCATCATCACCAGCGTGTAGGAGAAGTCGTCGTGCGATGACCGGCGCACGACATAGAACCGACCGGCCTGGTCATAGCGCTCGTAGAGATAGTGGTAGCCGTCGTCGCCGTAGGGACAGTCGACCAGCACGATCGACTTGCCGCCATCCAGCACCAGCCGCAGCCGGCCGCGCTGGCGCGACACGAGGTCGGCGTTGCTCTTGAAGCGCTGCGCCTCCTGGGGCCACTCGGCGACGGTGTCGCTCTCGTAGTAGGGATCGATCGGCCGGCCGCCCGGCTCGCAAGAGGTCTGGGCGCCCGCCGTCGACGCCAGCAGGCTTGCGACCATTGCCAAGCAGAGCACGAGGATGCGCATCACCGCCTCGGCTTCAGCATGGTCTCCAGGCTGATCGACCGCAAGGTCGCCTCGGCGATTTCGTCGATTTCAATCAGCACCCGCTGCAATGCCGCGCCGATGTCGGTGTCCTCGCCCGGCTCTTTGGCGCGCTGGCCCGGCGCCGGCTCGAACAGGGCGACGATGTCCATCAGGGTGGTGCGCCGACGATTGCCGGTGAAGCGATAGCCGCCCGCCGCGCCGCGGCCGCCCCGCACCAGGCCGGCGGCGGCCAGCGTGCGCAACACCTTGGCTAGGTGATGGGTCGAAACACCGAAGCGCTCGGCGAGATCGGCCACCGACTGGGTACGCTCGGGCTCGCGCGCCAGTTCGAGCACCGCGTATAGACCCAGCCGCGTTCCCGTCTGCAGCTTCACGCGACATCCATGTCGAGCTGCAGCGACGGACCCGCGACCATGCCCTGGGCGCGAAAGAAAGAGAGGATCAGGTGATCCTTGCGGTCGACCAGCGTGCGCACGCGCGTCACGCCCTTCTGCTTGAAGCGGGTGACCAGCGCCTCGAACAGGGCGCTCGCCACGCCGCGCTCACGCTGCCGGGGCTCGATCTGGATGGCGAACACCCAGCCCGCCGCCGGCTGGCCGAACTCGAAGGCACGCACCTCGCCGGCGATGAAGCCCAGGAGCCTGCCGGCCTCGTTCTCGGCCACCAGGAGATTGCGCTCGGGGGCCAGCATGTCCCGCCAGTAGTCTGGCTTGTCGGAACCGGTCAGCCGCGCGTCCAGCGCGGAAATCGCTGGCAGATCAGTGGCTTGAGCGGGGCGGATCGCAACCATATCTGGGGAAGAGAATGCGCTTGCCGGGCGGAAAGTAAATAGGTATTTCAGTACCGAATTACGCAAATAGGGAAACGCCAAATGGCCGAGACGCCGATCGACTTTCGAACCGCGCCCGACCGCTACCGGCACTGGAAGCTCGCCCTGGAGAACGGCGTCGCTTACCTGACCATGGACGTGAACGAGGATGCGGGCCTGCGGCCCGGCTACAAGCTCAAGCTCAATTCCTACGACCTCGGCGTCGACATCGAATTGGCCGACGCCGTCCAGCGCCTGCGCTTCGAGCATCCCGAGATCGGAGCGGTGGTGATCCGCTCCCAGCGTGACCGCATCTTCTGCTCGGGCGCCAACATCAACATGCTCGGGCTCTCGACCCACGATCACAAGGTCAACTTCTGCAAGTTCACCAACGAGACGCGGCTCGCCATCGAGGATGCCAGCCAGCACTCGGACCAGACCTACATCTGCTCGATCAACGGCATCGCCGCCGGCGGCGGCTACGAGCTGGCGCTGGCCTGCGAGCAGATCCTGCTGGCCGACGATGGCTCGAGCGCGGTGTCGCTGCCCGAGCTGCCATTGCTCGCCGTGCTGCCGGGCACCGGCGGGCTGACTCGGCTGGTCGACAAGCGCCTGGTGCGGCGCGACCACGCCGACTTCTTCTGCACCACCGCCGAGGGCGTGCGCGGCAAGCGGGCGCGCGACTGGCGGCTGGTCGACACGCTCATTCCTCCGAGCAAGCTTGCCGAGGAGACCAAGAAGATCGCCGAAGGCGTCGCGGCAAAGTCGAAGCGGCCCAAGGACACCAAGGGCATCGCGCTTCCCCCGGTCGAGCGCACCATCGACGGTGACACGATCCGCTACGCTCATGTCACGGTGGAGATCGACCGCGAGCAGCGCGTTGCGCGCTTCCGCGTCAACGGTCCCGCGGCTGCGCCGCCGGCCGACGCCGCCGCGATTCATGCCCAGGGCGCTGGCTTCTGGCCGCTGGCGCTGGCCCGGCAATTCGACGACGCCATGATGCACCTGCGCCTCAACGAGACCGAGATCGGCACCTGGGTGCTGCAGAGCCAGGGCGATGCCGCCCTGGTCGAGGCCTACGACGCGCTGCTCACCAAGGAGCAGTCCCACTGGCTGGTGCGCGAGATCGTGCTCTACTGGAAGCGCACCCTGAAGCGGCTGGACGTGAGCTCGCGCAGCCTGATCGCCCTGGTCGAGCCGGGCTCGTGCTTCGCCGGTACGCTGTTCGAGCTCGTGCTGGCGGCCGACCGCTCCTACATGCTGGACGGCGTGTTCGAGGGCTCCAACCTGCCGGCGGCCACGGTGCGGCTGACGCCGATGAACTTCGGCCCCTACCCCATGGGCAACGGCCTGACGCGGCTTGGCACACGCTTCCTCGCGGAGCCCGACAAGATCGACGAGCTGAAGGACGAGATCGGCAAGCCGATCGACGCCGAAGCCGCCGACGAGCTCGGCCTGGTCACGTTCACGCCGGACGATATCGACTGGGAGGACGAGGTGCGGCTGGTGCTGGAAGAGCGCGCCGGCTTCTCGCCCGACGGCCTGATCGGCATGGAAGCCAACCTGCGCTTCGCCGGGCCGGAGACCATGGAGACCAAGATCTTCGCCCGGCTGTCGGCCTGGCAGAACTGGATCTTCCAGCGTCCCAACGCCACCGGCCCCGAAGGCGCCTTGAAACTCTACGGCACGGGCAAGCAATCCAAGTACGACCGCAAGCGGGCGTAAAGGAGCAGGACATGTCCATCGACTATACCCAGCGCATCCCCAACAACGTCGACCTCGCGAGCGACCGCCGCCTGCAGCGCGCGCTGGAGAACTGGCAGCCGCGCTTCCTCGACTGGTGGAAGGACATGGGGCCGGACGGCACCAACAACTTCGACGTCTATCTGCGCACCGCCATCTCGGCCGAGGCCAACGGCTGGGCCAACTTCGGCTATGTGAAGATGCCGGAGTATCGCTGGGGCATCTTCCTCGCAGGCCAGGATCCCAACCGCGCCATCGCCTACGGCGACAACAAGGGCAAGCCCGCCTGGCAGGAGGTGCCCGGCGAGCTGCGCTCGACCCTGCGCCGCCTGATCGTCACCCAGGGCGACACCGAGCCCGCCTCGGTCGAGCAGCAGCGCCTGCTCGGCAAGACCGCGCCCTCGCTCTACGACCTGCGCAACGTCTTCCAGGTCAATGTCGAGGAAGGCCGGCATCTGTGGGCCATGGTCTACCTGCTGCACGCCTATTTCGGCCGCGATGGCCGCGAGGAGGCGGAGATGCTGCTGGAGCGCCATTCCGGCGATCCCGACAAGCCGCGCATCCTCGGCGCCTTCAACGAGAAGACGCCGGACTGGCTCTCCTTCTTCATGTTCACCTACTTCACCGACCGCGACGGCAAGTACCAGCTGGCCTCGCTCGCCGAATCGGGCTTCGATCCGCTGTCGCGCTCCTGCCGCTTCATGCTGATCGAGGAGGCCCATCACATGTTCGTGGGCGAATCGGGCGTGCAGCGCATCGTCCAGCGCACCTGCGACCTCATGAAGGAGCACAAGACCGACGACGTGCGCGCGCTCGGCGCCATCGACCTCGCGACCGTCCAGAAGTACCTCAACTTCCACTTCTCGGTGTCGCTCGACCTGTTCGGCCAGGAGGCGTCGACCAACGCCGCCAACTACTACACGATGGGCGTCAAGGGCCGTTACCTCGAGACCCGCATCGAGGACGACCACGTGCTCAGCGACCAGGCCTTCGAGATCGACACGGTCGAGGACGGCCGCATCGTGCACAAGGCCGTGCCGGCGCTGTCGGCGCTGAATGAGCGGCTGCGCAACGACTATATCGAGGACTGCGCCCGCGGCCTCCTCCGCTGGAACCGCGTCATCGAGCAGGCCGGCATCGACTTCGAACTGAAGCTGCCGCATCGCGCCTTCAACCGTCGTATCGGCGCCTTTTCCGAGCTCAATGTTTCGCCCGAGGGCAAGGTGATGAGCGCGGCCGACTGGAAGGCCAACGCGCACAAGTGGCTGCCGACCGACGAGGACCGCGCCTACGTGACCTCGCTGATGGGCCCGGCGGTGGTCGAACCCGGCAAATACGCCAACTGGATCGCCCCGCCGCAGCGCGGCATCAACAACCAGCCGGCCAACTTCGAGTATGTGCGCTTCAACTGATGGCCGGCGGCATCTCCATCCACGTCTATGACGTCTCGCGCGGCGTGCCGGCCGCGGGGCTGCACGTCGAAGTGCGTGGCCCCGACGGCAAGCTCCTGGTCGATGGGCGAACCGCCGGTGCCGGGACGCTGGACGCGCCGACGCCGCTCACAGGACTCTACGAGGCGCTGTTCCACATTGGCGACTGGTATCGCGCGCAGGGTGTTCCCGTATCGAATCCCGCCTTCCTCGAGGTCGTGCCCTACCGCTTCGGCGTTGCTGACCTCGCGCAGCACTATCACCTGCCGCTCAAGATGACGCCTTGGGGCTTCTCACTGTTTCGTGGCGGCGCCTGACCGCTCGTTCGGCCAATCATTTGAAGTTGCAGGCGTCGTGGGCGGTCCCGAACCAGGCGTTCACGCTGTGATCGACGAGGCAGCCGTCGCGCCACCTGCCCGAGAAGGAAGGGCCGGTCGTGAGCTTCAACGTTCCGTAGCCATCGGGCTTGCCCTTGCGGACCTCCCCCTGGTAGCGATTTCCAATCTTATCGATCATCACGCCCAGCCCGTCAGGGAGAGCGCCCCGGAGGGAACCTTCGAACGTACTGCCGTCCAGATAAATCAACTTGCCTTCGCCCTGCGGGATCCCCTGAACAAATGAGCCCTCGTATCGCATCCCGTTGGGCAGTTGCAGGAAACCACGCCCGTCCTTGATTTCGGATACGCCGCAGTCGGCAAGCGAGGTCAGCAACACGCGGAAGCCGGTCTGCGTGACGAGGCAGCCGGCCTTCCAATCGCCCGCATAGGTCTCTCCCCCGGCTGTCCGCTCCTCCCCCGGGCCATCGGGCTTGCCCTTCTTGAACTCTCCCTCGTAGATGTTGCCACTTGGCAACCTGAGGACGCCGCGGCCGCTTTCCAGGCCGTCAACCAGGGGGCCTTCGTAGACCCGGCCGTCCGGGTATGTCTTGATCGCGTGGGCGGCCTCGCCGTTCTTGAAGTCGGCCTGGAGCCGGAGGCCGTTATCGAATGTCACGATCGCCTTGCCGTCCATCAGCCGATTGTCGACGAAGAGTCCTTCGTAGCGACTGCCATTCGGAGTGACCACAAAGCCCGGCCCGTTCAGCTTGCCGCCCTTGAAGCTCGCGTCGTACCGCGTGCCGTCGAGATCGGTGATCGACTGCTTGCCGTCGGGCCGGTCGAGTGGGGGAAACCCGCACTCCGCGGGGTTCGCACTGATCGCGCGCCGGAAGCTGCCGTTGGTGAGGCACCCGGCGCGCCACGTCCCGGTCGAGGATGTGCCGTCGGGGTCCGTCACGGTTCCCACACCGTCTGGCTTACCCGCGCGGAACTCGCCCTTGTAAGTCGAACCGTTGCCGAAGATCAGAGTACCTGATCCGTCGTAGACGTCGTCCTTGAAGGCGCCCTCGTAGCGAGTGTTGTCGACTGTCCGCAAGACGCCCTGCCCATCGTACTTGCCCGCCTTGAACGAGCCTTCATAGTGGCTGCCATCGGCGTTGTCGGCGACGCCCTGGCCGTTGGGATCGTCTTTGAGGAACTCGCCCTCGTAGCGTCCGCCGTCGCCATAGATCAGCTTGCCGCGGCCCTCGTACTTGCCCTGTCGGAATTCACCTTCGTAGCGACTTCCGTCGGCGCCGATCCAGATCCCGACTCCGTCGGAATCGCCGTTCTTGAAGTCGCCCTCGTAGCGGTTGCCGTTGGCAAAAGCCTCGCGGCCTCGCCCATCGTATCGGCCGTCGCGCAGCGTGCCATCGAAGAGCTGGTTCGGTTTGCCATTGCGAAACCATTCCAGGACGCCTTGCCCGGATGCGACGCCGCCGGGACATTCGCCGTTCCAGCGCACGCTTTCCCCGGTTTCAGGAAAGGGATTCCAGATGCGGCACCCGGTCGTGGCATCGGCGATCCACCCTGCCGGCGCCTGCGCAAATGCTGGCGCAGCCACCATCGCCGCCACTGCCAAATACACGAAAAAGTGCATGCCACTCCCCCGGAGCGCCGTCGATGCGAATTGATGTACTGAATAGAACACCTACGGACAAGGCACGTCGTTTGCTTGGGCCCGTACAGGACGAACGGGAAGAGCCCATGATCGAACGCAGAAGACTACTGGAACTGGGATTGGTCGCAGGCGCGACCCTTGTGTGGGGCCGCGAAGGTCTGGCTCAGGCTTGGCCGTCGCGCCCCGTGAAGATCGTCGTCACTTTCCCGCCCGGCGGCGCGTCGGATGCCGCGGCGCGCGTGATCTCGGGGCCGCTGCAGGAGAAGCTCGGCCAGACCGTGATCGTCGACAACAAGCCGGGCGGCGGCACGACCATCGGGGCCAACGCCGTGCTGGCGGCCAAGGACGATTTCCATACGCTGATGCTCTCCAACAGCGCGCCGATCTCGATCGCCCCCTACCTGTTCGACAAGCCACCCTACGATCCGCTGAAGGATTTCACGCACGTGGCCTATATCGGCTCGGTGGCCAATGCCTTCGTCGTGCGTCCCGCCGTGCCGGCCAAGGACATGAAGGAGCTGATTGCCTGGATCAAAGGCCAGAACAAGACGGTGCCCTTCGGCTCGGGCGGCCAGGGCTCGATCGGCCACATCATCGGCGAGATGTTCAAGGCCGAGCTTGGCCTCAACATGGAGCACATCGGGTATCGCGGCGCCGCGCCGATGTTCCAGGACATGATGGCGGACCAGCTCGACTTCGCCGTGGTGACGCTGACCGAGGTGTTACCGCTCGCCAAGGACGGCAAGCTGCGCATGATCGCGCTGACCTCGACGCAGAAGGCGCCGTCGGCGCCCGACGTGCCGCTGGTGACCGAGCTCGGCTACCCCAAGCTGGTGGCCGAGAACTTCGTCGGCCTCTCCGCGCCCGCCGGCATGCCGGCCGATGCCCAGGCCAGGTTGCACAAAGCCACGGCCGAGGTGCTGAGCAATCCCAAGATCGTCGAGCGCCTGGGCGAGCTGGGTTTCGTCACCAAACCCATGACCAGCGCGGAGTTCACCGCCTTCGTCGCCGATCAGGTGAAGACCTTCCAGGCGCCGGTCAAAGCGTCGGGCGCGAAGCTGTAGCCGGACCGACGCACAAGTTTAACTGTAGGTCCACGCACCCCACTGCAGGAGATTGCTACGCCATGGCGGCGGCCGGCGACTGTCGCAGCGGCCGCGCCAGCGAAGGGGCAGCAGAATGGACAACAAGGCTCTCACCGACGTCGCCGCCGGCAGCTTCCGGCTGCGCAACAACAACCCGCACACCGCCAGCAGCACCATCGTCGACATGGAAGACGACCAGGTGATCGCGCTCACCACCGTCGAGGTTTCCGACGGCGTGGTCGTGCTGCATTGCTTCGACTCCGCGATGAGCGCGATGGAGGAGCACCAAGCAGAGGAAGAGGAAGCCGAAGAGGAAGAAGAGTCGGAGGAGGAAGAGAGCGAAGAGGAAGAAACGGAAGAGGAGTCGGAGGAAGAGGAAGAAGAGGCCGAGGAAGAAGACGAAGATGAGGAACAGGACGAGACGCATCATGCCGCCAAGGGCCGCAGCTACACCGTCGCCAGCGGCAACAGCGTGACCGTCCGCGCCGCCGTCATCCGCCTCGAGCCGGTCGGCAAGCAGGCAGCCGAGGGCACCTATCGGGTCCACATCCTGCAGCCGTAGCCTCGAGATCGCGCGCCGCCGTCAGCTGGTCGTCGGCGGCGTGCCCTCGAGGTAGGTGCTCTTGCCGGGTGCGAAGGGCTCGGGCGAGTTCCAGACGAACAGCACGCGCAGGACCTCCGGCCCTTCGTTGCCCCAGGCATGGGCCATGTTTGCCGGGATGATCACGCATTGCCCCGGCGTCGCGGTGAGCCGCGGCCCTTTGTTCATCTCGACCCAGATCTTGCCGGCCTCGACCAGGATCACTTCCTCATAGTCGTGGCGATGCAGTGGCGCGCCGCAGCCCGGCTTGACGGTATTGGCGAGCACGCCAACATCGCTCGCCCCGCGCTCGCGACTGCAAATCCACTTGCCGGTGATGCCCGGCCGCATGGGAAACTCCGGCAGCGACCCATGGTCCACGACTGGCATTGCCTTCTCCCAAGATGTCTGGAAATCAGAGAAAACGCCCTTGCGGCGGCGAATGCAAATAGGTAATTCGGTACCAAATTACGCAAATAAGGAAACGCTCTGGGAATGACGGGGTTGGCATGATTGAGGGCATCGCATTCGGTCCGGACTTCAAGGTGCGACTGCCCGGTCGCTTCAACGTGGCCGTGCCGTTCATCGACCGGCACCTTCGCGAAGGCCGCGGCGCCAAGGTCGCGATCCGCACCGCCAGTGAGACCGTGACCTATGCCGAGCTCGCCGAGCGCGTGAACCGCGCCGGCAACGCGTTGCTGGCAAAGGGCCTGAAGCCAGGCGATCGCCTGCTGATGGTGATCAAGGATTGCCCGGCCTTCTTCTATCTCTTCTGGGGAGCCATCAAGGCGGGCATCGTGCCGGCGCCGCTCAACACCATGCTGCGCGCCGCCGACTATGCCTACCTGTTCGAGGATTCCGGCTGCAAGCTCGTCGTCTACTCCAGCGAGTTCGCCAAGGAAGTCGAGCCGGCGCTCGCCCGCATCGGGGTCAAGGCGAGCACAGCCGATGCCTTCCTCGCCGATCTCGCCAAAGCCTCGGCGGCTCTCGAGCCGCGTATGGCCGCCCCGACCGACGACTGCTTCTGGCTCTATTCGTCGGGCTCGACCGGCCGGCCCAAGGGCGCGGTGCACCTGCAGCGCGACATGGTGGTGACCAGCGAGCTCTATGGCGTGCGGGCGCTGGGCATGCGCGAGGACGATGTCAGCTACTCGGCCGGGAAGCTCTTCTTCGCCTACGGTCTCGGCAACTCCATGACCTTCCCGCTGTGGACCGGCAGCACGGCCGTGCTCGACGATCGCCGGCCGACGCCCGACACCACCTTCGAGACCATCGAGACCTTCAAGCCCACGCTCTACTATGGCGCGCCGACGCTCTATGCCGCCCAGCTTGCGGCGCTGGAGAAGAAGCCGCGCGACTTCTCGAGCATCCGCGCCTGCGTCTCGGCAGCCGAGGCGCTACCCGCCGACATCTTCCGCCGCTGGCAGGAGAAGACCGGCACCATCATCCTGGACGGCATCGGCTCGACCGAGTGCCTGCACATCTTCATCGGCAACCGGCTCGACGACTACCGGCCGGGCACCAGCGGCAGGCCGGTGCCGGGCTACGAGATCAAGATCGTCGACGAGCACGGCAAGCCTGTGCCGAGGGGCGAGAGCGGGCGGCTGTGGATCCGCTCGGAGTCGGCCGCCAAGTACTACTGGAACAAGCCCGACAAGACCGCCGAGACCATGGTCGACGGCTGGCTGAACACCGGCGACACCTATCGTCAGGACGCGGACGGCTACTTCATCTATGACGGCCGCAGCGACGACATGCTGAAGGTGGGTGGCATCTGGTGCTCGCCGGTCGAGGTCGAGAGCTGCCTGATCACCCATCCCGCGGTGCTGGAGGCGGCCGTGGTCGGCCATACCGACGATCAGAGCCTGATCAAGCCCAAGGCCTTCGTCGTGCTGAAGCAGCCGGGCGGCGGTGGGCCCAAGCTCACCGAGGAGCTGATGGCGCTCTGCAAGTCGACGCTTGCGCCCTACAAGTATCCCCGCTGGGTCGAGTACGTCACCGAGCTGCCCAAGACGGCGACGGGCAAGATCCAGCGCTACAAGCTGCGCGACTGAGAGCGATGAAGATCCGGCATGCCGAGCGCACGGACCTTGACGCCTGCTATGCCATCTCCCTGGCCACCGGACTTGCGGGCGGTGACGCCTCGCACCTCTATCGCGATCCCCACATGATGGGCCACATCTACGTGGCTCCCTACGTGATGCTCGCAGCGGAGCTGGCGTTCGTCGTCGAAGATGACGAAGGCATCGCGGGTTTTGCCGTCGGCACCGACGATACTCCGGCGTGGGAGGACCGCCTGGAACGGCAGTGGTGGCCGGAGCTGCGCGCCCGCTACGCCGATCCTCGCGATGTGCCGCCGGAACAGCGCACGCCGGATCAGCGGCGCGCCTGGATGATCCATCATCCCGAACGCACGCCGGCCACCATCGCAATGGCGTACCCCGCCCATCTGCACATGAACCTCCTGCCGCGCCAGCAACGCCGGGGCGTCGGCGCGCAGTTGCTCGACCGTTGGCTCGATGCCGCGAACCGGCGTGCCGTCCATGTCGGCGTCAATCGGGCGAATTCCGGTGCCGCTGCCTTCTGGCGCAAGTGCCGCTTCGAGCCACTGGCGCTCGACTCGCCGCCCAACGAACGGACGCTTTGGATGGGCCGCGACGATGGTCGATAGGCGTTGTTGGGATACGCGTTTTCGGGTTTTATTGGCCCCATCAGGGACGGGGATGGCAACAGGGAGCGAGAAATCATGAAATCAAGATTGTTTGGGCCCGCAACAATTGCGGCGCTGGCCCTTGCCCTGCCGGCGGCGGCCCAGACGCCGATCAAGATCGGCTTCATCAGCACATTCTCGGGGCCGCAGGCGGCGATCGGCGAGGACATGCGCCGCTCGGTCGAGCTCGCCAAGGAGCATCTCGGCGGCAAGATGGGCGGCGTGCCGTTCGAGATCATCTACGAGGACGACCAGTTCAAGCCCGATGTCGGCAAGGCGCGCTCGGAGAAGCTGGTCCAACAGGACAAGGTGAACGTCGTCGCGGGCTACATCTGGTCGAACGTGCTGCTCGCCTCGCTGAAGGCGGTGACCGACGAGGGCGACACCATACTGATCTCGGCCAATGCCGGGCCCTCGCAGATCGCGGGCGAGCTCTGCAACAAGAACTTCTTCTCGACCTCGTGGAACAACGACCAGACGCCCATGGCGATGGGCCAGTACCTGCAGGAGAAGGGCGTGAAGAGCATGTACCTGATGGCCGGCAACTACGCCGCCGGCAAGGACATGCTCGCGGGCGTCAAGCGCACCTTCAAGGGCGAGATCAAGGGCGAGGACCTCACCAAGTGGCCCGACCAGCTCGACTTCTCGGCCGAGCTCGCCAAGATCCGCGCAGCCAAGCCCGACGGCATCTTCATCTTCTATCCCGGCGCGCACGGCGTGCAGTTCCTGCAGCAATACGTGCAGGCCGGGCTGAAAGGTCAGATCCCGCTCTACCAGGTGTTCTCGATCGACGCGATCACCCTGCCGCAGCAGAAGGAGCTGGCGCTGGGAACGCTCGGCGCCCAGGAGTGGGTCAACGACCTGCCCAACGACGCCAACAAGAAATACGTCGCCGACTTCAAGAAGAAGCACGGCGTCTATCCGTCCTACTACGGCGCCCAGAGCTACGATGCGATCATGCTGGTCGCGTCGGCGGCCGAGGCGCTGAAGGGCGATCTCTCGAACAAGGACAAGGTCCGCGCCGAGATGAAGAAGGCCAACTTCAAGTCGCTGCGCGGCGACTTCAAGTACAACACCAATCAGTTCCCGATCCAGAACTTCTACATCCAGGAAGCGGTCAAGGATCCGGAAGGCATGATGACGGTGAAGACCATCGCCACCGCCGTGAAGGACGGCAAGGATCCGTACTATGAGAAGTGCCCGATGAAATGAGCCGCAGGGCTCGCGATGACGGGAGCGCGGCGACGCGCTCCCGTTTCGTTTGCGGGGTTTGACGGGGGACATGGACTACCTGCTGCTTCAAATGCTGAACGGCGTGCAGCTCGGCCTGCTGATGTTCCTGCTCGCCGCTGGGCTGACCTTGACCTTCGGCATCATGGACCTGGTGAACCTGGCGCACGGGTCGCTCTACATGATGGGCGCCTACATCGCCTGGGCGTTGATCGGCTGGACCGATTCCTTCGTGCTCGGGGCCCTGCTGGCGCTGCCGGCCACCTTCCTGCTGGGCATCGTCGTCGAGGCCATCGTCATGCGACGGCTCTATGCCCGCGACCATCTCGAGCAGGTGCTGGCGACCTTCGGCCTGATCCTGTTCTTCAACGAGCTGGTGCGCATGATCTGGGGCGCCGCCGGCAAGAGCATCGCCGTGCCAGCCTTCCTCAACCGCACCGTCGAGATCCTGCCCGGCGTGCCCTACCCCGCCTACCGCTTCGCCATCATCGTGGTCGGCGCCGTGGTCGCCGTGCTGCTGGCCTGGCTGGTGGCGCGGACACGCGTCGGCATGCTGATCCGGGCCGGCGCGTCCAACCGGCGCATGATCGGCGCGCTCGGCATCAATATCGAGTTGCTGTTCAGCCTGGTGTTCGGCCTGGGCGCCGTCTTCGCCGGTCTCGCCGGCCTGATGGCCGCCCCCATCACCTCGGTCAAGATCGGCATGGGCGACGACATCCTGATCCTGGCCTTCGTCATCATCGTCATCGGCGGCATCGGCTCGATCAAGGGCGCGTTCGTGGCGGCCATGGTGGTAGGCCAGATCGACATCGTCGGCCGCGCCTTCCTTCCCGACCTGCTGAAGACCTTCCTCAGCGCCTCGGCTGCCTCCAGCGCGGCGCCCGCGATCTCTCAGGTGCTGATCTACATCGTCATGGCAGGCGTCCTGGTATGGCGTCCGACCGGCCTGTTCGGGCAGCGGACATAGTCATGTGCCGCGGCACCCCCCACCTCACCCTGAGGAGCCGCGCAAAGCGCGGCGTCTCGAAGGGTGGGCAGCAGTGCCGGTGTAGACCACCCTTCGAGACGCGACCCTGCGGGTCGCTCCTCAGGGTGAGGTGGAATTGGATCGGCGTCTGCCGATGAGCGATGTTCTCGCTTCCCTGCGCACGCCGCGCGGGCTGATCACCACCGCGCTCTTGATCGTGCTCGCCGTCCTGCCGCTGCTGACCCAGGCCTTCGACCAGCGCTACCTGCTGTCGATCGGCACGCGCATCGTCATCTGGGCAATCGCCGCCATCGCCCTCAACATGATCCTGGGTTACGGCGGGCTGGTGAGCTTCGGCCACGCCGTGTTCTTCGGCATCGGCGGCTATGCCGTCGGCATCCTCTCGCACCATGGGATCGCCAGCGGCTGGATTCAGTGGCCGGTCGCCCTGCTGGCCGCGACCTTGTGGGCCGCCCTGATCGGCGCCCTGTCGCTGCGCACACGTGGCCTCTATTTCATCATGATCACCCTCGCCTTCGCCCAGCTCGTCTACTATGTCGGCGGCGGGCTGGAGGCTTATGGCGCCGACGATGGGCTGAACATCAGCCGTAGCCGCTTCCCCGGCCTGATCGACCTGCGCGACAAGGCCTCGTTCTACTGGCTCTGCTTCGTCCTGCTGGCCGGCACCTTGTGGTTCTGCAGCCGCTTCGCCAACGCGCGCTTCGGCCTGGTGATCCGAGGCGCCAAGGCCAACGAGCTGCGCATGATGGCGCTGGGCTTCCCGGTGTTCCGCTATCGGCTCGCCGCTTTCACCATCTCCGGCGCCTTCGGCGGGCTGGCCGGCATCCTGCTCGCCAACGAGGGCGCCTATATCTCGCCCGCCATGATGTCCTGGGTGAAGTCGGGCGACCTCATTGTCATCGTCGTACTGGGCGGCATGGGCACGCTGTTCGGACCGCTCTATGGCACCATCGCCTTCTTCGTGCTTGAGGAATCGCTGAAGCCGCTGCTCGACCTCCTGCACAAGGGCTGGGGCGAATACTGGCAGATCGTGTTCGGCCCCATGCTGGTGCTGATCGCGCTCTACGCCCGGGGCGGCATCGATTCCCTGTTGGGCCGGCGCCATGGTTGAACCGCTGCTCTACACCGACCGGCTGGTCAAACGCTTCGGCGGCCTCCTGGCCACCGACACCGTCTCGATCGACGTGCGGCCGGGTGAGATCCATGCCCTGATCGGCCCCAACGGTGCGGGCAAGACCACGCTGGTGAGCCAGCTCACCGGCAACCTCCAGCCGAGCTCCGGCACCATCCACTTCGCCGGCCGCGACATCACCCATCTGCCCATGCATGCGCGTGTGCGGCTGGGCCTCGCGCGATCCTTCCAGATCACCGCCGTGCTGCGTGAGTTCACCGCCCTCGACAACGTCGCGCTGGCGGTCCAGGGCCATGCCGGCCATTCCTTCCGCTTCCTGGCCGATGCGCGGCGCGACGAGCGGCTGCGCGATCCGGCGCGGCGCGGGCTGCAGGCCGTCGGCCTCGGCGAGCGGGCCGACACGCCGGCCGCGGCGCTGAGCCATGGCGAGCAGCGCCAGCTCGAGATCGCCATGGCGCTGGCGGGCGACCCCAGGCTGTTGCTGCTCGACGAGCCGATGGCCGGCATGGGCGTCGAGGAATCCCAGCGCATGGTCGGCTTCCTGCGCGAGCTCAAGGGCCGGCGCGCCATGCTCCTGATCGAGCACGACATGGATGCCGTCTTCCAGCTCGCCGACCGCATCACCGTGCTGGTCTACGGCCGCGCCATCGCCACCGGCACGCCAGCCGAGATCAGGGCCAACCCGGAAGTGCGGCAGGCCTATTTGGGCGATCACGACCCACCTCCCCCGTCCTACGGGGGAGGCCGGGAGGGGGAAGGCAACGCGAAGAACTCATGAGCGACTCATGATCCAACAGCAAATTGCGCTTGCCCCCTCCTGTATCCTCCCCCGTATGACGGGGGAGGAGGAGAGAAGCTCGTGTTGAGCGTCAGCCAGCTCGAGGCCTTCTACGGCACCAGCCAGGCGCTGTTCGGCATGGAATTCAGCGTCGATGCCGGCGAGGTCGTGACCCTGATGGGCCGCAACGGCATGGGCAAGACCACGACCGTCAGCGCCATCATGGGACTGCTGCCGGCGAGCCGCGGCACCATCGAGTTCGCCGGCACCCGCGTCGAGCGCCTGCCCTCCTTCCGCATCGCCCGGCTGGGCCTCGGCCTGGTGCCGGAAGGCCGCCAGATCTTCCCCAACCTCTCGGTGCGCGAGAACCTGTTGGCCTCCGCCGCCAACCGAGACAGCCGCGCGATGCCGTGGACTCTGCACCGGGTCTACGAGTTCTTCCCGCGGCTCAGCGAACGCCAGCGCAACATGGGCAACCAGCTCTCGGGCGGCGAGCAGCAGATGCTGGCGATCGGCCGCGCGCTGATGACCAATCCGAAGCTCTTGATCCTCGACGAGGCGACCGAGGGCCTGGCCCCCCTGATCCGCCTGGAGATCTGGGCCTGTCTGGAGCGGCTGAAGCGCGATGGTCAGGCCATCCTGGTGATCGACAAGAATGTGGGCAACCTGATCAAGCTCGCCGACCGGCATCACATCGTCGAGAAGGGCCGCGTCGTCTGGGCCGGCACGTCGGACGCCCTGGCCCGCGACAGCGAATTGCAGCACAGGTATCTTGGCGTCTGATCATTCGGAGTTGCCGATGCGTCTGCCCGCCCTCGCCGCCCTCTTTGCGCTTCTTGCGGCGCCCGCTTTCGGCCAGGGACAAGTCAACGTCTACAACTGGTCCGATTATGTCGCCGAGCCCGAGCTCAAGGCGTTCGAGAAGACCACCGGCATCCGGGTCAACTACACGACCTACGATTCCAACGAGATCCTCGAGGCCAAGCTGCGCGCCGGCCGTTCGGGCTACGACGTCGTGGTGCCGACCGCCTCGCCATTCTTCGTGCGGCAACTCGCGGCCAAGCTCTACCAGCCGCTCGACAAGGCCAGGCTGAAAGGCCTGAAGAACCTCGACCCCGAGATCATGGCGGCGCTCGCCCACTACGATCCAGGCAATGAGCACGCCATCCCCTGGATGTGGGGCACCACGGGCATCGGCTACAACGTCGCCGCCATTAAGAAGCGCATGGCCGACGCGCCGGTCGATTCGCTGAAGATGCTGTTCGATCCCGCTATCGTCGCGAAGTTCGCCGATTGCGGCGTCATGATGCTCGACAGCGCCACCGACGTCTTTCCCGCCGCGTTGAAGTATCTCGGCCTCGATCCCGATTCCAAGAAGAGTGAGGATCTCGTCAAGGCGGCCGATGTCGTGAAGGCGGTGCGGCCCTACATCCGCAAGTTCCATTCGTCGGAGTACATCAACGCGCTGGCCGGCGGCGACGTCTGCCTGGTGCTGGGCTTCTCCGGCGATATCTTCCAGGCCCGCGACCGCGCCGCCAAGGCCAAGGACAAGCAGGACATCGCATACGCCATCCCCAAGGAGGGCTCACTGCTCTGGATCGATGTCGCCGCCATTCCCAAGGATGCGCCCAATCCCGACAATGCCCTGCGCTTTCTCGACTTCATGCTCGAGCCCAAGGTCGCGGCCGCCTCGAGCGAGATCACGGGCTATGCCAACGCCAACACCGCGGCGACGGCGCTGCTGCCCAAGGAGATCTCGGGCAACCCGCTGATCTATCCGCCGGCCGCGGTGCGCGCGACCTTCTACACCATCACCGCCGGCAACGCCGAGCAGACGCGTGAGCGCACGCGGCTGTGGACCATGGTGAAGACCGGACGATGAGCTGGCCACGCGCCCTGTGGGCAGGCTTCCTGTCGCTGATCCTGCCCGGCCTCGGCCAGTACTATGGCGGCGCGCAGCGACTGGGCATCGTCCTGTTCCTGGCCTCGGTCGGTCTCGCTATCTGCTGGATCATCTTCAGCTGGCACGTCGCCCCGACACCTGCCGCCATCGTGGCTTTCACCGTTGCCACACTGGGCTTTCCGCTCGCCGTTGCGATCGATGCCGTGCGCCGTGCCCGGCGGGCTCCACGATCGTCGCCTCCGTGGTACCGGTCGACCTGGGTCGCCGCGATTGTGATGATCCTGATCAATGTCGGCCTGCGGAGCATCGACCTGATCGGCCATCCGCCTGGCTGGCGCAGCTTTCACATCGCCTCGGGTTCCAGCCTCCCGACCTTGCTCACCACCGACTATGTCATGGTCGATGTCAGCCATCCCGGGACGACTCCGGCCTACGGCGACATCATCGTGTTCAACCCGCCAAAGCAGCCCAACGTTGAGTACGTCAAGCGCGTCGTCGGCTTGCCGGGCGATCGCGTACAGCTGCGCGACGGCACCCTCTATCTCAACGGCCAGGCCATCTCACGGGAGCCTCAGGGCCCTGCGCGGCCTGATCTCAGCGCGCCGCCGATGGCCGGCGCCAAACAGTTCCGGGAAACGTTGCCCAACGGGCGGTCCTATACCACCCTCGAATTGGCGAAGGGCTACGCACGCGACACACCCGAATACACCGTGCCCGCCGATCGCATCTTTGTCCTGGGTGACAATCGCGACAACAGCCTCGACAGCCGCGAGCCGAACATCGGGCTCATCCCCATCGCCAACATTGTCGGGACGGTCCGCACGGTCTATTGGGCGGGGTTTCAGGAACTTAACCGCTTCCTGCTACGAGTGCAGTAGGGTGAACGACAGCAGCGCGGGTCCGATCGTCTCCATCGAAGGCGTCGCCAAGCGCTTCGGCGCCATCGCCGCCGTCGACGGGGTCTCGCTCGACGTGCAGCGCGGCGAGCTGTTTGCGCTGCTGGGCGGCTCGGGCTGCGGCAAGACCACGCTTTTGCGCATGATCGCGGGCTTCGAGACGCCGGACGCGGGCCGCGTCCTGATCGACGGCCAGGACATGACCGGCGTGCCGCCGCATCGCCGGCCGGTCAACATGATGTTCCAGTCCTACGCCCTCTTCCCGCACATGGATGTGGCGGGCAACGTGGGCTATGGCCTGCGCCGCGAGGGGCTGCCCTCGGCCGAGATCGGGCGCCGCGTCGGCGAGGCGCTCGAGCAGGTGCGGCTTGGCGATCATGCCCGGCGCAAGCCGTCGCAGCTCTCGGGCGGCCAGCGCCAGCGCGTGGCGCTCGCCCGTGCGCTGGTCAAGCGTCCCAAGCTCCTGCTGCTCGACGAGCCGCTGGCGGCGCTCGACCGCAAGCTCCGGGAAGGCACGCGCTTCGAGCTGGTGCGCCTGCAGGCCGAGCTCGGCCTCACCTTCATCATGGTGACCCACGACCAGGAGGAGGCGATGTCCATGGCGAGCCGGCTCGCCGTCATGGACAAGGGCCGCATCGAGCAGATCGGCGATCCGCATGAGATCTACGAGCATCCACGGACGCGCTTCGTCGCCGACTTCATCGGCATCGCCAACATCCTACCCGCCGACGGCGGCGGTTGGCTGGCGCTGCGGCCCGAGAAGATCGGCCTGTTCGCCGCCCGCCCCGACACCCAGCATGCCGAGCGGGGCCGCGTCGTCGACATCGCCTACGAGGGCGACCGCTCTCTCTACCGCGTGGCGCTCGCCGATGGCAGCGTGCTGCTGGTGTCGACCGCCAATGTCGCCCGCCACCCGCGCGAGCCCTGGCCGCGCGGCCACGAGGTGTGGCTGGGCTGGGCCAAAGACGCAAGCCAGCGCCTCGATGAATGAGGAGACCTCATTGCCGGGGGCGCGCCACTCCAGTGGCGCGATCTTCTGCGTGATCAACGAAGACGCGCCACTGGAGTGGCGCGCCCCCAGCTAAGACCATGCGGTTCGTCATCGCCCTTCCCTTCGTCTGGCTCGCGATCTTCTTCCTGCTGCCGTTCGCGCTGGTGCTGGCGATCGCGCTCGGCACCAACAACCCCGATGCCGCGCCGCCGGTCGATCTCGGCCTGACATTGAAGAACTTCGCCCTGCTCTTCACCGACGATCTCTATCTCGGCGCCTGGCTCGCCTCGATCCGCATTGCCGCGACCGCGACCGTGCTTTGCCTGCTGCTGGGCTACCCCATGGCCTATGCCATCGCCCGCGCCCCGGCGAACTGGCGGCCGCTGCTGTTGATGGCGGTGATCCTGCCGTTCTGGACCTCGTTCCTGATCCGCGTCTATGCCTGGATGGGCCTTCTGGCGAGCAATGGCATCCTCAACACCTTCCTGCGCTGGACCGGCCTGGTCGAAAATCCCGGCACCATCCTCGGCACCGAATGGGCGATCCTGCTCGGCATCGTCTATGCCTATCTGCCGTTCATGGTGCTACCGCTCTACGCGGCGCTGGAGAAGCTCGATACCGGCCTGCTCGAGGCCGCGTCCGACCTCGGCGCCGGCCCGTTCACCGCCTTCCGCACCGTCACCCTGCCGTTGTCGCTGCCCGGCGTTGTCGCCGGCTGCCTGCTGGTGTTCATCCCGGCGGTCGGCGAGTTCGTGATTCCCGATCTCTTGGGCGGCACGGGCACGCTGATGATCGGCAAGGTGCTGTGGGACGAGTTCTTCATCAACAACGACTGGCCGCTGGCCTCGGCCGTCGCCATCCTGCTGCTGGTCCTGCTGGTTGGACCGATCGCGCTTTTCCAGCGCCAGCAGGCGAAGAGCCTGGAGCGCCAGTGATGGTGGGCCGCGCGCGCTTCGCCTTCGCCGTGCTGGCCTTCGGCTACGCCTTCCTCTACCTGCCGATCGCGCTGGTGATCGTCTACTCGTTCAACGAATCACGCCTGGTCACGGTGTGGGCGGGCTTCTCGACCAAGTGGTGGAGCGCGCTGTTCGCCAACGAAGCGATGCTGCGCGCCGCCTGGCTGTCGCTGCGCATCGCCCTGGTGAGCGCGACGGCGGCGGCGATCATTGGCCTCGCCGCGGGCTACGTTCTGGCCCGCGTGCCGCGCTTCTTTGGCCGCACCCTGTTCGGCAGCCTGGTGATCGCGCCCATGGTCATGCCCGAGGTGGTGATGGGCATCTCCATGCTGCTGCTGTTCGTCGGCTCCGACACCCTTCTGGACGGGCCGCAGCGCGGCTTCCTGACCATCGCCATCGCCCACATCACCTTCTCCATCGCCTTCGTGGCCGTCGTCGTGCAGGCGCGGCTCGCCGACTTCGACCGCTCGCTCGAGGAAGCGGCGATGGATCTCGGCGCCACGCCCTGGGTCACCTTCCTCACGGTGACGTTACCCTTGATCGCACCGGCCGTCGGCTCGGGCTGGCTGCTCGCCTTCACGCTGTCGCTCGACGACCTGATCCTGACCCAATTCGTCGCCGGTGCTCAGTCGCAGACGCTTCCCATGCAGGTCTATTCCAGCGTGCGGCTGGGCGTCGATCCGCAGATCAATGCGCTCGCCACCATCATCGTGGCCATCGCCGCCTGTGCGCTGATCTTTTCCGGATGGCTGACGCGGCGCAGGGCATAAGCTATCGTCGGGGCGTTTTCAAAAAATGGAACAACTCTCGGGAGGAACCATGATCGACAGAAGAGCCCTGCTGAAGCAGTCGGGCGCCGCCCTGGCGACCGTCGGAGCGGGGTCGACCCTGGCCTCGTTCGGCGCGCTCGCGGACACCGTCACCATGCCGTTCGGCAACGGCGAGCGGCCGCTGGTGAAGTATCCCCAGAAGCGGCCGATGATCGGTCTCACCAGCCGCCCGCCGCAGCTCGAGACGCCGTTCTCGGTGTTCAACGAAAGCGTGATCACGCCCAACGATGCCTTCTTCGTGCGCTATCACCTAGCCGGCCTGCCGCTCGACATCGATCCCGACACCTACCGCGTGGAGGTCAAGGGCAAGGTCGACAAACCCTTGAAGCTGTCGCTGGCCGAGCTCAAGGCCATGCCGTCGATCGAGATCGTCGCCGTCAACCAGTGCTCGGGCAACAGTCGCGGCCTCTTCGTGCCACGCGTCGCCGGCGGCCAGAGCGGCAACGGCGCCATGGGCAATGCGCGCTGGAAGGGCGTGCCGCTGAAGGCGCTGCTCGAGCGCGCCGGCGTTCAGAAGGACGCCAAGCAGGTGGTGTTCAACGGGCTCGACACGGCGGTCCTCGACAAGACGCCCGACTTCGTGAAGGCGCTCGACCTCGACGTCGCCGCCGACGGCGAGGTCATGCTGGCCTATTCGATGAACGGCCAGGACCTGCCCTTCCTCAACGGCTATCCCGTGCGCCTGGTCGTTCCCGGCTACTACGGCACCTATTGGATGAAGCATCTCAGCCAGATCGATGTCATCGATCACGTGTTCGACGGCTTCTGGATGAAGAGCGCCTATCGCATCCCCGACAACGACTGCAACTGCACCGAGCCCGGCACGCCGCCCAAGACGACGGTGCCGATCGGCCGCTTCACGGTGCGGTCCTTCATCACCAGCCTTGCCAACGACGCCAAGGTGCCGGCGGGCCAGTCGATCACGCTGAAGGGCATCGCCTTCGACGGCGGCAGCGGCATCAAGGAGGTCGCCGTCTCGACCGACGACGGCAAGACCTGGACCCCGGCCAAGCTCGGCCAGGATCTCGGCAAGTACTCGTTCCGCGAATGGCAGCTGCCGGTCACCCTGTCGGCCGGCCCGCACGATCTCAAGGTGCGCGCCACCAGCAACGACGGCAAGACGCAACCCATGACGCCGCTGTGGAACCCCGCCGGTTACCTGCGCAATGTCGTGGAGACCGTCCACGTGACGGCGGCGTGAGGGAGGCGACCATGAAGCGTTCAACCCTTCTGCTGTCCGCCGCCGCCGCGATCGCCCTCTCGATGATGGGCCTCATCGCCGTCAACGCCAAGCCGCTGAACTACCAGCTGCCCGACGACACCTCGGCCTTCAAGCCCGGCCCCAACCTCGAGGTGGTCCAGGGCAATTGCGGCGCCTGCCATTCGGCGGACTACATCATCACCCAGCCGCAGGGCGCGGCCTTCAAGAAGACATTCTGGGAAGCCGAGGTCGCCAAGATGATCAACGTCTACGGCGCGCCGATCGACCCGGCCGATGTGCCCAAGATCGTCGACTACCTGGTCGCGGTCTACTGAGAGCCGACCGTCTTCGCCCACTTCTCCGACCAGACATGCAGCGGCAGGAAGAGCCGCAGCAGCTCCTCGCCCAAGGGCGTCAGGCGATAGCCTGACGCCTCGTCGAGCGCGACGAGCCTGGCCTCGCGCAACTCGGCCAGCCGGGTGTTGATGATGGTCGGGCTGGCCCCGATCGCGTCCTGCAGCTCGCGGAAGCGCCGCGGCGCCTCGCGCAGCTCCCAGACGATGCGCAACGTCCAGCGCCGCCCCAGCAGGTCGAGCAGCACCATGATCGGCCGCCCGGTCCGCGAGCCGCGCGTGCGCTTCACCATCTATTTCACTCCGTTGCTACAATTTCTGTAGCACACCTGCTACAGGAAGTGTAGCACAAAGCCATGCCTCGCATCGCCCCCGCCGAGCCGCCCTACGAGCCCGAGATCGCCGCCGCCCTCGAGCGCATCATGCCCACCGGCGTGCCGCCGCTGGTCCTGTTCCGCGCCATGGCCAGGAGCCCGCGCGTGTTCGCCAAGATGTTCGCCGGCGGGCTCATAGACAAAGGCCCACTTGCCTTGCGCCAGCGCGAGATCGTGATCGACCGCACCACGGCGCGGCTCGGCTGCGAGTATGAATGGGGCGTGCACGTCGCCTTCTTCGCCAAGCCCGCCGGCTTCACGCCGGAGCACGTGGCCGCCACCGTCTCGGGACGAAGCGACGCCGCCTGCTGGTCAGCCGCCGAACAGGCCTTGATCGCCCTGGTGGATGACCTGGTCGACCGCCGCACCATCGACGAGGCGACGTGGACGGCGCTGTCAGGTCACTTCGATGAGGCGCAGATCCTCGAAGCGATCGCGCTCGTCGGCTACTACCACACGATCAGTTTCCTCTGCCGCGGCCTAGAGCTGCCGCTCGAAGCCTACGGTGCGCGCTTTCCGGCTAAAGCGTAGCCGCGATCTCGCCGATCTTGCCCATGATCCTGCCCCATCCGCCGCTCATGGTATCGTAGGCGAAGTCGTTGCCCGGCGAGCGGAAGCCCGAGTGGACCATGCGCAATCGCGTGCCGGATCCTTCAGCCTGCAGTGTCCAGGTAACGACGCTGTCGAGCCTGGAGCCGTAGTTGCTCTTGCTGTTGTTGGAGTCGCTGCCGCCCACCCAGGAATAGACCAGGCGCTGCAGCGGCACGACCTCGCGCACCTCGCAGTGCACGATGCCGTCCCAGTCGCCGATCGGCCGGGTCGTGAAGGTGAAGCGCTTGCCCACCACCGGCTCGAAGTCGTTGGGCATCAGCCAGCGGCCGATCAGCTCGGCGGTCGTCAGCGCCCGCCACACTTTCTGCGGCGGATGCGGCAATACCTCCTCCATGACGATGTCACGGGTCGCGGACTCACCGACGGCGGGATTTCGGGCGAGGTTGGTCATCGTCCATCTCCTTCAACAGGGTCCTGAGATTGGCGAAGCGCTCGCGCCAGAAGACGCCGTAGAGGCCGAGCCAGTCGACCAGCGGCGCCAGCCCACGCGGTTCGCAGCGATAGTGGATCTGCCGCCCCTCGCGCCGCTCGCCGAGCAGGCCCGCATCCTTGAGGGCCCGAACATGCTGCGAGATCGCGGGCTGCGAGACGTCATTGCGCTCGGTGAGCGCACCCACGGTCAGCTCGCCCGCCGCGACGATCTGCTCGTACACCGCCCGCCGCGTGGGATCGGCGAGGACGCGCATGACGGAGCCGATATCGGCGACCGGGGTCATCGCGGATACATAAGTGTACACTTATATATTGTCAACACCCGGCAATATCGAGGATCGGCCGGGCACTGCGGCGGATGCGGGCCACGATCAGGGCACCCTCCATGGCGGCGACCAGCCGCTCGGCCTTGGCGCGCGCCTGTGCAGCCGACGCGCCGTCGGCGCGGAACACCGGCGCGATAATGCCGATCCAGTGGTCGATCGCGTCGGCACCGGCCTTGGTGAGTTCCGGCGAGTGCGGCGCCGTCTCCAGCATGGTGGTGGCGATCGGGCAGCCCGACCGGAAGTCCGACTCCTTCATCCATTTCGCCATGGTTGCGCAGTAGGCCCTGACGAACGCCGCCGGCGTGGCGCAGCGGCGCGCGTGGTCGCTCAGCATCTCGCCGATCAGGCGCCCGGCCAACCGCACCGCCGCCTCGGCCAACTGCTCCTTGCCGCCGGGGAAATAATGATAGAGCGAGCCCTTGGGCGCACCGCTTTCCTCCAGGATCTGCTGCAGCCCGGTCGAGGCATAGCCCTGTTGCCGGAACAGCCGCATCGCCGTGCGGATCAGCGCATCCTTGTGCTTGGCGACATTGGCCATGCCCACTCCGTTGACTCTATGGCGATCGGTCTATATGGGCATATGGAATATAACAAGTGGTCTATATGGAGCGAGCAATGCGGACGTCCCTGAATGTCGACGACGGCGTGGCGTGGCTCACCATGGACGACGGCAAGGTGAACGCCATGTCGTTCGAGATGCTGACCGAGATCGCGGACCGGCTCGACGAGGCGAAGTCGTGCGGCTGTCCGGTGGTGCTGCAGGGCCGGCCGGGCATCTTCTCGGCCGGGTTCGACCTGAAGACTTTCGCCCGCGGCCGCGAGGCGTCGGTCGCCATGGTGCGGGCCGGCGCCGAGCTGCTGCGCCGCATCCTCGCTTATCCACGGCCGGTCGTGACGGTCTGCGCCGGCCATGCCTTTCCCATGGGCGCTTTCCTGATGCTGGCGGCGGATGTCCGCTTCTGCCAGGCCGGCCCCTGGAAGATCGGCATGAACGAGGTCGCGATCGCCCTCACCGTCCCGCACTTCGCGCTGGCGATCGCGCGTCATCGGCTGACTGCGCCGGGGCTCGCCCGAGTGTCGACCGCGGCGATGTTCGATCCGGAGACCGCGCGACAGCTGGGCTATCTGGACTATGTGTGCGATAGCAGCGAGGAATTGCAGACGGCGCTGGCGGCCGAGCTGCAGCGCCTGAAGAAGCTCGACTGGAAGGCCTACGAGGCTACAAAGGCGCGCCTGAATACCCGGACATCGGATGAGATCGCTGCCGCCATCGCCGAGTACCAGCCGAGCATGGCGGCGGCGGAATGACCCGCAGCCATCGTCTACTCTGCGGCAGGTGGCATTGGGGCAACGCCCGACGACCCAGCCCGTCGCCGGATGCCCTTCAGCTGCCGCTTGGTCGATGCGAGGAGCACGCGCGAGACGATGGGCGGCGAGAACAGCGATGACATTGGTCGCAGGAACTGGGTCACCTGGCCGAGCCTGGCACCGACCTGCCCGTCCGGACAGCTCACCACCTGCGGCCGATACCAGTTGAACAGCCGTATCGAGACCGACCGGTTGCCTTCGCTCATCGGCAGCCGCAGATCGTCGGCCGCCGAGAACAGCCACGGCGTCCGCTGAAAACGCGCCTGTGCGGCGAAGAAGGCGCGCGGCAGGCTCGCGTCGGCGACGCCGTAGCGCGCCAGGCATTCCTGCAGCAGCCGGGCCGAGACCGTGGCGGCGCTCATGCCCTGGCCAAATCGTGGATTGAACGAGCAGGCTGCGTCGGCGATCGCGATGAACCGGGCGAGCGGAGTCCGCCAGCGCTCGTAATGCCGCCATCGGTTCCGGGTCGCTCGACCGGAGTAGATCGGCGATACCGGTTCCATGCGGCGTACCATCTCGTGCACGACGGGACTCGCGAGATCCTCCAGCGCCGCGGTGAATTCGGCCTCGCCGCGCGGCGGATAGGACTTGTTCACGCCGATGTAGCTCAGCAACCAGCGCCGGTTCTCCATCGGGAAAAAGCCGACGAAATACGGCCGCTCGGGCGTAGCGAGGCGCAGGAAAAGCACCTTCCACCACCAGTCGGACGGCCACGCCTGATCGCTTGCAAACCATCTTGAACTGTAGCCGGTATGACCCTCGACAATCTCTTCCTCCGGCCCGGTCAGGCCGAGCTGCTGCAACCACTCCCCGCTTTTTGAATGGGCGCCGCTCGCATCGACCACCAGATCAGCCTCGAGCGTCCGGGTCTGCCCGTCATCGCGGGTGCGGACCTCCACGCCGACGCACTCGCGCCGGCTTCCGCCCGTGGCGCGTAGCGCGCTCACCTCGGTACGCTCGAGGAAGGTCACGTTCGGCAAGCTCCGACAAAACTCACGCACGGTTCCTTCGATGAGCGGCCGGCTGGCGTAGAGCTGCCATAGCCCGGTATGGGCACGCCGCGCCCACCCGTGCGGCCATAGCGTCGCGGTGTCCCAGCCGCTTTCAACGGGTACCGCGCCGCGCTCACGCATGCGGGCTTCGAAGCCGGGGAAGAAGCTCTCGAACTCGCGCAGTCCGCGAGCGAGCAGATTGTGAACATGACGGGCTTGCGGAACGCCCGCTCGAAAATCGGGCGCCGCAGGATAGGCGTCGCGCTCGATGATCGTGACCTTGTCGACACAGTCGCTCAAGACGCGTGCGGCGCACATGCCCGCCAAACTGCCGCCGATCACCACAGCGCTGGTGGCGGGCATCAGACGCCCTAAGGCTCGAGAAGGGTCGTCAATTGTGCGCCTTCATCGGCGACGAAAACCGCGATCAGTTCGGCCCACTCGGTGTTGCTCGCGTTGGCGGATACGCGATGTATCGTGCCCAGCGGTTCAAAGAACGACTGACCGACGTCGAATATCTCCACCGGGCCATCGTTGAGCTGCGACTTGATCTGGCCCTTTGTTATGTAAGCCGTGACGATGCCACCATGGCGGTGCGGCGGCGTGAAGCCGCCCGGCCCGTAGGTCACCCTCACGACCGTCACTCTCTTGCCGGGCATGTCCGGTATCGCATACGAATTGACCACTTCCACCTTGTTGCCGGGCGCGGCATCAGCGGCACAGAGCGGCAGCGGAAATTCCGAGATCGCGTCCATGGTCACGTGCAGGGCTTTCGCGCTCACGACGACGCCGACGATCGCCGTAGCGACAATCAGCAATCCCAGCCGCGCTCGATCCGCGAATGGCGCCGTCGTTCCCAGTGCGATGCCCATCGATATCTCCCTTGAGAACCCGATCGTATCAGCGCCGCAGCAGGCGCTCCACGCCCATCACCAGCGACGGTGGCGGTCGAGACGAGCCCGGATTTCAACTATTGGCTCTCTCGACCATCGCCTGCAGCAGGATCTGCGCGCCCGCGCCGATGTCGGGCTTGGTGGCGTCCTCGATCTCGTTGTGGCTGATGCCGTCCTTGCACGGCACGAAGATCATGGCCGTTGGCGCAACGCGGCTGACGTAGCAGGCGTCGTGGCCCGCCCCACTCACGATGTCCATATGGGCATAGCCCGCCTGCTCGGCCCCACGGCGCACCGACTCCACGAGCTCCTTGGCGAAGGGCGATGGCGGGAAGTACCAGATCTGCTCGATCTTCACCTCGAGCCGATGGCGCCGGGCGATATCGGCCGCGACCGCGCGCATCTCGGCGTCCATCTTCGTCAGCTCGTCGTTGTCGGGGTGGCGGAAGTCGACCGTCATGAACACGCGGCCGGGAATGGTGTTGCGCGACTGCGGCTGGCTTTCGATCACGCCGATGGTCGACCGTCCGTTGGGCCGGTTGCCGATCCTGCGGCATTCGACGATCAGCTCGGCGGCGCCGACCAGCGCATCGCGCCGGCCTTCCATGGGCGTGGTGCCGGCATGGCTTTCCATGCCCGTCCACGAGATCTCGTACCAGCGCTGCCCCTGCGCGCCGGTGACGACGCCTATGGTCTTGTTTTGCCGCTCCAGGATCGGCCCCTGCTCGATATGCGCCTCGAAGAAAGCGCCGACCGTGCGGCCGCCGACCGGCTCCTTGCCGTCATAGCCGATCGCCCTCAGCGCCTCGCTGAACGTCACGCCATCGCGGTCCTTGATCGATAGCGCATGGTCGAGCGTGAAGGCGCCGCCGAACACGCCCGAGGCCACCATGGCCGGTGCGAAGCGGCAGCCCTCCTCGTTGGTCCATACCGCCACCTCGATCGGCGATTCGGTGACGTAACCCGAGTCGTGCAGCACGCGCAGCACTCCCAGCCCCGCCATCACGCCATAGGCGCCATCGAACTTACCGCCGGTCGGCTGGGTGTCGAGATGCGATCCGGTCATCACCGGCGGCTTGTTGGGATCGCGACCCTCGCGCCGCGCGAAAATGTTGCCGAGCTGATCGACCTTGATGGTGCAGCCTGCTTCCTTGGCCCAGCGCACGAAGAGATCGCGACCCTGGCGGTCGAGGTCGGTCAGCGCAATACGGCACACCCCGCCCTTCTCCGTGCCGCCGATCTCGGCCAGTTCCATCAGGCTCGACCACAGGCGGTCGGTATCGATCTTCAGGTTGGGGCGGTCGGCGGTATTCATTCAGGCAACTCCAAGCGGAAATCGCCGCGACCATAGCAAATGCCAGCCAGCGAAACGAAGCGCTTGAGCACAACAGCGCGCTCTTGCAAGGGTGCCTTCAGCAAAGGGAAGCCCTCCAAAATGTTGCCGCTGTCCGACACGCTCGTCCTCGATCTCACGCAAGTCATCGCCGGGCCGACTGCCGGCCAGATCCTGGGCGACATGGGCGCCGACGTGATCAAGGTCGAGCCGTTGCACGGCGAGCATTTCCGCCCGCATTTCGGCGGCGCCTGGGTGCCGTCGATGAACCGCAACAAGCGCGGGCTCGCCGTCGACCTGCGCACCGAGGGCGGCCGCGAGGTGCTGATGCGGCTCGCGCGCAAGGCCGACGTGTTCATGGAGGCCTTCACGCCCGGCGTCATCGACAAGCTGGGCTTCGGCTGGGAGAAGCTCTCCGCGGAGAATCCGCGGCTGGTCTATGCCTCGATCTCGGGCTACGGCCAGACCGGCCCTTACGCGAGCCGCGCCGGCTACGATCCCTGCATCCAGGCCGAGATCGGCCTGATGGATGCGACCGGCCCCGACGGCGGCGAGATGTGCCGCGTCGGAACCGCGGCGATCGACTACTCGACCGGCTCGTTCTGCGCCGCCGGCATCGCCTTCGCCCTGCTCGGACGCCACAAGACCGGCCGCGGCCAGCGACTCGACCTGTCGCTGTTCGATGTCGGCATGCATCTGATGAGCCACTGGATCACCAACCACGGGCTGACCGGCGAGAACCCGATCCGCATGGGCACCTCCAACTCCATCCTCTGCCCGCTGCGCGTCTTCCCGACAAAGACCCAGCCGATCTTCATCGCCGGCACCAACGACGCCTTCTGGCGCATCCTGTGCACCGCGCTTGGCAAGAAGGACTGGCTGGAGGACAAGCGCTTCGCGACCAATGCCGACCGCGTCGCCAATCGCGCGATCCTGGAGCCGCTGATCGAGGCGCATTTCCTCCAGCACACCTGTGACGAGCTCTTGGACAAGCTGATCCCCGCCGGCATGGCCTGCTCGGCCGCCTACCGCATCAGCGAGGCCATGGTGAGCCCGCACGCAAAGGCGCGCGGCAGCGTTCTGGAGATCGACTATCCCGGCATCGGTCCGGTGAAGTCGGCGAACAATCCGATCAAGCTCTCCGAGGCGCCGGTCACGACGCGGCTGAAGTCGCCTGGCGTCGGCGAGCACACGGTCGAGATCATGCGGGAAGTTGGCTTCAGCGACGCAGAGATCGCGGCCTTGCGTGACGCCAAGGCGATCGCGGGGAAATCCTAGTCTTTGCTGGGACCGCGCCACTCCGTGGCGCTCATATGGAGCGCGGACCTCCAGGTCCGCATCATGATCATGAGCGGACCTGGAGGTCCGCGCTCCGAAGATCATGAGCGCCACGGAGTGGCGCGCTCCCAGCAAAACGCGGCGCCGTCCGGGGAAAGACGGCGCCGCGCGTCGTTCGATCTCTTAGCCGCGAGGGGGCAGGGAGATCTTGGCGTTCTCGAGCGCCTTCTCGATGGTGGCGATGCCACTGAAGTCGCCGGCCTTGCAGCGCTCGACGGCGTCGCGGGTCTCGACGCCCACCGACGGGCGGCTCTTGGCCGAGCCGCCGGCGATGTAGCGCTCGTACTTCTGGACGACGGCGTCGCAGTACGCGGCGTTCTTCGTGTCGGCCGAAGCACCGGCCGCCAGCAGGAATGCCGCGGCCAGAACGCCGCCGACAGTCAGGGTCATCGTCTTGGTGATCATCTTCATCATGTGAGCCTCCACTGCTCCTCGTTGTGCTCGTGTCTGCGAGCGGCGTGCTTTTCGATGCCGGCCGCGGCCGGAATGGGGCGGCAGAATTTCAGCAGGCTTACGAAGGAGGTGCGCGAGCGAGCGTGGTATGCCACCGGTGGCATTCGCTGCAGTGCGGCGTTGTATTGTGTCCCGCGGCCGACGCAAAACGTTCGACGACATGCGCCTGCGCGCTCGTGCTTGAAAGCGTGTCATCGCCGGCGGCAGTTGAGGTATTTGTGCAACAGGAGGGGCGCAGACGGGCCTCTTCGGATAATTTGACCCCACCTGAGGACAGGTATGGCCATAGGGACGGCATGAAGATCATCTACTCCGACAAGCACGCCCAGCACGATCCGCAAACCTTCTTCATACGCGGCGTCAAGCAGCGCAGCGCCGAGCAGCCCGAGCGGGCCACCCGCCTGCTGACCGCGGTCAAGGGCATCGGCCATGTCGTCGTCGCGCCCAAGGCACTGGGCACGGCGCCGGCCGAGAGTGTGCACACACCCGAATACATCGACTTCCTCAGGACCATCGCCGCCGACTGGGCGAAGCTGCCGAATGCCTCGCCCGAGGTCGTGCCCAACGTCCATCCCGCTCGCTATCCCGCGACCTATCCACGGGCGCTGGCCGGCCGCGCCGGATGGCACCAGATCGATCTCGCTTGCCCGATCGGCCCGCATACCTGGGAGGCCGCCCTGGCCGCCAGCGAATGCGCCACCACCGCAGCCGACCTCGTGATGGGCGGCGAGCAGCAGGTCTACGCACTCTGCCGGCCGCCTGGCCATCACGCCTACGCCGACATGGCGGGCGGCTTCTGCTTCCTGAACAACACCGCCATTGCCGCCCAGCGCCTGCGCCAGCAGCACGCGCGCGTCGCCGTGATCGATGTCGACGTGCATCACGGCAACGGCACGCAGGGTATCTTCTACGATCGCGATGACGTGCTCACCGTGTCGATTCACGCCGATCCCGCGGACTACTATCCCTACTTCTGGGGGCACGCCCACGAGACCGGCACCGGCAAGGGCACGGGATTCAATCTCAACCTGCCGCTGCCCGTGGGCTCACCCGACGAGCCCTGGCTGGCGGCGGCCGACAAGGCGCTGGCGCGCATCCGCGAATTCGCTCCGACCGCGCTGGTCGTGGCGTTGGGGCTCGATGCCAGCGCCAGTGACCCGCTGCAGGGCCTCAAGATCTCGGGTGGCGGCTTCCACGCCATGGCCGTCAGGATCGCCAGCCTCGGCCTGCCGACGGTGCTGGTCCAGGAAGGCGGCTATCTCAGCAACGAGCTCGGCCGCAACCTCGTGAAATTCCTGGCAGGCTTCCAGGCGGGCCGCTCATAGGCTGAGCGCGCGCCATTCGGAGCAACGCGATGAACGAGTCAACTTTATCGCCGGAGACATTGATCGCGCGGGCTCTGGGCGAGATCGATCCGGTGTCGGGCGCGCTCGCGCCGCGAGCCGCGGCCCGTCATGCTGGAGCTGGCGGCGCGCACGATCGGCGGCCTCTGCTCGCGCTCCCTGCGCTTTCTCGATGGCATCAGCCTCGAGATGATGATCCTGATGAACGCGCTCGGCGCCGACATCGATCTCGCGCCGCCATCCGGCGCTTCGGGCGTGTTGATGCTGCCGGTCGAGCGCGGCGGCGTGCTGCAAGAAATCGAGGGACAGGCGGAGGCGCGCACTGTCACGGGCATCACCGGCCTCTCCATCACCATCCCGATCGACCACACCATCCGCCCGCTGCCGTGGGGCGATCGCTATCTCGGCTTCCTCTTTGCCGAGGGCAACGATGCGCTCGAGGTCGAGCGGGCGCTGCGCCTCGCCCACGGCAAGCTGAAAACGATCTTCTCATAGGTCTCGTGCTCCTCTCCCCCTGGCGGGGCCCGCTAGGGGGAGAGGGGGGGGCTGCGCACGTCGATTCCCCCTCTCCTAACCTCGCCCCCTAGCGGGGGAGAGGAACATGAGGGCATAGTCGACGCACGATCACCAACAATGGAGTCTCCCAATGCCGACCGTCGCCGACCTGATGGCCCAGACCCTGGCAGTCGCCGGCGTGAAGCGGATCTATGGCGTGGTCGGCGATTCGCTGAACGGCCTCACCGACTCCCTGCGCAAGCAGAAGAAGATCGACTGGATACACATGCGGCATGAGGAAGCCGCGGCCTTCGCTGCCGGTGCGGAGGCCCATCTCACCGGCGAGCTCGCCGTCTGCGCCGGCAGCTGCGGGCCGGGCAACCTGCACCTGATCAACGGCCTGTTCGACTGCCAGCGCAGCCGCGTGCCGGTCGTGGCCATCGCCGCCCACATCCCGAGCGCCGAGATCGGCGGCTCCTATTTCCAGGAAACGCATCCCGAGCAGCTGTTCGGCGAGTGCGCGCACTATGTCGAGCTGGTGTCCCAGGTCGAGCAGATGCCGCGCATCCTCGAGAAGGCGATCCGCATCGCCATCGCCGAGCGCGGCGTGGCCGTCGTGGTGATCCCGGGCGACGTCGCCCTGCAGTCGACCGACGCCAAGCCCGCCACATGGCTCGCGCCCAAGCCACCCGTCGTCCGTCCCGCTGACGCCGATATCGATGCGCTGGCCAAGCTCCTCAACGAGGGTGAGCGCATCACCCTGATGTGCGGCGCGGGCTGCGCCGGCGCGCATGCCGAGATCGTCGCCCTGGCCAGTGCACTCAAGGCGCCGATCGTGCATTCGCTGCGCGGCAAGGAGCATGTCGAGTACGACAACCCGTTCGATGTCGGCATGACCGGCCTGATCGGCTTCGCCTCGGGCTATGCCGCCATGAAGGCGTGCGACACGCTGCTGCTGCTGGGCTGCGACTTCCCCTATCGCCAGTTCTATCCCGAGGGCGCCGCGGTGGCGCAGGTCGACATCCGGGCGGAGAGCCTGGGCAACCGCTGTCATCTGGCGCTGGGCGTCGTGGGCGACGTCAAGGCGACGGTCGCAGCGTTGATGCCCAAGATCAGCAAGCGCAGCGATTCCAGGTTCCTCGATGCCGCCGTGGCGCACTACGGCAAAGCTCGCGCCGACCTCGACAAGCTCGCCGAGGGTAAGCCCGGCGGCAAGGTCATCCATCCGCAGTACGTTGCGCGTCTTCTGAGCGAGCTCGCCAGCGACGACGCGGTCTTCACCTGTGACGTCGGCACCCAGACGGTGTGGGCGGCGCGCTATCTCAAGATGAACGGCAAGCGCCGACTGATCGGCTCGTTCAACCACGGCTCGATGGCCAATGCGCTGCTGCAGGCCATCGGTGCGCAGGCGGCGTTCCCCAAGCGCCAGGTCGTGTCGATGTCGGGCGACGGCGGCTTCACCATGATGATGGGCGACTTCATCAGCCTCTCCCAGCTCGGCCTGCCGGTGAAGGTCGTGGTGCTGAACAACGGCACGCTGGGCTTCGTCGAGATGGAGATGAAGGCGAGTGGCTTCCTCGATACCGGCTGCACCCTCGACAACCCCAACTTCGCTGCCATGGCTGAGGCCATGGGCATCAAGGGCGTGCGCGTCGAGACGCCGGACGGCCTCGAAGGCGCGCTGCGCGATGCCCTGGCGCACGACGGCCCGGCGCTGGTCGATGTCGTGAGCGCGCGCCAGGAGCTCGCCATGCCGCCCAAGGCGACGCTCGGCCAGGCGTTGAACTTCAACCTGTTCCTGATGAAGGCGGTGATGGATGGCCGCGCCGCGCAGGTCGTCGATCTGGCGCGCGTCAATCTCCGACTCTGAGACCCGCCCGCTACTTCATCTGCGCCAGGGTCTCGATGAAGGGAAGATTGCTGACACGGATGATGCCGATGCCCGGGTAGTCCATGTCGATTGTCATCCATAGGGCGACTGCCAGGACGACTCCGTAAACGGAATCGAGAAGGACAAATCGGCGACCCGAGCGGCCGTTGCCGAATCCAATCAGGCCAAAGCCGATGGCCGCCGTTGCCAACAGGACCACCATGATCGGGAGGGGCAAATGTCGGCGCACCATGGAAAGGTGGACGGAGTGCAGGTCGATGACTTCGTTGATCGGCGGCAGCACGACCGCCATGAGCGGAGCATTGTCCTGCGTCGCCTTGATCGCCGCGATCCACATTCGTTCGTGCAGACCACTCACCTTGGCGAGCAGCGGCTCGATACGATCGCGGTTCTTGCCGCTGAGGAGCTCGACGCGGTCGGCCGTGTACTCCCTGATGGCCGCCTTCAACTGATCGCGTTGGGGCTGGGCGATGGTGTCGGCCCGCAGGTAGGCGGTGCCGAGCGCATTTGCCTCTTTCACGATGACGTCCAGCCGATCGATGAAGCGCGATGCCGCTCCCGAGAATGCAAAGCCGATCAGGAAGGCAACGAGAGCGGCGGTGGAGGTGCGGACCAGGCCGACCTGCCGGTCAAACGCCTCATCCGGTGAATGTTTCAGCGAGCCAGCCCAGAAACCAAGCTCGTGCGAGGCCATGGCGCCGGCGATCAAGGCTAGTGCAATCAGTAGTTCAGTCATCGTTAAACGACATTGCCCTGTTTGCGGTTCACAAGCCACAGGGCGGGTCGGGCGGCGGCAAGCGCCGTTCTGACCGTCAGTCCTTCTCGATGGGCAGCGACTCGTTCCTGGCCCATTCGCCCATCGAGCCGCCAAAGAGGGTGATGTTGTCGTGGCCGAGTTGGTGCAGCAGGAACAGGTCGATCGTGGCCGAGATGCCGCCGCCGCAATAGCAGATCGTGCGCTTGTCTTTCGACACGCCCTGGGCGGCGAATTTTGCCGCGGCGTCGACGAGCGAAGTGAAGCCCTTGGTCGCGGGATCGACCAGCGTCGCCGCCGGCACGTTGACGCTGCCCGGCACGCGGCCGGGTCGACCGTAGCGGCTGGGCTCGAGCCCGCGATGGAACTGCGGCCCGAGCGCGTTCACGGTGACGGTGTCACCGCGCCCGATGGCGGCCTTGACCTTTGAAGCATCGACGAACAGGCCCTCGCGCGGCTTTGCCACGAAGCTTGCCGGCGGGTAGCCGCGTGGCGCACCTGTTTTCAGAGGACGGCCCTCGGACTTCCATTTGTCGAGGCCGCCGTCGAGCACGGCTGCGGCGTCGAAGCCCAGCGAACGCAGCATCCACCAGAAGCGGGTGGCCCACATCATCGTGCCGATGCTGTAGAGCACGACGCGTGTATTGGACCCGATACCGTGCCGGCCGAACGCAGCTTCCAGCTTGGCGACGGGCGGCATCATGAAATGGAGATGGGTGTCGGTAGCGGAGAACTCGCCCTGGAGGTCTAAAAAGTCGGCGCCGGCGATATGGCCCTCCTCGAATGTCTTGCGGCCGGCGACAGCGTTGTAGGGCTCAGCCGAGCCTGCAGGCGTCGGCTCGAGGTAGGTCGTGCAGTCGAACACACGCAGCGCCGGATCGCCGAGCGAGGCGGCGAGCGTGTCGGTGTCGATCAGCGCACGCGGGTCACGCATGGCGATATCCTCCAGGGTCCGGATTTACATCAGGAAAACGCCTTTGCCGTCCGCCTGCTTGTCGAACAGCTTGTAGGCCTCGTCCGCCTGATCGAGCGACCAGCGATGGGTGAAGAGCTTGTCGACGTCGATCTTGCGTTCGACGCAGAAGGCGGCGCACTCGGCTTGGATGACCGTCGAGAACGTCCAGGAGGCGATCAGCGTCATCTGGCGTCGCAGGAGATGCGGACTGACGTCGATGGTGACGTCGCCGCCCTCGCCGACGAAGCACATGGTGCCCCAGACCTTGGTGCTGCGGATGGCGTTCAGCCGCGCATCGCGGTTGCTCGACGTGTCGAGCGTCAGGTCGGCGTACTTGCCGCCCGTCAGCTCCTTGATCGCGGCGACGGGATCGTTCGAGCCCGGGTTGACCAGCTCGTCGGCACCGAACTCGCGGGCGCGCTCCAGCCGCTGCGCGTTGGTGTCCAAGGCAATCACCCGCGCGCCCATCGCCTTGGCGAACTGCGTGCCGGCCAGCCCCACCGGCCCCTGGCCGAAGATGGCGATGGTGTCACGCCCGGAGAGGTTCATGCGCCGCAGCGCCCCATAGGCGGTGCCCGAACCGCAGGAGATGGCCGCACCCGCCGTGAAGCTGAGGGCGTCGCGCAGCGGCACCATCGTATTGGCCGGTACCTTCAGGTACTTCGCGTGGCCGCCGTGGGCGTTGTTGCCATAGACCTTCACCGGCACTTCCTGGCAGAGCTGCTGCCAGCCCGAACGGCAATGGCTGCACTGGGTGCAGCCTTGATAGTGGTGCACCATCATGCGGTCGCCGACCTTGGCTTCGGCGGCAGTGACACCGGGGCCGACGGCGACGACGACACCGCAGGGCTCGTGCCCGGCAATGACGGGATCGGCGCTTTGCGGGATGCCGGAAGCCCGCGGCACCGTTTTCGATCGGCGGTACTGGTGCAGGTCCGACCCGCACATGCCGGAAGCCTTCATCTCGAGGACAACTTCGCCCGGGCCCGGCGTGGGATCGGGGAAGGTCATGATCTCGACAGAGCGTTCGCCGGGAAAGGTGACGCCGCGCATGGTTTTCTCCCTTGATCTGTCATCCCGAGCGCAGCGAGGGAACTTTCCTGCTGCGTAAAGGCCCCTCGCAAAGCTCGGGGTGACACCAGTCGCTAGAGCTGCAGCCGATAGAACCTAGATGCCGTCCCACTGAACAGATCGGCCTTCTCCGAGGCGCTCATGCCTTTGGCGAGGCGCTTGCAGGCGTTCCAATACTCGCCATAGCCGTACGAGCCCTTGTCGACCGGGAAGTTGCTCTCAAACATGGCGCGCTTCGTACCAAAGGCGGCGATGCAGGTCTCGACATAGGGCCGCCATGCCTCGGCCAGGCGCTCCGACGTCGGCGGCCGTTCGCCCTCGTGGAAATCGAAGCCGAACATCTTCATGCCCATGCCGCCCAGCTTGACGTGCACGTTGGAACAGGCCGCGAGGTCTTTGATCTTCGCGCTCCAGTCGGCGAACACCGCGTCGCGCTTGTCCTTGTAGCGGCCAAGCCCGATCGGACCGCCGACATGGTTGAGCACGATCGGCGTGCGGGGAAAGGCGCGCGCGAGGTCGGTCACGTCGCCGAGTTGCGGATGGTAGACCCAGGCATCGAAGCTCAGCCCCAGCGGGCCGAGTTGCGCGAAGCCCTCGCGCACCTTCTTGTCGAGCAGCCAGCCCTGTGGCCGCGCGGCCGTTGCGCCCCACTGCCCCTGGTCGGGATCGATCGAGGCGATGAAGCGGATGCCGCGGAAGCGGCCGCCGCCATGGGCGATCTGCGCTTCGAGGACGCGCGCGACCGGGGCGCCGATATTGAGGTCGGCGTGGCCGACGATGCCGGCGCAGACGCGCGTCTTGCCGTAGCCGCCGCTCGCCGCCATGGCGGCGACGCCGTTGGCGAACTCGATCTCGCCCACCGGCCGCATCTCGGCCGGTCCGTCGGCGCGGTACATCGACAGCCATTCGAGATAGACCGTCGCCACCACGTTGTGGCCGCCGCCGCGAATGTCCGCCAGCAGGTCGGGCAACAGATAGGTGCCGCTCTCCGGCCGGTCGATCAGGTGATGATGCGGATCGACGATCGGCAGGTCGGGCTCGATCGGCGCCTCCTTGCCCTTGGCGAGCCAGTCCGGCCGGACGGCGAGATGCGAGCTGATCGCGGATGACGAGGCCACGTTTCCACCCTTTTCGATGTCGTTGTTGCGAAGAACCCTAGCAGGAATTGGTCATGCGGTGGGCTGCCATCTATGCTCCGAGGGCAAACCGAGAGGGAACGACAGCATGGCTTTCTACGAACTCCGCCAGTACTTCGTGCGGCCGGGCAAGATGGACGATTGGGTGAAGATCATGGAGGAGGAGATCATCCCGTTCCAGATCTCCAAGGGCATGGTGATCTGCGGCAGCTTCCGCGGCGAGACCGACGACTCCACCTATATCTGGATCCGCCGCTTCCACAGCGAGGCTGAACGGGAGGCGCAGTACAAGGCGGTGTACGAGACGGACCACTGGAAGACCAAGATCGCGCCGCGCGTGCCGGACTGCCTCGATCGCGAAAAGATGAAGATCCAGCGCATCGTATCGACGCCGCGGTCAACGATGCAGTAGTTCCTTGGCCTGCCGCACCACGGCGAGGTCGAAATCCGCCGCTTCGCCGTCGATGATATGCCACGCGGCGGACAAGCCGGCGAAGGCCAGTGTCCAGTCGAGCAGGCGCCGGCGATCGACCGACGCGGCGGCGGCCAGCACCTCGGCCTGATGCTCGAGGCGTCCCGGTGCCAGCGCCACCACGGCATCGGGATTGCGCAGGATGTTCACGAAGTCGAACGTGCGCTCGCCTGAAAGGCCCTTGGGATCGATGGCGAGCCAGCCGCGCTCGCCCCCGTCCAGCACATTGCCGTGGTGGATGTCGCCGTGCAGCACGACGACGTCCCGCGGTTCGGCCAGGAGCGCGCGCGCCGTCGCGTCGGCGTCCGCCAAAAGCCCGCCATGGGTTCGCGCGGCCGGCTCCAGCGCGTCGAACCAGCGCGCCAGCGGCACGAGTTCAGGGAGTGGCGCCGAGCGCGGCGCTTGCAGGCGTCCGGCAACCGCACACAGGATACGGCTCGCTTCGTCGTCCTGGCCGGCCGCCGCCATGGCCGCGAGCGATTGCGAGCCCGTCACGCGTTCGAGCAGCAGCGCATCGCCGTGCCGTGCCAGCACCCTGGCCGCGCCATCGCCGTCCCACCACGCCATCAGAGCAGCGCCGCGGCGCTCCTCTTCCTCGCGCGCGATCTTGAGCATCGCGGGCTGGCCGTTGTGGCGTACGGCCAGAAGCAGGCTCGACGGTGTTTCGATCGGCTCGCCGTCGGGAACGAGATCCCAGCCGGCGAGATGAATGCCGAGGCTCAATCGCCGCCGTTGCCGCCGACCACCATCACGGTCAGCTTCTCGGGCAGCTCCTCGCGCGCCACCTCGATGGTGCGCCGGTCGGGCCACACAAAGTCGGCGTCGAGCTCGGCCATCAGCGTCTCGAAGCGGTTGACCTGGGCGCGGCCCCAATAGTGCATGGGCAGCACGATCTTGGGCTGGATCTGCTTGATGACGTCGACCATCAGCGGCATGCCCATGGTGTAGGCACCGTCGATCGGCACCATCAGCACGTCGATGCGGCCGAGCTCTTCCAGATGCTCCTTGGTCAGGCGATGGTGCAGATGGCCGAGATGGGCGATGCAGAGATCGGCGATGGCATAGATGAAGATCGAGTTGCCGTTGATGCGCGCCGACTGGCCGCCCCAGTCGCGGGCGTTGGTCGGCACGTTCCACACCTTCATGTCCTTCAGCTGCACGTCATACTTGGCCTCGCTCTCGCCGGGCTTCGACGGCCAGCCGCGCAGCACGTAGGTGATGCCCTCCTCGGGATCGTCGGTGAAGTGCGTGGAATGCGCGTTGTTCATGGTCACGATATCGGGCTTGCGGCCGAAGCCGTTGACGCCGTTGTAGTCGGTAATGGCGCGCACGCCCTGCGGCGTGTCGATCTGGTAGCTCGAATGGCCGAGGAAGGTGATGACGGCGCGGCTGGGCGACGGGCCGTTGGCGAGCCTGAGGCGATCGAGCGAGGCCAGCTGCACGCCATCGTTGCCCAGCATCGACACGTTGGCCGAGCAGCGCGCCCAGGTCGGTCCAGTCAGGAAAGCGAAGGCGGTGGCGAGCAGGGCCAGGAACGGCAGTCGATGGCTCATCAAAGCCTCCTTCGCCGGGATGATGCGGCGGGCGTTTGTCGCTTCGCAAGCAACGTGCCGGTGAACAGAGGGGACGATTGCCAGCACTGCTGACATTTTTTGGTAGTAGGTCGCGGTAGGGAGACACCACTAATCGTGTGCCACTCCCCCTCTATGGCACGAAAAAATTGAATCAATCGAACAGGCTCTGAGTCTCGTTGACTCTTGGTTTTTCGAGGAATAGAACAAAACAAGAACAATTAATCCCCACCGCGTTTTATCAGCCTTTCCGAGGGGGCGATGCCCGTCATTTCCCCGAGCGCTCCTGCTCCCCTTCCCGCCAACGATCTGGCAGCCCCGGTCGCGGCAGACCTTCGTGAAAAGGTCCGCCGCCTGGAGCGTGCCCACAGCGCCGAGCGTGCGGGCCAGCAGGCCGTGACCGTCGGCGTGCCCGCGATCGACGCCCTGTTGCCGGGCGGTCTGCTGACCGGCGCACTGCACGAGATCGAGGCGGGTCCCGCGCCGTCCGGTCGCGTCGCCCCGCACGATGGCGCGGCCCTGGGCTTCGCCGCCCATCTGCTGGGCCGCTTCGGCGCGCTGCGCGCCGGCACGCTCTTGTGGTGCCGCCGTCCCTTCGGCGCCTCCGACTCGCCGCCCTATGCGCCCGCGCTTGCCGCCTGGTTCGATCCGGCGCGCCTGCTGATGGTCACGGTGCGGCGCGACGAGGATCTGTTCTGGGCCATGGAAGAAGGCCTGCGCTCGGGCTTGGCCGCCGTATTGGGCGAGACGCGTGCAACCGATCTCACGGCCGGCCGCCGCCTGTCGCTCGCCGCCGAGAAGAGCGGCGTGCCTGCCCTGCTGCTGCGCAGCCAGCCCGCGCCGCCGCAAAGCGTGTGCACCACGCGCTGGCGCGTCGCCTCGGCCCGTTCGCACTCGACACCCGGCCTCAGCGACGTCGGCGCCGTGCGCTGGCGCACCGAGCTCCGGCGCAACCGCTTCGGCGTCCCCTCTGTCGCCGAAACTCCAACCTGGCTTCTGGAGTGGAACGATGAAACGCATTGTCTCTCTGTGGTTCCCCAAGCTTTCCACGGATCGGCTCGCGAGAGCGACGCCCAAATCCTCGGAACAAGACTGGTCGGTTAGATCGGCGGCCACCGTCGTCTGGCTGGAAGGCTGCCCGCGCCTGATTGCGGTCAACCCGCACGCCCGCACCGCCGGCCTGCGCCCGCACATGCGGCTCGCCGATGCGCGTGCGCTGCTGCCCGATCTTCTGACCATCCCCGGCGAGCCGCAGGCCGACCGCCGCCTGATCGAGACCTTGGCCAATTGGTGCGACCGCTACACGCCCTGGGTGGCGATCGATCCCCTGGGCGGCGCCCTCGCCGAGGAAGGCAGCGAGGCCTGCAGCGTCGGCGGCTTCGGCGGCGATGCCGGCCTGCTGCTCGACGTCACCGGTTGCGCCCACCTGTTCGGCCAGGGCGAGGCGGGCGAGCGCGCCCTGCTGGCCGATCTCACCGAGCGCCTGGCGCGCCATGACCTCACCTGCCGCGCCGCCATGGCCGACACCGCGGGCGCGGCCTGGGCGCTGGCGCGCTTTGCCGAACGCCAGGCCGATCTCTTCTGCCCGCCGCGCGGCCATCGCGAGGCCCTCGCCAAATTGCCGGTCGAGGGCCTGCGCCTCGACGCGCCGATCGTGGAAACCTTCCTGAAGCTGGGACTCCGCCGCATCGGCGATCTCTATCCCCTGCCGCGCGCGCCGCTTGCCCGCCGCTTCGGCGACCAGCCGCTCACCCGCCTCGACCAGGCGCTGGGCACCATTGCCGAGCCGATCGAGCCGCGCCGCACGCCGCCCGCCTTCCGCACACGGCTCGCTTTCGTTGAGCCGATCGGCCGGACCGAAGACATCGCCGCCGCCACCAGCCGCCTGCTCGCCGCCCTCTGCCGGCAGTTCGAACAGGCGGGCGTGGGCGCACGCCGACTCGAGATCGCGCTCTACCGCGTCGATGGCTCGGTCGATCGCACCGCCATCGGCACCAGCCGACCCAACCGCGACAATCCCAAGCTCATGAAGCTGTTCGAGGAGAAACTCGGCGAGCTCGACGCCGGCTTCGGCGTCGAACTGATGATCCTGGCCGCGCCCGAGGTCGAGGCCTGGGACGGCACGCAGGATCAGTTGCCCGACTCCGGCGCGATTGCCGCGTCAGCGGGAGAGGAAGCCACGATCGATCTCGCCGATCGGCTGGCGCTGCGGCTCGGTGCGGAGAACGTGGTGCGCCTGCTGCCGCGCGACAGTCATCTGCCCGAGCGCGTGCAGACGATGGGCGCTGCCGCCGAACCGGCACCGGCCAGCGCCTGGTCGCGCGTCGCCGGCCTCAAGGGCGCGCGCCCGACGCGCCTGCTGCAGCGGCCCGAGCCGGTCGATGTCATGGCCCATGTGCCCGACGATCCGCCTTCTATCTTCCACTGGCGCCAGCATGCCCACCGCATCGTGCGCGCCGAAGGCCCCGAACGCATCGCCGACGAGTGGTGGCGGCCGCGGCCCGACGGCAGCCGGCCGCCAGCCAATACGCTGCCGCCCTATCGCGACTACTACCGGGTCGAGGACGACGATGGCGGCCGCTTCTGGCTGTTCCGCGACGGCCCCTATCGAATGGCAGCCAACGGCCGGCCGACGGCCCGCTGGTTCCTCCACGGATTCTGCGCCTGAAAGGAGATGAAGCATGACGACACTCACCGTCCGCGGTCTTGACGACAAGGTCATCGAACAATTGAAGGCGCGCGCCCGCACGCGGCAGCGCTCGTTGGAAGCCGAGCTGCGCTCGATCCTGGTGCAGGCCTCGAGCCAGCCGCTGGTGCTCGACGCGCTGGCCGAGGCCGACCGCATCGCCGCCATGACGCCGCGCCGCATCGCGACCACCGGCATCGCGCTTTCCGTGCAGATGGGAGGCGAGCCATGATCGTCGTGGTCGAGCCTGGCGTCGCCATCAAATGGTTCGTCGAGGAGCCGTTGCGCCCGCAGGCGCGCTCGCTCCTGGTGCACGGTCACGAGCTGATCGCGCCCGACATCCTGATCGCGGGCGTGGCCGAGCTCGCGTGGAAGAAGACGGTGGCGGGCGAGATTGCGCCCGACCAGGCCCAGCCCATCGTGCGCAATATCGGCCTGCCGGCCTTCATCTCGACCTTCGTGGAGTCGACGCGCCTGCGCAATCGCGCGCTGGCGCTGGCCCTGCAATGCGGCCGGCCGGTGAACGACTGCTTCTATGCCGCCTGCGCCGAGGAGGCGTCGGCGCCGCTGGTCAGCAGCGACGAGGCCTTCCTGCAGGCGCTCAAGATGAAAGGTGTGCCCATCCGCGGCGTGCCGCTGGCGCGCATCCATGAGCTTTCCGACGCGTGACACATGTATGCCGAGTTGCAGGTCACGACCAACTACAGCTTCCTGCGCAGCGGCTCGCATCCCGGCGAGCTCGCTTTGCAGGCGGTCGACCTTGGTCATACCGCGATCGGCATCACCGACCGCAACACGCTGGCCGGCGTGGTGCGGGCCTATGCAGCGCTGAAGGAATACTACGAAGAACATCCGACGCCCCCGGAGAAACAGACCAAATTGCTGGTCGGCTGCCGCATCGAGACGCGTGACGGCTATTCGCTGCTCGCCTATCCCACCGACCTCGACGCCTACAAACGATTGTCGCGCCTGCTGACTCTGGGCAACCGCCGCGCCGCCAAGGGCAAGTGCGACCTCGGCTTCGACGATCTCGCGGCCCACGCCGAAGGCATCCTGGCCATCGTCCTGCCGCCGCGTCGGCCCGATGATCCGGCCTTCCGCGAGCGCTTGCGCGCGCTTGCACGGCTGTTCGAGGACCGCTGCTATCTCGCCGGCACGGCCCTGTTCCGCGGCGACGACGCACGGCGGCTCGCTCAGCTCGACAACCTTGCGGCCGAGATGGGCGTGGGCTTGGTCACCACCAACGACGTGCACTACCACGCGCCCGAGCGGCGAGCCCTGCAGGACGTGGTGACGGCCATTCGCCTGGGCTGCACCGTCGACGAATTGGGCTTCCGCCGCTTCGCCAGCGCCGAGCGGCACCTCAAGGAGCCCGCCGAGATGGCGCGCCTGTTCCGCCGCCATCCCCGCGCCATCGAGCGCACGCAGGAGATCGTGAACCGCTGCAGCTTCACCCTCGACCAGCTCACCTACCAGTATCCGGTGATGTACGAGGGCGGCGAGACGCCGATGGACAAGCTCATGCGGCTGACCTGGGAAGGCGCCGCGCGGCGTTATCCGGGTGGCGTTCCGGAGAAGGTCGCCAATACCATCCGGCACGAATTCGAACTGATCGATCGCAAGGCGATCGCGCCCTACTTCCTCACCGTGCACGAGATCGTGACGCAAGCCCGCAAGATGGGCATCCTTTGCCAAGGCCGCGGCTCGGCCGCCAATTCCGCCGTCTGCTACTGCCTCGGCGTCACCTCGGTCGATCCCGACAAGACCGACGTGCTGTTCGAGCGCTTCCTGTCCAACGAGAGCAACGAGCCGCCCGACATCGACGTCGATTTCGAGCACGAACGGCGCGAGGAGATCATTCAATGGATCTACAACGAGAAAGGCCGCTCGCGGGCGGCGCTGGCGGCCACCGTGATCTCCTATCGCAGCCGCAGCGCCATCCGTGAGGTCGGCAAGGCGCTGGGTCTCTCGCCCGACACCGTGGGCGCCATGGCCGACACGGTGTGGGGCATCGGATCGGGCGGCGTCGACAAGGGCCATGTGCGCGAGGCGGGCCTCGATCCCACCGATGCCCGGCTGATGCTGGCGCTCGAGCTGTCGGCGGCGCTATGCGGCTTCCCGCGGCACCTGTCGCAACATGTCGGCGGCTTCGTGCTCACCGAGGATCGCCTCGACGAGCTGATCCCCATCCAGAACGCGGCGATGGACGACCGCACCGTCATCGAATGGGACAAGGACGATCTCGACGCGCTCAATATCTACAAGGTCGACGTGCTGGGGCTCGGCATGCTGACCTGCCTGCGCAAGAGCTTCGACCTGATCGAGAAGCATTACGGCGAACGCAAGACTCTCGGCATGACGGACGAGGATCCTGCCGTCTACGACATGCTGTGCAAGGCCGAATCCGTCGGCGTGTTCCAGGTCGAAAGCCGGGCGCAGATGTCGATGTTGCCGAGGCTGAAGCCGCGCAAGTATTACGACCTCGTCGTCGAGGTGGCGATCGTGCGGCCCGGCCCCATCCAGGGCGGCATGGTCCATCCCTATCTCAAGAACCGGGCCGACCCCAGCAAGGTCACCTATCCCAAGCCGGAGCTCTACAACATCCTGAAACGCACCCTGGGCGTGCCGCTGTTCCAGGAGCAGGCGATGCAGATCGCCATCGATTGCGCGGGCTTCAAGCCGGAGAAGGCTGACAAGCTCAGACGCGCCATGGCGACCTTCCGCCGGGCCGGCACGATCCACAAGCTCAAGAGCGATTTCATCGAGGGCATGGTGGGCAACGGCTACGAGCGCGAGTTCGCCGAGCGCTGCTTCAAGCAGATCGAGGGCTTCGGCGAATACGGCTTCCCGGAAAGCCACGCCGCCAGCTTCGCCATCCTGGTCTACGATTCCTCGTGGGTGAAACACTACTACCCCGAGGTCTTCGCCGCCGCTTTGCTCAACTCCCAGCCGATGGGCTTCTATGCCCCCGCCCAGCTCGTGCACGACGCCCGCGAAAACGGCGTCGAGGTACGGCCGCCGGACGTCAATGCCAGCGACTGGGATTGCACCCTGGAGCCAAGCGCCAGCAACCGCTGCGCCTTGCGGTTGGGTCTGCGCCAGGTCACCGGCCTCGCCGAGGACGACGTCAAACGCATGATCGAACGCCGCACCGAGCCCTATCGCGATCCGGCCGACCTGTGGCGCCGCTCCGGTCTCAACAAACGCCAGATCGTGGCCCTGGCCCGCGCCGACGCGTTCGCCTCGCTCGGCCTGTCGCGCCGCGACGTGCTATGGGCCGTGCGCGGTTTCTCCGACGCCCATCTGCCGCTGCTCGATGGCCCCCTCCATGGTCCGCAGGAGCTGCGCGACCTCGAACCCAGGGTCGCCCTGCCGTCACTCACGCTCGGCGAACAGGTGGTCGACGATTACGGCTCGATCTCCATGTCCCTGCGCTCCCATCCCCTGAAGCTGCTGCGGCCGCGCCTTGCCGAACGCGGCGTGTCGCCGACGGAGGTGCTGAAGGAGTCCCGGAACGAGGACGAGTTCGTCCTGGCCGGACTTGTTTTGGTGCGCCAGCGGCCGGGCACCGCCTCGGGTGTCGTGTTCGTCACCCTTGAGGATGAGCACGGCATCGCCAACCTCGTGGTCTGGCCCAAGGTCTTCGAGGCCCACCGCCGCATCGTCATGGGCTCGCGCCTGCTCGCCGTGCGCGGTTTCGTGCAACGTGAAGGCTTGGTAATCCATCTCGTCGCCGAGGAGCTATGGGACTGGTCGGCCGAGCTCGATTCCATTTCGGAGATCGACGAGGACTTCCGTCTGACCCATGGCCGCGGCGACCAGGTGCGCACCGACCGACCCGACCCGCGCGCACATCTGCCGGTTCCCGAGGCCAACGCCACACGCCATCGCGTCAAGAAACCCGCGGCCGCCTCCAAATCCCCCAAGGCTGGCTACGACCGCAGCCGCATCCATCTCGACCGGCCCAAGATCAAGATCGCGTCACGGGATTTCCATTGATGAAGTTCGGCATTCACCACGCGTCCTGGCTCGACTCTCCCGATCCGGCCGAGATATTCGAAACGACCAGGGCGAAGGCGCAGTGGGCGGAAGACCACGGCTTCACCTGGTTCTCGGTGATGGATCACATGATCCAGATTCCCGGCGTTGGGCCGCCCCAGGAACCTATCCTCGAAGGCTGGACCGTGCTGGCCGGGCTCGCCGCCGCCACCCGCCGCATCCGCCTTGCCACCCTCGTGACCGCGGTCGGTTATCGCAATCCCGCGCTTCTCGCCAAGATCGCGGCCAGCGTCGATATCATCAGCCGGGGCCGCCTGACGCTCGGTATCGGCGCCGGCTTCTTCGAGGATGAATACCGGCAATACGGCTGGGCGTTTCCGCCCAAGGCGGCAACCCGCATCCGGCAGATGGAAGAAGCGGTCGAGCTGATCCTGAAGATGTGGACCGAGCCGCGCACGACCTTCCATGGCCGCTACTTCCAGGTCGAGGACGCCATCCTCGAGCCCAAGCCGGTACAGAAGCCGCCTCCGGTGATGATAGCGGGTGGCGGCGAACAGATGACCTTGCGCGCCGTCGCGCGCCTGGCCGATGCCAGCAACCTCGCCCGCAGCGACGTTGCGGAGACACGGCACAAGCACGCCGTGCTGCGCCAGCATTGCGACGACCTGGTTCGCGATTACGACAGGATCGAAAAGACCCTCGTCCTGCGCTGGATGCTGGCTCGAGACGAGGCAGCCCTGGCGGCCAAGCGCGAGCGCCTGGTGCCCCGCGGGACGTCGCCCGGCTTCGTCGGCACGGTGTCCCAGGCCATCGACCTGATGGGGCAATACCGGGACGCCGGCATCGATCTGATGATCCACAGCGACGGACTGCACGACGTCGAGAGCCGCGAGCTCCTTGTCTCCGATGTCATGCCGCACTTCACCTGATCTCGTGCGATCGGATCACGCGATCGAGAATCGATTCTGCCTGCCTCGTGTCTTGGCAAACCGCCGGATTCGATCGTCATGTGTCACAAATGGGCAGGCAAGACCGATGGCGCTTACGATGAGTAGTCGATCAGCGGGATCGCGATGCTCCAAGTGATGCAGATCATAGGCGCGCGCCGCAGTCGCATGATCGAGCGCCACAGCCTGCAACCCTGGCCTGCCCAGAAACCGATCAGCCCATTCATTCACCGGCAGGTCGAGCTCGATATGGCCCTTATCGACGAGCATCGCAATTTCCCACACGCTCACAGCACTGAGGAATATTCGGCCGCCTTCCTTCCATGCCGTTTCGATCGTTCGACGTGTCGCATCGCCCAGTCGCTCGTCACCGCTATCGAGCCACAACGCAATGTGGGTATCGAGCAGCAGGTCGGTCACCGGCGAATCTCGCGCCCGGTTTCAGCATCCATTTCGTCATCCAGTACCGGCCGCGTAAGGTCGACGCCCCGGCGGACCTTCACGGAGCCGGGATGGGCACCAAACAACGACTGTGCCCGCGCGTTCTCGGCAAGAAGTCGGCGGACAGCCGTCGCAACCAACTCGGTCTTGTTGCCGCCCGTCATTTCGTCGGCTGCCTTCTCGATGAGAGCAACGACATCGGGACGATTGATTGTCACGACGCTGGCCATCGTCATCTCCATTGATGAGATCATTAGTGACATAATGAAAATAGGTTGGAAATTCAAGAACTCAAGACAACCTTGTCGCCTCGTCGATCAGCTCCTGGGCGGCGATGTCGAGCAGCTCGTCCTCGGCGGTGCCGTCGAGTACGCGTTCCTTGCCAATCTCCAGCAGCACCGGCACAGCGAGCGGCGAGATGCGGTCGAGCCTTCGGTAGTCGATGCGTCCCTTGACGCGGCGCAGCAGCTCACCCAGGCGGCGCAGGTCGGCGAGCTGCCAGGCGGCGTCCTGGCGGGTAGCGCGCAGGAGGATGTGGTCGGGCTCGTGCTTGCGCAGCGCGTCGTAGATCAGGTCCGAGCTGAAGGTGACCTGGCGGCGCGACTTCTCCTCGCCCGGGAAGCGCCGCTCGATCAGCCCCGCGATCACCGCGACGTTGCGGAACGAGCGGCGCAGCATGGTCGATTCGTCCATCCAGGCTTCCAGGTCGTCGCCCAGCATGTCCTCGTCGAAGAGCTGGTCGAGCTGTTGCTTGGTCGGCGGGCGCAGCCCCCAGATGCCGAGCACATAGTCGGTGGCCACGAACCCCAATGGCTTCAGCCCCATGCGCTCCATGCGGCGCGTCAGCAGCATGCCCAGCGTCTGGTGCGCGTTCCTGCCCTCGAAGCAGTAGGCGACGATGAACTGTTTGCTGCCGCGCGGGAATCCCTCGATCAGCAGCCGGTTGCCGGCGGGCAAGGTCGAGCGGATGCGCTGCACGCGCAACCATTCACGGACCTCGGGTGGGAGCTTGGGATGACGCGACGGGTCCTGCAGGATGCCGCGCACCCGCTCGGCCAGGAACGTCGAGAGCGGCAGCCGTCCGCCGCCATAAGCCGGCACCTTGGGATCGCCGCCGCTCGCGGGCGAACATTGGGCGACAAGCTCCTTCACGCCCTCGAAGCGCAGCAGGCGGCCGCCGAAGACGAAGGTGTCGCCCGGCACCAGGCCCTGGATGAAGGCCTCCTCGACCTCGCCCAGCATCGGCCCGCGCTTCATCTTCACCTTGATCAGCGGCAACTCGACGATCGTGCCGACATTCATGCGGAACTGCCGCGCCACCAGCGGCGAGGCCAGCATCCAGCGCCCGTCGGGCAGCTGCTTCAGCCGATGCCAGCGCTCGTAGGCCGCCAGCGCATAGCCGCCGGTGGCGACGAAGTCGAACGTGTCGTCGAAGTCCTTGCGCGGCAGTTCTCGGTAGGGCTGCGTCGTCAGCACTTCCTCGTAGAGCTGGTCCCGGTCGATCGGCTGGGCGCAGGCGCAGCCGACGATGTGCTGGGCCAGCACGTCGAGACACGGAGGTCGCGGCGGATCGCCGTCGAGCTCGCGCGCCTCGACGGCCTCCAGTGCAGCCAGCGACTCCAGCACCTCGAAGCGATTGGCCGGCGCGATCATGGCGCGGCTGGGCTCGTCAAGCCGGTGATTGGCGCGGCCGATCCGCTGCATCAGGCGGCTCACACCCTTGGGCGCGCCCATCTGGATCACGAGATCGACATCGCCCCAGTCGATGCCGAGGTCGAGCGAGGAGGTCGCGACCACGGCGCGCAGCTTGCCCGCCGCCATCGCCGCCTCGACCTTGCGGCGCTGCTCGACGGCGAGCGAGCCGTGATGCAGGCCGATCGCCAGGTTCTCCTCGTTGATGCGCCACAGCCGGTCGAACACCAGCTCGGCCTGGGCGCGCGTGTTCACGAACACGATCGAGGTCTTGTGCTGGCGGATGATGTTGTAGACCTCGGGCACGGCGTGATGGCCCATGTGACCGCCCCACGGCAGGCGCTCCTGGGCATCGATGATCGAGACGACCGGCTGCGCGCCGGGCTCGCCCAGCACGATCTCGACCTCGTCCTTGACGGCCAGGAACTGCGCCAGCTCCGGCGGATCGGCGACAGTGGCCGAGAGGCCGACGAATCGGACGTGCGGCGCCAGGGTGGCGACACGCGCCAGGCAAAGCGCCAGGTGATGGCCGCGCTTGCTGGTGGCGAAGGAATGCAGCTCGTCGATGATCACGCATTTGAGGCTGGCGAAGAACTCGGCCGCATCCGGGTAGGAGAGCAGCAGCGCCAGCGATTCCGGCGTCGTCATCAGGAGATCGGGCGGCCGCTCGCGCTGGCGCAGGCGCCGGCTCTGTGGCGTATCGCCCGTCCGGCTTTCGGCGCGCACCGGCAGCGCCATCTCGGCGATCGGCATCTCGAGGTTGCGGCGGATGTCCGTGGCCAGCGCCTTCAGAGGCGAGATGTAGAGCGTGTGCAGCTCGCCCTTGCCCTTCTTGTGGGCGAGATCCTTGCCCGCCAGACGCCGCTCGGTGAGCTCGATCAGCGAGGGCAGGAACCCAGCCAGGGTCTTGCCGCCACCGGTCGGTGCGATCAGCAGCGCGCTCTTGTCCTGTCGGGCGAGGTCGATCAGGGCGAGCTGGTGCGGCCGCGGCGCCCATCCGCGGCTTTCGAACCAGCGTGAAAACAGGTCGGGAAGACCCATATCTCGCCGGTAGGATGCATCAGCTTCAATGACCGACACGCTCGATCCTCGCTCCTGGCTCTATCCCACGCCGCGCGGCCTCTACTGCAAGCCCGGCGACTTCTACATCGACCCGGCGGTCGCCGTGCCGCGGGCGGTGATCACCCACGGACATGGCGACCATGCCCGCCCCGGCCATCGCGCCGCCCTCGCCACGCCCGAGACGCTCGCCATCATGCGCGCGCGTTTCGAGGATATGCCTGATACCCAGCAGCAGCCGCTGAAATATGGCGAAAGCGTGCAGATCGGCGAGGTCGATGTCGAGCTCGCACCCGCCGGTCATATTCTCGGTTCCGCGCAAGCAGTGCTCGCATATCGGGGCCAGCGCATCGTCGTGTCGGGCGACTTCAAGCGCCGGCCCGACCCGACCTGCCCGCCCTTCGAGCCGATCCCCTGCGATGTTTTCATCACCGAGGCGACGTTCGCACTGCCGGTGTTCCACCATCCCTCCGACATGGGCGAGATCGGCAAGCTTCTGCGCTCGGTCGCGACCTTTCCCGAACGGACTCATCTGGTGGGAGTCTATGCGCTGGGCAAGTGCCAGCGCGTCATCAGGCTGTTGCGCGCCGCCGGCTGGGACAAGCGCATCTGGTTGCATGGCGGCCTCATGGCCCTCTGCAAGCTCTACCAGGAGCAGGGCGTCGATCTCGGCGACATCGCCCATGTCGGCGATGCCATCCTGGAGACCTTCCGCGGCGCCATCGTGCTCTGCCCGCCGTCGGCCCTGGCCGACCGCTGGTCACGGCGCTTCGCCGATCCGGTGCCGGCGGTGTGCTCGGGCTGGATGCGTGTGCGCGCCCGCGCCCGCCAGAGCGGCGCCGAGTTGCCGCTGGTGATCTCCGACCACGCCGACTGGGGCGAGCTCTGCCAGACGCTGAAGGACGTCGGCGCGCCCAAGGTCTGGGTGACGCACGGCCGCGAGGAGGCGCTGGTGCACATGGCGCGCTCGATCGGCATCGATGCCGAGGCGCTGCATCTTGCCGGCCGCGACGAGGAGGACGGCTAGTGCAGGCCTTCGCCGCCCTGCTCGATGCGCTCTCCTACCAGCCGGCGCGCAACGCCAAGCTGCGCCTGATCGAGACCTATTTGCGTGAGACCCCCGACCCCGACCGCGGCTGGGCGCTGGCCGCGCTCACCGGCGGGCTCGACTTTCCCGCCGCCAAGCCCGCCCTGCTGCGCGGCTTCGGCGAGGACAAGATCGGGCCCGAGCTGTTCCACTGGTCGTACGACTATGTCGGCGATCTTGCCGAGACGCTGTCCCTGATCTGGGAGACCGGTCCCGATGCGGGCCCGCCGCCGACCCTGGGCGAGGTCGTCGATACCCTGCAGCGCGCGACCAAGATGCAGACGCCGGCCATCCTCAAGCGCTGGCTGGATGCCCTCGACGCCACAGGCCGCTGGGCGCTTCTGAAGTTGCTGACGGGCGCGCTACGCGTCGGCGTGTCGGCCCGGCTCGCCAAGCAGGCCGCAGCCAATATCGGCAACAAGTCCGTCGACGAGGTGGAGGAGATCTGGCACGGCCTCACCCCGCCCTACCGGCCGCTGCTCGACTGGCTGCTGCACGACGCGCCCAAACCCAGCACCAACGCCGGCGGCGCCTTCCTGCCGCCGATGCTCGCCAATCCGATCGAGCGCGCCGAGCTCGAGGCGCTCGATCCCGCGCACTTCCGCGCCGAGTGGAAGTGGGATGGCATCCGTGTCCAGGTCGCGGCCTCGGGCGGCGTGAAGCGCCTCTACAGCCGCGCCGGCGAGGACATCTCGGCCGCCTTCCCCGACATTATCGAAGCCATCGACTTCGAAGGCGTGTTCGACGGCGAGCTCCTGGTGCGCCGCGACGAGACCGTGGCGCCATTCAACGACCTGCAGCAGCGGCTGAACCGCAAGGCCGTGACGCCCAAGATGCTGAAGGAGCACCCGGCGCATGTGCGGCTCTACGACGTGCTGTGGCTCGAGGGCGAGGATCTGCGCGCGCTGAGCTTCGACCAGCGGCGGGCCCGACTGGAGGCGTGGAACGCCGAGAAGCCGCGCGCCCGCTTCGACGTCTCGCCTTTGGTCATCTTCACCGACTGGGCCCATCTCGCGACCTTGCGCGAACAAATGACGAGCGACGGCATCGAGGGGCTGATGCTGAAGCGCGGCGACTCCGCCTATCTTGCCGGCCGTCCCAAGGGCCCGTGGTTCAAGTGGAAGCGCGATCCCATGCTGGTCGACTGCGTGCTGATGTACGCCCAGCGCGGCCACGGCAAGCGCAGCTCGTTTTATTCCGACTACACGTTCGGCTGCTGGCGCGAGGCCGACGGCAAGCGCGAGCTGGCGCCGGTCGGCAAGGCCTATTTCGGCTTCACCGACGAGGAGCTGCGCTGGCTCGACAAATGGGTGCGCGACCACACCACCAACCGGTTCGGGCCGGTCCGCGAAGTCGCCCCCGAGCTGGTGCTGGAGATCGCCTTTGACGGCATCGCCCGCTCGACCCGTCACAAGTCCGGCGTCGCCATGCGCTTCCCCCGGATCAATCGCATACGGACTGATAAACCAGCCGCCGAGGCGGATACTATCGACAGCCTTGTCCGTCTCATGCCATGACTTACCGATGGTTGAGCACTCGCCCGGCGCTCTGCCGCCGCAAACCCACATCCGGCCGATCAAGGAGCGCGTCCAGCACGGCCGCGCCCTGCGCGAGCACCTGCCGCGCCGGCATCACGCCGCCTGGAAGGCGCCGGCCAACCGGCGCGACCCGATCGATATCCTGATCGAGCAGGGCAAGTCGCGACTGCCCGATCTGCTGCCCGAACGCTATGCGCGCATGAAGGCCACGCCCTTCACCTTCCTGCGTGGCGCCGCCGCCGTCATGGCGGCCGACCTCGCCGGCACGCAATCGAGCGGTCTGCTCGTGCAGGCCGCCGGCGACTGTCACTGCCTGAACTTCGGCGGCTTCGCCACGCCGGAGCGGCGGCTGGTGTTCGACATCAACGATTTCGACGAGACCGCAGTGGCGCCCTGGGAGTGGGACGTCAAGCGCCTGGCCGCGAGCTTCGCCGTGGCCACGCTCGGCCAGCTCGACAAGCCGGCGCGGGCCGAACTCGCCGGCATCGTGGCGCGCAGCTATCGCCGCACCATGGCCTCGGTCGCCGGGCTGACGGTGCTCGATGCCTGGTACCTCGGGCTCGAGCTCGACCGCCGGGTCGCGGCCGAGCAGGTCGGCATCGACGAACGCGCCATGCGCAAGGCCCAGAACGCGCGCACCCATCCGATCGAGATCGCACCCGTCACCCACCGCCGCAGCGGCGGCGTGCATCGCATCGAGGACGACCCCGAGCATGGCGTCTTCCATCCGCCGCGCGCCGAACTGGCCGCCTTCGAAGGCAGGCTGCGGGCCATGCTGGTCGACTACGCCGCCTCGCTGACGCCGTCGCGCCGCACGCTGCTGGCGCGCTATCGCTTTGCCGATGCCGCCTACAAGGTGGTGGGCGTGGGCGCTGTCGGCACGCTCTGCGGCGTCATCTTGATGGTGTCGGGCGATGGCGAGGCGCTGCACCTGCAGTTCAAGGAGGCGACGCACTCGGTGCTGGAGGCCTTCACCGCGCCCAGCCCCTACGCCCATCACGGCGAGCGCGTGGTGCGCGGCCAGCGGCTGCTGCAGGCGGCGAGCGACATCCTGCTGGGCTTCGCCACCGGTCCCACCGGCCGGCATCTCTACGTGCGCCAGCTGCGCGACGCCAAGGTGAGCCCGCGGGTCGAGGGCATGTCGGCCCGCAACTGGCGCCGCTATGCCGAGACTTGCGGCGAGGTGCTGGCACGGGCGCATGCCCGCACCGCGGACGCGGTCGTGATGTCGGCCTATCTCGGCTCCAGCGAGGCGTTCGACGAGGCGATCGGCACCTTCGCCGTCGGCTATGCGCGACAGACCGAAAAAGACCATTCCGCCCTGCTGAAAGCCTTGAAAAGCGGGCGTTTGCCGAGCCGAAAGGCCGGTTCCCCTTCGCCGTTTGGGGTCGAAAAGCCGGCCAAGGCATCCTAGATTACAGGACGATGATCGACCCGTTTGGCCGCCACATTAGCTACCTGCGCGTCTCGGTGACGGACCGCTGCGACTTCCGCTGCGTCTACTGCATGGCCGAGGACATGACCTTCCTGCCCAAGGCGGAAGTGCTGTCGCTGGAGGAGCTCGAGCGGCTGTGCACCGCCTTCGTGCGTCGCGGCGTCAAGAAACTCAGGCTGACCGGCGGCGAGCCCCTGGTGCGCAAGAACGTGATGTCGCTGATCCGCGGGCTCGGCCGCCATCTCGACAGCGGCGCGCTGGAGGAGCTCACCCTCACCACCAACGGCAGCCAGCTCGCCAAACACGCCAGGGACCTGGCGGCGGCGGGCGTGAAGCGGCTCAACGTGTCGATCGACACGCTCGACAGGGAGAAGTTCCGCGAGCTGACGCGCTGGGGCGAACTCGACCAGGTGATGCGCGGGCTGGATGCGGCGCAGGACGCCGGCCTCAAGATCAAGATCAACGCCGTGGCGCTGCGCGGCGTCAACGACGGCGAGTTCGGTGACCTGATCCGCTGGACCCACGGCCGCGACATGGACCTGACCTTGATCGAGGTCATGCCAATGGGCGAGATCGGCGATGCCACTCGGCTCGACCAGTACCTGCCGCTGTCGCTGGCGCGGGCCGAGATCGCCAAGCAGTTCACCCTTTCAGAGACCGACTATCGCACCGGCGGACCGGCGCGCTACTTCACGGTCGAGGAAACCGGCGGACGGCTCGGCTTCATCACGCCGCTCACCCACAATTTCTGCGAAAGCTGCAATCGCGTGCGCCTTACCTGCACCGGCACGCTCTATATGTGCCTGGGCCAGGAGGATGCGGCCGATTTGCGGGCGCCGCTGCGCGCGTCGGAGAGCGACGAGGTCCTCGACCGCGCCATCACCGAGGCGATCGCGCGCAAGCCCAAGGGCCACGACTTCATCATCGACCGCCGCCACACCGGTCCCGCCGTGCCGCGTCACATGAGCGTCACGGGCGGCTGAACAGGACGTCTAGGACTGCGGCCCTGCCTGCGAACCCGCTGACTTGACCTGCGCCCGCCGCACCGCCTCGCGGTGTGAGATGTACATGGCGCTGCCGAAGATCACCGCCGCGCCGACGAAGGTCCAGGCGTCGGGCGTCTGGAAGAACAGGAAGTAACCCAGGAGCGTGTTCCAGATCAGGGACAGGAAGCCGATCGGCTGCAGCAGCGTGATGTCGGCCAGCTGATAGCCGCGCTGCTGGCAGATGTGGCCAACCGTGCCGCAAAGGCCCGCCGCCAGGAACCACAGCAGGTCCGTCCAGGCCGGCGTCTGCCAGAACCAGATGGCAAGCGGCGCGGCGCAGATCACGATTACCAGGTTCTGCCAGATCACGATGGTGTTGGCCGAATCGGTCCTGGCCAGCGCCTTGGAGATCAGGTTCGAGGCCGAGAAGATCGGCGTCGAGATCAGGACGCAGATGACGCCGAGATGCAGCGCCGAGAAGCCCGGCCGGATGATGATCATGGCGCCGATGAAGCCCACGATGACGGCAAGCCATCGGCGCAGCCGCACGTCCTCGCGCAGGAACAGCGCGGCGCAGATGGTGACGAAGATCGGGCCGGTGAAGCCGAGCGCGGTGATCTCGGCCAGTGTCGTGAGCGGTAGGGCCACGAACCACAACATCATGCCCACGGTATGGATGGCGCCACGCGAGACGTGCAGCCCCAGCCGATTGGTGCGCAGCGATCGATAAAGGCCCAGCCGCAACACGATCGGTAGCAGGAACATGGCGCCGAACAGATAGCGCAGGAACGCCATGACGATGGAATTGAGATGTTGCGCGGGGATCAGCGTGAAGACGTTCAGCAGCGCGAACACTACTCCCGACAGGGCGACCCAGAGAATTCCGCGCAGATTGGGCGACAGCGCCAGCCAGCGAGCGACGAGAGAAGACACGTTGTGACTATGTCACGCCGTCTGCAACGCTGCACGCGTCACCGCATTTTCGTTTCGAAAAGCAGCCTTCAGGCTTCGCCGACTGCCTCGCCGTCGTCCTGCACGGTCGGGATGGTGTAGCTGCCGTCGCGCAACGCCGACACCCGCTCGACCAGCTCCTCGATGTAGGGATCGTGGATGTGCATGGCGCGTGCGTGTGCCGCGGTGTTCGCGAGATAGTCGCGGCAGGCGCCGCGGCGGCCCTCGGCGAAAGCGATGTGATGCGCCTTGCGCTCGATCGGCAGGTCGCCGCAATACTGGCAGTGCGCGGTATCGATCACGAAGGTCACGGCGGTCACGGTGCGGCCGTCACGCAGCTGCGTCGGCACCCATTGCGCCTGGTAGACGCCGGCCAACATCTCGCGATTCCACAGCAGCGCAAGCTCGCTCTCTACCTGCTCGGGCGACAGCCGATAGGCAATGCCTTCGCACGCCCCGCCGCGCTCGAGCGCCAGCATCAGTCCCGGCAGCTCCGGCGTTCCGCGGCCCATCGGCAGCCAGAAGCAGAACGAGCGCCGCCAGCCGTCGACCCTGGAGGGCTGCGCCTCTGCGAACTCGATGGCCGGATTCCACATCAGCGAGCCGTAGGCGAAGACCCACACCTCCTCGCCCGGTCGGTAGCGGTGCATCGCCTGCTTGAGCCTTGCCTCGCGCTGCTCGGATGACAGGAAGAAGTCGTATCCGGCCTTGCGCGCCTCCGCCACGATCTGGTCGATGTTCTCGGACGTGAGGTCCTCGCGCTTCAGCACGCCCCGCCCCTCACGCGCCGTAGACGATGGACATGGTTTCGGCGACGCAGGCCGGACGCTCCTGGCCCTCGACCTCGATCGTCACCTGATTGGTGAGCCGAACGCCGCCCTTATCCATCGCATCGGCCGCCAGCAGCTTGGTGCGCGCGCGCACGCGCGACCCGGCCGGTACGGGACTGGTGAAGCGCACCTTGTTGCAGCCGTAGTTGATTCCGTTGCGCACGTTGTTGATGTGCGAGATCTGGTGACTGAGCATCGGTATGAGCGACAGCGTCAGGTAGCCGTGGGCGATCGTCTTGCCGCCCGGCATGTCCTTCTTGGCTCGCTCGACGTCGACATGAATCCACTGGTGATCGCCCGTCGCTTCCGCGAACTGATTGATCCTGTGCTGTGAAACCTCGACCCAGTCGCTGACCCCAATTTCCTGGCCCACATATTTGTGCATTTCGTTCGGGTGGGCGAATTCCCTCTTGGCCATTTTCCCTAACCTCGGCAGTGCTTTATGCCTTGTCTTTGCAAGATACCATGAAACGCCTGGTCCGCGGACAACTCTCTATCCCCCAGAGAACCCCCATGCCCGCGGTGCGATCATAGTGCAGTGGCGCCCGACGCCGACCTCCAATCGGGTGCCATTTGTTGCGATTGGGTCCCATTTGTATCGTCGCGTGCTTTTGCCCATCATGCACTCCACAAGAATGCACATGAGGGGAGCCCGGATGGCGTATGAAACGGTGCTGTACGACGTCGCCGATAGAATTTGTACAATTACCCTCAACCGCCCGGATAAACTGAACGCCTGGACCCGTCAGATGCATGTCGACCTCAAGGACGCCATGCACACGGCAGGGGCCGATCCTGAGGTCCGTGTGATCATTCTCACAGGTGCCGGCCGCGGTTTCTGCGCCGGCGCCGATATGGGCGGCCTGCAGGCGATCGGCGCCGGCGGCAGCGCGATTGCCGACCGCTCGACCAAGGCGACGCCGGCCCTGGAAGGCGCCAGCACACTGCCTGAATTCAAGATGAGCTACTCGTACTTCCCGGCCATCCCGAAATTCATCATCGCTGCGATCAACGGGCCGGCGGCCGGGCTGGGCTTCGTCATCTCGCTCTATGCCGATCTGCGCTTCGCCGCGCAATCGGCGGTGTTCACGACGGCCTTCGCCCAGCGTGGCCTGATTGCCGAGCACGGCGTCAGTTGGCTGTTGCCGCGTCTGGTCGGCCTGCCGGCGGCGATGGATCTCCTGTGCTCGGCCCGCAAGTTCCGCGCGCCCGAGGCGCTGTCCCTCGGGCTGGTGAGCCGCGTGATCCCTGACGACAAGCTGACGTCCGAAACCAGGGCCTATGCCGCACTGCTGGCCAACACCGTCTCGCCGCGCTCGGTCGCCGTCATGAAGCGGCAGATCTGGGAGGCGGAGTTCCAGACCCTGGCCGAGGCCACGACCCAGGCCAACCACGAGATGGAGCTGTCCTTTCTGACCGCCGACTTCAAGGAAGGCGTGGCGCATTTCCTGGAGAAGCGCGCGGCGCGGTTTACCGGGAAGTAGTCTTGCCGGACCGCGGGCCTCCAGGCCCGCTCATGATTCTTTCGGACCGCCGGCTTCCGGCCGGCTTATGATTAATGATGCCGGCTGGAAGCAGGCGGTCCGGAAGGGCATGGCATGAGCGGGCCTGGAGGCCCGCGGTCCGGCAAGACCTAAACCTTTTCCGTCTCGCTGGCCCGCGGCTGCCAGGTCATCAGGCGGCGCTCGACCGCGCCCACCGCGGCGTCGAGCGCCAGCGCGAAGGCGGTCAGCACCAGGATGCCCGCGAACACCGTGTTGATGTCGAAGGTGCCTTCGGCCTGCAGGATGAGATAGCCGACGCCGCGCGATGAGCCGAGATACTCGCCGACCACGGCGCCGACGAACGCCAGGCCCACGGCATTGTGCAGGCTCGCGAACACCCAGCTCATGGCCGACGGCAGATAGATCGAGCGCAACAGCTGACGGCGCGAGGCGCCCAGCATGCGGGCATTGGCGATCAGGTTGGGGCTGACCTCGCGCACGCCCTGGTAGACGTTGAAGAACACTACGAAGAACACCAGGGTGACGCCCAGCGCCACCTTCGACCAGATGCCGAGTCCGAACCACACCGCGAAGATCGGCGCCAGCACGACGCGCGGCATGGAGTTGAAGCCTTTGATGTAGGGATCCATCACCGCAGAGGCCGTGGGCGACAGCGCCAGCCACAAGCCGATCACCAGTCCGACTGCCGCGCCGATCAGGAAGCCCAACGCCGTCTCGAGCAAGGTGATGGCGAGATGGCCGAAGATCTCTCCGGTCGCGAACCAGTCGACGATGACCCAGAAGACCTTCTGCGGCTCGCCGAAGAAGAAGGCCGCTCGGTTGGCCTTGTCGAAGTAGAACGGCGGGATGAGCCCGGGCGCCGTCATGACGTACCAGAATACCACGAGCAGGCAGACGACCAGAATCTGAAGCGCTCGCAATCTCGTCATGCCGCCTTCTGCGCTGCGTAGGCTTTCAGCACCTCCTCTTTCATCGCCGCCCAGATCTCGCGATGCAGCGCCAGGAAACCCGGCGTCATGCGGATCTCCGACACATCGCGCGGCCGGGGCAGGTCGACCTTGAAATCCCCGATCGGGCGGGTCGCCGGTCCGGCCGACAGGACGACAACGCGATCGGAGAGCGCGATCGCCTCCTCGAGATCGTGGGTGATGAACAGCACGGATTTCTTGTCTTCCGCCCACAGCGCTAAAAGCTCGTTCTCCATGAGCTGGCGCGTCTGCACGTCGAGCGCCGAAAACGGCTCGTCCATCAGCAGGATGTCGGGGCTCAGGATCAACGTCTGGGCCAGGGCCAGCCGCTTGCGCATGCCGCCCGACATCTGGTGCGGATAGCGATCGCCGAAGCCCGACAGGCCGACACGACGAAGCCATGCCTCGCCCTGCATCACGGCTTCGCTGCGCGGCACGCCCCTGAACTCGAGGCCCGCGATCACATTGTCGAGGCCAGTCCGCCACGGCATCAGCGCATCGGCTTGGAACATGTAGCCGGCACGCCGGTTGACGCCGTTCTCGGCGATCAGCCGATCGCCGAACACCGACACCGTTCCTTGCGAGGGTGCGAGCAGCCCGGCCGCGATATTGAGCAACGTCGACTTGCCGCAGCCGGTCGGTCCCACGACCGACACGAACTCGCCCTTGGCAACGGTGAGCGAGGCATCGGCGACGGCGGTATAGGCCTCGCCGCCGTCACGGGCGGCGAAGCGACAAGTAATTTTCTCCAGCGCGAGCGCCGGGACGCCGACGCTCATCAGCTGCGCTTGCCGGCGCGGGCGGCGAACTCGTTGGTCCACGTGTCGGCGAGCTTGATGCTGGCCGGCTTGATGGCGGGATCGCCCTCGGCCAGGAATTTCAGGCAGTTCTCGGGGCCGCCAGCCGGCATCTGGCCGTCGGGCGAGATCGTGTCGCGCACGGCAGCGAAGGCCTTCTCATAGAGCGCCTTGTCGCCCAGCAAGTAGGCCTCCGGCACGGACTTGGCGACATCCGCGGGATCGGCCGTCTGCAGCCACTGGTCGGCGCGCACGATCGCCGCCGCCAGCGCCTGTGTGGTGTTCGGCATCTTCTTCAGGAGATCAGGCTGGGCATAGAGGCAGGCGGCGGGAAAGGCGCCCCCGAACAGTTCCTGGTTGCCCTTCATGGTCCGGGTGTCGACCATGATCTTGATCAGCTTCTTGTCCTCGAGAATGGTGACCGCGGGATCGGACTGCGACACGCCGTCGACCTCGCCCTTCTCGATCGCCGCCACGACCGAGGCTCCAGCACCGACGCCGATCGCCACGATATCGGTCGGCTTGAGCCCACCCTTGGCGGCCCAGTTGTTGACCAGCATGTGGGTCTGCGAGCCGGGCGCCGTCACGCCGAACTTCATGCCCTTGATGTCGGCCGGTCCTTTGACCTTGGCGGCGACGTCATTGCGTAGGCCGATGGCGAGTTGCATGCCGCGGCCGATCAGGGCGAAGCCCACGATGTCCTGGCCGCGCTGCTGCATGCGGATGGTGTGCTCGTAGGCGCCGGCGACCACGTCGGCACTGCCGCCCATCAGGGCCTGCAGCGACTTGGCGCCGCCCTGGAAGTCGTTGATCTCGACGTCGAGGCCGGCCTCTTTGAAGTAGCCCTTGGTCTCGGCAATGGTTACCGAGAGGTAGTAGAGCGCCGACTTGCCGCCGACCGCCAGCACCACCTTGGTCTTCTCCGGCTTGGTCCCGCCTTGCGCCCGAGCAACGTAGGGCGCCGCCACCAACCCCGGGGCTGCAGCCAGAATCGTCCGACGCCGCATCTGCAGCTTGTTCATTGTTTCCTCCTGAAGCGATTATTGGCGGCGAGATTGCCGCATGGTCCGGCGGGCAGCAACCTACTTGAACGGGCGCTCCTTCCACCACGGATAGTAGGACGGCATGTCCGTAGTCACCTTCATCGGGAACCGCGCCGGGCGCTTCTCGAGGAAGGCGGTCACGCCCTCCTTCACGTCGGCCGATTTGCCGCGGGCATAGATGCCCTTGGAATCAACCTTGTGCGCCTCCATGGGATGATCGGCGCCCATCATCTTCCAGATCATCTGCCGGTTCAGCGCCACCGAGACCGGCGCGGTGTTGTCGGCGATCTCACGCGCCAGCGCGTAGGCCGCCGGCAACAGCTCCTCGGGCTTGTGGACCGAGCGCACCAGGCGGCCGTTCAGCGCTTCCTCGGCAGAGAAGACGCGGCCCGTCATCACCCATTCCAGCGCCTGCTGCGGCCCGACAAGGCGCGGCAGGAACCAGCTCGAGCAGGCCTCCATGACGATGGCGCGCCGGGTGAACACGAAGCCATAACGCGCCGCCTCCGAAGCCAGCCGCACGTCCATAGCGAGCTGCATGGTGATGCCGACGCCGACGGCAGGGCCGTTGCAGGCGGCGATCGTGGGCTTCAGCGAATCGTAGAGTCTCAGCGTGAACAGGCCGCCGCCGTCACGATGGCCATCGAGCCCGGGATCGACCGGTCCGCGATTCTCCGCGTTGAAGGTGTTGGCGCCGCCGGAGAGATCGGCTCCCGCGCAGAAGCCGCGGCCGGCGCCGGTGAAGACCACGGCGCGCACATCGTCGTCGCGGTCGGCGCGATCCATGGCGTCGAGCAGCTCGGACAGCATCTTGCCGGTGAAGGCGTTGAGCTTGTCGGGCCGGTTCAGCGTGATGGTGAGGATGCCGGCCCTGGCTTCGTACTTGATCTGCTCGTAGTTCATTGTTCCCCTGACGGCTACACCGTCACCCCTGATTGATCAGAACGACGCCGCCCATGATCAGGGCGATGCCGCCGATCTGCTTGATGCCGAACGGCTCGCCGAAAAGGAAGTGGCCGAGCACTGCCACGATTGCATAGGAGAGCGACACACTGGGAAACGCGACCGACACCGGGATCTTGCGCAACGCCACGATGTAGAGAAAGGCGGCCGAGCCGTAGAGCGCGAGCCCGGCGAGCGTCGAGGGCCGCAGCACCTGGCTCACGAAATCGGGGGCGTCGGCACCGGCCTTGAGCAGCATCTGGCCTGCAATACCGGCCAGGATGCCGATGCCCAGCGCCACGTAGTAGATCGTCATCGTTCACAAGTCCCCATCAGTTGGTTCGCGGTGCGGCTGGCCGGCCGCGCGGGTATCGGCCTTGGGCCTCTCGACGTCCAGCCCGCCGTCGCCGCCGCTGCGAAAGACCTCGCGCACCAGGTACTGCGGCTTGCGATTGACGGCGAGGAACATGCGGCCGAGGTACTCGCCGATCAACCCGACCACCACGAGCTGCACGCCGGCCAGCACCAGCACCGCCACCATCAGCGATGCCCAGCCTTGCGGCGGCTTGTCGGAGACGATCGCCTCGACGATGGTGATGACGGCGGCAACCGCCCCCAGCGCGCCGAACCCCAGGCCGAACATCGTCGCGAGTCTCAGCGGCATCACCGAGAAATTCAGGAACATCGACAGCCACAGCCTTATGAGGCGGCGCAGCGTGTAGTTCGAGCGTCCTTCGATGCGCGGCAGGTGATCGACCTGCAGGCGTCCGACATTCTGGGTCACCTGGAACACCAGGCCATCGACATAGGGATAAGGGCCCTCGTAGTTCGCCGTGATGCGCTCCCGCACGAAGGCCGAGATGCAACGGAAGCTCGAGAGGTAGAGTCCCGGCGGCTTGTCGATCAGGCGGTCGGCGCACCAGTTGGTGAACCGGCTGCCGAGATTGCGCCAAGCGGCATGCTGCTTCTCAGCGTAGTAGGTGTAGACCGCATCGTAGTTGCCATCGCGCGCATGCTCGAACAGGCGCTTCACCTCGCCCGGCGGGTTCTGCAGGTCGTCATCCATGGTAATGGCGTAGGCGCCACGCGCGCGGGCGAGGCCCGCCATGACGGCGTTGTGCTCACCGAAATTGCGGCTGAGGTTCAGCACCGTCACCGGCGCGCCGGGTTCGGCAGCCAGCGCCTTGCAGACGTCGAGGCTGTTGTCGGGACTGCAATCGACGACCAGCACGATCTCCAGGCCGCCCTCGATGCTGAGCCCGCGCAGGGCGGCCACCAACTCGCCGACGGTGCCGGCGCCGTTGTAGACGGGAACGACGACGGAAAGCGCCGGCGCTGGGAAAGCGTCAGCCATCGCGCTGGGCCACGACGATCAGAGAGCCGCCGAACGGCAGGTTGATGCCCAGCGCAATCGCCAGACGCTCGACGGCAAGGGCGATCGAGAACAGCGCGTCCAGCCAGCCTGGATAGTCACGCACATCGCTCTCGGCGTCGTCGCGCTCGAGCAGGCGGTGGATCAGCATCAGGGGAAACAGCAGCGTGTTCCAGTAGCTGGACCTCAGGACGCGAAAGCCGTTGCTCGACAGCAATGCCCGCGCCCGACGGCCGGTGAAGCGGCGGACATTGTGCACGCGGCGGTCATGCGCCGACAACAGCCACTCGTACGCCGGCAGATTGAAGAGCGCGATCGCGCCAGGCCGAAGGCAGCGATGCGCCTCCTTGAGGGCAAGGTTGGGGTCGACGCCGCCATGGCTGAGCACATCGAGGGACACGTAGCCGCCAAGCACGCCGTCGGCCACAGGCATTTCGGTGACCGAACCGGCCGCGACCGGGCGACGCGCCTTGACCGCGGCGAATGCGGCCGCGATCAGGTCATACTCCAGCCCGAAAGTGGGATTACCCGCCACGGCCGTGCCGAGCTTCGCCAGCATGCCCCCGGTGCCACATCCGGCATCGAGCACCGGTCCGGCGGCGGGCGAACGGTCGAGCGCACGGATGAGCAACGACGCCGCGAGCGTTCGCAGGCCGCGATACCACCACATGCGGTCCTCGACCTCGTGCATGCGCTCGTATTCAGCCCGTTCCACGCCTCTGTCCGCTCCGCGCGAGTGTCTTCTTCCAGCCCGCTTATGATATCTTCGTGCTGCCTTGCCAACCGCTACGACTAAGCCCCCGACAATCCCGCCGCGTGTCGAACGACTGCTGCTTCTGCCGCTGATCGCCCTGCCGATCGTGTGGCTGGCCGGCTACTTCTTCCCGCCCATCAACCACGACGTCGCCGCCATCCTCGACGTCTCGGCGCGCTGGGTGCACGGAGAGAAGCTCTATGTCGAGGTGATCGACGAGAACCTGCCGCTCACCTTCGTCATCCATGCCCTGCCGGTACTGCTGTCGAAGGTGCTGCCGGGCGACCCCACCTTCTGGTTCACCGCCTGCGTGGTCGCGGGCATCTTCGCCTCGTTCTGGGCGTGCCGTCGGCTGGTGCGCCTGGTGCCGTCGGCCGATCATGCGCTTACCGAGGCGTTGCTGCCGCCCGTCCTGCTCTTCCTGTTCACGGTGCTGCCCAACGAGCACTTCGGCCAGCGCGAGCACATCCTGTTCGTGGCGTCAGCACCCTACATGATCGGTTCGATGGCCCGCGCCGAGGGCGTTACGCTGGGGCGCTACGCCTCGATCGCCATCGGCGTGGTGGCTGGCCTCGCCTTCGCCATGAAGCCACACTACCTCGCCATTCCGGCCGCGGTGGAGTTCTTCCTGCTGTTCCGCCGCGGCTGGCGGACGACGCTCGCCGACCTGATCCCGTGGTCGATCGGGTTCGTCGCCCTCGTGCATCTCACATTGATGTACACGATCTTCCGCGAGTACGGCACCTACGTCATGCCGCTGGCGGTCGAAGCCTATGCGCCGATCGGCGACGAAGGTTGGCGCGGCGTGCTGACCAGCAATGTGCTGGGACCCACGTTGATCGCCCTGGTGATCTTCGGCCTGATCGCCATCGTCTTCACCAAGACCGTCGCCGCCCGCGTGCTGGTGGTCTACGGCGCCGGTGCGGCCATCTCGGCGATCGCCCAGGCCAAGGGCTGGCCCTATCACGTCCTGCCGGCGCTCTCGGCGGCCATCCTGCTCGCCGCGCTCACGGTGTCGCAGACCGTCGACCGCTACCTGCCGATCAGCCGCAGCGGCCATCACCTGCCGGTGGCGATCATCTCGGCCACCATGATGGTGCTGCTCTACTTCCAGGCAGCGCTCTACACCCCACCCTTCTTCAAGCAGCGCCAGTTCGAGGAATCGATCGGCGGCCGGCTGCAGCACATCATCGAGCAGAACGCCCCGCACCGCACGGTCCTCGCCCTGTCGCCCGGCATCTATCCGCTATGGCCGCTGATCAACTATATCGGCGGCCGCATGACCATGCGGTTCCTGTCGATGTGGGTGCTGCAGGGCGTATACGCGACCTGCGACGACTTCCCGGCCCTCTACAATCCGCCCGACACGATGGGCGACACCGAGAAGCAGGTGTTCGACCAGGTGAGCGAGGACTTCGCCCGCGAGCAGCCCGACCTCTTGATCGTCGACAACATTCCCGGCATCCCGCGCTGCCAGGGCAAGGCCTTCGATTACCTTGAATACTTCATGCAGAACCGCGTGTTCGCCGACGCCTTCGAGGGCTACGAGCACCTGATGGATTTCGACCGGTACCGGATCTATCGGCGGAAGAAGAAGTGACGGCGTCGCCGTCGCTGTCATGACAGTGGGACGGCTACTCCCACTTCCCGAGCGCCTGCGCCCGCATGGCCTCCGGGATCTTCTCGACGTCCGGCACCTTGAACACGCCCGAGGCGACCAGAACGATCTCGCCGCCGCACACCAGGTCGCAGGTGCAGAAACAGAAGTTGATGGTGCGCCTCGCCAGGCGGCACGAACCTTCGAGCCACTGGCCGAGCTTCGCGCCGCGCACGAATTCGGTGCTGAGCGACACGGTGGGATGCGGCCAGCGGATGCCGGTGGCATGGCCGCAGCCGGCGCCCATCACCATGTCGGCCACCGTGACCAGCAGGCCGCCATGCGCCCAGCCCATCGGATTGCCGTGACGCGGCTCAAGGGGCAGGCCAACGCGCAGCTTCTCGCCCTCTGCCTTGAACCAGAGCGGGCCGATCAGGCCGACGAAATCATCGGAAACGCGCAGCTGGCGGAAGCCTTCGGGAATAAGATCGCTCATGAGCCAAGTCCGTCCTGGGAAGCGGCGAATTTCTCGAGCGCCGTGCGCACCGCGGGCTCGAACGGCATGCTGCGATGGGTCTCTTCGTTCAGCGACACCATGATGGCCCTGAGCACGGCGGTGCACTGGCCCTCGCCGTCGAACAGGCCATGGCCGATCACGCACTTGCGCTCGTGCACCTCGAGCAGACGGGCGCAGGCAGTGGCCCGGCCGGGAAAGAACATCTGGCGCTTGAAGTCGATCTCGAGCCGGCCGACGACGACGCGAAAGCGCGGCAGTCCACCACGCACGATGACGCGCATGTACGACACGCGCGCATTCTCCAGGAGTTGCAGGAAGGCGCCGTTGTTGATGTGTCGGTTGGCATCGACGTCGGCGAAACGCAGATGCTCCTCGGTGGCGAAGCCGTAGGTCCGCCGCTCCGTCAGGTCGAAACTCACCGATCAGATCTCCCGGAACTCCAGCGTGAGATGCGCGGCTTCCGAGGGTGGCACCAGCAGCCGGCCCGAATCGGGTCGTGTCGCCTTGACACCGTTTTTCTTGAGGAGCGCCTCGCAGGCCGCCAGGTCTTCGACCCTGATGGCGAGTAGTGCCGGGTGGTCGTCCGGCCGCACCGGCGTGACCCCGGGATAGCGCCGCAGATAGTCCTGGCGGGTCATGTAGTGGATGGGCTGGGTCCCCGTATCGACCACGATGCCGTCGCCCTCTCCCCGCACCGAGCCGCTGCCGAAATACTTCTCGAGCTCGCTGGTCCACTGGGCCGGCTGCTCGGCGATGACCGTAACGCCAAGGAGGCCGCGTGCTCCGTTGGGATGCTGGGCCCATTCACCGCGGTAGACGAACTGCGGGGTGAGATGCTCGCAGACGAAAAAGCCGACGACCGGCATGTGGGTCTTGGGGATGCGCACGGTGCGGAACTGGGCATGCTCCATCTTGCCTGCGACCTCGACCGCACGGTCGAAGAACAACGGCGCATCGGGCTGCAGACCGGCCGCCTTGAAGGCATCGAACGCGAGATCGGCGCCGTCGGTCGCCAGCGCCACGTTGGCGAGGCCACCGCCATCCTTCAGCCAGTCGCGGCGCTCGGCATTGAACGGCGTATCCTCGACGATACCGAGGATCTCGAAATAGTCGGTGTCGAAGATCATCAGGTGGTTGGCGGTGCCGAGCTTCTTGTGGAAGCCGCGCGGCTGTACCTGGAAGCCGAGCTTCTTGTACGCCGCCTCGGCGGCGTCGATGCCGTCGACCATGACCACGACATGGTCCAATCCGCGCACGGCGCGCTTCATGTCGGCCTCCTTCGCAGCATGTTGATGCCCTTCGCCGTCATCACCAGCTCGCCCTTCTGGTTGACGGCCTGCCAATGCTCGTGGACCACGCCCATCTCGGGCCGACTCTTCGACGGGACCTTGGCCGCACACTCGACCCAGGCGGTCAGCCTGTCGCCCGGCCGCACCGGTTTCAGCCAACGGATCTCGTCGACGCCGGGCGAGCCGAGCGCCGTGCGTTGGTCGACATAATTGTCGACGAACAGGCGCATCAGCTTGGCATTGACGTGCCAGCCCGAGGCGATCAGCCCGCCGAACATCGACTTGGCGGCGGCCGCCGCATCGACGTGAAAGCTCTGGGGGTCGTACCTGGTGGCAAATTCGACGATCTCATCGGCGGTGAAGCTGGTCGAGCCGAGCTCGAATTTCTGGCCGACTTCGTAGTCGTCCCAGTAACGCGGGGGCTTGTACTGCATGCAAATCGGTCTTCGCAGAGCACGGGCAGGGAGGCAAGGAACTCCTGGAGTCGGCCTTCCTATGGTCTCGACATATGGTCTGGACGGGGGCTGTCGGCTAGCCTGTTACCATGACCGATCCCGAGCTCGTCCGGCGCCTGACCACGATCATGGATATCGACGTCGTCGGCTTCAGCTCGATGTCGGCCCGCGATGAGGAACACGCCCTCGCCCTGCTGGGCAATCGCATGGCGACCGCGCAGGCGCTGGTCAAGCACCACCGGGGACGCGTCTTCAAGCTGACCGGCGATGGCCTGCTGGCGGAGTTCGCCAGTCCCGTCGAAGCCGTCCGCGCCGCACTCGAGATCCAGGAGGCCATGCGGGCGGCCAACGACCCGGCGGCCCCCAACGACCAGATGGTGCTGCGCATCGGCGTCAACCTCGGCGACGTCGTGGAAAGCGGCGAGGACCTGCTGGGCGACGCCGTCAACGTTGCGGCGCGGTTGGAATCCATCGCCAAGCCCGGCGGAGTTTGCGTGTCGGCCGCCGTCTACGAGCAGATCGCCGGCAAGCTGACGCTGGGCGCCGAGGACATGGGCGAGCAGCATGTGAAGAACATCCCGCGCGCCATCCATGCCTATCGCTTGACCATTGGTGGCGGGAGCCTGCAGGTCTCAGTCGCGACGCCTGCGGTTAAGCCACAAGCCGCCAAAACATCGCGCCTCGCCGTCATCGTCGGTGGTGGCGCGCTGGTGGCCGTGCTGGCGATCGCCGGCGTCTGGTTCCTGTACGAACGCTCCGGTCCGGCCGCCGCTCCCACGCGCGTCGCGGAGGCTTCCGCGGCCCCTCCTGCCGCAGCGCCGGTTCCGGCGGCGCCGGCGCCTGCTGCAAGCGTGCCAGCGCCGGCGCCACCCGCTGCTGTCGCTGCTGTTCCAGCAACGGCGCCGCCGCCACCGGCGGCGGCCGCGCCTCCCCCTCCTGCGCCACGGCCTTACGTTGCCAGCGAGGTCCCGTTCGTGCCGCATTGGCGCGAGCGCCGTCTCGAGGAATACGCGCGTGCCGAAGACGCGAAGGCCATGGCGATCAATGTGCGCGGCTGGTTCGCCATCGCCACGCGCATGCTCGACGTGCCGGATGCCAGGCGCCGCGCCCTCGAGGAGTGCAACGCCCTGGTCGAGCGCGAGGTGCCCATCAGCCGCGAATTCGACCCGTGCATGATCTACGCCGTCGGCAACGAAGTGGTGTGGCCGTTCCGGCCGCCGCCGATGCCGCCCGCGCCCTATGTGCCGGCAGCGAAGCTGTCCCCGCCGGTGCCGTTGGACCCCGCGACCGTGCCACTGATCACCGAGCGCGCACGCCAGAACCTCGTCGAGCACTATATGCGGACGACCCGCCATCGCGCGTTTGTGCTTGGCCATGGTCCCACCACCTGGTGGTCGCCGAGCGAGAGCGACGCCGACGCCATCCGGCGCAATCTGCAGACCTGCGGGCAGATCACCGGCCGGCCGTGCTTCGTCTATTCGGTCGACGACCAAGTGGTGGTGCGCGTTCCGCAGCTCCATCGCGTCATCGGCATCTTCACACCGCAAGCTGTTTCCGCGGCGAATGCCACGCAGCAGTCTGCCATCGAGCGCTACCTCGTGGACAATGACTGGCGCGCCATCGCCGTGGCGGACAACGGCCATCTCGGCATCGTCTCCGGCAAGCCGGGCGAGGCGGATGCCGCGCGCGACGCGCTCGGCGAATGCCGCAATGCCGCCGGTGTTGAGTGCAAGCTGCTGGCCATCGGCCCCTGGCTGGTGGCGCCGAAGTAGCCCTTAGTCCGCCACTGCCACCCCGAAGCGCTTGGCGATCTCCTCCAGCATCACCTCCGAGGCGCCGCCGCCGATCGCCTGCACACGTGCATCGCGGGCCATGCGCTCGACCGCCGTTTCGCGCACGAAGCCCATACCGCCGTGGAACTGGACGCAGTCGTACAGGACCTGGTTCACGAGATCGCCGGCCAGCGCCTTCACCATCGAGACCTGGGCAACACAGTCCCGTCCCTCGGCATCGAGCCAAGCGGTGTGATGCACCAGCTGGCGTGCCGCCTCGACCTCGGCGAGCCGCCGTGACAGGCGCTGGCGGATCGTCTGCTTGTCCCACAACGGCTTGCCGAAGGCGGTGCGCTGGCTGACATGCTCGAAGGTGAGGCGGATCGCCTCGCGCGCCTCGGCCATGGCCATGGCGCCGATCACCAGCCGCTCCGTCTGAAAATTGGCCATGATCGAATAGAAGCCGCGATTGACCTCGCCCAGCACGTTCTCGGCCGGCACCCGGCAATCCTCGAAGATCAGCTCGGCGGTGTCGGACGAGCGCCAGCCGGTCTTGTCCAGGGCGCGCCCGACCTTGAAGCCCGGCATGCCCTTCTCGATGATGAACATGGTGATGGCGCGGCTGCCCTTGGCCTCGGGATCGGTGCGCGCGGCGATGAAATAGAGATCGCCGTGCACGCCGTTGGTGATGAACATCTTGGCGCCGTTCAGCACATAGTCGTTGCCGTCGCGCACGGCGCGGGTGCGGATGCCGGCGACGTCGGAGCCGGCGCCGGGCTCGGTAACGCCGACGGCGGTGATGGTCTTCCCCGCGATGACCCCCGGTAGATACTTCTCGAGCTGCCGCTTGTCGCCAAAGCGCAGCAGGTGCGGGCTCGCCATGTCGGTGTGTACCAGCACGGTGATGGCAAAGCCCCCATGGGTCGAGCGGCCGACCTCCTCGGCCAGCACGACCGAGGCGCGGGCATCGAGGCCGGCGCCCCCCAGCGCCTCGGGCACGCGCAGCGAGAAGAAGCCGAGCTCGCCCATCTCGCGCAGGACCTGGCGCGGCACGAAGCCTGCGTCCTCCCACTTCGGGCCGTGCGGCTTCACCTTCTCTTCGACGAAGCGGCGCAACTGGGCGCGGATCAGGTCGTGTTCCTCGGTGAAGATCGGATGTGCCATGGCGGCGGGATGCTACACTCGCCGCATGTCACGCGACAAACGCCTGCAGGATCGCTCGATCTACCCGCACTGGTGCACCGACACGGTGCGCTTCTCCGACCAGGACGCCGCCGGCCACGTGAACAACGTGGCGATCTGCGCCTACATGGAAACCGCCCGTCTTACCTTCATGCGCGACATGGGCCTGACGCAGAACGGCGACGGCACGCGCGGCATCTCGGCTGGCATGACCGTGAGCTTCCTGGCCGAATCACACTGGCCCGGCCAGGTCGCCCTGGGCACCGGCGTGATCAAGATCGGCACCAGTTCGCTCACCGTCGGATCGGCGGCCTTCAAGGACGGGACCTGCATCGCGGCGGCCGAGATGACCGTCGTCCGCCTCAGGGGCAAGACGCCCCATCCGATCGATAGTGGCCTGCGGACCAGGCTGGAAAAGTATTTGCTGCCAGGCTTTTAGCCGCCGCCTGAGCGACCCCTTGACGAGGATGGTGGGCCACCCCTATCTTTGCACCTGCGAGTAAGTCGCATCTGCATAGGAAGGCTGTCGCAAGGCATGTACGTCTGCATCTGCCGGGCCATTCGGGATCGTGAAGTTGACGCCGCCGTCCGCGCCGGCGCTCGCCGGCCGGTTGACGTCTTCCGCGCCTGCGGCAAGAGCCCCCAATGCGGCAGCTGCGCCTGCGACATGCGCGAGCGCATCGCCCAGACGGTCGCCACGGACCGCGCGGCCGCGCCCAATCTTCTCGCGGCGGACTAGTCCCTTTTTAGCTCGGCTCCTTGCCTTCGCCGATCTGGGTCTGCAGGTAGTTCTGCACGCCCACCTTGTCGATCAGCGCGATCTCGGTCTCGAGGAAATCGATGTGCTCCTCGGCGTCCTCGAGGATGTCGACCACGATCTCGCGGCTGACGAAATCCTTGGCGGTCTCGCAGTGGGCGACCGCCGCGACCAGAGCGGTGCGAGCCGCGTTCTCGAGCTTGAGATCGGCGGCGAGGCATTCCGGCACGTCCTCACCAACGCCAAGCTTGCCGAGATCCTGCAGGTTGGGCAGGCCATCGAGCACGAGAATGCGCTTGATCAGCTTGTCGGCATGCTTCATCTCGCCGATCGATTCCTCGTAGATCTTCTTGCCCAGCCGCTCGAAGCCCCAGTGCTGCATCATCCGAGCGTGCAGGAAATACTGATTGATCGCCGTGAGCTCGTTCTTCAGGAGCTTGTTGAGCTCGGCGATGATCTGGGGATTGCCTTTCACGGCGGCCTCCTCGCAATGCGGTATCGCGCTACAGATACAACGCAAGGCGCATGATGCAACCGCGGAGTGCGCGACTGAGAACCGTTCGCTCATAAATCTGTCGGCAACGTCCCGCGAGGGGAATCGCCCTGCGGTTCCCGTGAGAAAAAGTCGCGGTCACCGACGTCACACTGCATCACTTCCTCTGGCAATCTGCCGCCGTCCGGCGCGTCGCAACGTCGGCGTTGTTCGGACGTTCACCAACCATCCACAGCCCGCCCGGCTTGTTTGCCGGGTCAGCCGGAGTACGCGTCATGCCTTTGGACAAAGGAAAAGCCCCCTTCACCCTCCCCAAGCTTCCCTATGCCGAGGACGCGCTCGCGCCCGTCATCTCCGCCAAGACGATCTCCTTCCACTACGGCAAGCATCACAAGGCCTATGTCGACAAGCTCAACGAGCTGATCGAGGGCACCCCCTACGCAAGCGAGACGCTAGAGGAGATCATCAAGAAGTCGGCCAAGGACGAGAAGGCGAAGGCGATCTTCAACAATGCCGCCCAGGCTTGGAACCACGATTTCTACTGGCACAGCATGACCGCGAAGGGCGGCACGCCCTCGGGCAAGATCAAGAAGGCGCTCGAGGACAGCTTCGGCGGCCTCGAGGAGTTCCAGAAGGCCTTCAAGGCCGCCGCGGTCGGCCAGTTCGGCAGCGGCTGGGCCTGGCTCGTGGCCAAGGACGGCAAGCTCGCCATCCAGACCACCTCGAATGCCGACACGCCGCTCGCGCACGGCGGCAAGGCTCTGCTCGTCGCCGACGTCTGGGAGCACGCCTACTACCTCGACTACCAGAACCGCCGGCCGGACCATGTGCAGGCCTGGCTGGAGAAGCTCGCCAACTGGTCATTCGCCGAGGAAAACCTCGGCTAGGAAGGAGCCGTCATGCTGGGCACCATTCTCCTGATCATCCTCATCCTGATCCTGATCGGTGCCTTGCCCGCCTGGCCGTACAGCAGCGGTTGGGGCTACTACCCCAGCGGCGGCATCGGCCTGGTGCTGATCATCGTCGTGATCCTGCTGCTGATGGGACGCATCTGACGTCCCATCGGTGGCAGCTCAATACCTGAAAGTTACGTTGATCGAGCCGAACTGCGTCCAGCGGTTCTGTTCGTAGAATTCCGGCGTGCGTATCACCTGCGTGTAGGTGAGCCGCACGCCGTGATACGTCACGGCAAGTCCTACCTGCGCCTCGCCGACGAACGGCCGGTGCGACACGCGCAGGCTGTAGCCGTCCGTGTTCCCGTCCAGGAAGATGTTACGGCCGACCACCTGACCATCGAGCCCGGCGAAGAGGTACCAGCCGAAGCTGCCGTCGCCGATGAAAGCCTCCGAGCTCGGCAACGCGGGGCGGGGGCGCGGCGGGCCGAAATCGTCGCGCAGGTTCTTGCCGATGCGCGCCGTGCCGCCGACATCGCCATAGATCGCCACGTTGCCCAGCGTCCCGCCGATGCGCGGGATGACATCGACCTCGAGCTTGGGGTCCTCGATCACCGTCGCTCGGGCGGTGCGCCACCGCCGCTCGAAGCCGAGCCCGATTGTCGGCTCGTTGTGCAGCTGATTGGCCCAGCCGTTGGCCCGGGCCACACCGATAATGTTGTGGAAGTTGTTCTGCACGAACTCGCCGCCGGCCGCCGGGCCGATCACGCCGAGGTCGAGCTGCAGGGTGTCGAGCCGCACCGGCTCCAGCGTGCGCGTCTTCTCGTCGAAGCGTTTGTAGGTATATTGCAGGGCGAAGCTGGCATAGAGCCACGCCGCATAGGGCCGGTCGTTGTAGATCGGCTGGCTCGCGAACGTGTCGTCGGGCGTATAGAGGTTCTGGCCGATCGACAGGCCGAAGCGGCGCACCGCCGCGTCGGACTTCGGCTCGCCGAAGAAGGTCGGTATCGTGGTCAGTGCCACCCAGCCGGCAGGCATGTCAGTGATAGCGGGCGACAGCCAGCCCAGCCGCACCCCGTTGGTGTAGTCGCGGTCGGTCGGGCTGAAGCGGTTGAAGACGTCGTTCTCGATCTGGAAGACGAAGATGCTGCGGCTTTCACTTTCGGTCGCCGAGGGTGGCGGTGGCGGATCGTCCGCGGCATGGGCAACGATCGGCCCGGCGACGAGCACTGTCGCGAGGACGGCGATCCTGCCGATGCGAAGCTGCATCGTCTGCCAACGCAACCGCCGACTGACGGTTCCGGTCCGCTATCGGACGTTGGCGCTGGCTCGGGGATCCCAGAGATGGGCGCGCCAGTGGAATCCGATCACGATCGTAAAGACGATGCCGACGACACTGAACATCGAGCCAGTCGCCGAAAAGCCGGCGTGCTCAACCAGCGGCCCGGCCAGCAACAGCCCGATGCCCATGCCGTAGACCACCAGCATGCGCACCCCCATGACGCGGCCGCGGAAGGCCGGGTCGGCGACGCGCAGCAGCAGCACGGCCATCGGGATCATGCAGAAGCTCTGCACGAACCCCGACACGAACAGCACGACCTGGCCCAGCACCGGGAGCGTGATCCAGGCGAAGACGAGGTTGAGGGTGAACCACAGCCCCGCACAGACCAGCATGGTGCGCGCCGGCCGGATGTGGGCGCCGTGCGTCGAGATCGCAATCGAGCCGGTGAGCGCCCCGCCGGCGAAGCAGGCGATCAGCCAGCCGAGCCCGGTCTGACCGAGCCCGTAGACGTCCTTGGCGACATAAGCGAGCAGCGAACCGACAAAGGGATAGGCGGCGAAGTTCACCAGGAAGGCGATCAGCATCAGCGCGCGCATGTCGGGCGTCGACCAGACATAGGCGAAGCCCTGGCGCAGCGCCTTGAGCGGCGTGTCGTGAAGCGGCCCCTCGCCCAGCACGCGCAGGCGCTTGATGCCGACATTGAGGGTGAGGGCAAGGCTCGTGGCATAGAAGACGCAGACGGCAAGATACGCGACGCCCGATCCCAGCAATGCCACCAGGCTGGCGCCGGTCAAGGCGCCCACCACGCGCGCCGAATCGGCGGTCGTCCGCGACACGCCCATGGCACGCATCAGGTAGTCCGACGGCATGGTCTCGCCGACCAGCAGGTTGCGCAGCGTGATGTCGGAGGGCCGCACCAGGCCCATGATCGTCGCCAGGACGAAGACCGACCAGGGCGCGGCGAGGCCGCTCAGAAACAACGCCGCCAGCGCCGCCGCCACCGCCAGATAGGTCGCGCGCATCAGGCAGAGCACGTTGCGATTGCCGATGCGGTCGCCCGCCATGCCGAAAAACGGCGAAACCAGGGTGCCCAGGAACTGCAGCGAACCGAACACGGCCAGCGCCAGCACCGAGCCGGTCGACACCAGCACGAACCAACCCAGGATGACGCCCTCCATTTCGAAGGACCAGGAGGCCAGTAAGTCGGCCGGCCATTGGTAGCGAAAGCTGCGGATCTGAAACGGCGCTAGCGCCGGCACGCGCGCTGTGAGACTCACGTCTTGTTCGTTCCCTCTTGCGGCCACCGTGCGCCGACCGGCTGCGCACCGCAATTAACGCCTGGACATGGGGCATTCTCGCCAATGGCGGGGCTCCGCCAGTCGAACCCCAACAGCTTGTGGCTATATGACCCACCGCAAGCTGTAATTTTCTTTCCGGTGTGGTTGCGTTGCAGGCTCACTCAGAGCATTGTGACTGCGGGGATACCGTTAAGCGGTGGTAGACGCTCGATAGAGCCGCGCGGATGGGCCTTGGAGAAATTCCGCGATGGGCGGTGCTGTGAAGCGCGAGACTTTTCACCTGATTCTGATCAAGCCGACGCATTATGACGACGACGGCTACCCGATCACTTGGCTCCGCTCCCACATTCCATCGAACACGCTGGCC
>Ga0164290_1000657_pt1 | contig 96054 bp, 99 predicted proteins | sample Micstemetagenome_FD_108782 | JGI IMG/M metagenome (GOLD analysis project Ga0164290, IMG submission 108782) | Contaminated culture microbial community from soil near Moab, Utah, USA - Microcoleus steenstrupii SON62 (Illumina Assembly) | ecosystem: Environmental > Terrestrial > Soil > Soil crust...
GCCCATACTCCCCATGTCAAGAGCTGGTAAGGTTCTGCGCGTTGCTTCGAATTAAACCACATGCTCCACCGCTTGTGCGGGCCCCCGTCAATTCCTTTGAGTTTTAACCTTGCGGCCGTACTCCCCAGGCGGTGTGCTTATCGCGTTAGCTGCGACACCGAGAGGCAAGCCTCCCGACGTCTAGCACACATCGTTTACGGCGTGGACTACCAGGGTATCTAATCCTGTTTGCTCCCCACGCTTTCGTGCTTGAGTGTCAGGTGTGGACCAGAGAGCCGCCTTCGCCACTGGTGTTCTTCCCAATATCTACGAATTTCACCTCTACACTGGGAATTCCACTCTCCTCTTCCAACCTCCAGCAAGCCAGTATCTAATGCACATCCGAGGTTGAGCCCCGGGCTTTCACATCAGACTGAACTTACAACCTGCGCACGCTTTACGCCCAGTAATTCCGAACAACGCTAGCCTCCTCCGTCTTACCGCGGCTGCTGGCACGGAGTTAGCCGAGGCTTCTTCTTCGGGTACCGTCATTATCTTCCCCGACGAAAGAGCTTTACAACCCTAAGGCCTTCATCACTCACGCGGCATGGCTGGATCAGGGTTTCCCCCATTGTCCAATATTCCCCACTGCTGCCTCCCGTAGGAGTCTGGGCCGTGTCTCAGTCCCAGTGTGGCTGATCATCCTCTCAGACCAGCTACAGATCGTCGCCTTGGTGAGCCATTACCTCACCAACTAGCTAATCTGACGCGGGCTACTCCCTCGGCGATGAATCTTTCATCCGTAGATCGTATCCGGTATTAGCACAAGTTTCCCTGTGTTATTCCGAACCGAAGGGCATATTCCCACGCGTTACTCACCCGTGCGCCACTCCCCTTGCGGGGCGTTCGACTTGCATGTGTTAAGCCTGCCGCCAGCGTTCGTTCTGAGCCAGCATCAAACTCTCAAGTTGACTTGAGAAATCCCGTTTACTCAAATAGCTCATCACCAATGGATCCAAGAACTTGCGTTCCAGGATCACGGGGTGGCGATGAACCCGCATAGCATATTCACCGTCTATCCGTCGTGAGAACGGATAAAGCGATGGTATCTGATGCTTGAGCGTAACGGGTTTTTGATCCAACCAAGTCCGAAGACTTAGCAGTATCGACGCCGCCGCCCACGCATCTCTTCCATTCCGATTTACGATGTCCAACAACAGAACTGCCTCAGCAGGGTTAGTACCCTTTAGAGACAGAAAAAACGCTCTCGAACCGGTGCCCCGAACCGTTACTCTGTGGGGACCTGCCCGACCGCGTTTCGTGGGGCGGTTTATATTCAGATCAGCCCACCCCGTCAACGGCTTTCTTCAAAAAAAATTCATAGCCTACGAAATGGGGATAAGTGTCGATTTATCCACAAGATTTGGTAATGAGATTGCGCGTTGCGACGCAAAAGCGTCGTACAAATTTCTTGACCCCGGACGATACTGTGGCAAAGCTGCCGCCGCTGCTTGTTTGCAGGTCCGGAATGTCGCCGAAATCGTTGGGGGATATGGATTGAAGACGCGTTTTTTATCTGGCCGCGCAATGATCGCCACGGCGATACGGGCGCGCCCGCGCCTTAACATAGCGTTGCTGGCGCTTGGCTGCGCTGGTGTCGCTCTGCTGCTTCAACCCAACATCTTGTCGTCTAATCAGGCACCAGCCACCAATCCTATGGCTGCGCCGGCGCGTGCCGTTGAGCATGCGGTGAACGAAGCCATTCGCATCGCCCCAGCGCTGGAGGCTTTCGTCACCCAGCCGGAAACCTGGTGGCCGCAATTGCGCGACGAAGCCGAATTGCTGCCCGCCAAGGTGCTGAAGAAGGTGGCTGTGGGCCCCGGCGACACCTTGATGCAGCTGCTCACCGATGCCGGCGCCGAGCCGGCTGAGTCGCATCAGGCGATCCAGGCCTTGGGGCAGAAGTTCAATCCGCGCCGGCTCAAGATCGGCCAGGAGATCACGCTGACCTTCGAGCGGCTGGATAGTGACAGCGAGAATTATCGCCTGTTCGAGATGGCGCTGGCGCCCAGTGTGGAGCGCGAAGTGAATGTGGTGCGCGCCGATACCGGCTTCCGCGCCAATGAGACGATCCGCGAATTCAATATCAGCCATGCCCGCATCACCGGCGAGATCAGCGACAGCCTTTATAACGCCGGCATCGAGGCCGGTTTGAATTCCAGCCTGCTCGCCGAGTTCATCAAGCTGTTCTCCTACGATGTCGATTTCCAGCGCGAGATTCAGCCGGGTGACAGTTTTGAAGTCTATTTTGAGCGTCACCTCGATGATCAGGGCAAGACCATGAAGACCGGCCGCATCGCGGCTGCGTCGATGACGCTGTCGGGCCGCGAGCTGCGCTACTACTATTACCGCCCCAATGATGGCGGCGATGCCGATTATTTCACGCCGCGCGGCCAGAGCGTGAAGAAGGCTTTGCTGCGCACGCCAATCGATGGCGCCAGGCTCACCTCGGGCTTTGGCAAACGCATGCATCCGATCTTAGGCTTCAGCCTGATGCATAAGGGCGTGGATTTCGGCGCCGTGGTAGGCACGCCGATCCAGGCCGCCGGCGAAGGCCTGGTGGAAGTGGCCGGCTGGAACGGCGCCTATGGCAATTATGTGCGCCTGCGCCATGGCAATGGCTATGCCACCGCCTATGCCCATATGAGCCGACTGAACGTGAAAGCCGGCCAGCGCGTGCGCCAGGGCCAGATCATCGGCGCTGTGGGCAGCACCGGCCGCTGCACGGGGCCGCATCTGCATTATGAAGTGCTGCTGCAGGGCAAGCAGGTGAACCCGATGAATGTGCGCTTCCCCTCGGGCCGCAAGCTCGAAGGCGCCGAATATGAGCGCTTCCGCCGCCAGACGGAAAAGCTGGATACGGAGATCCGCGGCACGCCGGCACTGGCTTTGCTCAACCGCAACGACTGATCAGCTATACTCATAAGCCGTCACCCCCGGGCTTGACCCCGGGGGTCCACGATTTGGCTTTTAAAAAACGCGTGGGTGGCAGCGCCAAGCCGTGCCATGACGAATGGCTTAGCGCTGCGCCAGCAGCCAATCGAGGACGGCGCGTAAGAGCGGCCGGCGGAAATGCGCCTCCGGCGCCACCACATGATAAGCCCAATCGGCTTTCCAGCTTTGCTGGCCGATACGCACCAAATGCCCGCGCGCGAGCAAATCACCCAGATGCGGCGCGCGGCCCAGGGCCACGCCTTGGCCGGCGAGCGCCGCCGCCAGCAAGACGGAAGAATCCGTGAAGCCGATGCCGGCCGCCGGATCGGGCGCCGGCAATCCGATGCGGCGATACCAGCTGGCCCATTGCAGCCAGGGCTGCGGCGGCAGCGGGCTGATGTCGATATCGCTGTCATGCAGCAGCATAGGCGGCGCCAGATCAGCCAGATCGCGGCCGCCCAGCCGCATCGCCGGGCTGGCCACCGGAAACACATCCTCATCCATCAGATGATGCGCCACCAGTTCATGGGCGGTACTCTTGGCAATCGCACGCGGCCCGAAGCGGATCACCATATCCACATCCTCGCGCGCAAAGTCCGTCAGCCGCCGCGTGGTATCCAGCTTCAGGGCGACGCCGGGAAAGGCGCGGCGGAAATTCTCTAATCTTGGAATCAGCCAGCCCGAGGCCAGCGCGGGCAGCAGGCTGATGGTAACGCGGCCGCCGGAAGCCGAGGCGAGGCGGCCGGTGGCTTCAGCCAGGCGGTCGAGCCCATCGCTCAAACCGGGCAGATAGGCACGGCCGGCTTCCGTCAGGCTCAGGCCCTGGGGCGCGCGGCGGAACAGGGCGGTGCCGAGTTGCGCCTCCAATCCCTTCACCTGCTGGCTGATGGCCGCCGGCGTCACGCCCAGTTCGGCCGCCGCCGCCACGAAGCCGCCATGGCGGGCGGCGGCCTCGAAGGCACGGAGCGCATTAAGGGGTGGCAGGCGGCGGCGCATGGTCCAGACAGCATAGGATTAGATTATCTATTTCTAAAGCTTATAATTACTGGTTTGCACACAAGCTTATCTTAATCAACACTGGCTTCACGCAGCCATAAGGAGCCCGTGATGCCCAGCTTTGTTGCCGAAACCCCCGCCGCATCCGCCGCCGAGGCCCGGGCCTATTTTGCCGCCAAATTCAGCTTCGAGGCCGATTGCTGGGATGTGCATCACGCCTTGAGCCATGGCCAACAGGATTTCGTGCTGCTGGATATGCGCGGCCGCAAGGCCTATGCGGAAGCCCATCTGCCGGGCGCGCTCAGCCTGCCCCATGCCGATATCACGCCGGAGCGCATGGCGGCGAATTGGGCCCCGGCCACGTTGTTTGTGGTCTATTGCGCCGGGCCGCATTGCAATGGTGCTGATCGCGGCGCGCTGAAACTGGCCAAACTTGGCTATCCGGTGAAGATCATGATCGGTGGTATGACCGGCTGGGCCGATGAAGGCTTCTCGTTTGCCCATGGCCGCGAGCCGGGCCAAGTCACCTCTCCTGCCGCCTGAAGGATCACCATGCTGACGCTGTATGATTATCGCGATTCCGGCAACGGCTATAAATGCCGCCTGCTGCTGGCGCAGTTGCAGATCGCGTACAAAGCCGTTGAGCTTGATATCGACAAGGGCGAGACGCGCAGGCCAGCATTCCTGGCGAAGAATCCCAATGGCCGGATTCCGGCGCTGGAGCTGGAAGACGGCCCAGGCAACAATGTGGTGCTGGCGGAATCGAATGCGATCCTCTGCTACCTCGCTGATGGCACGCGCTTTCTGCCCAGTGATCGCTTGGCCAAGGCGCAGGCAATGCAATGGCTGTTCTTCGAGCAATACAGCCATGAGCCTTATGTGGCGACACCGCGCTATATCCTGCGCCATTTGGGCCGCGAGCATCCGCGCATGGCCGAGATGCCGGAGCGGCTGGCCAAGGGCCGCGCGGCTTTGGCCGTGATGGAGCAGCATCTCTCGGCGCAGGATTTCTTTGCCGGTGGCGCTTATTCCATCGCCGATATCGCGCTCTATGCCTATACCCATCGCGCCGACGAAGCCGATTTGGACTTGGCGCCGTATCCGCATCTCCGCGCCTGGCTTGCCCGCGTGGCAGCGCAGCCGGGCCATGTGGCGATGCTTTAGCAAGAAGCGGATAGCGGCAAAGGCCGTTGTGCTTTTTATAAATCGTCACCCCCGGCCTTGTGCCGGGGGTCCAACCGCCTGAGCCGCTGCACGAGGGGATGGATGCCCGGCTCGGGGGCCGGGCATGACGGGTCTTTTTTAGAAATAATTGGGCCAGAAATACCGTGACGCCGACCATCAACCGACCAATGACCGCGCTGGAATGGGGCCTGCTGCTCACGCTCTCGCTGCTCTGGGGCGGCTCGTTCTTTTTCATCGGCGTGGCGGTGAAGGCCTTGCCGCCGCTCACCCTGGTCAGCCTGCGGGTTGGCCTTGCCGCCCTGCTGTTGCTCGGCATCCTGCGGATCAGCGGCATCAGCATGCCGCGCGATTGGCGCATCTGGCGTGGTTTTCTGGTGATGGGGCTGCTGAATAACGCCATTCCCTTCACGCTCATCGTCTGGGGCCAGGGCCAGATCCCGAGCGGGCTGGCCTCGATCTTCAATGCCACCACGCCGCTCTGGGCGGTGTTACTGGCGCATGTTTTCACAGCCGATGAAAAGCTCACGCCGCTGCGCTTGGCCGGCCTGCTCGGCGGATTGACGGGCGTGGCGGCGATGATCGGGCCGGCGGCCCTGAAGGGCCTGGGCGGCAATGTGCTGGCGCAAGCGGCCGTGGTGCTGGCCGCCATCTCCTATGCTTTCGCCGGCCTCTATGGCCGCCGCTTCTCCCGGCTCGGCGTGGCGCCGATGGCCACCGCCACCGGCCAAGTGCTGGGCTCGAGCCTGATCCTGCTGCCGCTGAGCCTGGCGCTGGATCAACCCTGGCAGCTGCCATGGCCGAGCCACGAGGTGATCGCCGCGGTGCTCGGCCTCGCGGCTTTATCCACCGCGCTCGGCTACACGCTGTATTTCCGCATCCTCGCCACCGCCGGCACAACGAACCTGCAACTCGTCACGTTTCTCATTCCGCCCAGCGCCATCCTGATGGGCGTGCTGTGGCTGGATGAAGCCCTGAGCTTCACCCAGCTCATCGGCATGGCGCTGATCGGCTGCGGCCTCGCCTGCATCGACGGACGCTTGTTCCGCCGGCAGGCGAGGCCAGCCACGATCACTTGAGCGACGCGAGATACTCCTCGAGCTGCTCCATGGTGCCGCTCCAGCCCTGGTTCATACCGTCATGGCTGGCATCGAACATGGCACGCTCAGCCGGCGTGGCGTTCAGCGCCGTCCAATGCACGGTGATGACGGTCTTGCCGTCACGCTCCTCAAAACTGGTTTCGCCCAGCGTCTCCAGCGGCCAATCCGGCGCGAAGGGATGGCGCGTCACGCCGCCCTGCGGATCGGAGAAGGATGTCACCACCACCAGCTTTTCTGGCGCCGCGATCTCGCGGAAGGTCCATTTGCCCCACATCTCGCTGCCATCGGGCGAGCGCAGGCAGTAATGGAAAATGCCACCGACACGCAGGTCCATCTTGCACTGGGTCATCGGGAAGCCCTTGGGGCCGAACCAGCGCTGCAGATGCGCCGCCTCGGTATAGGTCTTCCACACCAGCGCGCGCGGCGCATTCACGGTACGGCTGATGATGAAGGGGGCGCTGCTCATGGCGGTTCCTTTTTGTCTGGGGAGGCAGATGAAAGACGGGCGCGGCATGGGCCGCAATTACATGGCAGGTAATGCGGCGCTCACCGCTCTGCTTGCGCCTTGAGGTCGGCGAGGCCCTGCTCGAAGGCGCCACCCACCATCTTCTCCATGCTGAAGAACAGGCTCAGCAGCTTGGAGATGAGGCTGTTGGGGCCATACATCGCCCAGCTCACGCGGGTGGCATCGCCATCCTGCACCAGAATGAACTCGGCCATGTTATGCGCCTCGAAGGGCTTGAAGAAATCCAGCTTGATGAGGATGCGGCTCAAGGACGTCTCCAGGATTTCCATGCGACCCGAACCGATATTCTTGTTGCCATCCCAATCATAGGCAGCGCCCATGCCAGCGGCCGCACCGCTGAAGGTGCGCTTCATATCGGGATCGATCTTCTCCCAGGGCGACCAGCTGCCCCAGGCCTGCAGGTTGTTGATCAGCGGGTGGATCTTGTCGGGCGTGGCCTTGATGCTGGCGCTGCGCTCGATGCGGAAAGTGTCCGGGCGGGTCACCACATAGACCACCAGGGCAACAACGATGACGGCCATGGCAATGGCAAGGTATTTCAGCATGGGAAGTTTCCTTGTTTTGTAGGCTGGGTTTTCAGGCTGGGGAATTAGAGATGCCGGGTTGCGGTCAGCAGGGTGTTCCAGTCGTTGTTGCGCCCGTCTTCGCACCGTACCGGGGTTTCAGCCAGTTCCGCGTCTGACGCATCATCGAGGCAGGCGACATTCACGGCGTAGAATTCGCCATAGCCTTCGATCTTGGCGTGGCCGAAGGGCTTCACGCCGCAATGGCGGCAGAAGCAATGCCCGATCTTGCCATCGCCGAACCGGTAGTCAGTGAGCGCATCCGCGCCCCGCACCAGCGTGAAGGCTTCTACCGGCACGATGGCCTTCCAGAACCGCCCCTTGCGGCAGACCGAGCAATTGCACTTGCTGGTGCCGGCCGCGAGATCGAGATCGCAGGTGAAACGCACGGCGCCGCAATGGCAGGAGCCATTATGGAGTTTTTGCATGATTGACCTCAGGGGCTGGCGGTGCTGTGCAAGGCAGCGGGCGGCTTACACTCAATGCTGCTCATCGGACTGCACCGCTTGAATTTGTTCCAGATAGGCTTCCAGGCGATCCAGGCTCTGCTCCCAGAAATGCCGGTAGCCGTCGATCCAGCCGGCCACTTCCTGCAATGGCGCCGCTTCCAGGCGGCAGGGGCGCCATTGCGCCTCCTTGCCCTTGGCGATCAGCCCGGCGCGCTCCAGCACCTTCAGATGCTTGGACACAGCCGGCAGGCTCATGGCGAAGGGCTCCGCCAGTTCCTTCACCGAGGCCTGGCCCGAAGCCAGCCGCGCCAGGATGGCCCGCCGGGTGGGATCGGCGAGGGCGGCCAAGGTCTGGCTGAGGCGGTCGGTGGTCACAGTGAATAAAACCCATCGGTTAATTAACTTGATGGTTTATTATAAGACCAAGACCGATCCGTCAAGCGGCTTTTTTCAAAGCCGCCTCCTGGGCAACAAAAAGGGCGGCCGAAGCCGCCCTTTTTCCTATTTTCCGGAATTAAGCTGCTTTGCTGGCGCTGTCGGTGCCTATCAGGCTTTCAAGCGGAATGGCCAAGTCCTCGTGCAGGCGCCGGATCATCGGCAACGTCAAAGGGCGTTTGCGCGTCAGTATCTCATAGACCCGGTTGCTGCGGCCGATCATCGGCTCCAGGTCTTTCACGGTCAGGCCGCGCTGCTCCATGACGAACTTTATCGCCTCCACCGGATCAGGGGCATCAAGCGGATAATGTTTGCGCTCGTAGGCCTCGATCAGTGTCGCCAGAATGTCCAGCTTATCGCCCTGCGGCGAACCGGCAGCCGCGTCCATCAGTCGCTCGGCTTCAACCAGGGCGGCACGATAGTCAGCTTTGGTGCGAATGGGGCGGATATTCATGCCTTGTTCCTAGATGCTCTGCACGTCGATCTGATCGTATTGCCGATGGGTACCAATGAAACGAATGTAAACGACGCGGTAAGGGTAATTGATCTTCACCACCAAGCGGAATTTGTTGCCGCCAAGATTGAAGACCACACGCCCCTCTTTGAGGATGCTGGCCGTGCCGAAGTCGGCTTTCACCGCCGCTGGCGAGCCCCAATCCGCAGCCAGCACATGGCGATACCATGCCAAAACCGGCTCACGAACCTGCTGGTTTGCTTCAGAGGATTCCAAGAATCGGCGCAGCGTCGATAGGGCGATCACCCGCATGACCCAACCCTAGTCCCAATTTGGGACTAGGGCAAGCCATTTCAATGCACCACCTGGCCCTGGATCACCAGGCCATCGGGCCCGGCGCTCACCGCCACTAGGCTGCCATCGGCGATCTTGCCTTCCAGGATCAGGCTGGCCAGCGGATTCTGCAGCTCGCGCTGGATCACCCGCTTCAAGGGCCGGGCGCCATAAACCGGGTCATAGCCGGCATTGCCCAGCCAAGCCTTGGCCTTCTCATCCAAATCCAGCGTGATCTTGCGATCAACCAGCAGCTTGAACAGCCGCTGCAGCTGGATATCGACAATACCGGTCATGTTCTCGCGGCTTAAGCGCTTGAACAGGATCACCTCATCCAGGCGGTTGAGGAATTCCGGCCGGAAATGCCCGCGCACCACATCCATCACGCGGTGCCGCACCACTTCATCGATGGTCTCGGCTTCCGCCTGGGCGAGGTATTCGCTGCCCAGATTGGAGGTGAGGATGATTACGGTGTTGCGGAAATCCACCGTGCGGCCCTGGCCATCGGTGAGGCGGCCATCATCGAGCACCTGCAGCAGCACGTTGAACACGTCTGCATGCGCCTTCTCCACTTCGTCGAACAGGATCACCTGATACGGGCGCCGGCGCACGGCTTCGGTCAGCGCGCCGCCCTCGTCATAGCCAACATAGCCCGGCGGCGCGCCGATCAGGCGGCTGACCGAATGCTTCTCCATGTATTCCGACATATCCATACGCACCATGGCGCTGTCGTCATCGAACAGGAATTCCGCCAAAGCCTTGGTCAGCTCGGTCTTGCCCACGCCAGTCGGCCCTAAGAACAGGAAACTGCCGATCGGGCGGTTGGGATCCTGCAGGCCGGCGCGCGCCCGGCGCACCGCATTCGACACCGCGACCAGCGCTTCATCCTGGCCCACCACGCGGCCGCGCAGCTTGGTTTCCATCGCCAGCAGCTTCTCGCGCTCGCCAGCCAGCATCTTGTCCACCGGAATCCCGGTCCAGCGCGAGACCACGCCGGCAATGTCGCTTTCGGTCACCGCCTCACGCACCATGGCCTTGGAGCCATCGCTGCCTTCGGCGGCCTTCAGCTTGGCTTCCAGATCAGGAATCACGCCATAGGAAAGTTCCGACGCGCGGTTCCAATCGGCCTTGCGCTGCGCCTGCTCCAGATCCAATCGGGCGCGGTCCAGCTGCTCTTTCAAACTCTGGGCCGAACCCAGCTTGGCTTTCTCCGCCGTCCAGGCCGCTGTCAGCACCGCCGTCTGCTGCTCCAGATCGGCGAGTTCTTTTTCCAGCTTGGCCAGGCGATCCTTGGAGGCCGTGTCGGTTTCCTTTTTCAGCGCCTCACGCTCGATTTTGAGCTGCATGATGCGGCGGTCGAGTTCGTCCACTGCTTCCGGCTTTGAATCCACTTCCATGCGCAGGCGCGAGGCCGCTTCATCCACCAGGTCAATCGCCTTGTCCGGCAGGAAGCGATCCGTGATGTAGCGGTTGGAGAGCGTGGCGGCGGCAACGATGGCAGCATCAGTGATGCGCACGCCATGATGCACTTCATACTTCTCCTTCAGGCCGCGCAGGATCGAGATGGTATCTTCCACCGTCGGCTCGCCCACGAAGACCGACTGGAAGCCCCGCGCCAGCGCGGCGTCCTTCTCGATATACTTACGGTATTCATCCAGCGTTGTCGCGCCAACGCAATGCAGCTCGCCGCGCGCCAAAGCGGGTTTCAGCAGGTTGGAGGCATCCATGGCGCCATCGGCCTTGCCCGCGCCAACCAATGTGTGCAGCTCATCGATGAACAGCACGATTTCGCCCGCCGCCGAAGTGACCTCCGCCAGCACCGCCTTCAAACGCTCCTCGAATTCACCGCGGAATTTTGCACCGGCGATCATCGAGCCAAGATCGAGCGCCATCAGCCGCTTGTTCTTCAGGCTTTCCGGCACATCACCCTTGGTGATGCGCAGGGCCAGGCCTTCCACGATGGCGGTCTTGCCCACACCGGGCTCGCCGATCAGCACCGGGTTATTCTTGGTGCGGCGGGAGAGCACCTGGATCGTGCGGCGGATTTCCTCATCGCGGCCGATCACCGGATCGAGCTTGCCCTGTTCGGCCGCTTCGGTCAGGTCGCGGGCATATTTCTTCAGGGCATCATAGGATTGCTCAGCCGAAGCACTATCCGCCTTGCGGCCCTTGCGCAGGGTGGTGATGGCTTTTTCCAGGCTGGCGACAGTAACGCCCGCCGCTTTCAGGGCCTCCGCACCCGGCGTGGCGATCAGCAAAAAGGCCTGCAAAAGGCGCTCAACGGCGACGAAACTGTCGCCGGATTTCTCGCGCAGCTTTTCCGCCTGCTCGAACAGGCGCGCCAGTTCCGGGCCCATATAAAGCTGGCCGGCGCCCGCGCCCTCCACGCTCGGCAGCTTGGCGAGCGCCTCCTCATTCTTGGCCTTGGCAACCTTGGGCTGGCCGCCTGCGGCCTGCACCAGGCCGGCCGCCATGCCTTCCGGGTCGTCCAGCAGCACCTTCAGGATATGTTCGGGGGTGAAGCGCTGATGCCCACGGGCCAGGGCCAGGGTCTGCGCCGCTTGCAGAAAACCGCGGGCGCGCTCGGTGAACTTTTCCAAATCCATGATCTACTCCTCATGCGGCAGCCCGGCATCTCGCCCCCCTATCATAGGCAGGCATGGCTGGGCCCCACGGGTCAGATGTGGGCATGCTCCGCCGCCGGACAAGACCTCGGGTACGAAAATTTCCCACTGGAAATCACCCTCGAAAGGCCTGATTCCTATACGCCAACCGGGCTTTACGGTTCGTTGACAGCCCTACCGGCGGGTTATAGTGTGCAGCGCGAAAAAATACCGGCAAAACGGCCCTGGGGCCGCCTTTGCCTCCTGTTTCGTCACGATAAAACAAGGTTTGACGTCCATGAAGGTTCTGGTCGCGGTCAAGCGCGTGGTGGACTACAACGTCAAGATCCGCGTCAAGGCGGACAAGACGGGTGTCGATCTCGCTAACGTCAAGATGTCGATGAATCCGTTCGACGAAATCGCTGTCGAAGAGGCCGTGCGGCTCAAAGAAGCCGGCATCGCCACCGAGGTGATCGCCGTCTCCATCGGCCCGGCCCAGGCCCAGGAAACCCTCCGCACTGCTCTCGCCATGGGCGCCGATCGCGGCATCCTGGTGAAGACCGATGCCGAAGTGCAGCCATTGGCCGTGGCCAAGCTGCTGGCCAAGATCGCCGCCGATGAGGGGCCGCAGTTGGTTATCGTGGGCAAGCAGGCCATCGACGACGACAGCAACCAGACCGGCCAGATGCTCTCCGCCCTGCTGGGCTGGAGCCAGGGCACCTTCGCCAACAAGGTGGCGATTGCCGATGGCAAGGCCACTGTGGTGCGCGAAGTGGATGGCGGGCTTGAGACCGTGGAATTGAAGCTGCCGGCGGTGGTGACCACCGACCTGCGCTTGAACGAGCCGCGCTATGCGTCGCTGCCCAATATCATGAAGGCGAAGAAGAAGCCGATCGACGAGAAGACCCCGGAAGATCTGGGCGTGGATATCGCGCCGCGCCTGAAGATCTTAAGCGTTGAGGAACCGCCCAAGCGCAAGGCCGGTATCAAGGTGCCGGATGTTGCCACCCTGGTGCAGAAGCTGCGGACCGAAGCGGGAGTCATCTGATATGAGCAGCCTGGTTATTGCCGAACACGACAACGCCTCGATCAAGGCGCCGACGCTCAATGCCGTGACCGCCGCCAAGGCGGTGGATGCCGATGTGCATGTGCTGGTGGCGGGCGAGAATGCCGCTGCTGCTGCTGCCGCCGCCGCCAAGATCGCCGGCGTGAGCAAAGTCATCCATGTGGAAGGCGCACAATACGCCCATGGCCTGGCGGAAACCCTGGCGCCGCTGATCGCCGGTCTCGCCAAGGGCTATGCGGCCGTGCTGGCGCCGGAAACCACTTCGGGCAAGAACACCCTGCCGCGCGTTGCCGCCCTGCTCGATGTGGCGCAGATTTCCGGCATCATCGAAGTGAAGTCGGCGGATACCTTCGTGCGCCCGATCTATGCTGGCAACGCCATGGCCACCGTGCAATCGTCGGATGCCATCAAGGTGATCACCGTGCGCGGCACCGGCTTTCCGGCAGCAAGCGCTGAAGGCGGTTCGGCCAGCATCGAGACCGCCGCTGCCGTGGCCGATCCCGCCGTCTCGGCCTTCAAGGGCCAGGATTTGCAGAAGTCGGATCGCCCCGAACTCACCTCCGCCAAGATCATCGTGTCGGGGGCCGTGGCATGGGCTCGGGCGAGAATTTCAAGCTGATCGATGCCGTGGCCGACAAGCTCGGTGCCGCCGTGGGCGCCAGCCGCGCCGCCGTGGATGCCGGCTTCGTGCCCAACGATTACCAGGTTGGCCAGACCGGCAAGATCGTGGCGCCGCAGCTTTATGTGGCCGTGGGCATCTCGGGCGCGATCCAGCATCTCGCCGGCATGAAGGATTCCAAGGTCATTGTTGCCATCAACAAGGATGAAGAGGCGCCGATCTTCCAGGTGGCCGATTACGGCCTGGTGGGCGACCTGTTCAAGATTCTGCCCGAACTTGAAGCCGAACTCGGCAAGTAACCGCTTAACCAGGATAACGGCATGATCAAGACCATCGGGGAATCGGCGCCGGCCAAATGGGCAGCGGTATCGCCCATGTCGGCGCGCTGGCCGGTTTCGATATCCTGTTGCAGGACATCAATCCCGCCCAGCTCGAGAAGGCCGTGCAGGTCATCACCGGCAACATGAACCGGCAGGTGGCACGCGGCAAGATCGACGAGAAGACCCGTGATGACGCGCTCGGCCATATCAAGACCATCAACGAGATGAAGGTTTTTGAGAGCGCCGATATCGTGATCGAGGCGGCGACCGAAAACGAAGTCCTGAAGAAGAAGATTCTCGCCGAGCTTTGCCCGGTGCTGCCCAAGAACACCATCATCGCCACCAACACCTCGTCGATTTCGGTGACCCGCCTTGGCTCGGCCACCGACCGGCCGGAAAAATTCATGGGCATGCATTTCATGAACCCGGTGCCGGTGATGGCCCTGGTGGAACTGATCCGCGGCATCGCCACCGAAGAAGCCACCTTCCGCGAAGTGCGCGAACTGACCGTGCAGCTGGGCAAGACCCCGGCCAATGCCGAGGATTTCCCGGCCTTCATCGTCAACCGCATCCTGCTGCCGATGATCAATGAAGCCATCTACACGCTGTATGAAGGCGTGGGTTCGGTGGAAGCCATCGATACCGGCATGCGGCTCGGCGCCAACCACCCGATGGGGCCGCTGCAGCTGGCCGATTTCATCGGCCTGGATACCTGCCTGTCGATCATGCAGGTGCTCTATGAGGGCCTGGCGGACAGCAAGTATCGCCCATGCCCGCTGCTGGTGAAGTATGTGGAAGCCGGCTGGCTTGGCCGCAAGACCAATCGCGGCTTCTACGATTATCGCGGCGAGCACCCGACCCCCACCCGCTAAACGCATTCGCTGCTTGCCAAACCCAAACGCCCGGCCCGATGATGGCCGGGCGTTTTGCTGTGCGGGGGAATGATGTCGGGCAAACAGCCATTGCGGCTGCCGGGCTGGGCCAGGCCATTGCGCGCCGGCTTCGACCGGCTGGTGGATTTCATGGTGCCGCCGCGCGCTTTCGCCCCCGGCGCCAGCCAGCATGCCCTGTTCCGCTACCGCGCCATGGTGCGGCTCACGCTCTCGGTCTGCATCGCCATCGTGTTGATCCCGCCCTATCTGCTGCTGCGCTCGGGTTTCAATGGCTGGGAACTGGCTGGTTTCATCTCGATGATTGGCGGCCCCATCGCGGGTGCGCTGATCCTGCGCGCCACCGGCCATATCCCGCTCACCATCGCGCTGATGGCGCTGAATGGTGGCTTGGGGAATACCGTGCTGACCATCGGCACCGGCGGCCTGGAATCAAGCTTCGCGCCCTTCTCGCTGCTCGGCTTGGCCTTGTGCATGCTGTCATCGAGTGCCGCCGTGATCGTGTGGGTGGCGGCCATGGCGATGCTGAATTACGCCGTGCTGATGGGCCTGCATATCGCCGGGATGATGCCGGCCTGGGAGATTCCGGCGCGCGAGCAGCAGGCCTTGCATTTCCTCTGCCTGGGCTTTGCCATTGCCCTGGTGCTGGGTTCGGCCATCGCCTCGCTGAATGCGCGGCTGAAGGCCCGCGCCGCGCTGCAGCGCGCCAAGACCGATGCTGAAACCGCTTTGGCGCAATTGAAAGAGGCGCAGGACCAGCTGGTGCAATCGGAAAAGATGGCCGCCTTGGGCCAGCTTGTGGCCGGCGTGGCGCATGAGATCAACACGCCGGTCGGCCTCGTTGTCACCGGCATCTCGCAATTGACCGAGGAGACCGCCACCACGCGGCGCAAGCTGGAAGAGAATGCGCTGAAACGCTCCGATCTCGACCGCTATCTGGAGTTGGCGCATGACTTGAGCCAGATGATCTTTTCCAATTCCAACCGCGCCGCCAACCTGGTGCAGAGCTTCAAGCTGGTGGCCGTGGATCAGGCCAATGACGAGCGCCGGGTTTTCCGCATCGCAGACTACCTGGAAGACAACATCATGAGCCTAGGGCCCAAGCTGCGCCAGGCCGGCCATGAGGTGCGCGTGGATTGCCCGCCCGAGTTGGAGATGGATGGCTATCCCGGCGCGTTTTCGCAGATCGTCACCAATCTGCTGGTCAATTCCGCCGTGCATGGCTTCGCGCCTGAAACGGCCGGCCATATCGCTATTGAGGTGCGCATAAAAGACGGCGATCAGATCGAACTGATCTACCGCGACGATGGCAAGGGCATCGCCAAAGAGGCCCAGGGCCGCATCTTCGACCCCTTCTTCACCACCAACCGCGGCGGCGGCAGCAGCGGGCTTGGCATGCATATCGTCTATAATCTGGTGACGGCGCAGCTCAAAGGCAGCATTGCCTTGAGCAGCGAGCCCGGCCAGGGCGTGCGCTTCACCCTCAGCTTCCCGCGCGTGACGCCGGCTTAGTTGAGCAGAGCCTTGATCACCGCGATGGCGTCGGGATGGTCCCAATGCGCCTCGCCGATCAGGCGCGCCACTTCGCGGCCCTGCTTGTCGATCAGGATCGTGGTGGGCAGGCCGAGAATGCCCCAGGCGCGGCCGGATTTCATCGAGGTATCGAGATAGGGCTTCAGGCTGGTGGCGCCGATCTCGGCCAGAAACTTCTCCACCTTCTCGCGCCCGCCGCGATCCTGCGCCACCGCTAGCACGCGGAAATTCGGATCAGCCACCTTGGCCTCGAGCCGGGCCAGCGCGGGCATCTCGGCGCGGCAGGGGATGCACCAGGTGGCCCAGAGATTGAGCAGAATCACCTTGCCCTTGAAGGCATCGAGCGTGATTTCAGCGTCGTTTTCGTCGCGGAATACCGCCGCCGCCACTGGTTTTGGCTGATCCGGCACGATAAGTTTGCGCATCTCGCCCTGCAGCACCGGCAGGCCGCCAGCCCAAGACGGACTGGCGCCTGGCGCCGCCAGCAGCAAAAGCATCCCGAACACCCAACCGATCACACGCATCTCGTCCTCATGGCTCGCCGCAAAGCATCAGATAAGTCCTCCACCCCGGCCAAGCAAGCCGCCAACAGCCTATGGGGCGGCCGTTTCGCCGCCGGGCCGGCAGCAATCATGCTGGAAATCAACGCCTCCATCGGCTTTGACCAGCGGCTCTACGCCCAGGATATCGCCGGCTCCAAGGCCCATTGCACCATGCTGATGGCGCAGGGCCTGATCACCCGCAAGGAAGGTATGGCGATTCTCGCCGGGCTGGAAACAATTAAGCGTGAGATCGAAGCCGGGATGTTCACCATCGATCCGGCTTTGGAAGACATCCACATGCATGTGGAAACCCGCCTGACGCAGCTGATCGGCACGGCTGCCGGCAGGCTGCACACGGCGCGCTCGCGCAACGACCAGGTGGCCACCGATTTCCGCCTCTGGGTGCGCGATGCCATCGACCGCATCGATGCCGGCCTTGCCGACCTGCAGGCCAAGCTGCTCGTTCGCGCCGAGGAACATGCCGATACCGTGATGCCGGGCTTCACGCATCTGCAGGCGGCGCAGCCGGTGACTTTGGGCCATCATCTGATGGCCTATGTGGAAATGGTCGGCCGCGACCGTGGCCGCTTCAAGGATGCGCGCAGCCGGCTGAACGAAAATCCGCTCGGCGCCGCAGCCCTTGCCGGCACCTCTTTGCCCATCGACCGCGCGATGACGGCGGCGGCCTTGGGCTTTGCCGCGCCGATGGCGAATTCGCTCGATGCCGTGTCAGACCGCGATTTCGCCATTGAATTCCTCTCAGCCGCCAGCACCTGCGCTGTGCATCTCTCGCGTTTCGCCGAAGAAATCGTGATCTGGTGCTCGGCGCAATTCCGCTTCATCACGCTGTCCGATGCCTTCACCACCGGCTCGTCGATCATGCCGCAGAAGCGCAATCCCGATGCCGCCGAACTGGTGCGCGGCAAGGTCGGCCGCATCATCGGCGCGCAGAATGCCCTGCTCATCACGCTGAAGGGCCTGCCGCTGGCCTATGGCAAGGACATGCAGGAAGACAAGGAGCCGACCTTCGACGCCGCCGATAGTTTGGAACTCTGCATTGCAGCCTGCGCCGGCATGGTGGCGGATTTCACGGCCAATAAACCGGTGCTGGCGCAGAGCGCGGGCGAGGGCTACACCACCGCCACCGATCTGGCCGATTGGTGCGTGCGCAAGCTGGATATGCCGTTCCGCAACGCCCATCACGTCGCCGGTTCGCTCGTGAAGCTGGCCGAGAAGCAGGGCAAGCCGCTGGAAGCCCTGACCCTGGCTGAGATGCAGAGCGTGGAAAAGCGCATCACCAAGGATGTGTTTGCCGTGCTCGGCGTGCAGAATTCGGTGAAAAGCCGCGTCTCCTATGGCGGCACGGCACCGAAGAATGTACGGGTGCAAATCGCGCGTTGGAAAAAGCGCCTGGGCAAGGCATGATCGGGGCCATGACGAAACGCCGCGCCCTTACCCTGCTGCTGGTCTTTATCGCCGCCCTGGCGCTGGAAGCCTGCGGCCGCAAGGATCTGCCGGATTATCCGCCGGATGCCGATCCGCGCCCGGCCAATCTGCCGCGCCGTGGCACGCCGGTTCCCTATAACTGACGCCCCTAAAATCAAGAGTTACCCGATGACCGGCATGCCCTGGTTCCAGTATCGCGATGGCGCGCTTTGCGCCGAAGGCGTGCAGCTTTCCGCCATCGCCGCCGCAGTCGGCACGCCGGCCTATGTTTATTCCACCCAGGCGCTGCGCCAGAGCTATCGCGCCCTGGCCGATGCCTTTGCCGGCCTGCCCGCCCTGATCGCCTATGCCGTGAAGGCCAATGGCAACCTGGCTTTGCTGCGCCATCTGGGCGAATTGGGCGCCGGCGCCGATGTGGTATCAGTCGGCGAAATGCAGCTCGCCATCAAGGCCGGCATCGCGCCGAGCAAGATCATCTTCGCCGGCGTGGGCAAGACGCGGGCCGAAATGGCCGCCGCATTGAAGGCCGGCAATACCGGCATTCTGCAGTTCAATGTGGAATCCGAGCCGGAATTGCGCGCGCTGTCGGAAGTCGCCACCGCGCTTGGCGTGGTGGCGCCGGTAGCGATCCGCATCAATCCCGATGTGGATGCCAAGACGCATAAGAAAATCACCACCGGCAAGGCCGAGAACAAGTTCGGTGTGCCCTATGACCGCGCCCGCGCGCTCTATGCCGAAGCCGCCAAGCTGCCCGGCATCAAGCCGGTGGGCGTGCATGCCCATATCGGCAGCCAGCTCAACGACCTGACGCCCTATGAGGCCACCTTCATCCGCCTGGCCGAGCTGGTGCGGGCCTTGCGCGCCGATGGCATCAATCTGACCCGCGTTGATCTCGGCGGCGGCCTCGGCATCCGCTATGATGATGAGACGCCGCCCGATCCGCGCGCCTATGCCGATCTGGTGCGCAAGCATATCGCGCCCCTGGGCTGCGAGCTGGCTTTGGAGCCGGGCCGCTTCCTGGTGGGCAATGCCGGCCTGCTGCTGACCCAGGTGACCTATGTGAAGCAGGCGGAAGCCAAGCGCTTCCTGATCCTGGATGCCGGCATGAATGACCTGATCCGCCCGGCGCTCTATGAGGCCTATCACGGCATCGTGCCGGTGGCGGAACCGGCCGCCGGTGCGGAACTTTCGCCCGCCGATATCGTTGGCCCGGTCTGCGAGACCGGCGACACCTTCGCCGAGGATCGGCAAATGCCGCCTGTGGTTGACGGAGATTTGCTCGCCATCCTCTCCGCCGGCGCGTATAGTTCCGCCATGGCTTCGACTTACAATGCGCGGCCGTTGGCGCCCGAGGTGCTGGTGCAGGAAAACCAGTTTGCCGTGGTGCGCCGGCGCCCTAGTATTGAGGAGATGACGGCACTGGAAAGCCCGGCCCTATGGCGCGACCCGGCGAAAGCCTGACGCCGCCCCCCAGCCCCCTTCCCCCGGAAGGCCACCCGGCCGCCGGCAATGACCCGCTTTATGCCCTGGAACCCCGGCTCCGCCTGAGCCTTTTGGCGCTGTTCTGGGAAAATCTCTGGCCCCGCCTGTTTCCCGCCGGTCAGGTTATCGTTGTTTTCCTGATTCTCGCCGGCTTCGATATCTGGCGCTTCACGCCGCTCTGGCTGCATTGGCTGCTGCTCGGCGGCTTCGCTGTCGCGCTCATGGCGGCTTTATATGGTGGCTTCCGTGGCTATCACCTGCCCGGCCGCGCCCAAGCCCTGCGGCGGCTGGAAAGCGGCAATGGCCTGGCCCATCGCCCGCTGGGCCAATTGGCCGACAGCCTGGCCGCCGGCCAGCAGGACCCGATTTCCGAGGCGCTGTGGCAGGCGCATCGCCGCCGCCTCGCCGCCCAGCTTGGCGCGCTCACCGTCTCCGCCCCGGTGGCCGGCTGGTGGCGGATTGACCGCTGGGGCCTGCGCGTGGCTTTGGGCCTGATCCTGGTGGTGGCCTGGGCCAGCCCGGGCGAAGACACCAAGCAGCGTTTCCGTGATGCCCTGCAGCCCGGCACGGCTTTGCCACCCGGCGCCACCCTGGCCCTGGATGCCTGGATCACGCCGCCGCTCTATACCGGAAGGCCGCCGATTTTCTTAAGCCGCGACGGCAAGGCCGTGGTGAATGCCGAGCCGCTGGCGATCCCGACCGGCAGCCTGCTTAAGCTGCGCCTGCAATCCAGCCAGCCGATCTATGGCGTGAAGCTGGGCGGCCAGGTTCATGCGCTGAAAGCCATCGACGAGCGCAATGCCGAGATCGACCTGCCGCTCACCCTGGCCGAATTGGGGCCGCAGACCAGCCTGACGCTGCAGCGCCGCGATTTGGCCGTGACCGATTGGCCGTTGCGCATCCTGCCTGATCTGGCGCCGCAGATCGCCTTTGCCGATACGCCGAAGGCCATCGCGCCGGATCGCCGCCAGCCGCAATTGGAAGTGGCGCTGAATGGCGAGGATGATTACGGCGTGCAGAAGGTGGAACTGGAAATCCGCCATGCGCTGAGCGGCGAGACATGGCTGGTGGAATGTCCCGCACCGCCGGTGATGGCCGGCGGCTTCTCCGATAAGCGGCCATTTGATTTCGTGGAGCATCCGCTGGCCGGCCAATCGGTGGCCCTGGCGCTGATTGCCACCGATGCCTTGGGCCAGACGGGCCGCAGCGAAGCGGTGCAGACCACGCTGCCGGCGCGCAAATTCACCCATCCGGTGGCCAAGGCGCTGATCGAACAGCGCCGCAATCTGGCGCTGAAGCCCGCTGAAGCCGCCCGCGTCGCCACCGCCTTGCGCGCGCTCAGCCTGGCGCCGGAAGCCTATCGCGATGATACCGCCGTGCATCTGGCGTTGCGCATGGGGGCGGCGCGCCTCACCGTGAACCGCTCGGCCGAAGCGCGCAGCGAGGTGTCCTCGCTGCTATGGCAGACCGCTTTGCGCCTGGAAGACGGCAAATCCAATCTGGCCGAGCGTGATTTCCAGGCAGCCTATGACCGACTGCAGGATGCCATGGAGCGCGGCGCCGAGGATAACGAGATCGCGCGCAAGATGCAGGAATTGCGCGAGGCGATGGATCGCCTGATGGAAGAGAAGATGCGCGAGGCCATGGAACGGCTGGCGCGCGGCGAGGAACTGGAGGAACTCTCGGAAGACGACGAAGCCATGTCGTCGGAGGATTTCCAGGAAATGATGGATCAGGCTGAGCAGATGGCGCGCCAGGGCGACCGCCAGAGCGCGCAGGAAATGCTCGAGCAGATGCAGCGCATGCTGGAAGCCATGAAGAATATGCGCATCGGCCGTGCGCCCCAGGGCAAGCAGGGCCAGCAGGGCCGCCAGCAGGGCAGGCGCGGCGGCATGGGCCAGCAGCAGATGGGCGAGATGGGCGAGATGCTGCGCCAGCAGCAGCAATTGCTCGACCGCTCCTTCCGTCGCAGCCAGCAATTTGGCCGCAATGGTCAGCCCGGCCAGCCTGGGCAGCCGGGCCAACCCGGCCAACCTGGGCAGCCGGGCGGCGAAAATGAAGGCGATGCGCGCCAGCAGGAGGATCTGCGCCGGCGCTTAGGCGAAATGATGAACCGCTTCGCCGAGCGCGGCATGCCGATCCCCGATGCGCTGGGCCGCGCCGACCGCGCCATGCGTGATGCCCGCGAGGCGTTGCGCCGCGGCGAGCCGGGCGAGGCGATGCAGGGCCAGAATGATGCGCTGGACCAGATGCGCCAGGGCCTGCGCGACATTCAGAATGCCCAGCGCGGCGGCGAGCCCGGCGGCCAGGCCGATGCCGCCGATAGCCGGCAGAATCAGCGCAACCGCGACAGCCGCGATCCCTTTGGCCGCCCCACTGGCGGCATCGAGAATCCGGGCGAATCAACCCGCGTGCCGGAAAGCGGCATGACGGCGATTGAGCGCGCCCGCCGCATCCTGGAAGAATTGCAGCGTCGCGCCGGCGACCGCGACCGCCCGGCGCCGGAGCGCGAATATCTCGAACGCCTGCTGCGGCGTTTCTAACGCCAGGCGCAAGTGGCCATGCGATGATTGATGCCCTCGATCATCTGGTGCTCACTGTCGCCGACATCCCAACGACTGTTGCCTTCTACGAACGCGCGCTGGGCATGACCGAGCAACGCTACATCACCGCCGATGGCACCACGCGGCATGCGTTGAATTTCGGCGCGCAGAAGATCAATCTGCATCAGAAGGGCCGCGAATTCGATCCGAAAGCCGCTACGCCGCTGCCCGGCAGCGCCGACCTTTGCTTCCTCACGAGTAAGCCCGTGGCGGGCGTCGCGGCGCATCTGGCTGCGCTTGGCATCGCGGTGATCGAAGGCCCGGTGCAACGCACCGGCGCGCAAGGCCCGATCCTCTCGATTTATCTCCGCGACCCCGACGGCAATTTATTGGAAGTGGCGAATAAGCTTTAGTTGATCCAATCAGCTTTCATGAAAATCGCGTACACGCGCTAATCATTGTACTATTCACGAGCTACTTAGATCCCGGGTCAGGCGGGTTCTTTTTTGCTTTCTTCACAGGATAGTCAAGCTTTAGTTGGGCTTGCTCCTCGTCGTCTCTAGCTACCTTCTTGACCGGCTTGGTTGCTGGAAATTTCTGCCCGGGCCCCCACTCAACTTTTGGCCCGCGGGTTTGCATAGAGACGCGCACCAAAATATCCCGCCGCACCAAATCCGAGATAATGTCGCGCGCCTTGAAAACATGAACGTCGAAAAAATTCTGAAGTGTTCTGTTTGTAATTTTTCCATACTCTTGAATGTGCGCGATCACTTTTCTATCTATCTCATCCGTTGTTCGACGATGATATAGAACTGCAGTTCCAAGTCCTTTTAAAGCATCTCCTCGAAGTCGATATGTTGGGCGAGAACGCCCGACTGTAGCTCTGGTCCTTTCTAGTAAATTGACAGAGTCACTTGCCAATCGACCCAAAACAGCCTCAGCCTCCTCCGGGGTTTTTTGCAGCCAAGCTGCGCAGCCAAGCGCGTTAATCGTTCGCGATGAGCACATATGATATATTGTCAACATTGTATCAGTATCGTCGCGCTCTTCTTCTGGAATTGTAGCTATAAATTTTGCAATCTGAGTGTCAGGTGCTCCACCGACAAGTGTTACTTTGACCTTATCAAATTCAGCGTCGATCCTAGGCACTTGTCGCCCAGATCGAATCATCTCTCGATACATACGGTCTATTCCGCGCCCTAGTTCTTCTGCGAGACCTAAAATCCTTGCTATTTTTGCCAATGCAGGATTTCGCGGCCGAGATGTCGTTGTGATAATGTTTGCAATGGTAACACCGGAAACCAGCGGCCCCGGGGAGGTAACTATAAATACTTCTGGTGAATGCTCTATGACTACAGGCCCCGCCAACTGATAGTCACGATGACACAACGCGTTGGAGATTGCTTCGCGAACCGCTAGTGAAGGAAAATCCTCGATTACGATCTGTTGGCCATTTGACATTGTTAATGGCGTAGATGTTTGCCGGGCGGCAATTATCTCCATAGACCTGAGGAAGCTAATGAGTAGAGGGGGAGGGAAGCGCTGAACCATTTTTGGCTCACCACCTGGCGTACTCCTAAATTGATATAGAATTGCTGTATCTACATTCGCACTTGAAGTACAAAACATTAGTTCTCCCGCAAGGTTTAACTCGCTATTTGGTGCGAGTGCACCTAGTGCGGAGAGTAAGTCTTCAGTTCCTAGATTAGCCAAATCACGACGGCCATCATTGAATTTAGAAAGTATGCTCTTCGCCCCCGAAATAGCCTCTGGGGATACGTCGGCCACAGACCTCCCACTTGACTTAGCTGACCAATCAATACCTCGCCTCTCCTCTCTCAAGCGGGCTTGTTGATCGGGTGTCATTGGAGAGCATTGACGATTGATCCTTTGATAGGCCCGCCCCTCTGGGTCAGAATGAATCTCCGCGCTTTGAGGGACTTCTATCAATATTACGTTGGTGTATTGATGGTGTCGGTGTACATTTACATTCAGATGAGGACGAGAAAGTTCATAGATTCTTTGCTTTAGAGCATTTGGATCAATGTTTGTCCCGGTGATCGCAGATATGCCGCGCTCCTTGTCCTTCACGCCGACAACGACAGTTCCGCCCGCGCTATTTGCAAAACATACTGCTGCGCGCAGTATAATTTTTTCCATATCACCGTAACTTTTGTTGTCTTCTTTAAACTCCAAAGTTGGGCTTTCTTGGTCAGCTACAAGTCCGCCAGCCATTATCCGTTTTAATGCTATATCCACATTTGAGACAAAACTGCGCATGGTCATTTGATCCGAGTTTGATTTCTTTTGCACAGTGTAGGGATAAGTCAAACTTGGATCAAACTAACAATTATTGACAATCAGGCGGTCGGCAAGTAATGCCGAATATTCTTTTTTTGTTCTCATTTCTGCTGTATGATGGCCACCGGGCCCAGGGCCTGCCTGAAGGTTCGGGCGGCGGCTGGGGTCTGCGGCGTTAACCACTATTGCGGGTTAAGCCGGGATTGGCCTGGCGGGCGCGGAATAGGCCGCGATAAGACCGAATAAGCGGAAATAAGGAGGAATAAGGAGAAATAAGCCGGCATAAGCCCCGGCGAAACATAATGAGCCGCCCGCGAAGCGCAGCGAACACGGGCGAAGCCGAAACGAACACCAGCGAAGCGCAGCGAACACGGGCGAAGGCAAAACGAACACCAGCGAAGCGCAGCAAACACGGGCGAAGCTGAAATGAACATCAGCGAAGCTCAGCGAACACCAGCGAAGCGAAATGAGCCTGAAACGAAATGGAATGAGCGCGAAACGAAGCGGAATGACCCTGAAATGAAGCGCAGCGCGCCAGACTTAGCCGGCCACGGCCTCAGACAACACCTTGTCCACCGCCGAGGACAGATCGACCATGGAAAACGGCTTTTGCAGCAGGCCGCGGGCCAGTTCGGCGAGGTCGGCGGCGCGGCGGCGTTCCACAGCATAGCCCGACATCATCAGCACCGGCATCTCGGGCTGGTCGCGGGCCACTTTCAGGGCCAGTTCCAGGCCATCCATGTTGGGCATGCCGATATCGGTGAGCAGCAGATCGAAGGGCCCCTTGCGCAGCTTGACCAGGGCCTCGGCGCCATCAGACACGGTAACGACATCATGGCCTCGCTGTTCGAGGACACGGCGGATGAATTCCCGCACCGCTATTTCGTCTTCGGCCACCAATATGCGCGCCATGTCTCCTCGCCGCCGGCCGCTCGCAACCCGCGCGTCCTGCGCTTCGGCGGCCGTACCGGATCCACCCCGGTCGTTCTGATAACAGCGTGGCCCCCGGGGGTTTCAGGCGAAATTCGCCTCAAACCCTGCGAACCGTACCACCCTAGGCTAGCATTGGCCGGGTCTGAATCAAGATAAATTATTACAGATTCTGACAATTCTGTTTCTATACAAAGTAATTTGTCAGGGTTTTCCGCCATCGAATCGGCCGAGAATGCCCAGACGGGCAGCAAGCTAGGCTGGCGGCAGGCTAGTTTCGCGGCAGCCTGGTTTTGCGGCCCCTAATTCTGGGGCAGCGGCGCGAAGGCAACCTCGAGATCGAGGACTTCTTCCTTCTGGCCCGGCAGCTTCACATTGAAGCTGAGCTTGGCGCCGGCGGCCACCTTGTCATCCTCGAGCGTGAGGGTATAGACCGCCAGTTCCTTGTTGGCCGCCCCGCGCATCGCCACGCGGATCGGCGGCACCGGCCGGGTGCGGTCGGAGACGTTCATCACTTCGCCGGAAATCTCGATCTTGCTCTCGCCGGAATCCAGCACCACGGCGGATTTCAGGCCATGCAGCTCCAGGCCCAGCCATTGCGCCGGCTCCACCTGGATGCCGACTTTTTCGTAGAGTTTGGCCAATGGCGGATACATGCCCACCAGCTCGGCGCGCAGCTGGTAGCCACCGCCGATCACGCCGCCCAGCAGCAGCAGGAAGATCAGCCAGCCGAGCCACAGCATGACGCGGCTTTTCTTCTTCGGCTTCGCCGAGGCCGGGCGGTGCAGGCCCTGCTCGGCCAGGCGGGCGCGGCGGCGCTCCAGAGCGGCCTCGGCGGCATCCTCGCCCTCGGGCTCAGCGCCGTCATCGTCGAAAGCGGCCCGAATCGGCGGCGGTTCCTGGTCCACGTCGCTGTCCGGCATCGCGAAGGTATCCGACGGGAACATCTGCTCCGGCGTCGGTGGCGGCGGGGGGGGTGGCGGCGGCGGGGGCGGCGGGGGCGGAGGCGGCGGCGGCGGGGGTGGCGGTTCCGGCGCGGCTACAGGCGCGGGCGGCGGCGGCGGTTCCGGCTCGGGCAAAGGCTCCTGGCGCCAAATATGGCGGCAGACGCTGCAACGCACCTTGCGCTGGCCATCGCCGAAAGAGGCCGCATCGACGCTGAACCGCGTGGCGCAGTTTGGGCAGGAGAGGATCATGCCGTTGACCTGGCCGCTGCGTGCAGTGCCGTTGCCCTTTTGCGTTTCGGTATTTTCCCTTATAGGACGGACAGGTCCGCGCTGGCAAGCATAGGGCCGGCCCGGCTTTTTCAGGAGATGCCAACAACGTGGTGCGGTTTCAGAATGTCGGGATGCGATATGGGCCGGGGCCGGAGGTGCTGCGCGATGTCAGCTTCGAGCTGGCGCCGGGCTCGTTCCACTTCCTGACCGGGCCGTCGGGCGCCGGCAAGACCTCACTCCTGAAGCTGATGTATCTGGCGCATCGCCCCAGCCGGGGGCTGATAACCATGTTTGGCCAGGATGTGGCCGCCGCCGGCCGCGACACCCTGCCGCTGCTGCGCCGCCGCATTGGCGTGGTGTTCCAGGATTTCCGCCTGCTGGATCATCTCAGCGCGCTGGATAACGTGGCGCTGCCCCTGCGCATCGCCGGGGTGCCGGAGAACCGCGTGGTGGATCATGTCTCCGAACTGCTCGCCTGGGTTGGGCTGGGTGATCGGCTGGAGGCGCGGCCGGCCACGCTCTCGGGCGGCGAGAAACAGCGCGTGGCGATTGCCCGGGCGGTTATTGCCCGGCCGAGTCTGCTGCTGGCTGACGAGCCGACCGGCAATGTCGACCCTGAGATGGCGCAGCGCCTGATGTATCTGTTCGTGGAGCTGAACAAGAGCGGCACGGCGGTGGTGCTGGCCACCAACGATATCCATCTGCTGGATCGCTTCCGCTTTCCCGCCCTGCGGCTGAAGGCCGGGCAGATCCAGATTGCACCGGCCGGTTCCACGAATGGGGGGGCAGCGGCATGAGCAAGCGTAGTGCGAAAGCCGGCCCGCCTTCCGACCTGCAGCTTGAGGCCGATGCCTCGGCGCGCTTCCTGCCCTGGGCTTTGGCGGTGATGGTGTTCCTCGCCGCGCTCGCCCTGGCTGGCGCGCTGGCTCTGGATGGCACAGTTTCCTCCTGGCGCCATGGCGTCTCAAGCCGCCTCACCGTGCAGCTGGCGGATCGCCCCGGCGGCCCGGCGATGCAGCAGCGCGTGGAAGCCGCACTCACTACGCTGCGCAAGATTCCCGGCGTGCAGCGCGCCGAAGCCCTGGAACGCCCGGCGGTGGAAGCCCTGCTGCGGCCCTGGCTCGGCGATGCCGCGATGGGCGCGGCTTTGCCATTGCCCGGCGTGATCGATGTGGCACTCGATCCCGGCCAGGCAGTATCGGTGGAGGCCCTGGCGGCGCAGCTGGAACGCGCCGTACCCGGCGCCAGGCTGGATGATCCCAAGCCCTGGCTGGATCAGCTGGTGCGGCTGGCGCGGCTGCTGCAAAGCTTAGGCCTCGGCATCGTGCTGCTGGTGGGCCTGGCGATGGCGGCGATGGTGATCTTCGCCACGCGCGCCGGATTGGCGGCGCGGCGCGGCACCATCGAAGTGCTGCATCTGATCGGCGCCGAGGATGCCTATGTCGCCCGCCAGTTCCAGCGCCATGTCTCGCGCCTGGCGTTGCTGGGCGGCGGCGGCGGCTGGCTGGCGGCGGCGATCATGCTGCTGCTGATTCAATTCCTCGCCGCCAATGTGGGCAGCGGGCTGCTGCCGGGCTTCGCGCTGGCCTGGTGGCATTGGCTGCTGCTGTTGCTGCTGCCTTTGGCCGGGTTGGTGCTGGCGGTGCTTACTGCGCGGATCACCGTGCTCGGCGATTTGAAACGGATGTTGTGACGATGTTGATTTTGCTCGACCGTGATGGCGTGCTGAACGAAGACCGCGCCGATTATGTGAAGTCGCCGGCCGAATTCGTGCCCATCGCCGGCATCGGCCCGGCGATTGCGGCGCTGAATGCGCGCGGCTGGCCGGTGGTTGTGTGCACCAACCAGGCTTGCATCGGCAAGGGCATCATCGACGAGGCGATGCTGCATCGCATCCATGACGGCCTGCGCGATCACCTGGCGAAATCTGGCGCCAAGCTGGATCACATCCTATTTGCGCCCGATCCACCCTGGGCCGCCAGCGACCGGCGCAAGCCCGGCCCCGGCATGCCGCGCGAAGCCATGGCGATGTTCCGCATCGCCCCGGCCGATACCGTGTTCATCGGCGATACCGATACCGACATGCAGGCGGCCAAAGCCGCTGGCTGCCGCCGCATCCTGGTGCGCAGCGGCAAGGGCGCTGCCACGCTGGCCAAGGGCCTGACGCCAACCGTGCAACCGGTGGCGATCTTTGATGACCTGGCTGCCGCCACCGCGCGATTGCTGGAAGAAGGCCTGGGGGCCGCGCCGCTATGACCACGCTGCGCCAGATTTTCCTGTTGCTGCTGGTGCTCGGCCTGCTGTTCTTCGGCGGCCTGTTCTCGTTCGTTGATATGGTGGCCAAGCAGCCAGACCCGGCCGCAGATCTGCGCAGTGATGGCATCGTGGTGCTGACCGGCGGCAGCGCCCGACTTGCCACCGCGATCCGCCTGCTGGATGCCGGCCGCGCCGAACGGCTGCTGATCTCCGGCGTCAGCGGCGGCACCAGCAAGGCGTCGCTGCTGCAGAGCCTGAACCAGACCCTGCCGGAGAATCTGCTGGCCCGCGCCGACCGGCCGGGCATCGACGTGGCCCTGCTGCTGGATTGCTGCATCGATCTGGGCTTTGAGGCCGCCGATACCGCCGGCAACGCGGTAGAAACCAAGGCCTGGGCTATGGGCCGTGACTATAAATCACTGCGGCTGGTGACGGCGAATTACCACATGCCGCGTGCGCTGGCCGAATTCCGCCGCCAGCTCAGCGGTATCGAGATTGTGGCGCATCCGGTGCGGCCCGATTTCCTGCGCGTGGAAACCTGGTGGCGCCATCGCGCCGATGGCTTGTTCCTGCTTGGCGAATACGGCAAATATGTCATCGCCCTGATCCGCGCGCGGATCGAGGACCGCATCGATGGCTGGTTGGAAGCGGAGAGCTGAGCATGCTGTTCATTCGATCCATCCTGTTCCAGGTGCTGTTCTTTGTCTGCACCGCGGTGATCGCCACCCTCAGCCTGCCGATCCTGTTCGCGCGCTGGCGCTGGGCGGTGATGCATGTCAGCCGTTTCTGGGCGCATGTGGTGAACGGATTGCTGTTTCTGTGCGCCGGCATTTCCTACCGCATCGAAGGCCAGGAGAATCTGCCCCAAGGCCCCTTCATCCTGGCGGCCAAGCATCAATCGCTGTGGGATACCTCAGTGGTGCTGGCGCTGTTTGACAATCCCTGCATCGTGATCAAGCAGGAATTGCTGCGCGTGCCGATCTACGGCCTGTTCACCCAGGTGCTGGGCATGGTGCCGGTGGATCGCGATGGCGGTGGTGCGGCGCTGAAGAAAATGCTGCGGGCTTGCCGCGACGCGGCGGAAGCCGGGCGCAACCTCATCATCTTCCCGCAGGGCACCCGCACCCGGCCGGGCGAAGCCATGGCCTATCAGCCGGGCGTGGTGGCGATCTACCGCGAGACCAAGCTGCCGGTGGTGCCAGCGGCGGTGAATTCCGGCTTCTTCTGGCCCAAGCGCGGCTGGCGCCGGCCGTCCGGGGTGATCCGCCTGCAATACCTGCCCGCCATCCCGCCGGGGCTGAAGCGGGAAGAATTCATGGCCGAGCTGGAAAGCCGGATCGAGACCGCCAATGCCAAGCTGGAGGCCGAGACTCGGGCCGAGCTTGGGGCCTGATATGAGTCTGATAAAGAAACATTAACAGAACATTTCATTGACTCAGGCGCCCCAGGCGGTACATTTATCCCATGCCGCTGACCACACCGATCGCCCAGCAGATCTGGGACATGGAATACCGCCTGAAAGGCCCCGACGGGCATCCCGTGGATCAAACCATAGAGGATACCTGGCGCCGCATTGCGGCGGCTTTGGCTGTGCCCGAGGCAAAGCCAGCGGAATGGGAGCCGGCTTTCTATGAAGCGCTGGAAGGTTTCCGCTTCCTACCCGCCGGGCGCATCGTGGCCGGCGCCGGCACGGCGCGGAAGGTGACACTGTTCAACTGCTTCGTCATGGGCAGCGTGCCTGACGACATGGCCGGCATCTTCGAGCACCTGAAGGAAGCCGCCCTGACCATGCAGCAGGGCGGCGGCATCGGCTACGATTTCTCCACATTGCGCCCGCGTGGCGCGCCGGTGAAGGGCGTGGGCGCCGATGCCTCCGGCCCCTTGAGCTTCATGGATGTGTGGGACGCCATGTGCCGCACCATCATGTCGGCCGGCCATCGCCGCGGCGCCATGATGGCGACGCTGCGCTGCGACCATCCCGATATTGAGGCCTTCATCGCCGCCAAGCAGGAAGCCGGCCGGCTGCGTATGTTCAATCTTTCGGTGCTGGTGACCGATGCCTTCATGCAGGCGGTGCGGCAGAACCAGCCCTGGGAACTGCGCTTCAACGGCACCACCTACAAAACCGTGCAGGCGCGCGATTTGTGGGAGCGCATCATGCGCGCCACCTATGCCTATGCCGAGCCGGGCGTGATCTTCATCGACCGCATCAACCAGCGCAACAATCTGCATTATTGCGAAACCATCAGCGCCACGAACCCTTGCGGCGAACAGCCCTTGCCGCCTTATGGCGCCTGCCTGCTCGGCTCGATCAACCTAGCGCGGCTGGTGTTGCGGCCCTTCGAGGAGGATGCCGCGCTGGATATGGCTGCCCTGCGCCGGCTGACCGCCATGGCCGTGCGCATGATGGACAACACCATCGATGTGTCGAATTTCCCGCTCGAGGCCCAGGCCCATGAAGCGCGCAACAAGCGCCGCATCGGGCTGGGCGTCACCGGTCTGGCCGATGCACTGATCCTTTGCGGCGCACGCTATGGCTCGCCCCAGGCTCTGGCGCTGACCGAAACCTGGCTGCGTGAATTGCGCGATTCCGCCTACCGCGCCTCGGTGGAACTGGCGCGCGAGAAAGGCCCCTTCCCGCTTTTCGACGCGCAGGCTTATCTGGCTGGCGAAAGCGTGGGCGAATTGCCCGAGGATATCCGCGCCGGCATTGCCGCCCATGGCATCCGCAATGCGTTGCTCACCTCGATTGCGCCGACGGGCACGATTTCGCTCTTTGCCGACAACATTTCTTCTGGCCTGGAGCCGGTTTTCGCCTTCACCTATAGCCGCAATGTGCTGATGCCCGATGGCAGCCGGCGCGAAGAGGAAGTCAGCGACTACGCCCTGCGCCTGTTCCGCCAGATCAAGGGCGAGACTGCGCCGCTGACCGATGCCTTCGTGGATGCTCAGACCCTGCATCCGGTGGATCATGTGCGGATGCAGGCGGCGGTGCAGAAATACATCGACAGCTCGATCTCCAAGACCATCAATGTGCCCGAGGACATCGCCTTCGATGCCTTCAAGGATGTCTATACCCTGGCCTATGAGAGCGGCTGCAAGGGCTGCACCACCTACCGCCCCAATGATGTGACCGGCGCGGTGCTGGAAGTGAAAAAGGATGCCGGCCGCAAGGCGGCGCAGCAGGTGGAGTTGCCGTTGGTGCCGGCGGCGCGCGCCACCCCTCTGCCCAGCACGGCCAATATACTATCTGGCAATGCCCTATCGGGCAGCGGCGTGGTCTATATGACCCGGCCGCTGGATCGCCCCGAGGCTTTGCCAGGCAAGACCTACAAGATCACCTGGCCGGATTCCGAGCATGCGCTCTACATCACGGTGAACGACATCGTGCAGGATGGCCGGCGGCGGCCGTTTGAGGTGTTCATCAACTCCAAGAACACCGAGCATTATGCCTGGACCGTGGCGCTGACGCGCATGATCTCGGCGGTGTTCCGGCGCGGCGGCGATGTCAGTTTCGTGGTGGACGAATTGAAGGCGGTGTTTGATCCGCGCGGCGGCCATTGGATGGGCGGGCGCTATATCCCTTCCCTGCTGGCGGCCATCGGCGAGGTGATCGAGCGCCACCTGATCGATATCGGCTTCATCAGCGGCCCCGACCAATCCACGGCGGATACCGTGGCGATCCCGCTGGCCATCCGGGCGGCGGAGACTGGCCGATCCATTACCGGCTTGCGGCAATGCCCGAAATGCGGCCAGGCCGGCCTGATCAAGGCGGAGGGCTGCGACACCTGCACCTCCTGCGGCTATAGCAAGTGCGGCTGACGCCGGTATAGTAGGCGCGAGGAAACCACCAGAGGCATCTCAGTGCCCCGGATCGAGCGCCGTCATTTCTTCGCCGGAGACCCGGTTTTCGCCCAGGGCGAACCGGGCGATTATCTCTATTACGTGGAAGAAGGCTGCGTGCGCATCTGGCGCAGCGAGGCCGGCAAGATCGCCATTCTGGGCGAGGTGGAACGCGGCGGCGTGTTTGGCGAAATGGCTCTGGTTGATGACCAACCGCGCTCGGCGAACGCCACCGCCAGCCAGGAATCCGTGCTGCAGATGATTCCGGGCTCCATCCTCAAGGCCAAGCTGGAACGCGCCGATCCGTTTCTGCGCAAGCTGATCAATATCCTGACCCGCAACCTGCGCCAAAGCATCGAACCGCTGCCGCGCCTGATGCCGCAGGACACATTTGAAAATGACACCCCGAAGGAATCTTAGCGTATGACCGCTGCCATCAAAGCCGTGTTGTGGGATTTCGGCGGCGTGATCCTGAGCAGCCCCTTCGACGCCTTCCGCCGTTTCGAGGCCGAGCGTGGCCTGCCCGCGGATTTCATCCGTGGCGTGAACAGCCGCAATCCCCATGGCAATGCCTGGGCCAAGTTCGAGCGCGGCGAGGTGGATGCCGCAGGCTTTGGTGAGTTGTTCCTGGCCGAAAGCACTGTGCTTGGCCATGCCCTGCATGGCCGCGAGATTTTGCCGCTGATTTCCGGCGAGCTGCGGCCGCGCATGGTGGCGGCGCTGCAAAAAGTGAAAACGCGCTACAAGGTCGCCTGCCTCACCAACAACATGCCCCTGGGCCATGGCCCAGGCATGGCGCAACGCGCCGACCGCGCCGCTGCCATCGCAGAGGTGATGACGCGGTTCGACGTGGTGGTTGAATCAAGCAAGATCGGCGTGCGCAAGCCGGAACCGGCCTTCTACCTGAAAGCCTGTAGCCTGCTTGGCATCGAGCCTACGGAAGCCGTGTTCCTGGATGACCTGGGCATCAACCTGAAACCAGCAGCGGCCATGGGCATGCGCACCATCAAGGTGGCAGACCCAGACCGCGCGCTGCAAGAATTGACCAAGCATATAGGGATGGATTTCGCGTGACCCTGGAACAGATTCTCGAACAGAGCTTCGGCACCCTCTCCGATCTGGTGCGCGCCCATGCCACCACGCGGCCAGGCCAAGTAGCATTGATCCAGGGCGAACGCCGGCTGGATTATGCTGGGCTGGATGCGCTGATGGACCGCATCGCTGCCGCCCTGCAGCGCGACGGTGTAACCTCGGGCAGCAGCATTGCCATCGTGGCCAATGCGTCCATCGAATACGGCGCCGTGTTTCTGGGCGCGTTGCGCGCCGGCGTGGCCGTGGCACCGCTGGCGCCTTCTTCCACGCCAGAAAGCCTGGCCGGCATGACCGCTGATGCCGATGCCAAGCTACTATTCCTGGATGCCGCCAATGAAGCCGCCATGGCGACGGTGATGGCCAGCGTGAAAGCCCGGCGCATCCGCCTGGATAGCGATGCCTTCAATGCCTGGCTGGCACCCATGGGCGCAAAGCCGGCGCCGGTGATCATCGATCCCGATGCCCCGTTCAATATCATTTATTCCTCGGGCACCACCGGCACGCCCAAGGGTATCGTGCAGCCGCACAAGATGCGCTGGGCCCATGTGCAGCGCTCCAATATCAACGGCTTCGGGCCCGATTCCGTCACGCTGCTCTCCACGCCGCTTTATTCCAACACCACGTTGGTGGCATTCTTCCCCACCATCGGCATGGGCGGCACTGCGGTGCTGATGCCGAAATTTGATGTGGTGGGTTATCTGGAACTGGCGCAGAAGCACCGCGTTACCCACACCATGCTGGTGCCGGTGCAGTATAGCCGCCTGATGCAGCATCCCGATTTCGACCGCTATGACCTGAAGAGCTTCCATGCCAAATTCTGAACCAGCGCGCCGTTCAACGCCGCGCTGAAGGCCGATATCCTGAAGCGCTGGCCGGGCAAGCTGATCGAGTATTACGGCATGACGGAAGGCGGCGGCACCTGCATCCTGCAGGCCCATGACCATCCCGACAAACTGCATACCGTGGGCCAGCCGGCGCCGGGCCATGATATCCGCCTGCTCGACGAACAGGGCAACGAGGTTGGCCCCGGCGAGACCGGCGAGATCGTCGGCCATTCCGGCGCCATCATGGCGGGCTACCACAACCAGCCGGGCAAGACGGCAGAAGCCGAATGGTTTGACAAGGACGGCCGCCGCTTCATCCGCACCGGCGATCTCGGCCGCTTCGACAAGGATGGCTTCCTCACCCTGCTCGCCCGCAAGAAGGACATGATCATCACCGGAGGCTTCAATGTCTATCCCAGCGACCTGGAAGCCATCCTGCGCGGCCATCCGGACGTGGCCGAGGCAGCTGTGGTGGGTATGCCATCGGAACGCTGGGGCGAAACGCCGGTGGCGTTTGTGGTGCTGAAAAAAGGCGCGAGCGCCTCAGCCGAGGCGGTGATGACCTTTGCCAACAATCAGCTCGGCAAGACCCAGCGGCTCGCCGCCGTGGACCTAGTGGACAGCCTGCCGCGCAGCGCCATCGGCAAGGTGCTGAAGCGCGAATTGCGCGACAGCTTCAAGCGCCAGATCGCTTAGAAGGCAGCGGCGAAGGCTGCCATTATATTGCTCAAGGTGGCAAGCAGAGTGATGCCGTCCGTCAGGTATGCCCCAATACGGGATGCGGCTTGTAGGGCTCTTCCAGGAAGGTGATTTCGTCTGGCGTCAGCTTCACGCTTAAAGCCGCCAGCGCATCCTCTAAATGGCCAGGCTTGCTCGCACCGATGATCGGCGCGGTGACACTAGCTTTGGCCAGCAGCCAGGCCAGAGCCACCTGCGCCGGCTTGGTGCTGCGCTTACTGGCCAGCTCGGCCACGCGCTCTGCGATGGTGAAATCGCCTTCCTGATAATACATGCGCTGGGCGATGTCGTCGGTCTTGGCGCGTTCGGTATCACCCCAGCCCTGCTTCAGGCGGTTGCCGGCCAGGAAACCGCGCGCCAGCGGCGACCACGGAATCACACCCACGCCCATGGCCTGGCAGAGCGGCAGCATCTCACGCTCCTCCTCGCGATAGACCAGGTTGTAATGATTCTGCATGGTCACGAAACGCGCCCAACCATTAGCCTTCTGGCGATGCAAAGCATCGGCGAATTGCCAAGCATACATCGACGACGCACCGATATAGCGCGCCTTGCCAGCCTTCACCACATCATGCAGCGCCTCCAGCGTCTCCTCAATCGGCGTGTTCCGGTCATAGCGATGGATCTGATAGAGATCGACATGATCCATGCCCAGCCGGCGCAGCGAGGCATCAATCGCCTGCATGATATGCTTGCGCGAGAGCCCACGCTGGTTGGCATGCGGCCCCATCGGGTTATAAACCTTGGTCGCCACCACGATCTCGTCGCGCTTGGCGAATTTCTTCAGCATGCGCCCGGTGATGACTTCTGACACGCCGATGGAATAGACATCCGCGGTATCGAAGAAATTGATGCCCGCTTCCACGGCGCGGCGGAAGAAGGGCTCGCTCTGCTCTTCCGGCAGCACCCAGGAGCGCCAGGCGGGCTCGCCATAGGTCATGCAGCCGAGACAAAGCCGCGACACCATGGTGCCGGTGGTGCCCAAGCGGATCATCTCCATTTTCAGTCTCCCTTTTTGCTCTGGCGCGCGCAAAGCCGGCGCACATCGGTGAGCAGCTTGTGCAGAGGCCCATCGCCGATGCCCAAGGCATCGAGATGCGCCACCGTATTGCTCAGGTAATCCGCGTTCGGGCCGCGCTGGCCGCAGGAATGCGCGATCACGCGGGCCGCCTGTGGTTCACTCAAACGCCCGGCATATTGCACATGATGCGGATCGGCCACAAAGGCCAGCACGCGCTGGCGCACGCCGTTCAGTTCCGCCATGTGGAAGCCCGGGCGGTAGACGCCGGTGAGCATCTCGCGGCGGTAGAGATAGTCGATCACCGGCGCTTCATCCACCTTGCGCACGCGGAAGGCGCGGCCCAGGCAGGAGCCGCCGGGTTTCAGGCCCAGCACCAGGCCCGGGGCCTCAGGTGTGCCGCGATAGCGATGCGACCAGACGCAGAAGGCGCGATGATAGCCCCAGAGCCGCGCTGTGGCGGCGTCAATATGCGGAAAGCCCGGATCCCACATCAGCGAGCCATAGCCGAATACCCATAAAGCCTCGCCCTTGGGCACCGTCACCTTTGGGAAGGCCGGCGCGGTTTCGCCCGGCAAGGGCGGTTCGGCATCAAAGGGGATGGGTTTGGGCTTGGCCATCAACGTTTCTGGTTCACCAGGGCAACGCCCATCATGGTAGCCGCCATGCCGCCAAGCGCCAACAGGCTGAGCCGTTCATCGAACAGGAAATAGGCGACAATCGCCGTGCAGGGCGGCACCAGGAAGAACAGGCTGGAGACCTGGGCGGCGGCACCGCGCCGGATCAGCACGAAGAGCAGCGAGATGGCGCCAAGCGACAGCACAATGCAGAGCCAGCCCAGCGCGAAGATGAATTCGCCGCTCCACTGCACCATGCGACTCTCAAACATCAGCGCGAAGGGCGCCAGAGCCGCCGTGCTCACCGCGTATTGGATGGCATTACCACTGCGCAGATCGAGCCGGGGGCAGAATTTCTTCTGATACAGTGTGCCCAGCGTGATGCCGAGCAGCGCCAGGCCCGACAGCGCATAGCCGCCGGTGCTGCCAACGCCAAGATCAAGCTTGGTCCACACCACCAGGATCACCCCGGCCAGGCCGAACGCTAAGCCGAGCCATTGCCTGCCCGTCACCTGCTCACCCAGCACCGAACCGGCGGCGGCGGCCACCAGCAGAGGCTGGATACCCACGATCAGCGCCGAGATGCCGGCCGGCACGCCATGATAGATCGAAGCAAAAACACCACCGAGATAGACGGCATGCAGCAGCAGGCCCGCCATCGCCACATGGCCGGCCTCGGCCCAGCTTTGCGGCCAGGGCGCCCGGGTGAGAGCCGCGAAGCCGGCCAGCAGCATAGTGACAATGGCGAAGCGGATGACCAGGAAGGTGATCGGCTCGGCATAGGGCAGGCCCAGCTTGGCGCCGATGAAGCCGGTGGACCAGAGCAGCACGAAGATACCCGGCATTACTGCCAGGACGAGCGCGGCGCCGGAACCACTGGCGCGGGAGTTGTGCAACGAAGTCATGCGGGGAGACGTTTCCTTCTTTTCGCCAACTATTGCGCTGATGGTTTGGCCGGGCAAGCCATAGAGGCGCCCGGCACTCAAGGATATACTGGCGCCATGCGGTTGCGATTTGTCTTTCTGGCTGGCGCCATCTTCGGTGGATTGCTGGGCTATTACGCGCTCTGGAGCCACCTCATGAGCCGCGTCGAGGCCAGTGTGCAGGCCTTTCAGGCAGCGCAAAAGGCGCAGGGGCGGCGCTTTGAGTATCGCGGCACCCAGCGCGGCGGCTTCCCTTATCGCCTCAGCCTGCGGCTGGATGGCGTGAGCTGGAGCGATCCGCGCGGCTCTGCCTGGAGCATCGAGTCAGACGCCCTGGTGGCGCATCTGCAATTCTGGAGCAACCAGCATATCGTCTTCGAGCTATTCGGCAGCCAGAACCTGGCGTGGCGCGATGCCACAGGCCCGCGCCGCGTGAGCGTTCAGCCCGAACGCGGTCGCGCCAGCCTGGTGCTGGATGGTGCCGACCGCTGGCTGCGCTTTGCCGCCGATCTGCAGAACCCGATATTTGGCGGCGACCTGGAAGGCTTCAGCGCCCAGCGTACGCAAGTGCATCTGCGCCAGGGCGGCAACGTGCCGCCAACCCAGGATGTGGCGTTGCAGATCGCTGACCTGATGCTGCCAGCACGATTGGATGGCCCGCTGGGGCGGCAGATCGTGGAACTCAGTTTGGTGGGCAAGCAGACCGGCCCCTGGGTGGGTACCACGCCGGAAGAAGCCTTGGATGGCTGGCGCGATGCCGGCGGCATCGTGGAATTCAGCACCATCGCGCTGCAGTGGAACCGCCTCAAGCTGGGCGGCGATGGTTCGTTGACGGTGGACAAGCAACTGCGCCCGCTCGGCGCCATGGGCGGCAAGCTGCAGGGCGCGGAAGCCGGCATCGATGCCCTGGTGGCGGCGGGCAAGATGAAACTGAATGAAGCCGCGCCAGCCAAGCTGGCCTTGGCGGCGATGCAGAAAAAGGATGCCGGCGGCGAAGCCCACCTGCCTTTGCCGCTCACCGCCCAGGATGGCTGGCTCAGCCTTGGCCCGGTGCGGCTTTTCATGCTGCCGCCGCTGCTCACGCTGAAAAAGTAGCGCTTATTTCTTTTCCGGCGGAGCGCCAACGCGCCCGAAATCCGGCGCATTCACTTCCTGGCCGGCATCAATGATGGCGCGGCGAATGGCGCGGGTGCGGCTGAACAACTTGAACAAGGCCTCGCCATCATCCCAGCGGATGGCACGCTGCAAAGCCGTGAGGTCTTCCGTGAAGCGCTGCAGCATCTCCAGCACCGCTTCCTTGTTGTTCAGGAACACATCGCGCCACATGGTCGGGTCGCTGGCGGCGATACGGGTGAAATCACGGAAACCGCCGGCGGAATATTTGATGACTTCCGATTGCGTCACCGCCTGCAGATCATCGGCGGTGCCCACGATATTGTATGCGATCAAGTGTGGCACATGGCTGGTGATGGCCAGAACCAGATCATGGTGCTTAGCATCCATGATCTCCACCTTGCTGCCGAAGGCGGCCCAGAAGCCGCTGAGCTTATCGAGCAAGGCCGGATCAGTGCCTTCAGTGGGCGTGAGGATGCACCAGCGGCCCTTGAACAAGGCGGCAAAACCGGCGGCCGGGCCGGAATGCTCGGTGCCGGCCACGGGATGGCCGGGAATGAACACCACACCCGACGGCAGATGCGGGCAGACATCGCGCAGCACGGACTGCTTGGATGAGCCGACATCCGATACAATGGCGCCGGCAGCCAGGCCCGGCGCCATAGCTTGGGCCACCGCAGCATAGGCGCCCAGCGGCACGCAGAGGATCACCAGATCGGCGCCACGCACGGCCTCCGCTGGATCAGCGAAAGCCGCATCCACCACGCCAAGCTTCAGCGCTTCAGCGCGATGCGCCGCCGATTGATCGGCGGCAACGATCTCGGCCGCCTGGCCATGCTCACGCGCGGCGCGGGCGATGGACGAACCGATCAGGCCGATGCCGATGACCGCTAGGCGCCGAAAGGGTGTCGGCGCGGCGCTCATTTCATGAAATCGGCAAGCGCCGCCAGCACGCGGTCATTCTCTTCCACCGTGCCGATGGTCAGCCGCAGGCTTTCAGCCAGGCCGTAGCCGGCCATGGCGCGCAAGATGAGGCCGCGGCCGCGCAGGAACTTATCCGCCGCCTGGGCCTGTTCCACGCCTTTGGGGAAACGCAGCAGCAGGAAATTGCCAACGCTGGGCACCACGGCAAGGCCGAGCTTTTCCAGGCCCTTGGTGAGGCGCGGCAATTCGGCATCGTTATGGGCGCGGGCCTTGTCGGTATGCGCAACATCGCCAAGTGCGGCAACGCCTGCGGCCTGAGCCGGGCTGTTGACATTGAACGGCCCACGCATGCGGTTCAGCACGGCGATGATGTTATCCGGCGCGTAGGCCCAGCCAAGACGCAGGGCGGCGAGGCCGTAAATCTTGGAGAAGGTGTGGGTGACGATGGTGTCATCACGCTCGCGCACCAGTTCCTCGCCGCTGGAATAATCGTTGCGCTTCACATACTCGGCATAAGCAGCATCCACCACCAGCAGCACGCCATAGGGCAGACCTTCACGCAGGCGACGCAGATCAGCGGCCGAGATATAGGTGCCGGTGGGGTTATTCGGATTGGCCAGGAACACGATGCGGGTGCGCGGGCTGACCTTGGCCAGCAAGGCATCCACATTGGTGGTCAGATTGGTCTCATCCGCCGTTACCGGCGTAGCGCCGCGCGCCTTGGCCGCGATGGGATACATCAGAAAGCCATGGCGGGAATACAGAACCTCGTCGCCCGGGCCGCAATAGGCATTGCAGATCAGCGCGATCAGTTCATCCGAACCATTGGAGCAGATGATGTTATCGGCGGGCAGGCCATGATGCTTGGCAATGGCCTGGCGCAGCATGTCCTGCGCGCCATCGGGATAGCGGTGCAGTTCATCGGCCATCGCCATGTAGGCGGCGATCGCCTTGGGGCTCGGGCCCAGCGGGGTTTCGTTGGACGACAGTTTGCGCACATCGCTCACGCCCTCCACGGCGGCTTCGCCGCCCTTGTAGGGGGTGATGTCCAGAATGCCGGCATTGGGCTTGGGCGCGGTCACGGCTCGACTCCTCAATCCATCACGCTTTACAGGCTTCAGGCCGCGACGGGCACCGCATAGGCGCCAATCACGGTCATATCCACGATCATATCCGGGGCCGCCTTCTGCAAGGCGGTCAGGCGGGCATCGTTATCATCCAGGAAACCCGGCAGGTCCAGCAGCAGGCGCACATCCTGGCCACCCGCCTTATGCTGGCCCAGCACCACCTGGCCGCCCAAGCCCACCTTGGCCAGCAGGCCGCTCAGCCGGGCTATGCTCATGCCTTCCTCGGCTACCTGCAACACCACCAGGCTGCGGTCATCGCCGGAAGCCTCCGGCGGGCAGCGGGCGATCACCAGAGCCTTCAGATCGGCCAGCCGGCCACGCGGATTGGGCACAAAAGGCAGCCGGGCCACAACACGGGGAGTGTCAACAGCGCGGTTGGCCAGCATCGGCCACCAGGAATCCTTCTCGCCATCCTCGGGCAGCGGCATCACGCCCACTGTGGAGGCATCGGCGGAAATCTCACGCATGGCCGAGGTGGAGGTGATGCACAGCACCATGGGTACGGTGGAGCCATAATGGTCCCGCGCGATATCCCAGCGTGCCACGGATTTATTCGGCGCTAGCACGGCGACCCGGACTGCCGCTTGCAGATCGTAGAGCGCGCCGATCAATTCGCGGTTGATCCGCACCAGAGCGGCCGGCGGCAGGGGGCCATGCTGGCGCGCCAGCAGCCGGCGCATAATCTGGGCCTCACGACCACAACGCAGGAAGAAGCCGTCACCGCCCCCGGTGGCGCGCTTGGTAACCGCCACTTTCTCCACCGCCTCGGCGCGGCGGCGCAATAGATCCTGGATCTGGTCGTCCAGGACATCAATCTCATGCCTGAGGTCGGCCAAGGTTGCGATATGCTCGGTCATCGGAGGATTTAATCTACAGGTCCGGGGGGCGAAAAAGCCGCATAGTCTTATTCGCTGCCCGCCCCAAATGCAAAGAAAACATTGACAGTACGAAGCGGAGTTCTTAAGCATCCCCCGGCCCCGGAAAACCGGTGGACGGCCCGGGATTTCCGGCACTTAGGCATGGGACTGGCATGACGGCGGACGCACCGCGACAGAAATCGCTCGACCCGATAGGTCCGGGCCATAAGGTGACGCTGGGTGAAACCCTGCCGCTGAAGCTCGATTGCGGTATCGAGTTCGGCCCGTTTGAGGTTGCCTACACCACCTATGGCCGGCTGAATGCTGATAAATCCAACGCCATTCTGATCTGCCATGCCCTGACCGGCGACCAGCATGTGGCCAACACCCATCCGATCACCGGCAAGCCCGGCTGGTGGCTCACCCTGGTGGGTCCGGGCAAGGTGATCGATACCGACCGTTTCTTCGTGATCTGCACCAATGTGATCGGCGGCTGCATGGGCTCGTCTGGCCCCCCCGAGGCCGAGCCCGCCACGGGCAAGCCCTGGGGCCTGCGCTTCCCCATCATCACCATCCGCGACATGGTGAATGCCCAGGCCATGCTGCTGGACCATCTGGGCATCCACCAACTATTCTGCGCCGTCGGCGGCTCGATGGGCGGCATGCAGGTGCTGCAATGGGCGGCGAGCTATCCTGAGCGCGTTTTCGCGGCGATCCCGATTGCCTGCGCCGCCAAGCATTCGGCGCAGAATATCGCCTTCCATGAGGTGGGCCGCCAAGCGATCTATGCCGATCCCGATTGGCGCAAGGGTGATTATTTCGCGCATGACACCATCCCGCGCAACGGCCTGGCCGTGGCACGCATGGCCGCCCATATCACCTATCTCTCGGAAGCCGCCCTGCACCGTAAATTCGGCCGCAACCTGCAGAACCGCGAGCGCCTGACCTATGGCTTCGAGGCCGAATTCCAGGTCGAGAGCTATTTGCTGCATCAGGGCTCCAGCTTCGTGGAGCGCTTCGACGCCAATTCCTATCTCTACATCACCCGGGCGATGGATTATTTCGACCTGGCCGCCCAGGCAGGGGGCAATCTTGCCAGCGTGTTCCAGGGCACCAAGACCAAATTCTGCGTCGTCTCCTTCACCTCGGATTGGCTATTCCCCACGCCTGAGAACAAGGACATCGTGCGCGCGCTGAATGCCGCCGCCGCCAATGTCAGCTTCGTGGAGATCGAGACCGACAAGGGCCATGACGCCTTCCTGCTTGATGAACCTGAGATGTTCCGCACACTCAAGGGCTTCCTCGATGGCTGCGCCGAAGCCCGCGGCCTGAACGGAGCGCGGCCATGAGCGCGCCCCTTTCCGAAAAGCTGGGCCATAACCCGCGCACCCGCGATATCCGCCGCGATCTGCTGCTGATCGCCGAGATGGTGGCGCCGGGCAGCCGCGTGTTGGATGTGGGCTGCGGAGACGGCATGCTGCTGGAATACCTATCGCGCGAGAAGAGCGTGGATGCGCGCGGCATTGAAGTGCGGCAATCGGGCGTGAATGCCTGCGTGGCGCGCGGCCTTTCCGTGATCCAGGGCGATGCCGATACCGATCTGCGCGATTATCCCGATGCGGCTTTCGACTATGCCATCCTGAGCCTGACCCTGCAGGCGACGCGCAATCCACGTCAGGTTTTGCGCGAATTGCTGCGCATCGGCCGCCACGCCATCGTATCCTTCCCCAATTTCGCCTATTGGCGGGTGCGGCTGCAGCTGGTGCTGGAAGGCCGGATGCCGATGACGGCGGCGCTGGATGATCCCTGGTATGAGACGCAGAATATCCATCTCTGCACCATCCGCGACTTTGACGAACTCTGCATCCGCGACGGCATCGTGGTGGAGCAGCGCATCGCGGTGGATGGCCATGGCAGCCGCGATGGCTGGCGCCTGAGCGGCAATGCCGCCAATCTGTTTGGCGCCCAGGCGGTGTATATGCTGCGCCGCCGCGCCGGATGAGCGACGCCTATGCCTCGGCGCTGGCGCTGCATCAGGCTGGCCGCTTGGCCGAAGCCGAAGCCGCCTACCGCCAGGCATTGAACCAGAGCGGCACGCCGCGCGCAGAAATATTACGCAATTACGGCTTCCTGCTGCATCGCCAGCATCGTTTCCGCGAAGCCATGGCGACTTTAAGCGAAGCCGTGAAGCTTGACGCCAGCAATGCCGATGCCCTGCTGGCGCTGGGCCATTGCGCGCGCGAAGCCAATGATCACCGCACGGCGATGACGGCCCTGCGCGCCGCCGCCAAGCTGGCACCAGAGCGCCAGGATATTGCTGAGGCATTGTCGGCCTATCTCAGCCGGCTGATTCCGGCTTGGCATTTCCCGATGCTGGCCGATGCGGCGCGCAACCAGGCTTATGAGGCCGCGATTGCCAGGGCCGCGCGCGATGCCGCGCTCACCTTGGATATCGGCACCGGCTCTGGCCTGCTGGCGCTATTCGCCGCGCGTGGCGGCAAAGGCCGCGTGGTGGCCTGCGAGGCGCATCCGATGATCGCCGAAGCCGCGCAGGATATCGTGGTACGCAACACGTTTGCCGACCGCATTCAGGTGATTGCCAAGCGTTCGACGGAACTGGATGCCGAAAAAGACCTGGGTGGCCACGCCGACCTGGTGGTTTCCGAAGTACTGGATGCCGGCCTGCTTGGCGAAGGCGTGCTCGCCACCCTGCGCGATGCCCTCAAACGCCTGGCCAAGCCCGGCGCCAAGGTGATCCCCGGTTTTGCCGATGTGCATGTGCAGGCACTGAGCCTGCCGCAGCAGCGCCAGGTCAATCCGCTCAGGAATATTGCCGGCTTTGACCTCTCGTCCTTCGACCGGTTCCGCAACCGCTCGGGCCATAGCACCTTGCGGCTCGACCATGTGCCGCATCAGGCTTTGAGCGCGCCGGCAACGCTGCAGCGCGTGGATTTCCGCAATCCGCCGGATTGGTCAACACCGCTTGAGCAGCGCATCTCTTTGCCGGTCATGGCCGATGGCAACCTGCAGGCTTTCGCGCTGTGGTTCACATTGTGGCTGGATGAGCAAACCGCCGTCTCCACCGGACCGGCACATCTGAGCAATGGCCTGCCCTGCATGGATCATTGGGGGCAGGCGATCCTGTGGCAGGCGAAAGACCGCGCGGTGCGCGAAGGCGACAGCTTGGCCGCCGACTTCACCTGCGCCGATACGTTTTTCGATCTAAAGCTCGTCTAGCGCCTGGCGCGCCGGGCTGGATTGCGGCTGCAGCACGAAGTTGCGCGCGCGCGCCTTCTGCTTCTTGAGCGGCGCCGGCATGAAAACCTGCTTCTCCGCCTCCAGCAGCACCACGCCGGAAAAGCGCGAGCCAAGCCATTCGCCGGTGGCTTCCCAAGCCGGCACCATGCGCAGCATGAAGGCGCGCTCAGAGGGCGGGAACCATAAGGCGGCGCGGTTCTGCAGCGGCGAGAATTGCGCATCGCGCATCAGACGGGTGAGCTGCGGCGGTGTATAGGGATGGCCATGGCCAAAGGGCGTGGCATCCACATGCGCCCAAAGGCCGCGGCGGTTGGGCACCACCACCAGCAGGCGGCCCTGGGGCGTCAGCACGCGCCAGACTTCGTGCAGCAGAGCGCCGACATTGTCGGCATTCTCCAGGGCATGCACCAGCAGGATGCGATCCACGCTGGCATCGGCCAGCGGCAGGTCTTCCTCATCCACCAGCATGACGCGCCCGGGCTTGCCGCGCGGCCAGCGCACCACGCCTTGTGGTCCCGGCATCGCCGCGAGCACACGCTCGGCCTCGGCCTCGAACAGCCGCAGATAGGGCGTGGCATAGCCCAGGCCCAGCAGGCGCAGGCCGCGCAGATCGGGCCACATGGCGCGCAGACGCTGGCGCAGCAGGCGGCGCACCGCCTGGCCCAGCCGGCCGCCATAGAATTCGCGCAGGTCGATCACATCAGGTCGCAGCATGAAGATACTTTAGCATGAATGGGTTTCCGCGCTAGAATGCCGCCATGGCCCTGGAAATCGTGCAAATTCCCGTTCTGAACGACAATTACGTCTACCTGGCGTGCGATGCGGCCAGCGGCGCCACCGCCGTGGTTGATCCCGCCGTGCATGAGCCGGTGCTGGCGGAATTGAAGCAACGCGGCTGGCAACTGACGCATATCCTCAACACCCATCACCACCCAGACCATGTGGGCGGCAACATGGCTTTGCAGGCCGCCACCGGCTGCGCCATCATCGGGCCCAAAGCTGAAGCAAGCCGCATCCCGGGGATCGGCACGCAATTGGGCGATGGCGATAGTTTCAGCTTAGGCAACAGCAAGGCACTGGTATTCGATGTGCCTGGCCACACCGCCGGCCATATCGCCTATTGGTTTGCTGAAGCGGGCGCACTGTTCTGCGGCGACACATTGTTTGCGCTGGGCTGCGGCCGGCTGTTTGAAGGCACCGCAGCACAGATGTGGGCGAGCCTATCCAAACTGCTGGCCCTGCCCGACGCCACGCGGGTTTATTGCGCCCATGAATATACTGAGAGTAACGCGCGTTTCGCCGTGACGGTGGAACCCGGCAATGTTGATTTGCTGGCACGCTACGAGGCGATCAAGGCCTTGCGCGCCAAGAGTATACCCACGGTGCCCTCCACCCTAGGCGAGGAGCGCGCCACCAACCCGTTCCTGCGGCCGATGAGCGCCAATCTGCGCGCCACGCTGGGGCTGCAGACGGCCGACGACGTCGCGGTGTTCGCCGAAACCCGCAAGCGCAAAGACGCTTTCCGCGGCTAGGCTCCAGACTCTGGTTCAGGTAATTCGGCGTAGGTGGTGAAAGCCCGAAACAGACGCTGCAATCGCGCAGGCTGGCAGTATTAGATCAGATATTTCCGTATCGAGCGCGCATACTATGTTGTGCAAGATTACAACGGGCGCCGCGCCTTCAATGCCGCGCCGAGCGTGCCATCATCGAGATAATCCAGCTCGCCGCCCACTGGCACGCCATGGGCGAGCCGCGTGATGGAAATGCCTGCGGGACCAAGGCGGTCCGTGAGGTAATGTGCCGTGGTCTGGCCTTCCACCGTGGCATTGGTGGCGATGATCACCTCGCGTACTTTGCTTTCGCCGCCCACCCGCGCGATCAGGCCATCAACATTCAATTCAGAGGGGCCGCGGCCATCCAGCGCCGACAAGGTGCCGCCGAGCACATGATAGCGACCGCGAAAAACGCCGGAGCGCTCCAATGCCCAGAGATCGGCAACGCTTTCCACCACGCAGAGCAAAGCCTGGTCACGGCGCGGATCGCTGCATATGGCACAAGGATCATGGCTATCAAGATTGCCGCAGGTGGAGCAGGCTTTCACGCTCTCGGCCACACCCTGCATCGCCTGGGCCAGCGGCTTGAGCAGGGCATCGGGCTTTTTCAGCATATGCAAGGCGGCGCGGCGCGCCGAGCGCGGCCCCAGGCCAGGCAGGCGCGCCAAAAGCTGGATCAGCCGCTCAATTTCCGCACCGGCCATGATCGCCGATCAGCCGAAGGGCAGTTTGAAGCCCGGCGGCAAAGGCAGGCCGGCGGTGAGCTTCTGCATCTGCTCCTGGGTCTCGCGCTCCACCCGCGCCTTGGCATCGGCATGGGCGGCTTTCAGCAGATCCTCCACCACCTCGGCTTCAGCCGGCACCAGCAGGCTGGGATCGATCTTCACCGCGCGCAACTCGCCCTTGCCGTTCAGCGTCACTTTCACCATGCCGCCGCCAGCGCTGCCATCGATCTCGCGGCGCTCCAACTCAGCCTGCATTTCCGCCATGCGGCCCTGCATCTCCTGCGCCTGTTTCAGCATCTGGCCGAGATTCTTCATGCAGGCCCCTCAATCCAACTCGTCTAGTGGGTCGATATCGTCGTCACTCATATAGGCCGGACCATCGGCTTCAACGGCCGGCTCAACGACCGGCGCCACACGCGCCGGATTCACTTTCAGCTCAGCACCAGGAAACGCCGCCAGCACCGCCTGCACCAGCGGATGCGCCTCGGCCTGGACACGGCGCGCGGACGCAACATGGGAGGCCTTTTCCTGCAGGGTCGGCTCACCCGGCTGGTTCGACAGCGCGATCATCCAGCGCTGGCCAGTCCATTCCTGCAGCTTCTCCGCCACCTGAGCGGCGAGATTGCGCGTTGCATCAGGCTCCTGGCGCCATTCCACGCGGCCCAATTCGAAATGCACTGGATGGATATAATTCTCTAGCTCGCCAGCCAGGATGCCTTCGCGCATTTCCTTGAACAACGCCACCAGCGCCGGGAAATTCTGCGGCATCGCGGCCAAAGCCACGCCCTCGTTCAACTGCGCGACCGGACCCGCCAATTTGGGCCCAGGCTGTGGCTGGGCCGCAACCGCCGTGCTGGCCATGGCGCTGGCGCCGCCGCCATTGCTGCCGGATGGGCTGCGCGTCACCGGCGCAGCCCCGGGGCCGCCCTTGTCGCGCCATTCCTTCACCAATTCGCCGGGGCTGGGTAGATCGGCGGCATAGCCCAGCCGCACCAGCACCATTTCGGCGGCTGCCAGCGGCGCTGGCGCACCGCGCACTTCATGCAAACCTTTGAGCAGCATCTGCCAGGTGCGCGCCAGCACCGGCATGCCCAGCTTGGCCGCTAGTTCCTTGCCGCGCCGGCGTTGTTCTTCCGGCAGCGTCACATCATCGGCGGCATCGCCCACCACTTTCAGGCGCGTGAGCCAATGGCTCAGCTCCAGCATGTCTTGGATCACCACCGCCGGATCAGCGCCCAGGGCATATTGCTGGCCCAGATTCTCCAGCGCCTCAGGCAGGCGGCCATGCAGCAGATGCTCAAGCAGCTGGAATACCTGGCCGCGATCAGCCAGGCCCAGCATGTCGCGCACCAGGGCCGCATCGGCTTCACCAGCGCCATGGGCGATGGCCTGATCAAGCAGCGAGAGGCCGTCACGCACCGAGCCTTCGGCGGCCCGCGCGATGAGTGTCAGCGCCTCATCAGAGATGCGGGCGTCTTCCTTGGCCGTGATGCCCTTGAAATGCGCGCTCAGCACGGCGATTTCCACACGCTTCAAATCAAAGCGCTGGCAACGCGACAGCACCGTGACCGGCACTTTGCGGATTTCCGTGGTGGCGAACACAAATTTCACATGCGGCGGCGGCTCTTCCAGCGTCTTCAGCAAGCCATTGAAGGCCGCTGTGGAGAGCATGTGCACTTCGTCGATGATGTAGACCTTGTAGCGGGCCATCGACGGCGCATAGCGCACGGCTTCGATGATCTCGCGGATGCTGTCGATGCCCGTGCGCGAGGCGGCATCCATCTCCAGGATATCGGGATGGCGGTCTTCGGCGATGGCGCGGCAATTATCGCAAACGCCGCAAGGCGAAACCGTGGGGCCGCTCTTGCCATCGGCGCCGGTGCAATTCAGCGCCCGAGCGATGATGCGGGCCGTGGTGGTTTTGCCCACGCCGCGCACGCCAGTGAGGATGAAGGCCTGGGCGATACGGCCGGTGGCGATGGCATTGGAAAGGGTGCGGACCAGGGCGTCCTGGCCGATCATCTCGGCGAAGTTGCTGGGCCGGTATTTCCGCGCCAGCACACGATAGGGAGCCGGATTGGTCGACATGCACCCCTTTTTGGACTGGCATTGCGGGTGGAGCAGACAGGTGGGAGGCTGGACAACGACCCGAGCGGAAACTCGTTGCGGCTGCTTCCTTCCGGACCTGACCGGGTTGGCGAGGCGCCCGTCCGCCACCAACCTCCCGCGCCCCTTATCCCGCATCGCGCCCGTTTTCGCAACAGGCAGGAAATCCTATTCGGCCAATTGCCGGGTATAAGCGAATATGCAAGGCTGTGCTTATGGTTAGCTCCCCTATTCCGTTCTCAGGATCGATACTGGACCGCGCCGGCAATCTGCGCCGCGACGCCGCCTGGCTCAACGCCCAGCGCAACGCCGAAAGCAGCCGTTTTCTGCTATTGCATGAGCTGAAGCCGCTGATCGCGCTGGAGGGCGGCGCCCGGCTGGCCTGGTTCCCGCAGCGTTTCGCCGCGCCCTTGAGCGACAGCCCGACATTGCTGCTGGGGCTGGAAGGCGGCGTGGCGCATTTCGCCGTGGATGTGGATGGCATCGCCGGTATCGAGCAACTGGCCGACGAGCAGAACAAATTCATCGATGTGCGCTCCATCGCGCCGCAATTGCAGCTAAGCGAGGCTGCAATCCTGGCCCAGGCGCGCAGCATGATCGATTGGCACAAGCGCCATGGCTTCTGCGCGCAATGCGGCGCCCCGAGCGTGGCGGAGGATGCCGGCTATAGTCGCCGCTGCAGCAATGAAGCCTGCAAGGCGCAGCATTTCCCGCGCACCGATCCGGTGGTGATCATGCTGGGTGTACATGGCGACCACATCCTGCTGGGCCGCCAGCCGCAATTCGTGCCGGGCGTCTATTCCGCGCTGGCCGGTTTCATGGAACCGGGCGAGAGCATCGAGGAAGCTGTGCGCCGCGAATTGGCCGAGGAAGCGGGCCTTGCCACGGCGGAGGTGCGCTACATCGCCTCACAGCCCTGGCCATTTCCCTCCTCGCTGATGATCGGCTGCGTGGCGGAAGCCACCGGCGATGCCATCACGGTGGATCGCCACGAGCTGGAAGACGCGCGCTGGTTCCATCGCGATGAAGTGGCGGTTATGCTGCGCGCCAGCACCGACCTGAACGCGCCCCTGCGCCTGCCGCCGCCGCTGAGCCTGGCGCATCAGATTGCCAAGCGGTATCTCGCTGGCGGCTAACGCGATGCTCGCTTTCCGCGCAAGACTGGCCATCGTATTCTCGGTCAATTTCCTGTTCCACCTGGCATTTGCGATTTCAGCTTTGCCAAGCCTGCATTAAACTTGTAGTGGCAGTTGCGGGCCGCCCGTGGCCGTCGCTTGGGGGATTGGTTTCAGTGTCTGACAGCAACGCCTCGCATACCGCGCTGGTCGCGCGGCTGGCCGAGGAAGACGATAGTCTGCTCGAAAATCCATCGCCTCTGGTCGAAACCATGATGGTGGAGCGGCTCTATCAATACAGCTGGCCCACCCGCTACCTGCCCTATCTGGTTCTGTTCGCCGGCTTCTTCGTCTTCCGCAAGCAGATCGACTGGGTGGAAGTCGTTGGTATCACGCTGGTCTACACCCTGGGCACCTGGTGGCTGGACCACCAACGCTTCGGCTTCAACGAGGATCCTGATCGGCAGCAGAATGTGACCCAGTGGGGCCGGCGTTTCGCCATCGGCTCCGCTATCACCGGCAGCGCCTGGGGCAGCTTCTTCTGGCTGCATGGCACGACAGAGGACTATGCGCAGCAGGCCATGCTGTGCCTGATGTGGAGTGGCCTAGCTTTTTCCAACATGAACACGCGCGCGCCGCATCTGCCGTCGCATTACGCCTTCTTCGTCACACTGTCAGTGCCGCTTTTCACCCGCGCGCTGTTTTATGGCGGCACGCCGCAATACATGATGGCGGTGATGGGTGTTGCCCTGGGCGCGGCCTTCTGCCTGCGCGCCCATAGCGCCAATCGCAGCGAACGACTGGCCATCGCGCTAAGGCTGCGCAATGCCGAACTGGTGGCCGAGATCGATCGCGCCCGCGCCGAGGCCAGTGCCGCCCATGTCGCCACTGAACAAACGCTCGCCGCCCGTTCCGCCACCTACAACACGGCGGAGCGGCTTGCGGGTTTCGGCAGCTGGGAATGGCGCCTGGAAGACGATCATCTGAGCTGGTCGGATAATATGTTCCGGCTGATCAACCTGGCGCCCACCGGTGCGCCGGCGGCGATGTCGGTGCTGCTGGAATCCGCGCATCACCTGGATCGCGGGCGCGTGGATGCCTTCTTCGCGGATCTGCGCCGCACAGGCCGCACCAGTCATTTGGATTTCAGGGTTGGCGACATCCAGGGCCCGCATGGCCCAAGCACATGGCGCATATTGAGATTGGTGGGCATGGCGCGGCGCGACAGCACGGGCCGCATCATTGCCCTGAATGGCGCCTTGCGCGACATGCGCATTGAGGCGGAGGCTGCTATTCCACCGGAAAAACCGTAAGCCGCACCTGACGCGCCAAACGCTGGCCATGGCCAATGGCGAGTATGCGCACCAGCCATTGCAGTTCGGGTGCCGCAGTCTCAAAACGCAGGGCTGAGCGAAAATAATACAGCGCCGGGTCCACCGCCTCGCCAGCCGCCACGCGAGCCATCACCGCAGGCGGGCCATGGCGCAGCCCGCGACTCCACACCTCGATGCCCGCACCGGATTCAGTGCGCAGCAGATAGCGTGCGTCAATATCAGCCACGCCATCACCACGCAGCCATTGCCAATCGGCGCCGCCGGGCAGCACCACACCGTTGACGCGGCCCGATACCCTGCCGCCGATAATCGGCACGCAGCGGCGCTCACCGCCACCTGGCAATTGCCCGATGCTCTGCGGTTCAGCCAGATCAACGTCCAATGTGAGAATGGGTACCTGGGTCATGGCGCCATCATGGCCCGTGCCTGCGCTTTACTTCAAGCCCGCAGATCAACACCGCTGCGGCTGGGCGCTGTGGCCGCGTTCAGCGCGGCCAGGGCCTGCTCGGCTTCACTGAAAGCAAAATCCGCCTTGCGGCGCTCATCCCTATCGGAGGCGGGATTGAGCAAGCCAAAACGCGCCGTGATCAGCAGCTTCTTCATTTCCTTGAGCAGGCCACGCGCTTCGCTCTTTGCGCCTTCCAATGCCTGCTTCTGCGCGGCTTCGTCGCGCGCATCGGCGACGCCCGGATTCTGGACATTGGCGGTTACCGCGCCCCTGATCAAGGCCGCCGCCACGGCCGTCGCATCGGCTCTGCGGCCCTCTGCCAGCGTGCCGCCCACCGCCAGGGCCAAAGCCTGCGGTTTGGCGCCGGCGGCCAGATTGGCCACACTCGGCACCACCAGGCCTACGGCACCAAGGCTCTGGCCGGCATCGCGGATCGCACCGGCAAGATCACGGGCCAATTGCTTCACATCGCGCGCCAGGCTTTTCGCGGCCCGAGGATCACCCGCCACGCCGGCTGCAAAAGCCGACATCTGCAGCCCCTTGATGCGTGACTTGATCTGCTCCAGCTTACGCTGCGCCGCATCGCTCCTGCCTGATTGGTTCGATTGCTTCAGCGATTGCAGGATTTGGTCGAGCTTGCTCTCGGCTTCCGTGGGCTGGCGCAGTTTCGCCAGCGCAGCCTGCGCTGTATCGGCGGGAAGAACCTTGTTGGCATCCTTGGCCGTATCGCGGCGCAAGGCCAGCGGCGCAGGAAAAACGGCGCCGCCATTGCTGTTGACCATTCTGGCCTCCATCGCTCGAAGCGGGCCCATCGCCTTCTGGCAAGGGGGCAGAATTCAGTCTGCACCTCGCAGCGTTAACGATACCTTAGCGCAGTCCTGGCTTTTCACCAGACAAAAAGATGGCGTGGCCGGGGTTGCCGAGCCACGCCTAGTCTGGGGGAAGAGGACTAAAAAGGAACGCCTAACTGAAGGAAAGCAGGGGTTTACTGAACAACCTTCCAGCTACCATCAGGCTGGCGGCAGGCGGTGCCATAACCCTGCTGGCTCTGGCCACCCACATGGATGGTCTGCTGGAATTCGCGGCAATAGTCGCCCCTGGCGGTCTGATAGGCCGGCTGCGGCACCACGGTGCCATAATTGCCGCTATCGGGGTTGCGCCAGGTCACGGCAGTGCCCGAGCGGGCGGTCTCGAAAGCGCGCTGGTTGGCGCCGGAAAGATGCTGCTGGTCGGCACGGTCCAGCGACTTGCCGACCTCCGAACCCATCAGCGCGCCGAGCAGGGTGCCGGCGGCAACGCCCATCAACTGGCCCTTGCCCTTGCCGAATTGCGAACCCGCCACCGCGCCGCCAACGCCACCAAGCACGGTGCCGACATTCTGCTTCGGCCCCGATTGGTCGGCACAGCCCGCCGCCAGCACGGCCACCAGGCCGAGCGCGAGCAGAACCGGCGCCTTGCGGGCCCGAACGCTACCCGAAACGCCACGCATTGCCGCAGGAAGGGTCTGCGCGGCAGGAAGGGCTGGGGTGGAGCGCATGGCTGCGAAGTCCTTTTCATCTGTTGGCCCGCGACCCATCGCCGCCGGGCATGGGCAAACGATGGCGGCGGATTACGGCGGGATTGCGGCAAGGGTTGGGAATTGTTGCGGCATGCGCTACATAGCGGGCGGGGCCTTTTCCGCCCCCTTGAGGTTGCCATGGATGCCTTTGCCGATCCCTTCGCGCATTTCGATACCTGGTTCGCCGAGGCCCAGGCCGCTGAGCCGAACGACCCCAATGGCATGGCGCTGGCCAGCGTGGATGGCGACGGCCTGCCCAATCTGCGCATGGTGCTGATGAAGGCCTTTGGGCCTGAGGGTTTGGTTTTCTACACCAACTTTGAGAGCGCCAAGGGCCGCGAATTGCTGGCGCAGCCCAAGGCGGCCGCGCTGTTTCATTGGAAGAGCCTGCGCCGCCAGGTGCGCCTGCGCGGGCCGGTGAGCGTGGTCAGCGAGGCTGAGGCGGATGCCTATTTCGCCAGCCGCCCACGCGACAGCCGCATCGGCGCCTGGGCTTCGGCGCAGTCGCGCCCGTTGCAGGGCCGCTTCGAGCTGGAAGCCGCAGTGGCGAAATTCGCCGCCAAATACGCCATCGGCGATGTGCCGCGGCCGCCGCATTGGTCGGGCTTCCGCCTAATGCCGGTTGCCGTGGAATTCTGGGCTGACCGGCCATTCCGCCTGCATGACCGGCTGGTCTATCGCCGCGATGAAAGTGGTGCCTGGCGCACTGAGCGGCTTTATCCTTAAGCCATGCCACAACCCGCCGCCTTCATTGCCACCGATCCAGCTTTGAAGGGGCGGCTGATGCGCCGCGCCACCTATGCCTCGGTGGCAGTGGCTGGCATCCTGATCGCGGCCAAGCTGGCGGCCTGGCTGCACACTGAATCAATCGCGCTGCTCGCTTCCCTGTTCGACAGCCTGCTCGATGGCGTCGCTTCGTTGATCAACTTGCTGGCCGTGCGCACCGCCCTTACTCCCGCCGACAAGGAACACCGCTTTGGCCATGGCAAGGCAGAGGCGCTGGCTGGCCTGGGCCAGGGCGCCTTGATTATCGGTTCGGCGCTGTTCCTGATTGTTGAGGCCATCGACCATCTGATCCATCCGCAGCCCATCGAGCAAAGCCTGCCGGGCGTTGCGGTGATGCTGTTTTCCATCGCCCTCACGGGCGCTTTGATCATCTATCAGCGCCGCATCATGCAGCGGACCGGCTCCTTGGCGATCTCCGCCGACCGGCTGCATTACATGGGCGATCTCGCCACCAACGCCACCGTGATCGCGGCCTTGCTGCTGGCCGGGCTGCCGGATTTCGCCTGGGTGGATGCGGTGGCGGCGCTGGTGGTGGCCGCCATCATCGTGAAAAGCGCGGTTGATATCGGGCGAGGCGCGCTGGATAACCTGATGGACCGCGAGATGGCCGATGCTGATCGTGCCCGCATCATCAAGATCGTGCGCGCGCATCGCGAGGCATTATCGCTGCATGACCTGCGCACCCGCTCGGCTGGCAACCAAACCTTCATCCAGTTCCATCTCGACCTCGACCCCGAGATGAGCCTGCGCGAAGCGCACCGCATTTCCCATGAGATCGAGGCGGAATTGCTGCGCGCCTTTCCCGGCGCCGAGATCATCATCCACCAGGACCCGGCCGGATATGCCGAGAAACACCCGCCCCTTGCTGAAGGTTGAGCCGGGGCGGCCGCACCGCTAGGCTACGGGCGATTTTTCCGGGGGGATGATGATGTCATTGGGTCGTTTCTGCGTTGCTTTTATCGCCGTTGGCTTGCTGAGCTGGGCCATGCCCGCCGAGGCCGCCGCCATCGACGGCAAGAGCATGAGCATTCTCTGGGTGTTGCCCTTTGTTGGCATTCTGCTTTCCATCGCGCTGCTGCCGCTGCTCACCCCCAGCCTGTGGCACCACCATTTCGGCAAGATTTCCGCCTTCTGGGCTTTGTGCTTCATCCTGCCTTTCGCCCTACGCGATGGCTCGGGAGCCACGGCCCAAGCACTGTGGGAAGTGGCCCTGCATGAATACATCCCCTTCATCATCCTGCTGCTGGCGCTGTTCACCGTGGCAGGCGGCGTGCGCATCACCGGCAACCTCAATGGCTCTCCCAGCCTGAACACCGCCATGCTGCTGGTGGGCACCGTGATCGCCAGCTGGATGGGCACCACCGGCGCTTCGATGCTGCTGATCCGGCCGCTGATCCGCGCCAACGACAACCGCAAGCATAATGTGCATGTGGTGGTGTTCTTCATTTTCCTGGTTTCGAATATCGGCGGCTCGCTGACGCCGCTGGGCGACCCGCCGCTTTTCCTCGGCTTCCTCAAGGGTGTTGATTTCTTCTGGACCACGCAACGGCTGTTCATGCCGACCCTGGTGGCCACCGTGATCCTGCTTGGGCTGTTCTATGCCATCGACAGCTATTATTACCGCAAGGAAGGCATCGTGCCGGCCGACCCGACGCCCGATAGCCCCATCGGCATGCAGGGCGGCGTGAATCTGGTGCTGCTGATCGCCATCGTGCTGGCGGTGCTGATGTCTGGCACCTGGAAGCCCGGCGTGGAACTCAGTGTTTTCGGCGTTAGCCTGGAATTGCAGAATCTGGCCCGCGATATTGCGCTGCTTGCCATCACCTTCCTCTCGCTCAAGCTGACCGACACGGTAACCCGGCAAGGCAATGGCTTTTCCTGGGGTCCGATCGCCGAAGTGGCCAAACTGTTCGCGGGCATCTTCGTTACCATCATTCCCGCCATCGCCATTCTGCGCGCCGGCAGCGATGGTGCCCTGAGCGGCCTAGTCAGCCTCGCTTCCAATGCCGATGGCAGCCCGAACAACGCCATGTATTTCTGGCTCACAGGTGTGCTGTCCAGCTTCCTCGACAACGCGCCGACCTATCTGGTGTTCTTCAACATGGCCAGCGGCGATGCCGCCACCCTGATGGGGCCGCTGGGCGCCACGCTGGCGGCGATTTCCTGCGGCGCGGTGTTCATGGGCGCCAACAGCTATATCGGCAATGCACCAAATTTCATGGTGAAGGCCATCGCTGAGGAAATGAAAGTGAAGATGCCCAGCTTCTTTGGCTACATGGCCTGGAGCAGCGTCATCCTGCTGCCGATCTTCGCGCTGCTGACCCTGATATTCTTCCGAGCTTGATTTCAAGGTGGAGGGGTTGAACCAGAGGAAAGATGCATCATATGGTTAGGATAAATTTCTTGTAACTTTTGTTAATGTTTCGGGGGAATCCAATGCCAATGATGCGGTCAAAGCGCCTTGGCGCCCTGGCGGTGGCTTTGCCTCTGCTTTCCCAGCCAGCCCAGGCCGCCGCCATCGATGGTAGCGCCCTGGGACTGGCTTGGGGCCTGCCCTTTGCCGGCATCCTGCTCTCCATCGCGCTCCTCCCCCTGCTGGCACCAGCCTTTTGGCATCATCATTATGGCAAGATTGCCGCATTCTGGGGCCTGGCCTTTCTGGTGCCCTTTGCCCTGCTGCACGGTCCCGCACTGGCCAGCCATGCTGTGCTGGAAGTGGCTCTGCACGAATATTTCCCCTTCGTGATCCTGTTGCTCAGCTTGTTCACCATTGCTGGCGGCGTGCGCATCAAGGGCAACCTGCATGGCTCGCCAGCTCTCAATACCGGGATCCTGGCGCTCGGCACCCTGCTGGCCAGTTGGATGGGCACCACCGGCGCCGCCATGCTGCTGATTCGGCCCCTGCTGCGCGCCAACGACAACCGGCGGCAGAATGTGCATGTGGTGGTGTTCTTCATCATCCTGGTGGCCAATGTGGGCGGCGCGCTGACGCCGCTGGGCGACCCGCCGCTTTTCCTGGGGTTTCTGCTGGGCGTGAGCTTTTTCTGGACCACGACGGCCATGCTGCTGCCGATGCTGCTGCTCAGCCTGATTCTGCTCGCTGTATTCTATGCGCTCGACAGCTACCTGTATGCCAAGGAAGGCGTGATCAAACCCGATCCGACGCCGGATAATCCCATCGGTCTGGAAGGCGGCGTGAATATCCTGCTGCTCGGCGGCGTGGTGGCGGCGGTGCTGATGTCTGGCACCTGGAAACCGGCAACAGCGTTGAGCGTTTTCGGCGTGTCGCTGGCTTTGCCCAACCTGGCACGCGATGTGATTTTACTCGCACTGACCTTGCTATCGCTGTGGCTGACGGCAACCGAAACGCGGCGCGGCAACGGCTTTGATTGGGAACCGATCCGTGAAGTGGCCAAGCTGTTTGCCGGCATCTTCCTCACCATCGTGCCGGTGATCGCCATCCTGCGCGCCGGTGAGTCCGGCGCCCTGAATGCCGTGATCCAGCTGGCCAGCCAGCCCAATGGCCAGCCGCACGACGCCATGTATTTCTGGCTCACCGGTTTGCTCTCCGCCTTCCTGGATAATGCCCCCACCTATTTGGTGTTTTTCAACATGGCCGGCGGTGATGCCGCCACCCTGATGGGCCCGCTGGCCACCACATTGCTGGCGATCTCGGCCGGGGCGGTGTTCTTCGGCGCCCTGAGCTATATCGGTAATGCGCCGAATTTCATGGTGAAGGCGATTGCCGAACAGGCCGGCATCCGCATGCCGAGCTTCTTTGGCTACATGGCCTGGTCGGCGCCATTGCTGGCACCGCCATTTTTGCTCATTACCTGGCTCTGGTTCATCTGAAAGGGTTCGGGAATGTTGTAAATCTCGCCCTATAGTGGCTTAATTCCTCCAGTAACAATCCCTTGGGGGAAGCGTGCTTCATTACCCGTGGACTATTGGTTTAGCCTCTGTAACAGCCCTCATCCTGGCGCTGCAGGCCCAGCCAGCCCAGGCGCAAAACCGCGCCGACGCCGAGAAATTCAAGGCCAAAATCTACAGCACGCTGGTCAATGAAGCCGATCCGGCCAAGGCTTTGGCCGGTCTGGAAGCCGCCGCCATGGGGCTGCTGCAGAAGCCGCAAGGCATGTTCGGCAAGCCCGCAACCACCACCAAGGAGGTGGCCGGGTTCCGCCTTACGGCCGAGCCCATCCGGGGCTACCGCGCCGGCCGCGATGGCCTGGAAATGGCCGGCTTCGTGGAGGCTGGCAGCCAGGCCGGCCAGACAAGGCTGAACCTCTATTTCCTCGCCTTGCAGAATGGCACGCGCCGCACCGCCCTGGCGGATGCACCGGGCTGGAGCGGCGTGATCCCCAGCATCGACCTGGTGATGGCGGCCTTCCTGCCTGCCTTGCAGCGGCATTTCGACGATGCGGTCAAGCCGCCGCTGGCCGAACGCATCCAGGCTGCGGTGAGCGCCGATTTCGCCGAACAGCGTGTGCCCGGCTCCTTCTACTGAGCCCGACATAACTTCCCCCGGCAATACTCTCAGGAAAACTCCATGCTATCTGCTCTGTCAGGCTTCCGGTCCGTGCTAGCCATTGCGGCAATCGCCATCCTCACAGCCTGTGTGGCGGATGGCCCGTTGACCCCGCCTGAAGCCAGTCGCGCAGAGGCGACGCGGCTTGGTGCCAAGATCTATGAGGGGGAAATTCCCACCGGGAACGGCGCCGCCGTGGTGCGGGTCGCCCATGATGCCTGGCTGCAAGTCATGAGCGGTGATGGCCAGAAAGTGTCAAAGGGCCTCACCGTGATCCTGGATGCCAGTCATTTCTCCATCAGCGGGGCATCCCAGGGCAGCTATATTCAAGGCCAGCCAATTTACGAGGTGCATGGCTTCGTTGAGCCGGTAGTTGGCAAGCCGAATATGACACTATTGAGCATCTATCATACCCAGGTGCAGAACCCAGACAGCTCGATGAGCCGCCGGGTATCGTTGGAAAATGCCGCCCATTCATTGCCGACCCGGGAAAGCGCCCAGCGCATCTGGGCGCAGATGCTGCCCCGGCTGCAGCAATACTTCGCAAGGCGCAGCTAAATTCCCCATTTCATTGTGATTCGGCCCGAGTCGCGCTATGCTTCTGGCGATTCGGGGTGCTGCCGAATCGGCACTCGCTCTGGATCAAGGATTCAGCCGGGGCAGTATTGACCCGGAAGCAGGAGGGCCAAGCCATAGCCACAGCACCAAAGCCGACGAGCACCCGCAAGGCCACCACCAAGGCCATCGCGACCAAGACCCCCGCCAAGAAGGCGCCCGCCAAAGCCCAACCAGCAGCAAAGCTTGGGGCGGCGGCAAAGCCCAAGGCAGCCGCGAAGCCGAAAACCCCGGCCATGAAGACGCCCAAAGCGAAACCCGCCAAGGCCGCCGCCATCGATCCGCACAAGCCGACCCCGGCAGTGGAGAAGCTGCATAAGCTGATCCTGAAATCCCTGGACGACGACAAGGCCGAGGACGTGGTCTCGATCCCGCTGGCCGGCAAATCCTCGGTGGCGGATTACATCGTGGTCGCCTCTGGCCGTTCGTCACGCCAGGTTGGCGCCATCGCCGAGCATCTGGCGCAGAAGGTGGGCGAGGCCACGGGGTACCGGGCCAAGATCGAAGGCAAGGGCGGCGGCGATTGGGTGCTGATCGACGCCGGCGATATCGTGGTGCATATCTTCCGCCCCGAAGTGCGCGGTTTCTACAAGCTGGAAAAGATGTGGGGCGTGGATATCCCGGAGCCGGCTGCGGCCTGATGTGAAGATCACCATTGCCTGTGTTGGCCGCGCCGGCCGGGCCAAGCATGACGCCGCCCAAGCGCTGATCACCACCTATCGCGAGCGCCTGCCCTGGCCGGTGGAAATCCGCGAGGTTGAGGACAAGAAAACCAGCGGTACCGCGCCAGAGCGCAAGAAGCGCGAAGCCGACTTGCTGCTGGCCGCCTGCCCGAAAGGCGCCGTGCTGGTAGCGCTGGACGAGCATGGCAAGGGCCTCTCCAGCCGGGATTTTGCCGAAACGCTGGGCCGCTGGCAGGATGGTGGCGAGGCGGAGATCGCCTTCCTGATCGGTGGCGCCGATGGCCTGGATGCCGGGCTGCTGGCCCAGGCCCGGCTGAGAATCGCCTTCGGCGCCATGACTTGGCCGCATTTGCTGGCGAGGGTGCTGCTGCTGGAACAGCTTTATCGTGCCTGGAGCCTGCGCAACAACCACCCCTATCATCGCGATTGAGGGATCGTTGCGCCGCAGGGGCCCGTGACTAAGTGCCGCAACTGCGCTAATTAAGCGCCGATTTACATAAACCGACTTAGACTGAGACGATGACCAACCAAGCCGCTGCCCCCTCTGCGATATCCAGTGGCAAACCGAAGCCCGTGCTGCTCTGCATCCTGGACGGCTGGGGCCTGCGTGACGACCCGACCGACAATGCCATCGCCCAGGCGACGTTGCCCAACTGGCGCCGCCTGCTGGCGAGCAGGCCCTTTGCCCGCATCGGCACCTCGGGCCGCGATGTAGGCCTGCCCGATGGCCAGATGGGCAATTCCGAAGTAGGCCACATGAATATCGGCGCCGGCCGCATTGCCGTGCCGGATCTGGGCCGCATCGACAATGCCGTGGCCGATGGCAGCCTGGGCAATGTTCCCGCCATCGTTGCCGCCATCACCAAGGTGAAACAGAGCGGTGGTGCGCTGCATATCCTGGGCCTGCTCTCGCCCGGCGGCGTGCATTCGCATCAGGATCATATCGTGGCTCTGGCGCGCATTGCCTCAACTGCTGGCGTAAAGGTGTGGCTGCATGCCTTCACCGATGGCCGCGACACGCCGCCGAAAAGCGCGCTGGATTTCCTGGCCGATTTCCGCAAGGGCCTGGGCGATGCGGCAAACGTGCATTTCGCCACGCTGTCTGGCCGCTTCTATGCCATGGATCGTGACAAGCGCTGGGATCGCGTGGCCCTGGCCTATGGCGCCATCGCTGCGGCCGAAGGCAAGCGCGCCCCAGATGCAGAAGCAGCCGTGCAGCAGGGCTACGCGGCGAACTTGAGCGATGAATTCATTCTGCCCACCGTGATTGATGGCTATGCCGGGATGCAGCATGGCGATGGCTTGATCATGGCGAATTTCCGCGCCGATCGCGCGCGTGAGATTCTGCAATCGCTGCTCGAACCGCATTTCGATGCGTTTCCACGGCCCCTGCGCCCGGCCTTTGCCGCCGCCATGGGCATCACGGAATATTCCACGCAACTCAATGAATTCCTCACCACCGCCTTCGCGCCGCAGCGCTATCCCAACACCCTGGGCGAATGGCTGGGCAAGGCACAGCTGAAGCAGCTGCGCATCGCCGAGACCGAGAAATACGCCCATGTCACCTTCTTCATGAATGGCGGTGAAGAAACGCCATTCCTTGGTGAAGACCGCATCCTGGTGCCCTCGCCAAAAGTGGCGACCTATGATCTGCAGCCGGAAATGTCGGCCGCCGAAGTGACCGACAAGCTTGTGGCCGCGATCAAGGGGGGCAGCTACGACCAGATCATCGTGAATTATGCCAACCCCGACATGGTGGGCCATACCGGCTCGCTGCCCGCCGCGATCAAGGCGGCCGAGACCATCGATGCCTGCCTGGCGCGTTTGGAACAGGCAATTCTGGAATCCGGCGGCGTGATGCTGATCACCGCCGATCACGGCAATCTGGAAGAAATGCGTGATCCGGCTTCCGGCCAGGCCCACACGCAGCACACCACCAATCTGGTGCCGCTGCTGCTGGTGGGGCGTGAAGGCTATGCCCTGCGTGATGGCCGACTCTGCGACATCGCGCCGACCTTGCTGCATTTCCTTGGACTCAAGCCGCCTGCCGAGATGACCGGGCAATGCCTGGCGCTGCCCGCTGTCACCGCCATCCCTTCCACTGGTACCAAGCCGGAGCACCATCAACGCCGTGCGTAACTGCCTCGCCTTTCTCCCCGCGCTCGCGCTGATGGCTGCCGCCCCGGCTTGGGCCGAGGGCAATGCCGCCAAGCCGCAGCAGCAATTGGAGGAAGTGCAGAAGCAGTTGAAGGAAAGCCGCGACCGCCAGCGCGATCTGGAACGCGAGGCGGGCAAGCTGGCGCAGAAGGCCCAGGACCTGCAACGACGCCTGGTGCAATCTGCCCGCAAGCTGCAGGCGCAGGAAGATGCCGTCTCGCGCAGCGAAGAACAGCTGGCCCGCCTGCTCGCCGACGAGGCAACGGCCGGCGCTGCCTTTGAGAGCCGGCGCGAGGAATTAGCTGCCACGCTGGCCAGCCTGGCGCGCCTGAGCCGCCAGCCGCCGGAAGCCATGGTGCTGGCGCCGGGTTCGGCGCTCGACATGGTGCGGGCCAGCCAGCTGATCGCCGCCCTGATCCCGGAAATCGAGGCCCGCGCCGCCACGCTGAAAACCGAACTGGAACGCCTGGCCAAGCTGCGCAGCGGTATCGCTGCCGAGCAGCGCACGCTGGGCATCGCCATCGCCAAGCTGGATGCCGAGCGCCGCGACCTTGAGCAATTGCAGGCTGAAACCGCCGCGGAGGTTGCCCAGACCCGCGAGGAGCGCAGCGCCGAACGCGAGCGTGCCGTGAAACTGGCCGAACAAGCAAAAGACCTGCGCAGCTTGGTGGACCGCCTTCTTGAGCAAGAGAAGCGCGAAGCCGAGGCCCGGGCACGCAGTGCGAAAGAGGCGGAAAACCGCGGCAAGCGGCCGTCCACCCAGCCTTCTGACAGTTACGCGGCACTGGACGGCACTGCCGCCCTGCCGGCCCGTGGCCGGGTAGTCGCCCGCTATGGCGAGCAGGATGGCAGCGGCGCCACCTTGCGCGGCATCCGCATCGAGACCCGCAATGGTGGCCAGGTTGTGTCGCCGGCTGACGGCAAAGTGATGTTTGCCGGGCCGTTTCGGGGTTACGGTCACCTATTGATCATCGCGCATGGCGGTGGGTATCATTCCCTCCTGGCCGGCTTCGGGCGGATCGACCGCGCGGTAGGCCAGTTTGTGCTGGCCGGTGAACCGGTGGGCCGGATGAGCGGCGATGGCCCAAAGGATGGCACTGGGCATGACGACAAGCCGGTTCTATATCTTGAATTGCGGCGCAAGGGCGAGCCAGTCAATCCCCTGCCCTGGCTGGCCGCAGGCGACAGAAAGGTGAGCGGCTAACATGCGGAATTTCCTCCTTGGCGGCGTCTGCGCTTTTGCGCTGATGGGTTCGGTGGCGCTGTTTGCGGCTCCGAGCAAGGTGGGTGGGCTGCAGAGCAGCGACACCTACAAGCAGCTCAATCTCTTCGGCGAGATTTTCGAGCGCGTGCGCAACGACTATTACAAAGAAACCAAGGACGATCAGCTGATGGAGAATGCCATCAACGGCATGCTCACCTCGCTGGATCCCTATTCCATCTACATGCCGCCGCGCAGCTTCCAGGAAGCGCGCGTGCAGACGCGCGGCGAATTCGGCGGCCTTGGCCTTGAAGTGACCATGGAGAACGGCTTGGTGAAGGTGGTGTCGCCGATCGACGACACACCGGCTCAGCGCGCCGGCCTGCTGCCGGGCGATCTGATCACCCATCTGGATGGCGATCCGGTATTGGGCAAGACCCTGCAGGAAGCTATCGAGAAGATGCGCGGCAAGGAGGGCACCAAGATCGTGCTGACCATTCGGCGCGGCAATGATGCAGCGACCAAGCCGACCGATGTGCCGGTGGTGCGCGCGGTGATCAAGACCCGCGTGGTGCGCAGCCGCCGCGAAGGCGACATCGCCTATATCCGCCTAGCCTCGTTCAACGAACATACCACGCAGGATCTGGTGACGGCGATCGAGAAGCTGAAGACCGAGATCGGCACCGAACTGAAGGGTTATGTGATCGACCTGCGCGACAATCCCGGCGGCCTGCTGGATCAGGCCATATCGGTATCGGATAGCTTCCTCAATCAGGGCGAGATCGTTTCCACTCGTTCGCTGCGCCCGAATGCCGATGAGGGCCAGCGCTTCAACGCCAAGCGTGGCGATGTTACCGATGGCAAGCCAATCGCCGTGCTGATCAATGGTGGCTCGGCTTCCGCTTCAGAAATCGTGGCTGGCGCACTGCAGGATCATCGCCGCGCCTTCCTGGTGGGCAACACCACCTTCGGCAAGGGCTTGGTGCAGACCATGATTCCGCTGGGCGAATTCGGCGGCATGAAGCTGACCACGGCGGGCTACTTCACCCCCTCGGGCCGCTCCATCGACAAGACTGGCATTGCGCCCGATGTGGAAGTGTGGAGCGACCGCGACCGCCAGATCTCGGCAGCGCTGAAGGCGCGGCGCGAATTGAACGGCCAGCGCGAGACCGATGACGAACCGGCGGCGGCGAAGCCCGCCGAAGGCCCGGCATCGACCCCGCAGAACACGCCAGCGGCACCAACCGCAAGCGGCAAGCCCAACGAAGGCCCCGATGTGGTGCTGCAGGCGGCGCTTGAATTGCTGCGCGCGCCGCCGAAGCCGACCGCGAAGAAGTGACGCTTCAGGCCGATCCAGACGATCGCGCCCTGCCGGCGGAGCCAAGCAAAGCCGGATTGATGGGCCGGCTCATGGCGCCGTTTGCGAAACTACGCCGCAAGAAGAAATCGGCCGCATCGCACGATGCCGAACCGGCGATGTCGGATGTGATGATGGATGGCGATGGTGGCGCCAGCCTGGATCCTGATGCCGATATGGATGCGGGCCATGCGCCCATGCCGCCACCGCGGCGCCAGGGCTTCAAGCATAAGCTGCAGCGCATCTTCCACCTGATTGGTCTGGTGCTGTGGCCCAGCTTCCTGCGCGGCGATCTGAGTGCCGTGAGCCGTCGCCTGCTTGTGCTGGCCTGGACCGTGCTGCTCTGCGGCATGGGTGCTTTGATCGGTTGGCTGGCCGTCAGCACACAGTCGCTGGTTTTCCTGCCTGGTTCGGAGGTGGTGATCGGCGTGTCGCGCCTCACCCTGCCGCCGGAAGCCCGGCTGGCGCCAGACCAGAAAAGCGGCGAACAGCAGCGCAAGGCGGCCGATACCACCAGCTACCTGCCCAGCGGCCTGCTGGTGGCGCCCGATCCTCTGCTGGTGGAAGCAACGCAAGCCGGCCCGATGCCAAAGATCGGCAGCGATGGCCGCCAGCCCTGGCGGGCTTACGCCCGGCCCTATGAAGAACCGGCCGACCGGCCCAGGCTCGCCATCGTGCTGGCCAATATGGGCTTGAACGAAACACTGACCACCAAGGCCGCCGACCTGATGCCGCCGGCCATCACCTTCGCCTTCAATCCCTACGCGCCCAATCTGGCGATCCAGATCGAATATGCGCGCCGCCAGGGCCATGAAGTGCTGCTGCAATTGCCGATGGAGCCGTTTGAATACCCGGCCAATGATCCCGGCCCCTATACATTGCTCACCTCGCTCACCGAGCCGGAAAATCTGCGCCGGCTGGATTGGTCGCTGGCGCGTGTGACCGGCTATATCGGCTTCACCAATTTCATGGGCGCGAAATACACCTCAAGCCCGGAGCATATGCGCCTAGTGGCGCAGAGCCTGAAGAATCGTGGCCTGATGTTCGTGGACGCCCGCACCGCGCCGCGTTCGGTGGCAGCCAAGGCGATGCGTGATGCCGGGGGTGTCTATGCCATCGGCAACCGCCAGATCGACCAGCAACCCACCGGCCCGGTGATTGAATCGCGGCTGGAAGAACTGGAACGCCTGGCGCGCGGCACCGGCGTGGCACTTGGCTTTGCCCAACCCTATCCGATCACGCTGGATCGCCTGTTGGCCTGGAGCAAGACCATCGGCGGCAAGAGCATCGCGCTGGCTCCGGTCTCGGCCATCGTCAACCGCCAGACGCCCGAATAAACTTTCATCGGAGTATTGCGCAATGGCAGAGGAAACCCGCCCCTATCGCCTTGGCGTTGGCATCGTGCTGATGAACGAAGCCGACATGGTGTTTGTTGGCCGCCGCATTGATCAAACCGCCGAAGCGTGGCAGATGCCGCAAGGCGGCATCGATCCCGGCGAGGATCCGCGCCAGACCGCTTTGCGTGAACTGGAAGAGGAAGTGGGGGTGCCGCAGGCGCGCACTGGCATCATCGCCGAGAGCCGCGACTGGCTGAGCTATGACCTGCCGCCTGAATTAGCCGACAAAGTGTGGAAAGGCCAGTATCGCGGGCAGAAGCAGAAATGGTTTCTCTGCCGCCTGATCGGCGATGAGGATGTGATCAACATCGCCACCGCGCATCCGGAATTCGACAGCTGGAAATGGGCGCGTTTCTCCGAATTGCCCGATCTGATCGTGCCATTCAAGAAGCCGATCTATGAAGCCATCGTCGCCGAATTCAAGGATTATGTAAAAACATGAGCCCCCAATCATGAGTCAGCGCGGCGATGTTGTGCTGTTACATGGCGCCTTCGTTGGCGGCTGGGTGTTTGAGCGTTTCCGCGCCCATCTGAGCCATCGCGGCTGGCGCACGCATGCACCCGATCTGCCGATGCATGGCAGCGAGCATGCCGGCAAGCCACCGCATCCCGATCTGGCAGGCTATGGCCTGGCGGAATACCGCTCGGCCCTGGAGGCCGAGATCGCCCGCCTGCCGAGCAAACCGATCCTGATCGGCCATTCGCTGGGCGGATTGCTGGCGCAGCAACTGGCGGCCCGCGATCTCTGCCGCGCCACCATCCTGCTGGCTCCGGTAGCGCCCTGGGGCGTGCTGCCGCGTTCGGCGGAGGAAGTCGGCGGCGCGCTCGGCCTGCTATGGAAAGCTGGTCAGGTCTGGCGCAAGGGCTTGCTGCCGGATGAGGATGTTGCCAACACCTATTCCATGGACAAATTGCCGCCGGCTTTGCAGCGCGACTGCTTCGCACGCATGGTGCCCGAATCCGGCCGCGCCATCTTCGAGGCCATGATGTGGTGGCTCGATTGGCATGCGGCCAGCCAGGTGAGCTTCCACCGCGTGCGCTGCCCGCTGCTGGTGCTCACCGGCAGTGATGATCAGGTGACGCCAGCGGCATCGGGCCGCGCCGTGGCCAAGCAGTATCCCGGCCGTGCGGTGTTTCGTGAATTGCCCGGCATGAGCCATTTCCTGTTTGGCGAGCCGCGCGAAGAGGCCTTGTTCGGAGCCTGCAGCGCCTGGCTAGCGGACTTGCCGGCCGCGACGGCCTAAATTACCGCCACGCGCACGCCGCAGCCCAGCACCATGTTTACCGTCGCGCCATCGGCGGCCAGGGGCAGCAACGCGGCATGGAAACGGTGGCGCTCCGCTTCCACGATATAGTCATAAGTCATGTATTGCGGCTGCCGGGTGGATAGGGCGGCATCATACTGAGCTAATAACTCCGAGCGGAAATCGATATTGACGATCTCGTCCAGATATCGCCCGGTCAGGTCACGCTGATGATAAAATATGAATTCCGTTCCGAACAGGCGGTAGCGATAGCGCCGCCTGTCGCCCTCATGCAGCACATCCACGAGCAACACACGGCCAAGCAGCTGGCGGAAATCCAGCGGGTCAAGATCGGCACGCGCCGGTAAGCGGTCAGCGGTGCATTTGCCGCTCCAATATTGCACCAGGGTTTTCAATTGCGGGTCCAGGCCATGCTCGGGCACGGGCTGGATATGCCGCGGGGCACGAGGCGTTTCCATGACCAATAATTATACCGTATTGCCCGTCAAGGCGACTCTGTATCCAGCGGCACAGCACAGGTCAGCACCATATCAACCTTGGCGCCATCCTCGGCCAGAGGCAGCAGGCTAGCCTGGAAACGGTGGCGCCTCGTATCCACGATATAGTCGTAGGCGTAGAAGCCCGGCTGGCCCTTGGATACCGCCAGAGCATAGACTTCCAGCAGGTCGTCGCGGAAGGTCGCCTCAGCCACTTCATCGACCCATTTCCCGGTCATGTCGCGGCCATGGTAGAAAGTGTAGCCGGTGCCGAACAGGCGATAGCGGAAACGCGGCGGCTGGCCGGCCCCCTGATCCACCGCATCCACCAGCACCAGTCGGCCAAGCAGATCCTTCAGTTTCAGCGGGTCCACCGCCGCTCTACCGGGATAGAGGCGGCCATGCTTGGCTTCCTGCCAGTAGCTGAGCAGGCGGCGCAGGCGGCTGTCGGCTTGGTCTTCAGTGATGCGGTTGAAATGGCGTGGCATAGCCAATTATAGGCAGAAGGCCCGCCAAGGGGCGTGCAAAAAATCGTTATGAGCCGAGCTGTGCTTCCAGGCGGCGGGTGCGCCATTGCAGCAATTGCCAACCCAAACGAGCGAAGAGCTGACTGAACCAGCCCTGGGGATCGAAATCGCAGGCTTTCAGCGCCATGCCGAGGCCGCGCTGAATGTGACCATAGCGATAGAGTCGGCTGGCGCGCAGAGCATAGGCGGCGCTTTCGCGGCCACGGTCGTAGCTGCCCTTACGGCCATTGCCACACCAATAGGCCATAGCCAATTCATCATCAGAGGTTTCGTTGATGCGCCCCAGGGCGATACGCAGCCGGGCCAGACGGCTGAGCGGTGTGGTTGACGCCTGATAACGCTGCAGATGGTCCAGAAACAATTTGAAATGGCGGAATTCATCGCCGGCGATCTTGGCCGCCACCAGCTTCAGCACCGGTTCATCGGTGGCATCACGGATCGCGCTGTAGAAACTGGAGGTGCCACATTCCACCACACAGCGCGCCACCAATTCGCCGTTGCGGCTGCCACGCACTGATTGCGTCGCCTCCAGCGGCAGGCGGTAATGCGCCTGAAAATCTGCCATGGCCTGGTCATGGCTGAAAGCTGGATCGGCCAGTTCGCACCACTTGGCCAGGGCCAGGCCATGCTGCTGCTCCTCCACGCCCCATTGCCTGGCTGCCGCCTGAAAGGCCGGATCATCGGCGAAAACATTGCAGAGATAGGTGACATAATCCTCAGCATTATGCTCCACCAGGGCCGCCGCCTTCACGGCACGCAGCAAATCCGCATCAACCTTGGCGGGGTCGAAGCGGTGCCAGGGAATATCATCAAGGGTCCAATGCCGAGCCATGGCTTGCTATTTAAGCCCAGGTCATGAAAATGCAATCATTAGAACAAGGCGAAAAATTTGGGGAAACCGCCATGCCGTCGCAGTTTTACCATAATCCGCGCTGCTCCAAATCGCGCCAAGCCCTGGCCTTGCTGGCCGAACAGGGCGTTAAGCCGCAGGTGATCGAGTATCTGAAGACGCCGCCCAGCGCGCGTGAACTGGCTGGCATCGTGAAGAAGCTGGGCCGCCCGGCGAGCACCATCCTGCGGGCCAAGGAGGCCAAGGAAGCCGGGATCGACGCTGCCAAGCTGAATGATGCCGCCTTACTGCGCGCGCTGGCGGAGCATCCCGAAGCCATCGAACGGCCGCTTTTCGTGCATGGCGCCAAGGCTGCCCTGGGCCGCCCGCCTGAGGCGGTGCTCGCCATCCTCTAGCAAGAAAGCTAGACTGGGCAGCAACAATCATAACGAAACGCTCGCCCCCATGACCGATGCCGCCGCCGCTCCCCTGCGGCCGACGCTTTCCGCTTCCTCGCTGGTGCTGCTGGTGCTGCTCACGCTGTTCTGGGGCGTGAACTGGCCAATCATGAAGATTGCGCTGAACGAGATTCCGGTCTTCACCTTCCGCGCCTTCTGCCTGGGCGGCGGCGCGCTGGGCCTGTTCGCCATCGCCGTGTTCAAGCGTATGCCGCTGGGCATCCCGGCCGGTCATCGCCTGCATATGCTGGTGATCTCGCTTTGCAATATCACACTCTGGAACGTGCTGGTGCTGTATGGCCTCACCATGCTGCCAGCCGGGCGCACCACCATCCTGGCCTTCACCATGCCGCTCTGGCTGGTGCCACTTTCCGCCATCTTCCTGCATGAACGGCTGAATGGCTGGAAACTGGCAGGCTTAGGCATCGGCATCACCGGCCTGATCGTGCTGGTGGGCGGCGAATGGCAGGCCATGGCCTCCGCGCCGCTGGGCGTGGCCCTGGTGCTCGGGGCTGCCATGAGCTGGGCCCTGGGTACTTTGCTCATCAAACTCTATGCCGTGCCCATGCCCAGCGTGCCCTTCGTTGGCTGGCAGATGGTGCTGGGCGGCCTGCCCATCGTGCTTATGGCGCCGCTGGAGAGTGACCGTTGGTTTATGTATTCCGCTGGCCCGTGGCTCGCGGCACTCTACAATGCCGTGGTCTGTTTCGTGTTCTGCTACTGGGCCTGGAATCGGCTGGTGCAGGTGCTGCCGGCGCAGGTGAGCGGACTGTCCACGCTGATGATCCCGGTGGTGGGGGTGTTCTCATCCATGGCCATGCTGGGCGAGCAGCCGGGCTGGCCGGAATTCGCCGCCCTTGGCCTGATCATCCTGGCGCTGGGCGCCGTGCTGAAGCCGGCACGCTAGACTTTAGCGGCTGAAGCGCAAGGTGGCGCCTTCGGCGCCGGCCTCAAGCCCCAGGCGATACCCGGTAGACTCGGCCAAATCGGCAGCATGGCGCGCCAGAGCGGCGGCCGGTTCTTCCAGCTCACCGCCTTCGAGCAGGCCGCGCGCCACGCCATCGGGCAATTTGGCCGGGCTGCCCTCCGCCTGCACACGCCATTCGGCATTCTGCATTTCAAGCCGCAGCACGCCACCGCGCGGCAGGCCCATGGCCATCAGGCTGAGGCCCAGCAATAGGGCCTTGGCCAATGGTTTGGGCAGATCGGCCGGCAAGCCCATGGGCGGCAGCAGCCGCACCCGGCCGCCGGCGAAATAATCGTTGGCTACGCGGCTCAACTCGGCCATGGCCATGGGGTCATCCATACCACCCGAGGCACCCAGCGCCAGACGAAAAAAGGCCAGGCGGCGGGCCGCATCACCTGCGCTCTGGGCGATCAGCCGGATGGCTTCCTCGCGCATCGCGGCATCCGTCTCCTCGGCCAGCAATTCAGCGCCGTTGCTCACCGCGCCGATGCTGCCGGCAAGATCGTGGCACAGCTTGGAGCAGATCAGGGCCACAAGGTCGATATCGCTGCGGGCGGCGGCCATGGAATCTCCGGGTCGTGGCGTTACGGGGTGAATCTCTTTAGAATGATTGCCTGTTTCGATCAATCGGGAGCGCGGGATGCTCGCACGCCCTGGACATACGCCCTCGCCGTTTGCGCCGGGCGATTGGGTAGAACACCCCGAGGAAGCCGATTGGGGCCGTGGCCAGGTACAATCGGCTGTGGGGCCGCGCGTGACGGTGAATTTCGAGCATGCCGGCAAGCGGCTAGTGAATATCAACGAAGTGGCGCTGGTTCTGCTGCGCCTGCCAAAAGAGTAAATCATGGGCTTGAGCAGCGATCCGGCCCTGGCCCAGGGCTTGCGCCGGCTGGCTGAGGATGCGGCGGCCGCCATCCTGGCGATCTATGCCACGCCGTTTGAAACCCGCGCCAAGGATGACCGCAGCCCGGTGACCGATGCCGATGAAGCCGCCGAAGCCGTGATTCTGGCGGGTCTGGCGAAGCTCAGCCCCGGCATACCAGTGGTGGCCGAGGAATGCGCATCGCGCGGCGAGCTTCCGGTGGTGGGCAAGGCACCCTTCTGGCTGGTCGATCCGCTGGATGGCACGAGAGAATTCATCAAGCGTAATGGCGAATTCACGGTGAATATCGCCCTGATCGAACAGGGCCGCCCAACACTTGGCGTGGTACTGACGCCGGTGGATGGCACGGTGTATCTCGGCACGCCTCAGGGTGCTTGGCGCTTCCAGGGCAAAACCGACCAGGGCGGCCAAGCCATCCGCGCCCGCGCCGTGTCAGCCGATGGCGCCGATGTGATATTGAGCCGCAGCCACCCCGATCCGGAAATGGAAGACTGGCTGCGTGGCCAGCGCATCCGCGCGCGGCTGGAAGCCGGCTCGTCGCTGAAATTCTGCCGCATCGCAGAAGGCCGCGCCGATCTTTATCCGCGCTTTGCCAGCATCAGCGAGTGGGATACCGCCGCCGGCCAGGCGGTGCTGGAAGCCGCCGGTGGCTCAGTGCGCGACTGGCAGGGCCGACCGCTCACCTATGGCAAGCCGGATTTCCGCAATCCAGGCTATCTGGCGCGCGGGCTGGATTAGCCATGAATCCGGCTGACCTGATCGCGCAATTCGGTTATGCCGCGATCCTGATCGGCACCTTCCTGGAAGGCGAAACCATCTTGATCCTGGCCGGCTTTGCCGCGCATCAGGAACTGCTGCGCCTCGACCTCACGATCCTCTGCGCCTTTCTTGGTTCGGCTTCAGGGGATCAGCTCTGGTTCGTGCTGTCGCGCTGGCAGGGCCGCCGCTATCTGGAAACCCGGCCCCAGCTCGCCGCGCGGATCGCACCGGCCACGCGCTGGCTGGAGCGCTATCCGACACTCTTCATCCTTGGCTTCCGCTTCGTCTATGGCGTCCGCAATGTGGCGCCGGTGGCGATCGGCTTGAGCAATATTCCGGCACGGCGTTTCGTGCTGCTCAATCTCTGTGCCGCAGCACTCTGGGCTGTGCTGTTCGGGATGGCCGGTTATATGTTCGGCGAAGCGGTGGAAAGCTTGCTAGGACAAATTAAAGCCTTGGAAATGAAAATCCTTGCTGGCGTAGCCGTAGCGCTGATTGCCTGGTTGCTGCTGCGCTGGGCGGCAAAGCGCTTCTTCTAGTTTTCTTCAAAAGGCGGATCGAGGGTGGCACCTGCGCTGCCCGTGCTCAACGCTCCGAACCGCGCCAATTGCTCAGGCAGTAGGATCGCCTTGGCATCCAGCCGAGCAAGCAGAGTAGCGGCGCGCAGCCGGCCTTCCAGCTGGCCAATACGGGTGGTGAGACCATCAATGCGCAGGGGATCGATGGTCTGCTCGGCAAAGCCACGATTGAGCCGCTGTTCCAGGCTGGCGATCTCGCGCTGCAACGCATTGGTCTCGTTTTGCACGCGCGTGGCCAAGGCACGCAGCTGCTGGCGCTGGAAATCACTCAAATGCAGTTCATCGGCCATATCCAGCACCGATGCGATGCCAGGATAGGCACGATCCGACTGCACCATGCGCTCAAGCGGCGCGGATTGCGCCTCAGGGCGGCCCTTCTGCTGATGCATGGTGGCGAAAGCGGCCCCGGCGGCGAATACGGCACCGGCTGCCAGCAAGGCGAGACTGCGACGTATCATGGTGATGCTCCTGACTCTTCATGTGACTACCGGCGTTATACGCCCCGCACACAAGGTTGGAACATTGTGAGCCACTTAACTGCTCCGCACGGTGATGGTCGTCACGCCACGGTCATGGCACACCGATCACATCTTCGTGCGGCGGGTCGGCATAGAGCCTTTGCACCAGTGAATCGCGGCGCTCCAGAACCGCGCGCTGGTTGATATAGCCTTTATCCGTGATCTCGTTGGCATCGATGGAGGCTGGCTCATCCAGCAACAGCACGCGCCTTATGGTCATTGAGGAGCCATTCTGCCCGCCATTATACACGGCGAGCTTGGCCGCAATGGCCTGAGATAGCTCAGACTTCGGCATGGCCTTGGCGGCCTGCGATGGCCAGGCCAGCAGGCCGACATAGCCACGATCATGGCCGGTGACCACCGCATCCTGCAGCAAGGGCGAGCAGGCGGCGAGCGCGCCGACCCGCAGGCCGCCCACATGCACCCAGGTGCCGGTGGTGAGCTTGAAATCCTCTGCCGTGCGGCCATCAAACACGATACTGCCCTCGGGCATACCATCCTGTGCCAGCTTGCCGGCATCGCCGATGCGGTAATAGCCCTCGTCATCGAAGGCGGCATCGCTCAGGGCCTTTTCGCCAAGATAGCCCGGCGTCACATTCGGCCCTGCCACGCGCATCTCGAACTTGCCGCCCGAGGGCACGAACTTGATCCGCGTGCCTGGAATCGGCACACCGATCACGCCGGCCCGTTCGATCAGGAAATGTGCAGCGGTGGCCAGTGGCGCGGTTTCAGTGGAGCCCCAGCTTGAGGTCATCACCACGCGCTTGCCTAGCGTGCGCACCGACAAAGCTTCAAGCCGCGCCCAGAGATCGGGTGGCAGGGCGGCACCGGCATAGAAGATTAGCTTCAATTGAGCGAAGAAGCGCTGGCAGAGCGCCGCATCCTGCTCCAGGAAGGGAATCAGCATGGCGTAGCCAGCTGGCACATTGAAATAGATCGTTGGCGAGACATCGCCCAGGTTTGCCACGGTCTTGTCAATCAATCCCGGCGCCGGCTTGCCGTCGTCGATATGCAGCGTGCCGCCCTGGCGCAGAACCAGATTGAAATTATGGTTGCCGCCGAAGGTATGATTCCAGGGCAGCCAATCCAGCAATACCGGCGCAGCCTCGCGCAGGAAAGGCCAGATCTGCGTGATGGATTGCTGATTGGATGACAGCATGCGGTGTGTGTTGATCACGCCTTTAGGCAAGCCCGTGGAACCAGAAGTGAAGAGATACTTCGCCACCCAATCGGGCTGCACTTCCTTGAAGCGCGCTTCCGTGGCCGCATCCGGCTGGGTGCCAAGCAGCGACGCAAAGGGCGTGGCCATGATGCCATCGGGCGCGGCATCGCAGGTCACTACCTCCACGCCTTGCAGTGGCAGGCCCTGCAGCACCTTGGCGAACATCGCCGCCTTCTCGGCAAAAACAAGCTTGGGCCGTACCAGGTTGAAGATGTGATGCACCTTGGCGTGATCCTGGCTCATCAGTGAATAGGCCACGCTGACCGGCGCCGCCGGCACGCCGGCGAGATAGGCGCCGAGCATCATCTGGGCATGATCGATGCTGTTCCCCGAGAGCAGCAGGATCGGCGTGGCCTGGCCGAAACCGCGCTTGAGCAGGCTGGCGGCGATGCGGCGGGCATTGTCCCAGGCCTGAGCATAATTAAGCCGCCGCCAGCCAGCCCGGCCGTCGCGTTCGGCAAGAAACACCGTATCCGCCCGCTCACGCGCCTGACGCTGGAGATCAAGGCCGAGATGCGCCGGGTAATCGCCCAAGGCTTCCGCGCTTTCCAGCACGAAGCCGCCATCGCTGCGGTCATGGCGCCGGATACGCGGCGCGGCCAGGTCAAGCGGCAAGAAAGGCGGCTTGCTGCCCATCACGAAATCCTCCCAGGATCATCTTATGCCTAATTGTACGATAGCATTACAATTGAGGCAAAGAAAAACCGCAGGCCGGTTTCCCGTCTGCGGTTTTGACCCGCAAGGCTGTGCGCCGTCAGGCGTTGACGTCGATCACCATGCGACCGCGAATCTTGCCCGCGAGAATCGCCGGCGCCAGCTCAAAGATGGCAGATAATGGCTGCACTTCTGTCATGGCATCGAGCTTATCCAGCGGCAGACCCTTGCCGAGCTGCCACCAAGCGCGGCGGCGGCGATGTGAAGGCGCCATCACGGAATCGATGCCGAGCAGGCTGACATTGCGTAGGATGAAGGGGAACACGCTGGCTGGCATATCATTACCGCCCGCCATGCCACAGGCCGCCACCCAGCCGCCATACTGGGTCTGGCCGATGGCGGTGGCGAGCGTCTGTCCGCCCACGCTGTCGATCACCGCGGCCCAGCGTTCCTTGCCCAGGGCCGGGCCTTTTTCCGACAATTCTGCGCGGTCGATGCACGCCGAAGCACCGAGACCCTTGAGATAAGCATGGGTATCCGGCCGACCCGTGGCCGCCACCACCTTGAAGCCGCGCGCGGCCAGCAGGCTGACCGCCACAGAGCCGACACCGCCAGCCGCACCCGTGACCAACACCGGCAAGGCTTCAGCGCGGTCATCCTTCACTAGGCCAGCATCTTCCAGCGCCATGACGCAAAGCATGGCGGTATAGCCCGCCGTGCCCACGGCCATCGCCTGGGAAAGCGAGAAATTATCCGGAATCCGCACCAGCCATTCGCTTTTCAACCGCTGGAAGCGGCTATAGCCGCCCCATTGGGTTTCCGAAAGGCCATAGCCATTCACCACCACGCGGTCGCCGGGCTTCCATTCAGGATCGGAAGATTCCACCACGGTGCCGGCCAGATCGATGCCCGCAACCATGGGCAGCTTGCGCGCGATGCGCCCACCGGTCAGCGCCAGACCGTCCTTGTAATTCACCGTGGAATAGGCGATCTCCACCAGCACATCATGCTTGGGCAGATCGGCGAGCGACAATTGCTTGAAGCCCGCCTTCGGCTTGCCATCCACATCTTCGATCAGTACGGCGCGGAAGCTGTCCGACATGCGGCGGCTCAGCGCAATGGCTCGAGGATGGAGACGTAATTGGCCACCGCCACGCCACCCATGTTGAACACGCCGCCGATCTTGGGATTCTTCACCTGCAGCGCGCCGGCCGAACCATTGAGCTGCATCGCCGCCATCACATGCATGGAAACGCCGGTGGCGCCGATGGGATGGCCCTTGGCCTTCAACCCGCCCGACGGATTGATCGGCAGCTTGCCGTCTTTCTGCGTCCAGCCTTCCATGACCGCCTTGGCGCCTTGGCCCGGGGCCGTGAGGCCCATGGCCTCATATTCGATCAGCTCGGCAATGGTGAAGCAGTCATGGCTCTCGGCGAAGCTCAAGTCCCATACATCCAGGCCGGCTTCATCCAGCGCATCGGCCCAGGCCTTGGCCGGTCCCTCGAAAGCGATCACGTCGCGCTTCGACATCGGCAGGAAATCCTGCACATGCTTGGAGGCGCGGAAGGCAATGGCCTTTTTCATGCCCAAAGCGGTCTGCACATCGGTCATCACCAAGGCGGCGGCACCATCCGACACCATGGAGCAATCGGTGCGCTTCAGCCCACCAACCACGAAGGGATTCTTGTCAGAAACATTGCGGCAGAATTCATAGCCAAAATCGCGCTGCATATGCGCCAGTGGATTAACCGAGCCATTCTTGTGGTTCTTCGCCGCGATCATCGCGGTGGCATCGGACTGATCGCCGTATTTCTGGAAATACTTGCTCTGGATCGAATCGAACACAGCGGCGAAACCGCCCTGGCCGAACTGCTCTTCCTTGCGGTAGCTGGCCTTGAGCAGGATATTGCCCACCACATCATTAGGCGCCGAGGTCATCTTCTCCACACCGATGCAGAGCACGAAACGCGCCTTGCGCGCGGCAATCGCATTCAGGCCCTGGAAGATGGCGGCGGTGCCGGTGGCGCAGGCATTCTCCAGGCGGGTGGCCGGCTTGAAGCGCAAGCCTGGATCGGCCTGCAGCGCCAGGGAGGCGGGGAAATCCTGCTCAACCAGGCCGCCATTGAAGGTGCCGAGATAGATCGCATCCACATCCTTGGGCTCGATGCCAGCATCGATGATCGCCTGCGTGGCCACTTCGACAATCAGGTCTTCCTGAGTCTTGTCATCCAGTTTGCCGAATTTGCTGTGGCTCCAGCCGACGATGCAGGCGGTCATGGGAAAATTCCTCCATTTATGGGTTGGCTTGATGATTTGGGCAAAAGTGAGCGCCCAGGGAGTGGAAGTCAACAGACGCCGAAATCACGCCTAACGAATGTTAGAAATATTGGCGATTTTTGAGTGATTTCACTCGTCGTCATCGCTGGCGCTCTGGCTGCCAAGAGCCGTGAGGCGCTGTTCCAGGCGGCGCTCCAGCGCATAGAGGCTGGCCGGGCTGCGGGCGGCGGAAACTGGACCCAGCAAGGGCGCCGGCGGCAGGCCCTGGGCATAGGGGATTTCCGCCCGCGCCAGGGCCAGGGCGCGCTTCAGCGCCGCGGCTTCAGCGCGGCTGTCTTTCGCGGCCTGGGCCGCCAGGGCCATATCCTCGGCCAAGTCGAGATTGCTGGTTTTCCAGGCCGGCAGCCGCAGGCCGGCACGCAAGCGGGCGAGTGCCGTGGCGTTATCGCCCATCTTGGCCAGCCGCAACGCTTCGGCGCGCAAGGCCCATTGCGGCCATAGCACATTGGCCTGGGCTGGCGGCATAGGCTGGATCACGACACCCTGGGGCAGCAGGCGCGTGGCCCAGGGGCGCGGGTCCACCCGTTTGCCATCGAGATAAACTTCCAGGGTGATGTGGTTCTGCGCGCCGGGCCAGAGCGGGGCAGCATCGGCTACCACGCCCAACGTCTGGCCGGCGGCAACGGCCTCGCCCGGGCGCGCCTTGGCCGTGACGCCTGTGAGGCGGATGACCAGCGGCCGGCCACTGTTTTCCACCCCGGCGATCAGGCTGGGCCAGCCGGGCTGCCGGGCGGGCGGAATATCGGCATGCTGCAGGGTAGCGGCGCGGCTCAGAACCATCGGCACACCCGGCACGAAAGCCAGGTCAATCCCGGTGGGATAGGGCTGCGGATCAGCTTTCTGGCCGGTTTTCGGCGCATCCCAAGCCGGCCAAGTGCCTCGCATATCGGCCGCGCTCTGCGCCCATGCGGGCGCGGCAACAAGGATGAGCAGCAGGAACAGGATTCGACGCATGGCCAGAGACTCGCGCAAGCGGTGATTCGACGCAAGACGTTGTCGCTACGTCAACATGCCATGCTTGCCAGCGCCCCGGGCATCCGCCAAGCTTGGTTCCATAACAACGCTACGGAGGAAACGGCGCATGGTGGGTATCGTTGGCTATGGCGTTTATCTGCCCCGCCTGCGTTTGAGCCGCGCTGCTATTTTCGCTTCCCATGGCTGGTTCAATCCCGGCCTCAAGGCCCTGGCCAAGGGCGAACGCACGCTCGCCTATTGGGATGAAGATGCCATCACCCTGGGCGTGGAAGCCGGCCGCGCCGCGCTAGCCGGGCGGGATCGCGCGGCGCTGGATGGCATTGCCTTTGCCAGCGTTTCGGCGCCGTTCCAGGAACGGCAGAATAGCGGCGTGATCGCCAAGGCGCTGAGCCTGCCGCGCCGCCTTGCAAGCCTCGATCTCGGTGGCTCCACCCGCGCCGGCGCTTCAGCCCTGCTCCGACTGCTGCAAGGGAACGGTACGCAACTCTTGATCGCCGCCGACCAGCGTAAAGCGCGGCCGGGCTCCACCCAGGAACTGCTTTATGGCGATGGCGCCGCAGCCTTTGTGCTGGGCGATGACAAGCCGCTTGTCACTCTGCTTGGCGCGGCCTCTTTCTCGGAAGACTTCATCGACCATTATCGCGGCCAGGGCGAGGATTTCGACTATGGCTGGGAGGAACGCTGGATCCGCGATGAAGGCTATGGCCGCCTGATCCCGGAGGCCGTGGCGGCCGCGTTGAAGGCAGCGGGTGTGAAGGCCGAAACCATCACGCAGTTCATCCTGCCCTGCGCCTTCCCGGGCCTCAATGCCACCTTGGCCAAGAAGCTGGGCATCAAGCCGGAAGCCGTGATCGACACCTTGCATGCCGAATGCGGCGATACCGGCTCGGCCCATGCCCTGCTGCTGCTGGCCGGGGCACTGGAAAGCGCCAAGCCGGGCGACACGATCCTGCTCTGCTGCTTCGGCAATGGCGCCGATGCCCTGCTGCTGCGCGTGGAGCAAGCCAACGCGGCCTACAATCCCGCGCGCGGCCTGAAGGCGGCTCTGGGCCGCAAGCGCACGGAAAACAATTACGCCAAGCTGCTGGCCTTCAACGACCTGTTGCCGCGCGAGACCGGCATCCGCTCGGAAGGCGACCGCCAGACCGCGCTCACCGTGCTGCATCGCAAGGCTGACATGCTGACCAGCCTGATCGGCGGCAAATGCCGCATCTGCGGCACGGCGCAATTCCCCAAGACGCGCATCTGCGTCAATCCCAATTGCGATGCCATCGACAGCCAGGACGAACATCCCTTCGCCGAAACACCGGCCGGTGTGCTTTCATGGTCCGCCGACTGGCTCACCTATACGCCGGAGCCGCCACAACATTACGGGATGGTGACCTTCGCCGAGGGCGGCCGGCTAATGACCGATTTCACCGATGTTGATCCCGGCGGGGTTGAGGTCGGCATGGCGATGCGCATGGTGTTCCGCATCAAGGATATCGACCGCCAGCGTGGCTTCCGGCGCTATTTCTGGAAAGCCGCTCCCGCCTGATGCAGGCGGCATAAGAGGAGAGACGACATGGCAACCGGCATTCGCGACAAGGTGGCGATCCTTGGCATGGGCTGCTCGAAATTCGGCGAGCGCTGGAATATGGGCGCCGAGGAATTGATGGTGGAAGCCTATCAGGAGGCGATGCAGGATGCCGGCATCGAGAAGAAGCAGGTCGAGGCCGCCTGGCTCTCCACCTGCCTCGACGAGGTGAATGTCGGCAAATCCGCCCTGCCTTTGGCCGAGACCTTGCGCTTCGATTATATTCCGGTGACGCGCGTAGAGAATTACTGCGCCTCGGGCTCGGAAGCCTTCCGCGCGGCGGCCTATGCCGTGGCCGCCGGCGCCTGCGATATCGCGCTGGCTTTGGGCGTGGAGAAGCTGAAAGACACCGGCTTCGGCGGCCTGCCGAATTTGAGCCCCGGCACGCTGGCGCCGCTCTGGTGGGCCAATCTTTCCGCGCCCGGCAGCTTCGCGCAATTGGCCTCCGCCTACCGCGCCAAGCATGGCATCTCGGCTGATGATTTGAAGCGCGCCATGGCGCATATCTCGGTGAAAAGCCACGATAACGGCTTGAAGAATGACAAGGCGCATCTGCGCCGCGCCATCAGTGAAGCCGATGTGATGAACGCGCCGATGATCGCTGAGCCGCTGGGGCTTTATGATTGCTGCGGCGTTTCCGATGGTGCTGCCTGCGCCATCCTCACCACGCCGGAAATCGCGCGCTCATTGGGCAAGCGCGATCTGGTGAGCGTGAAAGCCCTGCAAATTTCAGCCTCCAACGGCATCGAGGCGCAGCATAATTCCTGGGATGGCAGTTATTTCGCCACCGCCCGCGTCGCCTCGCGCCGCGCTTATCAGGAAGCCGGCATCACCAGGCCGCGCGAGGAAGTGAGCCTGATCGAGGTGCATGATTGCTTCTCCGTCACCGAGTTGGTGACCATGGAGGACCTGCATATCTCGCCCGAGGGCGGCGCCGTGCGCGATGTGCTGGATGGCTTCTATGATGCCGATGGCGGCATCCCCTGCCAGATCGATGGCGGTTTGAAATGCTTCGGCCACCCCATCGGCGCCAGCGGCATCCGCATGCTCTACGAGATGTATCTGCAATTGCAGGGCCGCGCCGGGCCGCGCCAGCGCCAGGATGTACGCTTCGGCCTCACCCATAATCTGGGCGGCTTCCCCTCGCGCAATGTCTGCTCGGTCTCGATTGTTGGGCGCTACGAGGGCTAGCCCGGAATTCAGATCGGGCTGCCATCCTGGGCCAGCGCTCGGAACTTGCGCGGCGAGACGCCGAAGCGCGCATGGAACAGCCGGCTGAAATGCGATGAGCTGTTGAAACCCCAATCGAAGGCAATATCCGTGATGGTGCGGTGGCGATGGCCGGGATTGCCGAGATCGCCGCGCACCCGCTCCAGCCGCTTACGCCAGATCAGTTCGTTCAGGGTGGTCGGCTCGGCCTCGAAAAGCTTGTGCAGATAGCGTTTGGAATACCCGAAATCGGCGGCAATCGCTTCAATGGACAGATTAGGATCGCGCAGATTGGTGGAAACGAAGCGCAATATCTGCTGCTTCAGCCGGCCGCCTTCATCCGGATCGCCATCCAGTTCACGCGCCGAACGGGCTACGTTATCGGCCAATATTTCGCCGAAATCGGCCGAGGGTGTCTTGTCGCCACCGCGCAGGCCGGTATAGGCCTGCACCAGCAGGTCATAGACCAGCTTCCCTGCCGGGGTTGAACGGTTGAAGCGCCGTACCGCCACGCGCTCCACTTCCAGGCCGAGCCGGGTGAGCTGGTCGCGCGGCAACAGGATCGCCGCCTGCAGGATTTTGTCGGAATTGGAGACCACATAAGTCTGGGTAGTGTCGTAGATGCCCCATTCGCCCGGCGTGATCACCACCTGGCGGCCGCCCTGCTCGAAGCGCGCCGCACCCTCAATCTGGGCCACGATCTTCACATAGCCACGATCATCGCGCCGGATCAGGCGCGGCGTGCGCACCACCCGGTGGCGGCTGGCGGCAATGCCGCAGATTTTCAGGCTGCGATGTTCGCCCAGGTCCAGACGGCCATCGAATTGCGGGTCACCGAAGGTATCGGCCTCCAACCAGCCGATATGCTCGCGCACGAAATCGCCCCATAATTCCAGACGATCCGCCACGCCGGTGCCGGCCTCGAAGGCAATGGTATGCGCCCGCATCGCCATGTTTTCCGCTGGTCCTCTCCCTATCGCGATAATCTTACCAGGGCGGGGCAGCAAAGAATAGTTTGATATCAAACTGAAAACTGCTTTGATCCGCCATTGCTGCGCCGCAACAAAGAAATAATTAGTCTACAGACCCTCCGGCGGCACGAAAGTTCACTCTGAGGCAAGAAACCGGCTGGTCTGCTGGCTAGCATCCTCCCTGGCAGAACCGTCGGCATCGATGACCGACCGACGGCGCTTGAAGGAGGGAATCATATGCGATCCATCGTGAAAGGCTTGGCCGGATTGGCGCTGGCCGGGGCCGTCGGCCTCGCCGCGCAGGCGGCAATAGCCCAGGATAAAATCAAGGTTGGCTATGCCATCTCCAAGACCGGCCCCAATGCCGGCGGCGCCAACATCACCCAGATCCCGAATTACCAGCTCTGGGTGAAGGAAGTGAACGACAAGGGCGGCCTGATGCTGAAAAGCGTGGGCAAGCGCGTGCCCATAGAAGTGATCGAATACGACGACCGCTCGAATTCGGAAGAAGCCGTGCGCGCCGTGGAGCGCCTGATCACCCAGGACAAGGTGGATCTGCTGTTCCCACCCTGGGGCACCGGCCTGAACCTGGCCGTGGGCCCGGTCTTCAACAAATACGGCTATCCGCAGCTCGCCTTCTCCGCCGTGACCGACCGCGCGCCAGACTTGGTCAAGCGCTGGCCCAACAGCTTCTGGCTGCTCGGCACCAGCAAGCAATATGTGGATGCGCTGGTTGAACTGCTGGTGAAAATGCGCGGTGAAGGCAAGATCAACGCCAATATCGCCATGCTCTCCATTGCCGATGGCTTCGGCATCGACCTGTCCAAGGCGGCACGCGAAGGCTTTGAGAAGGCCGGATTCAAGCTGATCTACGACAAGAGCTATCCTATCGGCACCCAGGATATGGCGCCGCTGGTGGGCGAGGCGCAGCGTTCCGGCGCAGATACCTTCGTGGCCTTCAGCTATCCGCCGGATACCATCGCATTGAGCGACCAGTCGAAGCTTTCCGCCTATGCGCCTAAGGTGATGTTCCTCGGCGTCGGCGTTGGCTTCCCGCTTTACCCGCAGAAATTTGGCGCTTCCGCTGAAGGCGTCATGTCGCTCGGCGGCTGGTCGGCCGACAATGCCGGCACGGCGGAATACCGTAAGAAGCATCTGGCGATGCATAACCGCGACCCGGATTACTGGGGCAGCCAGGTGGGCTATTCCTCGCTGCAGATGCTGGAACAGGCTATCGAGCGCGTGGGCAAGATCGACCGTGAGGCGATCATCAAGGAACTGCAGACCGGCACCTTCGACACCGTGCTGGGCAAGATGAAGCTGGTCGATAACATGCCCAAGGATGCCTATTGGCATATCGGGCAGTGGCAGAACGGCTTCTTCACCGGCGTGGCGCCTCAGCGGGCGGGGGCCGCTACCGTGAAAACGCCCAAGGCGCCCTGGTAACTCGCACAGATAGGGCCGCCGGCCGGTTCGCGCCGGCCGGCGGCCCTGCTTTTTCCGACATGAAGGTTTTCCAGTATGTTGCTTGATGCGGTTTTCACCGGGGTGACGCTTGGCGGCATGTATGCCCTGGTTGCCATGGGCCTGACGCTGCAATACGGCGTGGCCCGCATCATGAATCTCTCTTACGGTGAAAGTCTGGTCGCCGCCTCCTTCGCCGCCCTTTGGCTCTATACCGGCTCCGGTATCAACCCGCTGCTTGGCCTGCTGCTGGTGGTGCCGGCCGCAGCTATCATCAACTGGCTGATCTATCGCTATCTGCTCACACCCCTGGTGCGGCGTGCCAAGACCCGCGACGCCCTGGAAGTGGACAGCATCCTTGCCACTTTCGGCCTGCTCTTCGTGGTGCAGGGCGTGATGCTGGCAATCTTTGGCGGCGCCTATTTCAGCTATTCTTTCCTCGCCGTGCCGGTGAAAATCTTCGGCGTCACCCTGGGCGCCAACCGGCTGCTGGCCTTGGGCTTTGCGCTCATCATCGGTCTGGCGCTCTATGTCGGCCTTACCCGCACCCGCATTGGCACCGCCTTGCGCGCCGTAGCCGTCGATCCGGTGGCGGCGCAATTAGTCGCCATCGATGTGCGCGCCGCAGCGGCAGCCGCCTTCGCGCTGGGCGGCGCGCTCGTCGCCTCGGGCGGCGTTCTCACCTCGATGTTCCTGACCTTCAACGCCAATATCGGCGTGGTCTTCACCATGAAGGCGTTGATCGTGGTGATCATGGGCGGCGTGGGCAACCTGCTTGGCTGCATAGTGGCCGGTCTGATTCTCGGCCTCACCGAAACCATGGTTGCCACGCTGATTGATCCAGGCCTCACGCTCGCCGCAACTTATACACTATTCCTCGGCATCCTGCTGGTGCGCCCGCAAGGCCTGTTCGGCGGAGCCAAGCGATGATGCCGAAACTTATGCTTGGTGGCGTTGGCGCCTTGGCGGCCATCATCCTGCTTGCCCTCCTGCCACGCTTCCTCGACGGTTATGGCCTCTCACTCGCTATCAGCATCCTGAACTATACCGTGCTGGCCACCGCCTGGGCGTTGTTCTCCGGCCCCACGCGCTATGTCTCACTGGCCACGGTCGCCTTCTTTGGCATCGGCGCCTATACGGTGGCGGTGCTCGGCGAAGTGCTGGCCTGGCCCCTGGTGCTGCTGATCGCACTCGGCATCGGCGTTGTAGTGGCGCTGGTTGTCGGCCTGTCGACTCTGCGGCTTTCCGGCGTGTATTTCGTCATCTTTACCTTCGGCCTGGCAGAACTGATCCGGCAGTTGGTCACCTGGTTTGAGGTGAACAAGACTCGCACATTGGGCCGCTATGTCTTCGTGGATATCACCACCACGCAGATCTACTGGCAGCTGCTGGCCCTGGTGGTGGTAGTCTTCTTCGCCGGCTTCATGATCCGCCGCTCGCGCTTAGGGCTGGCCCTGCGCGTGATCGGCGATGATGAAATGGTGGCGCGCCATGTGGGCATCGACACCACGCAGGCCAAGGTGCTGCTGTTTGCCTTCAGTGCCGGCTTCATGACGTTGTCTGGTGCCATCATGGCGCCGCGCTGGACTTATATCGACCCCGCCATCGCCTTCAACCCGGTGCTGTCGTTCCAAGTATTGATCATGGCCCTGCTCGGCGGCGTGCACCGGCTTTATGGCCCACTTTTCGGCGTGATTCCGCTCACGCTGTTGTTTGAATACCTGCTGGCACATTTCCCGAATCATTTCAGCATCCTGATCGGGCTGGCCTTCATGCTGATCGTCTATGCCATTCCCAATGGCGTGGTTGGCCTGCTGGAAAAGCTGCGCGGGCGCTTCTCCAAGGCAGGCACGCCATGAGCCTGTTGCAGGTTTCCGACCTCACGCGGCGCTTTGGCGGCCTTGTCGCCGTGGACAGTGTGAGCTTCGACGTGGCGCCGGGCGAGATCGTCGGCCTGCTGGGGCCGAACGGTTCCGGCAAAACCACGGTGCTTAATCTGCTGTCTGGCGCACTGGTGCCTGATGGCGGCAGCATCCGGTTTGGCGACAAGTCTATCCACGGCTTGGCGGCGCATCGCATTGCGCGGCTGGGCCTGGCGCGCACCTTCCAATTGGTGCGACCACTGGGTTCGATGGATTGCCGTGACAATGTGCTGGCCGGCCTGGCTTTCGGTGCCGAGCGGCGCTGGGGCGCGGCGGCCACGCGCGAAACCGATGCCCTGCTGGCGCGTGTGGGCCTTGGTGGACGCGGCGCGACGTTACCATCCGAACTCACCTATATCGACCAGAAGCGCCTGGAGCTGGCGCGCGCGCTGGCGCTGCGGCCGCGCCTGTTGCTGCTCGATGAATGGCTGGCAGGACTCAACCCTACTGAACTGTTGGAAGGCATCAAGCTGGTGCAATCCTTGCGCAGCGAAGGCATTGCCATCCTGCTGGTGGAGCATGTGATGGACGCCATCCGCTCGCTCTGCGACCGCTGCGTGGTGATGAATGCCGGTCGCCGCATCGCTATCGGCCTGCCCGCTGATGTGCTGAGCGACGCGGAAGTGGTGCGCGCCTATCTGGGAGATGCCGATGCTTGATGTGGCCGGCCTCTCCATCAGCTATGGTCGCCACCGTGCGGTGAATGATGTGGCACTTTCCGTGGCCAAGAGCGAGATCGTGGTGATCCTCGGCGCTAATGGCGGCGGCAAAACCTCGCTGCTGAAAGCCCTTGCCGGGATGCTACCGGCTTCGGCCGGCGCCAGCATCAAACTGGATGGCCAAGACCTGACCAAGCTGCCCGCCCATGCCATTGTGGAAGCCGGCCTGGCTTTGGTGCCGGAAGGCCGTGGCATCTTTGGCGAATTGACCGTGCGCGAGAATTTGCTGCTTTGCGCCTATCCGCGCCGCGCCCGCGCCCATGAAGCCGCCAATATGGCCCGTATCCTGACGCTGTTTCCGCGCCTGGGCGAACGCATGAGCCAAGCCGCGCGCACCATGAGCGGCGGTGAGCAGCAGATGGTAGCGATCGGCCGCGCCCTGATGTCTGCCCCCGATATCCTGCTGCTGGATGAGCCCTCGCTTGGCCTCTCGCCGCTGATCTGCGGTGAGTTGTTCGAGGCTTTGGGCCGCATCCGCGCAAGCGGCATCGGCGTGCTGCTGGTGGAACAGAATGCCAAACGCAGCCTGCAGATCGCTGATCGCGGCTACCTGATCGAGCAGGGCCGTATTGTCGGCCAAGGCAGCGCGGCAGCTTTGCGCAACGATCCAGCCGTGCAACGCGCTTATCTCGGCCAGCATTGAATTCAACAGGAGAGAAGACCGATGTTTGAGACCCAGTTGCTGATCGATGGCAAGGACGTGCCGGCCAAATCGGGCAAAACCTTCGACCGCATCAATCCACTGGATGGCAAGGTGGCAAGCCGCGCCGCTGCCGCCTCTGCCGCCGATGCCATCGCTGCTGCTGATTCAGCCGCCGCCGCCTATCCCGCCTGGTCCGCCCTTGGCCCCAATGCGCGCCGCACCTTGCTGCTGAAGGCCGCCGATAGTCTGGCCGCGCGCGCCAAGGATTTTATCGCCACCATGCAGGCTGAGATCGGCGCTACCGCCGCCTGGGCTGGATTCAATGTGTATCTCGCCTCCAGCATGCTGCGCGAGGCCGCCGCCATGACCACCCAGATAGGCGGCGAGGTTATTCCATCTGACAAACCCGGCTGCCTGGCGATGGCGACGCGCGAATCGGTGGGCGTGGTGCTGGGCATCGCGCCGTGGAATGCGCCGGTGATTCTTGGCACCCGTGCGCTTGCCATGCCGCTGGCCTGCGGCAACAGTGTGGTGCTGAAGGCATACGAGACCTGCCCGGCAACGCACCGCCTGATCGCCGCATCGCTGCTTGAAGCCGGCATCCCGGCCGGTGTGATCAATGTGGTAAGCAATGCGTCTGCCGATGCGTCCGAAGTGGTGAGCGCGCTGATCGCGCATAAGGCGGTGCGACGGATCAATTTCACCGGCTCCACCAAAGTGGGGCGCGTGGTGGCTGAGTTGGCGGCGCGCCAGCTCAAGCCGGTGCTGCTGGAACTCGGCGGTAAGGCGCCTTTGGTCATCCTGGATAATGCCGACCTGGATGAAGCCGTGAAGGCCGCCGCTTTTGGCGCCTTCATGAACCAGGGCCAGATCTGCATGTCCACTGAGCGTATCGTAGTGGATAATGCCGTGGGTGACGCCTTTGTGGCGAAATTCGCCGCCAAGGCCAACTCACTCACCACTGGCGATCCGCGCCAGGGCAATGTAGCGCTCGGCGCCTTGGTGAATGGGGAAGCTGTGGACCGCGTGCTCGATCTGGTGGATGCCGCCGTGAAGCAGGGCGCCAAGCTGATGGCTGGCGGCACCCGTGATGGCGCCGTGATGTCTGCCACGGTGCTGGATCATGTGACGCCGGCCATGCGCATCTATCACGAAGAAAGCTTTGGCCCCGTGGCCTGCATTGTGCGCGCCGATGGCCTGGATGCCGCCGTGGCCACCGCCAACGACACCGAATACGGGCTTTCAGCCGCCGTGTTCAGCCGCGATATTCCGCGCGCGCTTGGCGTGGCCAAGCGTATCGATAGCGGCATCTGCCATATCAACGGCCCCACGGTGCATGACGAGGCGCAGATGCCGTTTGGCGGCGTGAAGGCTTCCGGCTATGGCCGCTTCGGCGGCAAGGCCGGCATCAATGAATTCACTGAACTGCGCTGGATCACGCTGGAAACCCAGCCCGGCCATTTCCCGATCTGAGGGCGGCATGGCTGGTCAGTTAGATGGCAAGGTCTGTGTGGTTACCGGTGCTGCCGGCAGCTTGGGGCTGGCCAGTGTGCAGCGCCTGCTGCGCGAAGGCGCCAAGGTGCTGCTGGTGGATCGCGAGGAAGCCGCGCTGGCTGCGGCTGCCAAGTCCCTACCCATGGACCGCATTGCCACCATAGCCGCCGATGTGGCAAAGGCCGAGGATACGCGGCGCTATATCGATGCCGCAGTGCAACGCTGGGGCGGCATCGATGTGCTGTTCATCAATGCCGGTGTCAGCGGCGTGATCAGCCCGATCACCGAGTATCCCGAGGATGTGTGGGATCAGGTGATGGCGGTGAATTTGCGCGCGCCGTTTCTTGCTTGTAAATACGGCCTGCCGGCCATGCGCGACGGCGGCAGCGTGGTGATGACGGCAAGCGTGGTGGGTGTGACCAGCGATCCCGGCATCTGCGCCTATGCCGCGTCCAAACACGGCCTGATCGGCCTGATGCGCACGGCAGCCAAGGAAGCCGCCCGGCGCGGCATCCGTGTGAATGTGCTGGCGCCCGGGCCAATCGCCAATGGCTTCCAGCGCGAAATTGAGAAAGGCCTGACCCAGGCCATCGGGCGCGAGGCCGGCGCCTTCCTGGATGGCATCATCCCATTGGGCCGCCATGGCCTGGCCGAGGAGATCGCCGAGGCTGTGCTGTTTCTGAGCAGCAGCGCCAGCAGTTTCACCACCGGCAGTGTGCTGATGGCCGATGGCGGCATGCATATCTGAATCAGCAATCCCCCAAACCCCACAAGCCTGAGGAGCAAGCCCCATGCCCGAAGCCCCGAAAGCCGAATTCTGGCGCGACCTGAAGCCGATCAACCCGGTTTTCAAGCCAGATGCCCTGCCAGAGGCCTATATCAAGAATGCACCGACGGACGACGAGACACTCTATGTGCCGTTCACCGACACGGTGTCGTCACGCCCCCTATGGATTTCTCCGGCGCAGAATAAATGGTGCGACATCCTGATGGCCAAGGCTGCCGGCCTGGTAAACCGGCATTACCATCCGCATGAGGTATTCGCCTATACCATTTCAGGCAAATGGGGCTATCTGGAGCATGACTGGACGGCAACGGCGGGCGACTTTGTCTATGAGACACCGGGTGAAGGCCATACGCTCGTGGCCTATGAGCATGAACAGCCGATGAAGGTGTTTTTCATCGTCACCGGGCCGCTGATCTGGCTCGATGAAAATGGCAATTCCGCCGGGCATTTTGATGTGCATGACTATATCGGCATGTGCAAGGCACATTACGAAAAGATTGGGCTTGGCGCCGATTACATCACGTCGCTGTTTCGCTGACCATACCGGCCGCACAGCCAAGCCGGCGGATCATCTCCGGCGGCACGGCCAGGCTTTTCAGCTTGCCCGGCTGCACCGGATCGGCCTGAGTGAGCACGCGCTTCTCGCGGCCTTCCACCAGCAATGTGCCATCCTCGCGCTTGATCTGGTGCAGCACCTGGAAGGATGACTTGCCCCATTCTGTGATCTGGCTATGCACGGCAATGCGATCCTGCACCGCCGCCGGGCTCATGAATTTTGCCTCCACATTCACAATGGGGAAGCCCACCGCACCATGGCGGCGCAATTCTGCCAGCGTGAAGCCGCCTTCGGCCAGCAGGCGCCAGGTAGCAGCATCGAACCAAGCGAAATAATTCGGGAAGAACACGATATCGGCCGGGTCGCAATCGCCCCACTGCACTTCCACATTATGCACTGAAACAATCGCCTTACTCGGCTGCATGGCGCGGCTCCTGGCTGGCGGTGAAGGCTGCAAGCGTGCGGCCCAAAGCCTCGCCTTCGGGATCGCGCAAGGCGGCGATGCGCGCCTGCATGATGGCATCTGCGGCCAAGGCGGGGGCGAAAGCACCATTCAGAGCTGGCAGGATCAGATGCGCGCAGATGCGCGCATAATTCTCCAGGCCGCGATGGAAGGTATCGCCATAGCCCTTGATCAGCCGCGCGCAATCAGCAATCTCCAGCGCCAGGGCAGGCCGCAAAGCCACGCCGCGCCGGATCAGATCGAGCCAATCCTCAATCCGTGCCTGCTCCTGGGCATAGCGATGACTATAGCGGCGCCAGGATTTCAATGAGGCCAGCAGGCGGAAACGCAGATAGCCACTGAGGCGGTTGCTTGGCACGGTCATCGGCAGATGCCATTTACCGAGCCAGCCGCGCCGCGCGCTGAAAGCCAAAATCGGCTGCGCTAGCGATGGTGGCAACAAGGAGGCCAGTTCTTCAATCCCGGGCTTGAGAAAATCCGCCACTTCATAGGGCTGGCCCGCAGCGATGCGGGTTTCGCGCTCAATAGCCTTGAAGCGTTCCGGCTTCAATTTGAGTTGCGCCACGCGGATCACATCTTCACCGCTCATGCGCACCGCCAGATGGCGCGCCACCTCACGGGTCAGGCTACCTTCCTGATCCAGCTGGGCGATGGCGCCCAGGCGCTCCAGATACAGCCCGGCATAGGCTTCATCCTGATAATCGATCAGGCGCTTCACGCCTTCGGCGGCAAAGTCGCGCGCAGCTTCCGGCAGAGCATCCACCTGCTGCGCCATGGTAATCAATGGTGTGGCCTTGGCGGTCTCGGCCCGGGCATGGGCGGCTGCGATCTCACCACGCGCATGAGCCAGGCCAAAGCGGAAGCCAGCGAGGTTGCTCTCCACCGCCTTGCCTTCCGCGCGGATGCCTGCCTCGAACAGATCGGGCGCCAGCGGCAGAGCACCACTACCGGCCAGGGCGCCAAGCAACACCGCATTGAGAATGCTGCCGGATTCTTTGGCCGCCGCATCCATGTCAAACAACACGGCACTTTTGGCACATTCCTTGGCGGCACGAAACAGACGGCCGGTATCGAAGCGGCCATCACCCATGCCACTCTTCTCTGATACCGCGAAGATGCGGTGCGTGGAAGCAATCAGCAAGGTGCGGTCTGGGGTGACATGGCCATTCAGCATGGCGCGGCCGGCTTCCACGAACTCGCTGGCGATCATCACATCCACCTGGCCCAGGCCAGGATTGAGGCACATTACCGGGCGTGCAGCATGCTGCTCGGGCCAGATCTCGATGTAATAAGTGGTGGCACCGGTACGCTGGGCCACGCCGGGGATGGAGGTGCTTTGCGTCGGATAGCCGGCACGCGTGGCGGCCCCGGTGATCCAATCGGTGAGCACGCCGCCGCCTTCGCCGCCAAGGGCGGCGACCAGAATGGTGATGGGACGAACGCTGCTCATGCCTGGGCTCCGCGCAGCCAGTCGATCACAGCGCCATGCAGTTTGTGATTCAGGCGATCCCACCATGTCGGGTTATGCACGATCTCGGCTTTATAGAATGATGGGCAAAGCACGGCAGCATGTGCCACTTCGCCGCAATGACCGCAGCCGACGCAGCCTTGGTTCACATGCGCCACCGGATCAGCACGCAAAGGATCGGGATTGGGCTTGATGGTGAGCGAGGGACAGCCCGATAGCCGGATGCAGGAATGATCGCCGGTACAGACCGCATCATCGATACCATAACGGATGCGCAGCACGCGCTCGCCGGCGGCCAGGGCCTTGGCTTCCTCGCCCTTCAGGCGCCGCTGGCGTGCCAGTTGGCATTCACCATCGGCGATGATCACCTTCAGGCCCTGCTGCGCCGTGGAGAGCGCCTCCTTCAAGGTTGAGGTCATGCCCTGCAGGCCATAGGAACGCAGGCGCTTCACCCATTTCACGCCGAGCGCCTTGAGGGTCGTCTCAATATCGGCGCCACCGCCACTGCTGCCATCATGGCGGTTGCCGAGTGACGACGGCAGATACTGCACGCCGGTGGCCGAGGTATAGCCATTCTGCAGCACGATCAGCACGCCATCGCCGCGATTGAACAAAGCGGAGGATACGCCGGTGACCAGACCGTTATGCCAGAAGCCGCCATCACCCATGATGGCGATGGGCCGGCGCTGGGAAAACGGGCCGACGCCAGCCGCCGAGGCCAGGCTCATGCCATAGCCGAGGATCGAATTGCCCACCGAGAAGGGCGCGAAGGTGGCGAGTGCATGGCAGCCGATATCGGCCGCCACATGCACCGGCCCGGTCTCGCGCTCCACCAGCTTGATGGCGGTGAAAACCGGCCGCTCCGGGCAACCGGTGCAGAAAGTCGGCGGCCGCAACGGCAGGTCGGGGCCAATAAGCTCCAATGCTTTGGCGCGATAGCCTTGGGCTTGTGCAAACAATTCCGCCACCACGCCAAGATTGAGATCGGGCCGCGCCTTGGGCAGCCAGCCAAGCAGTCCGCGCGTAAGCACCTCAATCGTGTATTCACCGGCCATGGGCAGTATATCCTTGCCGGCCAGGCGCAAATTCAGATCGGCGCGGCGCAGGATGGTGCCGATGGCCTGCTCGAGATATTCCGGCCCGCCCTCTTCAACCACCAGCACGTGGCTCTTGTTGCTACAGAAATCCAGAATCTGACTCGGCACCAAAGGATGCGTCACGTTCAGTACCAAGGTTGGCACGCGACTCTGACCGAAAGCATCGGCCAGTCCAAGATTGCTCAAGACGCGGTTGAGGCCGTTATACAGCCCGCCCTGCACGATGATGCCGATATCTTTCAAGTCACCCGGTATCACCTCATTCAAGCCTCGCTCAAGGATGAAGCGTTGGGCGGCCGGCAGGCGCTGCTCATGCTTGAGCTTTTCCTGCCGGAAGGTGGCCGGCGGATGCGCCAGATGCTCATAGTTGAATGCGGCCGGACCGACGCGATGGTTACGTGACACGGTGGCCGGGCGGTTATCGGCAGCGGCGAATTCACCCGTGACATGGCAGGCGCGGATGCGCAATTCCAGCATCACCGGCGTGTTGGAGGCTTCTGACAACTCAAAGCCCTGCTCTACGCAGCGTACGATGGTGGCAAGCTCGGGCCGCGGATCGAGCAGCCACATGGAGGATTTCATCGCGAAGGCGTGGCTGCGCTCCTGAATAACGCTGGCGCCTTCGCCATAATCCTCGCCGATCACGATCAGCGCGCCGCCGATCACGCCGGGCGATGCGAGATTGGACAGGGCATCAGAAGCCACATTGGTGCCGACGATGGATTTCCAGGTCACGGCACCGCGCGCCGGATAATTGATCGAGGCGCCGAGCATGGCGGCCGCCGAGGCTTCGTTGGTGCAGGTCTCCAGATGGATGCCGAGGTCATCCAGGATATCCTGCGCCTGCACCAGAACATCGATCAGATGCGAGACCGGCGCGCCTTGATAGCCGCCAACATAGGAGACGCCGGATTGCAGCAAGGCCTTGGTCACGGCAAGGATACCCTCGCCCTGGAAGGTCTCCCCCTGGCCCAGCCGCAAAGCCTGAATTTCCTTGGTAAATGAGCGTTCCATGCGCGCTTTCTCCCTTAGCGGCAAGAGTCGCATGGATGTCCGCCAGGGTCAAGAAACAGTTTGATCTCAAACTATTTTCGGGACTAAGCTGCACGCCTTAACAACGACGGCCCCGCCATCGCGCGGCGCCGCAGCCCGGAGGAAAACCCGCAATGCCCAAGCTGGCACAATTCCTATTATCTGCCACCGCGATTGCCACTCTGGCTTTCGCCACCCCGTTTGTCACGTCCGGCGCCCAGGCGCAGGATAAGCCTGTCACGCTGCGGCTTGGCCATTGGCTGCCGGCGCAGCATGCCCTGCATGCCGGCTTCACCGCCTGGGGAGCTTCTGTGGAGAAGGCCTCCGGCGGCACGATCAAAACCCAGATCTTCCCCGCCCAGCAGCTCGGCGCCGCCAAAGACCATTACGACATGGCGCGCGATGGCGTGGCCGACCTTACCTATGTGAATCCGGGTTATGCGCCGGGTCGTTTCCCGATCATCGCCGGCAGTGAATTGCCCTTCCTGTTTGCCAATGCCAAGGAAGGCTCGGCCGCGCTTGATTCCTGGTATCGCAAATATGCTGAGAAGGAGATGGCTGACGTGAAGGTCTGCCTGACCTGGGCACATGACACGGCGACCTATTATGGCAAAATCCGTATTTCCAAGCCCGATGATCTGAAGGGCAAAAAGATTCGCGCCGGCAACGCCACCATGGCACGTCTGGTAACCATGGCCGGGGGCGTGAATGTGCAGGTGGCGGCGCCCGAAGCCCGCGAATCGCTGGAACGCGGCACCGCCGACGCCATCACCTTCCCCTGGGACAGCTTGTTCGTGTTTGGCATCGACAAGGTGGCGAAGTTCCACATGGACGCGCCGCTCTATATCAGCAACTTCGTGCTGGCGATGAACAAGGGCACCTACGACAAGATGTCGGCGAGCCAGAAAAAGGCAATCGATGCTAATTGTAGCACCGAGGCAGCCCTTGCCCTAGCTGGCCCCTGGTCTGACCTGGAGGCCAATGGCCGCGCCAAGCTGCGCGCCATGCCAGACCATGAATTCATCAAGCCGAGCGATGCCGATATGGCGGCATGGCGCAAGATCGGCGACGAGATGACCAAGATCTGGTATGACGATGTGAAGAAGGTCGGCGTCGATGGCGAGAAGGCGCTCGGTGAACTGAAGGCCGAATTGAAGAAGCGTAACAGCGCGGCGTTCTGATCTGGCGCAACCGGCCGCGGCGCCAGCGCTGCGGCCGGCAGTCTTATGAGGGCGGGGGCTCGACGCGATGAATCGCTTACTCGACAGAGTCGAGCTGGTGGCCGGGCTGCTGCTCCTTGCCGTGGCCCTGCTTACTTTTGCCACCGTGATGCTACGCTGGCTGTTCAATTTTGGCCTGCCCGATTCCTTCGATCTATCCCGCATGATGCTCGGCACCGCGATGTTCTGGGGTATTGCGCTGGCGTGCTTCCATAATCGTCACATCCAAGTGGATGGTTTGTGGGAAACCGCGCCGCCCTGGGGCAAACGCCTGATCGATATTTTCGCCACCCTCATCACGCTGGCTTTTTTTGCCTTGTTTGCCTGGA